>Ga0209595_100006_pt1 | contig 424897 bp, 361 predicted proteins | sample Porto_4metaG_FD_187427 | JGI IMG/M metagenome (GOLD analysis project Ga0209595, IMG submission 187427) | Marine algal microbial communities from Porto, Portugal - Porto_4 metaG (SPAdes) (version 2) | ecosystem: Host-associated > Algae > Red algae > Unclassified | place: Portugal: Porto... | reverse complement strand
TTCAAGTGTTGCTTGCAGTGCTTGTTCTATATTCACAAAAAAATCCGTAGTTAGTTTCCTAACTACGGATTTTGCATGATCGTTTGGATCGGTCAACCGGTCATTTTCTTAACTGATCGGCATTAGCCAATCGGCTCCTTTTATACTTAGCGAGAACGCTTATTAGGCTGAATCTTCACCTGTTTTATCATATTCTCTTTTACTTCAAGTACTTCAATAGGGTAGCCCGCAATACGTAGACTAATATTTGCATCGGGAATATCTTCCAAGTATTCAACAATTAAACCACTCAAAGTTTTTGGGCCGTCTAGTGGGAAATCCCAACCCATCTCTTTATTTAAATCGCGTACGTTAGCGCCGCCATCTACAATACAAGAGCCATCAGTTTGTGTTTCTACTTCTTCGCTTGGCGTACGAGTTTGTGTAGTTGTAAAATCGCCAACAACTTCTTCTAAAATATCTTCAAGCGTTACTAAACCTTGAATATCGCCATACTCGTCTACTACTAAGCCAATACGCTCTTTAGACTGCTGAAACTTTAACAGCTGAGTGTTAAGTGATGTTCCCTCTGGGATAAAGTAAATTTCGCGTACAGCACGCAGCAAAGATGGTTTATCAAATTGCTCTTTTGTAAGTAGACGAAGTGCATCTCGAGAGTGAATAAAGCCTACTGCGTCATCTATATTGTCGCGATACAACAACACGCGAGTATGTTGTGCATGGGTAAGCTGGCGACTAATTAGTTTCCAATCATCATTAATATCAATAGCCACAATTTCGTTACGTGGGATCATGATATCTTCAACGGTTACTTGCTCTAAATCTAAAATTGAGGTCAGCATACTTTGATGGCGAGCAGGGATAAGTGCGCCAGACTCATTGAGCACTGTTTTTAATTCTTCTTTGCTCATGCTGTGCTCGTCGATTTGAGCGGCACTAATACCAAATAATCGCAATATCCCGTTGGTCATCCAGTTAACGATAACAACAAAAGGAAAAAGAATTTTTAGTAACCCTTTAAGTATTATTGAGCTTGGAAAGGCAACTTTTTCAGGATAGAGGGCAGCAAGAGTTTTAGGTGTTACTTCGGCAAATATAAGCACGACTAAAGTTAACACACCCGTAGCGATAGCAATACCAAGGTCACCGTAAAGACGAATACCTATAATGGTAGCAACTTGAGCTGCAGCTATATTGACAAGATTATTGCCAATTAAGATTAAACCGATGAGCCTATCTGGACGGCTAAGTAATTTACTGACTCGTTTAGCTGCACGATGATCCTCTTTAGCGAGGTGTCGCAGGCGTATACGATTGATTGACATAATTCCGGTTTCTGAACCAGAAAAATAAGCAGAAAAAAGCACCAAAAAACCTAAAATGATAAATAGGGTACTTGTCGATATGTCGTCCAACGATGGATCCTTTTCTTATAAATCAATGCGTATTAAGCTAGAGTGAGCAAGCAGAGTCAAGTTAAAACTTATTTAGTATCACTTCTTGTATGAAACGGCTGCCAAAATATGCGAGTGTGAGGACAAATGCAGCGACCATGATCGTAATAACCACAGGTTTACCGCGCCAACCCTTTTTCATATGCCCGATGGCTACAATGGCAAAAATAGCCCACGCAACTAACGACAATATCGTTTTATGAATGAACTCTTTAGCAAACATCCCATCAAGAAATACAAACCCCGAGAGTAATGCGAACGTGAGTAATATGGTGCCTAAATTAAGGAGTTGGTAAAGCTGGCGCTCAACAACCATCAAAGGCGGAAGGTGACTATGCACAATTGCTAAATCTTTACGTTTTAAACGTTTATCAATAAAGTAGAACTGTACACCATATAAAGTAGCAATAATTAAAATACAGTAGGCCAATAGGGATAAGGAAATGTGTGTTACTAAGCCAACCTCAATATTAATGCTTTGCAGTAAAATATGATGAGGAATAAACAAACTGGCAATTGTAAGTAAAGCACCAAAACCATAAACAACGGGCAATAATAAAGTGGCAGGGAACTTTAGCGACACAGCTGTTACTGAAACTACAATAACCCAGCATGTTAAAAGGGAGACGTTTACAATACTTAAGTCTTGACCGTCGGATCTAAAAACAGAGTTAACTAACAGCAGCATATGCGCCACTATAGCAACCGTGCTCAATATGACGGTTACCTTTTGGCTAGGGCCTTGTTGATGAAACAGGCGTGAGAGCACGTGAGACGTTGCTAACACATAAAATAAACTGGCAATAATAGTTAAACTAATAATCAGCATTGTGCTTGGGCCACTTAATTTGAGACAAAATAATCCTTGTTGTTATATAGCCATTGTATTTTATAGCAAAGCAAATGCATAGACCTTAAAAAAAGAAACTCAACAAGGTGCACTTGAACACTGTATTGTAAGACGCCATATACGGTATACTACTTTTAATTGAAACTTAATAAGTCAATCCTGGTTAATTGAAAATCAAACTAACCGTAAAATTTTAATGGATTGATATAAACGTCTTATCGGAACCGTTACATGTTTGAGAACCTCCAAGAACGATTAGGTAAAACCTTAAAAAATATCAGTGGCCGTGGCCGTCTGACTGAAGACAACATAAAAGACACACTTCGCGAAGTGCGTATGGCATTTTTAGAAGCCGATGTGGCACTGCCTGTTGTTCGCGAGTTTGTAAAACAAGTTAAAGAACGTGCAGTTGGGGTTGAAGTTACAAAAAGCTTAAGCCCAGGCCAAGTATTTATAAAAATAGTGCGTGAAGAACTAGAAAAAGCAATGGGTGAGGCCAATGAAGAGCTAAGCCTAAATGCACAACCGCCAGCCGTTGTTATGGTAGCGGGTCTGCAAGGTGCGGGTAAAACCACCAGTGTAGCTAAGCTTGCTAAGTTTTTAAAAGAACGCAAAAAGAAATCAGTGCTTGTAGTAAGTGCCGATGTTTATCGCCCCGCTGCGATTAAGCAGCTAGAAACGCTTGCTACAGAAGTTGACGTTGATTTCTTTCCAAGTGATATTTCGCAAAAGCCAGTGGATATTGCAAACGCTGCAATTTCTCATGCTAAAAAGAAATTTATAGATGTAGTACTTGTTGATACCGCAGGTCGTTTACATGTTGACAGCAACATGATGGACGAGATTAAAGATCTTCACAAAGCAATCAACCCAATTGAAACTTTATTCGTTGTTGATGCAATGACGGGTCAAGATGCGGCAAATACAGCTAAAGCATTTGACGAAGCCCTGCCACTAACCGGTGTAATATTAACAAAAACCGATGGTGATGCACGTGGTGGTGCTGCTTTATCTATTCGTCATATTACAGGCAAACCAATTAAATTTATGGGTGTGGGTGAGCGTACTGACGCACTTGAGCCTTTTCATCCAGACCGTATAGCGTCGCGTATTTTAGGTATGGGTGATGTACTTTCATTAATCGAAGAAGTCGAAATGAAAGTAGATAAAGAGCAAGCTGCCAAAGTTGCTGAAAAAGTATTTAAAGGTGCCGGTTTTACCCTTGACGACTTTGCTGATCAATTAAAGCAAATGAAAAACATGGGTGGCATGATGTCGATGCTTGATAAGCTCCCTGGTATGTCTAACTTACCAGATGCTGTTAAAGGCCAAATGGGTGACAAAACATTTATCCAAATGGAAGCTATTATTAGCTCAATGACTAAAAAAGAGCGCGCACGTCCAGAAATCATCAAAGGTTCACGTAAAAAACGCATAGCAGCTGGCTCTGGTACACAAGTACAAGAGATTAATAAGTTGCTTAAGCAGTTTACGCAAATGCAAAAAATGATGAAAAAGATGAAAGGTAAAGGCGGCATGACCAAAATGATGCGCGGTATGAAAGGCATGTTACCACCTGGGATGATGGGTGGCGGTGGTCCTAAGTTTTAAAAAATACTTTTGAGTTATTTTTTAAAATAATAGCGAATCATATTTAAAGGAGCAAATAGCTCCTTTTTTGTTGAATAAATTATGCATGTAATACACCTTTAACCCTAATTTGTCGTTGAGATCACGGTTTAACCTACTAAACTGTCTTTTTGCTTCACTTCTTACTTGCGTTATTGCCAAAAACTCGTACAATTCCCCAGCTCCCCATTCTGGGGAGTAAATCTTATTAATGAAAACAGTCAATCTTTATAGAGGACGGTATGGTAACTATTCGTTTGCAACGTGGTGGCGCTAAAAAACGCCCTTTCTATCAAATTGTGGTTGCGGATAGCCGTTTCTCGCGTGACGGTCGCTTCATCGAGAAAGTAGGCTTTTTTAACCCAATTGCTTCAGGTCAAGAAGAAAAAATTCGTTTAGATTTACCACGTGTTGAACACTGGGTAGGTCAGGGCGCATCTCTTTCAGATCGCGTAGCTAAGTTAGTAAAAGACGCTCGTAAAGCGGCTTAATAGGCGTAAGTGTAACCATGAGTCAAGAGAACACCTCATCAATAATTGTCGTAGGAAAGCTCGGTGCCCCATATGGTATAAAGGGCTGGCTTAAGGTACATTCATTTACTGATGATCCCGTAGGGATCTTCGATTTCAGCCCGTGGTTGATAGGGCAGCAAGGTAAATGGCAGTCCTTAGAAGTGGTCGACTGGCGTCGCCACAACAAAGGCTTTATCGCTAAATTTGCGCAGATAAACGACCGAGACGAAGCAATGGCTTATACCCATGCTGAAATCTCAATGGATGCAGCGCATTTACCAGAACTTCCGCAAGGTGAGTTCTATTGGCGAGATCTCATTGGCATGTCTGTTGTAACCGATAAAGGTTATAGCTTAGGCATTGTTGATGACCTTATGGAGACAGGGTCAAATGACGTACTAGTTGTGAAAGCAAACAGTAAAGACGCATTTGGTCAAGCTGAACGTTTGATTCCTTTTTTAACTGATTCAGTTATTAAAGAAGTTAAATACGACGCAAGAGAAATTACCGTAGATTGGGATCCAGGGTTTTAATGACGCAAACTAGTTCATTATGGGTAGGGGTGATAAGCCTTTTTCCAGACATGTTTGACGCTATTACAGACCAAGGTGTTACCGGTCGCGCAGTAAAAAATGGTTTAATTGATTTTAACTGTTGGAATCCGCGAGACTACGCTTTAGATAAGCATAGAACCGTAGATGACCGTCCTTACGGGGGCGGACCAGGTATGTTAATGATGGTTGAGCCATTAAAAAAAGCGATTGCCGAAGCTAAAAAAGCAGCTGGTGATGGCGCTAAAGTAATTTATATGTCCCCGCAAGGGCGCAAACTTGATCAGCAGGGCGCTAGCGAACTCGCTAACTCTAATAAACTGATTTTGATTGCCGGTCGCTATGAAGGTATAGATGAGAGAATAATAGAATCATATGTTGACGAAGAATGGTCAATTGGTGATTTTATTTTGAGTGGTGGTGAACTACCTGCCATGACATTAATTGACGCAGTAGCGCGATTAGTGCCAGGTGTGTTAGGTCATAACCAGTCAGCAGAACAAGATTCGTTTTCGGATGGCTTGTTAGATTGTCCACACTATACACGACCAGAAACATTGGACGACAAACAGGTTCCTGCTGTATTACTCAGTGGAAACCACCAAGAGATAGCAAAGTGGCGGCTTAAGCAGTCATTAGGTAGAACTTGGTTACGACGTCCTGACTTGTTGCATAACCTAGCTCTGACTGAGGAGCAAGCGGTATTACTCGCAGAATTTCAGCAAGAGTACCAAAAAGCTTGTGGCTAGAAGACAGTTACACCTAGGAAAGTGAGAAACATAATGGCAAAAGTAAACCAAAATATTATTAAAGCGCTTGAAGATGAGCAGCTTAAAACAGACGTACCTGCATTTGGCCCTGGTGATACAGTGGTTGTACAGGTAAAAGTAAAAGAAGGTGCTAAAGAGCGTCTACAGGCCTTTGAAGGTGTTGTAATCGCTAAGCGTAATCGTGGTCTTCACTCAGCATTCACAGTTCGTAAAATTTCGAACGGTGAAGGTGTTGAGCGTGTATTCCAAACGCACAGCCCTCTTATTGATAGCGTAGCAGTTAAGCGTCGCGGTGCAGTTCGCCGTGCTAAGCTTTACTACCTACGTGAGCGTTCTGGTAAATCTGCACGTATTAGAGAAAAACTTAACTAATACGCGCTGTTTATCAACGCAAAAAAACGGGTTGCATCCTTCGGGTTGCAACCCGTTTTGGTTTTAAAATATTATTTTCTCAATTCTCAATTCTCAATTCTCAATTCTTATTTCCTCATTAGTAAAATTTAAGCTTTAGCCTTTTATCAGTTAGCTGATCCTGTTAGTATTTATCGTATTGATTAGTTTACTTTTATGTAAATTTATATTTACGTTATTTGTTTTTTAAGGTGGTATGAACGTGGCTGACATAAGTGATTTAGCACAGCTGAGAGAAGGTATAGATGAATGCGACGCACAACTTGTTGCCTTACTCGCTAAACGTAATGGTATTACGCAAAAAATTGGTGAGATAAAACAACAAACAGGCGCGCCTTTACATGCACCTAATCGTGAAGCAGAGCTATTAGCGGCAAGAAGACAAGAAGCAATAAATCAAAATGTAAGCCCCGATCTCGTTGAAGATATACTAAGACGCATGATGCGAGAAGCCTATCAAAACCAACAAGCAAAACTTGCATGTGCAGCGCCAGATCTTTCGCCAATTGTTATTGTAGGTGGCCAAGGTGCTATGGGGCAGCTATTTGCTCAGCAGTTTATTCGCTCAGGTTACGAAGTTAAAGTTTTAGATAAAGATCAGCAAAACGATGCGCAAAATATTTTAAAAGGTGCCAAGCTGGTAATGATTAGCGTACCAATTAATGCATTGGACGCAGTAGTTGCTAAGTTACCTAAACTAGATGATGACTGTTTACTAGTTGATATTACATCGGTAAAGCAATCGCCTATTAAAGCACTAAAAGCTGCGCACAGTGGCCCTGTGGTGGGTTTGCATCCTATGTTTGGCCCTGACATATCACACTGGGTAAAACAAACAGTCGTTGTATGTGAAGGGCGAGAGCACCAAGCGGCAAAAGGCTTGTTACAGCAGTTACAAGTATGGGGTTGTCAGCTTGTTGAGCTTGATGCTAAAAAGCACGACGAAGCAATGCAAATTATTCAGGTAATGCGCCATTTAACAACATTTGTGTACGGACAGTTTTTAGCAAAACAAAGTCATACACTAGAAGAGTTACGTAGTTGCTCGTCACCTATTTATCAATTAGAGCTGATGATGGTAGGGCGTTTATTTGCACAGTCGCCGGAGTTGTACTCAGATATTATGTTAGCGCAATTCGATGATGTAGAGAGCCTACTCGCACAGTACCAAGACACTTTTGCAAGTACATTGGAAAAATTAAAAGCAGGAGATAAAGCAGCGCTTATTGATTCTTTTGCACAGGCGAAAGTTTACTTTTCTGACTCAACAGAGCACTTTTTAACACAAAGCCGAAGCTTATTAAATAAAGCGAATGATTCAAAAGTTTTAGACTAATACTCGTCACTTTTTACTAAAAAGGGCCGATATCGGCCCTTTTTATTTTATGGAAGTGTGTATTAGGTATTAACGCTTACTGCCTGTAATGACTCGCTTTGATAGCAGCCTAAAATACGCACATATTGGGTGTGCTCTTTAAGCTCTTCTAGCGCTTCTTTTACTTGGCTATCAGCTAAGTTTGCTTCAAGATCCACATAAAATACTTCTTCCCACGGATTGCCCGGAGTTGGGCGCGACTCAAGTTTTACTAAATTAATCTTATGCTGTTTAAAAATCATCAACGCATCGGCTAGTGAGCCCGCTTGCTGTTTTGTCGACATGATTAAACTAGTTTTAGTTGGAATTTGGTTAGACACTTGCAGAGGTTTACGCGCAACAACAATAAAGCGGCTATGGTTTTCGCTTTGATTAGCGAGGTTTGATTTGATGACTTCAAGGCCGACATTTTTTCCTGCTTGTGCAGAGCCAATTGCAGCACTATTTGGTGTGTTTAGAGCTGATTGCAATGCGCTTGATGTAGAGTCACATGTTTCGTGTTGTAAATCACCTAAGCCCTGTAAAAAACGGCTGCACTGTGCAAATGGTTGTGGGTGTGCAAATACTTTTGTTAATTGGCTAAGTTCAGTATCAGGGTTTGCGAGTAAGCAATGTTCTACACTGTGAGTGACTTCTCCAACAATAGAGACTTGTGCGTGCTGTAATAAGTCAAATACTTCGTTAATGCTACCAGAGCTTGTGTTTTCAATCGGTAATAAACCAAAATCAGCTTGGCCGTTTTCTACTTTACCTGTTATTTCGTCAAACGATGTACAGCCAATTTCAATTAATTTACCAGGGCGGCGACTAAAGTATTTATGACATGCAAGCTGGCTATAAGAACCTTGACCACCTAAGTAAGTTACACGGTGTGTTTCACTCAGTGCGTCTGGATTAAGGTTTTTTTGTAACATTGCCTGTTGGTGTAAAACTGAATCTTCCAAAATAGTTTGAAACACATTATTTACGTAGTAAGCATCTAAACCCAGTGACTTACCATAACCAATTAATTTTTCTAGAAGCGCGAGTTCACGTGCTTCATCGCGAATTGGCTTGTTGTTGGCGATTTTATATTCAACCACACCGTGGCTAATGCGACGGCGTTTAGCTAATAACACGAGTAAGTCGGAGTCTATTTCATTTATATCGTGTCTTAGTGCATTTAATACATCATTTGTCATTTTGGTATCCTCATTCCAAAAGTAGGCTGTTATTACACAGCAAAAACAAAAAAGCCTCCCGGTTGGGAGGCTTTACTATTCGATTGATTTTATCTCACAAACAGGGAAGCCTCTTCTATATAAAGAAGCTAAAAAACGAAAAAAAAGTGCGAGAGATAAATATGTTCATACGGTTAATGTATGGAGAGTTGCCAACAATGTCAATAAAGATCTAAATAAGCTTAGGGTACTATTTATTTACCTTAGGTGGTTATTATAGAAACTTTACAAATAATTTATAAATATGAATGCGGATCTGGTATATTTCGTTAACTGGTTCAAATAATAACAATTATTAATAATTAAGGTTGACCCGTGGTTTACAGACGGCCTCCATCTCGTTTTGGATTGAATTCTTTAAGTGTAAAACTTTCACTGCTTATATCTGCTATTTGTTTAATAGCAGGGGTATGTGCGGCTGCCTTAATGCTTAAATCTGAAGAGAAACAACTTGTTTTTGAAGAACATGAGGTGTTAAAAAGCTCTACAGATTTATTAGTGAAGCAGTTTAATGAGCGTATTAAAACAAAAATAAATATTGCTCAGCAAGCTAATAACGTAGTGACAGAGCAGCTTTTTCAATCTAATTCACCAATTAATTTAGGTAATAAATCACAGTTACAGTTTAATAGCGATGGTACCATTCGAAGTGCCTCGGCTGATGGATTATCAGCAGCATTTTTACCACAGCAAAATTACTCACCTTTTTATAAACGCCTATTTAATGATTCTGAAATGTTATGGCGTATAATTTCTCCGACTCTGGTACACGACTTTTTTAACTTTTATTTAATTACCGATGACGATTTCATTCGTGTTTCTCCTCCAAACTGGGCATTAAATGCACCAGCCGAGTTTAGAGTTACGCAAGGTACAACGTATAAATATATTAAAAGTATGTTGGGGTCAGAGCGAGAGCCTGCATGGTCAAAAGTTTATTACGATACAGTATGGCGAAAGTGGGTTATTAGCTTACTAGTGCCGGTGTATGTTGATAACGAGTTTTTAGGTGTAACGGGAAGCGATATTTCCCTTAACAAACTTATTTCATTTTTACCTGTTGGCGATAAAGAAAAACACTTACTTGTATTTGATAGTAAAGGGCAATTGTTAGCCCATCCCAATCTAAACCCCGCATTATTAGCTGACTACGGTAGTGACAATAAAGCACTCGCTACTAACGAATTTGTAAACCCAGAACTGCAGTCAATTATTGACGATGCAATTGCGGTGAAGTTACCAGAATATGCCAATTCATTTGAACAAAATGATGAAGCTCACATTATTAATATCCGTAAAATTGATGATTTAGATTGGTACATAGGGGTTTATAAAAAACGTTCATCAACGTTATCTGCGTTACAAGATTTAAAACTGAAGTTTTTTGGACTCTTTATTTTATACGCAATATTAGTTGCTTTATTGCTGCATCAGGCGCTTTATCAACTAGTACTTCGCCGTTTACATACTTTAGTTTATGCAGTAACAAGCTTTGGTAAAGGTCAGCTAACAACAGAGTTTCCGCCAGAAAACAAAGATGAGATTGGTACCCTTAATGGCTCATTTAGAGACATGACGGTAGAAATCCGCAAGCTTATTGATGGTTTAAACCAAAGAATTACAGAAAAAGAAATTGCTGAAAAAGCAGCTAATCGTTTATCTAAAGCGGTAGCGTTCTCGGGCACTGGGGTTGTGATCACCGATGAAAATTTTGTCATTGAGTACGTAAACCCCAAAATGCTCGAAATGACAGGCTATCCAGAAAGCCATTTTAATAGAGCACCACTACTTAATATTATTGCCTCAGAAATGTCTATTTTAGTTGAAGATATAGACATAGATTTACGCAGCCGTAATTACTGGCGCGGGGACACATTAATAGCTGGCTTAAACAAAGAGCCAATTTGGGTGTCTTTAAGTGTTTCGCCAATTCGTGAAGAGGGCGGTGAAATAACCAGTTATGTAGCATCAGCACAAGATATTTCGTTTGTAAAAGAAAGCCAGCGTAAAATGGAACAACTGGCTTACTTTGACACCCTTACGGGCCTTGCCAACAGAACATTTTTTAGAATGCAATTGCGTAAATCAATGGCATTAGCAGAGCGCGGGCATTATGCATTTGCTTTGTTTTACTTTGATTTAGACGAATTTAAGCGTATTAACGACACATTAGGCCACGATGCTGGCGATCAATTATTAATTGAAGTGGCAAACAGACTTAAAAAACGTTTACGTGCCGAGGACACCATAGCGCGCTTAGGTGGTGATGAATTTGCAGTGTTGCTCAGTGGTATAGAAAGCCAAGCTCACGCGGCTGATGTTGCCAATACAATTCAAAAAACACTGAACGTGCCTATAAAACTAGGTAGCAATGAAGTTATTGTCAGTGCAAGTATTGGTATAACTATGGCTCCTTACGACAGCTTAGAGGAAGATCAGTTACTCAAACATGCTGATTTGGCAATGTATGAGGCAAAAGCAAAAGGACGTAATACCTTCCACTTTTATAGCCAAGAATTAAATGCGGCCGCAAATGAGCGTTTATTTATTGAAAATGAGTTACGTATAGGGCTCAAAGAAAAGCAATTTGTAGTTTACTACCAACCTCAAGTTGATAGCCGTACTCATCAGGTCGTTGGTTATGAAGCGTTATTAAGATGGTTCCACCCAACAGAAGGCGCAATCCCTCCAGATAAATTTATTCCTATTGCAGAAGCGACAGGCCTTATAGTTGAATTAGGTGAATGGGTGCTTCAAGAGTCTTGTGATTTTGCCGTAAGATTGGCAGAACAAGGTCTAGAAAATAATATATCGATAAACTTATCGGCCCGCCAGTTTAAAGACTCAAGCTTAGTTACAACACTGAGCAAAATGATAATTAAGTCGGGTGTTTCAGCAAAGCGCCTTCATTTAGAGCTGACCGAAAGCATGCTAATGGGTAATGTAGAGGCAGCCATTACACAATTGCACGAGCTTAAAGCATTAGGCATATCTATTTCTATTGATGACTTTGGTACAGGTTATTCGTCGCTCAGTTACTTAAAACGGTTCCCGGTTGATATATTGAAAATTGACCGTTCATTTGTAAAAGATATACCAGAGGATACAAATGATATGGAAATCACTGCAGCTATTATTGCCATGGCGCAAAAGTTAAAGCTAGACGTGGTCGCAGAAGGGGTTGAGACAATAGAGCAGATGCAGTTTTTACAAAATAATAATTGCTTCATTGTGCAAGGCTATTATTTTAGTAAGCCAATTGCTGAGCACGAACTCCCGAATTTGTATGAAAGGTTAAATGAACTCGCAAATAGCGAAGTAACTAGTTAATAAAATTGCGGGTTAACCACCCGCAATTTTAACTTTAAATTTTAACGCTTCTAAAATGCCTTTTAGTTTATCCCGGTCATCACCTTGTACTTCAATAATGCCTTCTTTTACTGCGCCGCCTTGGCCCATTTTGCTTTTTATAGTTTTAGCTAACTTTTTTAAATCGTGATCTTTTGGATCAATGCCAACAACTAGCATTACGCCTTTGCCTTTACGCCCTTTTGTTTGACGCTCAATGCGAATAAAACCATCTTTAAAAAGTTTAGCGTGCAACTCTTTTTCTGGTTTCGGCTGGTCAATGCGACCCGTACTAGTTGAATATACTAAGTGACTATCACTCATACCTTACCTTTGTGGATAAAAATGAATTAAATGCTGGTGTAAATGATAGCAAATTTGAAGTTGTGTGTTTTTCTTTTTGCTAAATACTTTTAACAGGTTATATTTAGTTCAAAGGAAATATTATTGGAGTTTACTATGAGTTTAACTAAGAATGAATCAGTCGATGGCACTACATTAACAATACAAATTAAAGGTAAGTTTGATTTTAATTTAGTGCAATCTTTTCGCCAAGCTTATGCTCAAATGAGCGAAAAAACAGTAAAGGTTATTATCGATTTAAGAGAGACTGATTATATGGATAGTTCAGCACTTGGCATGTTACTTAACATGAAAAAAACCATTGATAGCCAAGTAAAAACCATCGAAATAAGTAATTGCCAGCCTCAGCTTAGAAAAATCCTACAAATTTCACGTTTTGATAAAAAGTTTGATATTAGCTAATGATACATGTGTTGATTGTTGACGATCAGGCGCTCAATCGCATTTTACTAAGTAAAATGCTTGAGCAGGAAGGCTACAAAATTTCAGTGGCTTACAATGGGCTAGATGCACTTAATGTACTTAAAAGAGAGCAAATAGACATTGTATTACTCGATGTTTTAATGCCCGTAATGGATGGTTTTGAAGCCGCTGAAAAAATAAAGCAGCAGTATAGTGAAGTTTACTTACCGATTATTTTTATAACCTCCTTAGACGATCAAGCAAGTTTTGAGCGGTGCCTCGAAGTCGGTGGTGATGACTTTATTCATAAACCATTTGAAAAAGTTATTTTGCACGCAAAAATTAAAGCACATAGCCGCACCAGAGAGCTGAGTAAAAAATCAAATCAACAAAAAAAACTGCTTGAATATCATCACAATCAAATTGAACGTGAACACGAAATAATTGAGCATATTTTTAATAACTCATTAGAGAATCAGGGTAAGTTTAAAGAATACCTCGATTTTAATTTATCGCCGGCGTCTATGTTTAACGGCGATATGTTTTTAGTGGCGCAAAGTCCAATAGGCAATCTGTATTGCATGTTGGGAGACTTTACAGGGCACGGCTTAGCGGCAGCTATTGGTGCATTACCTATCTCTCGTGTTTTTTATACTATGGTACAAAAAGGCATGGCGATTAATGATATTGCCTGTGAGCTAAATACATTGCTTTACAACCTTCTACCTGGACACATGTTTTGTGCTGCCACCATTATAGAGCTTAGTGCATCCGGTAAAAGTATTTCTGCATGGATGGGCGGCCTGCCAGATGCGTACCTAATAGATAAAGACGGTAATGTAAAACAAACATTAGAGTCGCAACATATGGCGCTGGGGATTTTAGACGATCAAGAATTTGAATATGAAGTTATTCACTTTGAAACAAATAGTAATACACGCCTAGTATTAGCAACCGACGGTATTATAGAAACAGCAAACAAAGAAGATACATTTTTTGGGGAAGAGCGTTTTTTACAAACCTTAAAAAGTAAATCGATGATTAGTAGCGAAGATATAGTGGCTGACGTTACTAAGTTTGCTGATGGCACTAAACAGCAAGATGATTTAAGCATTGTTTTACTAAACTGCCTGCCTTTAGTTCCTGAGGAGCAAGAGCGAGAAGCATTCTCAACTTTAGCGTTTAATTTATCTTTGAGTTTAAACTCAGAACAAATAAAAAAAACAGACCCCGTTTACGACGTTGTTAATATCTTAAGCAGTGTTGGGGGGCTAAATGCCCATCGTTCTAATATATTTTTACTGTTGTCTGAGGCTTATAACAATGCGCTTGATCATGGTGTACTAGGGCTTAACTCAGAGATTAAAAAACAAGAAGACGGCTTTTTTCGATATTACGAATTAAGAGAGGCAGCTCTTGCTAAACTTACAGATGCGATGATTATTATTGATATGCGCTATTGCCCCGACACGCTCAGTTTATATTTCATTATTTGTGATTCAGGCCGAGGGTTTAGTAGTAAGCACGATGAGTTGGCAAAGGTTAATAATGAATTTGGTAGAGGGGTGTCTTTACTAGAAGAAATAGCCGAAAAGGTAACTTATAACGCCAGCGGTAACCAAGTTGAAATGTGCTACAAGTTGAGCTAGCTCTGCAAAAATATCCATGCTATTATTCTCGAAACTTTAGATGTATGGATGGCCAAATGATTTCTTCTTACCTAAAACAAGCACAACTAAGTGCTAATCCAGCTTTGATTTCAACAGAGCTTGAAAAGCTTGAGCTACATTTAGCAAACACAGCTTTGCCTGATGTATGTTGGGAGTATCAAATACCTGAGCTTGGCGAGGGCGGTGCGTGTAGTTTATTTGGTTACCTACAAGATGAGCCATTCAAATTAACTGACTATCTTAAAAATGATGAGCAAACACAGTTCAAGCTAGCTAATTTACAAAGTATTGTGAGCTACATTGAGCAACAAACAAGTGTTGATTGGTATGGTATTTATCAATCAACTAATACTAGTGAAGGTAAGCAACTATTAAAGTTGGCTTATCATGGTGCGCCTAGTCGTCCGTTGTTCCCTTTAACGCAAGCATTTGCGGCAGGTAGTAATAACGTACAGGTTGCGCTATCTCACAAGGGCCGTATTATTAATAACGTTGAAGAGTACTTATCACAAGGTGGTGAATACTACACATGCGATCCTAAAGTTAAATCAGAAACCTGCTTACCTTTATTTAATACACAAAATGAATGTGTTGGTATTGTAGATGCTGAAGCCTTTAAAAATGATTTTTTTGATGAAAAGACGCTTGCCGTTTTAATTGCATGTTGTATTAAAATTCCTCACTTTCTAGTGTAAATAACGCTAGTCAACATGATGTGCTTTTATGTTAAGCTTAGCTTAACAGCTAACCCCTAAATAACGATAAGAGATAGCCAATGTTCTCAGTATTAAAACCATTACCAACAGATCCTATTCTTGGCCTTATGGCGGCCTATAAACAAGATACAAACCCTAATAAAATTGATTTAGGTGTAGGTGTCTACAAAGATGAGCAAGGCAATACACCGGTTCTTAAAGCGGTTAAAAAAGCTGAAGCGTTTCGTCTTGAAAACGAAATGAGCAAATCTTACATTGGTTTAGCGGGTAACTTAGATTACTGCCAAAAGATGGAGCAGTTACTACTAGGCGAACATCAAGCATTGCTAGCAAATCGCGTACGTACTGCACAAGCGCCAGGTGGTACGGGCGCACTTCGCGTTGCAGCTGAATTTATTAAGCGTTGCAATGCAGATGCAACAGTATGGGTAACTAACCCAACATGGGCAAACCATATTAGCTTGTTTGAAGCGGCAGGCTTAACAGTAAAAGAATACCCGTATTACGATTACGAAAATAAAGACTTACTGTTTGATGAAATGATCAATACACTTAAACAAGTGCCTAAAGGTGATGTGGTTTTAGTGCATGCATGTTGTCATAACCCAAGCGGTATGGACTTAAACGAAACACAGTGGAACACAGTTGCCGAACTTGCAAAAGAAGTTGGCTTTACACCACTTGTTGATATTGCATACCAAGGCTTTGGTGCTTCACTTGAAGAAGATGCACGTGGCTTACGTATTTTAGCTGATGCAGTAGAAGAGCTAATTATTTGTTCTTCATGTTCTAAAAACTTTGGCTTATACCGCGAGCGTATTGGTGCATGTTCACTAATTGCAAAAGATAGCGCAACAGCAGATATTTCAAACTCTGTAATGCTAAGCGTTGTACGTAGTATTTACTCAATGCCGCCAGCGCATGGTGCTGATATTGTTAATACTATTTTAAGCAGTACAGAGCTTACACAATTATGGCACTCTGAGCTTGATGAAATGCGTAGCCGCATAAATGGCTTACGTAGCTTAATTAAAGAAAGCTTAGCAACTAAAGATATTGCGCAAGACTTCTCATTTATTGAACGCCAAAACGGTATGTTTTCTTTCTTAGGTATTAATAAAGAGCAAATTGCTCGCCTACAAAAAGAATACGGCATTTACATTGTTGGTTCTAGCCGCGTAAATGTTGCAGGTGTTAGCCAGTCAAATATTGAATACTTTTCAAATGCTGTAGCTGACGTTTGTAAATAAACGCAGTTAATATAAAAAAAACCGCACATCTAATGATGTGCGGTTTTTTTATTATCTAAATTAAAAAAAAAGCTTTAACCGATAGCAGGAATTAGCCCCGCCATTTGCATAAACTGCGCAGCAATAATCGTTATGCCACATATAGCTGCTATACCAAGCCCAGCATTCCCACTTTTAACTTTGTAGCCTGTTTTATTTGATGTTGTACGCTGTTTATAAACCATTGCTACGGGCAAAAATATTGCAAGTACGACAAGTGCTATTGCAGCGTAACCTAAAGCCATAATAAAGCCTTGAGGGTAAAACAATGCAAAGCCAAGCGGCGGAATAAACGTAATTAAGGCCGTTTTAATTCGGTCTGTTTTATTGTCACCTTTTTTAAATGTATCAGCAAAAAAATCGAATAACCCTAAACTCACCCCTAAAAATGATGTCGCAAGTGCTAAATCAGCAAATAACTTAATGGCCGTTGCTACACTTGGGTTATGCGCAATACTTGCCACGCTTGATACAAAGCCACTAAGGCCTTGGCTGTTGAGTAAGTCAGCTTGGCTCATAATACCTTGGCTAAGTAGTTGCCAAAAAATATAAATGACTAAAGGCAGGGCGGCTCCAGTAATCATTACTTTGCGCAGTACTTTTATTTCTACACCAACATATTTAACAATTGAAGGAATAGAGCCATGAAAGCCAAACGAAGTAAATATAACCGGTATAGCTGAAAGGATTAACCCTTGCTCTACAGGCATCTCTAATAAATGCTTACCTTGTACATAAGGGGTTAGCATGTAAAACAAACTAGCTAATACAATAATTTTTATTATAAATAACACTCTGTTTAGTTTATCTACCTTGCTAGTGCCCAGCGTTACCACACTTGCAATAATAACAGCGAGGATCACAGAGCCAAACTGTGGGGCTATATTTACATCAAAGCCTATATTTATACGCGCTTGAAGTTGTGCACCACCACCTGCAATATAAGCAGCGCATAAAGCGTAAAATAAAAAAACCATCGAAAAATTCGCGATGTATTGTCCTCGCTTCCCAAGCCATAATTTAGCCAACGTATTTAACGTTGCATCGCGTGGTGCATATTGGTGTAGCTCTAGCATGAGTAGTGCGGTGTAGGTCATTAGTAACCAGCTAGCAATTATTAATGCAAGCGCAGTACTAAACCCAAGCCCGGCAGATGCAATTGGCAGTGCCAACATACCTGCACCAATAGTTGTGCCTGCAACAATTAACATGCTTCCAGTTGTTTTATTTTTAAGCACTTAATTACCTTAATTATTATTAATATAAATGCACGATATAACTAGTTACTCAAATCTCAAATAGTTTTGTAATAAAAGAGCAGTATTAAAATGTAACTTACAATTTACAACTGTATTTATTAAGGACTTGTATGCATTTAAAAGTATTAAAATAGGGTGGTGAGGGTATAATTTTATGTACGTTGGATTGCGTTATAAAACGCTAAGGATTGGCATGTGCCGGTAAAAGTATCGTATTTTTTTATGGTTCTCATTTGGTCTACTACACCTCTGGGGATTGTGTGGAGCAGTGAAACACTATCGCCAACGCTTGCTGTATTAATGCGTATGCTGGTGGGGTTGTTTTTAGGTGGTTTAATTGTTGCCATAACAAACATTAGAGTACCTTGGAGCAAAAATGCGTGCTTACTTTATTTTTATTCAAGTATAGGTATTTTTGGCGGTATGTTGTTGAGCTATATGGCAGCTAAAACAGTCCCTTCGGGTATTATTTCGCTTATGTTTGGCCTTGCACCTATCTTGTCGGGGTTGCTTGCTCAGCAGTTATTAAATGAACCTAAATTTAGCCCGATTAAATTAGTGGCGTTAGCGTGCGCCTTAATCGGCTTATATTTTGTTAGTTATAACCAAGTACAAAACTCGCAAACTCAAGGGCTCGGGTTACTTTATGTGTTTATGGCTGTCTGCTTTTTTAGCTTAAGTGGTGTGATGATTAAGCGCGTACAAATTGCGATTCACCCTATGGCGACAACATTTGGTGCCTTAGTTTTTGTAACCCCACTCTTTTTTATTGCTTGGTGGTTATTAGATGGTCAGTTGCATATACAGAACTGGAGTGCAAAATCATTGTGGGCAATTGGTTATCTAGGTGTGTTTGGATCTTTAGTTGGGGCTTTGGCGTATTTTCATGTACTGCAAAACCTAAATGCGAGTACGGTATCACTTACTACGCTCATAACTCCTAGCTTTGCGTTAGGCTTAGGAGCTTGGCTAAACAATGAGCCATTAAGCCAGGAGCTAATAATTGGTGCGGTTATTATTTTAATTAGCCTAGGTTTTTTCCAATTTGGTGATAAATTTTTAAAGCGAAAGAGAGTAAGCGCAAATTAGTTTTACTACATTTTTCAATTTGGTGATAAATTTTTAAAGCGAAAGAGAGTAAGCGCAAATTAGTTTTACTGCATTTTTTCAATTTGTTGATAAGTTTTTAAAGCGAAAGAGAGTAAGCGCAAATTAGTTTTACTACATTTTCTCTATTTGAATAATTAAACGACGGTTTTTGTCTCGGCCTAAAATGTTATCGTTATTATCAACAAAGCGTTTTTCGCCTAAACCGGTGGTTTGTACTTTTGCTTCATCGACACCCAAGCTCACCATATAATCTTTTATAGTTTTGGCGCGCTTGCGCGATAAATCTAAGTTATTCCAGCGGCCGCCATAACTATCGGTGTATGAGTCAATACTAATGGACTCTATGCTTGCATCATTTTTTAAATACTCAGCAATTTTATCAAGGCGTTGTTGCGACGATTTAGTTAATTTACTGCTGTTAGATTGATAGTTCATTACAGTAAACGAAATATCTTCAAAGCTGTAAGGGAGTAGCTCATCACGGCATTGTAAAAAAGCCCAGTAAGCTTGTTTAAAGTTTACACTCGATATACCAACGGCAATTTTATCGGCACTGTTTTGCCAGTCTTGATAATAAAAAGTAGGGTAGTAGCCTTTTTCAAGCTCGCTAAGCATCTCCCATGCGGTTTTATTACCCAGCTCACCATCAAACTTTTTAAGTAATTTCATATTTGCAATATCACGGGCCGGTAAGCCTGCTCGCCAAGACGGTGGCACGGCTTTTAAACCAGCAATTGCGTAATTATCTGGGCGTACAACCATATCTAAATTAAACGTTAAGTTTTTATTTTTACTTGCTGAAGCTTTAAAAATAGCTTCCCCATAATAAGGAACTTCATGATTTAATTGGCATTGTAAGCGCGTTGTTTTAACGACTTCCCAGTTGGAGTTGTCTTGGGTTGCTGTATATTGGCGCATAGCAGCTTGCGAGTGAGTACTGTAAAGCACTGCACTTATACTAAGGCTAATAAATAACAACTTATACTTCATGGTGCTCTCCAGCTATCCGGGAATGCCAATAATTTGGCAAATTAACGACTGCAATGATTAGTTTGTTCTCTACGTAACTAACTTATAAGTTAAAGCAAGTTATGTGCCTACAATTTTAAAGCAATAAATACTTAAATCCCCTAGCCTAGGGGGCATCAATTTTGACATAATAGTCAGCTTACACGTATAAACAAAGAAGACTATGGCAAATACTGAGCAAACACCTTTCGCAAAACGCTTTCGTGGATTTTTTCCTGTTGTTATTGATGTTGAAACTGCTGGTTTTAACAAAGAAACAGATGCCTTGTTAGAAATAGCAGCTTCTGTTTTAAAAATGGATGACGAAGGACTGCTCAGCATAGATCATACTGTTCATTTTCATGTTCAGCCATTCGAAGGCGCTAATATAGAACAAGCAGCCATCGACTTTAACGGTATAGACCCGTTTTCACCATTACGTGGCGCAGTACCTGAAGACGAAGTAATTAAAGAAATATGTAAAGTAGTACGCAAAGCGCAAAAGGCCGCAGGGTGCCAACGCTCAGTTATTGTGGCGCATAATGCCGCATTCGATCATGGCTTTTTAAATGCAGCAATAGAGCGTAATAACATTAAGCGTACGCCATTTCATCCGTTCGTAAGCTTTGATACAACATCTTTAGCGGGTTTAGCGTTAGGGCAGACTGTGTTAGCAAAAGCATGTAGAGCGGCTGGTATCGAGTTTGATAACAGCCAAGCACACTCAGCGCTTTACGACACAGAACGTACAGCTGAGCTTTATTGCTTAATAGTAAATCGCTGGCAGCAATTAGGTGGTTGGCCATTAGCGCCAACTGATGATTGCGACGCTAATGCCGAAGTTGAAACTGATACACAAAATAACGAAGAAACTAAAACGTCTGAGTAATTTTACCCTCAGTTAGCTTAACTAGGTGGGGCGGGTAAATACGCGAAAATTGTTTAGAATCTTTGGCTATTTTAAGCTCCACACCAGGGTGCATTAATTCATTTACTTTTAAACGACTACTGGCAAGTAATTGCACTATTTTTTGCTTAATAAGTAGTTTTTGACGATGAATATGCGCAGAGCGTATTTTTATATGCTTTTCATTTTCAGTTATCTTATTCATGAATTGCTGGCGCTGAGCAGCCCCCGCAATTTTACTCGCTTTTTCACGAGCCTGTTGTAAAGCGGTTACTTTAGTCGCAAGTACTTTTTCAAAATCGGTTATTTGTGTTTGCTTTTGGCGAAGCTCAAACCAGAGTTGCGCTAAAAATACGCGCGTTTTAGTACCGGCTGGCGCGCCTAGCTCACCCGTTTCAATGCGCATAGCATCTAAAATATTACCGCCAATAATTTTACCTCGTGGATCGTTTGCTTTGCCTACACGTATTAATCGCCTAGCGCTTAAATCACAATGTAGAGCTTGGCGTTCAATAAATAAATCTTGTTCTGATTTAATATTGCAGTACTGAGCATAACCAATCGAAATAGTTCGTTGAGCGGTTATAGAGCATGTAAATGCTTCCTCGCCTTCACGTTTTCTACCAATTGCGCCAAGCATAATGGTTACCGCACTTTTACTTTCAACAGCTCCTGATTCTACAAAACCCAGTACCGTAATATCACCATTGGCTTTTACACGCATGCCGTCTTTAATATCGCCAGTAATAATTACGCTACCATCAAAATCAACGTGGCCTGTACTTACATCTACGTTATCAAAGCACAAAACGTCATCTACACGCATACCGCGGGGTAGGGCAACGGGCACACCTTTGCAGTCGGCAATAAGCATATTAGGGTTATTAGGATCTACTTTTGTACCTTCGAAAGGCTGGAGTTGGTGATCTGTACCTGGTTTTGCACTAATTGAATCGCCAAATACCGTATAGCCATCTTCTCCAGGGGTAGCGGCAATACGCTGCATTAAGGGGGTACCAGGTTTTACGGTGATAATAGCGCCAAGGTTTTTCATATCAACCTTACCGCCTTCTTTAGCTTGTGGGCTAAGCACACGGTCTTGGGCTGTTGAGCATAAACGCACAAATTTAGCATCGCTGCCTTTTTTAGGATTACGCCCATGTGCAATTATGGCGCTATAAGAGCTTCCTGCTGGTTTTTCAAACTGCTGGCCTAAAAAGGTATCAAGCGCGCGTGGGCTTATTCCTTTTTTAACACCTGCATTAGCAAGCGCTTTTTGCGCACCTTCCATAGACAAAAGCGCACCACCTTTAGCGGTAGTTAATGTTGCTTCTGCGACCATGTTTTTTTCATCAATATTAATGACAAGCGACGCATCTACCGCTTTAGCAACGACAAGTGATACTTCCTGATAGTTTTTAGTTGGCGCAAAAAGCTTTCCAATATTGGCAATGACAGCTTCGTACTCACTAAACTCAGATTGTTCGAGCATTTGCGTTAACTGAGTACTTGTAACAGGAAAGCCACTATCAATAGGGTGACTAACTAAAGAGACAAACCCTGTATTTTGATCAAATGAAAAAACCGACATTTATTAATTCCCTACTCTATGCCTGTTATTATTTTTGTTTTTTTACAACTAAAGGTTTAGAAATGACAAAAACCTTAACTCCTTATTTGAACACAGGTTAAACACATTGTTAAGCAAATGTTTATATGGGCTTGCATAAACTAAATTTTGGTTACTTAATGCTCGGTTAGTGCACGCAATTAAAATAAAGCGTTACTAGGCCTTGAGTATCAGTACTTTACTCAGTTATACTGTTTGCACGCTCTGAATTGAGTTACTAATTCAGGGGCTGATTAGGATTCGACGGAATTCAAGAAGCCCAAGGTGCATGTCGAGGTGCGGTTTGCCTCGTTAAACAGCCGCAACCTAAAGTAATCGCAAACGACGATAACTACTCTCTAGCAGCTTAGGCTGGCTAGCGCTCCTTCCATGTATTCTTGTGGACTGGATTTTGGAGTGTCACCCTAACACCTGATCGCGACGGAAACCCTGGCCGGGGTTGAAGCGTTAAAACTAAGCGGCCTCGCCTTTATTTACCGTGTTTGTCCGGGACTTAAAGGTTAATTAAATGACAATACTAAACATGTAGTACCGACGGTCGAGGCTTTTCGGACGGGGGTTCAAATCCCCCCAGCTCCACCAATAAAGGTTTTTGAACTCGTTATTCGAAAACCATAAGAAACCCGCAAATTTGTTAATTCAAATTTGCGGGTTTTTTTATGGAATTTATAAAATAAAGTTTAAGAATGTCTTATTGCGCGTAGCTTAATTTTTATTGCAATCACAAGCAGGCTAAATAACGACAGCATACTTATTAACAACGTCAGGTTAAGTATGGAGTTACTTGGCTCGTAGGTAGTGACAGGAGAGTTGTTTGTAGTTTGCGAGTTTTGCTGTTGCCTAATATAGCTTTGGCTGATCCAATCTACCGCGTTTATCCATTGTACTTTGGCGGGATCAGTATTGTTTAGCATCCCTATTACATGCTTATCGTTATCTAAGCCTTTTGAAAGTTGTACCAGTTGCTGCCAAAATTCATTTTTAGGGCCTAGGTCATCTATTTCTTGTAGGTGCTGTTGTAATTTATTGCCCCCCATTGTTTTTATATCAGCTTGTCCTGTACTTTGCGCGTAGCTATTTATTAGCGATGAAAAGCGACTAAAGTACTCATTACTTTTTTGCTGTGTAGGGTTAGCTGCTGGCTCGTGTGTTACTTTTTGTGTTGGTTGATTTAGGCTGTTTTGATCAATCAAATATTGTTTATAGTTTTGGTAACTTAAGCTGTTTGTAGTTGTGTTATTTGTAGTTCCATTATTTAGAGTGCCAAAGTTGTTTTTAAGTGTATTAACACTGATCCCTACGCCTATTATGGTAATAATACAAAGTGCGCAATAGCAAAAGTACAATGCGCTTTTTAAAGTGTTACGCAGTAATTTATATTTATTATAACTTTGCTTAATAGCTGCAGCTGTATTTGAGGCTTCGCTTGTATCTAGGCGTTCGGTTTGTATTGAAATACTTTTGCCATCAGAGCTTTCACTAATGTGTTTATCTGTATTTTTACTGTGCTCAGTGAGTGCTATTTGATTATTTTTAGATTGAGAGATTACAGTAGAGAGTTGCGGTTCTACTTTAGTAATTAATCCTAGCTTTTTTAGTGAGGATTCTGTTTTAACAGCATCAATACTCGATAAGTCTTTTTTTAAAGCGTAAGCTTTTCCATCAAATAACTGAACAACAATATTATGAGGAATATTAAGAAGTTGGCTGAGTTGTTCTTGGGCAGAGGTAAGGTCAGTATTTTGATATAACTGACCATTAAAAACAATTTTAAATGTAGCGCTCACGTTAGTACCTTGCTTGTGTAATTCCATTTTTGGAATTTTATTTTTATTATTTGATACACAAAGCTAATTTAACAGATAAAGGGTATGCTTTCTAATGATTTGTGATTAAAAAAGTCTTAACAAACAGCGTTAAGACTTTGGCGTGTAGCTGTTACTTTACTTTATCGTTTGGCGAGTGATTTTACAGATTGCTTTTGCTCACTGGCAGGTTGGGTTGCTTTGTCTATTAATGTTTCAAGTGGTTTATTTCGAACGCACATAAGTACTTTGTTCATTGCTTGGCATGTGCCTGTCGCTTTTTTATCATGGCTTATGTAGCTGCAATCTTCATTAATGGCTTTTTCTTCACATGCTTCCCAAGGCACGTTTGAGCCGTGGCCTGCATGGCTTAGCGCTGAGCATGAGGTTGCAAGTAAAAAGCCAGTGGTTAGGGCTTTTATTACGTTAAATATTTTCATTAGTATCTCAGTTAATTATTTGGCCAGAATGCGAGTTATCTTGCGGTAGCACCTTTAAAACAACCAATAAACATGTTTTCAGATACATCGGCTGCATGGTAGTGGTATCCGCGTGTATCGTCGGTGTGGCCTCTACATTCGTCTAAATCAGTGGGTTCTAATCCATCTTCGTTAAGCATGCCAAATATACCAAATCCATCGAGTGCATAACCCATCATGGCGGCATGACCGTCTGATTGGATTTGTGTTTGGCTACAACCTGCTTCACCGTGGTAGTGGTAACCTGCTACTAAGTTAATATGCCCTGCGCAATCATCAAAGGCTGCAATAGTGTATGCGCCTAAAATAGCCTCAACAGGGGCGGGTGCAGCAAGTACAACACCATTGAGAGCAACACCCACATTAGCGTTACCAATACTGCTATTTTGAGTGGTTGCAACAGGCGTTATTGGTATTAAAAATGATTCTGATATACCGCCATCAACATAATCAATAGAGCATTCTACGCAGTGGTTTTGGTATTGCTCCTCCACGTTTGGACGTGCAGCACCATCACACGATTCTTGTGTGTCTGTTACATTTACAAGGCCTGTACCTTCGTCGTATAGCTGCCAATGGTTATCGTTATATAATGTTGGTAGATTTAAAATAAAGTCGCCAGTTATATCGTAAACCTCACCGGTGCCATCAAACCAAATACCGGCTTCGTCTGCTGTTGATGTGATATTTCTAGGACAAAATACACCAATCTCGTAATTTGAAGGCGCACCGGCAATATCAATTTTGTAGCATGAAGCTTCATCGCCATTACTCAGCGTACATGTTTGAGTGGTAATTGATGAAATGAGCGCATCGCTTTCAAAGTTAAAAGGGTCAACTTCTACAACGAAATCGGTTGAAGTATCTGTTGTAGTGCCCTCATCGGTGGTTGTTTCAGTTACGACGCTACTTTGAGTATCGCTACCGTTACAGGCAGCTAAACTCAGTGCAAGTATGCACACTGCAAGCGGTGCTAAAATTGGTGCGTTAAGTTTTCTCATCAGAAATATCCGGTAATGAAGTTGAATGTATAATATTTGTTAAATGTGCAAACAAAGTGCAAAAACAACGCAACATAATACATTGCCTGAAATAGAGGCTTATAACACTTGCTATAGGTGTATGTTGTACCTTTTATTGTTTAAAATACTGCGACTTTAAAGTACCTAAATAGGCAGTGGAGTTTTATGGACTTTTTACTTCCCGACAGTATGTCTTTATTTTTGTTTTTATTAATGATGATCACCGCTGGCTTTACTTCTTTTATATCTGCTGCATTTGGTGCGGGTGGCGGGCTAATGTTGCTTGTTGTTATGGCGTCGTTTATGCCTATGGCAGTTGTTGTGCCTGTGCATGGTTTAGTACAGCTTGGCTCTAATGCAAATAGGTTATTACTCAGCTTTAAGCATATTGATAAAAGCATGTTTGTATATTTTGCGTTAGGCGGCTTAGTAGGGTCGGGGTTATCAAGTTTTGTTATTGATGATATATCGCTTGATGCTATGAAGTTAGTGGTCGCTATTTTTGTTATTTATTTACTGTGGGGTAAAACGCCGCCAGTAAAACTAACCTCTAAGCTATGGCGCATGGTCGCCGGTGGCATAACAACTTTTGTTTCTATGTTTGTGGGGGCGAGCGGGCCATTAGTTGGTAGCTGTTTATATATAAATAATTACGAAAAGTTAAAATTTACGGCAACGTTTTCGAGCATTATGAGTGTGCAGCATTTATTAAAAGCGGTAATTTATGGTGCTGTTGGCTTTAGCTTTTGGCAATGGATGCCGCTTGTAATTGCTATGGTAATAAGTGGTGCTGTAGGGACTTGGTTTGGAATTGAATTACTTAAAAGTATGTCTGGGGATAAATTTAAGCGTATTTTTAGAGTCGTTTTAACGTTATTAACGCTACAACTCGGTTGGCAAGGTATTAAAATATTACTCCACTAATTTGCTTAGTGGAGTAAATTTAATTTTATTAAACATAAATCACTTAAGCGAATTAAACAATTCATTGCCTAAAAACTACCGATGCAGAGCAACTACACTGTAATTTTTTGGCTTATCGATGAACTATACTAATCTGCAATAATTGTTTATACGTTTAAATAAATTGGTATTAAAGCTTATTTAACAGCGGCTTTAATTGGTTTGTCACCATCAAATAACTCAAAAATGCGGTTACTAATAAATGAGTTAGTCGCAATATGTAATAATGCATTGGCTACGTTTTCGCGGCTAATTTTAGCCTCAGAACGATCACTTGGTCGCTGCGTCGTTACTTGCATTGAAGCGCTATCATCAGTCAGTGTACCAGGGCGAACAATGGTGTAATTTAAACCACTATTGATTAAGTGCTCGTCAGCCATGTGCTTGGCAACTAAGTAAGGTTTTAAATCACCTTGAATCGAATCTGGGTCGTCTGCACCGATTGAGCTGACCATAATAAAGTGTTTAACGCCATGCTCTTTTGCAAAGGTAGCTGCTTTAGTTGCAGCCCATAAATCAATAAGTACAGTTTTATCATCGCCCGTACTTCCGCCAGAACCTGCAGCAAAAATCACTTGGTCACAGCCTTTTATTGCATCACCAAAATCGCCTTCAAGATCTTGCTCAACAATAGTTAAAAAAGAGCTGTTTAAATCGCTTAGCTTGTTTTTGTCACGCACTAATGCCACAACGTTTTGCTCATTTTTTAAAAGTAGCTCAGTTGCCATTTTACCTATTTGTCCGCTTGCGCCAATAATTAGGGTCTTACTCATAATTAACTCCTTCCAATAAATAGTAAAAGTAATGTGCTTACAAACAGACCTTGGGGTAGGGGATAATTTTTAAAGGGTAAAAAAGAGTTTAAATGAGCTAATTTCAAAAAATACTTTAATTAAAATTCAATACTTAACTGAGTATTAAAATTAGCTGCTTTTGGGGTGTTTTTTAGAACTTTTTATTCAACCATTATACTCACTTCGGTCACATAACTACGGCGATATAGACTAATACGAACTTTATGTTCTTGGTAATTATAAAACAAAGTGCGATATGTATTATTGCCGTTTGTTTTTAACGGCTCTCCTAATTTTTGCTGATAAAAGCGAGCGATATCAGAAATTGAATCTGTTAAATAACCAGTGCGAACCATTGGATATTCGCCGGCTACATCCATTGTTGTAACAAACTCTTCAGGAAGTGGGATTTCAGTGACGTTTTGGCTAAGTACATTAAACGATAGAGTGCATAGCAGTATTATTAAAAATGCTAAAGTTTTCATTAAAGTCCTTTAAATAATAAATTCCATTTATTGGTACTCATTTTACCTCAATAAGCACCTTTGTCATTTAAATTTTATTACGAATTAAATCTCGTACTATAAACCGAGCAGGGTGAATAGCTTGGCTTACACGTTCGCTTAATGGGCGGGGCTCGTTATTTAAACAGCTTACGAGATGTTCTGCACTTAGCGGTGCGCTACATAAAGCGCGGGCGCCAAAGCCGGTAAAAATATGTAGGCCTTGTTGTGGCTTATTAAGTTGCTCATATTGATAGCGTTTACCTAAACGTAGGTTAGCAAAAGCCATAGTGTAATCACTTTGTTCGCACCATTGCCCTGCCATTGGTAGGTGATCTATAAATGTGCATCGTACAGCTGCTTTTGCCGAGGTAATATTGCCAAGGGTTGAGGCAAATTCACTTTGCTGATAAAAGCTAAGTAGTTGCTCTTGGTTTAACTGGTTGTCGAGCGCTGTAACTTGACGGCTTTTGGTGTTTTTTTCAAACGTTGCACCCATACAGTGATGATCTAAATAGGCTGGGGTAAAATACCCTTTATGGCACAGCACTGTTTTAAGTTTGCGTGATTGCTCACTTGCCTCAATATGTGAAACTTGCCCGCGTACGCCTACTATTGGTAGCGCTTTTGTTTGCTCAAATGCATCGCTGTGCTCGCCTGCACAAATAATTACATCACTAAAAGGACCTAACTGCTCATCATTCGTTAATAAAAACCAACCGCTGTCAGTTTTTTTAAGCTGTTTTATATTGCAGTTAAATATGCTTTTAAATGGGTTTATGCTATTTGCAGCGCTTAACATGGCGTTTACTAATTGCGGAGGGTTAACCCAGCCGCCTTGCTCAAAAAACACGCCCGAATAACCTGTTTCTACGCCGGCTATTTCGTCGCCTTGCTCTGCGGTTACGTTGTGCATTAGCTGGGTTGGCCACAGTTGTTTTTGTGCTAAGTTTTCATGTTTATCGGCCAGAGGCTTTTTTACTGCGTGTTGTAATACGCCGCACCAATCGTAATCAAAATTAAAACCACTGCTAAGTAAGTTGTTATATAGGCGCTTTGCGTATAAAAAGCTATGTGCGAACAATTCACTGTGCGGTGAATTTTTAGCTTGTAGGTGAGGGTAGATAGCACCTTGCACATTGTGCGATGCCCCCATAGCTGGTTTTTCATCTTGGCAGAATAATTGGCTTGCTATGCCTCGTTTAGCCAAACTATATAAAATGCAGCTACTGGCTATACCGCCGCCAATGACCGCTACATTTTTTAAAGCGCTGCTATCTTGATGAAAATATGCAGGAGCTGATTGAGCATCATTTACGCAATCTAGTTGGCCAACAAGCATATCTCTTTTTTGGCCAAAGCCTTTGGCTTTTTTAGTATTAAAGCCTGCATCAATTAATCCACGGCGAACAAAACCTGCTGAAGTAAATGTTGATAAGGTTGCACTTGCCCTTGATATATTGACCATAGAATTAAATAAACTTTGCTGCCACATTTCGGGGTTTTTACTTGGCGCAAAACCATCTAAATACCAAGCGTCAACAATTCCTGTTTGCGGATAGCTCATTGCTTGTATTGATTCAAGTGCATCACCAAAGTATAAATCGAGAACAACAAGTCCATTGTCAAATTCGAGTCTGTGGCATCCTTCTAAATTAATTGGGTATTGTTTAGATAATTTGTTACTAAAGGCGCTTAATGATGGCCATGCCTGTAGTGCTTTGTTTAAATCGTCTATGTGCAGAGGATATTTTTCAAATGAAATAAAGTGTAAGCGTTTAACACCATTATCTAATTGATTTTGAACTTGTTGACGTGCAAGGTGGTCAGTAAAGCGTTGCCATGTATTTAAAAAGTTTAAACCTGTACCAAAGCCGGTTTCGGCAATAACAAAATGTGGCTGGTCATGATTTTGTAATCGTGCATCTATATTATTTTGCTCATAATACACATAATGCGATTCAGCTAAGCCATCGTCATTAGAAAAATAAATATCACCGAAGTCATTAGCGAAAGGTGTACCTAAATTATTAAAGTGTATATGTGCATTTTTGATCATGATTTTTTAATTTTATAGATATATTTTTTAATTATTTTACGGGTTTTCTTTGAAATAGTCTGGCGTTATTTATAAGCTAGCAGTTCAGAGTACAAGTGTACGCTAGAAAGCTGACCACTTAGGTGATTAAATTCGCGTAAAATAGAATGCAATTAAGTATTAAGCTAAGGGAATTACCCATGAGAAGAGCTGTAATTACAGGTATCGGTGTTGTATCAAGTATAGGTAACAACAAAGAAGAAGTATTAGAATCGTTAAAAACGGGCAAAAGCGGCATCGCTTTTAATCAAGAATTTGCCGATTATAAGTTACGTAGTAACGTATCGGGTAAAATTGATATTGACGTTAAAGCACACGTTGACCGCAAAGCAATGCGCTTTATGGGAGATGCTGCTGCTTACTCTTATATTTCAATGACGCAAGCAATTGAAGACTCAGGTTTGTCTGACGACCAAGTATCAAATGAGCGCACGGGTATTATTGTTGGCTCTGGCGGTGGTTCGTCTAAATGGCAAGTAGAAGCTGCTGATATTTTACGTGAAAAAGGCGTAAAACGTGTAGGGCCTTATATGGTGCCACGCACTATGGCGAGCACTACATCTGCTTGTTTAGCAACACCATTTAAAATTAAAGGTGTTAACTATTCAATTAGCTCTGCGTGTGCAACATCTGCGCATTGTATTGGTAATGCCGTAGAACAAATTCAACTTGGCAAGCAAGACGTTGTGTTTGCTGGTGGTGGTGAAGAGCTACACTGGACATTGGCAATGGAATTTGACGCTATGGGCGCACTTTCTACTAAATACAATGAAACACCTGAAAAAGCATCTCGTACATACGATGCTAATCGCGATGGTTTTGTTATTTCTGGCGGCGGCGGTATTGTTGTAGTTGAAGAACTTGAACATGCACTTGCACGTGGCGCGCACATTTACGCTGAAATTGTTGGCTACGGTGCAACATCAGATGGCTACGACATGGTTGCTCCATCTGGCGAAGGTGCAGCACGTTGTATGCGCCAAGCTATGCAAGATGTAGACAGTATTGATTACTTAAATACGCACGGCACATCAACGCCTGTAGGCGATGTTAAAGAGTTAGGTGCGATACAAGAAGTGTTTGGTGGCAAATCACCAATGATCAGTGCAACTAAAGCAATGACTGGGCATGCCCTAGGTGCTGCAGGTGTTCACGAAGCTATCTTCTCATTATTAATGCTAGAGCACAGCTTTGTAGCACCTTCAATTAATATTGATGAGCTAGATGAGCAAGCGACAGGTTTAGATATTATTACTGAGCGTCGTGATGTTGAGTTAAATACTGTAATGTCTAATAGCTTTGGCTTTGGTGGCACAAACGCGACTTTAGTTATGAGTAAGTACAAAGGTTAATTTGAGCTTATAAGCCCTATATGCAAACGCATAACTGGGCTAAATAGCCCAAAACAAAAAAGGAAAGCCGAGGCTTTCCTTTTTTATTATCGAAAGTTTAATTAACCTTCGTTATGTTCTTGACGCGCTTGCTCAATTTCGTCTGCAATTTCTTGCGCTTTTTGCTTAGTTTTTTCAGTTAACTCGCCAGCAGCTTCTTTGCTTTTAATCCATGCGTCAACCGCAATCTCTTTGCCGTCGTCGTACATGTCTAAGCCCATTGCTTTACTTTGCTCTAATAGCTCGTTTAAAGACTCGTCATTTTTAAGATCGTTAGTTGTCTCTTTAACGTCGTTCCATGCATCACCAAGCTTTTCTTGCATTTGTGCGCTTTTATCTTTTGCATCTTCTTTTACTTCGTTGGCATCTTCACAACCAGTTAATGTAATTAAAGTGCCTAATAAAGCTAAACCTGCTAATTTATTCATGTGCTATCTCCTTTAGAGACTGATAATTAATTCGAGGCAGACTATACAACAATGAAAATGAACGCCCCCGTAACAAAACGATTAAATTTTAAATTAATGAATGAGCATGATTGGCCTCAATTATTTGAACTCGACCAAGACCCAGCTGTAATGCAGTATTTAACACGAGGTGAACCTACCTCTTTAGAGCAAATAAAAAATGAGGGAGTGCCTCGTATGCTCGCATATCGAAATGAGCTTAAAGGCTGGGGGCTGTGGAGTATCACTATAAAGCAAACTAATAGATTTATAGGTTGGGTATTAATAAGGCCTATGTGCTTTTTTACTGATGCACCAAACTACAGTGATATTGAAATAGGTTGGCGCTTTAAGCAAGCAAGTTGGGGGCATGGTTATGCAACCGAGGCGGCTTTAGCATTATGTGATGAACTTATAAAGCAAGATGACGTTAAGGCGATAAGTGCAACGGCACTAAAAGATAATACGGCCTCTATAAACATAATGAAAAAGCTAGGTCTGCAATTTATAAAAAATTATACACATACAGACGAGCAAGGCGGCTTACCTGCGGTGCTTTATTCAAAAAGTGTTTAAAGATGATTAAATATCAACAGTATAAATATTGACCTGTCCTTAAGTGACGTGCATTAATAAGAATGCGTAACTAAAAAATAATAAATTAAGGATGTTGTATGGGATTGCTTTTTTCACCAAGTAAATTAATTGTCAAAAGTGTGCTGGTTTTACAGTTCGCTGCTTTTAGTGTTTTAGCGCAGCCTTCATCGCAAAGCGCGGTAGCAATGCCTGACTCGTTCAGTGCCGATGCTGCTAAAAGTATATTAGAGCAAGGTGGTAATGCTGTTGATGCGGCTATTACGGCACAATTTGTACTTGCAGTAACGCTTCCTGAAGCCGGCAATATTGGCGGCGGGGGATTTATGCTTATTCAAAAAGATGGCAAGGGCGATTTTATAGATTATCGCGAAACAGCACCAACAGCGGCTCATCGTGATATGTATTTAGATGAGCAAGGCAATGTTATTGCAAACAAATCAATATATGGTATTCATGCAAGCGGTGTACCTGGCAGTGTAGCGGGTATGTGGCTTGCCCATCAAAAACATGGCACTTTAAAATGGGAAGCACTAGTACAGCCTGCTGTAACGTTGGCTGAGCAAGGGTTTGTAGTTCCGCCTAAGTTAGCAAAAGGTGTGAGCAATTATATAGCCCATCTAAAAGAGCAAAAAATAAATGTAAACTTCGAAAAATACTTTGCTGATGTAAAAGCTAATAAAGTATTTAAGCAACCCGAGTTAGCGGCGACGCTAAAGCGTATCCGTGATAACGGCCAAGATGGGTTTTATAAAGGCGAAACTGCAAATATTATTGCTAAATTTATGCATCAACATGGCGGTATAATTAATCAAGATGATTTAAAAGGTTACACCGCTAAATCACGTACACCTATTAAAGCGAGTTGGAATGATTATGAAGTACTTACTTCGCCACCGCCGAGTTCAGGTGGTATTGCTATTTTACAGTGGCTCAAAATGTATGAGTTACAAAAACCAAATGCAGGCTTAGCGCATAACTCGACTCAGTATGTGCACTTACTTTCTGAAATAGGTAAACGTGTATTTGCAGATAGGGCGGAGTATTTAGGCGATCCTGATTTTTTTGATGTACCAGTCAACGCATTAACTAATATTAACTACCTCAAAGAGCGCAGTAATGGCATTTCGTTAACCGCTATCTCTACTACCGAAAATATTAAACCGGGCCTTAAAGAAAGTGAGCAAACTACGCACTTTTCAATCGTTGATAAAATGGGTAACGCTGTCGCAAATACCACCACAATAAACTTAGGGTTTGGTAGCGGTGTAGTTGTTGAAGGTGCAGGATTTATTTTAAATGATGAAATGGACGACTTTAGCGCCAAACCAGGCGTTATGAATGTGTTTGGTGCAATAGGCGGTAAAGCTAACGAAATACAGCCGCACAAGCGTATGCTTAGCTCTATGACGCCTACAATACTCCTTAAAGACAACACCGTTAAAATGGTGACAGGCTCGCCTGGTGGCACAACCATTATTAGCTCTGTGTACGAATCTATTTTAAATGCGGTAGAGTTTGATATGACTGCAGAGCAGGTTGTAAATAGCCCTCGTTTTCATCATCAACTGTGGCCTAAAAATATAATTAGAACACACATAGGTTTAACCGATAGCGTAAAAGCAGAGCTTACAAAAATGGGCTACACCATAGATGAGAATCACTTTGGTGACTTACACGTTATTATTAATAAAGAGGGCCAATTAGATGCCGCTTCTGAAGCATCAGGACGTGGTAAATCAATTGTTTTTTAAATAAAAAAACACCGCGCTAAAAGCGCGGTGCTTTAAACAATACAAAATTATTGAGTATCAATTAAATCTTCAACACCCACTATTAGCCATGGAGCGTCGTCTGAAATTAGACGCTCTAAGTGCCAGATTTCTAAAATAGGCTCTTCTTTTTTATCGCCTAAATCACGGTACTTACCTTTAAAGCGAACACTAACCTGCCACGATTGCGCGTTTGTATCTGCGCGCACAAGTTCGGCATCAATAAACATCACTTCTGTTTCTACGCTTTGTATAGCTTCACGTTCAGCTTTAAACTCGGCAACAAGTGCAGGGCTTAAGTATTCAGCCATTGTGGTGTAATCGGCATTGTTCCATGCAGTTTGTAGCGTATGGTAATGACTACGGGCACCTTGCAAAAAGCCATTAACGTCAAAGTTAGGTGGTAAATTAAAAGGCACACTTTCACCTTGTGGTGTATTGCTTGCAAAGCCTGTACTTGTTGGTTGCTCGATAGGTGCTTGTTTAAAAGCATTTTGCTGAGCACTTGTACTTGCACTGGCAAGTTGTGGGGCACGATTAGCACGTAAAAAGCCCGTTACTAGCTTAAATAAAATAAAGAGTCCGCCAGCTAATAAAATCATTTCTAATAGCTGAAAACCTTCAAAATCGTCGCCTAACATTGCTGCAATTAAGCCACCCGCTAAAAGCCCTCCAAAAACGCCTGCCATAATGCCTTTTTTATTTGATGTGGCTTTAGGTGCAGCGTTAGGTGTTGTTGTATCTGTTTGTTGTTTTTGCGCTGTTTGTTGTGTTGCAGGTGTCTGTCCGCGTTTACTACTGCCAAACTTTTTACGTGCGTGTGCATCAAAACTGGCAGTACATAATAATGCCAATAATGAAAAAATAACGATGATGTTCTTCATGAAATTCCCTAATTAAAATCGAGCCGCGATTATAATTTACTTTCTTTAGGAATTTAATTAATTACTTTAAAAATCAGAGGTTTTGGGTATAAAAGGGAGGGTTTATTAGAGGGTGTTTAATAAAAAAACCGCTCAGTAGAAACTAAGCGGTAAATTTGTCTATTTTAAAGCCAACGAATTGCGCCAGTAACGCGTTCGTTATATGTATCTAGAGGTGCTCCAAGACTTGCCACTAAAATAGTATCAGCTTGTGAGCCACGATTAATGTGACCTTCAAAGCGCTCATCGCGGAAGTTGTCATCCCCAAAACCGAATGATTTATTTTCAGAAGGCACTATAAATACTGTCATTGGACCAAAGTCAGACTCAAATATTAAATGCAGTCCTTTTTCGCCTTTAAAATCACAAAACATGGCATAAGTTACAGCGCCAGGAAGTTCATCAAGATGACCACCTAATACTGCAAGCTTGTCGTTAACGCTTTGTAGGCTAATGGGGTCTTTTTTATCAAGCGCATTAATTTCGTAGTACACATGGGCAAGAGCATGCTCACCCGCTTCGTGTGCAATATTTTGCTCTGTACTAAAAAAGAAGGCACTAATCGCCACTACAAAAGACGCTGCTAACGCAAGATGTACACGATCAAACTTAAAACGCGATCGAGCATCAACCACGTTTTTGCCTGTTGCTTGTTCTTCTTGGAGTGCTTTTTCTTTTAACGATGTGTTTAAAAGAATGCGGTCTGCAAGATTTTCAGGCACAGGTATATCTAAAGAATCTTGAATGAATTTATCAAAATCTTTCATATCGTTAATAAAACTTTGTCGCTCTGGGTTATTGTCAGCAAACTCCATAAGCTCCTTGTCAATATCGTTTGGCTGCGCAATAGTGCGGCGACGAAACTCAAGTTCATCCATTATTTTGATGCCCCTTTAAGTTGTTCATCATCACGGCTTAAAGCCTCTTTTAGTTGATTTCTGGCACGGTATAAACGAGTCATTACCGTGTTTTTATTTAAATTAAGTATGCCTGCAATCTCTTCACCAGAGCAGCCCATTACAACTTGCAGTAATAATGGTTCTCGGTATTCATCAGATAGCAGTGCAATCTGGCGTTGAATTACCGTTTGTTCCATTTCATCGTCTAATGAATGGCTGGTTTCATCAACAAGCGTATCGTTTTCTACGTCGCTGTAATCAAACTGTTTACGTTCAAATCGGCGTGCGTTTTCTCTTCGTAATATAGTAAGCAGCCAGGGTTTAGCTGCCTTTTGATCAAGTAAAGAGTCGAGTGAACGCCATGCGCGTAAAAACGTCTCCTGTACTAAATCATCTGCTATGTGCGGATCACGGCATAACCAATAAGCAAAGCGATAAAGCTCTTTATTGTAAACGTGGACCAAGGCTTCATAACGCTTTTGTTTCTCTGCCATATCGATTAAGACCTGATTGTTTGATTTTTTCTTTCCAAGCATAAGCACTTTTTTAATTAAAAATTATTAGTTATTGCAAAAAAAGACCTGAGGTTCGTAGTTATTAATCATAAAGGTCTTTTAATACAGCTTGTTGCGACTTTGATGCCTGAGTTTGATAGTTCTCAAGAATTTTAATAATAGCATTAAGATCCGTGTTTGCGCCTTTATTACTGTAAAGTTGTGCCTGCAATTGGCTAATGAGACCATTAAGCTCGCTGCTGTTTACACGGATGCAGAGCTCATCAATCGCGCCAACATTTTTATGGGTCACCTTTACAGAAAAGTTATTTAATGCGGTGTAAAAGGCTTTCACATCGTGTGTTTTAGCTAATGCTTTAAGCTCATTTAAGCTTGGCTGAGAAGTACCACGGGTGTTTAGCTGTAATTTTTCAGTCGTATTTTTAGTAGAACGGCTTATTAAGTAAAAAATTACAGTACCAATCCATAAAATATACCCTAAAGCGGCAACAACTATTAACCAAAGAGGAGTATCACTTTTAGTTTCAATAGGTTGTGTGCCAGTTGCTTGATTCGAAATATTTTCAAGAGTAGGTGAATTATTTGTGCTGGGTTGTGGGTTTGCTATGGCTGTATTAGGCGCGGTAGTACTTGGCGTTACTGTAATAGTACGCTTTGGTAATGTAGCTACACTAATACGGTTCATTTTGGTATTAAACCAAGGCAGCTTTATTTCAGGCAAAGTATAAGTACCTGGTTTTTGCGGCAGTAAGGCATATGATGCCGTTTGTTGCGATACAACGCGTCCGTCTCGCACTGCATTGTTATTTTCTTTTTTATCAGGGTAGCTGCGTATGCCATCAATAGTAGGCATAGAGATTTCAGGTAATTGCTCTTTTGTAACTCCAAGCGCGGTAAGCGTAATAGTACGTGTTATAGGCGTACCTACTTCTACTGTGTTGTCGTTAGGTTGCCATTCTTCATCAAGGTTAACCAATTCGCTTGGTAACCATGCGCCTTTATAGTCACTCGGGATTGGTTTTATTTCTACTTGCTGATCCTCGCCAAGAGCAGATACCTCCAGTTGGCGGTAATTTTGCTGTACTCGCCCTTGAAAAGCGGGGCCTGCAATCGTGTAGGCACCACTTTTTTGTGGCTGAATTAAATACTCACGAGTAATGACAAGGTAGCGTTTGCCATCAACCAGCTCATAACTCTCAGTTTGTTTACCTAATTGGGTTAGCTGAGCATCTTCCATACTTGGTGTGCTTAAGCTGCCATCAAGCAGTTCTTTGGCAAGGTAGAGCTTAACAGTGTAAACACCGGCTTCTTGCACAAATAATGAATTACTCGAGAGTGACGTTTTTAAAAATATTTCGTTATTTTTATCTGCATCAGCTGAGCGTTTTGCCACTTTTAACTTAATAGGTTGTGAGGTTAACCCTGCAACGCTAAATGCCGGAATCGTGTAATCACCCTCTGTACGGGTCATTAGTTTAACTGACCATGTAGTTTGTTTATTAATGCTGCCATTAATAATGTTGGTACGAGAGCTTAAGCTCGTCGGGCCTACAACAAAGTCTTTTAACAGCGATGAGGTGTCTGGTTGCTCGCCTTTAACTGTATCGTCTACTGATATATTAAGCATAAAAAATTCACCCGCTAATACAGGATTTTTATCTACGCTGGCTTCTAATTTGGTGGCAGCCCACGAAGGCATCGCACTTAATAGCAATAAACAGCAAAATAATCGCATTACCATGATTTTTCGACTCCTGTAGGGCGACGTTTGTATTGTCTTTTTTGGGCTTCTAATTGCATTTTATTCCGTAATAAAATAGCCGGATCGTCCGGGACTTTTCTAAGTAGTTGATTAAGCTGTTGTGCTTTTTCTTTTTCTTCATTAGTGAGCTCACTTGCTTGGGCTTGCATCGCTTGTTGCTGAGCACTTTGTTTTTGCTCATCAGTGGCGGGTTGCTCACTTATTGCTTGTGGATTACTTTGTTGCTGCTCATCCTCTTTAGGCTGGTCAGCGTCTTTATTTTGCCCTTGTTCGCTTTGTGGCTGGGCTTGCATATCAGGTTCATTTTGCTTATCTGATTGCTCGCCAGGCTCACCTTGTTGATCTTTTGATTGTTCAGATTCTTTATCTGATTTTTCATCGCTCGAGCTTTGACTTTCGTTTTCGCCTTTTTCAGAATCGCTTTTATCACCATTTTGTTGCTGATCCTGTTTTGACTGTTCAGAATTTTGCCCTTGGTTCTGCTCATCTTTTTTCTGACTATCATCTTGGTCTTGAGAGTCGTCGCCGTCGCTTTGCTGATCTTGCTGGTTTTGTTGCTCTTGTTGATTTAGTAATTGCTCAACTAAGGCTTGGTTATCGGCTGCTTGCGTAAAGTCATCTTGTAAGGTTTGGGCTTGTTTGTACGCCTCAATTGCGTCCTCAAGTTTACCAGCTTTGGCAAGGGCATTACCGTAGTTGTATAAACCGGTAGCCGACTTATCATTACTAAACTCATTAAGTGCAGCATCAAAATTACCTTGCTGGTAAAGCGCCGCGCCTTTTAACTCACTCGATTGCGCCTGTGTTGCTGCATCGTATTCTTTATTATTGTAAGCCTCTAATGCACGTTGATCTGCATTTTGCAAAAGAGTAGGGAGCTCTACGGCATACGCATTTTGCTGCGGTAAAAAACCAAAAGCTAAAAATGCGCCTAACAAGGCAGCGCGTCTAAATAAATACAAACCAAATGGCAGTAATAGCAAGAGTCCATATATACCTGCATCTATTCGCCAAAGCGCATGGCTTTGTTTTTCGTCTTTCAATAATTCACTCTGTGCATTTGGGGCAAACGTATTTATGTCGTTATTGCTAGGTTGGTAACTAGCAAATTTACCACCACTGCTCGATGCTAAATTTTTAAGCTGAGAGGCATTAATTGTAGGTACTACGATTTGGCCGTATCTGTCTTTCAAAAAGCCGCCTTCAGGTAACTTAATTGGTGCGCCTTGAGTGGTACCTACACCGTATATATTTAATCTATATTGGGTGTTACTGGTAAAGCTACTAACGTCGCTTTGTTCTTGTTGGTCAATACCGTCGGTCACTAAAATAATGTCGCCATCAATATAACCCGCTTGCGTTAATAGCTCTTTGGCCATATCAAGACCCGCTAAAACGTTTGAGCCTTTGTCTGGCATTATTTCAGGGCTCAAGCTTGGAATTAAATTACTGAGTGTTGTGGCATCGTTTGTTAGTGGTGAAATTACATAGGCCGTGCCTGCGTAAGCTACAAGCGCGGTATCACCTTCTTTAAATAGCTCAATCATATCAAGCGCTTTAAAGCGTGATTGCATTAAACGATTTGGCAAAATATCGGTGCTGTACATTGAATACGACATATCCATAACAATTACACGGGCACTTTTACTTTGAAATACAGGAACTTGTTTTTTCTCAAAGCTAGGCCCAGCACTAAATAAAATGCCAAGGCTGCAAAACAAAGCAACTAACCAAAGTGGCTGGCTGGCTTTAGTATTTGCTTCGCTCATTATAAATTGTGCTAAATGAGGTGCAATTAGCTGTTCGCTAGTCGTTTTTTTATGTTTAATTAAGGCAACAAAAAATAATGCCACAGCAGGTATGAGTAACCATAAAAGAGCGGGGCGAATAAATTCAAAATCCATTAGTTAGGCTCCTTTAATGCACGCAGTGTACTAAGCATTACTTTTGAGCTAATCAGTAAAATAGCGATAAGTAATGGGTAGTAAAATAATGAGCTTTGTGGGCGAAATGTTTGTTCGTCAGCGCTAATAGGTTCAAGCTTATCAAGCTCTGCGTAAATTTGTTGAAGGCCAGCTACATCTTTGGCTCTAAAGTATAATCCGCCAGTTTGCTCGGCAATCTTTTTAAGTAAGCTTTCATCTAAATTACTGCCACTAGAGCCACCCACATTAAAGAGACTAAAGCCGCGCGGATTATCTGAGCCAACACCAATGGTGTACACTTTAATACCTTCTTCGCGAGCTAGCAGTAGGGCATCTTCTGGGTTTAAATTACCAGCGGTATTCTGTCCGTCGGTTAACAGCACCACAATTCGGTTACTTTCATCTTTATTGGCAAAGCGTTTTACCGAAAGACCCAATGCATCACCAATGGCTGTTGCGCGCCCCACTAAACCAATTTGCGCTTCGCTGAGCATTTTACTTACTGTTTTAACGTCGCGCGTAAGGGGGGTTTGTAAAAACGCGGTGTCGCCAAATAATATCAGCCCAAGCCTGTCGCCTTGGCGCTGTTCTATAAAATCACTGAGTACGGCTTTTACCATGGTAAGGCGGTCAACATATTGGCCATTATAAGCCATGTCTTGTTCGGTCATCGAGCCTGATAAATCGACTGCTAACATTATATCGCGTCCTTCATTTGGTAATGAGATTGGCTCATCTAACCATGTTGGATTAGCAGCGGCAGTAACAAGTAATAACCAAATTATCCACTCGAAAGGGTTTAAACGTCGTGCGTGTGGCTCAATGCTTTGGCTGGTTAAATTGTGCTTTGCAAAACTGGGTATACGTAAACGCGTACTGGCATTACTTGCAGCGGGTTTTAATAGTAAAAGTAACAAAGGCAAGGGTAGTAATAAAAATAACCATGGCCAGCTAAATTCAAACATTTACTGACTCCTTTATTTTAAATTGCTTAATACCTTGGCGAAATTTTTCGCACAGTGTTATATCTTTTTGGTTGGGGTTATACAAGCTTAGTATTTCTTGTTCTGTAAAGCTTAAACCGGTGAGTGTATTAAGTGTTGTGCACCATTTAGAGGTAGATTGCGCAGCAAGTCGCTTGTCGTAATATTCAATCACTAAACGTTTTAAAATAATATGCAGTTGCTGAGGGTTTTGCTCACTTTGGCTCAATTGTATTGCGAAGCGTTTAGGCTTTTTAAATTTATGTTTTTTATAAAATATATAAATAGCTGCGCACAGTGCTAAAAACAGCAGTGCAATAATAACCCACCAAGCAGGGGCGAGTGGCCACCAATTAACTTGGCTTGGCGCTATTATATCGTGCAGGCCATCGAGTGGATTGGTTTGCATGGTTATTTTCTCACTAATTGCAGCTCAAGGGGTGTTGCTGCATTGAATGATATTAAATTAAGACCCGATTTAGTTAGGCGATTAAAGCGTGCGCTAAATGCTTGCTCAGCATTTTTAGCAAAACGTTCTCTAAAGCTGTTATCCATTAATGGTAGGGCAAAATCTTGACCATTTGCATTAACAGTAACGGCTTGCTTAAACGCAGGTAACTGATGCTCAAACGGATCGCTTATGTGGCAACCAATGAGCTCGCAGTGGCGGCTTAATATTTCAAGTTGCTTAAAGCTGGCATCATCCAGAGCATTAAAATCAGACACTAAATACACTAAGCTACCTGGTTTTGCTAAATGATTAAGGCGCTTTAGGTTATCGCTAAAGTTGTTAGGGGCTGTTTTATCAATATTGTTGAGCGCTTGCTGGTGGTTGTCGCATAAATTATGACAAAGCTTAAGGACTGCTTTTTCACGGGCGCTGGGTTTTAGCTCTAAATGCGAGTGCTGATTAAACACAATACCGCCAATTCTATCGCCGCGCTGACACGCCGACCATGCAACAAGGGCGCTTATATGCGCAGCTTGCACCGACTTTAACAGTAACTTTGAGCCAAACAGCATTGAGTTTGAAAAATCAGTGAACACAAACACAGGGCGCTCTTTTTCTTCTTGAAAGAGCTTTGTGTGAGTCTCGCCGGTACGCGCAGTAACTCGCCAATCAATAGAGCGAATATCGTCACCTTGCTGATAATGTCGCACTTCGGCAAATTCCATTCCTCGGCCTTTGTGCGGTGCAAGGTATTGCCCTGTTAAGGTATTTTTTATTTTTACCTTAGGGGCAAGTTCAAGCAATTGCGCTTTGGCTTTGTAATACATCAGCTCTTTGAGTGCTAAATTAACACCGTGGCTATGGCTCTGTTTGAGCCATGCTTGGGTTTCTAATTGTTTTTGCATAACTTATGGTACGGCTACAAGTTCAACTATACGGCTTATTACTTGATCTTTAGTAATGCCATCGGCTTGGGCTTCGTAACTTAAAATAATGCGATGACGCAGTACGTTATGCACAACAGCTTGAATGTCATCAGGTGCTACAAAGTCACGGCCTTGAAGCCATGCATGAGCACGAGCACATTTATCAAGTGCTATTGTTGCACGCGGACTTGCACCAAACTCAATCCAGCTACCTAGTTGCGCATCTAATTTAGCGCCTTCACGGGTGGCAATAATAAGTTGTACTAAATATTGCTCAAGCGGCTCTGCTAAATAAAGGCCTAATATTTCTTTACGCGCTGAAAATAAATCGCTTTGACTAATTTTTTGCAATACTGGTTGTTGTTCATTAAGCGCTTCGCCGCGTGTTAAACGCAGTATATCAAGCTCATGCTCTGCGCCAGGGTAGCCAATACTTAGGTGTAGTAAAAAGCGATCCAGCTGGGCTTCTGGTAGCGGGTAAGTCCCTTCTTGCTCTAGCGGGTTTTGTGTTGCCATAACTAAGAACAGTTCGCTAAGCGGATAGGTATTTTTACCCACGGTAACTTGTCGCTCTGCCATGGCTTCTAATAGTGCTGATTGTACTTTGGCTGGTGCGCGGTTAATTTCGTCAGCTAAAATTAGGTTATGAAAAAGAGGGCCTTTTTCAAATACAAACTCGCTAGTTTGTTGGCGGTAAATATCGGTACCTGTTACATCAGCTGGTAATAAATCTGGCGTAAACTGTACGCGCTGAAATGAGCCTTCAATGCCTTTAGCAAGTGCATTAACTGCACGTGTTTTTGCAAGCCCAGGAGGGCCTTCTACTAATAAGTGACCATCAGCTAAAATAGCAATAAGTAGCGCTTGTGTAAGCTCTGGCTGGCCAATGATTTGTGTATCTAAGTACGTTTTTAATTGTGAAAATGCGTTAGCTGCCATAATAAGTGGACTGTCCTCGTCAGCTGGGTTTGTACCTAATAGTGTTAGGTGATAAATACTGACCTATTTATAAGGTTTATAATTGGGTAACTCAAGAGTTAGACTGTATTTTTTAAAATAGTTCGTTATTTTTTAACGAATTTTAGCGTACCACAAAACTTTGTAAATGCGTCTAAAAAAGCCTATTGTGATAGTCGTAATTAAACACTGTTTATATAAATTTGTGTTTATCTATTGGCTTTAGGGCACGGGTTGTTTAGAATCGAGGAAAACAAACAGGTCAGACCTGTCAGCGGGAGAGCATAAATGTCTGAGCAAAACATACTAAAAACACCAAAGGGCGACCGTATTGCCATCGTTAGCGGCTTACGTACACCTTTTGCAAAACAAGCAACAGCGTTTCACCATGTACCAGCACTTGATATGGGTAAATTGGTGGTTAACGAAATGCTTGAACGATTAAATTTCAATAAGTCAGAAATTGATCAACTTGTATTTGGTCAAGTAGTACAAATGCCAGAAGCGCCAAATATTGCACGTGAAATTGTATTGGGTACAGGTATGCCAGTATCGGTTGATGCATATTCTGTATCGCGCGCATGTGCTACCAGCTTTCAGGCTATTGCTAATGTAGCTGAGTCTATTATGGCGGGATCTGTAAGTGTAGGTATTGCAGGTGGCGCAGATTCGTCATCAGTATTGCCAATTGGTGTAAGTAAAAAGCTAGCAGGCAGCTTAGTTGATTTAAATAAAGCGCGTACGCTTGGTCAACGTTTAAAAATATTTTCAAAACTGCGTTTAAAAGACTTATTACCAGTGCCTCCTGCAGTTGCAGAGTATTCAACAGGCCTTTCAATGGGGCAAACTGCTGAGCAAATGGCTAAAACACACAACATTAGCCGTGAAGATCAAGATGCGTTAGCGCATCGTTCTCACTCACTTGCAACGCAAGCATGGGCTGATGGTAAGTTAAAAGATGAAGTAATGACGGCGCATTTACCGCCATATAAAAGCTTTATTTCAGAAGACAACAACATTCGTAAAAACTCAACGGTTGAAGGCTACGCCAAGCTTAAACCTGTTTTTGACCGTCAGCACGGTACTGTTACCGCCGCAAATGCAACACCATTAACTGATGGTGCAGCGGCCGTACTTATGATGAGCGAAAGCAAAGCAAAAGCACTTGGCTATGAAATACTAGGTTACGTACGTAGCTTTGCATTTTCGGCAATTGGCGTAGAAAAAGACATGTTAATGGGCCCAGCTCATTCAACGCCTATTGCACTAGATAGAGCGGGTATTACGCTTGCTGATTTAGATTTAATTGAAATGCACGAAGCGTTTGCATCGCAAACACTTGCCAATATGAAAATGTTTGCCTCAGACAAATTTGCACAAGAGCATTTAGGTCGCAGCAAAGCAATTGGCGAAATTAACATGGATAAGTTTAACGTTAACGGCGGCTCTTTAGCATATGGTCACCCATTTGCAGCAACAGGTGCACGCTTAATTACGCAAAGCTTACACGAGCTTAAACGTCGTGGTGGCGGTTTGGCATTAACAACAGCGTGTGCTGCTGGTGGTTTAGGTGCAGCCTTTGTATTGGAGAGCGCGTAATGACTGATTCAGTATTTAATTTAGCGGTAGATGAAAACAAAATTGCCGTAGTAACGATTGATGTGCCAGGGGAGAAAATGAATACCCTGCGCAGTAGTTTTGCCGATGACTTAAAAGCATTATTAGAAGACGCTAAGTCGCAAAATGTAAAAGGCATGGTATTTATAAGCGGAAAAAGCGATAACTTTATCGCGGGCGCCGATGTAAAAATGCTCGATAGCGTTCAAAAGCGTGATGATGCTTTAGCTATTAGCGAACTATGTCATCAAGCATTTTTTGATATGACAAAACTGCCATACACTACAGTAAGTGCGATTCATGGCGCTGCATTAGGTGGTGGTTTAGAGTTTGCTTTAGCGTGTGACTACCGTGTTGGTACCGACAGCGATTTAACAAAAATTGGCTTACCAGAAGTGCAACTTGGTTTACTACCAGGTGGCGGCGGCACGCAGCGTTTAACTAAAATTGTTGGTATTCAAAAAGCACTAGAGTGGATGCTAACAGGTAAACAAATTCGCCCTAAGCAAGCTAAAAAAGCAGGCGTGCTTGATGATTGCGTACCGCACAGTGTGCTGTTAAAAGTTGCAAAAGAATTTGCGACTAAGAAAAAGCCACAAGCAAAAGAGCCAAAGCTCGACAATATTAGTAAATTACTAGAGTCAAACCCATTTGGTCGTAACTTTATCTTTAAAAAAGCCAAAGAAAACGTACTTAAAAAAACGGGCGGGCACTACCCAGCACCACTCGCTATTATTAAAGCTGTTCGTGCTAGTGTAGAGCTTGATGAGCTAAAAGCGTATAAAACAGAAGCTGAAAGCTTTGCAACACTTGTAATGAGTGACGAATCGAAAGCGCTTCGCGGTATTTTCTTTGCAACCACTGAAATGAAAAAAGAGTGGCGCAATGATGACGCACCCGCAATTAGCAAAACTGCTGTTTTAGGTGGTGGACTAATGGGCGCAGGTATTGCGCACGTAAGTGCTGTTAAAGCTAAAGTACCGGTACGTATTAAAGATGTAGCAGAGCAGGGCATTAGTAATGCAATGAGCTACACCTACAAAATTTTAGATAAGCGTCTTAAGCGCCGTATTATGTCTAAAGCTGATATGCAGTTAACAATGAACCGTATTACAGGTACAACAGACTACAGCGGCTTTAAACACATTGATTTAGTAATAGAAGCGGTGTTTGAAGATCTTGCGCTTAAGCAAGGTATGGTTGCAGACGTAGAGCAGCAATGCCAAGAAAATACAATTTTTGCTAGTAACACGTCATCATTACCAATTTCGCAAATTGCAGCGCAGGCAGCTCGTCCTGAAAATGTAATTGGCTTACATTACTTTTCACCAGTAGAAAAAATGCCATTAGTGGAAATTATTCCACACGAAGGTACATCTAAAGAGACCATTGCTCGCGTTGTTAACTTTGCACGTAAGCAAGGTAAAACGCCAATTGTTGTAAAAGACATGGCCGGTTTTTACGTAAACCGTATTTTAGCGCCTTACTTAAATGAAGCTGCTAATTTAATGCTTGCGGGTGAGCCAATTGAAAAGATTGATGCAGCGCTTGTTGAGTTTGGCTTTCCGGTAGGACCGCTGGCTCTACTTGATGAAGTAGGGATTGATATTGGCTCTAAAATTGCTCCAATTCTTGAAAAAGAATTAGGTGAGCGTTTTAAAGGCCCTGATGCATTTATGCGTATGATTGATTCAAAACGCCTTGGCCGTAAGTCGGGTCGTGGTTTTTATGAGTACGATAAAAAAGGCAAAAAGGTTGATGAGTCAGTTTACGAACTATTGGGTGTTACCCCAGCTCCACGTTTAAACAAAAGCGAAATTGCTAAGCGATGTGTATCAAAAATGCTTAACGAAGCAGTACGCTGTTTAGATGATGGCATTATTGCAAGCCCTCGTGATGGCGACATTGGTGCAATATTTGGTATTGGTTTCCCACCATTTTTAGGTGGCCCGTTTAGCTATATGGATAAATTAGGCGCAAGTAAAATAAGCTCTGATATGTCTACATTGGCTAACAGCGATGCTAATTTTGCTCCATGTGAGTCACTGGTAACAATGGCAAGCTCTGGTACTACTTTTTATAATGCAGCAACTGTTGAGGTTGTAGCTCCTGAAGTACAAAGTACTGAGCCACAAGAGCAAAGTGTCACTGAGCCTGAAGTTACTAAAGAGATTGAAACAAAAGAATAAAGTTTCTACTGTTTGTAAAAACCGCATTTAGATGCGGTTTTTTTATGATTTTTAATATTTAAATGAGGAGCTTAATGACATTATTTACACAAAGATTGAGCATGTACCAAATAGAAGAGTCTGATTGGCCTCTTTTTCTAGCGCTTCATCGCGATCCTCAAGTCCTTAAGTATTGTTTTGATATGCCAATGGAGTCACTGGTAAGAAACCGCTTTGAGATACGCTTACCTAAGTGGAATACTAAATCACGCCATCCACTGTGCTTACTCATTATTAATAATAAAACAAAACAACCAGTGGGTGTTACAGGCTTTGCCTATGACGGAGAAACCGCAGAGCTTGGTTATTTATTATTGCCAGAGTATTTTAATAAAGGCTACGCGACAGAGTCGTTAAGAGCTGTGATTGATTGGGCTTGGAAAGAATGCGGTATTAGGCAGTTTAAAGCAGTCGTAACGCGTGGCAATATTGGTTCTGAAAAGGTGCTTAGTAAGTGCGGCTTAACCCATACCGATACACTTTTTAAAGTGCATACAATAGGCGAAAAGTTATATGACGATTTAATTTATACGCTTAAGGTTTAAGGTTTTAATGGGCTAGTAGCCTAGCCCAAAAAGTGCTTACAAGTGAAGTGCGATAGCTTTGCGGTCTTTTTCTGGCATATTTTCTACGACTAAATTAAATGAGTTATCAATCATTCTCTCAATTTCGCTTTGTGCAATTGTGCCGTCTAAAATTACTGTGTTCCATAAGCGTTTATTCATATGGTAACCAGGGATCACTGCCGGGAAAGTATCACGCAATGATATTGCTTCATCAGGATCGCATTTTAAGTTAAGCCACCAAATAACCTCACCATCATCATTAGTTTGACCGTCATTGCCAATAGCAAGAGTCGCAAACATTTTATGATTCACTTTATATACATCAACCTCTTGCGCAAATGGTTTTGTAACCTGAACAAGTGGTTTTTTAACTAAATACTCATGTACTTTTTTCTGGTCCATGATCCATTCCTTGAAGTCATACTCGGTAAAGCTACCATAGCAGTTTTTTTCACATTTGATTATATGTATTTTAGTATAAATTAAAATTTTACAAGCTAATACAACATGTAGCGTAAAACCAACGTAATTTTAGTTGAACAAAATCCAGTTCGTGGTATGTTTCTGCCAATCAAAAAAATAATAGGAATTCACACATGCCAAAGGCGAGTGATGTTAAAAAAGGTACTGCTATTGACTTCAATGGCCGCGTTTTAGTTGTAAAAGATATTGTGCGCTCTGTGCCGCAAGGTCGTGCTGGTGGTAGTTTATACCGTATGCGTTTATACGATGTGGTAACCGGTGGTAAAGTTGACGAAACATTCAAAGACAGTGACATGCTAACGCTGGCTGATTTAACACGCCGTGAAGTAATGCTATCGTACATTGATGGCGACGAGTATGTGTTCATGGATAATGAAGATTACACGCCTTACAACTTAAACAAAGATGCTATTAGCGAAGAAATTTTATTTGTTAATGAAGAAACGCAAGGCGTACACGTCATTGTTATTGATGGCGCGCCAGTAGGGCTTGATTTACCGTCAAGTGTTGAACTTGTTGTTGAAGAAACAGACCCATCTATCAAAGGTGCATCTGCGAGTGCTCGTTCAAAACCTGCACGTATGTCTACTGGCTTAAATATTTCTGTGCCAGAGCATATTTCAACAGGTGACCGTATCCGTATTAATACTGTTGAACACAAATTTATGGGTCGTGCTGAAAAGTAACTTGTAATACCAACCTGCATAAATCTTTGATCAATTTAACGAATTAAATTGCACTATAACGTCGTTAAAAGTTTTTTATTTACGACTGCATGGATGCAGGAGGTAGAGCAATGCAGGGAGCAATTGCCGAGAACAACTAGATATAAAAACTTTTGCCTAGTTCTAGCGTAATTTTCTTAACGTTAAATAGACCCCATATATAAGCAGATTGGTATAAATTATAATTTTAAAAGCCGAATCTGTGTTTAACAGGTTCGGCTTTTTTGTGCGCGCGGGGGATTTGTTGCTTTAAATTTAATCACGTTAGCGTTAGAATAAGCGCCGTATTTTTGAGCAACTTTAAGGCGTGATTTTGTTTATAGTTTTACTAAGCAGTATATCTATAGCTTTAATGTATTTAGAAACCATTAAAAAAGGCATGCCAATTAAGCGATGGCTGATTTTAGGCGGTTTACTTGGACCTGTAGCCTGGTGCTTGTTTAATCTACATTATCGTCGTGCTTTAGTTAGAAATGTAGGAATAAATGCGTGTATATGGCGCCCTTAATTTATCGATGCCACATTTTTATTTTTTCTAATTAAACTTGGGGCCGCTTTAGTTTGTTGCTGCTTTAAAAATTCAGTAAATTCACTTTTTGATAGTGGCTTAGAATAGTAATAACCTTGTACTGTTTCGCAATTAAGCTTTTTGAGTATATCAATTTGATGGGCTTGTTCTACACCTTCAGCAACTACATGTAAATCAAGGTTATGCGCAATAGTGACTATTGAGTCGACCATATTACGGCCACGTTCGTTGGTCATGTCATCTATAAATGCTTTATCTACTTTAAGTGTATTAAGTGGAAATTGCTTTAAATACGCTAATGATGAATAACCAGTACCAAAATCGTCCATTGCTAAATGAATACCTCGGGCACTTAACGAACGCATAATTGCAATGGCTTCTTTAGGGTCATCCATTACAGTACCTTCTGTTATTTCAAGCTCTAAAAAGTAAGAAGGTAATTCGTTTTTTTGCAAAATAACGTCAATACGAGAGGTTAAATCGGGGAGGCTAAATTGCTTTGCTGATAAGTTAACGGCTACTCGACCGCTAAATAAACTGCTATCTAGCCATTCTTTTACGTCTCTGCAGGCTTTGTTTAATACCACTTCACCAATTTCAATTATTTGGCCTGTTTCTTCGGCTATAGGTATAAAAACTCCCGGACTAATAATGCCTTTTTTAGGGGTTATAAAGCGAACTAATGCTTCCATTCCGGTTAGCTTGCCTGTTCGAATATTCATTTTTGGTTGGTAGTACACTTCAAAGTGATCTTCTTTTAAACCAAAGCGCATGAGGTTTTCAATTTGCAGTCGTTTAACGGCTTGACGGTTCATCGTGTCGTTAAAAAATAAGTAGCTGTTACCTTTCTTTTTAGCATGATACATGGCGGTATCTGCATTTTTTAAAAGCAGTTCAGGTGTATTACCGTCTTCTGGGAATAATACAATACCTACACTTGAGGTGATTGCCAGTTCGTGGCCTGCCATTTTAAATGGTGTAGCAATGGCTGCTAAAAACTGTTTAGCCATGCGTGTAATTACATGTATGTCGTTAGTGTCAGACATTACCAGAGCAAACTCATCGCCGCCTAAACGATAAAATACATCATTTTCGCGGGTTAGTTTATTTAAGCGCATTGCTAGTTTAGCTAATAAGCTGTCACCTAGTTGATGCCCTAACGAGTCATTTATTTTTTTAAAGTTATCTAAATCGAATACAAGCAAGGCGTGATGCGAGTTGAGCTTTACTAGCTTTTGCAAATCAGTAAAAAATAAATTTCGGTTAGGCAGACTAGTTGTGCGATCTCGATTCGATAAGTTATGTAACTGCGATTCGGCTTTTTTACGCTCTGTTAAATCTGAATAAACAACGACATAATTAGTTATTTGATTTTGATCGTTTTTAATTTCATCTATGGATATTTCAATCGGTAATAAAATACGCTCACTATTACGAAGCTTCACTTCTTGTTGAATATGTTCGCGCTCTTTTACTATTTCAATAATTCTGTTTGTGTAGCTTGGCTCATACCCTGATAGGCTAAAATCTTTTCCTAAGTATTGCTCGCGTACGCCACCAAACAAGGTTAAAAAGCTAGGGTTTATATCAACCAGTTTAAAGTTTTTATCGTAAATTGCTAAGGCGTCAGTAAGCGACTCAACACATTTTGCAAAAAGGTTTAAGCGCTCTTCAGTTGATTTTAACTGTGATATATCGCGAACGGTACCTGTCATTCTAAGGGGTGATAAGTTAGCGTCTTTTTCAATTATTTTTCCGCGATCGAGCACCCAGTGCCAACGACCAAAAGTATCTTTGATTCGGTAGGTGGCTTCAAAAAAAGCAGACTGCTCTGCAAAGTGCACTTTTAGCAAGTGCTCAACGTTATTAATATCGTGAGGATGGATAAGGCCTTTATTTGGTGGAAACCCCATTAACGTAGTTGAGTCCATTAAATACTTATCGTTAATACGGATAACTTCGCCTGTTTTTATGTTCCAGTCCCAAAGTGTATCGCCGCTACCTTCTACAGTACTTTTAAGGCGTTTTTCCGAAAGTCGAAGTTGGCGGCGTGAACGTCTAAGTTTGTGGATTACAAATAACAGGTACGGCAAAGCAAGCGCTATAATGGCGCTTGCTAGTATAAGTATATTGTCTGAGTTGTAATTAAGTGATGACTCAAAGGCAAAAAGCTCAAATGAGTAAGCAAGTACTACAAGCATGCTTAGTTTTATTATTGTTTTTATCATTTTTTGATTACTTCTAATTTACAAATGATAATTTAAAACAAGCTAAACCTAGTGTCAAAGAGATTGAGAGTAAACGGGCATATTTTGAGATTTACTGACTTTTGCCGAGCTTAAAAGCTCATATCTTGGTCTATTATCATCAAATAGGCTTAGAGCATAAACTTTTACTTCTCTTAGTGTTAGTGCGTTTAGGGCATCTAAAAGTCGCTGCTGCATATGAAATTCGTGATCTCTGTTACCAATAGCAAGCCATAACCGTTGTGAGCGCAGGCGCAAGTTTTTATCTTTTTCTGCAATATGAGTACTAAGGCCATGTTTTTGCTGTTGCCAATCGTTTTCATCAAGTGCATCAATGTTATCAAGGTATTTTTTAATAAAGCTGTTATGACGATGCAATAATGTTTTTGCATCAAACTTAGGTGACTGCACATAAAATGCTATTCCAGCGCGAGTATTAAAAGGTGCATAACCTGCGCCCACTAAATAACCTAGCTGTTGTGTTGTTCGTAACTCGTTAAAGTAATCTTGATTAATTAAATGATTTAACGCCATCATTTTTACTTTTTCGGCCACGCAATCCGTTTGCGCTTGATAGTAAACAACCATGGCATGGTCGCTACAAGGAAGTTCTAACTCGTAGCGAGTTACTTTTTTAATTTCAAAAAGAGGGCGTCTTAAATCTTCAATTATGGCTGCGTTTTTTAGGTGTTCGGCGACCTTTTTTTGAAAGGCTAATGCATCACTTTGCTGCCAGTTACCATGTAAAAATGATTCAACATGTAGTGCTTTAAAAAAGTCTGTTCTGAACTCATTAAATTGCTGAAAACAGGTGTTTTTTAATGCCGAAGCAAGCTCCCCAGGTTGAGGGTTCCAAGGCATTATTTTTGCGCCTAAAATACTAAACAACTCACTGACTGGTTTGTTTTGGTTGCTATTGCGCCAATGCCTTACAAGTTGTTTTTTATATTCAGCAAAGCGTTTTGCACAAATTTCTACATTAAATAAAGCATCTATTAATTGATCAACAAGCTCTAACTGGCTAGATGAAAGCCCAGCGGTATGTAGAGTTAACCCACCTTGATGCGAGGTTAAGTGGTAGCTAAGTCCCGCAAGTTCTGCAGGATAAAATTGCTCGCCTACGCTATCCATAAATAAATCAGTAAATAAGCGGGTGAGTGCCATATGCTTTACATCTTTTACGGCAAAATCAGAATCCATGGCCAAATAAAAATGACCTTTAGCAACACGAAATGTGTTGTCTTGTTTAAACCAAAAGTCAAAACCGGGTTCTTTTACTAATAACTCGGGTTTTGTTTGTGGTTTTATGACATCAAATAACACCACTTCTTTTGTTAAATAAGGATTAGCGGTAGGCAGCAGCATTTCGCTCAGCGGTTTATTTATCTCGCTAAGTGCATCAAGCCAACTAGGTGAAATATGTTCTACTTTATATGGTGTGTTGTACCATGCGGTTTTATGTTCAGGCTCTACATCTGGATGTATAAGTACGATGCGCATATTATGTGGCGTTAACCACTGCATGGCCATTTCGTGGGTCGCTTTTTTAAAGCCTTCCATTAAATAGTCGCCTTGCACGTAGTTTGCTTCATCGTAATGCTGCATATTAATGCTTAAATTACTGACCCAATCAATCAAGCGTGACTTTTCTTGGTTATCAAATGCTATTTGTAATAGATTTTTTTTATCTTGATATAAACGCGGCAATTTTTCGGTGTTATCGTTAATTAAGCAAATGTATTCAAACACCATTTCAATAATGTCTTCGAAGTATTCAATACCTTCATCGGTAAGCGCTAAGCTAATATTAAAATCTTTAAAGTTGCTGCCATTAATACCACCGCCAGCAGAAAGCGCGTTTATCCAGCCTTGCTCTTTTAAAATAGAATAAAGAGAACCCGCGCCTTCATAGCCAAGTAAATGGGCAATAAAACTCACTGTTTTGTGGCGATAAAAGTCGTCAATATTAGGCATAGCAAAACTTATGATAAGTTTTTGCATATGCTTATGCGGCTCAATATGAAGTATTTTTCCTATGTCTTGTTTGCGATAGAGTGGCTCACTGATCTCTGGCTTTTTGAGGTTTTTATTACCCTTAATTGCGCCAAAGTAAGTTTGTGCCCAGCTTTGTAGTGTGTCTAATGTTTCGTTTGCGCAAATAACTAAAGTCATCCACTGAGCTTGGTACTGACTATTAAAAAAGTCGCGAAGCTCATCACTAATACAGCGCTCTCTGTCAGCTAAGGTTTGTAGGTTTCCTACAGAAAATTTAGCAAATGGATGAGCTGGATTTACCGTTTCTTTGTGGGCTTGATAAATACGGCGACCATCGTCTTTTATTTTTAGTTTAAACTCGGCTTCAATTGCGTTGCGTTCTTTTTCTGTTTCGGCTGAATTTAAAAGTGGCGCAATAAAAAAACGGCTAAATTGGGTAAGCGCCTGTTCAAATTCTTGGTTATTAATATCAAAAAAGTAACAGGTATGCTCAGTGCCAGTCCACGCATTAGTGTTCCCGCCAGCTTGCGAAACAAAATTATTAAAACTGCCTGAATCTGGGTATTGGTCAGTGCCTAAAAAAAGCATGTGCTCTAAAAAGTGTGCTAGACCTTGCCTATCAAGAGGATCGTCAAAATGCCCGGCGTTAACTGCCATTGATGCTGCCGCTTTTGTAGAATCTTTATCTTGCACTAATAGTACTTTTAGACCATTGTCCAGTGTAAAGGCGCGGTATGCTCTGTTATCATTGCGGCTGATATTCAAATGATGCTCCTGAAACTAAACGTTTACTTGTTAACAACAGATGATGGCTTCAGGAAAGCGAAATACAGCTTAAAGATTTACCTGAATCTCATGAAAGAATTATTTAGAAATAAATAGATTTATGTTGTTAATATAGCTGACAAATGGGCAAACTGGCTACTGTTTTATATTCTTTAATCGGTTGATTTTTTATGAAAACAATCCTAATAATGCGCCACGGCGAAGCAACACCCATGCAGGCTGATGATGCAGGTAGAAATTTAACCCAAGCAGGGCACGATGAAGCTGAAAAAATGGGCCTTTGGCTCAGTAAAGCACATTGCCCTGATGCACTGTTAGTTAGTCCTTACATTCGTGCACAGCAAACAGCTGCAGGTGTGGCTAAAAATAACGTATTTAAATTTAGCGAAACCACGTCCGATATTATCCCCGAAGGCAAACCTCGAATTGCTGCTGACTATCTTGAAACGCTTATTGCTACTCATCCCCAATGCAATACATGGCTTATAGTGGCACACATGCCTATTGTAAGTTATTTAGTGGACCAATTAAGCCCTGGTAATATGCCAATTTTTAATACAGGTGCTGTTGCTGTTATTAGTTATGATGAGCAAACCCAGCGTAGTAGTTATATAAGTATAAATGCCCCAGAAAACCTTTAAATATAAATAATTGAGAAAAGTAATATGACGATAGAACGCTTACAAACAGGTGCGCGCATGAGCCGCATAGTAAAACACAACGGCACTGTGTATTTATGTGGGCAGGTATGCGCCGACGCGCAAAAAGGTATTAAAGAGCAAACTCAAACTATGCTTGATAAAGTAGAGGCGCTGCTTGATGAAGCAGGGAGTTCAAAAGAACATATGCTTAGCGCGACTATTTATGTAAAGAGCATGGAATACTTTGCTGATATGAATGCAGTATGGGATGCATGGGTACCCGAGGGTTATGCACCTGCACGTGCCTGCGTAGAAGCTAAAATGGCACGTGATGCACTACTTGTTGAAATTTCAGTAGTTGCCGCTTTAAAAGAATAATAGCTTTAATGAATCGCTCCCCCGTTGTACTTATCACAGGCTCTAGCCGAGGTATTGGCGCAGCTACCGCACTATATTTTGCAAAGCATGGTTATGATGTTTGCATTAATTATAAAGCTGATTTAGCTAGTGCGAAGCTAGTAGCCGATCAAGTAAGAAGCTTTGGCGTTAGAGCTCAAGTTATAAAAGCAGATGTATCGAAAGAGGCAGATGTTTTGGCGTTGTTTGATTTTATTGATAAAGAATTTAGCCAACTTGATGTACTAATAAATAACGCCGGTATTTTAAAACCACAAATGCCCTTGTTAGAAATGAGTGCTGAGCGCATAAACGAAGTTTTGACTACAAATATTACCAGTGCTTTTTTATGTAGCCGTGAGGCAATAAAGCGAATGGGAAATAGTGGTAGTATTGTTAATGTTTCATCGGGGGCCGCTAAAACGGGCTCTCCTAATGAGTACATTGATTATGCAGCATCTAAAGGTGCAATGGACACATTTACTATTGGCTTGGCAAAAGAGGTGGCAAGTAAAGGTATTCGAGTTAACTCGGTTAGACCTGGGCTTATTTACACTGATATGCATAGCGATGGCGGTGAAGAAAATCGAGTCGATCGTCTTAAAAGTAAACTACCCCTTGGCAGAGGCGGTACACCCGAAGAGGTTGCTGCAGCAATTTACTTTTTAGCTTCAGAGCATGCTTCTTTTACAACGGGTAGCTTTGTTGATGTAGCCGGCGGTTTGTAAGCTAAAGTAATAAAGCTAGCCAAAACGTAAAGCTAATAACACTTAAGATAGTAGAAAGTACGACAGCCCCAGCAAGCGTGGCTTCATGCTGCTCTATTTGAGTCGCAATAAGATAAGCATTTACGCCAACAGGGGACGCACTTAAAAGTACCAATACATTAAGTATTTGCGTGTCTAGCTTAAATACATAAGTGCCTACCAATAAAACTAACGCAGGCAATAAAAATATTTTTAAAACTGATGCTATTAACGCCGGTTGCCAATTTGCAGCTATTTTATAAAAAGCTAAATTTGCACCAAGTACAAATAGCGCACAGGCAATTGCTGGTTTAGCTAATAGCTCCAAACTATTTGCTAAGTCGGTAAACAGTGTAACTCCTAATATGTTTAATATAAGCCCGCATCCAATACTCAGTACTATTGGGTTTAACACCATACTTTTTCCAAAGTGCGACCACGAAAATTTATCGCTGCTACCTTTAGCGCCTATTAAAAATGTAAGTGCAAATAACAATGTGCTATGAAAAGTAATGATCATAAATGCAATGGCTATCATTTCTTTGCCAAGCGAGGCAATAACAATAGGAATACCCACTAACACCATATTTGAATAGCTAGAAGCAAGTCCAAATACACCGTGTTGTTGGTAGTTTTTTAAATGTTTTTTACTTAAATAAAAGCGATCAATTAATATACCCACCCCAAATACACTCAAAACAGGTATGTAAAAGCTCAAAAATGCAAAAAGGCTAATACTTTGCTGTAAGTTAATTTGCGACATATTTAATAATAAAAAAGCAGGCAAACTAATATAAAAAGTAAACTTACTCAGGCCTGCGATATGCTGCTTGTCGAAAAATTTTAATCGGCAACAGCTATAACCAAGCGCAACAATAAAAATGAGCGGAAAAATAATTGAAAAAATATGCACGTAGTTACATCCTGGTAATAGCTAAAGTTAGCGTCTAAATTCATCACTTTGCGGTAAATTAATTAGTATGAGTACAGCGCCTCTTCCACCATATTCGAGAGGGGCTTGGTGCATCGCTATTACGTCAGGGTGTTGTACTAAGTACTGAGGCACTTTGTGCTTTAGTACGCCGCCACCAATACCATGCACTACACATGCACAATAATAATGCTGCTTTTTACATTCGTGAATGAGCCCAGCGAGTTCGTCTTTAGCAAGTTCTTTATTTAAGCCGTGTAAATCTAGCGTCAAATCGGGTGCAAAGTCACCACGGCGAAGCTGTTTAGCTAGGAAAGTATCTTGGCCAGGTTTTACATATTTAACCGTGCCGTGGGTGTCTATATCGGGAATATAAACGTCTGAGAAGAAAAATTCAGATTGAGCCTGCTTTTTTTGCTGGGCAAATTGCTTAGCTTGTGACACCTTAGGCTTTGTATCAAAACGATGAGTATCTTGTTTAAATACTTTGGCGCCTGTGATCGTTTGACGAAATAAGCTTATGTCGTCATTGCTTAGGGACGAATGTGATGGAGTGTCTTTTTTCATAACTATTACCTAAACAAAAAAACGTAAAAACGCAGCGCAAAAGGCGGTACAATACTTAAATGAGGGGCAATTGTAATTTGCCCAGCGCAGATAGGCAATGCAATCGTCTTAAAGACTCAAAACAGTCAGTAAGCTAATACAGGTAAAAATATATGAGCGATTTACAAATAGAAGAAGCAACACTCGAAGAAGCCGTTGCAGAACTGTCAACTTTACATGACTGGTTACGTTGGACTACAAGCCAATTTGCAAGTAGTAGTATATTTTTTGGACACGGTACAGATAACGCATGGGATGAAGCTGTAAGCTTATTACTGCCTGCGCTTAGCTTGCCTGTTGATGCGCCAAAAGAATTAATGCACGCGCGTTTAACAAGCACAGAAAAAAACCGACTTGCGGGTCTTATTGCAGAACGTATTAACGACTGCACACCAGTCCCTTACTTAACAAACATTGCATGGTTTGCGGGTATGCCGTTTTATGTGGATGAACGTGTACTTATACCTCGCTCACCATTTGCCGAGCTTATTAGTAATCGCTTTACGCCGTGGCTTGAAGAGCCACAATCGGTAAACCGTATATTAGATTTATGTACGGGTTCGGGTTGTATCGCAATTGCACTTGCGCAAGCTTTTGAGCAGGCACAAGTTGATGCGGTAGATATATCGTATGAAGCGCTTGAAGTGACAGACATAAACATTAACGATTACATGTTAACTGAGCGCGTGTTACCTATTCAATCTGATGTATTTAGCGGTGTACCAGGTCAAAAATACGACCTAATAGTAGCAAACCCACCATATGTTGATGCAGAAGATATGGCTGACCTGCCACGTGAGTTTCATCATGAACCAGAGCTTGGGCTTGCATCAGGCCACGATGGTTTAGATGTAACCCGTACTATATTAAGCGAAGCGAGTGAACATCTAACTGATAACGGTTTGTTATTTGTAGAAGTTGGTAACTCTATGGTACATATGGATGCACTGTATCCGGGCGCGCCGTTTGAATGGATTGAATTTGAACAAGGCGGCTTAGGTGTATTTGTAATTAGCAAAAAGCAGCTAGACGAGTATTTTGCAAAATAAGTAAAAAATGAATAGCCAAGCCCTGTGCTTGGCTATTGGTAGTCATTAGGAATGAGGAAAGTTAATGGCAGGTAATAGCATTGGGCAGTTATTTAAAGTGTCCACCTTTGGTGAGAGCCACGGCGTTGCATTAGGCGGCGTTGTTGATGGTACTCCCGCAGGTCTTGAAATCACAGAGGCCGACTTACAAATTGATTTAGATCGCCGAAAACCAGGCCAAAGCCGTTACACAACGCAGCGCCGTGAAAGCGATCAAATAAAAATATTAGCAGGCGTTTTTGAAGGTAAAACCACAGGTACCAGCATTGGTTTATTGATTGAAAATACCGATCAACGCTCGCAAGATTACGGCAAAATTAAAGATGTATTTCGCCCAGGTCATGGCGATTACACGTATTGGCATAAGTACGGCTTGCGCGATTATCGCGGTGGCGGTCGTTCATCTGCACGCGAAACCGCGATACGCGTAGCGGCAGGTGCTATTGCTAAAAAATACTTAAAGCAATTTCATGGTATTGAAGTTAAAGCATGTTTAAGTCAGCTTGGCCCTATTAAGGCGGAAACGTTTGACTGGGATGAAGTGGAAAATAACTTATTCTTCTTCCCTGATGCAAGTAAGCTTGAAGCGCTTGACGAATATATGCGTGACCTTAAAAAGCAAGGTGACTCAGTTGGCGCTAAAGTAAAAGTAGTGGCAAGCAATGTACCTGTTGGTCTTGGAGAGCCAGTATTTGACCGTCTTGACGCCGAACTTGCACATTCATTAATGAGTATTAACGCTGTTAAAGGCGTTGAGATTGGTGATGGCTTTGATGTGGTTGAGCAAAAAGGCTCTGAGCATCGTGATGAACTAACCCCTGAAGGTTTTACATCAAACCATGCAGGTGGCGTACTTGCGGGTATTTCGACAGGGCAAGATATTATTGCTTCTATCGCGCTAAAACCAACGTCGAGTATTACTATTCCAGGTAACAGCATTAATACAAGCAACGAAGCGGTAGAGATGATCACTAAAGGTCGTCACGATCCGTGTGTGGGTATTCGTGCAATCCCGATTGCTGAGGCAATGATGGCTATTACATTAATGGACCATTTACTGCGTCAACGCGGACAAAACCCACATGTAAACCACGGACACGGACCAATTAACGGCTCTGTGTAAGTATTTATTGTAAGCGCGGTTAAACCTTATGAGGCGGCCGCGCTCCTTTTAATTTAAATAAGATCAATAGCTTGTTTTGCAACCATGTAAAGCTTTTTGATCATCAAACCGAGCACCCATCTGATGAATTGCTTACTTAGCTCCTTAACTTCGTAAGTTTTTTTCCCTACAAATGCAAGCATATGACCAATTAAGCCTTTTAATTCTTCCGTTAATTCTACAAATTTGACGACAGAATCAAATAAACATCGGGCAAGAGTGTCATAGAAAGTTAGTCCGAGACCTAATCCTGCTTGGACTGAAATAAAAGCGTACTGTCCTGTTTTCTTTAAAAAAGTTATTAGGCCGTCTGTAATTATTCGTTGCCATTTGAGTGAAAAGGTTACGTTGTAACGAGATGAATATTTTAAAACAGTATGATTATGATGTAGGGTCTTCAAAGAATTTTCCATACTCGCATAATCACTGTATGCAGCAACTGTATTAACGTAACCAGGTTGACTTTTTTCCATAGAGTGTGCGGCAAGACTGAAAAAGGATCCTTCATTCATGGCTGTTTGATATTCATTAGAGGTATGGCTGAATGGCCAGGCTGGTACACAAGGTACAGGATCGGCGCCATGAGTAACTCGATATTGACCGATATTAGTTGCTGCTGAGTGTATTGAATTATTTAATACTACTCTAGGCGCACCAAAGGTATACAAATTCGTAGGTATACCTTTTTTACTAGCCCAAATAGCCGTAAGCTGAGCAATAGCACCACCTAAACTATGCCCCACAATATGCAAAAATTCTGGTTTATGTTTTTTTATATAAGAATTAAACATAGGCTCCATACTAGTGAAAGCTTTTTCAAAACCTGAATGTACCTCCAAGTTTTTAGGGCCAAGGGTTGTTGCAACATTTAAGTTGGTTAGCCAATCTGCACAAGATGAGAAAACAGTACCACGAATAGCAATAATATGGTGATTTTTGAATTGTGGTGAAGCACCTTCAGCAGTCAGAGCGAAGCCTGTCGTACGGTTTAGAAGTTGGTTTATTAACCCACCACTAACGCCCTGAATTTGATTGTTAGTCACTTTAAAGTTTCTGACAAAGTCATTATGAAACTCCCCGCTGAAGTCATAGCTTTTTCTTATGTCATAAACTCTATTTGCGACAGAAGCTGCCGTACTTGGTGATATTGTTTTATTATTCATAGCTCAACCTTTTTCCCTGTGAAACGTTCTGTTAAATCATTCAAATCGCCATTATGGACTTCGTACTTCTCTTCACCGTTTTCCATAACCCACGTTGGGTTGTAATCTTCATTCCATCTGCAAATACTTGTCGCGGTTCTATTGAGATATTTGTTGGTATTATTTTTAAATTCAAATCTGACTAATTGATTAGTTATTTCACAGTTTAAAAACTTAAGCTTTTCGGTGAATTCAGGTAGCTCTGAAATGCCTGGTTGTGTGGCCCCCCACAAACCAATAATTAAGTTGTTACCTTTCCTAATAAAAATCTTCTGGTGGACGCGATCTTCGGAAATTAATTTATTAGGGATAGAAGAAAGTATAGTTTTTCGTGGTAAATGAAAGCGTCCGTCATCACTTGTTATTACGGAATCAAGTCGTTCAACGCCATCAATATATGTTAATGAGCGTATTATTTCTAAGTCAGCAATTGGTATGCCGTTTTCTGTAACGATGCCGTTGACATCAGGACTTAAAAATACTTCTTTCTTTTTTCTGAACCAGCTAAACATATCTTCTCCTTGACTAAGGGCTGGAAAAACAATAGCACAAATAAGAATTAACAAGATGGCGAATCGAGGTAAATAAATAGATTTATTCATAGGCAATCCTTGCATAATTTCCTAGATTTTAACTAAGAAAAAAATGTATGTAAAGCAAGGGGGACTTGTTTTTATAAAGTGCTTGATAGCTATTGAAAATAAGTAATCCCCTCTCAAACTTTCCTTTTATATACATAGTCTGTATAGATTATTGATCCCGAGGTTGTTTTATTTGTTAGGTCGATTTTAATGTACTTATCATGCGGGCTTGCTAACGATTTTAATCTTAAAACCAACTTTAAGTACCAATTTATTAGTTTTATAATTCATTAAGTATTAATACTCCCTAGTGTTTATATATAACAACATTAAATAAAAGTAGCTATTATGAGTAAAAATAATCAACCTCCACTCACGTCCGCTGAATATGAATCAACACTGAAACGTTTGGAAAAGTTTAGTCATTTTACAGATAGCAGCATTGGCATTCCTTTTAGTAAATTTAATATAGGTTTGGAGGCGGTGATTGGTTTAATCCCTGTAATAGGTGATGCCGCAGGGCTAATTTTATCAAGCTATGTGCTTATAGAAGCGCAGCGTTTAGGTGTGAGTAAACGTATAAAGACTAAGATGATCATTAATATGCTCATAGATTTTGCGGGCGGTTTAGTACCATTTTTTGGTGATATTTTTGATGCATTTTTTAAAGCTAACACGCGTAATACCCGTTTGTTAAAAAACTATATAGCTAAGCAGGTAAAAGTAGAGAGCATTGAACACTAAGAAATACTGATGTCGAAATTATTTAATGGGCTAAATTATTCAAAGTGTAGAAATTACTTATACTTAAATTCGGATAATAACGACGTATTATTGATTTTGCTTTAACTTGCTTTTATTTAGCTTACTTTTAAGATGTAAGCCGTGAATTTAAAATAGGCAGATATATGTACCTTAACCACCCAAGGTATGGCAATAGACCAATAACTACAAATACCTCAGTGACAATAGAGGAGATAGAGAAAGGGCATTGGCGTTACTCGAGCCTTAAATACTTCTCTAATACGGTAATATTGGCAGATATAAAAAAGCAAAACTATGCCATTGACCCTCGGGCACTTTATGTTGATATTGAAGAGAAGTGCGAAAGTTGCTCTAAGGCATTTATTTTTTTTGCTCAAGAGCAGCAATATTGGTTTGAGGTACTTGATTTTTGGGTCGATTCACACTGTACACGTTGTTTTGAATGCCGTAAGCATGCCAGATATATACTAACTCTACGTAAACGGTACGATATGTTAACTAGCTTAGCCAATAAAACCTCAAGTGAAAAAACACAGCGTAAAGAACTTGCCAATACGCTTTACTGTTTAGGTATTATTAAAAATATCAATAAAGTGAAAGATTAATCCGCTTATATTTTACTATCCCGCCTTATTTTTACTTTAGTTGTAAAAGCCCGTACAATTCGTCTCGTTTTTAGTGCGCTAATATGGCGCTGTAACCGAGACGAATTAATCAATTTTTATGCATCAAATAGCTGATCTAATTTCAATTTTTGAGCGCACTTTTTATCAAAGTCACAATACACGACTGATAAAAGGCGATTGTGAGCCTGTGTATTTACCAGCAACAGAGCAGGTGCCATATCACCAAGTTGTATTTGCGCATGGTTTTTATGCCAGTGCATTACATGAAATAGCACACTGGCTGGTGGCCGGTGATGCACGTCGGTTATTAGAAGATTACGGCTATTGGTACTGCCCAGACGGGCGCGACAAACAAAAACAAGCTGAGTTTGAAAAGGTAGAAATAAAGCCCCAAGCTATAGAGTGGTTATTAAGCACCGCAGCAGGGTTTAATTTTAATGTGTCGGTGGATAACTTAAACGGCGAACAAACGTGTCGGTTTGATTTTCAGCAGCGCGTACATGCACGGGTATTATCGCTAATCGAAAATGGCTTTAACTCTCGTACAGAGTCATTTTTAAAAGCACTGTCTGATTTTTACAATACACAGTGGCCATTAACAGCGCAGCAATTTAATTGGCAACATCCAAAGGAGCTTTGTAATGGCGTTTAAATTAGGCTTAATTGTAAACCCTGTAGCAGGTTTAGGTGGCACAGTTGCCTTAAAAGGCAGTGATGGCGCACACACAGCCGCTAAAGCAATTGAATTAGGTGCAGAGCCAAAAGCAAATAGCCGAACAAAAGCAGCGCTTGAGGTGCTATTACCTTATAAAGAACGCTTAACTATTTACACTGTTAACGGTGACATGGGTGAGCAAACAGCAAAAGCTTTGGGCTTTAATGTAGAGGTTGTATATAACACTGCAGCAATAACAACCCCAGATGACACAGAACAAGCCGCAAAAATACTTAAAAACTCTGGTGTTGATTTAGTCTTATTTGCCGGAGGCGACGGTACAGCACGTAACATTTGCCATGCGATAGAGGATACCATTCCCGTACTTGGTATTCCCGCAGGTTGTAAAATTCATTCTGGTGTTTACGCTATCACGCCAAAGGCTGCAGGGCGCGTAGTCGAAATGCTGGTTAAGGGTGAGTTAGTTACTTTAGCCGATGCAGATGTAATGGATATAGATGAAGATGCTTTCAGGCAAGGCACAGTAAAAGCCAAACGCTACGGCGAAATGCAAACACCTAGCGAAGTACGCTATATGCAAGCGGTTAAAAATGGCGGTAAAGAAACCGACGAACTCGTACTTGCCGACATTGCAGCGCATGTTGTATCGCAAATGGATGAAGACACATTTTATATTATGGGTAGCGGCTCAACGGTTGAAGCCATAATGGAAGAGATGGGGCTTGAAAATACGTTACTTGGTGTTGATTTAATAAAAGATCAAACCTTAGTTGCCCAAGATTTAACGGCTAAACAATTACTTGAGCTTACACATGATCAAAGTACTAAGTTAGTCATTACGCTCATTGGCGGGCAAGGGCATATATTTGGCCGTGGTAACCAGCAATTGAGTCCTGTGCTTATACGCGCAATTGGCAAAGAAAATATTATTGTAGTAGCAACTAAAACAAAACTACAAGCGCTTAATGGTCGCCCCCTTATTTGTGATACAGGCGATGGCGAATTAGATGATGAATTAACCGGTTATATTAAAGTAACTACCGGATTTAACGACCATATTATGTATGCAGTAGGGCACCAAAACCTTGAAAATACAGGTGCTTTGCAAAACCAGGAGATTAATAAATGAGTTTAGTGAACTATATCGATGCAGCCCAGCAGTACTTCGATGATTTAGTAATAAAAGCAACTGACGATGAGTTATTTGCTGGCGGCTATTTACGAGGTCATTTTGATCTTGCAGTTGGTTATGCCGAAGTAGAAAAGCTGACAATCAGTATAGATGAGCTAAACGAAACTGTAGAGCAAAGCTTAGTTAAAGCATATCGCAACGGCGAGCTTAACGAAGAAGACAAGGCATTAGTTGCACGCTTGTGGGATGAAGTTAAAGCCCTCGCTTAACCCTAAGTGGCAAAAAAAACACGATTTGTTTATCACTATCGTGTTTTTTTGTGCCCAAAACTTTTAAAGCACATTCCCATGTTAATTTACTGTTTTGTTTTTATGCGATATTGTTACTAAAATAAATTTTAGGAACAATAAAAATGAATAATAATCAAGACGCTTTACCTTCAGGGGTTGTAGCGCGTTTTTTAAATTTTGTTGAGCGAGTAGGAAATAAGCTTCCAGATCCAGCCGTAATATTTCTATTTGCAATGTTATTAATTTGGTTTTTGTCGTGGTGGTTTTCAGGCGTGAGCTTTGATGCAATAGACCCACGTACCGGTGAAGCGATTATTATTAATAATATGCTGGCAAGTGATTCGCTCGCTACTTTTTTATCCTCTATGGTAAAAACCTTTACTGGCTTTGCTCCCTTAGGTGTCGTTTTAGTAGCTATGTTAGGTGTCGGTGTTGCAGAGCATTCGGGATTTATTAATACCGGCCTTAAGTTAATGCTTAAAGTTACTCCTAAAAAGCTATTAACGCCTTCAATCATTTTAGTGGCCATTGTGAGCCATACCGCTACTGACGCAGGTTATGTATTAGTTATTCCACTTGCCGGTGTTATATTTTATGCAGCAGGACGCCATCCGCTTGCGGGTATTGCAGCTGCATTTGCAGGAGTCAGTGGTGGTTTTGGGGCTAACTTTATTCCATCGGGTATCGACCCATTGCTACAAAGCTTTACCCAAAGTGCGGCGCAAATAATTAATCCTGCAATAACAATTAACCCGTTAAATAACTGGGCATTTGCTTCAGCATCTAGCTTATTTATTGTGGCATTAGGCTGGTACATTACCGATAAAATTATTGAACCACGTTTACAAAAAACAGCAGTTGATGGTGCTAAAGAGGATTTACCTGTATTTGAAGATGCACGTAGTGATGAAAAACGTGCCTTTTATATAGCCAGTACCGTGATGATTGCTGGACTTGCGTTATTAGCATTTGTCTCTGCTCCAGACGATTCTGCAATGCGCAGTAGTGACGGATCCCTTACTAATTTTAGCTCTCCTTTAATGCAATCAATTGTACCACTAATATTTTTACTTTTTTGGATCCCAGGCACTGTATATGGTTTTACGGTAGGTACCTTTAAAACTTCAAAAGATATGATTGATGCAATGAGTAAAGCGATGAGCGGCATGGCATATTATATAGTCATGGCGTTTTTCTGTTCGCTATTTATTGCTGCATTTAGTAAATCAAATTTAGGTGCACTGCTCGCAATTGAAGGTGCGCAGTTATTAAAGGCGATGGAATTGCCAAGTGCAGTAACGGTTGTAGGCATTATCTTTTTAACTGGCTTTGTTAACTTGTTTGTAGGTTCAAGTTCAGCAAAATGGGCGTTACTTGGCCCCATTTTTGTACCGATGTTAATGCAACTTGGTATTTCGCCAGACTTAACTCAAGCCGCTTATCGTGTAGGTGACTCAAGCTCTAATATTATTACACCGTTAATGCCATACTTCCCATTGGTGGTGGTGTACTGTCAAAAGTATGTCAAAGGCACCGGTATAGGCACTTTAATTGCTATTATGCTGCCGTACTCAATCGCCTTTATGATTGGCTGGAGTATTTTCTTGCTAGGTTATTGGGCACTTGGTATTCCTTTAGGTTTAGATGCTAGCTACATTTATCCAGCATTGCCTTAACCTAAACCTTTATGAACCTCACTCAATTGAGTGAGGTTTTTAAATAAAAGTCCTGTAATGTAAAAGTAAGTCTAAGTTACCTTTCTAAATCTCTCACTATATAGCCAAATAAGCTGGCCTCTCCAACAATATACACATAATCATTTTTGTTGTTCATTATTGTAGACTTATCGTCATACCACCTAAAATCATGAATCTTATTCGTTTTAGGGTCTTTGAAGTATAAACGAGTACAGCTATCTTCATACTCAGTGCCACACTCTTGTACATCGGTCAGGATGTATTCTTTATACCAATAGTCGCCTTGCGTGTAGTAAGCCCATAATTTAATAGGATCAGAGATAAAAATATAGAGTATTCCATAGATTAATAAAGGGGATAATGGGTACATGAAAATGGATGCTAATTTTATTTTAGTATCTGAGAAATTATATTTAAGTGATTCTCTATATTTACTGCAGCGTTTATATTTATTGAAAATAAGTATATTTAAATAGATAAATAGTGCACAACAGATAATAGGGAGGGTTATAAAGAAAACAACGCCGTATAGTTCATTTGAGATGAATGGTGGATCTGTAAAGTCCATTAAAATAGGTATAGTGATGCATAATAAAATGGGGAGTACTATTGCTACAAAGAGCAAGTTGTCGTAAATCTTTTTCAATTTTTAATTCGTCCGTGAACTATAGCCTTTGTCTAGTTTACAGAATTTTTGTTATTTTAAAAATCAGAGAAATGTATTTATAGGCATTAAGCAACCCGAACTCAGGCTAAAAAAACTATCTCAAGCCGCTATTGAATTGACGCGAAAGTTTACTTTGTTTTCACTGTAGCAGCAGCTTAAAAACAAAAAAACCTTGTCACTTTCGTGGCAAGGTTTTTTTATTAAAGAGTCGTTGCTTATTTAGCTGTGAAGCTTACAGGGCGACGTTCTTTACGAGGACCGCTGCGCTTATCACCGCGTGCGCCGTCATCTTTATTAAAGCTGCGTTTCTTATCACCAGCTGGACGCTCAGAGCGTTCGCCACGTGGTTCAGCAGGGCCTTGATCAGTTGTAATTGTTAAGCCCATAGGGCGTTTACAAATAAACACTTTTTGGAAGTGATCAAGTACATCTTTAGGCATGTTTTGCGGTAATTGAACCGTGCTGTGATTGTCGTGTAGACGAATATCACCAATAAACTTGCTTGAGATGTCAGCTTCGTTAGCGATAGCGCCAACAATATTTTTAACCTGAACACCATGTTCACGACCTACTTCGATACGGTACGTATCCATAGGACCTGCATCACGGCTGTTACGTTCGCGAGGTTTACGCTCAGCGCGCTCTCCACCACGTTCGCCGCCACGTTCGTTACGACGTCCACGGTCACCACGATCGTTGCGTGAATTGCGGTCGTTACGCTCGTTACGTTCACGAGGTTGAATCTTAACTTCTTCAACTTTAATTGGCGACTGTTGCTGTGCTAAACACAGTAACGCACCCGCTAAGCTTTCAAGAGGAAGGTCAAGTTTTTCAGCCATGTTAGTAGCTACTTCATTGAAGAACGTGATGTCTTTGTTTTCAAGCGCAATAGTTAATTTTGCTTGTAACGCTTCGATACGTTTTTCTTCAACAATTTTTGCTGTAGGTAATTCAACTTGAGCAATTTCAGACTTCGTATGACGAATGATATTTTTAAGTAAATAACGTTCGTTATGTTTTACGAATAAGATTGCTTTACCAGTACGACCAGCACGACCTGTACGGCCGATACGGTGAACGTAGGCTTCAGAATCTTGTGGGATATCGTAGTTGATAACTAAGCTTAAACGGTCAACATCTAGACCACGTGCCGCTACATCTGTTGCAATAACAATGTTTAGCATGCCACTTTTTAAGCGATCTACAGTGCGTTCACGTGCTTGCTGGTTCATGTCACCGTTAAGTGGAGCAGCAGAGAAACCTTCGCGCTCTAATAACTCAGCAAGTTGTACTGTATCGTTACGCGTACGTACGAAAACAATAGCACCTTCATATTGCTCAGCTTCTAAGAAGCGAACAATTGCTTTATTTTTATGTACGCTTGCATTCCAAAACACTTGCTCAACAGATGATACTGTAGAGTTACGCGCAGAAATATGAACCTGTTCAGGATTGTTCATATACTTGCTGCTGATGTTTTGAATTTGCTTAGGCATAGTCGCAGAGAAAAGACATGTTTGCTTTTCGCGCGGTGTTTTTTCCATGATGCTTTCTACATCATCGATAAAGCCCATACGTAACATTTCATCGGCTTCATCAAGTACAAGTGCTTGTAGAGCATCAAACTTGATAGTGCCACGGTTAATGTGATCGATTAAACGACCTGGAGTTGCAACAATAACCTGAGCGCCACGACGAAGTGCGCTTAATTGGATACTGTAGCTTTGGCCACCATAGAGTGCCAATACTTCAATACCACGAACATGTTTAGCATATTGTTCGAATGCCTCAGCAACTTGGATCGCAAGCTCACGTGTTGGTGTGAGTACAAGGATCTGTGGCTGTTTCACAGACGGGTCAATATTATTTAGTAATGGCAGTGCAAATGCTGCGGTTTTACCTGTACCCGTTTGAGCTAGTCCCAGTACGTCCTTTCTTTCTAGCAATAACGGTATACATTGAGCTTGGATTTCAGATGGTGTCTTGTAACCCAACTCTTCAACTGCCTTCAAAATTGCAGGAGAAAGATTTAGAGATTCAAACGTGACTGGTTCTGACATTAATACGCCTCAACGAATTTAAAGAGGCGCGCATTATATAGGATTCGCGAGGCAAATGCTTGTATAAATTGAAACTAATTTCTATGTGTTTGATGTTGGTCGAAATTTAACCAGTTTAATTTAGGGTTTATTAAACTGGTTAACATATTTAATACAACGCTTATTTGTACAAGCCTAGGTTTTCTTTTGCGTAAGCTTCAAATTCTGTAAATCCACCGATGTGATTTTGATCCACAAAAATTTGTGGAACGGTAGGGCAAGGTTTACCTGCTGACTTTTCAAGGTCGGCTTTACTAATGCCTTCTTTAATTATATCGATGTAGCGAAATTTAAAGTCATCACGTTCATTTGATAGTTGCTGCGCAACATCTTTTGCACGAACACAATATGGACAACCTTCACGGCCAAAAATTACAGTTAACATAGCTTTCTCCTCAATTTGATTAGAATCAGTTTAAATGGTTGAAAAATTATTTAAAGCAAAAAAAATCGATTGCACCATTCTAATAAAAACCATAAATCATATATTGCATAGCAATATGATTTGCAAAATGCGAATGAGAAACTAAAGCGCTGTCTGTCTAATACTTAAGTATATGAATGCAAGTGTGTTTACAAGAATTAATTTGTGGCACATAACTTGATGATTAAGAGGTATACATTGGGTTAACGAGAATACTTTATGAATATTAATAGTCACGTTTTAGAAATTATCCAAGGGGTAATCGGTAAATATTGTGAAACCCAAAATCGAAATTTTTCAGTTACTTTAATTAACAAGTTGCAATGTAACTACGTTTGTTTGCAAATTCCTCTTGAGCAAATGATTGCGCAATGCGAGGAATTTCTGATTCCAGCGCTAGCATCTGTAAAGCAGAGCTTTTTACTTAACCTAGAAGCAAATATACAAGGCGTTAGCCTTCATTACCAGATTGATGATTCTGAGCAAGTAAGCACGCTGGATTTTCATGGGCTTTTAGCAACAAAAGAGTCTGTTAGTTTGGCACTTGATATTAGCCAAAATATAGACGTTCTAACTGATTGTGAGGCGTTATTTAAAAGTTGTTTAATAACATCGGATAATACCCATGAGCGCTTTGGCTTAAATTTTAAATTATTCAATAGCACTTTTAAGGAAACGGTACAGATTGAGGATTTACGTCACCTTAGTGGTGACGCGCTAACTGATAAACTAAATGGTGACAGCATAAATAGACACATAAAGTTATGCACTATTAGCGACATCAGTGAGCTGAGCCAAGAGAATAAACTATCTAAAAAAATATTAGGTTGGCCATTTTTTGATACTGATCTCATTACCATTTTAACAACATTTCATACGCAAACACGTTTATCTGTATTAGTGGCGGATGACAGCTTACCAAGCCAAATTGCAACAAAAGTGATGCTCGAAATGCTGGGCTGCTTAGTAACATGTGCAGAAAATGGCGCTAGTGCTTTAACGCTTGCTCAAAATGAACCATTTGATTTATTGCTCTTAGATGAGCGCATGCCAGGAATGTTTGGCAGTGACGTCGCACAGCAATTGGTGCGTCAAAATACCCCTAATAATAATACACCCAAAGTTATTTTAACGGGGCTAACAGGGGATGAGCAGATAGCTGAGTTATTTGAAAAAGGTATTACGCACTATTTACAAAAACCAGTGACCAAAGCAGTGCTCGAAAAGTTTATTAAACCTTGGCAATTAGCGTCTTAAATTGGTTAATAAGGTGGCAATGATGCATGACTTTTCTAAAACAGCGCTTATTTTGATTGGTTTTCAAAATGATTACTTTTCACCAAAAGGTATTTTGTACGACGTGGTTGAAGAGTCGTCAAGAATTACTGGCGTGGTAGAAAATACACTCTCTTTATTGGCCGCCTGTGCAGAGCAATTTGCGTTAGTTGTTAATACACCCATTCATTTTACACAAAACTACAGTGAGCTTAAAAACCCGATTGGCATATTAAAAGCTATTGCAGATGTGGGCGCATTTAAAGCAGGTTCGTACGGCGCTAAAACCATTGAGCAGCTAGATTTTTTTAGCAAGGTTATAGAAGTGGTGCCTGGGAAAAGAGGTTTAAATGCTTTTACACATACTGCTCTAGCGCAAAAGCTCAAAGAACATGGTGTCACTAATGTAATTTTAGCCGGTACGGTGACTTCTATTTGTATTGACTCAACTGCGCGAACGGCTGTTGAACTTGGTTTTAACGTCACTATTTTAAGTGACTGTACATCGAGTCGCACTCCTTTTGAACAAACTTTTTACTGTGAAGAGGTTTTTCCTCTTTATGCGCGAGTTTGTGATAGCAAAACTCTTATTAAGCATTGGAGAGAGCATGGATAACAACGATGAACTACAAGTGCAAATTCAATATGCATTGGTTGAAAAGCTCTCCAATAGTAATCGACGTCAAGCAAAGCTATTAGCTATTTTAGATGAATGTATTTTTGAGTGTGATAAGCATTTAAATCTTACCTATATTAACGAAGCGTGGGAGAAGAAACTAGGTTACTCAAGCGATTCATTAATTGGTTCTAATATCACTAAATTAATGAATTGCGACGATATTATGCATTTTGTTGCATACAGTTGTTGTTTGCTTGAAGGAAAGCAGACTCCTAGTGTAGAAATACAAATAAAAAATAGTCTCGGACTCTTAAACTGGTTTGAGTTGAGGCTAGTTTATGATGAAAAAAGCGGTTTTATAGGTTCACTCTATGACATTCAACGTCATAAAGATTCTCAATTTTTACTAACGCAACAGCAAAAATATGTAAAACGCTTATCGCTTGTTGCGAGCCATACAAATAACTTAGTAATAATTACAGATAAATTTGGCGTAATTGAGTGGGTTAACAATAGTTTTGAAGTACTTACAGGTTACACCTGTGATGAGGTTATAGGCACCAGTCCTGGTAAATTACTGCAAGGGCCAAAAACATGTGAAAAAAGCCGTAAGGTCATGTCTCATGCCGTAAAAAATGGACTTCCTTTTCAAGTTGAAACTACAAATTACGATAAAAACGGTAATATTTATTGGGTTGCTATTGATGCAAACCCAGTGCGAGATGATGAAGGCCAAGTAAAGCACTTTATCGCTATAGAAACTAATATTACGCAGCGAGTTAAAGCCGAACAAGCAATGGCAGAGATAGAATATAATTATCACTCTGTCGTTGATAATATCCCTGATATTGTTTTACGCCTTGATACATTTGGTAATCTATTATTTATAAATCAAGCATGGCAGCGAGTGCTACACAGCAGGGTAGATGAGAGCCTTGGCTTACCTATAATTAAGTTTATAGCAAAAGAAGATGTAGAAAAAATTAGTAGCACTTTACTTGATTACAAACAAGGTAAGCGTGATATACGTCGCTTTGATATACGTTTAATTAATGCACAAGGTATAAATAACTGGGTCGAAATTACACTTACTCCAATTGTTGGTGGCTACGAAAGTGATTTATCATCAATTGCTGCGACACTTGTGGATATACAAGAGCGTATTGAAAGCGAGCAAATATTACTTGAAGCTAAACATCAGGCAGAAACCCTAGCGGAGTCAAAAAGCCGATTCATGGCAAATATTAGTCATGAAATTCGCACGCCATTAAATGCTGTGATTGGATCTGCAGATATTTTGCATCATACCGGTTTAACTTCTGAACAAATGCGCTATACACAAATGATTAAAACAAGTTCTGACGCGCTATTAAGTGTATTGGACGATGTATTAACGTACTCACGTTTTGAAGCACAAGCCATAACACTCAATAATCAGCCATTTAGTATTGATACGTGTATTGAAGAGGCAATAGATATAATTTCCCAAAGCGCTTTACAAAAAGGGCTTGAGGTTATTTTTGATTTTTATCCTGATGTACCAGCTCAAGTAATTGGTGATCATGCCCGTATAAGACAAATAGTCATAAATTTATTAGCCAATGCGATTAAGTTCACTCAACATGGTGTAATAACGGTTACTGTTAAGTGCACTCATATTGAAGGTAATAATCTAAACCTTTATTTATCTGTAAAAGACACGGGTATGGGAATTGCAAAAAATAAAATTGACAGTATGTTTATGCCTTTTATTCAATCCGATAATTCAATTACTCGAAAGCATGGTGGCAGTGGCTTAGGGCTTGCGATATGTAGGCAAATTTGTGATGTAGTAGGTGGAGATATTTCGGTTAGTTCTGAGTTTAATAAAGGAAGCGAGTTTATAGTTAATTACCCGCTGCAAATAGACACAACTGACTCAATTTTAAGAGAAGGGTTTGCAGCACGAAGTAAAAAGCCAAAAGTATGGATAGTAGGAAGTCACGAAATTCTAAAAACAGCCTTGGAGCATACGCTCACTCGGTTTTCTATCACTTTTGAACACTACGAAGTATGCCCAGATATACCCAAGTACGATAGTTTTCCTGATGCAATTGTACTAACTGATCCTCAAATGTTAGCCCAAACACGCGAGCGTATAAATACATACAACTCCCTTAATTCACCGTGTTTACTCATCCTAGATTTGCTAGGTAAAAGCTTATTACCGCAAAATATTAACGACAGAGAGCTTAGGTTAAATGGCCCTTATAAAGTATCCCATGTACTACGGGCAATTAGTTTATTAGAAGAGCAGCTGTTTCATTTGGATATTATATTTACCAATCGTGAGCAAAAAGAAACTTTAGAAAGCCCCTTAGGGTTAACTCAGTTAAGCGGAACCAATGTATTAGTTGCTGAAGATAATACGAATAATCAAATTGTAATTCGGCAGTTTTTAGAACAAAAAGGTTGCCGTGTACATATTGTTAGTGATGGTCAAGAGGCAATAATAAAGGCGCAAAGCGATGAAATTGATATTATTTTTATGGATATCCAAATGCCAATACTCGATGGGATTTCTGCAACTAAAGCAATCAGAAAGTTAGGTATAACCACTCCTATAATAGCACTCACTGCAAATGCGATTCATGGTGATAAAGAGCGATTTATAGACGCGGGGATGAATGACTATTTAGCTAAGCCAATTGTAAGTGAGACACTTTATTTATTACTTGATAAATATGCCCCAGAGCAGGTTATTGAATCTAAACATTTAAAGCTCTCTCGTTTAGCGCAAGTGTGGGAAAATCTGAGTTGAGCAATGAAGGCTAGGGTTTGTTAAACGTTTAGGGTTAAATTTGTAGCAGTGTGGTTATTTTCCATAAATGGGCGATAACGTAGCATTAATGCCAAACAGGCGCTGCCCAAAGGGATCTTCCTAGGGGCTATTTACTCTTTGTTGCCAACATGGATGTAGGTAAGGGGCGTGAGCAGAACGCGGAAGCTTTGCTCGGTCTTACATCGATGTAAGTCAGTAGGGTAACGCAGGAGCAGTTACCGATCCCGCTAGGTTATAAACCTCGCGCCGCGATTAAACCGCCTGTAGTTTGAACGAATTTTAATCCGCAAAGATCAACAGACAATATAAAAAGTGGGTTTGTGTTGCATAAAACTTGATAAACGGAGAAGTTAACCTAGTATTTTAGGGGTAAGTTAAATTTATTTTTTAGTAATTAATGAGTGTTTTTAGTGTGTTTTTTTTAATTTGATTCGCAAATTGCAATTCAAAATAAAAATAAACTGTTATGAACTTTATTTAAATACTCAATCATACCTTTAATTTATTTTAACGACATGATTTTGTAAGGTTTTTACTTTTTTGTAAAGTTGTTATCTGGTTGGCACGACTTTCGCAATATATTAATTATCAAATCAAGACGAATTTAGTTAAATTTTTAAGGGGTGCAATATGCAAACAAACACAAAAGCCAAACAACAGCCTAAAGGTAACAATTGGGTACTAACACCTGAAATTATGGTTTTGTCAATTTTGCTTGTTGCCACTTTAGTAATAGGTATAACCGTTTTACGAGGTAGCGATTCGATTGAACCGCTGGCAGATATTCAGCCAATTACTTTTACACAGGCTGATGTTGAAAACGCGCAGTTGATGAGTAATACGTTTGACTCGCAAAATACCAACTATGCACAACATGTAACAGCTTCTAAAAACGAAAATAACGACACTCTTCCAAACTAGAGACTTTTCGCAGGTAACTATTTATAGTTGCCTGCGTTTTTTTATGTTCCTACCACCAATTTAATTTTTTATCCCTCCCCATAAAATTATTTATATTCTCTTAAATTTAGATGGTGCTTAACCTAAACAGGGTTTTATCAAAGCTTTCTCTTTTCTCATATACAATTGCTAATATTAGCTTTGGTCAGTATCTATTAACTGGCTTATCTGTGTTTTATAAGCTCGATTAAGCGCTCACTTGCCAATTTAGCTGCATTGCAAACTGAATTGCAAAATGCGAATGAAATGGGAGAAGTAAACCCATTTAATATTCTAATTTAACTATCTGAATATATTGGTTTTTATTTTTGTTTTTTTGTATTTAAAATGGCCTGTAAATTGCTCTTAATATAATAAGTCACTAAGAGTGAAACCGGAGCAAAATCATGAGTGCGTTTAAATACCTAGAATCGGAAAAACCAGTCAATCTAGCAAGATGGCATGAGTTAGAGAGAATCATGTCTGATTCAATGCAAAATAATTATTTTAAAATGGTTTATCAACCGCTTGTATCATTGGGATCTGGAAAGCTGGTCGGCTTTGAGTCGCTAGTAAGGTGTCAATCACCGCGCTTTGGCATTGTTGGCCCTGATGAGTTTATCCCTCATGTAGAGCAATCGGGAATGATTTTAGAATTAGGTGACTGGATTTTTGAGCAATGTTTGTCTGATTTAAAACATATGCGGCAGTTTGGTATGACAGATATTGCTGTTTCATTAAATATTTCACCGGTACAAATCTTAGATGGTGATGTGTTTTCAAAAGTAATGTCTTTGCTAGAAAAGCACCAAATACCACCACAGGCTATTAAAGTCGAATTAACGGAAACAGCGCTCATTCATAGTCCTGATAAAATAGCTAAGGCGTTTGAAAACTTCCATAAAGAAGGCGTAAAGGTGTGGATTGATGATTTTGGCACTGGGTATGCCTCTTTAGGTTTACTTCGTCAATTTGATATTGATGGTTTAAAAATTGATCGCAGTTTTGTAAGTGGTATTGCAACTAATAATGAAGACTTTACGTTATGTAGCGCAATTATTGCGATGGCTCAACGATTGGGTTTACAAACGGTAGCAGAAGGTATTGAAGAGAATGAGCAATTACAAATATTAGAACAACTTGGTTGCGATATAGCTCAGGGATACCTGCTAGATAAGCCGCAAACGTTAGCTAAAAGTATTGATACTTGGGCTTTGTAAATGTTTATATTCATTTTGATTTGCAAAATGCAAAAAACAAATTACTCTTAAACTACAACTCTCACATTTTATTAGTGTACGAAGTTTTAACTTACACAAAGGTTATCTATGCCCATATCAGAGCAGTTTGTCGATAAAAGTATTACCGAGCTAAATGTATTAACTCAACTCGAAAAGGATGTTGGGACAACTGTGTTAGCTCGTTTAATTAAATTATTTATTGATGAATTAGTTACTATGGCTAACCAATTAGATACGGCAATTAGTAGTGAAGATACTATAAAAATTAAAGAAGTAATGCATGTCTTAAAAAATTCAGCAGCTTTATATGGTGCATCTGCTTTAGCTGCGTTAGCAACACAATTACACGATTCGCCACCGTCAACTACACAAGAAAACTTGCACGCAGCGCTTGTTATTAAACACAACTTGGATAAAACCCGAGATGCGTATCAAATAATGAGTAATAGTATAGCTATCTAGGAGAAAGCCGTGTCAGATATAATTGATAAAGGTCTTGTTTATATTGTAGAAGATAGCATTGCCAGTGGTGCTTTATATGCAAGTCAGCTTGAACAGGCTGGTTTCCAATGCAAACACTTTACAGATGGGTACTCTGCTTTAGTAGGTATTAAAGAAAAAATGCCAGCGGTCATAGTACAAGACGTATGCTTGCCAGATATAAGTGGGCTTGAGGTATTACAATTTGTAAATAAGCAGAAAAATCCTGCTAATGTAGTCATGATCACCTCAAACAGCTCTATTGATATTGCAGTGGAAGCAATGCGTTTAGGCGGTTTTGATTTTTTAGAAAAACCTTTCACAAGCCAACGACTCATTAGCTCAGTAGAAAGTGCGTTGACGCCAAAAGAGCAAGTTAAAGTTCAACCATTGGTTAAAAACAGGGATAAAAATCAAGATTTTGTTGGTGAATCTCTGGCAATGAAAACCGTTTTTAGATTACTTGATAGTGCAGCTAGAAGTAAAGCGTGTGTATTTATCACAGGTGAAAGTGGAACCGGTAAAGAAGTTTGCGCACAAACCCTTCATGATACAAGCCCGAGAAATACAGGACCATTTATTGCCATAAACTGTGCAGCTATCCCTGCTGAGCTATTTGAATCAGAATTCTTTGGTCATGTTAAAGGTGCGTTTAGTGGGGCATTAAGCGATCGAAAAGGGGCTGTTGAAGTGGCCAACGGCGGTACCTTATTTTTAGATGAATTATGTGAAATGGAACTTAACTTACAAGCAAAGTTATTACGCTTTTTACAAACAGGCATTTTTAGTAAGGTGGGTAGTAGTGAAGTATTACACAGCGATGTTCGTTTAGTCTGTGCAACAAACAGAAACCCAATCATAGAGGTAGCAGAAGGGCGTTTTAGAGAAGATTTATATTACCGTTTAAATGTTATCCCCGTAAAGCTTCCCCCTTTAAGAGAACGCGGAGGCGATATATTACTGCTTGCTGAGTATATTTTGAAACAAAAAAGCGATAGTAATGCAAAGCATTTCACTGGTTTTTCTGATGAAGTTAAGGCGCTTTTTTGTAATTACGATTGGCCAGGAAATATTCGCGAACTACAAAATGTAATTGAAAACACCGTCGTTATTAATGATGGCGATGTAATTGAAAAAGACATGCTACCAAGCTCATTTGGGTTAGGCGCTGTGAAGCACTCGATATCCGCTAAGTCAGTTCACAATACAAACGAGCAGAGTGTTCAATTATCGCCTATGTCTGTTCACGATATAGAACCTTTGTGGCAAGTTGAAAAAAGGGCGATTGAAAATGCAATTAAAAGCTGTGAAGACAATATTCCTCTTGCTGCTGCTTATCTAGGGGTTAGTGCATCTACCATTTATAGAAAAATAAAGGGATGGTCTTAAAGTTATAATCGATTTTTAATTACACTTTTCAGGTTGAATTAATAAAAGTTACCCTAAGCTCTATGGGTAAGAGCAAATTAATTTTTAATCTGAAACAGTAAAAGGAGATCGCAATGAGTAACACGAGTTTAAAACCTGCGGATATTATGCCATCACTAGTAGTGAGTGATGTTGATGAGAACAAGGTAGATTTAGTTGATAGAGTAAGTGACTCTCCCTGGAAAATGATTGTTGTTTATCGAGGTCAGCATTGCCCTAAATGTACTGCGCAACTTAACGAACTTGCTAAAGTTCATAAAGACTTTAAAGATGCTGGTGTTGAAGTGGTTGCAGTAAGTGGTGATAGCCATGAGCAGCTTAATAAACATCTTGAAAAAATAGATATTAACTTCCCAATTTACTATGGTTTAACAATCGAACAAATGACCGATTTAGGGCTACATATTAGCGAGCCTCGCAGTGATGCAGAAACTGATCATCCATTTGCTGAGCCAGGCATTTTTGTACTTAATGAAAAAAATCAGCTTCAAATGGTCGATATATCAAACAGCCCATTTGTTCGTCCTGATTTAGAGCAACTGCTAGGTGGAATTAAGTTTTCTAGAGAAAACGACTACCCAATCCGAGGCACATTTATTAAATAACATTCATTTTCATGGTTTCAAAAGGCACTTTTTAGTGCCTTTTTTTATTTATTTTTAATTTTTTTTAAATTAATCTATTGAAAACAATTTTACCGTCCATATATAGTTAAGTAGGACGCCTGATGGGTCCTAAATTAAACTTAAGTAATTGAAATTTATATTATTAATTAAACTTTGCTTGAGCTTGTTCAATAGAAAAGCCCATGCAAAATATCGCTTAAATATGAGGATATTATTATGCGTACAGTAGACTTATCACCACTTTATCGTTCATTTATCGGCTTCGAACATTTAGCATCACTTATGGATGCGGCAGCTAATACAGATAAGCAGCCAAGTTTTCCTCCTTACAACATAGAAGCACTCGATAAAGACAAATACAGAATCACTATGGCCGTTGCCGGTTTTAGCGATAACGAATTAACAATTGAGTCAGAAAATAACACATTAAAAGTTACAGGTACTAAAGCAAATAAAGATGAAAACGCAGAGCGTAAATTTATTCATCAAGGTATTGCTGAGCGTAACTTTGAACGTAAATTCCAGTTAGGAGATCATGTAAAAGTACTTGGCGCAGATTTAGCCAATGGCTTACTAAGTATCGACTTAGAACGTGAAATCCCTGAAGCGCTAAAACCACGTAAAATTGAAATTGGTAATAGCAATCTGATAGAAGGTAAATAATCTTCTAAAGTACATATTCCCCTGATTACTTAGCCGCCTCATTCGAGGCGGCTTTTTTGTTTACAGCGCTTCTAAATCATTGAGGTAGTAGGTTGCTTGTTGCAGCGTTTGTTCTTGGAGTGTTTTTTCTTGTTTATCCCAGTTTTTATATACCATACCAATACGTGGGTTCTTTTCTAGCCTGTCTCTGTGTTTATTCATGAAATGCCAGTACAGGCTATTTAGCGGGCAAGCTTTATCACCTACTTTTTGTTTTACATCGTACTGACAGCTTTTGCAGTAATCGCTCATCTTATTAATGTAGTTACCGCTTGCAGCATAAGGTTTAGTCGCAATTATTCCATCATCGGCAAACTGGCTCATTCCTCGGGTATTGGGCATCTCTACCCACTCTATGGCATCGATATAAACACCTAGGTACCAGTTATCTACCTCATCAGGGTTTATTCCTGTAAGCATGCAAAAGTTTCCAATAACCATTAGGCGTTGAATATGGTGGGCATAAGCGGTTTCAAGGCTTTGTGTTAATGAGTGGCTTAGGCAATTCATTTTTGTAGAGCTGTTCCAAAAATAAGATGGTAATGTGTTTTTGGCTTGTAGTTGATTTTTAACAGCGTAGTCGGGCATGTTAATCCAATAAATGGCACGTACATATTCTCTCCAACCTAATATTTGCCTAGTAAAGCCCTCTACTTGCGAGAGGGATATTTCACTGGGTCTTTGTTCGTATTCTCTTATTACACGTTTGATTACATATAACGGGTGGAGTATTTTTGCGTTTAGGGCAAACGATAATCGGCTATGGTACAAGCTGGTATTATTTTTACTTTGATCTGTCATCGCATCTTGAAAGTGACCAAAGCAACTAAGTAAATGCTCGCAAAAGTATTCTAGAGATTCAATAGCTTGTTTACGCGTTGTTGGCCACTCTAGTCTCTGATCGGCTATTTCGCCAAAGTAAACGACCTTGTGCTTATTTAAGCGAGAAATGATGCTCTTGACATTATTATTGAATAGCTTAGGTTTTGGTATACACGCTAAGTCAGCTTTGGAAAATTTATTACGATTATTACTGTCAAAATTCCATTTGCCACCGGTTGGCTTAGTATCATCAACTAATATATTAAACTGCTTACGCATAGCACGATAGAAGTGCTCCATTGTCACATGCTTGTTTTTTGTAAAGCGTGTTTTTATTTCGGTGAACGGTAATAAAAAGTGTTCAGTATCTGTGGCAATTACATCAAATGAGCTATCACTTTTGAACTTAGCTAATTGAGACTTAAGCCTAAACTCATCAGGGTATTGATATTCAATAGTTTCGCATTGGTATTTATCGGCAATTCGCTTGAGTAATTCAATTAAATCTTTGTCGTCAGCGGTATCGTCAAGAGTTAAATGCAAAACATTAAAACCTGCCGTTTTTAATGCAGTCGCAAAGTTTTCCATAGCATTAAAAAAAGCACACAGTTTTTGAATGTGATGCTTAACGTAGTCGGTTTCTTGTTTTAATTCTGCGATGAGATAAAGCGTGTCGTCGTCTTTTTGTTTATACCATGAATGAGATGGGTTTAGCTGATCGCCTAGTATTAATCTAAGTGTTTTATGATGGGTCATAGTAAAGCCAAATTTTTTTATACGGGCATAGTTAATTAAACGATCGTTTTAATATTTTACAACAAGCAAATAGGGGTAATTAAGTGCGTAACGACAATAGTGTGCTGTTTTTAATGCTGGGGATTAGTTGTTACTTGAGTTTAATAATAGATTAGTAAAACGAATATAGGTGGTAAATAACACAATACAGTGTGCTGTTAGCAATAGGGCAAAAAAGTTTAACCGCATATCAAGGCGTTTTTGACCATGGTGTTAAAATGAGCCTAATTAGGGGGAGATTAAATAAATTAAGTCTCCCCCTAAAAATTGAATATCTAAATTTTATTACTTTGCTTTTGCTGCATTCTTTGTTGTAACGAAACCACATTGGTAACGTTGAAAAGAACATTGCTTGCAAAGCTTTCAAAGTACCTAAGCGCTTTTTTCCAAGCGAGCTGACTCTCAGTAGTAAAATGCTTACCAAGGTGCTCTTCAAGGGTTTCGTAAAAAGCGTTAGATAAAAGGGCAATGTCACTGTGTGAAGCGCCGCTTTTTTTTAGATACATTAAATGGTGAGCTAAAAAAGGAGCTACCGATGCTGGTTTATCTAAATGCTTAACAATTCGTTCTAATACGCAAAAGAGGGTAAAGCTCTTTTCGTTAAACTGTAAGGCCGTCGGGTAATTCATCTCAATACTAGATTGGGCTAATTTACTATGAAATTTAGCCGTAAATGCATGAAAGTTAGGCTTAATAATTGTTAAGTTATTTAATAATGCTGATTGTTGTTGATTCATTTTTATCTCGTTGCAGTGAGTAATAACTATTATTATCAAGTAGGAATAATGTTGATTATAGCGGGCAGTTCAAATTCTGCACGTTTTTTTAGTGTGAAAGTATGGCTTTTTGTTATATCTATTTACTTTCTGGTAATTAGTGAGCCTTTAAAACGTATTTTAAGAGTTATTAAACTTCAGTTTATCTGATTTTTATCCTGAAATAATAAGCTACTACATTTTATGACTCAAGTATGGGAATTTTATAAAGTTGGCTGATTACTTATGTTACTTACATATACATTAAATTAGCATCTTGACGAATTGCAAATTTTATAAACTAATTGCGTATTATAGTTGCTAATTATCCTGTACATCCTTATAATAGCGGCCATTGTTTAGCGTGTTGTATAACAGCTAACAGCGATATTAAATTTAAGGTTTGATATCTATTGGCGCGGGATGGAGCAGTCTGGTAGCTCGTCGGGCTCATAACCCGAAGGTCGTCGGTTCAAATCCGGCTCCCGCAACCAATTCTACTAGTAGGTATTACCTTACTAATTTATATCGCGCATTCTAAGTAATGCGCGTTTTGCGTTTTAGGCTATGTAGTTTAATTAGGTCAGTTTACTGACTCGCAACCAAGCTTGGCCCTCGGCCACACAGTTTTATGCTTTATTGGTGTGACGCCCCGCTTGGTTCGGGGCGTTGTTGTATCTGCACCTTACGATTTGTGGCAATTGCTATCAAATTAAAATTTAAACTCAGTATTTTAGGGCTATAAGCCCTTTTTTTGTTTGTATGGAGGATTTTCGTGACAAAACTTGAACAAGATTTAGTAACCATGTTAACGCCTGCGGTAGAAATGTTAGGCTTTGAGTTGCATGGTCTTGAATTTGTACAAGCGGGTCGCCATTCTACCTTAAGAGTATATATTGCTCATGAGGATGGGATCTCAGTTGATAACTGTGCGGATGCCAGTCGCCAAATTAGTGCGATTTTAGACGTCGAAGACCCAATTACAAATGAATATGATTTGGAAGTATCGTCTCCTGGTGTTGATCGTCTATTATTCAAACAAGATCACTACGAGCAGGCGCAAGGAGAGGAAGTACGCGTGCGTACTAAACTTCCACAGGATGGTCGTCGTAATTTTAAAGGCGACTTAGTAGCAGTTAGCAGCGATATGATCACACTATCTAGCGATGGTGCAGAGCATCTGATCATGCTTAGTAACATCGAACGTGCGAATTTAATCGCGAAGTTTTAAATTCGAGTGCGAAGGAATAGGGCAAGCGAGGCATTACCCATGGCAAAAGAGATATTATTGGTTGCTGAAGCCGTTTCCAATGAGAAAGCGGTTCCAAAAGAAAAGATTTTTGAAGCTCTAGAGTTCGCTCTAGCGACAGCGACAAAGAAAAAACACGATGGCGAAATTGAAGTACGTGTAGCAATTGACCGTAAAACCGGTGATTACGATACGTTCCGTCGCTGGCAAATTGCCGCTGTATTAGAAGATGGTTCATTAGAGAACCCATACAGCGAAATCACTCTAGAAGCAGCACAGGTTGAAGAACCTGATTTGCAAATGGGTGATTATGTTGAAGAGCAAATTGACTCAATCAAATTTGACCGTATTACAACACAAATGGCTAAGCAAGTTATCGTACAAAAAGTACGTGAAGCTGAGCGCGCTTTAGTTGTTGAAGCATACAAAGATCAAGAAGGCGAGCTGGTAACGGGTGTTGTTAAAAAAGCAACTCGCGATGCAATCGTACTTGATTTAGGTAACAACGCAGAAGCGGTAATTTACCGTGATGATATGTTGCCACGTGAAAACTTCCGCCCGGGTGATCGAATCCGTGGTCTTTTATATGAAGTTAAACCTGAAGCACGCGGTGCACAATTATTTGTAACGCGCTCTAAACCTGAAATGCTAATGGAATTATTCCGCATTGAGGTGCCAGAAATTGGCGAAGAGATGATTGAGTTACGTGCAGCTGCACGTGATCCAGGTTCACGCGCTAAAATTGCTGTTAAATCTAACGACAAACGCATTGATCCAATTGGTGCATGTGTTGGTATGCGTGGCGCACGAGTTCAAGCTGTATCGTCTGAGCTTGGTGGCGAACGTGTTGACATCGTACTTTACGATGACAACCCAGCACAATTTGTTATCAATGCAATGGCGCCAGCAGAAGTTGCTTCAATCGTAATGGATGAAGACACTCACTCAATGGATATCGCTGTAGAAGCCGATAACCTAGCGCAAGCAATTGGTCGTAATGGTCAGAATGTTCGTTTAGCAAGCCAATTAACTGGCTGGGAACTAAACGTAATGACTGTTGAAGACATGCGTACTAAAAATGAAGCTGAATCTGATAAGTTACTTAACTTATTCACTGAAAATTTAGATATAGATGATGAGTTTGCATCATTACTTATTAACGAAGGTTTCTCGACACTTGAAGAAGTGGCGTATGTACCTGCGTCTGAATTTTTAGAAATTGATGGTCTTGATGAAGAGACTGTAGATTTATTGCGTTCACGCGCAAAAGATGCATTGACAACTAAAGCACTTAAAACGGAAGAAAGCTTAGATGGCGCAGAGCCAGCTGAAGACTTACTTGCGCTTGAAGGCTTAGAGCGTCACTTAGCATTTGTTATGGCAAGCAAAGGTGTTGTTACACTTGAAGACTTGGCAGAGCAAGGTATTGACGAATTAGTTGATATCACAGAACTTTCATCTGAAAAAGCGGGTGAACTGATTATGGCTGCACGAAACATTTGTTGGTTTGCAGACGAGTAATTTATTAACGGAGGTATTACACACTATGGCAGAAGTAAATGTTGAAAAACTAGCCGGCGATATAGGTACAACTGTTGATAAATTGCTACAGCAGTTTTCACAAGCAGGTATCACTAAGCAAGCAACTGATAACGTAACAGAAGCTGAAAAAGCAACGTTACTTGATCATTTAAGCAAGCATCATGGTGGTACAGGTTCAGATGGCCCAGCGCGTATGACTTTACAACGTAAGAGCAAAAGCACATTAAGTGTGACTGGTTCTACGGGTAAAGCTAAAGATGTTCAAGTTGAAGTTCGCAAAACACGTACCTACGTGAAGAAAAGCGCAATGGAACAAGAACAAGAGCAAGCACGCTTAGCCGCTGAAGAAAAAGCCCGTCTTGAACAGCAACAAAAAGCTGAACAAGAAGCCGCAGAATTAAAAGCGAAACAAGAGGCAGAACGTAAAGCGAAAGAAGAAGCTGACCGTAAAGCCAAAGAAGAAGCTAAACGCAAAGCTGATGCAGAGCGTAAAGCGAAACAAAAGCAGATGACCCCAGAGCAAAGTGCTAAGTCTGAGAAAGATCGCATAGAAGCTGAGCGTCTGCAAAAAGAAGCAGAAGAGGCCGCATTGAAGAAAGCTGAAGAAGAAGCGAAACGTCAAGCAGAAGAGGCAAGAAAGCTAGCTGAAGAGAATTCAGCACGCTGGAAGAAAGAAGAAGAAGAACGTAAGAAACGCGAAGAAACAGCGGATCACCATCTTACGACTTCGACTTATGCACGTGAAGCAGAAGATGTTGCCGATGCTCGTGATGAGCAAGGCACTCGCCGTGCTAAGAAAAAGAAAAAAGCGCCAGCAAAAGATAAATTTGCAGCGTCAAGAGGCCGTAACAAGTCTAAATTAAAAGCACCAGCATCGCTGCAGCATGGTTTCCAAAAACCAACTGTTGATGTTAAAAATGAAGTGCGTATTAGCGAAACAATTACAGTAGCTGAGCTTGCATCACGCATGGCTGTTAAAGGCGCTGAAGTTGTTAAAACAATGATGAAAATGGGTGACATGGTTACTATTAACCAAGTGATCGACCAAGAAGCTGCACAACTAGTTGCAGAAGAAATGGGTCACAAGGTTATCATTGTTAAAGAAAACGAATTAGAGCAAACAGTACTTAACGACCGCCATGAAGATGGTAAGTCAGAGCCTCGTGCTCCAGTAGTAACTGTAATGGGTCACGTTGACCATGGTAAAACATCGACTCTAGATTACATTCGTTCTGCGAAGGTTGCTTCTGGCGAAGCCGGTGGTATTACACAGCATATTGGTGCATACCATGTTGATGTAAACGGCAATATGATTACCTTCTTAGATACTCCAGGACATGCTGCATTTACATCAATGCGTGCTCGTGGTGCTAAAGCGACAGATATCGTAATCTTAGTGGTTGCAGCAGATGATGGTGTTATGCCACAAACTAAAGAAGCGGTACAGCACGCACGTGCAGCTGGCGTTCCTTTAATCATTGCTGTAAACAAAATGGATAAAGAAGGCGCAGATCCAGATCGCGTTAAAAACGAACTAGCTCAGCTAGACGTTATCCCTGAAGAATGGGGCGGCGATACGCAGTACGTTCATATCTCAGCTAAAACTGGTCTAGGTATTGATGACCTTCTTGAAGCCGTACTTATGCAATCTGAGCTTTTAGAGCTTTCTGCCCCTACCGAAGGTATGGCTGCAGGTGTTGTTATTGAATCTCGTCTTGATAAAGGCCGTGGTCCAGTTGCATCAGTACTTGTTCAATCTGGTACGCTTAACCAAGGTGACATTGTATTATGTGGTCTTGAGTATGGCCGTGTTCGTGCAATGCGCGATGAAAACGGTAAAGACATCAAGTCGGCAGGTCCATCTATTCCAGTCGAGATTTTAGGTCTTTCTGGTATTCCAGCTGCGGGCGACGAAGCAACTGTAGTTAAAGATGAGCGTAAAGCGCGTGAAGTTGCTTTATACCGTCAAGGTAAGTTCCGCGATGTTAAACTAGCACGTCAACAAAAAGCTAAGCTTGAAAACATGTTTACTAACATGACTGAAGGTGATGTTTCTGAAGTTAACGTGGTACTTAAAGCAGACGTTCAAGGTTCTATCGAAGCAATCTCTGATTCACTAACTAAACTTTCTACTGATGAAGTAAAAGTGAAGATTGTAGGCTCTGGTGTTGGTGGTATTACTGAGACTGATGCGACACTAGCTGCAGCGTCTAACGCAATTGTAGTTGGCTTTAACGTTCGTGCTGATGCATCTGCTCGTAAAGTGATTGATACTGAAAACTTAGACCTTCGTTATTACAGCGTAATTTATGCCTTAATCGAAGAAGTTAAGCAAGCAATGTCAGGCATGCTAGCACCTGAGTTTAAACAAGAAATCATTGGTCTTGCGCAAGTTCGTGACGTATTCAAGTCTCCAAAAATTGGCGCAATTGCTGGTTGTATGGTTACTGAAGGTGTTATTAAACGTAGCGCTCCAATCCGTGTACTACGTGAAAACGTGGTTATCTATGAAGGTGAACTTGAGTCACTTCGTCGCTTTAAAGACGATGTTGCTGATGTTCGTAACGGCATGGAATGTGGTATCGGCGTTAAGAACTACAATGACGTACGTGTTGGTGACCAAATCGAAGTATTTGAAACAGTTGAAGTACAACGTACTCTTTAATTGTTAGCTCGCTAAACTAATAAATGGGGGCTTAGCCCCCATTTGTGTATCCATTATTTAATTAGCTTATTATTAAATTTCAATAAGTTATGATTTTAGGACAAATGCAATGAGAGAATTTTCTCGCACTGATCGTGTTGCACAGCAAATCCAAAAAGAAATTGCTGTAATTTTACAACGCGAAATTAAAGATCCACGCTTAGGTATGGTGACAGTGTCAGCGGTAGAAGTATCGCGTGATTTATCTTATGCCAAAATTTTCATCACTGTGTTTAACACACAAGATGAAGATGCAGCTAAGCAAAGCGCTAAAGTACTTAATGAAGCAACGGGTTATATTCGCTCGTTACTTGGTAAGCGTATTCGTGCTCGTATAATGCCTGAGTTAAAGTTTGTAGTTGATAATTCACTGATGGAAGGTATGCGTATTTCTAATTTAGTGGATTCTATTATCCGCGAAGATAACGCAAAGCATGTCGATGAAGATGTAGAAAGTGTTGATGCTGATATTTCAGATAGTGAACAAAGTACTAAGCACGTAGAAGATACAGATAGCGAAGAAGGCACTGATACAGATGGCAAAGCGCAGTAAAGGCCGTGCAGTTGACGGTATTTTGTTGTTAAACAAACCGCAAGGCATTTCATCAAATAAAGCTCTGCAGCAAGCGAAAGGTGTTTATTTTGCACAAAAAGCTGGCCACACTGGGGCTTTAGACCCGCTTGCTACAGGTATGCTGCCAATTTGTTTTGGTGAGGCGACTAAGTTTACGCAGTTTTTACTCGATACAGATAAAACCTATATTGTTCGTGCAAAACTGGGTGAGCGTACAACGACATCAGATTCTGATGGCGAAATCGTAAGCACGAAAGATGTGAATGTGACGCGTGAGCAGTTAACAAAAGAAATTGCAGCTTTTGTTGGTGAGTCAGATCAATATCCATCAATGTACTCAGCACTTAAGTATCAAGGTAGACCATTATATAAATACGCACGAGAGGGTATTGAAGTCCCTCGTAAATGCAGAAAAATAAATGTGTTTAGCTTATCGTTTGACGAATTTGATGAACAAAACAACGTATTACAAATGACGGCTCATGTATCAAAAGGGACGTATATTCGTACAATCGTTGATGATTTAGGCGAAAACCTAGGGTGTGGCGCACACGTTATAATGCTTCACAGAACTGCTGTTGGTCAGTATCCGGCAGATAAAATGGTTTCGCTTGATGAAATTGAAGCGTTGCTTGCTAAAGCGAAAGCAGAAGAGCTTGCGCCTTCTACTTATTTAGACTCGTTGTTATTACCTATAGACACTGCTTTAACTGATTTACCTGTTATTGAAATTTCGAAAGAGCAAGGCAAAGTATTTAGTCATGGGCAAGCAGTCGAGTTACCTGAAGCTTTACCTGAGGGGGCAATTAAAGTTGTTGCGGATGGTGTGTTTATTGGTACTGGCGAGCGCAACTCAAGTGGCCATTTAAAGGTTAAACGTGGTCTTGCTAGCCAGCAAGATGATTACGTAAAGCCTGAATAAGCAATTAGTGTGCCCAGCAGTGGCTTATTAGTTGTAGATGGGAATAATTAACTTGTAGTTATTCCCACAGTTGGTAGAATACGCCGGCTTAATCGTTTTGGCTGAATTAGTGATCGGCTAAGACACCTTTTAAATTTAATTTTTGGAGTTACTATGTCACTAAGCAATCAAGAAAAAATCGATATCATTGCTAAATTTGCACGTGCAGAAGGCGATACAGGTTCATCAGAAGTACAAGTAGCATTACTTACTTATGATATCAACAAGCTTCAAGGTCACTTTGCTGATCACAAGCATGACTTCCACTCACGTCGTGGTCTGCTTCGTAAAGTAAGCACTCGCCGTAAACTACTTGATTACCTTAAAGGTAAAGATATCACTAGTTATACTGCACTAATCAAAGAACTTGGCCTACGTCGTTAAGAACTAGATTATAGAAATGGGAGCTTTTTAGCTCCTTTTTTTGTGCCTAAAATTTGTGTTTGAAAATAAAACAAATATATAAACTTATTGAATTATATTATAAAACTCCTATTTCATAGCTTATCAAGCATCGTTGTATTTACCCGCTCATTAGCCCAGCTTAAATCTAGTAGCTAGTGTGTGTTGACCTTTCGTGATTAATTTTGCAGCTGTATGTTTGGTCTTTAGGCAAGGCAGCGCCTATGTAATGTGGTTATTCCCCATAAATAGGCGATAACGCAGCATAAATGCCAAACATGCGTTGCCCTGCGGGTTCATCCTAGGGGCGATTAACTCTTTGTTGCTCGATTTTGACTTAGCCCACTAGGTTACAAATCTCGCGCCGTGATTAAATCGCCCCTAGATTGAACAAATTTCAATCCACAAAGATCAACACACCCTAGACTCGCATTTTGAAGTAGCTTTGGTATATACTATGCGCGTAGGTAAAAAGGTTTATCTGCAATTATTCACATCATTGCCAATTGTAGTACTTAATTGATTTCCAACTGAATACAATTATGTACTGTAATTGGTACTTTGATGACAACTTATTAGAATACATTTAAGGAATATTTTAAGTGCAAGCAATTATTAAAGAATTCAAACTAGGTCAACATACAGTGACTCTAGAAACTGGTGCAATCGCTCGTCAAGCAGACGGCGCTGTACTTGCAAGCATTGGCGACACTTCAGTTTTAGTAACTGTTGTTGGTAAGCGTGAAGCACAACCTGGTCAAGACTTTTTCCCACTAACAGTTAACTACCAAGAGCGTATGTACGCTGCTGGTCGTATCCCTGGTGGTTTCTTAAAGCGTGAAGGCCGTCCTAACGATGGCGAAACTCTTATTGCACGTCTTATTGACCGTCCAATCCGTCCACTTTTCCCAAGCGGCTTTGTAAACGAAGTACAAGTTATTGCTACTGTTGTTTCTGTTAACCCTGAAATCCAACCTGATATGGTTGCGATGATTGGTACTTCAGCAGCACTTGCTATCTCTGGTATCCCATTCAGTGGTCCAATTGGTGCATCTCGCGTTGGTTACATCAACGGCGAATACGTACTTAACCCTACACTAAAAGAGCTTGAAGAAAGCCAACTTGATTTAGTGGTAGCCGGTACTGATAAAGCGGTACTTATGGTTGAATCAGAAGCTAACGTACTTGCAGAAGACGTAATGCTTGGCGCTGTTGTATATGGTCATGAGCAATCTCAAGCGATCATTACTGCAATCGAAGAATTTAAAGCGCAAGCAGGCAAGCCTACTTGGGATTGGACTGCACCTGAGAAAAATGTTGCATTAGAAGATAAAGTAGCAACTATTGCTGCTGAAAAAGTAGGCGCAGCTTACTTAATCACTGATAAAGTAGCGCGTAAAGAAGCTCTTGGTGAAGCTAAAGATGAAGTTGTTGCAGTATTAACAGCTGAACTTGCTGAAGGCGAGTCTTTAGACAAGCAAGAAATTGGCAAAATCTTCGGTTCACTTGAGAAGAAAATCGTTCGTGGCCGTATCGCTGCTGGCGAAAAACGTATCGATGGTCGTGAACCAGATATGATTCGTGCACTAGACGTAATGACTGGCGTATTACCGCGTACTCACGGTTCTGCTATCTTTACACGTGGTGAAACTCAAGCGTTAGTAACAGCGACACTTGGTACAGAACGTGATTCACAGTTAATCGACGATTTAACTGGTACTCATAAAAACCACTTTATGCTTAACTACAACTTCCCTCCATTCTGTGTAGGTGAAACTGGTTTTGTTGGTTCTCCTAAGCGTCGTGAAATCGGCCATGGTAACCTTGCTAAGCGTGGTATTTCAGCTGTAATGCCTACACTTACTGAGTTCCCTTACTCAATCCGTGTAGTATCTGAAATTACTGAATCAAACGGTTCTTCTTCAATGGCGTCTGTTTGTGGTACTTCTCTAGCACTTATGAACGCGGGTGTACCAATTAAAGCATCTGTTGCCGGTATTGCGATGGGTCTAGTTAAAGAAGACGATAAATTCGTTGTTCTTTCTGACATTTTAGGTGATGAAGATCACTTAGGTGACATGGACTTTAAAGTTGCAGGTACTGCTGCGGGTATTACTGCACTTCAAATGGATATCAAAATCGAAGGTATCACTCAAGAAATCATGCAAATTGCGCTTAAACAAGCAAAAGCTGCACGTTTACATATCTTAGAAGTGATGGATGAAGCGATTTCTGCTCCTTCTGAAGAGCTATCAATGTTTGCTCCTCGCATATACACAATGAAAATCCCACAGAAGAAAATCGCTGAAGTTATTGGTAAAGGTGGCGCAACTATTCGTCAGCTTACTGAAGAAACTGGTACAACGATTGAAATCGGTGACGACGGTACAATTAAAATTGCCGCTACAGATGGCGAAAGTGCAGCTAATGCAATTAGCCGTATTGAGCAATTAACAGCTGAACTTGAAGTAGGTACTATCTACGAAGGTAAAGTTGTACGTATCGTAGACTTCGGTGCGTTTGTAAACATTCTTCCTGGCAAAGATGGTCTAGTACATATTTCTCAAATTAGTACTGAGCGCGTTAATAACGTGGCTGATCACCTTTCTGAAGGTCAAGAAGTTAAAGTTAAAGTACTAGAAGTAGATCGCCAAGGCCGTGTACGTCTAAGTATTAAAGAAGCAATGGAATCAGCAGCACCTGCAGCTGACGCGCCAACTGACGCGTAATTGCTAACTTATTAATCTAGTTATATTAGCTAGATAGTAAAAAAGGGGCTGTTTAGCCCCTTTTTTTATGCTTTAATGAAACCTTATTGGACAAGGTCTGTCTTATATTAATCGCGATATATCTTGGTATTAAGGATTTTAATGATACTCAAACATTTAGCTTTGGCATCTTTTGCTATTTTGTCTTTAAGCGCTTGCCAAACTACAACAGAATCAGAACCAACCCCGATTGTTAATGTGCCATTTACTGCACCTTTAGCTTCTGACTTTAGAAGTGAAATTGCTATTGCACGCTACTCAGAGCTATTAAATAGAGCCGACTTAAGCGAAGAGCAACAAGCTAAGCTTTATTACGACCGTGGTGTACTTTTTGATAGTCTAGGTATGACAACTCTTTCGCGTATTGATTTTAATCGCGCAGTAAAGCTTAAGCCTGATTTAGCTGAAGTGTATAATTTTTTAGGTATTCAACATACGCTTATGCAGCAGTATGAAAAAGCCTATGAGTTTTTCGATTCTGCCCTTGAACTTGATGAAGAGCATGAATACGCCTATTTAAATCGAGGTATCGCACTGTATTACGGCGACAGAGCAAGCCTTGCTAAAAATGATTTTAATGAATTTTTAGCTCGCTCTCCAAAAGATCCGTACCGAGTTTTATGGGTTTATTTAGCACAAGCACAAGAGGATAAAGCCGTTGCGCTTGATGCACTTAAACAAAATGCCACTGCGCTTGATGAATCACAATGGGCGTACCAGTTAATTTCTCTTTATACGGGGGATATGAGTGAACATGCATTTTTATCTGGCATTAGTGATGGTGTTAGAACTGAGCAAGAATATGCGCAGCGTTTATGCGAAGCTTATTTTTATTTAGCTAAAATGCATCAAGCAGCAGGTGAGCTGTATTTAGCATCAGACTACTTTAGGCTTGCGCTAGCAACTAATGTACACGAGTTTATTGAGTACAAATATGCGCGTTTAGAGCTTGAGTTGATGCAAGGTGTTGACGCAAGTTAAGCGTTTTAAATTAATAGGTGTATTACTATGTTGTTTGTTAATTACAGGCTCGAGTAATCACCTAGGCGCTATTGGCTTTTGGCATGTTTTAAACGCAAAAGCTAATGTGCTACAAAGTTATTGGAAATCACCTGGTTATTTTTCTGATCACTTAGAGCAGTTACCAAATACCTCTTTAGCTATACTCGCCCGCAGTAAAATTTCTTCAGCCCAATATATGTATTCTCTTAAGCTTATTAAAAACAGTCAGAGCGATACTGCAAAACAATTTTGGCTCTTTGCTATAAATGACTTAACAATCCCAGAGCGTAAAATATTAGCAACAAAGTTACTTGAGCACTCACGTTGGAGCGATTTAAAGTTACTCGCTAGTAAAAACAAATTACCAGCAGGGGATGTGCTAAATCATCTAAAACTTCAGTTAAAAACACCACAGAGTAAAGTATCTAGTGAGTTTATCCACGCTCTTGGTTTTTCATCTTTAAGAAATATAAGCAAACCTAATAAGCAATGTATGTTTAACGTGCTGACTATGAGCGATCATCGTAGGGGCTTATATAAACTCACCGAGTTTATTAATGCTTATAATAAACAACCAGAGCCCCGTGAAAATATTTTTTGCTTTTCAAAACCAGTTTACGTTGCAGGTATGCTTGAGTGTAAAAGTAGCATTAATCAAATAGCAAAGTGTGACTGGCAATCAGCTAAACTCAATAACCAGCTTCCTAACAATTTTGATTTTATAGTAATGATGCCAAAAGATGGAACGGCTAATGTTACTAAAGGAACAATGCTAATAAACTCAAAAGCAAAATACAGTGTGTTTTTGCATGAGTTGATGCATTTTAACGGTTTTGAAGATGAATATGCGTTACCTAAAGCTAAACAAGCATGGTTGTGTGCAAAAACGGGTTTTGTGGCACCTAATTTATTTATTTCTCATGATGAGTCGCCCCCAATAGGCTGGCATAAAGCAAAGAGTTGCCAGATAGGTGGTGTTGCATATAAACCTAGTGAAAATTGGTCTATTATGCAATATCAGCAGTTAGGGCTCTCGGCGCAGTATAGAGAGATTTGGTTGAAGCATTTAGATATGACCAATGGTAATTCTTATCGCCACTCCAGCGCGCTTACATTTGCAAATAAGGCCATATTAAATTAACAATTATCAGTATTAATTAATTGTTTTTGTAGGCTTAATAAATTGTTAGTACATGTTTAAAAAACACCCATACAGAACCGCTTTTTATAGACAAAATCAGTGTTTTTCAGTATAACTATAGTCATTAATGTCGTTTAAAAACAGGCAGTAAAAGCATCCCTTAGTATTAAAAAGAGATGCCCTGATAAACTTATGATTATAAAAGGCCCTACATTATGACTTTGCTCTGGATACCCTTGTTATCCTTAATTGGCAGTGTTATTTCTGCATGCACAGGTAAGTTATCCCGCAATTTAAGCACTAGTTTAACGGCTCTTGCGCCTTTAACGGCTTTGGGAATAACTTTATACCATGCACCTGCAGTTTTAGCGGGCGAAACCATTCGTTACTCTTTCGCTTGGATCCCGTCAATAGGGCTCGACCTATCTCTGCGGTTAGACGGCCTCAGTTTATTGTTTATGTTTATGATTTTAGGCATAGGCTTGCTCGTTATCCTCTACACGCGTTACTACCTCAGTGCCAATGACTCAATGGCTAAGTTATATAGTTATTTAATGCTGTTTATGACCGCAATGCTTGGCATTGTTATGTCTAACAATGTTATTCAGCTGTGGTTGTTTTGGGAATTAACGAGCATCAGCTCATTTTTATTAATTAGTTTTTGGTGGCATAAGTCTGAAGCGCGAAAGGGTGCTCGTATGGCTCTTGCTGTAACTGGCGCGGGCGGCTTAGCGTTACTTGCAGGCTTAATGCTATTAGGTGATATTGTTGGTAGTTATGACCTAGATGTTATCCTAGCGAGTAAAGCGATAATTCAATCTCACGATTTATACGAAGTAGCATTAGTATTGGTGCTATTGGGTGCGTTTACTAAATCGGCACAATTTCCATTTCATTTTTGGCTTCCTCATGCAATGGCAGCGCCTACGCCAGTGAGCGCGTATTTACATTCTGCAACCATGGTAAAAGCCGGTATATTTTTGTTAGCACGTTTTCATCCGGCTTTAGCTGGCACTGATACGTGGTTCTTACTTGTTGGATTAACAGGTTTAGCTACGCTGTTGTTTGGTGCTTACATAGCATTATTCAAACACGATTTAAAAGGATTGTTAGCCTACTCAACAATAAGCCATTTGGGTTTAATAACGCTATTACTCGGGCTTGATACTGAGCTTGCGACTGTTGCTGCTATATTTCATATAATTAACCATGCAACGTTTAAAGCGTCGTTATTTATGGCCGTTGGTATTATCGATCATGAAACAGGCACGCGCGATATGCGTAAATTAAATGGTATGTGGCGATACTTACCATACACTGCAACGCTTGCAATGGTCGCGGCGGCTGCAATGGCAGGGGTTCCATTACTTAATGGCTTCTTGTCTAAAGAGATGTTTTTTGCAGAAACGCTGCATCAGCAAGTGCTTGGTTCTATGTCGTGGTTAATTCCAGTACTGGCAACGGTTGCAGGCGCATTAGCTGTTGCGTACTCCGCACGCTTTATTCATGACGTGTTCTTTAATGGTGAACCAATTGATTTACCTCGCACGCCGCACGAACCGCCACGTTATATGCGAGTACCAATAGAAATATTAGTTGTGATTTGTTTGCTAGTGGGTATGTTCCCACACTTTACAATTGATGGCATTTTATCTGCGGCCTCTTTAGCTGTACTTGGAAAAGAAATGCCAGTTTACGAATTGGCTATTTGGCACGGGTTTAACTTGCCTCTATTAATGAGTGCAATGGCGATTGCTGGCGGTTTATTTATTTATATTAATCGTAAATATTTATTTCAGTTTCAAGCGTCATTACCACCTTTAAACGCTAAAAAAACCTTTGAACGTGTAATTTTAAGTGTTGTTGCTTGGTGTCAGTCAAAGGTAAGCAGTATCGAAAATGGATCGCTGCAGCGCTACCTAGTAATTATGTTAGCGGTAGTCTTACTGTGTGCCGGTTGGCCATTATTTGAAATGCAACAACTTGCCGGCAGCATGCCACTCACTCCTGTTGATGTGCACAATGCAATTGGTGCGGGCTTATTGATTATTGGTGCTCTTGCTACCGTTATTTGGCATCGCTCTCGAATGGTATCGTTGTTAATGCTCTCAATCGTAGGGTTAATGGTATCGGTTGTATTCACACGCTTTTCTGCTCCTGATTTAGCACTTACACAGCTAACTGTTGAGGTTGTTACTATTATTTTACTTATGCTGGCATTGTTTTTCTTACCCCAGCATACGCCAAAAGAATCAAGTTCATTACGCGTACTTCGAGATTTAGGAATTGCCTCTACGTTAGGTGTAGTTATAGCGAGTATCTGTTATGCATTACTTACACGTCCATTAGATTCAATCTCAGACTTCTTTATTGCTAACGCTAAAATTGGTGGCGGTGGTACTAATGTAGTTAACGTTATTTTAGTCGACTTTAGGGGCTTTGATACGCTTGGTGAAATTACCGTATTAGGCATTGCCGCATTAGGTATATTTAAAGTACTTTCTCGAATCCCATTATTTATGCCAGCAAGTGACAGTGAAGGGCGCCCATGGGCACGAGAGCGCCATCCAATATTACTGGCGAGTATTTCACAAAGTTTATTACCGCTTGCGTTATTGGTTTCTGCATATATTTTCTTACGCGGGCATAACTTACCTGGTGGTGGCTTTATTGCTGGGTTAGTAACATCAATCGCGTTTATTTTGCAATACATGGCGCATGGTACAGCATGGATAAACGGACGTTTTGATGTTAATTATCGCAAAATTATAGCTTCAGGCATTGGTATTTCACTGTTCACTGGTGTGGGTAGCTGGTTCTTTGATAAGCCATTTTTAACAACTTGGTTTGACTACTTTGATATTCCGTTTGTCGGTAAAACAGAGCTTGCCAGCGCGATTGCATTTGACCTAGGTGTTTACTTAACGGTTGTAGGCGCTACGCTAATGATTTTGGCAAGCTTAGGTAATATGACGGCAGATACCCAGAAAAAAGAGGTAAATATTTAATGGAATTATTGTACGCATCTTGCGTTGGAGTATTGGTCAGTTGCGGTGTGTTTTTACTGCTAAGAGCTCGTACGTTCCCTGTAGTACTTGGGCTTACTATGATTTCATACGCTGTTAACTTATTTTTGTTTTCAGCAGGTCGTCTTACTATTAATAAAGCGGTAGTACTTGGTACTGGTACAGAATACGCCGATCCATTACCTCAAGCTTTAGTGCTTACAGCTATTGTTATTGGTTTTGCGATGACCGCATTCGTGGTTATTTTGGCAATACGTGGACGCGCCGATTTAGGTAGCGACCATGTTGATGGTTATGTGCCTAACACCTCGGCAGATAATAAGGAGCAAAAATGATCCAACATTTAGCTTCGCTACCTATTTTATTACCTATGCTGACGGCCGTTATTTTATTGCTGCCGCCGTGTGGTAAAAGCGTCAAAATTCGCCGCTTAGTTTCAATTGTAATGGCAATAGCTACTTTTGCCATTAGTGTGCTTTTACTTGTACATATTAATAATACAGGTATTAATGTTTACGCTATTGGTAGTTGGTCTGCACCATTTGGGATAGTCTTAGTAGCCGATATGTTGTCTACCTTATTGGTTACGTTAACTTCATTTTTAGGTTTGGGCGCTATTTTATATGGTAGTGCTGGCGATGATGAAAAGGGCAGCTTTTATCATCCACTTGTCCACTTTTTAATATTGGGTGTAAATGGTGCGTTTTTAACTGGCGATTTATTTAATCTATTTGTATTTTTTGAAGTGCTACTGATTGCATCTTATGCATTGTTAATGCACGCAGGTGATAAACAAAACACCCGTGCTGCGCTGCAATATGTAATATTAAATTTAGTTGGCTCAAGTGTATTTTTAATCGGTTTGGGTATTTTGTACGGTGTACTTGGTACGCTCAATATTGCAGATATGACGCAAAAGGTATCACTACTTACAGGTGATGATGTATACCTAGCAAAAGCAGGTGGCTTACTACTATTAATAGTATTTGCTTTAAAAGGCGCACTATTACCTCTGCATTTATGGCTTCCAAATACTTACGCAAGTGCTAAACCTGTGGTTGCTGCATTGTTTGCGATTATGACCAAAGTAGGCGTTTACGCTATGCTTCGTGTTTATACGGTGATATTTGGTGAACAAGCCGGAGCGCTTGAACACATGGCGCAGCCTTGGCTTTGGGGCTTAGCAATTGCGACCATTATAGTAGGTGCAATTGGTGTGATGGCTGCACAAGACTTACGTAAACTCACCTCTAACTTAGTATTAGTATCGGTAGGTACGCTGGTTGCGCTAATAGCATTGCAAAATGTAAATGCCACTGCTGCACTTTTATATTATTTAGTGCATTCAACACTTGTTAGTGCCGCACTATTTTTACTAGCAGACTTAGTTTCAATCCAGCGCGGTAAAGTTGGCGATAGACTAGTAGCTGGTCGCTCTGTAAAACAGCCATTTTTATTAGGTGTGTGCTTTATTATTGCGTCCTTAACGGTAGTTGGTATGCCACCACTGTCAGGCTTTGTAGGTAAAATTTGGATACTTAAAGCGACATTAAATAGTGAGCAAGCTTTACTATTTTGGCCAGTATATTTAGTAACAAGTTTTGCGTTGTTAGTAGCGCTTTCGCGCGCTGGCACAACTTTGTTCTGGGAGCATAGAAGCAAAAATAGCGAAAATGCCGATTGTGCAAGTGCACATCCGTTGCAGGTAACAGTAATTATAGCTTTACTTGCATGTTCGCCATTGCTCGTTATTTTGGGCGGACCAATAAGTGAATATATGCTAAATGCTGCTACTCAGTTACATGATCTAAGCGGCGGTATTAATGCTGTACTTAAAGGAGGCATGTGATGAGATTACAAGCCCGTTTTCGTTGGTTACCAACGCCATTTCGTAGCTTATTTTTGTTTATGGTTTGGTTATTGTTAAACAATAGCGTATCGGTAGGGCACTTAGTATTAGCGACTATTTTTGCGATACTTATCCCTATTCTAAGTTTTTCGTTTCGAGACCCTCAGCCACTGATTTTAAAGCCAGGCTTGGCGCTTAAGCAGTTACTTATAGTGCTGTACGATATTGTTGTTGCAAATTTACAAGTGGCTTTACTTATACTTGGACCATCAAAAAAATTGCGTCCGGCCTTTATAAAAGTTCCTATAGATTTAACACACGACATGCCAATTACTATATTGGCTAGTTGTGTATCGCTTACACCTGGTACTGTGAGTGCAGAGGTTTATCCAATTGCTGAGTCGCTACCTGAAGGTGAAGAGCCAACGCAACGCTACTTACTGATACATGTGCTTGATCTTAAAGATGAAGAAGCACTTATCAAACAAATAAAACAACGCTACGAAGCTCCACTAAAGGAGATATTTCAATGTTAGATACTGTATTACTCATTGTTTTTTCGATGATTGGCTTATCATTATTGCTTAATTTATGGCGATTGATCATCGGTCCGTCAGTGCCTGACCGTGTTTTAGCGCTCGATACTATGTACATTAACGTCATCGCACTGATTATTTTATACAGCATTAGTATGGATACAGGGCTTTATTTTGAAGCTGCACTGCTTATTGCCATGCTAGGTTTTATAAGTACGGTTGCAGTGTGTAAGTATTTACTACGTGGCGATATAATTGAATAAGGTGAAAACATGATCAGCGAATGGGTTGTATCAATATTATTGTTATTTGGTGGTACGTTTATTTTAATTGGCTCAATAGGTTTAATTAAACTACCTGACTTTTTTATGCGTTTACATGGACCAACTAAAGCAACCACGTTGGGCATGGCGAGTATGTTAATTGCTGCTATGGTTTATTTTGCAAATTCAGGGCATGGCCTAAGTGTTAAAGAAATACTCATTACTATATTTTTACTAATTACGGCACCGATTAGTGGTTACATGCTAATAAAGTCAGCTATTCATCATAAGCTAAAAGCCAAAGAAGGCACTAAAGGCCTAGATAATGTAGAAGACGACTAACGCAAAAATTAATTTATAAAAGGCCGAATAAGTTCATTTTATTCGGCCTTTTTAATGATTGCTTGTACCCTTTACAATACAAGTTATTCATGTGACTATAAATCCATTATTTATATGAAAGGATATTATTATGGGTAAGGTACTACTTTTATCATTGCTAATTTTTTCTAGTAGTTTATATGCTGAACAAAGTACTAAGCAGCAAAAAATAGATGAACTCATTAATGTAATGAATTTAGATTCAATGGTTGACTCTATGTACGGCCAGGTTGAAGGTATGATGAAAGGCATGTCAGACCAAATGGGCGTTAAGCCTTCTGAACAGGCAATTTTTGATAAATACTACAGCGACATGACGACGGTATTAAAAACTGAAATGAGCTGGGCCAAAATGCAGCCGATGATGATTAGCGTGTACGACAAACATTTTAGTGAGCAAGAAATTGCCGATATGCTAGCGTTTTATAAAACAGATACAGGGCAAAAAATACTTGAAAAAATGCCTGTTGTAATGCAAGAGTCTATGCAAATGTCACAAAGCTTAATGAAAGATGCTATGCCTAAAATACAAACTTTAGCGCAGCAACTAAGCGACGAATTAGAGCAAAGCCGTAGCGAATCAAACTAGGGCAGCGCATGTTTGGTATTTATGCTGCGTTATCGCCTGTTTATGGGGGATAACCACACTACATAGGCTCTGCCTTGCCTAAAGACCAAACAGTCTGCATAAATTAAATCACCAATGATCAACACGCCCTTAGATTAATACGCGCCTTACTTAGGCGCTTCTGTGCTAAATTGCTTCCCTCCAGATAATCCACACCCAATATCAGCTTAAGTTAATTATGTTTGTGTCATTATGCCAATAAGCAACAATACTCAATAAATTTAAGGGATTAAATTCGGCGCTAACTGCGTAAAACATTTTTATATACAACTGCATGGATGCAGGGGCAATTAATAATAACAACTAAATAACGAAACCTTTGCTCTGTTATCAACACTATTTTATTGTCTCAAATAAAGCACTTAATTAAGCCAATTAGTATTATTTTATTAGTTTTAAAATAGTCATTGACCTATGTGTTACACCTAGGTTTATTATGAAGCTACTGAAACACGACGGAGCTAAATTATGTATGTTAAACAACTCGCCAAGTTAATGGGCGTGACTGCCGATACTGTTCGTCATTACACACGTGTTGGGTTACTTAATCCAATACGCAGTGAAGAAAATGGCTATCAAGAGTATACAAAGCAAGACCAGCAACGTTTAAAGTTTATTATTAGCTCTCGTCAACTTGGTTTTTCACTCAAAGATATTCAACACATTATAGGCGAGTCAGAGCAGGGGAATTGTCCTTGTCCGTTAACGCGTAAACTCATTACTAAACGCCTAGAAGAAACCGAAGCACTATTTCAAGAAACATTAAAATTACGAAACAGAATGCATGCAGCTCTGGCGCAATGGGATACATCAGCCGATGGTGCAAATGCCAGTGACGTATGTAGTTTAATAGAATCTTTTGTTGATCCAATAAACGATTCTGCAAATAAGGAGCAGCGTAATGACGACTAATACAAAAGACACCGCGCAAAACTTTATTATTGAGGGTGCTAATTGCGGCAGTTGTGTGGCTAAAATTGAAAAAGCTCTTAATAGCGTGCAAGGCGCGCAAAACGTGGAAATGAACTTTGCACAGCGTACTGTCCGTGTAGAAGGTAAAGCCCGCGAAAGCACGCTTATTAAAGCAGTCGAAAACATTGGTTATTCAGCTAAGCCAATGAGTAACGAGTCTGATCAAGATGCACTTGATGAAAAAGCAAAGTCGGATGAGGCACATTATAAAAAGCTAATGCGTAATATGATATTAGCGTTAGGGGTCGGTGCGCCGTTAATGATATACGGGCTTATTTTTGACATGAGTGTGACCACCGACACACAACGAATAGCATGGTTTTTAGTGGGTATAGTCACGCTTGTGGTTATGGCTATATCAGGTAAACAATTTTACAACGGTGCATGGCAGGCATTCAAAAACCATGCTGCCAATATGGATACATTAATAGCGCTTGGTACAGGTACTGCGTGGCTGTATTCAATGTTTGTGGTAATAGCACCAAACTTATTACCACAAGTTGCAAGACACGTATATTTTGAAGCATCATCGATGATCATCGGTTTAATTAGTTTAGGGCTCGCTTTTGAAGTAAAAGCACGTGGGCGCACCTCACAAGCAATTAAACGCTTAATTGGCCTGCAACCAAAAACTGCACGCGTAATTCGCGATGGTCAAGAGCAAGACATCGACATTAGTGATGTTGTAAAAAATGATGAAGTACGCGTACGCCCGGGTGAAAAAATCCCTGTGGATGGCGATGTTATTGAAGGCAGCAGTACGGTTGATGAGTCAATGCTTACTGGTGAGCCAATGGCTGTAAGCAAAAAAACGGGCGACAAAGTCGTTGCCGGAAGTATTAATAAAAGTGGCACTTTATTATTTAAAGCCACGCACATTGGTAGCGAAACCACACTTGCCAATATTATCAATATGGTAAAGCGTGCACAAAACTCTAAGCCATCAATAGGGCGCTTAGCTGATGTTATATCAGGAATATTTGTACCAACGGTCATGATTATTGCAGTACTTGCGGGCCTTGCATGGTTAAACTTCGGACCTGAGCCATCAATTGCTTATGCCGTTGTTGCGGTTACCACTGTACTTATTATTGCTTGTCCTTGTGCGTTAGGACTCGCAACCCCTATGTCAGTTATGGTGGGTATTGGTAAAGCTGCAGAGTCAGGAATATTAATTCGAAATGGTGAGTCGCTGCAAACAACATCTAAAATCACCACCATGATTTTAGATAAAACAGGCACTATTACTCAAGGCACACCGCAAGTTACCGATGTAGTTACCTTTAATAACAGTGATGAAAATACAGTAATGCAACTTGTTGCAAGCCTTGAAAGTAGCTCAGAGCATCCATTGGCAGAAGCAATTACGGCACACGCTAAAAAGCAGGGCTTAGCTTTAAGTAAAGTAGCCGACTTTAACGCAATTACAGGTAAAGGTGTCACTGGCAGTGTTGACGGGCAAACATTGTTGTTTGGCAATAAAGCGCTAATGGATAAATACAACGTGGCCGTTGATGATGCAACCGAGCAAGCTCAAACACTTGCCAGTGATGCTAAAACACCCATGTATTTTGCAAGTAATAATAAGCTCCACGCTATTATTGCAGTAGCCGATCCAATTAAAGAGGATTCAGTTGAAGCTATTAAACGCCTGCAAGATAAAGGTATCCACCTAGTTATGCTAACAGGTGACAACAAAGCCACTGCACAAGCCGTTGCTAAGCAAGTCGGTATTGATGACTTTATTGCAGAAGTAATGCCCGATGACAAAGTAAACGAAGTAACAAAGCGCCAAGCAAACGGTGAAATAGTGGGTATGACAGGTGACGGTATTAACGATGCTCCTGCACTTGCACAAGCCGACGTAGGATTTGCAATTGGTACAGGTACCGATGTTGCAATAGAAAGTGCAGACATTACCTTAATGCGTGGTTCATTACATGGTCTTGCTGATGCAATTGCAGTGAGTAATGCAACTCTTTCAAATATTAAACAAAACCTATTTGGTGCCTTTATTTATAACGTGGCGGGTATTCCGATTGCAGCCGGCGTGTTGTATCCATTTTTTGGCATACTACTTAACCCTGTTGTTGCAGGTGCAGCTATGGCACTTTCATCGCTTACAGTGGTAAGTAACGCTAATCGCTTACGTTTTTTCAAACCAAATAAATCGTAATTTAAGCTAAGGAGTACATTATGTTGATGATTAATATAGGTGGTGCACTGTTAATAGCCGCAATTATTTATTGGTTTTGGCTATACAAACCAGAGCAAACACAAAGTGATGACAACAAAGTAACGATAGTCGTTGATAACGGTGTTTATAAGCCAGGACATATTATAGTGGCAGCCAACAAAGAGGTTGTACTTACCTTTGATAGAAAAGACAGCGCGCCGTGCGCCGAAACAGTGGTATTTCCACAGCTTGATATAAGTAAAACGCTGGCAATGGGTGATGGCAATACAGTTAAACTACCCGCGCTTGAAGCCGGTGAATACGACTTTCATTGCCAAATGCAAATGTATAAGGGCAAGCTAGTTGCTCAGTAACCTGAACTAAGTAGGTGTTGGGGTCGTATAATTGCCTTATATAAGCTGTATAAATAGATGAGTAGGAGTCGTTATACTAAATGAATAAACTAAACCCTAAAAAATTATTGAATAGTAAATGGACCGCAACACCTGCTATAAATAAAGAAAAACACTTCATTATTGTTGAGGTGGAATTTGATGAAGACGGCAATGTAATTGAATGTATTACTGAGGCTGTTATGTCAAAAAATCAATATCCAATTAGTTGGCGAGATTTAAAAGATAACCAAAAGTGGCTACAAGGGTGGAAGTAGTTTAAATCTATATAATTTACCTCACTCCAATAGCTGGCACACGGTGTAGGTTTGCTTAACTCAAGCGAACCTATGTTTTACGGCGCATTAAATTATGAATTGAATGCTACAACTTAGCTTTAGCATTGAAACCTCCCTAGATAAATTCGCCATTTGGCAACAAAACAATTAATTTCAAAATATCCTTTCAAAATTTTTATAATAAATCTCAAAAAATAATTTAACTTACTGATTATAAATGAATTAATTATTTAATGGTCGCGAACAAATCCTATGTTACTTCCATATTCATATTCAGTTTATTTTGAAGGCTAACCTAAACGCCCCCTTTATTGGCTTTTTAGCCAAAGTGTGTCTTTTTAATTAAACTTAACCAATTGATTTATAATGGTTTATTATTTTTAGTTAAATGGCTGTTGCTAAATAGCAACAATAACACCTCCGCAAATTAAGCTTTTCTCGCTTTGTATCATTTAACTCATTGTTTTTAAATAATAAATAAAAAGTGGCACCGAAGTTGTAATACCTAGAGTGTATTAAGCAAAACGTGATGAAAGCCAAAGGCCTTAATCGCAACAACCCAATGAAGGAATACTATTATGAAAACATTTCAATCAACATTAGTACTAATGGCGCTAGCTTCTTCATCAGCGGCTTTTGCAGCAACAGATTTTGATACGCTAGACGTAGATGGTAATGGCGCAATCAGCCAAGCCGAAGCTTCAGTAGATGCTGAGCTTTTAAGCAAGTTTAATGAACTCGATACAAACCAAGATGGTGAGCTATCTGAAGATGAGTTTTCTAAGGCCTAAAATTAAAGCCTTAAGCAGTTAATGCTCTGTAATGTTATCTAAATTCTGAGTTGCCAAAGACAACCTAAGTAGGCAAGGGAGCCTACTAAAAAGAATAACCAGGAAGTGACTAGAGAGCACTATAGGGCAAATTTATTTAGGACACCGCATACTTTTGAAGGATTAAATTATGAAAAAGCTACAATCAACATTTGTACTTATGGCTATTGTTTCTTCGTCAGTAGTATTTGCAAACACAGACTTTGAAACACGCGACGCAGACGACAACGCTTCAATTAGTCGCTCTGAAGAATCGGCGCAAGTGATAGAGCAATTTGACGAGCTGAATGTTCAAAGTAGCGGTGGTCCGACAGAAAATGATTTTTTTGAATATTAATTTATAGACACTTTACTCCTAAAGGATCTTTGAAAAGGACTTCTTACCTCTAATCAGGTCACCCCTAATCAGGCTCAAAGCCTAAGGAAACGATTATGAAAACATTACACAAAACTTTAGCACTTGTAGCCCTAGCTTCTTCTTCAGCGGCGTTTGCTGCGGTAGATTTTGATTCTTTTGATACTGATGGCGACGGCGTAATTAGCAAAACAGAAGCTCAAGTAAACTCGCAACTAGTACAGCTTTTTGATCAATTAGATACAGATGGAAATGGCGAGTTATCTAAAGAAGAGTTTTCGAAGGTTCAGTAATAAGCTCTATGTAGAACCTTACCAGTCATACTCACAAAGCAGCTAAGTAATTAATACTTAGCTGCTTTTTTGTGCATTTAATTTAATATATTACTTTTTAGTCACCAAAGTAGTGCAAAACTTGAGTTTGAATAGTGTCAAGTTACTGATTATTAAGTTATTTTATTGTTGGTTTTAAACTTGCAAATCTATTTATAACTTAGGTTAATGAGTATTTAAAATGGCGCGAATGAGTTATATCAGTAGTGTTGAGCGCTACCACGAATATGAGCATGTAATACACAGTTTACTTGAATCTATTTTAATGAGTATTGAGGACGGATTAACTAAAGAGCGTGATACCCGCTATCTGATTAAGCAGTACCCATTTTTAGAATTACAATATTGTTTGAATGCAGAAGGTTTGCAGCAGGGTAATAACGTCTACTTTAAACGCGCATACAGCAAAAAATTAGGTGAAAGTGGTAATCAACAAGATTTAAGTGAGCGACCCTATTTTTTGAACGCTAAAGCAAGTGATAAAGTGTGCTTTACTGATCCCTATATTTCTATAGCGACTAACCATTTATGTATATCGGCGATTAAAGAGCTAAAAAAACCAATTAATAATCAGCATTACTTGGTCGTTGATGTGAGCTTAACGCAGCTTATTGAGTTTGTAATGGGTGATACTGCGCGCGCTAATATGTCGCCTTACTTCAAAGCGGGTTACGGTATTATTGTGGCGTGCTTATTTTGTTTAGTATTATTTCTACTAAATATCGTTTTTAGTGATATATACGCGCTATTAACTCATGTAGATACCTCATCAGACCCACTTGAACCCTTTAGTATCATTATTTACATCACCCTAGCATTAGCAGTATTCGATTTAGGTAAAACAATACTCGAAGAAGAAATCCTTATGCATAAGGATATTTTTAGGCACTCGTCTACGCGGCGCACTATTACACGGTTTATCTCTACTGTGTTGATTGCTATATCAATTGAGGCGCTGTTAACTATGTTTAAAGCGGCGTTGGGGCAATCGGAATATTTAATGCCGGCCATAGCGATGATGCTGGCAGTGGTAGGGCTTTTAATTGCACTGGCTATTTATGTTTATTTAGGGGCAAAGGCCGAAACGCTATTAATGCGCGCTCGTTTAAAACAAAAATCCTCCAAGTAGGAGGATTTTTATATTACATAACTATTTAATAGCTATTTATTGCTTATCTTGCGCGCGTTTGGCTTTAAAGTCAGACTCGCTCGTCCACTTTGGCCAATCGCCATTATTTGCAAGCTGTGTGGCTATATCAACAATAAGATCTATATCTTGCTTAACGCCACCTAACGACCAATCAGCTGAGTAGTCGTCTGCTTCTTTATGGTATTTATGCGCAATGTACTCAGGGTCGGTATCGCCCAGGCTCATAAATAATAAACTAGGCACGCCTTGCTTAGAAAGTGAGAAATGATCAGATCTAAAAAATAAGCCATTTTGCGGGCGAGGATCCATTTTAACAACACGGCCTTGTGATTTTGCAGCCTTTGCTAAATAGCTTTCCATTGTCGATAAATCTTTACCGTATTGTAAAATGTAGTCAGTACCATCAAGCACGTTCATGCCATCAATATTTAATAGACCGACCATTTGTTTTGTAGGTACAACCGCACCCGATGCAAATTCTTCAGAACCAATTAACCCCGTTTCTTCTGCTGTAAAGTTAGCAAAAATAATTGAGCGTTTAAATGGTTTTTGCTTGTTCATTTCGCTCATTATACGTGCTATTTCAAGCGTGGCTGCAGTGCCTGAAGCGTTATCTACCGCGCCGTTATAAATCTTAGGGCCGGTATCAGTTTGTTTAGTACCAAAGTGGTCCCAGTGAGCGCTAATAACAACGTATTCGTCAGGTGATTCGCTACCTGTAATTTGTGCAACTACGTTATGCGATTTTGCATGTGATACTTCGTTTTTAAAGGCAAGGTTTGCTTTTAAGTTAAGTGGCGTCGCTTTAAAGTCATCATTTAATGCTGCTTGTTTTAAATCTTGGTAGTTAAGCTTTGCGGCGTTAAACATTTTCTCAGTCGCATCAAGTGTTAGCCAGCCCATAACCGGTAATTTAGACGCGTTTAAATTGTTATCCATTAACGTGTATTTAGTGCCGGTGTTTGAACTTTCAACTACGCCCCAAGGATATGCCGCAGGTGCTGTTTCATGAACAATAAATACAGCCTTTGCACCTTGGCGAGCGGCTTCTTCATATTTATAAGTCCAACGACCGTAGTAGGTCATTGCATTACCAGTAAAAAGGGCGTCGTTTTGAGTAGCAAAGCCTGGATCGTTAACTAGCACAACCACAGTTTTACCAGTTACATCGATATTTTTATAGTCATTCCAGTTATATTCTGGTGCATTAATACCATAGCCAACAAATACAATGTCAGAATTGCGTACATCAATTAATGGCTGAAGTTGCTCGGTACGTGCGGTAAAGTCTTTACCTGATTCAAAGCTTAAATCACCTACCTTTAACTGCATATCCTGATTAGCTGTCACCATTGCCATTTTTACAGGCTGTAAGTATTTACCTTTATAAGCACCGGTTAAACCCAGCGCTTTATATTGCTCGCTTAAGTAGCCTACGGTTTTTACTTCACCATGAGTAAGTGGGCCTCGGCCTTCAAAGTCATCAGAGGCTAGCGTTCTAATATGCTGTTTAATATTGCTAAGGCTTACACCTGCTGTATTTTCTAATGGAGTTTTCTCGCTTGCAGGCTCTGAGCAGCCAAAGAGGGCAACTAGCAAGCTTAGGCTAGCGCTTTTTATAAGAGTAGATGCCATAGTCTTCATATTGTTATTTAATTAGGCTTTCAATATAAAGGAAGCACCGCAGCGATGTCGAATTTTTATAGAGAACTTTTCATTCAATTGCAGATTGATTTTATAAGGTGTATAAATAACGAACAATCTAAAGGAGCACATAATGGGCCAATGTAAAAAAAGTGGGTATTTATTTATAGCTAGTGGCATTGCATTTTTTGCTGCTGCAATATTAGCTGAGCAGGAGACATTTTTTGTGCTGTCTGCTTCTTTTATAATACAGGGCACTATAAGTATAAAAAAAGCGATTTAATAACCGCTTAGTTTTTTTAGCTAAATATAAAGCTTAAATACGATACTTGGCACTAAAAGCAAAAAACCAGCATTAGCTGGTTTTTTTGCATAAGTTGCAGTTAGCTTTATGCGTCTGCAAGTTTTACGCGGATCTTACTTTTATCAACAGTAGATTGGTTAAGTGCAGTAATTGCGCTTTTACTTTCTATGTCGTTTGGCATTTCTACAAAGGCAAAACCTTTAGATTGACCAGTTTCTTTATCAAGTACCAAGTTACAGGTAGTCACTTTACCGTGCTCTGCAAATAAAGTACGAAGCTCGTGCTCAGTGGTAGCACGAGACAAGTTACGAACTAATAGTTTCATAATGAACCTAAATAATTATGTCAGTATTAATTATCTCAAGTAACTCAGGTTTAACCTAATTTTATTTTAAAACAAATATAAATAAACGCTCTATAGAAATAATTTTTTGTATCACTATGAAAATAATAGATTTTATAATTAAATTTGAAACACCAGTAAATTGGTAATATTAATTGGTAATTGAGTTGTGGTTATTTGTACAATAAATTGGTAAATTCATATTTAATTAACTTACTATTAACCACAGAGCTACTCATGTCTAAATATACCCTTAAACCGTGCAATACAGTTACAGCTATACTTCTATCTTGTTTAGTTGCTGGTTGTGGCAGCTCAGGCTCTGATACTACGGTACAAAATAATGAAGCGATTTCTTCACAAACTCCTGCAACAATTGCTGGTAACACTCTAGGTGAAGTTATTAGCGATAGTAATGATGCAATAACAGGCTCATTAACTATTACGGATCAACAATCAGGTGAAGCTGCTTTTGTAGCACAAGAAAATAGCGCTACAAGCTATGGTTTTTTTAGCTTAAATGCTGGTGGAGATTGGTCATACACACTTGACGATTTAAACGCTTCAATAACATCTTTAAGTGAAGGTGAAACACTACAAGATACAATAACAGTAAGCTCTGTAGATGGTACTAGCGCACAAATTATCATAACAATTGTAGGTGCACCAATAGCTCAAGCTGATGGCTTTGAGAAAATATCACACGTTTTATTGCAATCAGATGGCGTTAATTCGGGGCTTGACGCATACACACTTATTGAAAATGCCTTCGGCGAAGGGTCAATTGAATCTCCAGACCTATATGCTGGCAATCATGAAAGTGTTGTCCATATTATCGAAGATACCGATACGATAATTGGTAACCATTTTGTCTTTTTAGCTCACCGAGATGATGACCAAGATAAAGACAAAGGCGTAAGTGATAGACAACGTAACGAAATAAAGACCTACGATAAATCACCACAAGAAACACTGGCGTTTGAGGGTGAGACATTTCAATATAGCTGGAAATTTAAAGTAAGCAGCGAGCTTGAGCTTACGAGTAAGTTTAGCCATTTTTTTCAAATAAAAGCCCGAAATGATAGCAACGACAACACCAATGGTAATGACGACCAGCCTATTATCACGCTCTCTGGGGCTCAAAAAAACAGCACAGGTAATCAGTTGCAAGTGCGATATAGTGCAGGCTTTGATGAAAACGGTAACAGCACAGGGCTTGATAAAAACCTCATTGAAACCGACTGGTCACTCATTACAGATGAATGGGTCGAGGTATTTGTACAAGCTACATTTAGTGAAAATGGCAAGTTTGATATGACGTTAACGCGCTTAAGCGATAATGCAGAGATATTTAATATAAGCGAGCAAAACATAGATATGTGGCGCGGCTTTAGTGATGATGATTTTGCTCGTCCTAAGTGGGGAATTTACCGCTCAATTGTTGAAACCGACAGCCTTCGCGCTGATGAAGAACGTGTTAGGTTTGCTGATTTATCTATTACAAAAGGTAAGATAGCGCAGTAAGCTATTTTATCAATTAGCATGAAAAAGCCGTTAATGATTATGCATCATTAACGGCTTTTTTAATTTTTTGAGAAAGTGATTACTTCACTTCTTTACCCGCTGCTTGTTGATCAGCATGGTAGCTTGAACGTACAAACGGGCCAGAAGCCGCGTGAGTAAAGCCAATTTCGTCTGCATACGCTTTTAAGCCGTCAAACTCTACTGGTGGCACGTAGCGCTTAACCGGTAAGTGATGCTTAGAAGGTTGTAGGTATTGGCCTACAGTTAGCATGTCAACGTTGTGAGCACGTAAATCGCGAAGTACTTCTTCAATTTCGCTAATTTCTTCACCTAAACCAACCATTAAGCCTGATTTAGTTTTTACTTCTGGGTGAGCTTCTTTAAAGCGACGAAGTAACTCTAATGACCATTTGTAGTCAGCACCTGGACGAGCTAGTTTGTATAAACGTGGCGCAGTTTCAAGATTGTGGTTAAACACATCTGGTGGCGTCTCGATTAATATCTCTAGTGCGCGGTCCATACGACCACGAAAATCAGGTACTAAAATTTCGATAGTGATAGTTGGATTATGTTTACGAATCTCGCGAATACAATCGGCAAAATGCTGTGCACCACCATCACGTAAATCATCACGGTCAACTGAAGTGATTACAACGTAGCTTAGCTTCATATCTTTAATAGTAAGTGCTAGCTTTTCAGGTTCAGTGGCATCAGGTTTTAATGGGCGACCATGAGCAACATCACAAAATGGGCAACGACGAGTACAAATAGCACCTAAAATCATAAAGGTAGCTGTACCGTGGTTAAAACATTCAGATAGGTTAGGGCACGAAGCTTCTTCACATACCGAGTGTAAGCCATGCTTACGTAGCGCTTTTTTAATACCGTCAATACGATCGGTTGATTTAGGTAAGCGAATTTTTAACCATTCTGGCTTACGCAACATTTCAGTTTTTTCTGTAGGTAAAACTTTTACTGGGATCAACGCCATTTTTTCTGCGTCGCGTAGTTTTACACCTGGTTCCATTTTGACTGGTTTATTCATTCGTTTTCAAACCCTTCAGTATGCTTAACCTGTGTTGCATTAAGCTTCTTGATCATGTGTTTCACCAATCCTTCACCCGCACTTTCTAGGTTTTGAGGACCATCTAATTCTTTAGTTTGCACCATATTCATGCCCGCATAACCACATGGGTTAATGCGTAAAAATGGACTTAGGTCCATGTTAACATTTAATGCTAAGCCATGAAACGAGCAACCACGACGAACCCTTAAACCAAGGGATGCAATTTTACTGTCATTAACGTATACACCTGGTGCATCAGCTTTAGCATAAGCTTCAATACCATACTCGGCGAGTGATTCAATAATGCACTCTTCAAGCCACGTAACCAGTTCACGTACACCAATCTTTAAACGACGTAGATTAAATAATACATACATCATTTGCTGGCCAGGGCCGTGGTAAGTTACTTGCCCGCCACGGTCAACTTTAATCACCTCAATGTCGCCAGGAGCTAGTAAGTGTTCGTCCTTACCAGCCTGACCTTGGGTGAATACACTCTCGTGCTCTACAAGCCAAATTTCATCTGGCGTATTTTCATCACGGGTGTCGGTAAAGTCCTGCATTTTTTGCCAAATTGGCATATAACGCTGACGACCCAGTTGGCGTACGATCAAAGTGTTTTCGTTCACAACAAATCTCAACTATGGATTAAAGCATGTGGCGTACGTCATCAATATTGCTGATCACGTTGTAAATTTCTTCAATGTGTTTGCCACTAGTAACTGTTGCTACAAGGCTTACTGACTCGTAATTACCTTTGCTGCTTGGTTTTACTTTAGGGGCGTAATCGCCAGGTGCTATTGGTTGTAACTTAGCTAAAATTTGATCAGTTAAGTTTACGTTAGCTAAACCCATTATTCTGAATGTAAATGGGCAAGGGTACTCTAGGTACTCATCAAATTTAGTATCTTTAACAGGTTGAACCACGACGGTGACTCCTCATACAAAAGTGTGGACTCTATGCAAGCTTGAAGCTTAATACAGATAGGCAATTAGCAGTCTTGCTTATATGGGGCGCATTCTAACATTTTTCAAGCAAAAAAAAACGCCTCACAGTGGAGACGTTTAAATTAGTTACCTAGTTAATAGGGGAGATATAAATTACTGCATGATCTGTAAGCGTAAGTAATCATAAATTTTGCTAAAGAAGCTGCCTTCTTCCACTTCCTCAAGTGTAACTAGTGGGTATTGAGCAATATCTTCGCCCTCTAGTTGTAAGAATAACGTACCTACTTTAGTACCTTTAGCAAGTGGTGCTTCAAGCGTATTATCTAGCTCAAAGTTAGCTTTAAGGTTTTTATGCTGACCACGTGGGATAGTAATTGGTGTATCTTCTAAAATACCTAAAGATACGTTCTCTTTGTTACCCATCCAAATACGTTGTTCTGCAAAGCTATCGCCTGCTTTGTACGGAGTAATTGTTTCATAAAAACGAAAACCATAGTTAAGTAGCTTTTTACTTTCTACTTTACGAGCTCGTTCGCTTGAGGTACCCATAACAACAGCAATTAAACGCATATCGTTTTTAGTTGCTGAGGTAACTAGGCTGTAACCAGCTTCTGATGTATGCCCCGTTTTAATGCCGTCAACATCTAAGCTTTCATCCCATAATAATGAGTTACGGTTATATTGCTTAATGCCGTTATAAGTAAACGATTTTTGCTTATAAAGTGCATATTCATCTGGCACATCACGAATAAGAGCAGCACCAAGTGTCGCCATATCGCGTGGAGTTGTGAAGTGCTCGTCAGTATCAAGGCCGTGGCTGTTGATAAAGTGACTGTTGCTCATACCTAATTTAGCAGCATGGGCATTCATTAAATCAGCAAATGCGCTTTCGCTTCCAGCAATATGCTCAGCCATTGCTACACATGCATCATTACCTGATTGAATAATAATACCGTGGTTAAGCTCATCAACACTAATTTGTTTACCTACTTCAATAAACATCTTTGAAGATTCTGGAAAGTTTTTAGCCCATGCTTTTTCGCTTACCGTTACCATATCGGTAGTGGCAATATTACCTGCTTTAATTTCAGTACCAATTACATAACTGGTCATCATTTTAGTTAAACTTGCAGGTGCTAGCTGTGTATCGGCTTCACCTTCAGCAATAACTTTACCTGTTGTAAAGTCGACTAAAAAATAACCTTTCGCATTAACTTGAGGTGGTGCCGGAATAATTTGGGCGCTGGCTGAGAATACGGCGGCTGTACAAACTAGGCCGCATACACCTTTGAGGATTTTATGTTTAATAGATTTCATCATACTCATTAATGGTTAAAGTTAAAGATTCGCGTTACGCCATTCTATACCCAAACTACCCCGAGATGCGAGCGTCGTTGGAGTTAAAAACGATTTAGGCAAGGCATTGATTGCAAATAATAGTTACTCTATTGTTCAAATCAATAACGCAGTATAAATCGTTTTTAAACCAACCCTTAGGGCGTTTCACTGGAGCTTACTCTCTGTGTTGTTACTTTTTAAAAGGGATTACCATTTCTACAAAGTAACGCCTAGATATTAAGCCCCAGTGCAACGCTGAATTCTGCATCCTGGGGTAGTTTGGGTATTAGTCTTACTGAGTGTAAAGCAAGAACGCGTTTTGAAATTGATTTTCTTTTAATTTTTTTAATACTTCGTTTGCATGAGGGGTATCTTTTATTGGCCCTAAATGCAGTCTGTAAATATCGTCTTTTTGCACAATATTTGTTGGTAATTTGTATTGCTCTCGCAATTTGCTGGCAAGTGCTTCAATATTAGCAAGTGTACTACCTGCAGCTACCTGAATATAGGTTTGACGCGCAGTTGCGCCCGCAAGCGTAACGGCCTCTAGCTTAACCTTTGCTGTACCATGGGTATAGTAGCCAAGCTTATAAGCGGCTGCGTACGAAAGATCAATTATTCTATCGTCATGAAATGGGCCACGGTCGTTCACGCGTACGATTACCGATTTACCATTTGCTGTATTGGTTACTTTAACAAAGCTAGGTAGTGGCAGCGTTTTATGCGCTGCGGTCATGGCAAACATATCATACGTTTCACCATTTGAGGTGTGATAACCATGAAATTTACGACCATACCAAGAGGCAATGCCTTCCTCACTATAACCCGTCTCATCAAGCATGGGCGAATAGCTTTTACCAAGCACTGTGTATGGGCGGCTTGCGCTGGCACTTTTAGTTACTTCGGTAACTATAGCGTCTTGCATTTCAAGCGTAGTAGGAGCTCTAAGTGGCGCTGCATCATGACGCATACTATAACGGCTACTTGGCCCACTACTACAAGCACTTAAAAGCAAAATTAATAACGTGGTAAATATAAGCTGATTTGTGTGTCGCATTATTTTAAAAGCATCCTTTTATCTGTCGCGATTGACATAATAATGCCAAATCCTGCCATTAACGTCACCATCGATGTACCACCATAACTAATCAGTGGTAAAGGTACGCCTACAACAGGTAATAAACCCGATACCATGCCTATGTTTACGAATACATATACAAAAAAGGTGAGGGTGAGTGCGCCTGCGAGCAATTTACCAAATGCATCTTGTGCATTAACAGCAATGTATAAACCACGACCAATAATAAATAAGTACAGGCTAAGTAAAACACATACGCCGAATAAACCAAATTCTTCGCTTAAAACCGAAAATATAAAGTCGGTGTGGCGCTCTGGCAAAAACTCTAATTGCGATTGTGTACCAAGCAACCAGCCTTTACCTTCTATGCCGCCTGATCCAATAGCAATTTTCGATTGAATAATATGATAACCCGAACCAAGCGGATCGCTCTCAGGATCTAAAAAGGTGAGTACACGTTGTTTTTGATAATCGTGCATACCGTAGTGCCAAAATGGCCATGCAGCAAGCGCTACAATCGAGCTTAAAAACCCTATTAAACGCCAACTCAACCCAGACAAAAATAATACAAATATACCTGAGCTTGCAATAAGTATAGCGGTACCTAAGTCGGGTTGTTCTTTAATTAATAATGTAGGGAGCATTACAATCATAAAACCAATAATTAAATGTAGCGGGCGAGGCGGTAAGTTGTTTCTACCTATATACCAAGCTACCATCATCGGGACTGCCAACTTCATTAATTCTGCAGGTTGAAACCGTGTCACCCCTAAATTGAGCCAACGCTGCGCGCCTTTTGAGCTTACTCCAAATAAAAGTACACCGACTAGCATTAATAACCCAACACAATAAAGTGGGATCACTAACCGCTTTAACGTGGCAGGCGAAAACTGGGCTAAAACAATCATAGCAACAATCGCACCGCCCATGCGGGTCATATGCCTAATCATCATAGAAGACTCTTGCCCGCTTGCGCTGTAAACAACCATTATGCTGCCAGCCATCATTATAAGTAGTGCAATAAGCAGCGGTAGGTCGAGGTGCATACGCATCCAAATAGAGCGTTTATCGTGCAAAGCGGTCATGGTGTCTCGTTCCTTGCAAGATTAACAGGGTTGGCTGCAAAGTAGTAATCCATAAGTTGGCGAGCTATTTGAATGCCGCCGTGGTTGTTTTCTAATACAACAGAAACCACAATTTTAGGATCGCTATAAGGTGCAAAGCCTACATAAATTGTATTATCGCGTTGGCGTTCTTTAAGAGATTCTGCATCGTAACGCTCACCTTGGGCAATACTAACTACTTGCGCGGTACCGGTTTTACCAGCCGAGTCGTAGTTAGTCCCTTTAAATGCTTTGTGGGCTGTGCCTGATATTTTTTGTACTGTATTATGCATTGCATCTAACGATACTTGCCAATGGCGCGGATCTTTTAAAATAACAGGAGGTTTTTCTTCGTTGTTAATTTGCGTTATGTCGCTATCTTTTTTTATTACTTGCACCAAATGAGGGGGATGATTAATACCACGATTAACTAATATGTTAGTTGCATTTGCAATTTGAATTGGTGTGGCAGTCCAGTAACCTTGGCCAATGCCTACAGAAATTGTGTCACCAGGCCACCAAGACTCTTTAAAGCGTCCTTCTTTCCATTCTTTTGAAGGTAGAATAGCAGTAGTTTCTTCGTGAATATCAATACCTGACAAATCACCGTAGCCAAAACGGGCCATAAAATCGCTTATTTTAGTAATGCCTAATCGATAAGCCGCATCGTAAAAATAGGTATCGCACGACTCTTCAATGGCTTTGTATACATCTACATGACCATGGCCCCAACGTTTCCAGTCACGCCATTTATGCTCTACGTTTCGTATTTCAAAAAAGCCTGGATCCCACATTGATGTTGACTCATTTACTATATTTTCTTCAAGCGCTAATACAGCCATTAAGGGCTTTACCGTAGAGGCCGGCGCATAACGACCTTGCGTAGTACGGTTTATTAATGGCCGGTCTTGGTTAAGCAGCGCTTTATAATTTTTGCTGCTAATGCCGTGTACAAATAAGTTTGGATCGTAACTTGGGTTTGAATAAAGTGCCAGCACGCCGCCATCTTTGGCGTCCATAACTACAACAGCGCCACGCATATCTTTAAGCGCATGTTGTGCTATTTGTTGCAAGCCCACGTCTAAAGTAAGTACTAGGTCGCTACCAGGTTGCGGTTGGGTCATGCTCAGGGTGCGTATTACACGGCCACGGTTATTAACTTCTACCCGTTGTGAGCCTACTTTACCGTGCAGTGTTTCTTCGTAATATTTTTCTATGCCGAGTTTGCCAATATCATGTGTGGCGCGGTAATTGGTTGCACGGTCTTCTTGTTCTAATTGGTTTAGCTCTTTTCTATTAAGCTTGGCAACGTAACCGAGCGCATGCGTTAGTGTGTCGCCAAATGGGTAGTAGCGTGCAAGGCGTGCCTCAATGCTAAAACCAGGGAATTTATGTTGATTAACCGAAAATTTCGCCACTTCTGTTTCGTCTAAGCGGGCTTTTAATACTTGTGATTTAAAACGACGGGTGTGTTTTATATCTTTTAAAAAGTCTTGTTTGTCTTGCTCTGTAATCGCAATTATTTTACTTATTTGATCAAGCGATTCGTCAAGGTCGTCTACCTCTTCGGGGATGACCTCAAGGTTGTAAACAGGTTTGTTTTCAGCAAGTAGCACACCGTTACGGTCGTAAATTAAACCACGGTTGGGTGCAATAGGGATAACTTTAATGCGGTTATCGTTGGAGCGGGTTTGGTAGTCTTGGTGATCTTCTACTTGAATAGTATAAAGATTAGAAAGCAATACTGCGACTAATCCTAATACAAAAACAAAACCCACGAATGCTCGCCTAGCAAATAAGTTTGCTTCTGCGGAGTGGTCACGAATAGTGGGTCTATGTTTTAGCATGGCAAGGGGTTACTCGCGATGATAAGGATGGTTGTTATTTAAGCTCCAGCCTCGGTAAAGGCTCTCTGCAACAATTATACGCACCAAAGGATGCGGCAATGTTAAATTAGATAACGACCATTTTTGCTCAGACGCTGCAATACACTCTGGAGCAAGTCCTTCAGGTCCGCCAATAAGTAAACTTACATCGCGTCCATCGAGTTGCCATTTTTCCATATTTTTAGCAAGTTGGTGAGTATCCAGTGCTTTCCCTGTTACCTCTAACGTTACAATACGATTGCCTTTTGGAATAGCCGCTAATGTTTTTTCACCTTCAATGTGTAAAATACGCTTTATATCTGCATTTTTACCACGTTTACCGGCTGGAATTTCGATTAACTCTAGCGCCATATCTTTAGGGAAACGGCGCTGATATTCTGCAAATCCCGTTTCTACCCATGCTGGCATTTTAGTACCAACAGCAATCATTTGTATTTTCACGTATTACTTCCAAGCATTGTCTAAAATGAGTGAGCGTTTAGCCCCACAGTTTTTCTAGATCGTAATAGCTACGTGCTTCGTTTTGCATCACGTGTACAACCACATCACCTAAATCAACCAGTGCCCATTCGCCGTCGCCTTCACCTTCATAACCTAGTGGCTCTGAATCTGCATGACGCGCTTCTTTTGCTAAGTGATCGGCAATTGACTGTACGTGGCGTTTAGAAGTACCAGAACAAATTACCATGTAATCTGTAATATCTGATGTTTCAGTTACGTCGATATGAACGATGTCTCGTGCTTTCATATCGTCAATTTTGTCCATAGCAAAGGCGAGTAGTTGTTTTGAATCCAAGGTTTTGTCTCAATTTAAAAATTTAATGGCGCGCATTTTAACACGCTAGGAGTTTTTAAGCATCAATTTGATAGAGCTGATGCACTTCTATGTAATGACTCACTGCATCGGGCAATAGTTCATTCTTTTTATTACTTTTTTTTAGCTGCTTGCGAATTGTACTTGAGGCTGCATCGAGCATTTCACCCGGTAAAAAATAAAGTTTACCTGCAAGTGAGTGTTTAAGTGCCGCTACTTCGCCAGCATTTGCGTGTTGCATATAGCTTTTGAGCTCACCTTTTACAGTGCAATGTTGAGCAGGGCGCTGGTACACCACAATATGACAAAGCTGCGTTATTGCCTTCCACTCAAACCACTTATCGAGATTGTTAAACGAGTCCATACCAATTAAAAATAAAATAGGTGTAGTGGGGTGCTCTTTACGAAGTTCTTGCAAACTAAGTAGCGAATACGATGGACCAGCTCGGTTAAGCTCTCTTAAATCGAGTTCAAAATGAGGATAAGGTGCAATGGCTGCGTTGAGCATATTAATACGGTGCTGGGTACTAATTCCCGGCGCTGCTTTATGTGCAGGGAGTGCACAGGGCATAAAATAAAGCGTATCTAAATTAAACGCATTAACGCATTGCTGCGCCATATTTAGATGGCCTAAATGGACTGGGTCGAAAGTGCCACCAAAAATTGCGATCATTTAACACCCATTAGCTATTTATTAATTAACCGCGTGGCACGGCATAGGAATGTTGAGCGGCTGGCAAAATTTAATACAAATATGAGCAAGCGCTTGGTAAGGTGCAATTAAATTACCTTGCTTGTAACTGGCATCAAACAACGCAACATCACTGTTTATTTGTTCTAGAGTGTGCATATTTAAACGGTTAATTGCGTTTTGAACTGGACCTTGTTGGTTTTTCCAAATTGCTTTTTGTTTAAATAAATTTGCTATAGGTTCGCCATTTAATAAACCAAGTTGCACACTTATAAGTGTATTAAGCTCTTTGGTTATAGCCCACAAAATACTCACCACTTCGGTGTTATCGCTGGCAAGTTTGTTTAGTACTTTTATAGCTTGTTTAGCGTGGCCATTTAATAGTGCATCGCTTAAATCAAAAATATCAAACTTGGCTTGATTTAACAGCCCTTGCATAACTAGTTGCTGAGTAATTAATGCATTGCCGTGCAGTAGCGAGAGCTTTTCAAGCTCCTGAAAACAGGCTAATAAGTTGCCTTCAGTGGCATTTATTAAGCTTACTTTGGCGTCGCTTTGCATATTAAGTGATAAACGTTGGCATTGCTCATCAAGCCATCGTTTTACATGAGAGCCCGTAAGTGGGTAGCAAGGTACGAACACGCCTAGTTTATCAAGGGCTTTAAACCATGCACCGCGTTGTACTTCTTGACTGGCTTTAGCGCCTTTAACAATTAAAATAGTATCGGGATTAACCAGCTCAACTACTTTTTTAAAGGTATTGCTGCCAATAACGCCTGGCTTTTGTTGGTTTAAATCAAGCTCAATAATAGTGCGGGCGCTAAACAGCGACATGCTCTGATACTGGGCTATGATTTCTTGCCAATCGAATCCTTGCATTAAAGTAAATTTAATTACTTCATCAAAACCTTGTTGCTTAGCACAGTCGCGAATTTGTTGTACGCATTGCGCTTCTTGAAAAGGCTCTTCACCAAATACTAAATAAAAGGGCTTTAGCCCTTTATTTAATTCATTCGGTAGTTGATTAGCGTAGCAGCGCATTATAGTTGCGACAGCTCTCTAACAATACGACGACTGGCTTGCTCACGAATCTCGCTAATGAGTAGCTCAAGCTCTTTTGCTTTTGCTAATGCATGATCCGGATCGTCTTGGTAATTACGATAAAGCTCAAAACGTTTTTCTATCGCTTTTTCACCAGGGAGTTTAACTACATACGACACGCCATAAGCAAGTTCGTATTCAGCAACCTGACCATTTTGAAACAGCGAAAGTGTTTGGCGTTCAATACTTTCTTTGCGTAAATACAATTGGGCTTTATCTTTAGCTGACGATACAAGCTCTACGTTACTCGCTTTAAGCTCTTTTTTAAGCTCAGTAAATAAAGTCGATTTTTCATCATCGCCTACAAGTGTTAGCTGTTTTAAGTTATCAGGCAAGCTAGAGGCTTTTTTTAAATGAAAGCCACAGCTTGATAACAAAAAACAGACTAGCACTAAGGCTAGTCCATTTTTAATGGCGTTAAATGCAGCCATATTAGTTAGCTACCACGTTAAGTAGTTTACCTGGTACGTAAATGATTTTACGAATAGTTGCGCCATCCGTAAATTTAGTTACGTTAGATTCTGCAAACGCAAGGGCTTCTACTTGCTCTTGAGTGGCATCAGCTGCCACTGTTAACTTAGCGCGAAGCTTGCCGTTTACTTGTACGATGATTAGTTTTTCATCTTCAACAAGAGCCGACTCGTCAACTTTTGGCCATGCTGCATCTAAAATCTCGCCTTCTTTACCAAGCTCTTTCCAAAGCTCATGTGATAAATGCGGAGTAATAGGTGCAAGCATAATAACTAATGCTTCAAGTGCTTCGTTAGCAATCGCTACATCTTGTTTGTCGCTCAGTGGTGCTTTTAATAACTTATTAGAAAGCTCCATAATGGCTGCAATAGCGGTGTTAAAGGTTTGACGACGTTCAACATCATCAGTCACTTTAGCAATTGCTTTGTGTAAGTCGCGACGTAATACTTTTTGCGGGTTAGTGAGCGCTGATTTATCAAGTGCTTGGTAACCTACGGTTTTAACATCTACTGCGTATTTCCATACACGTTTTAAGAAGCGATGTGCGCCTTCAACACCAGAGTCTGACCATTCAAGCGTTTGCTCTGGTGGTGCTGTAAACATCATAAATAAACGCACTGTATCTGCACCATACTGGGCAATTACTTGTTGTGGGTCTATACCGTTGTTTTTAGACTTCGACATTTTACTCATGCCAGATGAGAATACCGGCTCACCGTCTTCTTTATGCCACGCTTTAGTTACGCGACCTTTGTCGTCGGTTTCGGTATTTACATCGCTTGGCGAAATCCATACATCGCCGCCTTTTTCATCTTTACGATAAAATGTTTCAGCAAGCACCATACCTTGACAAAGTAAGCGGTCGAACGGCTCGTCTGAATTTACTAAACCAAAATCACGTAATAATTTATGGAAAAATCGCGAGTACAATAAGTGTAAAATAGCGTGCTCAATACCACCAATGTATTGGTTTACTGGTAACCAATAGTTAGCAGCCGCTGGATCTAGCATGCCTTCGTCGTAGCGTGGGCTACAGTAGCGTGCGTAGTACCAAGATGATTCCATAAAGGTGTCAAACGTGTCAGTTTCGTGAAACGCAGGTGCGCCATTTACTGTTGTTTTAGCCCATTCAGGGTCTGCTTTAAGAGGTGACGTTACACCATTCATTACCACATCTTCAGGTAAGCGAACTGGTAGCATATCTTCTGTTGCTGCAAGTTCTTTGCCTTCTTCGTCGCTAAGCATTGGGATTGGAGAGCCCCAATAACGCTGACGGCTCACACCCCAGTCACGTAGACGGAAGTTTACTTTACGCTCCCCAACACCGAGTGCTTCAAGCTTGTCGGCAATGGCTTTAAACGCGGCATCAAAATCAAGACCGTCAAATTCACCTGAATTTACAAGCACACCTTTGTCGGTAAATGCTTCTTGCTCAAGGTTTACTTCAAGATCTGAACCTTCAACCGGTGCAATTACTTGTTTAATATCTAGGCCGTAAGCCGTTGCAAATTCAAAATCGCGTTGGTCGTGTGCAGGTACCGCCATAACAGCGCCTGAGCCGTAATGCATTAATACAAAGTTAGCGACCCAAATTGGTACTTGCTCGCCCGTTAATGGGTGAGTTGCGTAAAAGCCTGTTGCTATGCCTTTTTTCTCCATTGTTGCCATGTCTGCTTCGGCAATTTTGGTGTTTTTGCATTCTTCAACAAACATTGCAACAGCATCGCTATTTTTAGCGGCTTCTTGTGCAATAGGGTGACCACCAGCAACAGCAACATACGTAACACCCATAAAGGTGTCTGGACGAGTTGTGTATACGCTAAAAGTTTCGTCGTTATCGGTGCGTTTAAATTCAATATCACACCCTTCAGAGCGGCCAATCCAGTTACGCTGCATTGTTTTAACTTGCTCTGGCCAATCTTCCAACTTGTCTAAATCGTCAAGTAGTTCTTGTGCGTAGTCGGTAATTTTAATAAACCACTGTGGAATTTCTTTTTGCTCAACCACAGCGCCTGAACGCCAACCGCGACCGTCAATAACTTGCTCGTTAGCTAATACTGTTTGATCCACTGGATCCCAGTTAACCGTCGACATTTTTTTATACACTAAGCCTTTTTCGTAAAGCTTAGTGAAAAACCACTGCTCCCACTTGTAGTATTCTGGATGACATGTCGCAATTTCGCGATCCCAGTCATAACCAAAACCTAATTGCTTGAGCTGTGTACGCATGTAATCAATATTTTCGTATGTCCACTTAGCAGGTGCTGTTTTGTTTTTAATAGCAGCGTTTTCTGCAGGTAAACCAAACGCATCCCAACCCATAGGTTGCATTACGTTTTTGCCTTGCAGGCGCTGGAAACGAGAAACAACATCACCAATGGTGTAGTTACGTACATGACCCATATGCAGTCGACCACTCGGATAAGGAAACATAGAAAGGCAATAATACTTTTCTTTGCTCTCATCTTCAGTGACTTTAAATACCTGGTTTTCTTCCCAGTAGCTTTGTACTTTTGACTCTATATCTTGCGGGTTATATTGCTCTTGCATCTATGGTTCCAGACTTCTTGCAAACTAATAAAAAATTGCCATTAGGATACCCCAAATAAAGTGCTATTCACAGCGTCAAAAACGCGGTTTTGATAAATTCTAACCTTCAGTTCAGGTTAACCTATACTTATCTAAGTTATAGGGTGATTTAACAGCAATTTTGAAGGAGTAAAAAATGGCAGATTATAAAGCATGGCTTGGTGATTTAACCAAATGGCTAAAAGATGTAAAAGATCATGAAGTAAAAGACGCAGTTACTCGATTTGTTGAATCTGAGCAGGCACTTAAAGATTTAGGGCAAGAAAGATACGCTTTATATAAAAGTTATTTACAGCGCGATATAGAACATGTCCAAGAAAACGAATCGCACTATAATTCGCTTGCATGGCAAGAGCTTAAAGAATCATTATGGTTTGAGCTTTCGCACATAGAAGATAAAACTCAGCTTGAGTGGCAATCACTTAGTCAAGATTTTAAGCACAATGGTGTGTATCACGCTGGCGAATGGATAGCCATGGGCACATTAGTATGTAAGAATTGCACCCATAGTTACGATGTTTATCACGCGACACAAATTACACCGTGTATTGAATGTGATGGAATCTATTTTAGTCGTAAGGCGCTGCACCCTTAAATATAAGTATTAAGTGGCTGCGGGCCACTTAATACGCCCAAAGGCCAGCGAATATGTTGGTAAAAAAAGAAGTTAGAATGACGAAAAAATTGCTGCCACTATCTGTTTCAAAGCTCGCACCGAGTATTTCTACTAATCACGTACATACGTGTATGAGCAATCCATACCCCGAGCAACTAACATTTATAGGCCAACAACGCGCCCAAAGTGCCTTAGATTTCTCTTTAGGGATGGAACTGCCGGGTTATAACGTTTATGTAATGGGCGAGGCTGCCCATGGGCGCTTTACGCTTGTTAAAGATAAACTTAAGCAACACGCAAAAGACCGCCCAACCCCAAACGAATGGTTATACGTAAATAATTACGATGACCACAGAGAGCCTATCGCGTTGTTTATGCATGCAGGGCAAAGTAAGCAACTTAGTGACGACATAGATTCATTTTTAGATGAAGTACTCGACACATTTCCTGCTGCATTTGATAACCCAGGATACCAACGCAAAAAAAAATCAATCGATCGTGAATTTAACGATGCCTACGACAGCGCTATTACCGCAGTAGAAATTGCGGCATTTGAGCAAAGTGTTGCATTAGTCGAAGAAAAAAATTCAGTTGGGTTTGCACCGCTTGTAGATGGTAAACAATTAAGCGATAGCGAATTTGGCGAACTTGAAGAAACGTTACGCGAAGAGTTTTTTGAAAAAATTGAAAAGCTAGAAGATGCATTAATAGAAGCGTTAATTGAGCTGCCACGCTGGAAGCGCGAATCAAAAGAAAAACAGCGTAATCTTAAAAAGTCGACTGCAGAGCAGGCCACAAAACCGCTTTTAAAAGACTTAGAACATAAATATGCAACTCATATTGGTGTACTGCGTTATTTAAAAGATATACGCGTTGAAATTATAGACGCGGTACTTGAGTGGCTCGATGACGAAGACGAAAGCGAAGAAAGCAAAGAAGACTTTGACCGTAAAGGCATGCTTACCGACTTTTTTGCACCTAATATTTTAGTTGAGTTTAAAGAAGACGATGCGGCACCCGTGGTGTACGAGCCCAATCCAACATTTGGTAATATATTTGGTAAAATTGAGTATTCCACATCGCAAGGGTCTTTAATTACCAGTTATCGTTCTATTCAGCCGGGCGCATTGCACCGTGCTAATGGCGGATATTTAATTATGGATGCTGAAAAGGTAATGGCTAACCCTCAAGTGTGGGATGGTTTAAAACTTTCGCTTAAAACGCATCAAATCAAAAACGACTTACCGTATCAAGATAGCTCAGTAGGCAGTAGTTTTACACTTCGCCCGCAGCTTATACCGCTTGACGTGAAAATTATTTTATTAGGCTCGCGCGAACTGTATTACACCATAGGTGAATACGATGAAGAGTTTGCAGAGTTATTTAGAGTATTAGCTGACTTTGATTACTACTTACCAAGTAGCGATAAATTACAGTACCAATTTATAACTAAAGTAACCGAGTACTGCGAGCAAACATTAAAGTGCACTACCACGCAAGCTGCTATGGTGCGTTTACTTAAGTTTAGCTACCGCCAAGCAGAGCATCACAATAAGCTTTCTGCGCGCTTTGCTGATGTACTTGAATTAGTTGCAGAGGCAAGTTACTACGCAAAACAAGATAAATTAACTGTTATAGATGCGCATCATATTGATGAAGCCATTGAAGGTAAGCAATACCGTACCGGCCAAATTAGTGAAAACATGCTAAGCGATATAAAAGAAGGTCACACACTTATTGCAACCGACGGCCAAGCCATTGGTAAAGTAAATGGCTTAACCGTATTACACATTGGCGATACTTCTTTTGGTACCCCTGCGCGTATTACGGCAACGGTTTATGCTGGCGCCGATGGCGTAATAGATGTTGAACGTGAAGCCGAGCTTGGTAAAGCAATTCACTCAAAAGGGGTAATGCTACTTACCGGTTATTTAGGTAATAAATACGCGCAGCACTTTAGCTTAACGCTTAGCGCTAATATAGCTATTGAGCAAAGCTACGGTTATATAGATGGCGATAGTGCATCTTTGGCAGAGTTGTGTGCGCTTATTTCGTCTATTACAAGCCTACCTATTAGCCAATCAATTGCACTGACAGGCTCTATTAACCAACATGGTGATGTACAGGCTATTGGTGGCGTAAACGAAAAAATAGAAGGCTTTTTCAAACTGTGTAAAATGCGTGGCTTAACAGGTTCGCAAGGCGTTATCATTCCTAAATCAAACCAAGTTAACTTAGTGCTTGATGATGAAATACTTAATGCAGTTGAGGCGGGTAAATTTAATATTTACGCAGTTGAAACCGTAGACCAAGCGCTTAACCTGTTAATGGATATAGAAGCTGGCGATATTATTGATGACCAGTATCCAGAAAACTCAGTAAACGGAATTGCGCTTGCTCGCCTTAAAGAAATTGCCGACATAGTTAATGGCGATAACGATGACGAAAAAGACGAAGAACTAGATAACGAAAAAGGTTAATAATGATCAATATAATTTTGGCGGTGGTTATCGCCATTTTTTGTTTTTTAATATTTCAAAATAGTAAAAAAGCAAAACAACAAGCAGGCATAAATGCACAAATAGGGGCAGATTACTTAGCCGCTAACGCAAAAGTAGAAGGTGTAGTAGAAACAGCTTCTGGCTTGCAGTACAAAATAGTACACAAAGGTGAGAGTGAAAACACACCAAGCCCAACAAGTATGGTTAACGTGCATTACCACGGCACACTAATCGACGGCACGGTGTTTGACAGCTCAGTAGAGCGTAAAACACCGATTAGCTTTGGCTTGCACCAAGTGATTAAAGGCTGGACTGAGGGCTTACAACTGATGAGCCCAGGCGATAAATACACCTTTTATGTACCGCACCAATTAGCGTACGGCGAAAAACGTGTAGGGAGTATTCCTCCTGCCTCAGTACTTATTTTTGAAGTAGAGCTACTGGCAATTGAGTCTTAGTGATTAAATAACAAGGAAGTAAATTATGAATAAAGATGAATTACTTAAAATAGCCAAAGGTGATATTAACTTTACCTTTCAATCTATTATTTATGCATTAGCGCTGTGCTTACTCGTTGCAGCTGTTTTTTTACTAGAGATGAGCGTTAACCTACAAATGGGTTTAATAGTTTGTATTATCGGTGTGTTTGGAATGACTATTTATAATAATTTAAATACTCGTCTAAATGCAGCCCTTGCTCTTATTGCGCTCTCACAAGATAACCAAAGCACTAAGTAAGCAACGAGTTAGTTTAATAAATTGGTATAAGCCCTACTTTACTAAAGTGGGGTTTTTTGCTTTTAGCTAACAATAAAATTTACTCAAGGATTTTAATACGAGGTCGATACCCATAATAGTTACAAAGCTATTTTAGGGATAAAATAATGAAGATTTTAGCGGCTTCCATTCCATACCAAGTACACAGCTCAAATACTCAACCTTTAGCGCAATCAGATAAACTAACTGTTGAAAAAGCGAGTGAAGAAAAGAGCGAGGAAGAAAATGAGGAAGAGCCAAAATATGTGTTATCAAAGTTTCTAGATACCAAAGCCGAAGAGTATAGTGAAGATAACGCTACATTTGGCAATCAATATAAAAACCTAGAAAAAGTATACAAGCACTTCACTGGGCGAGTTATTGCGCTGCAAGAGCAAATTAATAAACTTAAACAAAGCCCCGTACAACGTAGTATAACTATAAACACTTCTGTAAGTGAGCTAAATAAAAGTGATGCGAGTTTAACTTTTGATGCAGAGCACCTAGGCTCTAAAAAATATAAAAGCACACAGCAACAAGAGCAGATAGATATGTTAGAGCTGCAATTAGGGGAGTTAAAATCAGAGCAAGCGGCAATAAAGCAACAAATGGTTGAACTGGTTATTAGTGAACTAAAGAGGCGGGGCGACGACTATACTATTTAGCGCGACCAACATGTTGGTGGGTTAGCTTTTAAACTCAATTTTACCCACTTCAAGCTTAAACTTACCTTCTTGCTTACCTGCAATCATAAAGCCTAGCTGTTTTATATCATCAAAATCAATAATCGGTTGTTGCTCAAGCACGCGGCCGCGATACGTTAAAGTAAAATCACTCGGAGCAAAGTTGATATCTACCCATTCATTTTTTACTGTTTTAAATGAGTGAGTGTACGCTGCGCCATCAAGGTAATTAGTTGTTCTGAGCCTGAGCTGATAGATTTGTCCATCGCCTTTAACACGCAGCGCTATAGCTTTAGTATTTTGGCTTTGTGTATTTAGCTCTGTACGTATTGATGCAAAACCGCCGTTATTATCAAGCGAAACATTGCCTGTAAAAAGCAAACTTTCTTGAGTTTGTGTTACTTGGCTATTAGATACACCGCCCATTACTGAGTCGTTAATAACGTACCAGCGCTGGTTTGCATTCGCGTGTGCACTTACAACTAATAAATTAAATACAAAAAGTGAGGATAGTTGTTTGGTGATCATGGCTTACTCCTAATTACTTTAAGCTTATCAATACGGATAAACATATTATTTGTTCACTTATTTAAAGTTAATTATTTTTACGGCTCCATTTTTTCATGATTTTTTCAAACATAATTTCTTTATCAGTTTTATCCTCAGGACAGGGTTTACCGCTACCTTGAGGCATGCCATTACTACCAAATACGGTTGAAGTATCAATTAAATAGCATTTACCGTTAAATTTTTCTAATCGTCGTGTGCCAGTTGTATTTTGGCTAATAACTTCTGAATTATCAGATTTTACTGGCGTTTTAATTGTAGGCTTATTGTTTATCTCATCATTTTCAGAGTTTTTATCTTCACCAAAGGAGACCATTTTTTTATGAGTCATATTATTTACAGGAGTGCCAAATAGCGGCGCGTATGGATTTAGCTTTTTAAATGTTTGAGAGGCTTTTGTTATAGACTCTGAAGGCGCGGCTACCAAGGGGGCAACAGGTTTTACAGGGGCTTTTTTAAGCTCTGTTTGTGCCTTTGGTAACGTGATGGTTTTGGCTTGCGTTTTTTTAGTCACCTTTACTTTGGCTTTTGTAGAATCTTTTTTTATAGGTGTAGTGTTAGAAGTCGCTGAATTTGGTGCATCAGTTTTAGTGTTTACAGGTTTTATATCAGGCGCATTGGTTGTTGTAACAACTGAGCTTGGCTTAGGTAGGCTTGCTAAATTAACCGTAACATAGGCCTGTATTATTTCGTTTTTTTCCTCCTTTGGCGGCGCAACTTTAATAGATTGCGAAAACAAAAAGTACAACACAATAGCGTGTATACACAACGAGATAACCCACGGCCATGCATTCCCTTTATTCACATCAAACCCTCAACTTAATAGTGCTGTTAAGAGTCAATAAAATACATTTAGTTCACCTAAAGTTAATGTGTTTTACTTTGTGGCTTTATTGCAGATACAACAAAACTATTTTGCAGTTTTTGTTGTTTTTGCATGTGCTTGGTTACGTTATTATGAGCGCAATCAAACTTAGGAGGCATTATGACATTACTTTTTGAACCAATAGAACTTGCAGGTAAAACATTAAAAAACCGTATTGTTATGCCCCCAATGACTCGCTCGCGTTCAACGCAGCCTGGCGATATAGCTAACGACTTAATGGCAACATATTACGCACAGCGCGCAAGTGCCGGGCTAATTGTAAGCGAAGGCACACAAATTAGTGAGCTTGGTAAAGGTTACGCTTGGACTCCGGGTATTTATTCAAATGAGCAAGTTGCAGGATGGAGTAAAGTAACAAGCGCAGTATATAGCGCTGGTGGCGTTATGTTTGCTCAGCTTTGGCATGTTGGCCGTGTAACTCATAGTGACAACACCGGTGGCGTGCAGCCTATTTCAGCCTCGGCCATTGCTGCAAAAGACGTAAAAGTATTTGTAGATACAAACGGCGCACCGGGGTTTGTAGACACCCAACTCCCACGCGAAATGAGCAAACAAGATATTACGCATGTCATAGGCGAATTTCGCCAAGCAGCTAAAAATGCAGTTAATGCAGGGTTTGATGGCATAGAGCTTCATGCTGCAAATGGTTACCTCATTAATCAATTTTTAGACTCAGAGTCAAATGCTCGCACCGATGAATATGGCGGCAGTGTGCAAAACCGAATACGCTTTTTAATTGAAGTGGTAAATGCTGTTAGCGACGAAATTGGTAGCAGTAAAGTAGGCGTAAGACTTGCCCCGTTAACAACTCTTAATGGCACAGTAGACGAAAACCCTGAAGAAACTTACTTAGCGGTTTCTGAGGCATTAAATAAAGCCGGTGTAGGTTACATGCATATAGCCGAAGCCGATTGGGATGACGCACCTTTAATGAGTGTTGAATTTAAAAAATCGATTCGCAAAGCCTACAGCGGTGTATTAATTTACGCAGGCAAGTACACAAAAGAGCGCGCAGACAAAGCACTTAGCGAAGGCTGGGCCGACATGATTGGCTTTGGTCGCCCGTTTGTATCAAACCCAGACTTACCAGCACGCTTAAAGCAAGGCAAGCCACTTAACAGCCACAACCCCGACACTTTGTTTGGTGGTGCAGAGCAAGGCTATACCGATTATCCAACAGTATAATTGCTAGTAAGTAATTAACATTGAGTAAAAACATGAAGGGCTGCATTTTATGCAGCCCTTTTTTGTGCATTGATTCTAATAGCTTTACCTTGAGCAAAAAATAAAAAACGCGTAAGTTAACCGGGTTACCTATTTTAATAACAAGAAAATAAATGAAAGCCACAGAAATAGAACAATTAGAATTATCAAATTCTGAAACCCGAGAAGTTATTACACCCTACGCTTTTAAAATTGACAGCGCTTTACTGGGCTTGCCTTTAGCTACACCTATTCAGCGTGCATTAGCGATTATTATTGATGTTGCACTGATATTTTTAGCAGCCAAACTCAGCGCTGCTTTAATAGCGTTTGTTGCTGCAATGGCTTTTTATAAAGGTACGGCACAGCAATACCTTCCAAAAATGTCGAATGTGTGGCGAAGAATCTTAAAAATAACGGCAGCAAGTATTTTATTTGTAAGCGCACTGACTGTGCTTTCAATTGGCATAGATTACCTAGAAGACGATAACGCTGATCAAGGTTTAGCTGTTCAGGGCGTAAAAATACAAGATGAAATACAGCTTACCGCCACAGAAAAACAACAGGTAAATACTTATTTAGCGCAAACAGCCGATGACAGCTGTGAGCAACCTTGCCAACAAAACGCGTTTGATAATTTAATTGGGCAAGTTCCCAAATTAGCAGAAATGGACGACCTACAAAGCCCACAACTTGCTACCGTACTTTTACAGCTATTGGTGCTCAGTGAAAATAACGAAATAAAGCCTGCACAGTTAATAGAAGATAAACCTGCACAAACAAGCACAAATAGTATTTTGCAGTGGAGCAAAGGCATTATTCAAGACTTAGGCTTAGGTTTTGGCTGGGCTGCTGTTTACTTTACGTTGTTCTCGTTACTTTGGCGAGGCCAAACACCGGGTAAAAAGGTATGTAATATTCGTGTGGTTGCCTTAAGCGGTGAGCCATTAGGTTTATTAGATTGTTTTGGTCGCTACGGCGGCTACGGCGCAGGCTTTGCCACAGGCTTGTTAGGGTTTTTACAAATATATTGGGACCCAAATAGACAAGCCATTCAAGATAAAATATCAGCGACTGTGGTTATTAAAGGTAACTTGAATCAAGTTGTAAATGTTGAAACGGTAGAAGAGACTGTAAAAAGTTAACTTTGCTCTTATTAATTACAAGGATGGTTATGAAAGCTTTATTAATGGCGTTTAGTTATCTGTATTTTATTACAGCTTCGTATGCGTCAGAAAATATTGTGTTAGCAAAAAAACATCAGCTTAAGTCTATTATTTTAGGTGAGCAGCGCAGTTATAGTGTTTATTTACCGCCAAGCTACAAGCAAAACCTCGAACGAGTATATCCTGTTATTTACCTGCTTGATGGCGACCCAACCCATTTAAAAGCCTTAGCGGGGCTTGTTGAAGCACTCAGTACTGAGCGGCTAGAAAAACAAATTCAACAAGCAATTATTGTCGCTGTTCCTAATAGTAAAAATGCGATAAGAGAGCGCGACTTTACCCCTACCAATGTCGATTGGACTTTTAACGGCAAGCTACTCGAAAAATTTGAAAACATTGGCAATGCCGCAAACTACACCGCTTTTTTTGAAAAAGAACTTATTCCCTTCATTAATAAAAATTACCGTACATCAAATAAGCAGGTATTAATTGGGGAATCTTTCGGCGGCTTGTTCGCAAGTTATGTTTTACTTACAAATCACTCTTTATTTACTGATTACTTAATTATTGATGCAACCTACCTTTGGGATAATAATTATCTCAATCGTTATTTTGACGAGCAACAGCTTATAAACAAGCAGCTTAAAGGCAATGTATATTTTACTTTTGCTAATAATGCAGCTTTTGGTGAAATTGGAGAGGCTAATTATAAATGGGGCTTAGAGCTTGCTAAAAAACTAAAAGTGCACCCGAGTAATAGTTTATATATAAATCAACGTTACTTTGAAGAAGAAACTCATGGCACGGTGGCAGCGCTTAGTTGGTACTATGGTTTAAAAAGCTTATTAAAAAATAAGTTTTAATTTATATACTAGGTTAGTGAAAGGAGTAATTTGGGGTATATTGTTAACGAAATTTAGTAGTGAAAAATTAAAAGGGAATTAAATGAGTAATAATTTTAATGAGGCTATAAAGGGCTTTTTTTGGGGGATAGGGTTTGTAATAGCAACACTCGGTGGTATCAGTGTGTACGCGCTAACAATAGCCGCAGAAGTTGATAGTAGCTTTAAAGAGCAGGTATCAAATAAAGCATTGGAGGGCACTGACGACTTAAAGAGTGATTATAAACTTACCCTTTCTGATATTTTTAAAGAAAATGGGCGAGTAAGAATAACTGCAGAGTTAAAAAATATCACCAATGAAAGCATATATGCAGGTGGTGTTATAGCATCTACATTCGATAAAAACGGAAAGTTTGTTGGTAATTGTTTAGGTAAAAGCGATGACATTTTTATAGAACCAAATAAAAGTAACTATATTGATATTCATTGTAATCTACTGAGGCCACAGGTGAGTAGAGTGCACTCAGCAAAGCTAAAGTTTAAGTGGTTTTGATAGTTGCTGTAAACTACCCCCATAGAAAGCAAAAAGCATAACGAGTAGTTATGACTAAAAAGTTATTTAGTTGGGAGCGAGGACGCCAATAGTCGTGTTACGATAAAATGTTACTATGTTGTATGCTAACCTCATTTAAATTTGATACTTAATTAAACTCCCGCAAGTAAGTGAAATAAAGTCGCATACCGATAAAGTTAAAGTCGGTCGGCATTTAGGCTCAATCTCAATATTGTATTGATGTATGCCGTTAAAGGTGGTGAGTTTATCTGTGAAAATCCAATTATAAATTACAGTCGAGTTTAACTTTTTAAACCTGATATTGAGCAATACCAAGCATTAAAAATAGAACAAAGCTCGTTATATTTTTAGCATAGGCTGGATTAAAAAGTAAATTTGCGTAGGTTGGGTAGAGCGAAGCGAAACCCAACAAAAAACACCTTTTTTAAATAGCTGTCCACCGACAGCTATTAATTTTAATTCACTTTCTCAACCTGGCCCCAAACCCAACAACTCCCATCAACAACACAAATCCCCACACAAATATGTTGCCGTATTGGCTGTACACGCTGTCGCCTTTTATAAGCTTAATGTTGGCTTTCAATATTGTAGCTTCAAACTGAGGCATGGTTTGTTGTGTGTGGCTTATAGGGTCGTATACGGCACTTACACCATTGTTGGTAACTCGCACTAGAGGGCGTTGTAGTTCGAGCGCGCGCATACGGGCTATTTGCATGTGTTGCAAAGGCCCAATAGAGTCACCAAACCAGGCATCGTTACTTACCGTAAAGAGTAGGTCGGAATCGCTTTTGTAATTACCGCGTACTAAATCTGCAAAAACAATTTCGTAGCAAATAGCGGGTAGTAAATTAAAGCCGTTGGCACGCAAGTTGTTTTGCACTTTGTCGCCACGCGTAAACGACGACATAGGTAAATCGAATAATGGGGCAATAGGTCGCAAAAAGTCTTGAAACGGTACAAATTCGCCAATAGGTAATAGCTGGTGTTTTTGATAACGGTTTTTATCAAGGTAATGATAATGCCCGTGCTCGTCGCCGCGTTCTTTATTACCGACCACAATAAGCGTGTTGAATATATTTTTGGTGTCTCGCTGGTAGTCAACAATACCGGTTACAAGGGCGGTTTTATTAAACGAGGCTGCACTGTCTAAATTGGCTAGGTAGGAATCAGCAAGCATTTCTATTTCAGGCACTGCGGCTTCTGGCCATACTATTAAGTCGGCATCCCAATGTGGACGTGTCATGTCTTGGTATTTGCTCATTGTGGTCCAAAACTCACTTGGCTCAAAGCGCAGGTGTTGCTGTATGTTGCCTTGTACGAGCAATACTGACATGTTTTTATCTGTGTAATGAATGCTGCCTGTGGTATTTGCACCTGTAAAAATAAGCGCAACAGCTGTCGCAGTAACCGCCGGGGTTTTAAAATCTTTTTGGGTAAGTCTATATAGTGCAAAGCCAATAGCGACACAGGTAAGAGTTAAGCCAAACTCGCCAATATAAGGGGCAAGCAGCCTTAAAGGTCCGTCGGTTTGTGTGTAGCCAAAGCTTAACCACGGGAAACCGGTAAGTACGGTGCCACGTAAATACTCACTAATTGCAAAGCAGGCAATTAATAATGCGCCAAAGCTTTTAGGGCCACTGGCAAAGCGTGTAGTTGCCCAAAAGGCAAGTGCGGGAAATAATGCTAAGTATGAGCACAAAAAAGCCATTAACGAGAGCGACGCTATAAGCGGCATACCGCCAAAGGTGGCAATAGAAACATGTACCCAGCTTATACCTGCACCAAACCAGCCTAAGCCAAATATAAAGCCATATTTAGCGGCGGTTTTTGCGTGTGCTTTACCGGTATTATTGGGATTAATGCAAAAAATTATGGCGCCAAGACTAATAAATACGATGGGCCAAATTTCAAAAGGGGCATAGCCAAAAGTTAAAACAAGGCCCGCAACGAGTGCGAGCCATGCTTTTTTATCTTTTGCTAATAGGGTAAGTCTAGTTAGCAGTTTCTTCACTGTCGTTATCATCAGCCTTAGGAACGGTGACTTGCAGTTGCAAAATACGACGATTGTCGGCGTTGGTTACTTTAAATTGGTAACCTTCTATGTCAATCGTTTCACCACGGCTTGGCATATGGCCAAATGCGTGCAGTACAGTTCCGCCAATAGTATCGGCTTCGTCTGTGCTGTAGCCTGTTTTAAAATGCTCGTTAAAGTCATCTACAGGAGTGAGTGCTTGGACTACGTGGACATGTTTAGCAAGTTGACGAATATCTTGATGTTCTTCTTCTTCGTCGTGCTCATCTTCGATTTCGCCAACAATTATTTCAAGAATATCTTCAATCGTTACTAAGCCAGATACGCCGCCGTATTCGTCAATAACAACAGCCATATGGTAGCGTTGCTGACGGAATTCGTTTAGCAATGTATCAACACGTTTGCTTTCAGGTACTACCATTGCTGGGCGTAAATAATCGCGTATTGATGGTAAATGCTCGTCTTTATTTAAGATCAGTGGCAATAAATCTTTAGCGAGTAAAAAACCTTCTACATGATCTTTGTCTTCAATCACCACTGGAAAACGTGAGTGAGTTGAGTCAACCATCATTGGAATTAGTTCTTCAAGCGGGCTGTCGATCTCAAGAGTGATCATTTGTGAGCGCGGAACCATTATGTCTCGCACTTTAAGCTCAGACACGCCAAGCACACCTTCTATCATCTCTTTTGTTTCTGGATCGATTACGTCTCGTTCTTGCGCATCGGCAATAACTTCGACCAGCTCTTCTCTATTCTGGGGTTCCCCTTGCAACATTTGGGCTATTCTGCCCAACCACGTTTTGCCAGAAGAACCCTGGCTAGATTGCGAGTTACCGTCGCTCATTGCGTCTAATTGCTCCGTTAATTTAAATATCGTCCCGGTATGGGTCTGCTATGTTTAGCTCTGCAAGTAATTGCTTTTCGATGCTTTCCATCTCTAAAGCATCGTCACTCTTTATATGGTCAAATCCAAGCAAATGCAAGCATCCGTGAATAACCATGTGAGCAAAGTGGTCATGAAATGACTTCTCTTGCTCAATTGCTTCAGCTAATACAATGGCTGGGCAAATAATTAAATCACCAACCAAAGGAATATCTATTCCTGGTGGTGCTTCAAATTCGAACGACAGTACGTTGGTCGGTTTATTTTTACCGCGATAGTCGTTATTAAGTTGTTGCGATTGCGCTTCGTCGCTAATAACGATACTGAGTTCGGACTCGTCACGGTATTGGCTAAGGGCTTTGTCGGCCCATAGTGCAAATTGTTCTTCGCTTGGGAGGTTGTCAAACTCACAGGCTATTTGTAAATCAAGTTCGGTTGTCAAAGTATTACTCTTTAGTAGTAGGCTGTTGAAGAGCAGCGAGTGCGTCTTTTGCATTTTGCTTTTCAATGCGCTTAAGTCGCTCGCTTTCGTCGTTACGCTCGTAGGCTTCAACTATGCGTGCTACAACAGGGTGGCGTACTACGTCGTGGGCTTTGAAGTAGTTAAAGCTAATTTCGTTTACGCCATCAAGTACTTCAATTGCATGGCGAAGGCCTGAGCGTGTGCCACGAGGTAAATCGACCTGTGTAATATCGCCTGTAATCACCGCTTTTGAGTTAAACCCTATACGGGTTAAAAACATTTTCATTTGCTCGGCGGTGGTATTTTGGCTTTCATCTAAAATAATAAAGGCATCGTTTAAAGTACGTCCGCGCATGTAAGCAAGCGGTGCGACTTCGATGATATTTTTTTCGATGAGCTTTTCTACTTTTTCAAAACCTAGCATTTCAAAAAGAGCATCGTAAAGAGGGCGCAGGTATGGGTCTATTTTTTGACTTAAATCGCCAGGTAAAAAGCCAAGCTTTTCGCCAGCTTCTACAGCAGGGCGCGTTAGTAATATACGGCGTATTTCTTGGCGCTCAAGAGCGTCGACGGCGGCTGCAACTGCAAGGTAAGTTTTACCAGTACCTGCAGGGCCAATACCAAAGGTAATGTCGTGGTTTAAAATATTAGCCACATAAACACCTTGGTTGTCGTTACGTGGTTTAATAACACCACGGCGGGTTTTAATAACCATTTCTTTGCCATAAGCGCTGCTGGATGCATCTTGCTCTAAGGCTTTTGATTCGGTAATAGCTAAATGAACGGCGTCGGGTTCTATTTCGCCTAAAACACCACGAACTGGCTGAGTATCAACATAAAGGTTTTTTAAGATTTCTACAGCGCCGGCGCAGTTGTGTAGTTTACCGGTTACTTTAAAAAAGTTGTCACGGTGAATTATTTCAACAGCCAGGTGGCGTTCAATTTGTTTGATGTTTTCGTCAAACGGGCCACATAAAGAAGATAGGCGTTTGTTATCGGCAGGTTCTAAATAAATCTCTAATGTTTTTAACTGATTACTCAAAATTGCTTCCTATAGTACTGCGCCAGCGTTAACTGGCGCTAATTGTGTGACTAAGGAACGAAAGTAGCTACGCCAATTTCGTTAACAGTGTCTGGTTTTGGCTCTGCAGCTGCAGCTTTAGTTAAAATAGCTGAAGGAGCGACTTCACGTCGTAAATTCATTTCTGATTCTGTACGAATTAAGTCACCACGTAAAGAGTTAGGTAGTGCTTCGGTAATACGTACATCAACAAACTGTCCGATCACTGTGTGCGGGCCAACAAAGTTTACTACACGGTTGTTTTCGGTACGGCCACGTAATTCCATAGGGTTCTTCTTAGAAGGACCTTCAACAAGTATACGTTGCTCTGTATCGAACATTTGACGACTAATTTGCTGCGCCATTTGTGTAATACGGTTTTGTAGTAAGTATAAGCGTTCTTTTTTCTCTTGCTCTGTTACGTCATCCGGCAAATCTGCCGCTGGCGTACCTGGGCGTGCGCTGTAAATAAAGCTAAAGCTCATATCAAAACCTATGTCGCTAATAAGCTTCATGGTTGCTTCAAAGTCTTCTTTGCTTTCGCCTGGGAAACCAATAATGAAATCTGACGACATGCTTAAGTTAGGACGAATTTTACGTAACTTACGAATTGTCGATTTGTATTCAATTGCCGTATGGCCACGTTTCATTAGGTTTAATATACGGTCTGAACCACTTTGTACTGGTAAATGTAAGTGATCTACAAGCTCTGGTACATCGGCGTAAACGTCGATTATATCTGGGGTAAATTCTACCGGGTGCGATGTGGTGTAACGAATACGGTCAATACCATCAATAGCTGCTATAAGACGAATTAAATCAGAGAAGTAACAAATTTCGCCATCGTGCGTATCGCCGCGGTATGCATTTACGTTTTGACCTAAAAGATTTACTTCACGTACGCCTTGCTCTGCAAGTTGTGCAACTTCAAGTAGTACGTCATCTACTGGGCGACTAACTTCTTCACCGCGAGTATAAGGTACAACACAAAAAGTACAGTACTTAGAACAGCCTTCCATAATTGATACGAAAGCAGATGGGCCATCTGCTTTTGGCTCTGGCAGGCGGTCAAATTTTTCAATCTCTGGGAATGAAATATCAACAACCGATGAGCCTTTGTCGCCTTGCACTTGTTTAATCATTTCTGGTAAACGGTGTAGCGTTTGCGGACCAAAAATAACATCTACAAATGGCGCACGTTGGCGAATAGAGTCACCTTCTTGTGAGGCAACACAACCACCTACACCAATGATTAAATCTGGCTTGTCGTCTTTTAATAACTTCCAGCGACCTAATTGGTGAAATACTTTTTCTTGTGCTTTTTCACGAATTGAACAGGTGTTAAGTAAGATTACGTCGGCATCTGTTGCATCTTCAGTTAGCTGGTAGCCGTTGGTGGCATCTAAAAGTTCAGCCATTTTCTGAGAGTCGTATTCGTTCATCTGACAACCCCAGGTTTTAATATGCAGCTTTTTGCTCATTGAAATATAGCCTCGTGTTCAATTCGATAGTGGCACAAAAATGTGCTTGAAACAGGATTAAGGAGCAAGCATGCTCACTTAAAGGAGGCGTATTTTAGCTGGATACCCGTCCAGATCCAAGTATAGTTTTCATGTTTGTGATCTCAAATCAATACGAGGCGAGTTTAATCAGCTGTTAGGGATATCCTCTGGTATAAAACAAATTAATTTTGATACAATCAAAACAGACTCAAGTAATAATAAAATGATGAAAAACATGACTAAAAATAATGTGATAGTAGTTGGCGGTGGCATGGTTGGCGCGGCTATGGCGATAAAGCTTGCTCAACAGGGCTTTGGAGTACGCATAATCGAAAAACACCTAATAGACCCATCACAGATTCTTAGTAGTGATAAGGTTGATATTAGAGTGTCGGCTATTAATCGTTTTTCAGAAAATTTACTTGATGAATTAGGAGCAATGCCGCTTTTAAGGCAAAACCGCATAGCGCCTTATCAACAATTAGAGGCATTTGAGCGCGGTGGTGATAATTTATTGTTTGACTGCGCCGATATAAACACCACGCATTTAGGCCACTTAATTGAAAATAGTTTAATTCAAGCAAGTTTATGGCAGCAATTTGATCATTATAAGATTGAGGTTATTGAGCAAGCCACACCTATTACTAAAATAGAGCAAACGGATGATTTAATTACGCTTGTGTATGGAGCTCAAACCTATACCGCTGATTTAGTGATTGCAGCCGATGGCGGACAATCGCAGCTGCGTGCTAAAGCTAATATAGGAATTACCGGCTGGCAGTATCAGCAGCATTGCATGGGGGTATTAATTAAACTCGATGCGCCGCAACAAATTAAAACATGGCAGCAGTTTACGCCAAGTGGGCCACTCGCATTTTTGCCAATGCAGGCACCATACGCTAATTTAATTTGGTACGACGATGCAAATACACTGCAAGCATTTAAAGGACTAAACCCAGCTGAGCTAAAAATGCACATACTTAATAAATTTCCTGAACTTGCTGGAGACTTTGAAGTACAGACTCATGCAATATTTCCGCTTACTCGCCAACATGCTAACAACTATTCACAAGGGCGCTTAGTTTTAGTCGGCGACGCTGCACATACAATAAATCCGCTTGCAGGGCAGGGTGTAAATTTAGGTTTTCAGGATGTAGTGGCACTTGCTGAAGTTTTAGACAATGCAGCGGATATAGGGTGCCCGTTAACGCTTAAAGAATATGAGCGAGCTCGCCGTAAGGCTAATTTATTAATGATGAGCATGATGGACGCGTGTTACTTTGGCTTTTCTAACCAAGTTGCGCCACTTAAATGGGCACGTAGCCAGTTTTTAAAAATGGCTAATAATACAGGCCCTATAAAAAACTGGGTTTTAAAATACGCAATTAGCGGTGATTTAGGCTAAATTTAAAGTAGAGATTAAAAAGGCTCATTTATGAGCCTTTTTTTATGTCTGTTTTTTAAGTGAACAAACAGTGACCCAGTTATATTAAATGAAATTTTAATTTGACTAGGGTTATATCACTAAACCGCAATTTAATAATTTTAAAGAGCCTATGTGTGGATAATTTTTTTTCAGTAATAATTATTTTAGGTGCGCTACTGCTAGTTGCTAGCTTAAAAACAACCTTTAAAGTTTGTAAAAAAACATCGCAAAGAGCGTGGAGTGTACTTTTATGCGCTATTGTCTGTTTTATTTTAGGGTATTGGTGGATACTTTATTACTTTTCAAATTACGATACGGCACCAATAATAAGAAATGCAGTTGCCACAATATTATTTGGTGGTGCAGGGTTTGTTTTCTTAGTTGTCAAACTGAGTTTAAAAAGCATCCTTAAAATAGAGCAAGCAACGCAGTATCAAAAATATCAAACTGAGCACGATAACTTAACAACCTTACCTAACCGCAATAACTTTTTTAAATCCTTGAGTAAACAAGTCGATTACCCTTCTTCATTTGCATTATTTTATATTGATTTAAATAATTTTAAACAAATTAATGATGCGTTTGGTCATCAATGTGGTGATCAACTACTGGCTGCTTTTGCTAATAAGTTAAGCAAAGAGCTATGTGGCATTGCTAAGTTATATCGAATAGGCGGGGATGAGTTTGCGTTCTTACTGAATACCGATACTGATGAAAGCATGGCTCACTGTGTAAATATTATAAACTCAGCCGTCAAAGCTCCGTTTTGTACGCATGAGCAAATGGTTAAAATACAATTAAGCATAGGCGTAAGCCGTTTTCCTGATGATAGCCGATTACCCGACCAGTTATTAAAAAAAGCCAACTTGGCACTGCATGAAGCAAAAAAGACATTTCAACCTTTAGTAAATTACTCATCTGAAATAGGTAAACGAGCAGAGGACTTTTTTGATTTATCAGTCAAAACTAAAGCCGCGTTACACAAAGGGGAGTTCGAGCTTTATTTACAACCAATAATGAACTCCAAAGATATTCAATTGCATGGCCTAGAAGCGCTGATCCGATGGCCGCAAGCTGATGGTAGCTTTATTAGTCCTGAAAAGTTTATAAGTGTAGCTGAGCGTACAGGGCTAATTTTTGTTTTATCGAAATGGGTTGTACAAGAAGCAGTTAACCATATTAGAAAACTTAAACTCTTTGGGTTCACTGGTACTATTCATGTCAACTTATCAACGAAAGATATTGAAAGCAGCGAGTTTTACGAATTTATAATTAGCTTACTTACTACTGACCCGACTTTAAGTGATTCACTAATATTTGAAATTACAGAAGGGGCAATGATGACAAACATACCCGCAGCAAGAAAAATGATGCAGCAGTTAAGTATGCGTGGATTTAAATTTAGTGTTGATGATTTTGGTACGGGGTTTTCGTCACTGTCGTTATTAAGGGAGTTGCCCATAAACCAGATAAAAATAGATCAATCGTTTATCAAAGATATGCTCATTAATCCGCCTGATTACGCTATTGTAGAATCTACGTTGTTTTTGGCGAGCCGATTAAATTGCGATGTAGTAGCTGAAGGAATAGAAACCAAAGAAGTAGAGCAAGCGCTATTGAGTATGAACTGTGATTATTTACAAGGGTATTATATAGCAAACCAATAGATATAGACGAATTTATAAATGTATATTTAAGTACAGAAAAAGTAAGCTGAATTTAATGAATATTGAGAAGTTTTAGAGAAGGAAGTCAAATTGGCTGGGATACCAGGATTTGAACCTGGGAATGCCAGGATCAAAACCTGGTGCCTTACCGCTTGGCGATATCCCAACTATAAATTTGATATTAATTTTAGTTCTTAATAAGAACATGGTGCGGAAGGAGAGACTTGAACTCTCACATCCTAAGATACTGGAACCTAAATCCAGCGCGTCTACCAATTCCGCCACTCCCGCATCACTAATGTGCTCATTTAACCTCTAAGCTAGAGTAATTCTTTTATTCAACTTTCCTTAGTACCTTAGTAGAAGAAGTTGGCTGGGATACCAGGATTTGAACCTGGGAATGCCAGGATCAAAACCTGGTGCCTTACCGCTTGGCGATATCCCAACAAAGAATTCTTTTATAATTTTAGTTCTTATCAGAACATGGTGCGGAAGGAGAGACTTGAACTCTCACATCCTAAGATACTGGAACCTAAATCCAGCGCGTCTACCAATTCCGCCACTCCCGCATCACTAATTTGCTTATTTAAACTCTAAGCAAGAGTTATTCTTTTATCCAACTTTCCTTGGTAGAAGAAGTTGGCTGGGATACCAGGATTTGAACCTGGGAATGCCAGGATCAAAACCTGGTGCCTTACCGCTTGGCGATATCCCAACAAAGAATTAATTGATATTTTTAGTTCGTATCAAGAACATGGTGCGGAAAGAGAGACTTGAACTCTCACAACCGAAGTTACTGGAACCTAAATCCAGCGCGTCTACCAATTCCGCCACTCCCGCATCGTTTGTGTTATAAAACACAGGTAGTTATTTTAGACTCTTCATTGAGTGCAATTTAACTCTTGCAGAGCCACTTCTAAAAAAGAAATGGTGGCTAAGACGGGATTTGAACCTGTGACCCCATCATTATGAGTGATGTGCTCTAACCAGCTGAGCTACTTAGCCATTGTTGGCTGGGATACCAGGATTTGAACCTGGGAATGCCAGGATCAAAACCTGGTGCCTTACCGCTTGGCGATATCCCAACAATAACAATTGATAGTTTTAATTCTTATCAAGAATTATGGTGCGGAAGGAGAGACTTGAACTCTCACATCCTAAGATACTGGAACCTAAATCCAGCGCGTCTACCAATTCCGCCACTCCCGCACACAAGGTAGTTATTTTAAACTCTTCATTGAGCAACAAAAAAATATGGTGGCTAAGACGGGATTTGAACCTGTGACCCCATCATTATGAGTGATGTGCTCTAACCAGCTGAGCTACTTAGCCATCTTTTTTGTTAGCACTTCATCGCTGAGTGCGGGGCGTATTATGCTGATATGACCCAAATTCGTCAACACCTTTTTTGCAAAAAAACACTTAACTGTGTTTGTTTGCAGGAAAATTAAGCTAAGCGGCTAAATTTTAATAAAAATGATGATTTTTTGAGTGCAATTCACATACAAAATTTGTCGCTAAATAAAAAAAGCAAAAACCAATAGTTTGAAGCTGTTTGATTATTCAACAAATTATTACGCTCTGGTTAAATCTTAACATTAATTTGTTTAAGAGGTACTTATTATTGAGGTTTGATCTTCTGCTTAGGGTGTATTTTTAGATTAAACGTAGGCATTTAGGTTGTGGCTATGCCAATGTTATAAGTTTATAACGTTGGAGGTACAAAAAAGGCTCGTAAAAACGAGCCTTTAAAATTATTACCAATACTAATTTGGTTTCATTTAACTTATACGTTGAACAAGAAGTTCATTACATCGCCATCTTTAACAATGTACTCTTTACCTTCTTGACGCATCTTACCTGCTTCTTTTGCGCCGCTTTCACCTTTAAAGGCAACAAAGTCGTCAAAAGCAATCGTTTGCGCACGAATAAAGCCACGCTCGAAGTCGGTATGGATTTTACCCGCTGCTTGTGGCGCTGTTGCACCTACAGGGATTGTCCATGCACGCACTTCTTTAACACCCGCAGTGAAATAAGTTTGTAATTGTAGTAATTCATAACCACCACGAATAACAAGATTAAGGCCAGGCTCTTCTAAGCCAAGATCAGCCATAAACTCAAGCTTGTCTTCGTCATCTAATTCTGAAAGCTCAGATTCGATAGCAGCACATACAGGAACAACAATCGCATCTTCAGCTGCAGCAATAGCGCGTACACGGTCAAGGTATGGATTATTTTCAAAACCATCTTCAGCAACGTTTGCAATATACATAGTTGGTTTAATAGTTAAGAAGTTGATAGAGCTGATTGCTGCTTTTTCTTCTTTAGTTAACGCTAAAGCGCGTAAAGTTAAGCCTTCATCAAGATGTACTTTTACTTTTTCAAGTACGGCATTTTGCTCTTTGGCGTCTTTATCACCACCTTTTGCTTTTTTTGCGTTACGGAAAAGGGCTTTTTCAGCGCTATCCATATCAGCAAGTACTAACTCAGTGTTGATTACGTCAATATCGTCAGCAGGGTCAATAGTGCCTGCTACGTGAATGATGTTTTCATCTTCAAAACAGCGAACTACGTGGCCAATTGCATCGGTTTCACGAATGTTAGCTAAAAACTGGTTACCAAGGCCTTCACCTTTAGATGCGCCCTTTACCAAGCCAGCAATGTCTACAAATTCCATACTAGTGGTAAGAACTCGTTGAGGATTAACAATTTTAGCAAGTTCGTCTAGACGAGGATCTGGCACAGGTACCACACCTGTATTAGGCTCAATGGTACAAAAAGGAAAGTTAGCGGCTTCAATACCCGCTTTAGTTAGTGCATTGAAAAGCGTTGATTTACCTACGTTAGGCAAGCCAACGATGCCACATTTAAAACCCATAGTAAGATACCTTGTTTAGAATTCGTTTAAACGGTGTACTTGGACCCAAGTTACTAGGGTCTAAACGAATGTAGTCTGTTTTGTGCTTTTAACACACCATCTTTTGCAAGTATTTCCATGCAACGAACTGCTTCATCAACAGCAGCATCCATTTTTTCTTGGTCTTCTTTGGCCGCTTTTCCAAGCACCCAACCAGTTACCATTTCACGATGCCCCGGATGACCTACACCAATGCGCAAGCGCATAAAGTCTTTTTGATTTGCCATTTTTGCAATAATGTCTTTTAAACCATTATGACCGCCATGCCCGCCACCTTTTTTTAATTTGGCAACGCCTGGGTCTAAATCCAATTCGTCATGGGCAACTAAAATGTCCTCGACAGGGATTTTGAAAAAATTAGCTAAACTACTGACCGCTTTACCACTTAAATTCATGTAAGTAGTGGGGATCAATAATTTGAATTCTTGGCCTTGAATGATCACTTTGCCTGTAAGGCCGTGATATTTAGGATCGTGTTTTAGAGTGCAGTTATAGCGTGCAGCGATTTGCTCGATGAACCAAGCACCTGCATTGTGGCGTGTGTTTGCGTATTCGGGGCCTGGATTAGCCAGGCCCACAAGCATTTGAATAGAATTCAAGGTTGCGAGACCTTAAATATTATTCTGCTGCTGCAGCGTCGTCTTCAACTGGAGCTGCTTTGTTTGCTTTGATAGTCAGGATAGACTGATCATGGCCTTCGCCTTTAGCTAAATCTACAGAGCTAACGCCTTTAGGGAAAGTTAGGTCAGAGATATGAACTGAATCGCCAACAACAAACTTAGAAACATCTACTTCAATGAATTCTGGAAGTGCTTTTGGAAGACACGTAATTTCAACTTCAGTTAACTGGTGAACAACAGTTGCGCCAGCTTTAGTTACAATCTCTTCACCGATGAAGTGTAGAGGAACTTTAGTTTGAAATTTATGAGTAGCATCTACACGTTGGAAATCAAGGTGAGTAAGCTTAGGCTTGAATGGGTGACGTTGGATATCTTTTAAGATTACTTCAACAGCTTCGCCATCAACGTTAAGCGTAAGGATATGCGTGTAGAAACCTTCGTCTTCTTGAGCTTTGATCATATCTTTATGAGCAAAAGTAAGAGATAAAGCTTCTTTATCAGCTCCGTAAAGGATTGCAGGAACTTTGTCTTCGCGACGTAGGCGGCGGCTCGCACCAGTACCAGTTTCTACGCGAAGTTCAGCGTTATACGTATAAGTTTTGTTAGACATGATGTCTCCAGTTATTTAAATGTGTAGGGCCTTTGCGACCAAGGTCCCTAGCCAAAAGGCGCGCTATCATACCACCACGCCCAGATAAAATAAACATCGCTTACAAAAAAAGCGCCAAAAGGCGCTTTTATATTCAGGAATGTTTAATTTTAGTGTTCAAACATCGCTGAGATAGATTCTTCGTTACTAATACGACGAATAGTCTCTGCTAACATGTCAGCAAGCGTAAGTACCTTAACTTTATCAAGGGCTTTAAGCTCATCAGATAGCGGGATTGAGTCAGTTACAATTACTTCATCAATCATTGAGTCACGTAAGTTTTCGGCTGCTTTACCTGAAAGGATAGGGTGCGTTGCATATGCAAATACACGCTTAGCGCCATGTTCTTTAAGTGCTTCTGCGGCTTTACACAATGTACCACCGGTATCAATCATATCATCTACGATAATACAATCACGACCTTCAACGTCACCAATAATGTGCATTACTTGAGAAACATTTGCTTGAGGGCGACGTTTATCAATGATTGCTAAATCGGTATCGTTTAGTAGTTTTGCAATTGCACGAGCACGTACAACACCACCAATATCTGGAGATACAACAACGACGTCTTCAAAGTCGCGCTCTTTCATATCTTCAAGTAATACAGGGCTGCCAAATACGTTATCTACAGGTACATCAAAGAAGCCTTGGATTTGTTCAGCGTGTAAATCAACCGTAAGAACACGGTCAACACCAACACTTGATAAGAAATCTGCAACAACTTTAGCGGTAATTGGAACACGAGCAGAACGTACACGACGGTCTTGGCGCGCATAACCAAAATAAGGAATGACGGCAGTAATACGACCTGCAGATGCACGACGTAGAGCATCAACCATAACGATAAGTTCCATAAGGTTATCGTTTGTAGGGGCACAGGTTGATTGCAAGATAAAAACGTCCGAGCCACGAACATTTTCATTTATTTGAACACTGATCTCACCGTCGCTAAAACGGCCAACAACAGCATCGCCTAATTCAATATATAAACGTTTTGCAACTTTTTGAGCTAACTCAGGTGTTGCGTTACCAGCGAAGAGCTTCATGTCAGGCACGGTAGGGTTCCTCAGGCACTGAATATTTGGACTAACGGGCAATGATAAATATCACTGCGGGTTAACTTATGATTACTTGTACGTTACTTCATTGATCGAATATGGCGGTTAACTCCGTATGAGCAGGTGAGACATTTGCGCTTGAAGCCACAAAACCCTGCCAAGTATGGGGGAGATTTTCAAGTACATCTTGTGCTTGAACTTGACTAGCAAATTCGACAAAACAACATGAACCTGTTCCGGTCATCTTCGACGGGGCGTATTTTAGCAACCACTGGAGGGTTTTTTCAACCTCGGGGCAAAGCTTTTTAACTAAAGGCTCACAATCGTTGGTCAAAGTATGGTGTTTCCAGTCGCCTATTATTTTTGGTGTGTCGCGTTTTAAATCTGGATGTGTAAATATTTTTGCGGTACTTACATGTTGGTTAGGGTGTACAACGCAGTACCATTTTTGTTCAAGTGTTACTTGGTGTAGTTTTTCACCAATACCGTGCGCTATGGCGCTTTGACCTTGTATGAACACCGGAACATCGGCCCCTAACTTGAGCCCTAATTGAGCTAGTGTTTCTAAATTTAGTGCCAATTTCCATAACTTATTTAGGGCTAATAAAGTACTCGCTGCGTCAGATGAACCTCCTCCAACACCGCCCCCCATCGGCAAGCGCTTAATTAAATTTATTTTTACACCCAAAGAGCTTTTACAGTGTGTTTGTAATAATAAAGCCGCTTTATAGATGAGATTATCATTTAGAGGGATGTCTTTAGTATCACCATCGACAGAAATACTCCCATCTGTTGTTAACTCAAAATGCAGCTCATCACCAAAATTTAAAAAAGTAAATAAGGTTTCAAGTTCATGATAGCCATCTTCTCGGCGAGCATTAATATGTAAAAATAAATTGAGTTTTGCCGGAGCAATAAGTGAAAAAGAGGTTTTGTTATTCATACTTATTTAAACTGCCAATCGTATAGTTGAATTTTAATTTTTATTTGTTGGTGCTTTAACGTCAGTTTAGTAGGTAACCAGTAACCTGCGTTTTGTACATAAGTGCCATAATCTATTTGCCATTTTTTGCCTGTATTATCAAACCATAATACTTGCTTTGCACGCCCAAGCTCATCAACAATTAAACTTTCATCGTCAATAGTGCCTTTAAGCCAGTTATCGGCATTATCAACCGGTAGTGTAAAACCCGTTAATCGTTTTAAAAGCTCTGCAGCGTTAGTATCAAAGTATTGTTCACCGTCAAACTCTAATTCAGCACCGTTAGCTGTTTGTTTAAGCGACAAAATACGAGTACCAATAAAAGTAGTCAGTATTAAATTATTGGAATTTGTTGTTTGCTGCCAATTTAAGTTTGCAGATTGACGCTCTTCAGGGCTAATAAATGCTAGTTTACCTTCTACTTGCCAAGTTTTTTGAGCAGCTAAACGTGGTTTCCAATCATCATAAAGTGTTGTTTTTGTATCAATTTGATGAGCACAGCCACCTAAAAACAAAAAAAACATGAATAAAATCAAATATTGTCGAATCAAATGTTGTTCCTTACTTTCCATATTCCGCTGATTTTTGGTAAAATTACCGCCTTTGAAGTAGGGCTCAGCAATATTTGGCAAATATGACCATAATAGCACTAGGTATAAATCACAAAACCGCATCCGTAGAATTACGTGAAAAAGTGGCTTTTTCGCCTGAGCAAATTTCAGAGGCGTTGCAACAATTAAGTGGCCATGCCGACTTTAATGAAGCGGTTATTGTGTCTACCTGCAATCGAACCGAGATCTATTGTAGCCTCGCTCAGCAAAATTCCCAAACACTGTTGAGCTGGCTTGCCAGTTTCCATGGTTTGGATGAACATGAACTGAGCAAAAACATTTATTGTTACGAAGATAACGATGCTATTAATCACTTAATGCGCGTGGCGTGTGGGTTGGATTCTTTAGTGTTGGGCGAACCGCAAATTCTGGGGCAAATAAAGCAATCGTTTTTTAGTGCTAAAAACCACGATGCAGTAGGTGTTACGTTCGATAGGTTGTTTCAAAAAACATTTTCGGTAGCGAAACAAGTTAGAACTGAAACCGATATTGGCGCAAGTGCGGTATCGGTAGCGTTTGCTGCAGTTAACTTGGCAAAGCATATTTATGGCAAGCTTGATAAGACCAATGTGTTATTAATTGGCGCAGGTGAAACCATTGAATTGGTTGCTAAACATTTATATCAAAATGAGCCTCAAAATATCACTGTTGCAAATAGAACTATTGAGCGAGCTCGTAACTTAGCTGACGAAGTGTCGGCAGATGTGATTGCTTTGGCGCAATTGCCTGAGCGTTTGCATAAAGCCGATATAGTGATTAGTTCTACAGCCAGCACTTTGCCTATTATTGGTAAAGGGGTGGTTGAGCAGGCGCTAAAGCAGCGACGTCACAAACCTATGCTATTTATAGATATAGCGGTTCCGCGTGATATAGAAAGCCAAGTTGGGGAGCTAGATGCTGCCTATTTATATTCCGTTGATGACTTACAAACCATTGTAAGCGAGAATATGGCAGCGCGCGAGCAAGCTGCACAGCAAGCGCAAATAATTATTACTGAACGCACCAAAGAATTTGCAATGTGGATGCGTTCACTCGATTCGGTAGATTTAATCCGCCATTATCGAAACGATGTACAAACAATTAAGTCTGAACTTGTAGAGCGTGCTGTTAGTCAGCTCAATACAGGTAAAGATGCAGAAAAAATTATATTAGAGCTCGCCAATAAATTAACCAATCGCTTAATGCACGCGCCTACCCGTGCAATACAAGATGCAGCGAAAAAAGGTGAAGTGGCGCAGCTAAACCAGTTGAAAAAAATGTTAGGTATTGATCAGGAATAACCGTTAAATGAAAGAGTCTGTTTATAATAAATTAGAAACCTTAGTAGAGCGTTACGAAGAAGTACAAGCGCTGCTAAGCGACCCGTCGGTCATTAGTGATCAAAACCGTTTTCGTGCGCTTTCAAAAGAGTATTCTGAGCTTGAAGAGATTGTAAAAACGTTTTTAAACTATAAAGAAACGCAAGACGATTTAGCCAGTGCAGAAGAAATGCTTAAAGATTCTGACCCTGAAATGCGTGAAATGGCGCAAGAAGAATATAAAGAAGCAAAAGCACAAATACTAGTGATTGAAGATCAAATTCAAGTATTAATGTTGCCAAAAGATCCGCGAGATAACAACAACGTGTTTGTTGAAGTACGAGCAGGGACGGGCGGCGATGAAGCTGCTATTTTTGCTGGTGACTTATTTCGTATGTACAGCCGCTACGCAGAAAATAAAAAATGGAAAGTAGAAGTTGTAAGCACCAATGAAGGTGAGCATGGCGGTTACAAAGAAGTTATTGCAAATATCAGTGGCGAAGGCGTTTACGGTCAATTAAAGTTTGAATCAGGCGTACACCGCGTACAACGTGTACCAGAGACTGAATCACAAGGTCGTGTTCATACCTCAGCGTGTACTGTTGCGGTTATGGCAGAAGTACCAGAAGCTGAAGCGATACAAATTAATACCGCAGATTTAAAAGTTGATACATTTCGTGCATCAGGCGCAGGTGGTCAGCACGTAAATAAAACTGATTCTGCTATTCGACTTACACATATACCTACCGGTGTTGTGGTTGAGTGTCAGGATCAGCGTTCGCAGCATAAAAACCGTGCTAAAGCGATGTCAGTACTTGCAGCACGTTTGCAACAGGCTGAAGATGAAAAACGCCATGCGGCAGAAGCTTCTGAACGTCGTGACTTGGTAGGTAGTGGCGATCGTTCTGAGCGTATTCGTACTTATAACTACCCGCAAGGTCGTATCACCGATCACCGTATTAACTTAACACTTTATCGTTTAAACGAAGTGGTAGCCGGTGATTTAAGTGCGATTATTGACCCATTAATGCAAGAGCATCAAGCTGACTTACTTGCGGCCATGGGCGACGAGTAATTGTGGCTCACACTCTTGAACAAGCAATTGCTGCAGGTGCTGACTTATTAGCATCTAGCAGCGAAAGTGCTAAATTAGATGCACAAGTTTTACTTCTTCATATACTTCAAAAACCTCGCAGTTACCTTTTTACTTGGCCAGAACATGCGCTTAGTGATGAGCAGCAATCGCAATTTAATGTATTTATCCAAAGACGTTTAAAAGGTGAGCCCGTAGCCCATATAACTGGGCTGCGTGAATTTTGGAGCTTATCGCTTGAAGTTAACGCAACGACCCTAATACCTCGACCAGATACTGAAACATTAGTCGAGCAAGCACTTGAAATAGCGCTACCCGCTACAGCAAAGGTGCTTGATTTAGGCACAGGTACTGGTGCAATAGCGTTGGCACTGGGTAGTGAAATGCCTAATTGGCAAATTACGGCAGTAGATAGAGTAAGCGATGCAGTTGCACTTGCTACACGTAACCAACAGCGATTAGCGATTAATAATGTACACGTTAAACAAAGTAACTGGTTTAGTGAGTTGCATGGCGAAAAATTCAATTTAATTGTCACTAACCCTCCTTATATAGAAAGTAGCGATATACATTTAAATCAGGGTGATGTGCGCTTTGAGCCTTTATCGGCATTAGTGGCTGATGATTGCGGAATGTCTGATATTAAACAAATAATTACACAATCACGTGACTATTTGTCATCTAATGGCTATCTTTTAATAGAACACGGTTTTGAGCAAGGTGAAGCTGTTCGTCATTTCTTTGAAAAAATGGCGTTTGTTAATATTAAAACAGTGAAAGACCTTGGTAACAATGACCGTGTAACACTTGCACTGTGGCCCTAGAGAATAATAATTGCCTACTAGTGCGTTAAATAATGCCATGAAGGAATTTCGACTATGATGGGTGATTTTTTATTTTCAGATGAACCAGAAGAAACAATCGATGAGATTGAACACGGTACCTGGAAAGTATTAATCGTTGATGATGAACCTGAAGTTCATGCTGTTACAAAACTAGCACTGAGTGATTTTGAGTTTCAAAATAAACGCTTAGAGTTTATTAGTGCCTACTCAGGTGCTGAAGCGAAAGAGCTCATAAAGGAGCATCCAGATGCCGCTATTGTGCTACTTGATGTGGTAATGGAAACCGACGACGCTGGTTTGCAGGTTGCTAAGTTTATTCGTGAAGAAGCTAAAAATAATCATATACGGATTATTTTAAGAACGGGCCAACCTGGCCAGGCACCTGAACGCCAAGTCATTATTAATTATGATATTAACGATTACAAATCGAAAACTGAGCTAACGGCTCAAAAATTATTTACTGTTATTATGTCGAGCCTACGCTCGTATCGGGATATTATTTCGATTGAGCAGTCACGCGAAGGGCTTGAGAAAATAATTATAGCGTCTCGTGATATTTTTTCTGCGCATTCAATAGAGCACTTTATTGAAGGCGTTATGCAGCAATTAACATCTTTATTGGGTATTGCTGATCAAGCTATGTATGCCACCACTTTAGTTGCACAAAACCCAGAACATGAAATAAATAAAAAGCTAATAGTTTGCTCTGGCACTGGCGATTTTGAAAAAAGTGAAGGTAAAGAGCTTGATGAGGTATTACAAGCTGAGCAGTTAAGTGCGTGCCATCAGGCGCTTAATGATAAAAGTATCATTTATAAAGATAATTACTTATTTGCGTACTGCAGTAGTGAGTACAATCATAACTCAATGCTGTTCATATCAGGTGTCCCAAAGGATTTAACGGATACTCAGCGTCATTTAATCAAAATATTTTCTCAAAATGTGCAACTTGCCTTTGAAAATGTGCAGCTTCAGTCTGAAATAGAAGCGACACAACAAGAGCTTGTTTATAGGTTAAGTGAAGCAGTAGAGCAGCGCTCAACCGAGACAGGTAATCATGTTAAACGTGTAGCACATATTTGTCATATTTTAGCTGAGGGCTATGGTTTATCTAAACATGATGCAGATTTAGTAAGGTTGGCGTCGCCTCTTCATGATGTAGGTAAAGTGGGCATTCCTGATGCGATTTTAAACAAACCAGCAAAGTTAGAACCTCAAGAATGGGAAGTGATGAAAACCCATACTGATAAAGGCTATACTATTTTAAAAGACTCTCCCCATGAAATTGTGAGTACAGGTGCAATTATTGCAAAAGAGCATCATGAAAAATGGGATGGGTCTGGTTACCCACAAGGTCTAAGCGGAAACGCAATTAACGTATTTGGCCGTATAGTCGCACTTGCTGATGTATACGATGCACTTCGCCATAAACGGTGTTATAAAGAGCCTTGGACATTACAAAATGTGGTTGATGAAATTAATGCTCAAAAAGGCACGCATTTTGAACCAAAAATGGTTGAAGTATTTAACGAAAAGCTTGATGAGTTAGAGGCGGTTCTTAGCCGTTTTCCTGATTAGATTTTTATAAAACAGAAGTACAGGGGCATATGGATTATTTAGCAGTAAAGCACTCGCACATGGCAATTGCGATGTTAAGTGTAATATTATTTTATGTTCGCGCTTTTTCGCGAATGGGCAGTGGTAAATTAGCAAAAAATAAAGCGGTAATGATTGGTAGTCACAGTATAGATACTTTGCTATTGGTGTCTGCACTTACGCTTATATTTATGGCTAAAATTAATCCGTTTGAACAATATTGGCTATTAGAAAAAATAGTTTTAGTGGTTATATACATTGGTATTGGGGCTAAAAGCGCCCGACAAACTAAAATGGCGGCTAAAGTTGCTTACGTTTTAGTTAACACTGCTGTTATTTTAGCGATAGGTTATTTAGCGACGTCTAAATCAGCTTTTTTGCTTTAACTTTAAGTAATACCTGACTATTTGAGCTTTATAGTTGTTTTGTAAAGCTCAAATACAACTCCCTCTCAGAAAATATTCAAATACACCTCTATATTGGTATATAGCTTTAAAGTTAGGTAAACTACGCCTTCGTTTTCTAAAATGTTGCAGTATTAATGACTACCCTCGGGTTTGACGAACACGATGAATCTTATCTTGATGATGCTTACGATGAATTTACACCTCCAGCGATTTACCGCTGTATTAAAGCAGAGTCAAAGTGGGACCCTCAGATAGATTTAACACCATGTTATGAAACTTTAACTGACTTTGAACAGCAAATTTCAGCGCTGTGTTTAAAAGTGAGTGATGAGCACGATCGCCTCGAAAAATTATTAGATATGTTTTACAGTGATTGGCTATTTAGTGCATCAGGTTTAAAAGTGCCTGAATATAAATTAAATACATTAAGCTATACGCTTTCTATGCGCAGTGGTTCACCTACAACACTGGCAATTATACTTTGTCATTTTTTACAACAAGCTAATTGTGACGCGAACCTTAGTCTTACCCAAGGTGATGTTGGCGTACATGTGGCGATTAGTGACGAAGAAGGCTACATAATAGAGCCAAGCAGTGGACAACAAAGTTGGTATATTATCCCTGAAAACGCAGATGAAGATGATGGTCAAGAGCAAGAGCCACTAGAGCTGATTTTTGATGACGAAGTATATAAGTTATTTTTAGCTCAGCAAAAATGGTCTTTCATTAGCGAAAATAAATTTGGTCATGCTTTAACCTGTGTAGAGATGCTAATGGAGTTAATAGGCGACGACCCGTATGAGAGACGCGACAGAGGTTACTTATTAAATCAGCTCGGTTGCCCTAAAATGGCACGTGATGATTTACAGTTTTTTGTAGATGAGTGTCCGGACGATCCTGCAATAGAGATTATTCAACACCAAATAGAAGAACTAGAAGATAATAATAAAACGCACCATTAAGAATAGGAATAATTATGGTTGAAACTCAAAGCGCATTAATTACAAATGATGCCGTTGTGCTTGGTTTGCTTGCTATTATTTTGGGGTTTATTTTTAAAACCTCAAACAGTGAGCGTCCAGCTTTAAAACGATTTTATAAATACGTACCTGCTTTATTGCTGTGTTACTTTTTACCTTCGTTATTAAATACCTTTGGTATTGTAGATGGTAATAAATCTAATGTTTATTATGTGGCTTCGCGCTACTTACTACCTGCCTGTTTAATACTACTTACCATTAGTATTGATTTAAAAGCGATTATTAACTTAGGCCCTAAAGCACTTATTATGTTTTTAGTGGGTACTTTAGGTATTGTTATTGGTGGGCCATTAGCTATTTTAGTTGTGAGCGCATTTGACCCAAGTATTGTTGGTGGGCATGGCCCAGATGCCGTATGGCGCGGTATGACAACTGTTGCAGGTAGCTGGATTGGCGGCGGTGCTAACCAAGCATCAATGAAAGAAATGTTTGAAGTTGGTGGTGATATATTCTCAGTAATGATTACAGTAGATGTAATTGTCGCTAATATTTGGATGGCTGTTTTATTGTTAATGGCAGCAAATCATAAAAAGATTGATGCAGCGACGGGTGCTGATACAAGCGCAATTGAAGACTTGAAAAAGCGTGTAGAAGAATATCACGCAGAACATGCACGCATCCCAACTCTTAATGATTACATGACGCTGATTGCAATTGCATTTGGTATAACTGGCTTAGCACACTTTTGCGCTGACTTTTTGGGGCCGTACTTTGGCACTACTTATGAATGGGCAAAAGAATACAGCTTAAACAGTAAATTCTTTTGGCTAATTGTTATATCAACAACGATTGGTATAGGCTTATCGTTTACTAAAGTGAGGCAAATAGAAGCGTTTGGCGCTTCAAAAGTAGCTTCTAGCTTTTTATATATTTTGGTTGCATCGATTGGTTTACACATGAATGTAACCGCTATTTTCAATAACCCTGGGCTATTTTTAGTGGGTGCAATTTGGATGTTAGTGCATGCAAGCATCATGTTAATTGTGGCTAAACTGATTAAAGCACCGTTATTTTATATGGCAGTGGGTTCTCAGGCTAATGTGGGCGGCGCAGCGTCAGCACCTGTTGTAGCATCAGCGTTTCATCCGTCATTAGCGCCTGTTGGTGTCTTGTTAGCTGTACTAGGCTACGGTGTGGGTACTTATATGGCTTATATTTGTGGATTAATGATGCAAGCAGTTGCACCTTAAGGAATTTAAATGAAAGACCAAATTATTAAAATTAATGAAATTGAACTTGCAAACAACAAACCGTTTGTATTGTTTGGTGGTATTAACGTATTAGAATCTCGTGATTTAGCTATGCGTGTTGCAGAGCATTACGTAGAAGTTACGACGAAACTAAATATTCCTTATGTATTTAAGGCCTCATTTGATAAAGCTAATCGCTCTTCAATCAATTCGTACCGTGGTCCAGGTATGGAAGAAGGTTTAAAAATATTCGAAGAAATTAAAAACACGTTTAAAATTCCACTGATTACTGATGTACATGAACCGCATCAAGCTGCACCTGTTGCAGAAGTTGTTGATGTAATTCAGTTACCTGCTTTTTTAGCGCGTCAAACAGATTTAGTTGTGGCGATGGCTAAAACAGGTGCAATTATTAATGTGAAAAAACCACAGTTTTTAGCGCCACATGAAATGCGTCATATCATTACTAAATTTAATGAAGCTGGTAATAACAACGTAGCCCTTTGTGAGCGTGGTTCTAGCTTTGGTTACAACAACCTTGTGGTTGATATGCTTGGTATGGATGACATGAAGGCAATGGCACCTGTTATTTTTGATGCAACACATGCGCTACAACGCCCTGGTGGACGAGCTGACTCTGCTGATGGTCGCCGTGCACAAGCAGCAGAGCTTGCGCGCAGCGGTATGGCGTTGGGTATTGCTGGTTTATTTATCGAAGCGCATCCAAATCCTAACGAAGCTAAATGTGATGGCCCATGTGCGCTAGCACTTAGTAAGTTAGAAGGCTACTTAACGCAAATGAAAGCGGTTGATGATTTAATTAAAAGTTTTGCCCCACTTGATACAAGTGCAAGCGATTTATAATTAAGCATGATGTTTATTAAAAAGCGACTCAGGTCGCTTTTTTTATGCCTTTAATATACACAAACTTATATGATGTATATAATCTCACGCATAAGAAAAACTAATTCTAAGCTTGGTTATTATGTCAAGACGGGTACCTCCATTAAACGCATTAAAAGCCTTTGAAGCGGCTGCACGCCATTTAAGTTTTACAAAAGCTGCAGAAGAGCTTTATGTAACGCAGGCGGCAGTAAGTCATCAAATAAAAACACTTGAAGAGCATTTAGGGCTGAAGTTGTTTTTACGTAAAAATCGCTCTTTATTATTAACTGAAGAAGGCCAAGGCTATTTTTTAGATATTAAAGAGATTTTTACTCAGCTTATTGATGCAACTGAAAAGCTATTAGCTCGTGGCGCTAAGGGCTCACTAACGGTAAGCCTAACCCCTAGTTTTGCTATTCAGTGGTTAGTGCCTCGTTTGAGTTTGTTTAATGAGTTACATCCAGAGATAGATGTGCGAATAAAAGCACAAGACCAAGATGAAAACTCACTCACTGATGACGTAGATATTGCTATTTATTATGGAAGGGGTCATTGGAATGGCGTACAAGCGTACAAGCTTCATACCGAATATTTAGTACCACTTTGTAGTCCTATGTTATTAAGCGGATTAAAGCCGCTTGATCAACCTAGTGATTTAGCGCATCACACACTATTACACGACACTACACGTAAAAACTGGAAAACGTGGATGAAAACCGCAGGCGTGCGTAACATCCAGGTAAATCAAGGGCCTATATTTAGCCACTCCTCTATGGTGTTACAAGCAGCTGTACATGGACAAGGTGTGGCAATTGGCAATAGTGTATTAGCTAAACCCGACATAGACGCAGGGCGTTTGGTAATTCCGTTTAATCATAGCCTAGAGAGTAAAAATGCGTATTACTTAGTGCTTCGTGAGTCGCAAACAGAGCTTGGTAAAATAGTTTCGTTTAAAGAGTGGATGCTGAGCTTAGTAGAGCATGAGCAAGAACATGAGTATTAATAATGATTGAATGGTTTAAAAGCACGGAGCAACCTGCAATAGCACAGTTTATATTTGCACATGGCGCAGGTGCTGGTAGCGATTCTGACTTTATGCAGCACATGGCAAAATTAATAAGCGAGCAGGGGGTTGATGTTGGTTTATTTGATTTTGAATATATGCAAATCGCTAAACAAACTAATAAACGCAGGCCTCCTGAGCGAGCACCAAAGTTACTTATTTATTATGAACGAGTGCTAACGAATGCGCAGCCAGATTTACCGTTGTTTATAGGCGGTAAATCGATGGGCGGTCGCATGGCATCAATGCTTGCATGTAGTACAGAGCAAAGCCTTTCAGGTGTTATAGCATTTGGTTATCCATTTCATCCGCCGGGTAAGCCAGAAAAATTGCGCACCGATCATTTTGCTAATATTGTTTGCCCTTTTTTAGTCTTACAGGGCGAGCGAGATACATTTGGTACACGTGAAGAACTTCTTACTATGAAAATGCCAAAGCAGCCTTTGTTTACTTGGCTGAGTGATGGCGATCACTCATTAAAACCACGTAAAAAAAGTGGCGTAACTGAACTGCAAAATAGAGAAACAGCAGCGTTAAGTGCCGTTGAATTTATTAAGCAACAAATTGAGATACGTTAAGACTCGAGCAGGGGGTTAGATGATTAAATTATTTTTAATGACCGGTAGTATTTTTTGTATGCTTTCGGTGATGTTAGGTGCATTTGCTGCCCATGGTTTAAAAAGCCGCTTATCGGAGTATTCATTAGGCGTTTTTAAAACGGCTGCTGAGTATCAAATGGTACATGGACTTGCACTTATTGCGGTGGCTATTTTAATTAAATGGGGCATAAACCTGAGTTGGGCTGGTGGCTTTTTTATAATGGGCACACTACTTTTTAGTGGTAGTTTATATTTACTCGCTCTAACAGGAATGAAGTGGCTTGGGCCTATAACACCGCTTGGTGGGTTGTGCTTTATTATTGGTTGGATTGTTATTTTAGTGCAAGTTGCACGATTTAAGTTTTAAAGAGTTTAAGGGTTAATATGTCTAGTGTTGTGATTTTTTGTCGTAGTGGTTTTGAAAACGATGCCGCTGCTGAAATAACGTTTCATGCTGCAGAGCAAGGTTTTGCAGGGTATGTAAAAGCAAAACCAAATACAGGTTATGTTGTTTACGAATGTTTTGAAGCGCATCACAGCGACGAAATAATCAAAAAAGTTGATTTTAAAAACATGGTGTTTGCACGTCAATGGTTTGCCGGCACATTACTTGAAAACATGCCAGTAGAGGACCGTGTGAGTGCAGTAGTTGAAGCTGCTAAAGATTTTACATTATGCTCAGAACTGCGCGTTGAAACGCCAGACACAAACGAAGGCAAAGAGCTTTTAACGTTCTGTAAAAAAATCTCAACACCGCTTAAAAAAGCCCTCGAAAAACAAAATACAGTACTACGTGAGCCAAAAGCAAATCGCCCAGTAATGCATGTCATGTTTTTAACAAACAATACGGCTTATGTTGGTTACTCGTATAGCTTTAATAATTCTCCATTTTTTATGGGTATTTTGCGCCTTCGTATGCCAAGCGATGCACCGAGTCGCTCAACGTTAAAACTCGATGAGGCATTTAACGTATTTATACCTGAGCAACAACGCGAGTCACGCGTAGCTGCCGGTATGCGCAGTGTTGATTTAGGTGCATGCCCAGGTGGTTGGACTTATCAGCTTGTACGCCGTGGTATGTTTGTAAGTGCGATTGATAACGGCCCAATGAATGACGATTTAATGCAAACTGGGCAAGTTAAACATTTTAGAGCCGACGGTTTTAAATATCGCCCAGAAAAAAGAAATATTACTTGGTTAGTATGCGATATGGTGGAAAAACCGACCAAAGTGACTACGCTAATGATTGACTGGGCAGTAAATGCATACGCAAAAGAGTTTATATTTAACTTAAAACTGCCTATGAAAAAACGCTTTGATAGTGTTTATGAATGTCTTTCGATGATCAGAAAAGAGCTTGAGAAACAAGGTATCAATTACGAGTTGCAAGCTAAACATCTATATCATGATCGTGAGGAAATAACCGTTCATTTAAACGTTACTAAGGTGCCACAAAATTTGTATAGTTAATATGTAGAGGCTAAAAGTGGTAAAAAACAATATTAATAAATGGCTAAGTTTACTTTTTTTATCACTTTTAATCACAGGCTGTGGCGGGGGAGGCGAAAGTAGTGATACAACTACGGCCCCTGGTAACGCTGCGCCCAGTGTTACGCTTTCGGTTAGCAGTAACGTTATTACTTCTAATCAATCATTTACTATTACAGCGCTTGCAAGTGATAGCGACGGACAAATTGCCAGCTATCAATGGCAACAACTTAGCGGGCCTGAGTTTACGTTTACCTCTAACGGTAACACGCTTACAGCCACTGCACCTAGTGTAACAACCGATACGACCTTTAGCTTTTCGGTTACAGTTACTGACAACTCAGGTGCTACTGCACAACAAGTTTTTTCAGGCACTATCACCTCTCAAAATAATGCTCCTACAGTTAATATAACAGGCCCAAGTAGTGCACTTGCCAGCACACAAGTTAGTTTAGTTGCTAACGCTCAAGATACAGATGGCACTATAAGTAATATTAATTGGATTCAGTCTGCTGGGGACAATGTTGAGTTTTCACAAACTGATGGAGTCCTTAGTTTTACCGCCCCTAATGTATCTGAAAATACAACACTAGGTTTTAGCGTAACCGTAACTGACAATGCAGGTAAAAGCGCTCAAGCGAGTAAAACGGTTTTAATTAATCAAGTAAATAGCGCGCCAACAGTCATTGTTACAGGCCCTGAAGAAGCTGAAAAAGATGACAGCGTAACCCTAGTTGCAGATGCACAAGACAGCGATGGTAGTATTAATAGCATAACTTGGCAGCAAATAAGTGGTCCTGTAGTTGAACTTACTCAAACACAAACAAGCATTAGCTTTAATGCGCCCACTGTTGCACAAAATACCAATGTTACATTTGTGGTTACTGTAACCGATGACGATAACGCTACAAATAGCGCTCAAAAAACAGTTGTAGTATTAGCACCAAACAATCCACCAACTGCAGATGATGTAAGTATTAGCGTGCAATATAATCAAGCCACAGAATTTAGTTTAGTAGTTAGCGATGCTGATAACGATACGGTTCAGATTGATTTTGGTGATGATTTAAATGGTGCACAAATTAGTGTTATTGATGCACAAGCCTTACTTTTTAGCTACACACCTCCTGCGAACAGTATCACTTCACAAAGCTATACGTTAACAGCGTCTGATTCAAAAGACACAACCGAATTTACACTGAATATTACGGTGGTTGATTCAACGCCCGCTACAATTAGTAATGTAACACCCCAAAGTAATAATGACCCAGTTCTTGTAGATAGCCCTGTTAGTATTACATTTTCAGATATTATGCTAACGAGCACTTTAGCAGTTAATTCTAGTAGTGGTGCTTGTACAGGAAGTGTACAAGTGTCAGCAGATGATTTTACTACTTGCTTGGCCTTAAATATTGAAAGTTTGTCGGGTACTACTAGTGACACAAGTACTTATTTTCATACTGTAAATGTAAGCGCAAGCTTTAATGAAGATACCCAATATATTGTCCGTGTTACAGCTGATTTAACTAATTTTGATGATACGGCCATTGAAACGCAAACAGCTACTTCTTTTACTACCTCTAGCCAAGATATAAAAATAACTGAAGTTTCTTCTGTGCAATTTAGTAACGACCTACCTTGGATTGAAATTTATAACGGCACAGGGGCAGCTGTAGACTTACAGAGTTATTCGCTTAAATCCCGCAGTATTAATATGGTTAATAGCTCGACTAGTGCAGAGACAACTTTTTCACTGCCCAATAAAGAGCTTGAAAATGGTGAGTACCTTATTTTACAAAGTAAGTTTGGAGATGATTTTTTAGTAAATGCGTCAGTTAACAACCCTAAAATAGCGCTTGTAGGTAATGCTAGTGATGAAATTAGACCTTATTGGTACATAAACGGTTTTGTAGAATTACTTAATAGTGCAGGTACACAAACAATCGACTTTATAAAATTTGGTAACTCAGTACAAGAACCAGTAACGCCATCACAATGGCAAGGTGGTAACGCAGAGCAGATCATCTCCGAGCAAGGAGGCAGCTTAAAGCGCGAGCTTAATGCGACAGACACTAATCAAAGTACTGATTGGAGTTATTCTGTGTTTAACACACCCGCTGGGCCAAACAATATAAATTGCACAATAGATGATGATGAGGATGGTATTCCTGATTGCGCTGAGCAACAGGGTACAACATTCGCGGGTTTACCACTTTATGAGTGGGGGGCGCGTACCTCACAAAAAGATATATTTATTGAAGTTGATTATATGGACAGCAGTGATGTAGGTATTACTCCACATCGAACAGCACTTGAAAAAGTAGCCACTGTTTTTGCAGAAAAAGGCTATACAGTCCACTTTGACGTAGGTGATTTGTTTGATCAAAATACAAATACAGCACCGCAAAACTTTGATTTAGGTGGCGGAAATCTTGTCCCTTTTAATAGCTATACCCCGTTTGAATACGATTTAAGTAGCCCTAATTTATTTGCTTATAAAATGGAATATAGCGATATAACTCGCAGGCCCATTTTCCATTATTTATTAATGGCAAGTAGTGGTAACGAAGACGGTAGTATTAGTGGTTCGGGTATTGCTGAGATAAGCGGTAATGATTTAATGGTAACTATGGGGGGCTGGGGTTTAACGCTTGATACGCAAGTAGCAACCAATGTAACTTATAATTATCAAGCATCAACAATATTTCATGAGTTAGGTCATAACTTAGGTTTATACCATGGCGGTGATGAAGAAGTTAATTTTAAGCCTAATCATTTAAGCTCTATGAACTATTTATATCAATTAGCGGGTTTATCAACAATAGGTAATAACGAAGGCGATCGCTACTATGAGCGTTTTTACCCAGGCAATGCTAGTTGCGATATTGCACCAAATACTAATAGTCATTTAGGCTCTACAGATGATTTTATTATTGATTATTCAAATGGTAGTTCAGCAGATTTAAATGAAAGCACCATACTTGAAGTACAGGGGTTAAATAGAAATAGCTCACTACCAGTTGATTTTAATTGTAATGCAATTAACACCGAAAGCTTAACCAGCTTTGATACTAACCAAGATAATACAATATCAATACTGAGTGATGTAGATGAGTGGAGCATGCTTAATTTACAGTTTTATATGCAAAGTGCAGGTAATCGATTTGGTGTGCCAAATACAAATAACAGTAAGGTGCGTAATTTACAAAGCTCGCCTACTAATATTGAAACGCTGCCCAGTTATATAAAAGAAGCACAGCCAAGTAGTGCAATTATTGCTGAATTAAAAGCAATTAAAGAGCAATAGTATGAAGCCAATGCTAAGCACTAAGTTTATTATCTTGAGTAGTTTTTTTAGCTTACTAATAGCGTGTAGCGATACTAACAATGCACGTGAGTGGTTACTAAAAAATGATAATTTGTATTATAAAAATACAGCTGTTGACTGGCGAATTGAATCAGTAAAGGACTGTAATACATGCGTTATAAGCCAAGATGTTGTTTATCAGCCTGAAGGTATTAGTCGTTATAATACGTTAATGCAGAGTAAGAATTGGGTCGCGGTACATGAACTAAGTAAAATCAATGTCATTCGTTTAAAGATGCCAGACCAAACACCTTATTTATACGTAGAGCGTGTAAAAGGTCAAATACTAAAGCTGTTTGATCAGCATCAAAACTACAGTATAAAAATTGGTGAAGTTACAGCCGTTAATATTAATAATCAGCGCTTTAGTATTTTGATTAAAAAATTTGAAGAAGTAGATAAACAAAGCGATGGATTACCAAGGCGTGCATCGCTTGAGTTTATTGCTTTAAAAATAGATTAAAAAGCACCTTAGGTGCTTTTTAATCTAGGGTGCGGTGTCCTTCGAATATTGAAAAGTCAGCAACCTTTTAATTAACTGCGATATTTTGGACGATAGTTATCTACCCATAAACGTGTTGCGCCGCACACTGCGACTGGCATAACTATTAAGTTTATAAAAGGGATAGCAGTTAACAACATAACAGCAAAACCAAATCCGTATGACAAACCTTGCTTAGATTTTAAATCGTCTTTCATTTGCTTAAAGTCAATTTTATGATTATCAAACGCATAGTCTTCGTATTGAACTGCGTACATCCAACAAGTAAACAACCCCCATAGTATTTGACCAATGACCGGTAAAACCCATAACAATATAAAAAAGCCAATTGCGCGAGGAAGGTAGTAGCATAGTTTTGTCCACTCACGGGCAAGCATGCGAGGTATATCTTTAACTAGTTCGGTAAAGCCGTCATCGTTAATTTTTTGACCTGTTAGGTAAAGCTCAACTTTTTCACTCAAGAGCGCATTGAAAGGGGCTGCAATAAAATTAGTGATAACTGTAAAGAGCATACTATAGCTAAACAAAACAACTAATACAGCAATAGGCCACATTAGCCACTCTAACCAGCTTAACCACTCGGGGAGCATGTTGTTTATGTAGCTAAAACTATCACTTAACCAGCCAACTAAAAAAAACAGCGAGCTACCAAACAGCAAAATATTAATTAATAGCGGAATAAGGACAAAACGCTTTAGCCCTTTTTGGCTAATTGATTTAAACCCCGAAAAAAAGTATTCCATACCTTGTGTGATCTGCACTGTAACCTCAAAAAATATTTACCATTACTTATAGTATAAATAGCTTAAAAATTTTGAACAGTACTTTTAAGTAACAAAGTGTTAGCTTTAATATTGTGGTTTTGTTTATATAGTAACAATAGGTGTTCAGTAATATGCAACTATGATTATTTAAGACAGGCCCGATTATTTTTTGCCAATAAAATAAAAAACTTACTAATCATGACTATACTGAACTTTACTGCGTAAGAAAAAAGCGCTTGATTAAAGCTTTTGTTGTTTCAATGTGTATAAATAATACGGGTAAAGGAAAATGGGTACGGATAGGTTAAAAAAGTTATTATCTCACCAGCAAGGCATTTTATCTAAAATAGCATTAGGGGTACCTTTAAGTGAGGTGCTTACTGAAATTTGTTCATCAATCGAGCAGATTATTGATGATGAATCCGCTAGGTGTTCAATCTTATCAGTTAAAGGCCAGCAGCTTTTTCATTGCGCAGCTCCTAATATTCATCCAGAGTACTGTAGTTTGCTTAATGGAGTCTATATAGGGCCAAAAGTGGGCTCATGTGGTACTACTGCATTTTCGAAATCGCGCACTATTGTTGAAAATATCGAAACTTCACCGCTGTGGGAGGACTTTAAAGACTTAGCACTAAAGTTTGGTCTTAAGTCATGTTGGTCAACGCCTATTTTTTCAACTCAAGCCGATTTATTAGGCACCTTTGCTATCTATCACAGCACTCCTAAATCACCATCAAAGCAAGATTTAGAGTTAATCGATTTTTTTGTGCACTTTTCTAGTATCGCTCTTGAAAAAAGTAACGAATTTAACAAAGCAAAACAGCTTCTCGCGAATTTACAGCAAAGTAATGAAAAGTTTAAAGCCTTCACTAAGGTAATGCCCGATCTCATCCTTATTTTAAGTGAAGAGGGAATTTATACCGATGTGTATGGTACCTCTAATGAGTTACTGCTTGATTCAAGCAAGGACCTTATTGGTCAAAGTGTTAAGGACCTGCTCTCCCAAGACGATGCACAAATGATAATGGACGTTATTAAAAAAACACTCTCGACTAACGAGACGCAAATTTTTGAATATGAATTAGCTGTACCAAAGGGCAATATAGTTTTTGAAGGCAGGGCTGCTGCATTAGATCATTACCACCCCAATAGTCCTACAAAAAGGCACGTAGTATGGATGGCCAGAGATATTTCAATAAAGAAAAAGGCCGAACAAGAAGTACATAAGCTTGCCTTTTACGACCCATTAACTAATCTTCCAAATAGAAGAATGCTTAGCGACAGATTAAGCATGTGTGTGGAGAGTGTTAAGCGAGATAAAAATATAGGGGCGTTATTATTTTTAGACCTAGATAATTTTAAGCGTATTAATGACTCACTTGGGCACAGTGCGGGTGATGAAGTACTTGTGGAATTATCAAAAAGGTTAAGCGCAATAATAAAAGGATCTGATACGTTGGCCAGAGCGGGTGGCGATGAGTTTATTATTTTACTAAAACACGTTGGAGAAAATACACAGCAGGCGAGCATCAAGTGCAAAATAGTAGCCAAAGAGATTCAAAGAGCTTTTCATGATAAATTTGAAGTGGGCAACCTTGCATTTCAAGTAAGCTGCAGCATAGGTATTTGTCTAATTGATAGCGTAAATGCGCAGGCAGGCAATATATTAAAATTTGCAGACACGGCTATGTATCGTTCTAAAAATAAAGGGGGGAATAGCAGTAGCTTTTACGATCCAGCCTTACAAACACTGCTTGAAAAACAAACTGAACTAGAAACCGATATAGTCAGAGCGATTGCATCTGATGAGTTTTGTGCTTATTTTCAGCCTCAGGTAAATACGTATGGTGATGTTATTGGTGCTGAAGCACTCATTAGGTGGAACCATCCTCAAAAAGGGTTAATAGCGGCAAACGAATTTATACCAATTGCAGAGCAATACGGGCTTATTCAAAAACTACAAAATATTGTTTTACATGATATATGTATTTTAATAAACGAACTTAAAGCAGATAACATAATTGACGACTCGTTTAGTGTTTCAATTAATATTAGTCAAAGCCAGTTTAATTCATCAAATTTAAAAGGAGAGCTGTTTAGCACTATCAATAAATTTGATATTCGAGCGCAGCAAATTAAGTTAGAAATAACTGAGTCAATGCTCTCAAGCGATATAGATTATACAATTAGACAAATGAAAGAACTCATTGCCGCTGGCTTTTTATTTTCGATTGATGATTTCGGAACCGGTTACTCCTGCTTAGCGTACTTAAGTGCGTTTCCTGTTAAAGAATTAAAAATAGATAAAAGCTTTATTGATAAAATTTTAGATAGCACGGTTGGCTTTAATATTGCGCAAACAATTATCAGTTTAGGAAAAAGCTTAAACTTAGAGGTAGTTGCAGAGGGCGTAGAAACAACAGAACAATATGACTTACTTAAAAAAATGAATATTGACGCCATGCAAGGCTACTTAATTGCAAGGCCGATGGATAAAGAAGGCTATGCAAAATGGCATAGCGCTAATACCAATGCGCAATAATACTTGAAGACTACTATTTATTAATTAGTAATAACCTAGCAAAATTTACACACTTGCTAGGCCACTTTTGCTCTTTTAGCTGGTGAAATGTTATAACTCATATGCTAAATAAGGAGTAAAGATTTTTTAATTAAACAATGCTAAGCTATGACCGCTTAAATATATTATTTAAAGCTTAATAAACTTATAACAATGAATGGAAGCTTTATGCAGTTAGTCGATTTGAACCCGAATGATCCCGACGTGGTAAATGTATTTGATGATATAGACCGACTTATAAACTCTTTATATCCTGTGGCTACCGCACAGTCTCTGGAGTTAAACGAATTAACCTTACCTAATGTGTACGCTATTGGTTTAAAAACTGAAGAAGGTATTATTGCCTGCGGTGCGATTGTAGAGAAATTTGATACTCAGCCTTATGGCGAAATAAGACGTTTATATGTAAAACCAAGTCATCGTGGTAAAGGGCTATCAAGACGTATTATGCAGATTTTATTGCATCAAGCTGGCGAAAAACAAATCCCGTTAATACGCTTAGAAACAGGCCCAAAACAAATAAAATCAATCAATTTATATGAAAATTTAGGCTTTAAACGCTGTAGCAGTTTTGGCTCATATGTAGATAATCCACAAAGTGTTTTTATGGAATTAGGGCTTAGTAAATAAGTTCATTAACGCTGCGACATGTTAAAGCTTAATGTGTCGTAAATATCTGCCTTCATTATTATCTTGTAATAAAAGTCATACTCAAACTAGTAACTATAAAAGCAGCTTTTATAGTGATGCAAAAATACTTCACTGTTTTTAACACCTGTCTTCGTATAAAATCTGCCTCGATAATTAGTGACTAACTTACAAAGCGAGAATTTTTATCTTTTCTAAAAGTAGCAATAAACAAATGAGCGAAATAACAGTAGTAACCCACAATGGTAATTTTCATGCAGATGACGTTTTTAGTATTGCGGTACTTAAACATGTTTTGCCAACGTTTAAATTGGTACGCACACGCGATAAAGCGCTTATAGAAAGTGCCGACTACGTAATAGATGTAGGTGGGGAATACGATCCTGAAACTAATCGCTTTGATCATCATCAACGTGGTGGTGCAGGCGAGCGAGAAAATGGCATTCCTTTTTCATCATTTGGTTTAGTGTGGAAAAAATACGGCTTAGCACTGTGTGATGATAACCAGGCCGTTGCTGATAGAGTGGATTCAGGCTTAGTTTCAACTATTGACGCCATTGATTGTGGTCATGTTGAAGGTGTATCAAAAGGGATAAGCTTGAGCCAAACAATTTCAATGTTTAACCCTACATGGGAAGAAGAAAGTAACTTTGATACCTGTTTTGATGAAGCCGTTGAATTTGCAGCACGTATGCTTACTCGTTTTATCGCCTCAGCTCACGGTAGTGTTAATGCAAAAGAGATTGTCGCCAAAGCAATTGAAAATGCAGACGATGCCAGAGTAATAGTGCTTGAAAAGTACACACCGTGGAAAAAAACAGTGCATATTTTATCAAGTGAGGCGCTATACATGGTTTACCCATCGCATTCTGGGCAATGGATATTACAAACAGTACCCGTTGAGCCTGGCTCGTTTGAAGATAGAAAACCGCTTCCTAAAGCATGGTCTGGTTTATCTGATCAAGCGTTCGTAGATGAAACAGGTATTGATGACGCTGTGTTCTGTCACAATGGTTTATTTATAGCGGGCACTAAGTCGTTTGAAAGCACAATGAAACTTGCCACTATGGCGCTTAGCGAATAACAACTCAGATTCATAACGAATACTAAGCATAATAATTTATATAGATTGTTATGCTTGTTATTTTTGCGCGGAGCATTATGTTTGAATTAAAAACAATCGCACTTTTTATTATTACAGCCTTAGCTGAAATAGTGGGTTGCTATTTGCCCTACCTTTGGCTTAAGCAAGATAAAAGCATTTTACTGTTAATTCCAGCGGCTTTAAGTTTGGCACTATTTGCATGGTTGCTCTCTTTACACCCTACTGCAGCAGGGCGTGTGTATGCAGCTTATGGCGGCGTATATATTTGCGTTGCGCTATTATGGTTATGGGTTGTTGATGGCGTAAAGCTTACTATGTGGGATATTATCGGTGGTTTAGTTGCACTGCTGGGTATGGCAATAATTATGTTCGCCCCAAAAAGTGCATAGCTAGCTTATACTCAATTAATCGAATTCGCCTGTACACTACTGCAATTTCCTACTTTCAATGCTACAGGCAATACCTAACGCTACATATGCGCCAAGTAATGATTTAAGCTGGTGGATGTATGCTAAGCGTTTTTGAAGTGCAGTTTTTATTCACTTTACAGAATACATAGGTATTACTTGGTTACAACACGTTGGCTAAATAGCAATAATTTTAGGTGTTGAGAACGCCTTGCTCTAATCCATCAAAAGTAAATTCTATAAACAAAGTAACTCAAGATGAATTTTAGTGAATGAGCTAACTCATTTTTGCTAATAAAATTTATAATGAGTCATTTAAAAACAGCCATTTTTTATAACTTTTCTTATCTTTAAAAATCATCAAAGTCCTGTTTTATATATGCTAGCGAGCAATAGTTGTTTGGTTATTTTTTTAACATCAAAAATCACTCGTTACGAGTAAAAATACTTGTTGGACTTGAATCTCTATTTTTCTTTTAATGCGCGGCACTAGCCGAGCCGGCATTAATTAAATAAAAGAGAAAGATAAATGAAAGAGACAACATCACTAGAACAAGCTCGTACGAGCTACAATGTTCGTCATTGGAGCCAAGGTTTTTTTGGTATTAATGATCAAGGTGATGTGTATGTTGCGCCCAAGGCTCATGCCCCAGAGCAAACCATTGCACTAACAGATATCGCAAAGCAACTACAAGATAAAGGTTTAAGCTTACCTGCTTTAGTTCGTTTTCCGCAAATTTTACACCATCGTGTACACAGCTTATGCGGCGCATTTAATACTGCGATTGAAAACTATGGTTACCCTAAAGACTATCTATTAGTTTACCCAATAAAAGTAAATCAACAGCGTGAAGTGGTTGAAGAAATAGTAGCAAGCCAAGCACAAGTAGAAAAAAAGCAACTTGGTTTAGAAGCAGGCAGCAAGCCTGAACTACTTACGGTACTAGCACTGGCTGAAAAAACCAGCGCCGTTATTGTATGTAACGGCTACAAAGATAAAGAGTACGTACGTTTAGCACTTATTGGCGAAAAGCTAGGTCATAAAGTGTATATCGTACTTGAAAAGCTTTCTGAGCTAGACATGGTACTTAGCCAAGCAAAAGAGCTTAATGTAAAACCACGCATTGGTATTCGTGTACGTTTAGCGTCGCAAGGTAAAGGTAAGTGGCAAGCGAGTGGTGGCGAAAAATCAAAATTTGGTTTATCTGCATCGCAAGTTTTACATGTAGTTAATCGTTTAAAAGGCGCAAACCAGCTTGATTTATTGCAGCTTGTGCATTTTCACTTAGGGTCACAAATGGCGAACATTCGTGACGTACGTTTAGGTGTAAGCGAAGCTGCGCGTTTTTACTGTGAGCTACGTAAATTAGGCGCAGAAATTGATTGTCTTGATGTAGGCGGTGGTTTAGCTGTTGATTACGACGGCACGCGTAGCCAATCGCATAACTCTATGAATTACAGTTTAGCTGAATATGCGAATAACATTGTGTACACCATTGGTGATACATGTAAGCAATATGAGCAACCAATGCCGACTATTATTTCTGAGTCGGGTCGTGCGCTTACGGCGCATCATGCTGTGCTTATTTCTAATGTTATTGGTACTGAAAGTTACACGCCAGAAGAGTTAGTAGCGCCAGCGGCAGATGCACCCCTGTTATTAAAAAATATGTGGGCATCGTTTGTACAGTTAACTGATTTAACGGATGACCGTGCATTAATTGAAATTTACCACGATAGCCAAGGTGACTTAGCTGAAGCGCATAACCAGTTTGCACTCGGTTTATTAGACTTATCGCAACGTGCATGGGCTGAACAAATTAATATTCGAATTTGTTATGAACTCAACAAGCACATGGATAATAAAAACCGTTTTCATCGTCCTATTATTGACGAGTTAAACGTACGTTTAGCCGATAAGTTTTTTGTAAACTTCTCGTTATTTCAATCGCTCCCAGATGCATGGGGCATTGATCAAGTGTTTCCGGTATTGCCGTTAAGTGGCTTAACTGAAGCGCCAAAAAAACGTGCCGTATTACTTGATATAACCTGTGATTCAGACGGCGCACTTGAGCATTACGTAGATGGACAAGGTATTGAAAGCACACTACCAGTGCCAGAGTTTAGTGCTGATAAACCTTATTTAATGGGCTTTTTCTTAGTAGGTGCTTATCAAGAAATTTTAGGTGATATGCATAACTTGTTTGGTGATACGCACAGCGCAATTGTTAATATGGATGAGCAAGGCGTTGCAAGTATTACCGAGATAAACCAAGGTGACACTGTTGCCGATATGATGCGCTATGTACATTTAGATGTTGAAAGTTTTCAGCAATCATACGAGCAGTTAGTAAGCACTAAAATTGAAAAACACGAACAGCAAAGCGTTTTAGACGAGTTGCAAAGCGGCCTTGATGGCTACACTTATTTAGAAGAGTTATAAGCAATGTCGACTTTGTTTGGTCACGCAGATCACTCATTGTACTCAAATGGGATGACGTTTTTACGTCGTCCTATGGTGCAAAACATTAATGCAATTGATGCAGACGTAGTGGTTTTAGGCTTACCATTTGATTTAGCGACCTCGGGCCGCCCTGGTGCGCGCTTAGGCCCTGATGCAATTCGTCGTGCATCGGTTCATTTAGCATGGGAAGACACTAAATACCCGTGGACTTTCCCGTTGTTTGAGCGCTTAAAAGTGGCAGACGCAGGGGACTTTACTTACCCTGTTGGCGATCCTGAGTATTTTACTGCGCAACTAGAAATGGCTGCTGATCAAATACTTCGCCAAGGTAAAACACTATTAGGTTTAGGGGGCGATCACTTTGTAACGCTTCCGCTATTGCGTGCTCATGCAAAAATACATGGCAAAATGGCGCTGGTACATTTTGATGCGCACACCGATACTTATAGCAATGGCTCGCGATTTGATCACGGCACTATGTTTTATCATGCACCAATGGAAGGGCTGATTGATGTTGAGCACAGTATACAAATAGGTATCCGTACAGACTTTGATCAAAGTAAACATGAGTTTGCTGTGATTGATGCAATGCAAGCCAACGATTTACATGCTAATGATATTGCAGCGCAAATACTTGAGCGAGTAGGAGACCTACCTGTTTACTTAACGTTTGATATAGATTGTTTAGATCCTGCGTTTGCGCCTGGTACAGGCACTCCTGTGTGTGGTGGTTTAACGTCAGATAAAGTACTTAAAGTACTGCGTGCGCTAAAAGGCATAAACATGGTAGGTATGGATGTGGTAGAAGTATCACCTTCGTACGACCAAAGTGAGCTTACCGCAATTGCTGCAGCAACCATTGCGAGCGAATTACTGCATTTGTGGACGCATAAAAATAAGTACTAATTATATAACTTAAGTACTACAAAAAAGGGTATGCGCTTGCATACCCTTTTTTTATTTAGAGGTATCGATTATTCAACTGCTTAATTTCTTTTAACCAAATAACGCTTAGCCCAATAAGAGGCAGGTTAGTAGTTACAGGGTTAAATGCTTCAATAAGCAATTGTGGCTGCATTGCAACTACAGCGAGTAAAAGGCCAATTAATGCTAAAACATTTAAAATTACTAGATATTTATTTTTATAAAATACAAATAAACACACGCCAAATATAATTTCACCAATTCCCGCTGAACGTGTAATTAAATCAGACACCTGTTCAGAATAGCCCGCACTGCCAGTCATTAATTTTTCAAGTGGAGCTACGTGATAAAGCTTTGGGAAAAAGCCGTGGTATATCCAACTTAAACTCACTATATAGCGAGCAAGTTGAATATAACCGCGATTATTTCCTAGCATTGTCAATACGCTCTTGTGCACTTGGGTGGCTAGATAAGTACTCTAATAAGTCATTTACTTTTTCTAGGTGTTCGTTTTCGCTGGTATGGCTTTCTTGCAGCGCTTCTATTGCATCAGCAAAATCATTACTCGAATACCCAAGTGACTCTAATTGAGTGAGTGCAAAGCTATCTGCCTCGCGTTCCATATCTCGTGAAAACCCTTGCTGAGCAAACGATGCACCCGTACCTAACGCAACCTCAGCAACTCCCTCTAAATCACCAAATACAACCGCTAGCACAATCGTACTTGCGGCAGATTGTGCTGTAATACGTACGCTATGCTGGTGGACTACATGGCCTATTTCGTGTAGCAATACCGCTTTTAGTGCATTGGGTTTATCGGCAAGTAAATTTGCTAAATCATCGGTGACCACGATACGGCCATGGGGTAGTGCAAACGCATTAGCACCAAAGCTGTCTGATTTATAAAACGATAATCTATAAACCGATTGATCAAGCGAAAGCGCATTGAGCATATTTGTAAAATGTGCTTGTACTTTAGTTTGCTGCTCTGCGGGCAGCTCACTTGGGTCAAGCGCAATCTTTTTAATTAGTGTAAAACTTTGCTCCCCCATTTGTTCTACAACATTACGTGGCAGGGTATCAACACTGTAAACAGCAATGGCGGGTACTGCTTTATAAAGTACTAACCACATAAAAAGCGGTGTAAATATGACTGCAGCTAAAATTGCCCATTTACTTTTTTCAAGGCGCTCCATTATGTGATGGTTATTTTCTTTAAATGGCCATCTGTAACTTACATCTTGAGGAATAAAACGACTGCCATCTTCAAAGTTTAGTTCGTCGGCAAGTCCTGCCATCCCCGAGCTTAATTTAAGACTTGAGATTGCGTGGCGAGCTAAAACGTGTTCATCGTTAATAACCTCAATGTGTGTGTCGCTAATAGTTGCAACACACACTTGATAGTTACTCGATGCGATGGGGAAAAAATGTCCCTTTACATGCATAGTGAGCTCTTAAGTTAAAGAAAGGTCAATATCAAATACGTTTGCAGCTTCTTCAGCAAATGATGATTGCTGTTCTTGCGCGGTATCAATTAGGTTTAATGCACCAGGATAAATAGTGACGTTAGTTACATCAGCGAGCATTTTTGATGTACGTACTTTTGTCCATGGGTATGCAAGGCCTAGCGAAAATACGATAGCCAACATATTAGTTAATAGTAAAACAGCGAAAGGAATTGGTTTTAGCTCTGATTTAAATGTAGCAACGCCTTCAAAATGGCTGTTATCAAAAATGTGATTTCTAATAGCGGCGTGCCATACAGCAGAAACAATGGCAATCATTAGCACATAGGCAATCATCATAAAGATAGGAAGCATAACCATAGCTGCAGAGTTTTCTAAATTTTGTTGATTTTCAATATCTACTAAGTTGAGGCCAAATAATCCTAAAATCCCCATAAATACCACCATGGTGATAGAGCTCACTACAAAGCAAATAAGCGCTGTGAGGTAATAGGTCTCGCCTTTTAGATTTACAGTAAGCGGTTTGTCGCCATAACTAATATTGCTATGTATATAGCTATCAATACGCTTTATAACGTAAGGCATTAATAAATAAAGCGTAAATATGCTTGCAATAGGTAAAAGTATAAAGTTAACAAAGGCTTCGCCATAACTGCCTTTAAAAGCAAAGCGAACATTACGATGGCGGGTCATACGCAGATTAAAACGTAAACCTTGGTTAATAATCCATGGCATTAAAAAGATAAAACCAAGAGCAATAAACAGGCCTAAAATAGGCATAAAGCTAATAGAAAATGTATAAATAAAAAATACAACAACCGCTAAAATCCGACCTTTTAAAATTTGTATTGGTGTTGCTAGGTAGTCAAAGCTATGACCATCTATACGGGTGTGGCCGTAAAAATAGCGATGCGTACGTACTTTAGCCCACGCTGAATATATGCCAAGCGTAATAACGCTAAGTAATATATTTACAATCCAAATTCCAAAAAACTCACCACCTTTACCACTAAACTGCACTTTTCCGCTAAAAATTGGTTCAGCAGGCTCATTTATTGGTGGGGTTGTTTCAGATGGGGTAGGGTGTATTGATTCCATTAAATTATATCCATGTTGTTTTTTTGTTAATTTACCCATTTTTAGTGCAAAACTCAATGTTTATAATTATCCAACCCTTCTGCAAGCAGCTATAAATAGGCGTTTTAAGTATTAAGTTGAATACTCTAATACTTTTTTATAAATAAACCTCGCTGGTTTATGTATTTGGCTGGTAACTGGGGTCTTTAGCTTTTTAATATGCGATTTAGCTACTATACATAGTTAGTGCTGCTTAAATGTAATGGCATTAATTATGTATTAAGCACACCTACGTACAATTAAGCTAATTGATTTATATGCCAAAATAATAGATTGTAAGAGTAGTGCGGATGTAAATTTATTTAGGTTTTACAGCTTTTATCACCGCTTTAAATAACATTAGGATATTTATTATGTTTCAAGCAGTCGTGTTAGGGGGATTAGAGTTTAGCCCGCTGATTGTTTACTTCCCAATTGCATTTATTTTAACGGCGTTGACTCGTTTTGTTTTGCATCGACTAGATTGGCATGACCGTATTTGGAAAGTGGCTTGGTTTGAGGTGTCACTATTTGTTTGTTACTTGGCACTCGCCGTCTATTTATACCAATCTGTTTAATTAATTGAGCTATTTTGAGGCAAGAAAACCGTGTCGATAACAAGGCAAAAATTTCGTTATTTAGTTGTTCTATATCAGAAATTTTTAACACAGTTAGCGTCAGGTTTAAGCCCTCAAATTACTCAAGTATTATTGCGGGTTGGTATTACTAAGTGGAAGATAAATTGAATGATTAAATATCTGCGTATTACTTTTACTATCTTGGTTGTTATAGCTGCGGTTTTTGCTGGGCGTTGGGTATGGACTGACTACATGCATACTCCTTGGACGCGTGACGGGCGTATTCGAGCCGATATTATCACGGTTGCTCCAGACGTGTCGGGTTGGGTAACTGCTTTAAATATTAAAGATGGTCAAAACGTACAAAAAGGCGAAGTACTTTTTAATGTTGATAAAAAGCGTTATCAAGCAGCGCTTGATAAAAGTAAAGCAAACACAGAAAACGCATTGTATACATGGGAGCTTGCCAAGCACAAATACGAAAGACGTGTTGAGCTAAACACTCAACAGGCAATTAGTGAAGAAACCCTAGAATCAACTCGTATTAATACTAAAATTGCTGAAGCAAATTATAACTTAGCCAAGACAGAGCAAACAATTGCGCAGTTAAATGTTGATAGAACTAAAATTGTTGCGCCTGCATCAGGGCAAATAATTAATTTGAATTTACGCCAAGGCAACTATGTAGCTCAAGGCACACCTGTTTTTGCTATTGTTCAGTCAGATTCATTTTATGTAACGGGTTACTTTGAAGAGAGTAAAATACCGCTTATTTATCCTGATCAAAAAGCTAAAATAGCGCTTCTAAGCGGTGGTAAGCAATTAACAGGGCATGTAGTGAGTGTAGGTAAAGCCATTGCAAATACGAATACACAAAGTAACGGACAGCTTTTACCGCAAGTGCAACAAACATTTAATTGGGTACGTTTATCGCAACGTATTCCTGTTGATATTAAGTTAGATTCATTGCCCGAAAATACACAGCTTAGCGCAGGAATGACCGCCACTATACATCTCGCTACGCGCTAAGGGGAATACAGTGGGCGTAGTATTCCAAAATTTGTTTTTTCCTAAAAAACAGGCAATTATTTTTGCGACTAAGGGTGTTATAGCCATGGTGATGGCGCTGACTATTGCTATGTCGCTTAATCTTGAAAGGCCTTATTGGGCGTTAGTCTCGGCTATTTTTTTGCAATTACGCCCGCAAAGCGGATTGGTTATTGAAAAAGCAATTTGCCAAATAATAGGCACCATAGTGGGCGGTTTATTTGGCATATTGCTTTTAACTCAGCTAATTCTTTACCCTTATTTAGCGCTCGGTGCACTTGCATTATGGTTGGGGGTGAACTCTGCGTTATCGGCAATGGTACGCCAAGCAAACTTTGTGTATGCGTTTGCTATGGCCGGTGTAACAGCCGCCATTATTGTACTTTTAGTCATGGTTACTCCGGCAATGGTGAGCAGCCAAAGTATATTTGATATTGCACAAGCGCGAGTAAGCGAAATAATAATAGGGTCTGTATGTGCTGGGCTTGTGAGTCATCTATTTTGGCCTGTAAAGGTTAAACATTTACTGCAAACACAAGCGCGGTCGGTTATAAATCAAACGTTACATTATTTAGTTATTGAGCTTGATTCTAAGGGCTCTCACGAAAACCGTCACCAGCAAATAGATGGCATTATGGCAACATTGGGATCAATAAACGAAGATTCCAGCGCAGTAAGGTACGAAGGACCAAAAGGTCCAGGGCGCTCGCGTGCTGCAAATCAGTTGTCGCAAAAAGTACTTTCTTTATTGGCCTTAATTCAAATAATTGGTCGCCTACAGCGAAACCACGAAGACCTTATTACACCTACTTTAGATAAATTAATAAGTAAACTTAAGCACGTATTTGCGCAAATTAAAGAGTCTGACGATTTTGATTACTGCGCCGAACAAGTTAAAACGCTGCGTAAAGAGCTAACCGACTATAGAGCAAATACGGTGTGTGATTCGCCATTTGAATCTCACATGCTCAATGTGAGCTTAGAAGTAGCAGCCGACTTAACAATTTTACTACGCGCATACAGAGCGTTAGAAGAGCGTGATAAAACATTATTAAATGCACCCAGTATGCTTACATATCGCGACCCATTAGCTGGCATAATTGTTGGATTTAGAACTGCTTTGGTGTTTTCTATCGGCGCATTTATTTGGATTAATACAGGCTCTTCTGCTGCATTATTAATTATGATTTTACCGGTCATATTTTCGATAATGTTGGCGAGAATACCGTTAGCTATTTTACAGGTGGTAATAAAGCGTTTATTGGTAGGCGTGGTGGTTGCTGCTATTGTAACTATTTTTTACGCACTCAATTTATTATCACAAAGTGGTGGGCAATTAGAAATATTACTACTTGTATTAGCAGGGCCTTATTTTCTGGGTTTACTGCTGCTAGCTGATCAACAAACATTGCCATATGGCTTGGGGTTTTGTATCCCATTTACGATTTTGGTAAGACCCAGTACCGATATGAGCCTTGCGTTTTCAATCGGTTACACACTTAGCTCTGCAATGGCAATTTTTGCGGGGGTGAGTATTTTATTTTGGATTTTTCAGTTATTCACAGGCCCGAGTGTGCAATTACTTGTTCATCGTGTTTTTAAGGCTACTTATAAAGATTTACTCGAAATAAATAACCATCCAACTCCAAGTATTTGGTATAACCGCCGCATGGCCGATAGGCTAATACGCTTAACTAATTACGATCAAGGTTCACACTCACGCGTAATTACTGATCTTGCACTAACCGCTCTAAATTTAGGGCATGCGTCGGTTCGATTAAACTCAATTTGTGAAAATTTGGCTGGTAATACAAAGCTAAAGTATTTAAATGAGTGGCAGCGTACGTTAGCCGATGCATTTATGTTGGCAACCAAGGGCAAGTTTAATAATAAGTTTAAGCAAGCGTCAGATAATCTTTATGAGGAATTGGCTCAGACGGTTGACGATTCAAATCAATTAGAAGCAATAAAAGGCATGTTTATTCGCATTAATCTGACCTTTGAAAGAAGTGCGAGTAAGATAAATTAGCCCCATTCGCTGCTTTTCGAGTTCAGATGTTATAACGAAATCTGTTATACTTGCTGGATAATTTTATGGGGCTGTTATGATTTCAAAAAACCAACTCAAACTTATTCGCCAACTTGGCCAAAAAAAGTACCGAAAGCAATATAATCAATACCTTGTACAGGGTGAGAAAAACGTACTTGAGTTATTAAACAGCCCATTAAATGTGGTTAATATTTTTGCTACAAACGAATTTATAAATGCGTACCAAGGTAAGTATCCGCAAGCTAACTTTATAGAAGCTGATGAAGAGACCCTCACCAAAGCCAGCACGCTAGTTAGCAATAATGCAGCCATTGCTATTGTTGATATGCCAAAGGCAGCTTTACCACAAGCAAGTGGCTTAATACTCGCACTTGATGGCGTATCAGACCCTGGTAATTTAGGCACAATAATAAGAGTGGCAGACTGGTACGGTATTAAACATATAGTAACTAGCACCGACAGCGCAGACGCTTACAACCCAAAAACAATTAGCGCCACGATGGGCTCATTTGTAAGGGTATCGGTAAGCCAAGTAGATTTACCTGATTACCTACAGTCTTTAAATTTACCTGTTTACGGTGCTTTTTTAGATGGGCAAAGCGTGCATAAAACCCAATTTACGGGCTCAGGCGTTTTACTAATGGGCAGTGAGTCGCATGGAATACGCGAGACATGTGCAAAGTTAGTAACTAATAAAATCACCATCCCCGCTTTTGGTGGTGCAGAATCGCTTAATGTGGCAATGGCGACCGGTATTATTTTAGATAATTTTAAACGACAAGCTTAACAATTTAACTGTTAATGAGTTAAATTGTTTGTAATCAATAACAATAATAATCGGTAATAACAATAAGATGCGCTTAAGCACTATTAAATTAGCGGGCTTTAAATCGTTTGTAGAGCCCACTAAAATTCCATTTCCTGATCAAATGACGTGTGTTGTTGGCCCCAATGGCTGTGGCAAATCTAACGTTATTGATGCAGTACGATGGGTGCTAGGTGAAAGCTCTGCTAAAAACCTGCGTGGCGACGCCATGACCGACGTTATTTTTAATGGCTCAACTAATCGAAAAGCCATATCACAAGCCTCTGTAGAGCTTGTTTTTGATAACGATAAAGGAAGTCCTTCAAACACATTTGCCGATCGAAACCAAATTGCTATTAAGCGTTTAGTAACGCGCGACGGACAGTCACTGTATTTTTTAAATGGCAGTAAATGCCGTAAGCGTGATATTACCGATATATTTTTAGGCACCGGTCTTGGTCCACGTAGTTACGCAATTATTGAGCAAGGGATGATCTCGCGCTTAATAGAAAGTAAACCACAAGAGCTGCGCGTATTTTTAGAAGAAGCCGCTGGCGTTTCTAAATACAAAGAGCGCCGCCGCGAAACTCAAACTCGTATAAAGAGCACTCGCGAAAATCTTGAACGTTTGTTAGATGTGCGTAAAGAATTACAAAGCCAGCTCGATAAATTGGCTGTGCAGTCGGTTGATGCAAAAAAATACCGCGAATTAAAAGCACAAGAACGTACGCTAAAAGGCCAAATTGCCGTTTTAAAATGGCAAAAGTTACATCAGCAGCAACTTGAAAAAAGCGCCAAAATTAAAAAACTTAATGATCAAATTTCGTTTTTTAAAACCGCTAACTCAGGGCATGACGATGTACTTGCAAGCCTAGAGGGGCAAGTACAAGCCCAGCAAGATAAACTAAGCGATGCACAGCATCAGCAACATGTAATACACACAGAGCTTACTCGCGCTGAGCAACAACAAATAAATATAAAGCAGCAAACCCAAACGCTAAAACAAAATTTAATTAAATTACAGCAACGCCAAATCCAAAGTGCTGAGGTAAAATCGCAGCAGCAAATTGTGTGCGAGCAGCTCAACGAAGCCCTGCAAGAGGCAAGTGAAAATGCCTTAATATGTGAAGAGCAAGTTAGTGGGTTAACGCATGAACTTGAGGAATTATTAACACTTAAGCAGCGCCACCATACTCATTGGCAAGCTTTGTGTGAGCAACAGCAACAGCTTAATAATAACGTGCAACTACATAGTAGTCATATTAAACAAACTCAGCAGCAAATAAGCCACGTTAACGAGCAAATTGATCAGTTAACTGTTCAGCTTAGCGAGCTACAAAGTAGTGATGTAGAGCAGCAGTTAATACAGCAATCACAGCAAACACAAACCTTAACTCAAGAACTTGCCGCTAAACAAACAGCACATACGAAGTGCACTGCTAAGCTTGAGGTGCAAAATGAGCTTGTTAATAATTCACAAACACAATATTCGACGCTCACTCAAACAATAAACGAGTTAAAAGCCAGTATAACGGGGCTTAAAAGTACATTAGGGCTTGATGAAAAAAGTGAACGTACTAATGGTTTGTTTAATCAGCTAAGTGTTAAAGAAGGCTTTGAGCTTCTAATAGAGCAAGCACTTAAATCTTTAGAGCACTTAAATGTAAGTGAGCAGCAAGCTGATAACAGTGTGTGGCCAAATAGTGATAAAAGTGTGCCAACAAATAGCTTAGCTACATATATAACAAGCGGTGTTTATCCAGAGCATTTAGCACGTATTGCTTATAGTGAAAGCGGTGATTTAGAAATACTAAAAGATAGTTTTTATACAGCCGTTATGGATAAAAACGGTGCTTTATATGGTCGTAATTGGCATGTAAATGCTGAATGTAATGCAGAAAACTCATTACTTTTAAAGCATAAGCAATTGCAAGATAAAGCGCAGCAGTTAACTAATGCCGAGGACGAGCTACAACAAGTAACACACACTCGTGACGAACATACAGCTGAGCAAATAAAGTTAGTTAACGAGCAAAGCGAGCTAAAAGAAGCCATACATGAGCTTGCGCAAAATATAGCGGTAGCCAGTACGCGCAGCGATATGCTCAAACAGCAAGTAGCACAATTTAAGTTACAACTAGAAAAGCTACAACAACAAAAACAGCAATTAACAAATCAGCTTTTACAATTAAGTACCGTGCTTGATGAGCAAACAGAGCAATTTGAAGTGTTGGATGAGCAGCAACTTAACTTAGCGGATGAAGTAGACGCTGCAAATAGCTTGCGCTCACAAAGTGATAAAAGTTATAGCGAAGCATTAAGCATGCTTGAGCAATATAAAACACAAGCACATAAGGCAACGCTCTCAGAGCAAAAGGCACGCAGTGAATGGCAGTTAAGCCAAACCAAATTGAGCCATGCAGAGCAAGAGCACGTTAGTGCATCAGAAGGTGCGCAAGAACTACTTAGTGAAATAGAAGAGCTGCTGATACCAGAGCAAGAACTTAGCGATAAAATTACGCAGCTCTTAGCACAGCATCAAAAAGGTGAGCAGGCATTAGTATTGCTACAAAAAGAATTAGCTCAGGCGAAAGAGAGCTTAAACACTAAGCAAATAAGCCTTAAAAATTCACAAGGTGAGCTGGTGGGCTTGCAAGAGCAACACCAAAAGCTAACAATTGAAGAACAAAGCTTAGTAATAAAAGCGCAAGTTGCGCTTGAGCCATTAGAAGAGTTGAAACAAAGCTTAAAAGCAATACTTGATGAATTACCAGATTCATTAAATTTAAGTGCAGCACAAAATCAGTTAACCGGATTTACTAATCAGCTAGATAAATTAGGTGCAGTAAACTTAGCGGCAATAGAAGAATTTGATTTAGCCAAAGCACGTAGTGATTATCTTGATAATCAATTAGATGATTTAACAAAAGCGTTAAGCACCCTTGAAGGTGCAATTCGTAAAATTGATAGTGAGACCAAAACACGCTTTAAAGCGACGTTCGATCAAGTAAACGAAGACTTTGCTGAGCTATTTCCTAAAGTTTTTGGAGGTGGAAGCGCGTATTTAGAATTAACCAGTGACGATTTACTCGAAAGTGGTGTTAGTATAATGGCACGACCACCGGGTAAGAAAAATTCAACAATTCATTTGTTAAGTGGTGGAGAAAAAGCGCTGACCGCATTATCATTAGTGTTTTCTATATTCAGGCTCAATCCAGCTCCTTTCTGTATGCTGGACGAAGTAGATGCACCATTAGATGATGCCAACGTTGTGCGTTTTTGCCGTTTGGTTGAAGAAATGTCACAATCAGTGCAGTTTATCTATATTAGTCATAATAAAATTGCGATGGAAATGGCAGGTAGATTAACAGGTGTTACTATGGCAGAACCTGGCGTATCGCGTATGGTTGCTGTAGATATAGAGCAAGCTGTGCAACTTGCACACGCATAAATTTTTATAACAAGTGTATTAGTTTTTCATTAATATACAGGTTTTAGGCATATCAAATAATAAAAGGTGAGGGGATGGCCGAACAATTAAGATGGGTTTTAATCGTTATCAGTGTAATTGTCATTGGTGGTTTATTAATACATGGATTGTGGTCAGTTAGAAAAAAAGACCGCCCAGAAGTATCGGATAATGAACGGGTTGAGCCATTACAACAAAGCGCACCAGCTTCATCTAAACCGTTTCGTACTGAGGCTGAGCCAAAAGAGCCAATGCAAGACGAACGTGATGAGCCACAATTTGGCGAGCTTAACTTTGATGCAAATGAGCCGCAAATTGATACAAGCGTGCCAGAAACACCGATTGAAGATGACTTAGAAATAGTTGATGATCTTGAAACAAAAGATCAAAGTGCTGAAGAAGCGCCTGCTCAAATGTCTGACTTTGTTATTGTGCATATTCAAATGCCAGAAGAGCTTAGTATGCAGGGCAGTAAACTATTACCAGCAGTTAATACTTTAGGTTTTAAATATTCTGAGGAAGGCTTTTTTAATCGCCACTTAGATCCGGCTGGCCAAGGCCCTGTTTTGTTTAGATTAGTAAATATGTACAACCCAGGTACGTTTGATATTGATAATATGGAACAATTTAGTACCGCTGGGGTAAGTTTATTTATGACGTTACCGTGCGACGGCGATGGTCTAGCGGCATTTAATATGTTGCACAGCGCAGCTAAAAAGTTAGCGGATGAATTTGGTGCACAAATTTTAGATGCTGAGCGAAATGAAATGACAGTAGAGCGCATCAGGCAATATGTTGAACAGGTTCGTTCTTTTTCAGCGTAAATAACGCATACATTATATTTTTATAAGCCACTGGACGGTGAATCGTCAAAGTGGCTTTTTTTATGTTTATTGAGGTTTAAATGTCTAGCAGCATTAGTGAGCAAATTAATCATCTTCGTACTACATTAGAGCAACACAACTATAACTATTATGTGCTCGACACCCCCAGTATTCCTGATTCTGAATACGATAGGTTATTACGCGAATTAAGCGCACTAGAGATGCAGCACCCTGAATTTTTAACCGCCGACTCTCCGACACAAAAAGTAGGCGGTGCCGCACTGAGTAAATTTGAGCAAGTAGCGCACCAAGTACCCATGTTATCGCTTGATAACGCGTTTAGTGAAGAAGAATTCACTGCGTTTAATCGCCGTATAAAAGAGCGTTTAATGAGTACTGATGAGCTTACTTTTTGTTGTGAGCCAAAACTTGATGGATTAGCCGTATCAATTATTTATCGTGATGGTGTGCTTGTACAAGCGGCTACGCGAGGTGATGGTTTTACCGGTGAAAACATTACACAAAATGTTAAAACTATTCGTAATGTACCGCTTAAGTTACGTGGTGATTACCCAAAAGAGCTTGAAGTGCGCGGCGAAGTATTTATGGACAGCGCTGGCTTTGATAAATTAAATACTGAAGCGCAAAAACGCGGTGAAAAAGTATTTGTTAATCCGCGTAATGCAGCCGCGGGGAGTTTGCGTCAACTCGACTCTAAAATTACAGCTAAACGCCCACTCATGTTTTATGCCTATAGTACCGGGCTTGTAGCTGATGGCAGTATTCCTGAGGATCACTATCAGCAATTAGAAAAGTTAACTGACTGGGGGTTGCCACTGTGCCCAGAAACAAAATTAGTTGAAGGTCCTAAAGCCGCGCTTGAGTACTACAGCGACATTTTAACGCGCCGTGGCGAGCTTAAATATGAAATTGATGGCGTGGTAATAAAAATAAACCAAAAGGCCTTACAAGAGCGTTTAGGCTTTGTGGCACGCGCTCCTCGATGGGCTATTGCGTATAAGTTTCCGGCGCAAGAAGAAATAACCCAACTGCTAGATGTCGAATTTCAGGTGGGCCGTACTGGCGCTATTACCCCAGTTGCACGCCTAGAGCCTGTTTTTGTTGGTGGTGTTACCGTATCAAATGCAACACTACATAATGGTGATGAAATTGCACGCTTGGGTGTAAAAGTAGGTGATACAGTTATTATTCGCCGTGCTGGAGATGTAATCCCCCAAATAACGCAAGTTGTACTTGAGCGCCGCCCTGATGATGCCAGATATATCGAATTTCCAGTAACTTGTCCTATTTGTGACTCTCATGTTGAAAAGGTTGAAGGCGAAGCTGTCGCTCGTTGTACGGGTGGGCTTGTATGTCCTGCACAACGCAAACAAGCAATTAAACACTTTGCGTCACGCAAAGCGCTGGATATAGACGGCCTTGGCGATAAAATTGTTGATCAGCTGGTAGACAGAGAGCTTATAAAAACACCCGCTGATTTGTTTATTTTAAAACAAGGACATTTTGAGTCACTTGAACGCATGGGACCTAAGTCAGCCAAAAATTTAGTAACAGCCCTTGAAGAGGCGAAAGGCACTACGCTTGCTAAGTTTTTATATTCATTAGGTATTCGCGAAGCAGGTGAGGCAACAGCACAAAATTTAGCTAATCACTTCCTTACCCTTGAAAATATAATAAATGCCAGCATTGATAGTTTAACGCAGGTAAGTGATGTAGGCGAAATAGTTGCAACGCATGTTCGTGGCTTTTTTGATGAAGAGCATAATTTAGAAGTTGTTAATGCGCTTATAGAGCAAGGCGTAAACTGGCCAGCGTTGAGTGCACCTTCTGAAGAAGAACAACCGCTTGCTGGGCTTACTTATGTACTTACTGGTACGCTAAATACGCTTAATCGTAATGACGCAAAAGCACGCTTACAGCAACTAGGTGCTAAAGTATCTGGTAGCGTATCAGCGAAAACTGATGCGTTAGTCGCGGGTGAAAAAGCAGGTTCAAAACTGACTAAAGCCCAAGATTTAGGTATCGACATACTCACGGAAGATGAATTAATTGAGCTGCTTCAAAAGCATAATGGTTAGGACGCAACAATGAGCCGATACGGTCCAGAATACTGGGATAAGTACGGAAGTTACCGAACTCCTATTGCATTTAACTTAAGTTTGCTTGTGCTATTACGTGGCTATTTTATTTGGGTGATTGCGGCTTTAAGTCGCAGGCCTGAACTTGATTTAATGTCGTTATTTTTTAAAAATAAAAATGATTTTTTTATTGCAATAGCAATTGGAAGTATCGCAATAATACCGACTATTTTATTTTGTTTACGCAGACCACGAGATTCACACAGTGCGAGCGATAAGTTAGCAAAAATATGGCGGCATATGCGCTGGCCCCTTATTGTATGTGCTGTTGTTGATTTAACATGGTTAAGTATTCAAGCCGCGCATAGCCATTATCGATTTTCATCATTTTTAGCAGTACAAATGATGATTGTTTTATGGGTATTGTGGTATTTGGTGAAAAGCCGTTATTTAACCGTTTTTTTTAATGATTGGCCTGAGCCGACAGAAAAAGCATCAGAAGAAAAAAAGCGACTTAAAAGGGATTAGTTGTGGACGCTGTAAATAAAAAAATAGCGATAGCTATATCGTTAATAGGGTTAGTGCTTATTATTTTAATGATTAGCACTGAGCTTTTAGAGTCTATGTGGTTTAAAGCGCTATTTGGGTTGTGGGTATTTGTTTTTTGCTCAAGCGTTTATAGGCTAACGCCCTTATTTAAATCAAGAAACAGGCTAGAGGATTTTATTCAGCGAGATGCCCAACATTTACTGCTTTTTAGTTTGATGGGATTTTTTGATAAAAAGCATGGTCCAAATTGGTTAGTTATTGAGAGTATTGAACGCATAACAACAAAGGATGATGAGCTAATTATTTACAGTAATAACGAGCGCCAAATGAGTGTTAGTTTACCTGTAAAAAAAGCAGAGCTAGATAGTTTTATTAAACGAATACTTACCGACTCAGAAAAACAAAATATTACCTTTAGCTGAGGAGATTACCTTTAAGATTGAACGAGTTTTAGTTTTAAACGGTCAACACTCTTTAGCTGATCTCTAGTGTATTAAATAACGTAATAATTGACCGTACTTCTTATAAATTTATTAAGTACGGTTAATCAACTATTCAATGAGGCTATTATGTTGAAGTGGAATGATGTTATTAACTTTGCCACCAACGGCAATCCTACCCCAAGTAAAAAAGTTGCCAAAACTGACGAGCAGTGGCGGATGCAACTATCAGAAGATGAATATTACGTAACACGTAAGAAAGGAACAGAGCGCCCAGATAGCTCGGGTAGTTGTACATTACTCGAACCTGGCAAGTATGTGTGTATTTGCTGTGATAACCTATTGTTTGATGCCGATGAAAAGTTTGATAGTGGCACTGGTTGGCCGTCATTTACGCAACCTGCGACAATTGAAGCGATTGGTTATGTAAACGATACAAGTCATGGTATGGAGCGCATAGAGGTGGTTTGTAATGTGTGCGATTCGCACTTAGGCCATATTTTTCCAGATGGCCCATTACCAACAGGTTTACGTTATTGCGTTAATGCTGCAGCAATGAAAAAGCTCTAATATTTTATTTACTAGCGCTTTGAATATCTAAATTCATTTCTTTTGCTATATGCAAAATCTTATCTAAACGCTGCGTCTGATCTGCTTGTAATTTAGTTTTATCAAGAAGGGCGTAGCATCTTCTAGCAAGATCCATATTAAATGAGCTGCCAGATTGCTTGGTTGAATCAAATAGGCACTGTAATAAATTAAGTGCAATACTCTGATTGCGAGGCATGACTCTAAACGCTTGCGTAAAAGCTTCCAGCGCAGTATTTAACTGCCCTTTATTAAATTGATTAACGGCATGGTTATTAAGCTCTTTTGGACCCATTTTAATATCGCGTCGCTCACTTTGTTGCTGCTGAATATAACGCAAGTAAGTTGTGTCGCTAACTGCAGGGTGTCTTTCACAGTGGCTAATTATTTGTGTGAATAAGGTTTGCGCCTTCTGATGAAACCCCAGTTCATGAAATGCTTTTGCTTTATCAAGTGCTCCATCAACCGATCGGATATGAGTATCGTCGTCATCAAGCTGCTCAATTAGCTTTTTCGCTTTTTGATGCTCGTCTTTTAAGTAATGAAGTCGTGCATTAAGTACATCAATTTGAGCTTGATTTGCATTATTAGGAAACTGTTTTTTTAAATCATTAATGTACTGATTTGTTTGTCTAGAAATTCGTTGAATTTGATCAGTTTGATCAGTCGTTAACGCAAAGTCGATACCGGCACGTGCTGCATTCAAATATACATCGGGGTGGTCGTGTATTGAGTGCTTTGCAAAGGTGGCTATATCTTTTTGAGTTAAATAGCTTTTTTCGTAGTCGTGATTAATTAGCGACACATTACTTAACGATTTTTGGCGTGTGATGTTTCGCGGTGCAATGTCTGCTGCTTGACTTAAAAAGCTTTGTGCTAGCTCAAACTGATTTAGCTTTATTTCTAATCTGCCCAACAAATCAAGGGCTACTAAACGAGTTTCTTGGCGCTCTAACATTGTCTTGAGCATTCGCTGCGCCAAAATATGTTCATTATTCGCTATAAGTGCCTCTACTAAACCTACTTTTGCCCAAGCAAATTTTTGAATATCGAGAACAGACTTAAAAAAGTCTTTTGCATCTTGAGCGCGCTTTAAGCGAAGTAGGGCATCGCCTTTTAAGCGAAGTAGGATAGGGCTGTAATTATTATTTTTTTTATCCAGAGCGGTATCAATAAATTTAATAGCTTTTGAATCGTTACCATCATCAATTAATGAATACACTGTTTGTAAGTCGTGTTTACGCTTTAAGATTCGTTCAATGCGTGTTTTAAGCTCTTGTACTGTAAAAGGTTTAACTAAAAAGTCATCTGGCTGCAGCTCAAGAACACTATGAACGAGTGAGCCACTTGTTTCTGCTGAGATAAAAATAAAGCCAGTCGAACTTTTTATGAGCTGCTTTACACGTAGCTCTTCATAAAGCTGGTAGCCATCTTGGTGTTTGTTTAAGTTGAATGAGCAAACGATTAAATCAAATTCTTCACTTAAACACTGCTCTTTTGCAGAGTTTGCATGATCAGCAAAGCGCAACTGCCGAAAGCCAAGCCTTTCTAACGATTGTTTCATATAGCTTTGAGCAAGTGGCTGCTCCTCTACTATAAGTATTTTGGCTTTTGAATAGATCTTAGTTGGCATTGGCTTAAGCGTAATTGTATTTAACACAGACTATAATCAACAGTTTAACTCCTTACAAGGGAATTTAAATGATAGCTGTATTTATTAGGTACTTAACTTTGCCTAATACGTTTATCTAACTACGAAAGTACTGAGCCGAATAACATAATTAAAAACCAAATAAGTAAAATGGAAACGCTATATTTGATGAGTGCTTTGATATGGAAATTTAGATTTTAATAAAAATATGAAATGTATTTAAGGTAAAAATAGGAGTTAAACGTATTTAATATGGGAAAAGTTATTACTAGAGAAGTTGTCTGATGGTATTTATATGTGGTGGGTGATTACTTGGCTTGATACCAGTGACCCTCGCCATTATTTGTAAAGAGTGGGGATCCTCTTTATTACATGCGATTTATATATTGAGTTTTTATAAAGTTCGTAAATGTATTTAATATGAAAAGAAAGAGTTATTACTAGAGAAGTTATCTGATGGTATTTATATGTGGTGGGTGATACTGGACTTGAACCAGTGACCCTCGCCATTATTTGTAAAGGGTGGTGATGCTCTTTTTCTTACGGCTAAGTTAATTACATGCGATTTATATATTGAGTTTTTATAAAGTTCGTAAATGTGTTTAATATGAGAAGGAAGAGTTATTACTAGAGAAGTTGTTTAATGGTATTTATATGTGGTGGGTGATACTGGACTTGAACCAGTGACCCTCGCCTTGTAAGGGCGATGCTCTCCCAACTGAGCTAATCACCCACATATAATAGGTATGCCTGTTATTTAATTCTTTATTATCAATTAACCGCTTGATGTAATTTGGTGGGTGATACTGGACTTGAACCAGTGACCCTCGCCTTGTAAGGGCGATGCTCTCCCAACTGAGCTAATCACCCAAATTACATTTTAATATGCACCATTCTAGGAATGGTGGGTCGTACTGGACTTGAACCAGTGACCCTCGCCTTGTAAGGGCGATGCTCTCCCAACTGAGCTAACGACCCATATTAAATTTTAAAACGCGACTATTGATATAATAATAGGTTTATATGTGGTGGGTGATACTGGACTTGAACCAGTGACCCTCGCCTTGTAAGGGCGATGCTCTCCCAACTGAGCTAATCACCCACATATAAATTAAAACGCTACTATTAAAATAAATAGTACTGGACTTTAACCAGTGAACCTCGCCGTTACTTGTAAATAGCGGTGATGCTCTCTTTTTTCTAACTGAGCTAACGACCCATTTAGATTTTTTGTAATATGCACCATTTAAAAAATGGTGGGTCGTACTGGACTTGAACCAGTGACCCTCGCCTTGTAAGGGCGATGCTCTCCCAACTGAGCTAACGACCCATATTACATGCTACTACCGATATAGATAGTACTGGACTTTAACCAGTGAACTTCGCCATCTTTTATAAAAGGCGGTGATGCTCTCTTTTCTTATAACTGAGCTAACGACCCATATTACAATTTTAAAACACGACTATTAATATAGTAATAGGTTTTATATGTGGTGGGTGATACTGGACTTGAACCAGTGACCCTCGCCTTGTAAGGGCGATGCTCTCCCAACTGAGCTAATCACCCACATATAAATTAAAACGCTACTATTAAATAAATAGTACTGGACTTTAACCAGTGAACTTTGCCGTTACTTGTAAGTAGCGGTAATGCTCTCTATTTTCTAACTGAGCTTATGACCCATATAGAATTTAGATGTGAACACTTTAACTAAAAAGTGGTGGGTGATACTGGACTTGAACCAGTGACCCTCGCCTTGTAAGGGCGATGCTCTCCCAACTGAGCTAATCACCCACATCTAAACAACATTGCATTGCTGCGTTGTTGTGGGGCGCTATTATAGATAGAGTTGGAAATGTGTCAACACTTGAATGATAAAAATGTGCTGAATGAAGGTTTTATAAACAATAGGATATGGTTGAAGTCTATTTTATCATCAAATTTGATATTGCAGTTCAATTAAGCACCTAAAAGTGAGTAGGGAATTGTATTTTATTAACCTTAAATTTATTTTACGATACTCATTGTTTTTTTACTGGAGTCGTTTTTATGATTATGAGCAAGATGGATTAATATTAGGGCGAGTTATTTAGTGAATAGAGCGGTCCTTTAAAAATGAATTTAATCTAAACTTCCCAAAACAAATACTATTTTCAACATTCTAAACTCTATTTTTGTACTTACTTTATTTTATAAGCCAACCTAGCCATCTCGTAAATACGTATTCCTCGCTACTAGCCTTCGGGTTAAGACTAAATAGATCACATATAACTAGGGCGTGTTGACCTTTCTGGATTCAAATTTGTTCAATCTAGGGACGATTAAATCGCGGCGCGAGGTTTGTAACCTAGTGGGCCAAGTAAAAACCGAGCAAAGCTTCCGCGTCCTGCTCGCGCCCCTTACCTGCATCCATATAGGCAACAAAGAGTTGATCGTTTCTAGAAAGAACTTAAAGGGCAGCGCATATTTGGTATTTATGCGGCGTTATCGCCTATTCATGGGGAATAACCACACTACATAGGCTCTGCCTTGCCTGAAACCAAACATACTGCTGCAAATTCACCCACCAAAGATCAACGCGCCCTGAAGTTTTGTAGATAGAATTACGAAGCTACAATGCTCTTTTAAAAATGCTCTTCAAACAATAATCGAATTTTTTAGTACGAGTTACGCTGGTTATTAAGCAAGTAAAGGCTGCGGGTACTCTCAAACCCACATTTAAACTTTGGTTATTATAAGCAATTGTAACTTTTAAAAGATTAAGGCGATTGGCGAGGCCTTAATTGGTAGTTTTTAGATAAGTTTAATTTGCATATAAATGTATACCTTTGCTTTGGTGAAATTTTGTTTCATTAAATGGGGGAGTGGGGGCTATTGAGTATTCGTTGCAATATAGTGATGTTATTATAAGCAGTAGGGTTTGAATCTTATTCAAATTGTATTTTTTAGCACGCTTGATAGCCAGTTTGTTGAAAATTAAACCATTTAAATAAAGCTAGGTAAAAAACTGTTGACTTTATTTTGGGTGGTGCATAGAATGCGCCCCGCACTAAGCGATACACGATGTGTTTATCACGACGGGTATTGATTAAGTTGGGGCCATAGCTCAGCTGGGAGAGCGCTTCGCTGGCAGTGAAGAGGTCTGCGGTTCGATCCCGCATGGCTCCACCAAAATTAGTGTTTTGTCCTAGGGTAGCAGTTTTCTGTGTCCCCATCGTCTAGAGGCCTAGGACACCGCCCTTTCACGGCGGTAACAGGGGTTCGAATCCCCTTGGGGACGCCACTTAACTTTTATTAGTTAAAGGCGGTTTTACCGAGAAAATAGCGTCACAATTAAAGCTCGAGTCTTTACTTGTATTAAACGCAATTACCTTAAAGCTCATGATGTGAGTTAAACTTATCAACTGTCCTAGTGACACATTTATGTGTCCCCATCGTCTAGAGGCCTAGGACACCGCCCTTTCACGGCGGTAACAGGGGTTCGAATCCCCTTGGGGACGCCACTTACTATTTTAAGTATTGTGTAAAGCAGTGTGACACCGCACTCTCTATGCACGACGTTATCAAGAGTACTAATCTCTTGGGGACGCCACTTACTTATTTTTAATAGGGAAGTGAAGTGTTATTAAGAAAGCTCGCCTGAAACGAGTCTAAAAATTCAGTTGTCCTAGTGACACATTTATGTGTCCCCATCGTCTAGAGGCCTAGGACACCGCCCTTTCACGGCGGTAACAGGGGTTCGAATCCCCTTGGGGACGCCACTTACTTATTTTAATAGGGAAGTGAAGTGTTATTAAGAAAGCTCGCCTGAAACGAGTCTAAAAATTCAGTTGTCCTAGTGACACATTTATGTGTCCCCATCGTCTAGAGGCCTAGGACACCGCCCTTTCACGGCGGTAACAGGGGTTCGAATCCCCTTGGGGACGCCACTTACTTATTTTAATAGGGAAGTGAAGTGTTATTAAGAAAGCTCGCCTGAAACGAGTCTAAAAATTCAGTTGTCCTAGTGACACATTTATGTGTCCCCATCGTCTAGAGGCCTAGGACACCGCCCTTTCACGGCGGTAACAGGGGTTCGAATCCCCTTGGGGACGCCACTTACTATTTTAAGTATTGTATAAAGCAGTGTTACATAACACTCTTTTTGCACGACGTTATCAAGAGTACCAATCTCTTAGATATGTCATTTATTACTTAGATAGGAAAGTGCAGTGTTATTAGAATAAAACTACAAATTAATACCCTCATTTTACACTTCATTTTTATATCAATCTATTTACACTTTGTTACAAAACCAAACCCATAATCACTCCATATTCCTTGTTGTACTTTTAATTAGTCTTTAAACTCATTGAGTTAATTTAAATATGGACTAAAAAATGAAACTCACAAAAATTGCACTTGCTGTTTTACTTGCATCAGGGTTGGCTGCATGTAATAGCTCAACTCAAGCTGTTGATAAAAATATTGTTACAGAAACATCAATTCCTGGCGTTACACTTATTGAATCAGTGAAATCTAATGCAGGTGAAATCAACATACCGTATAAAAAATATAAACTAGATAACGGTTTAACTGTAATTGTGCATGAGGATCATTCAGATCCCTTAGTACACGTTGATGTAACATACCACGTAGGTTCTGCTCGCGAAGAGTTGGGTAAGTCAGGCTTTGCTCACTTTTTTGAGCATATGATGTTTCAAGGATCAGAGAATGTTGCTGATGAGGAACATTTTAAAATAATATCTGAAGCAGGCGGTACCTTAAATGGTACTACTAACTCTGATAGAACAAATTATTTTGAAACAGTACCTGTAAATCAATTAGAAAAGATGTTGTGGCTAGAAGCTGACCGAATGGGCTTTTTACTCGATGCTGTAACCCAAGAAAAATTTGAAGTACAACGCGAAACAGTAAAAAATGAGCGCGGCCAACGTGTTGATAATCGCCCTTATGGTCGTTTAGGTGAACGTGTTGCTCAAGCGATGTATCCAGACGGCCATCCATATTCATGGCCTGTAATTGGTTTTATGGACGATTTAAATCGCGTAAATGTAAATGATTTAAAAGCATTCTTTTTAAAATGGTACGGACCAAATAATGCAACGCTTACCATTGGTGGTGACATCAGCGCTAATGAAATACTGCCATTAGTTACTAAATACTTTGCACCAATCCCAAAAGGTCCTGAAATACCTAAAGTTGAAAAAACAGCTGTAATACTAGATGCCGATAGATATATTTCAATGGAAGATAAGGTTCACTTACCTTTATTAAGTATGAGTTTCCCAACTACTTACGCTCGCTCTGAAGATGAAGCACCTCTTGATATACTTGCTGAAATATTAGGTGGAGGTAATAATTCACTACTATACAAAAACCTAGTTAAAACTCAACTTGCTGTTCAAGCAAGTGCAAATCATCCATGCCAAGAGTTAGCGTGTTCAATTAGTCTTTATGCTTTACCAAATCCTACAGCAGGGAAAACGTTAGCTGATATGGAAAAAATCATTCGTGATTCATTTGTTGAATTTGAAGAGCGTGGCGTTACACAAGATGATTTAGATAAAGTAAAAGCTAAAATAGAGTCAGGTGCAATTTTTGGTCTGCAAAGCGTATCAGGAAAAGTCTCTCAACTAGCCGCATCTGAAACGTTTACAGGTAACCCAAACTCAGCTAAAGATGAGATTGCACGTTATAACAAAGTTACAAAAGCAGATGTTATGCGTGTTTTTAATCAATATATTAAAGGTAAATCTGCCGTTATTATGAGTGTTGTGCCAGAAGGTCAAACTCAACTTATAGCTGCCCCAGACAACTTTACGCCTAAAGCGCATGATTTTGGAGGTCCATCTACAACTTCAGCTGATGATTTAGTAGCACGAAGAGCCGTTGATACATTTGATCGAAGTGTTCACCCTGTAGCCGGCGCAAATCCAGCTGTTGATGTTCCTTCTCTTTGGCAAACTAAGACCGAAAACGGTATTAAAATATTAGGTACGCAAAGTACAGAAACGCCAACCACCGCTATTTTCATTAAAGTTCCGGGTGGCTTGTATAATGAGCAAGCTAGTAAAGTGGGTTTATCGTCAATGACTGCATCGTTAATGAGCGAGTCAACGCAAAACTACACTACAGAGCAAATGAGTAACGCGCTTGAAAAACTGGGTAGCCAGGTAAGTATCTACTCAGATAAAACACATACAAATGTGTATGTTTCTAGCTTAACCAAAAATGTAGATGCAACGCTAAAGCTTGTTGAAGAGAAATTATTTAAACCAGCATTTAATGCCGATGACTTTGAGCGTAATAAAAAGCAAATCATTCAAAATATTCAACATTCAATGAAGGATGCAGGGTATTTAGCATCTAATACATACAGCAAATTACTATATGGCGACAATATAGCTGCACTTCCAAGTACTGGAACGCTTAATAGTATTGAGGCTATTAAATTAGATGACGTTAAAGCTTTTTATAACGCAAACTTTAAACCACAGGGCGCGCAAGTCATTATTGTTTCTGATTTAAAAGAGACAACAATTGAGCCAAAGGTTAAAGCTACACTTGCAAACTGGCAAGGTAAATCGAGCCCAGTAGCGGTTGATTTCAGTGCACCTAAAGTAGAAACTAATGTCATTTATCTTGTAGATAAACCAGATGCCCCTCAATCAGAAATTCGTATTGGTAAACGCGATATGGTTGAAGATATTACAGGTGAGTTTTTTAAAGCTAACTTAATGAACTTTGCATTTGGTGGCACGTTTAACAGCCGTATCAATTTAAATTTACGAGAAGATAAAGGCTACACTTACGGTGCTCGCTCTCGTTTTTGGGGTGATAAAACATCAGGTGGCTTTACAGCTTCTGCAGCGGTGAGAGCCGACTCTACTGCAGCGTCTATTACAGAGTTTACTAATGAGCTTAATAACTATGCTCAAAACGGTGTCACTGATGAAGAGCTTATGTTTATGCGTAAAGCTATCAATCAAAAAGATGCGCTTAAATACGAAACGCCTAATGCAAAACTTGGCTTTTTAGCACAAATATTAGAGTTCGATTTAAAACCTAGCTTTGTAAAAGAAAGAAATGAGATTGTTAGCAATATTAGCAAAGAAGAAGTTAACGCCTTAGCTAAAAAACACTTAAACACTAAAGATATGATTTATTTAGTAGTGGGTGATGCTAAAACACTTCGCCCAGAGCTTGAAAAATTAGGCATGAAGGTTGTTGATTACAGCCTTTAATATTTAAATAAATAATTAGAATTACAAAGCAGCTTTTTTAGCTGCTTTTTTTTGCCTGATTTTAGAGTGTTGATCTTTTTGAAAGTAGATTACAAGGAGCAACTACAGCGTCTTTCTTTAGATATAAAATATAATTTTGAAGTTTAAACCTTCAAATAACGCCCCATTCCTAGCTTTATTATTCAGTACTTATAAAGATTCAATTTGGTAGCATAAATTTAAACATCCAACTTTATTAGGAGGATTTATGGCAAGTGGATGGGCACGAGACGGTGCAATTCAAGATCAAATTGATGCAAGTGTTAACGACGCCGTACAGTATGCAAGAAGCAATTTAATATCTGGTGCAAGTGCTGAGCTATGTGACGAGTGCGATGAAAAAATCCCACAAGCACGAAGGCTCGCGCTACCAGGAGTTCGCTACTGTGTTGCATGCCAAGCTGCAATAGAAGGTAATGGTGCTAGCGCTAAATCGTTTAATAGGCGTGGTAGTAAAGATAGTCAGTTGCGTTAAAAAAAGGTGCTGCAAAGCACCTTTTATTTAATACCAATCTGCATAACCATTTGAACAATATATAAAATTAAACCCCTCATAGTTATACCAACCAGCATAAATCTTTGATCAATCTAACGAATTAAATTGCACTATAACGTCGTTAAAAATTTTTATTTAGAACAACTAGATACAAAAATTTTTGCCTAGTTCTAGCGTAATTTTCTTAACGCTAAATAGACCCCATATATAAGCAGATTGGCATTAAGCAAATTGTTATAACTTGAATTAGTTGTTAAGTAATTTAAAATTTACTCATGTCTTCTTTTTTCTGAATTAACTCAATTGCATAGCCATCTGGGTCTTTTACAAAAGCAATTTCAGTAGTACCGCCTTTTACAGGCCCTGGTTCACGGCTTACATTGCCACCAGCAGCTTTAATATCTGCACATGCTTTGTAAATATCATCAAACTCAATAGCAATATGACCATACCCATTACCTAGGTCGTAGCTATCCTCGTCCCAGTTATAAGTTAGCTCTAATACTGTGTTATCTGCTTCGTCGCCATATCCAACAAAGGCAAGAGTGTATCTGTATTCACTGTTATCAGCTCTGCGTAATTCTTTCATACCTAATATTTCAGTATAAAAAGCAATTGATTTATCCAAATCGGCTACACGAAGCATAGTATGTAATAAACGCATTTTTAGTTCCTTTAGTTATTTATTCAAAGTTAAGGGTATTTTTAACTAAGCGCTATTATTAAGCGCGTTTTAGGGGGGTTATATGTATTAGCCATATATGTAGGCATTATATATAAATCACAACCTTAATATGAGAGTGGGCTTAAAACAGTTTGAGTTCGACCTTTATAAATTACCAATTAATGAATCATTTTATTAAATTTTTGATATTTAAATAACCAGTACTCAATTATTGGTCAACCTATTAGTATAAAAAAAGTTACTGATTGTTCAACAAAAGTTAACCTTTGCTTAATTGTGTCATTGCTATGTAACCATCTGTTTTTGTGGATTATTAAATTTATTATTGTGTAATTTGTAAAATTATGGCGTTTGCTTGGTTAACTTATTGGTTGACAAAAAAGTCGTATGGTAATACAGTTTTTGCATACCAATTGGTAAGTTGCTTGGTTTGAGTGAATACAATGTATTGGTAATTAATCAGAGTTACGTTTTGCACAGGTTAATTTATAAATAACTCAAGCTTAAAGTTACTCTACAAATTGAAACAAAAGACACAGCGTATTTATAGAGTAAATTTTACTTGTTCTTATAAAAGTATGCGCCACATATTTAGGAGTTATTCATGTCAAAACCAGTCATCGGTTTCATCGGCTTAGGCTTAATGGGCGGCAACATGGCCGAAAATTTACAAAACAAAGGCTATGAGCTAATTGTTATGGACCTTAGCAAAGATGCGGTTGCAGCATGTGTTGCTAGAGGCGCAAAAACAGCAAGCACTGCAAAAGAGCTAGCTGAAGGTTCAGATATTGTTATGTTTTGTCTTACAACGTCTGCCGTTGTAGAAAAAATTGTTTACGCAGAAGACGGTATCCTAGCGGGTATTAAAGAAGGTGCAGTATTAGTTGATTTTGGTACTTCTATCCCATCATCTACTAAAAAAATTGGTGCTGATTTAGCAGCTAAAGGCGCAGGTATGATCGACGCGCCACTAGGTCGTACACCAGCACATGCTAAAGACGGTCTTTTAAACATTATGGCTGCAGGCGATATTGATACATTCAATAAAGTTAAACCAGTACTGGAAGATCAAGGTGAAAACGTTTTCCATCTTGGCGAGCTAGGTGCAGGTCATACAACTAAGCTTATCAACAACTTCATGGGCATGACGACAGTATGTGCTATGTCACAAGCATTTGCAGTTGCAGAGCTTGCTGGTGTTGACCGTCAACAACTTTTTGACATCATGTCGACTGGTCCATCTAATTCACCGTTTATGCAATTTTGTAAAAACTATGCAGTTGATAATGTTAGCGACCTTGGTTTCTCGATTGCTAATGCAAACAAAGATTTAGGCTACTTCCTACAAATGGTAGAAGACCTAGGTACTGAATCAAAAATCGCTGAAGGTTCATCAGCTAACCTACAAGCAGCATTTGACGCTGGTATGGGTCAAGGTAACGTTCCTGAAATTTTTGATTACTTCAAAAAGTTAGAAAAGTAATACTTCTCGACCTTATTGAGCGCTTTGAGCTTTAACTTAAAGCGCTTTAACACACATGACACCAATTGACTAAAGTCTTTGTGCAATGTCAGCTTTTTTTAATTCTGATGAAGCACTACTTTCAGTCACAACGAAAAAGAGTTAACTATGCGTTTGATTAATACAATAAAGCTTAGTCTAGTTCTCATCGGTTGCATATCCACACAAGTAGCGGCCAAAGATTATTTTATAGAAAATAAACAAGCTTTTAATGATATCGCAGCTAATCTAGTTGCTGGCGACAAAGTAGTACTTAAAAATGGTACTTGGTCTGACTTCGAAATTTTACTTGAAGGCCAAGGTACAAAAAACTCTCCTATTATATTAACCGCTGAAACTAACGGAAAAGTAATTCTATCAGGTCAATCTAACCTAAGACTTGCAGGTAAATACCTTGAAGCTTCTGGTTTAGTATTTAAAGACGGCTACACACCGAGCTCAGCTGTAATAGAATTTCGTAAAAATAAAAATGAATTAGCCTACAATTCACGAGTTACTCAAACAGTAATCGATAATTACAGTAATCCAGACAAACGAGAGTCTGATTATTGGGTTGCCTTATATGGACAACATAACCGCTTTGATCATAGTCATTTAGTCGGCAAACGAAATAAAGGTGTGACAGTTGCTGTTCGTTTAAACACTAAAGCAAGCCAGGAAAACTATCATCGTATAGATAACAACTATTTTGGCTACCGTCCTACTTTTGGTTCTAACGGTGGTGAAACCCTGCGTATTGGCACAAGCCATTACTCACTAACAGATTCGCATACATTGGTTGAAAATAATTACTTTGAACGTACCAATGGTGAAGTAGAAATTGTTTCGGTTAAATCAGGTAAAAACATCCTTCGTAATAACGTATTTTATGAAGCGCGCGGTACATTAACTCTGCGCCATGGTAATGGTAATCTTATAGAAGAAAATATTTTTATTGGTAATGGTGTTGATCACACAGGTGGTATTCGCGTTATCAATAAAGATCAAATTGTAAGAAATAACTACCTACAAGGCCTAACTGGCTATCGTTTTGGCAGTGGTTTTACTGTTATGAACGGCGTACCAAATTCATCTATTAATCGTTATCACCAAGTAGAAAATGCGACGATTGAAAACAACACATTTATAAATGTGCGTCATATTCAACTTGCTGCAGGTAGCGATGCTGAGCGTAGCGCAGCCCCAAAAAATAGCGTAATGAAAAACAACTTAATCATAAACCAAGATGGTGAACAGCCATTTACAACATTCGACGATGTAAGTGGGTTAGTATTAAGTAACAACATTGCAGATACAAAAGTGCTTTCTGAGCTAACGTACGGTGTAAAAAAAGATAAAATCACGCTTGAAAAAGCAAGTAATGGTCTACTTTACCCAACATCTAAAAGTTTAAATGTAGGTGCAAAGCGCGATTTAAAAGTACTTAAAAAAGAAGATACCGGTGTTAGTTGGTATGCAAAAGTACCTGCTTTAGTTGATTTTGATTCTGGTAAGACACATTCTGTTAAAGCTGATGTAAGTGCATTACTAGACGCTATTGATAATGCAGAGTCGGGCGATGTTCTAGAGCTAGCGCCTGGCCAGTATGATGTGTCTAAACTGGTTAAAATTGATAAAACGTTGACAATTAAAGCGAAGCAGAGCGCAAAGGCTAAACTTACTTTTCAACGCTCTACCTTGTTTGAAATACATGATGGCGGCAGCTTAAAACTAGATGGTTTATCAATTTCAGGTGAAAACGCGCCAGATGCAATAGGTAACAGCATTGTTCGTACGCAAAAATGGGGTATGGTTGATAATTACCGCTTTGTAATGACCAACTCAGAGTTAAATGCTTTAGATATTAATCATTCATTCCATTTCTTTATTACTGGTAAAGGTGCAATGGCTGACGAAATTATTGTTACAGGTAATACCTTTAATACAGTAACAGGTGACATTTTACGTCTAAATACTGAAATTGAAGACTTAGGTGTTTATAACGCGGAATACGTTATTGTAAATAATAATACATTTAATAATGTAGAAGGCGGTGTACTTAAGCTTTACCGTGGTGGCACTGATGAAAGTACATTTGGTCCTCATTTTGAAATGACAAATAACACGCTTAATAACGTTGGCCTTGGTAAGCGTAACAAAGAGCAAGCGAGCATTTATGTTCACGGTGTTCAGGTTACTAATATTAAAGATAATAAATTTGTTAAATCTGCTCCTATTGTTGTAGAGCACACAGTAGGCGAGCCTAAAACTGAAATCTCAGGCAATACATTTGATGCCACTAAAGCACCAAGCGTTAAAGAGTTAAGAGTTAAGGGCCCACACACGGCAGTATTAAAAAATAACAACATTTTAAATAAGGCAGGGTAAATACTATGTACTTATTAAAATGCCAAACACGTTTTAAAATAGCCGCTGTAGCTGCAATTACATTACTTACATCATTGGGGGCGCATGCAGCGCACCCAAACTTAGTGATTACTACTGATGATGTTAAGCAAATGCGCCAAGCAATTAGTAGCAACGGTAGCACAAAGTTTGCTACTGCGTTTGAATCGCTAAAAGCGCAAGTAGATGAACAAATTGCAAAGCCTATCACTGTACCCGTTCCAAAAGATGGCGGTGGTGGTTATACACATGAGCGCCATAAGAAGAATTACCAACTTATGTACAACGCGGGCATTATTTATCAATTAAGCCAAGATGATAAATACGCAAACTATGTACGTGATATGTTGCTTGAGTATGCAAAATTATACCCAACGCTTGGTCTGCATCCAAAACGTAAAATGGACTCGCAAAACCCAGGCAAGTTTTTTTGGCAAAGCCTAAATGAAGCAATGTGGCTTGTGTACACAATACAAGCTTATGATCTAATTCATGACTCGTTAAATGCCGATAATATTAAAACAATCGAGAATGACTTACTCCGTCCTGTTTCGTTGTTCACATCTGTAGGCCAACCGTCTACATTTAATAAAGTACATAACCATGGAACATGGGCAACAGCGGGTGTTGGCATGGCAGGGTATGTATTAGGCGAACCTGAGTGGGTAGAAAAATCATTATACGATTTAGAAAAGTCGGGTAAGGGTGGCTTTATTAAGCAGCTAGAGATGCTGTTTTCACCACAAGGTTACTATAACGAAGGTCCTTACTATCAACGCTTTGCACTATTACCATTTGTAACGTTTGCTAAAGCGATTGAAAACAACGAACCACAACGAAAAATCTTTGAATATCGCGATGGCATATTATTAAAAGCGATTGATACGACGATTCAACTTAGCTACAACGGTTTGTTCTTCCCAATTAACGATGCAATAAAAAGTAAAGGCATCGATACCATTGAGTTAGTAAATGGTGTAACGGCAGCGTATGGCTTAACCAACGATGCAGGTTATTTAGATATTGCTAAGCAACAAGACCAAATAATTCTCTCTGGTGATGGGCTAAAAGTAGCTCAAGCACTTGATAACAACATGACAAAACCTTATTCGTTTAAATCTGTTGCCTTCGGTGATGGTAATGACGGTAAACAAGGTGCTTTAGTTGTAATGAGAACGCAGGTAGGTGGCGATCAAGCGCTACTGTTTAAACCTGCTGCACAAGGTTTGGGCCATGGTCATTTTGATAAATTAACATGGCAGTTTTACGACCACGGAAATGAAATTGTATCTGATTATGGCGCAGCACGTTTTTTAAATGTAGAAGCTAAATACGGCGGTCGTTATTTACCTGAAAACGAAACTTACGCTAAACACACTGTTGCGCACAATACGGTAGTGGTTGACGAAACAACGCATTTTAATGCAAATGTTGAAGTAGGAAATAGTAATTACCCTACACTTAACTTTTTCGAAACAAATAAATACGGCACGGTTTCAAGCGGCGAAATAAGCACAGCTTATAAAGGCGTTGATCTTGAGCGTACGCTTGCACTTATTAACTTACCTGAACTACAAAGCACAGTTGCACTTGATATATTTGATGTTGCTGCAAATAAAGCGCATCAGCTTGACCTGCCTTTGCATTATAAAGGCCAGCTTATCGATACCAGCTTTGAGTTAAAAGCAAATGCAACGCAGCTGTCTGCGCTAGGTACTAAAAATGGCTACCAACATCTATGGCTTAAAGCTCAAGCGCAACCTCAAAGTGGTTTAGCTAAAGTAACGTGGCTAAACGAAAATGGTCGTTTTTATACGCAAACAAGCTTGGTTAAAGGTGATGAGTCTTTCTTGTTTACTCAAATAGGCGCAAATGACCCTCACTTTAATTTACGCAACGAAAATGGTTTTATTCGTCGTGTTGAGGGTCAAAAGCAACATAAGTTTATATCTGTATTAGAGCCACATGGTGAGTACAACCCAAGTAAAGAATATACCTTAGAAGCTGTTAGTCGAGTTACAAAGCTTGAATATAGTCAGCAGGGCGATTTAACACTTGTTGAACTTGATATTAAAGGCAACTCATATTTAGTGGCAATTAATAAAGCACAAACATCAGCTAAAAACACATTCAATTATCAAAATAAAGAGTTCACTTTAAATGGCCGATTAGGCGTTTATATGATGAACAATAATCAGGAGTAAATAGGATGCAAAAGCAAAGCGCAAACTTTTCATTTGGTAACGAGACCGAAATAGAAGACTTAGGAAATGGTCTAAAACGTCAAATGCTAGGTTATAACGAAGAGCTAATGGCTGTTAAAATTTGGTTTGAGAAAGGGGCTATTGGTTATAACCATGCTCACAGACATTCTCAAGTAACGTATGTTGTTGAAGGTGAGTTTCACTTTAACATTGATGGCGTAACTAAAATCTTAAAACCGGGTGATAGCTGCTTAATCCCACCATTTGCTGATCATGGAGCTACCTGCCCAACAGGCGGAATCCTGATTGATACTTTTAGCCCCGCGCGTGAAGACTTTCTTGAGGATTAATTATGCAACTTAAAGGCTTACGTTGGTGGGTTATAGCGCTAATAGCGCTAGCTACCATTATTAACTATATCGACCGCCAAGCACTTAGTGTGCTTTGGCCGGACATTGTTGAAGATTTATTTCCTGATGAATCAGCGCTAGAACGCAAACAAATATACGCTAATATTTCTATTGTGTTTGTATTTGCTTATGCATTTGGTCAGGCAATCTTTGGTAAAATATTTGACTGGGTGGGCACACGCTTCGGTTTTGTACTATCAATAGGTGTTTGGTCTATTGCAACCGTTGCGCATGCATTTGCACAAGGTGTACTTAGTCTTAGTATTTTTCGCGCAATCTTAGGTGTAGCAGAAGCCGGTAACTGGCCTGGTGCAGCTAAAGGTAACGCAGAATGGTTCCCTACTAAAGAACGTGCTTTAGCACAGGGTATTTTTAACTCTGGCGCCGCAATTGGTGGCATTATTGCTATTCCTTTAATTGCTTATTTAACTATCTACTTTAGCTGGCAAATGGTGTTTGTTTTTGTTGGTGCATTAGGTTTCCTTTGGTTAGTTCCATGGTTAATTTTAGTTAAAGCACCGCCTAGCTCACATCCTTGGCTTACTGCCGAAGAACGTGAATATATTTTAACAGGTCAAAGACGTGTTGATGACAACGGTGATGTAACTGGCGAAGACGAAGAGGAATATAACCCTACAACTGCTGAGTTACTTTCTCGTAAGCAAAGCTGGGGTGTAATCATTGCCTCTGCCGCAATTGACCCAATTTGGTGGTTATTTGTTTTTTGGATCCCTATTTACCTAAACGAAGTATACGGTATGGATGTTAAATCTATTGGTATATACGGTTGGGTACCTTATGTTGGCGCTATGTTTGGTGCTTGGTTTGGTGGCTTATTGGCTCAAAATCGACTCAAAGCAGGTTGGAATACAGACAAAACACGTAAGCTTACTATTACGCTGGGTTGTTTAATTATGTTACCAGCGCTACTTGCAATGGCAAATCCAGGCGGACCAACAACAGCGGTACTAATTATGGCTGTTATCTTATTTGGTTTTCAAACTGCAATTGGTAACGTGCAAACACTACCAAGTGATTTGTTAGGTAAAAAAGCAGTGGGTACATTATCAGGTTTTTCTGGTATGGCGGCAAAGCTTGGTGCTGTAGGTCTTACATCGCTAGTACCTTTTCTTACTGCTGATGGTAACTACACACCAGCATTTGTAATTGGTGCTTCTTTAGCCATCATAGCAATGGCAGCTGTTTGGATTTTAATTCCAAAAATAGAACCTCTTAAAAAGCCTCAATAATCTAGATAATAACTGCTATGCCAACATATTTTGTATAAGTGCATAGCAGTTAACTACATAGGGTAACTTCCAAGATGAAAAATATTTACTTTATCGGTGAATGCATGGTCGAGCTTAGAGCTATGAGCGCGGCAACACTGCACCAATCATTTGCAGGCGATGTTTATAATTCTGCAGTGTATTTAAAACGTTGCTTCCCGCAGGTTACTACTTCGGTTGTTACGGCTTTAGGTCAAGATAATTTAAGTAAAAAAATGCTAGAACGCTTTGAGAGTGAACAAATAAATACGCAACTTGTATTTGCTCACGACACCAAAGTACCTGGTATGTACTACATAGAAACTGATGAGCATGGTGAGCGTAGCTTTATTTATTGGCGCAATGATTCTGCAGCTAAAAAGGTTGTTGATTTTTTAGATGCTGATGCACTCGAGCAGCTTAGCCAAGGTGATATGTTTTTCTTTTCAGGAATTTCATTAGCAATAATTGAAGAAAGTGCACGTGAAGACTTTTGGAAAGTGGTAAAGCAGCTTAAAGATGCTGGGGTTAAAATCGTTTTTGATCCTAATTACAGAGCACGTTTGTGGAATAGTGTAGAGGAAACAAAAGAGCAGTATCATTTAGCCTTTACGTTTGCAGATATTACTCTACCAGGCGTTGAAGATTTAACAACACTTTATGACGTTCATAGCGTAGAAGCAGTTGTTGAATATTTAAAGCCTTACCAAATTGAAGAAATTGTTGTTAAAAATGGCCCTGAATCGGTAGTGACAAAAGAGGGCGATACGCTTCAAAGCCACACCATAATACCGGTAACAAATGTTGTAGATACGACATCCGCAGGCGATGCCTTTAACGGTGTTTACTTAGGTGCACGTTTATCTGATAAATCAATTTCAAGTGCTGTACAACTTGCTGCAAAAGCGGCAGGGACTGTTATACAGCAACCAGGTGCTATTGCTCCAAAAGATATATTTCAGCTAGCAATGGCTGAAGCTGGGATCTGATACCAATTTTATTAAAAACATGATCACCTTAGCGTATTAAATAACTCACTAACTACGTTAAAAATTATTTATATAGAGCAACTATGTATCATAATTTTAGCCTTGTTATTGAGCTATTTTCTTGTCGCTATAATAGCTCATTAATTTAATGCAATTGGTATAACAAAATAATTAAACATTAAAGGCCGCCATACCTCGGCCGCATTACTTTTTATAAAGGAACAACGTTATGACTCGCTTTTCTGAACTTATGGCAGGACAAACACTGCTACCTATAATTCAAGCAGATACTCCAGAGCAAGGTGTTCAAATAGCGAAAGCTATGGCCAATGCTGGGCTTACTTTAGTTGAAGTAGTGCTAAGAACAGAGGCATCAATAGAGGCATTAAAAGCTATTAAAGCACAGGTGCCTGAGCTAAAAGTAGGTGCGGGAACAGTCATCAATACTGATATTTTGGAGCAAGCACTTGAAGCGGGTTCTGATTTTATTGTAACCCCAGCGGTGTCTCCTGCGTTACTTGAAGCACTTGCTAAATGTAATGTGCCGGTACTTCCTGGTGTATCAAACACCGGTGATATTTTAATGGCGCTTGAATATGGCTTTGAAGAGCAAAAATTATTCCCAGCATCGCTTGCCGGTGGCGCTCCTTTTGTGTCAGCTGTGTCGTCAGTATTTAGAGCTGTCAGCTTTTGTCCTACAGGTGGCGTTAGCGAAAGTAACAAAATGGACTATCTTTCTTTAAATAATGTATTCGCCGTTGGCGGTACTTGGATAGCGAAAAAAGAATGGGTTGAACAAGAAAATTGGCAAGCAATTACTGATTCTTGTATCCAGGCTTTAAAATAGAAAGGATTTCATAAATGAATTATTTAGCCCCAACAATACTACCAGGCGTAATCGTTGGCGACGAAGTAAGTGCTGTGTACGAGCATGCACGTACTAATCAATATGCGTTGCCAGCGGTAAATGTTGTTAGTACAACATCTATTAATGCGACGCTAGAAGCTGCTAAAAAGAAAAACTCGCCCGTTATTATTCAGCTTTCTAATGGTGGAGCACAATTTTTTTGTGGTAAAAGCTTATCTTTACCAGAGCAACAATCAGCTGTGCTTGGGGCGGTAAGTGCTGCAAGATATGTACATTCAGTGGCAGCACATTATGAAGTAGCAGTGATGCTTCACACTGATCACGCAGCTAAAAAGCTACTACCTTGGATTGATAGTTTGCTTGATGAAGGTGAAAGACACTTTGAACTGACTGGCAAACCATTGTTTAGCTCACATATGATTGATCTGTCAGAAGAGCCTTTAGAAGAAAATATCGAAATTTGTGAACGTTACTTAACGCGTATGGCAAAAATAGGTATGACGCTTGAAATTGAGCTTGGTTGCACGGGTGGCGAAGAAGACGGTGTTGATAACTCACACTTAGATAGTTCTGCTTTATATACTCAACCTGAAGATGTTGCATTTGCTTACGAACGCTTAAGTCGTATTAGCCCTAACTTTATAATTGCAGCCTCTTTTGGCAATGTTCATGGTGTATATAAACCGGGTAACGTTGTTCTTACGCCAACTATTTTAAAAGATTCACAAGCTTACGTATCAGAAAAATTTAATCTACCAAGTAACTCAATTAACTTTGTTTTTCATGGTGGTAGTGGTTCTGAGTACAGTAAAATTGCAGAGTCTTTAACGTATGGCGTAGTGAAGATGAATATTGATACCGATACGCAGTGGGCGTGTTGGACAGGTATTTTAGATTACTACAAAGACAAGCAAGCATACCTACAAGGGCAAATTGGTAACCCTGACGGGGATGATAAGCCAAACAAGAAATACTATGACCCTCGTGTATGGCTGCGTCATTCAGAGCAAAGTATGGTTGCAAGGCTAGAGCAATGCTTTGACGATCTAAATTGTGTAAACAGGTATAGCGCATGAAAAGATTAAATACAGTATTGAAAGAAGACGGTGTAGATACCGATCTTATTTTACTTATTCGCACAATTTTAGCGACCAGTAAAGAAATTGCTTTTCGAGTAAGCCAAGGTGAATTAGCCGGTGTTTTAGGCTCAACTTTGAATGAAAACGTTCAAGGTGAAGTTCAAAAAAAGCTTGATGTAATCGCAAACCAACTACTTAAAGACATCCTACTTGATGATAGCAGTGTACGATCTGTTGCATCAGAGGAAGAAGATCATGCGGTAGGTGGCCACCCTGAAGGTAAGTTTATTGTTGCTTTTGACCCGTTAGATGGCTCTTCTAATATTGATGTTAATGGGCAAATAGGCACTATATTTACTATTTACTTAGCCCGTGATGATGTTCCTTTTGACAGCGACGAGCAATTTAGTCAGCCCGGTGTAAATCAAGTATGTGCAGGCTATGTGTTATACGGCCCTTCATCATTACTTGTAATGAGTACTGGCGGTCCTACGCGTTGTTATACGTTAGACTCAACACACGGCGGTTACTTACTGACAAATAAGCAGTTAAGTGTACCAGAACAAAGTCGTGAATTTGCCGTAAATATGGCTAACTACCGTTACTGGGACGAACCAACTCAAGTGTATTTTGATAAATTGCTATACACCTGTGAAAGCTTTGAAAAAAGCTCAATGCGTTGGAATGCAGCGATGGTAGGCGACGTTCATCGTATTTTATGCCGAGGCGGGTTATTTTTGTATCCACAAGATAAACGCAGTGGTAACGATAACGGAAAAATAAGACTGCTTTATGAAGCAAACCCGTTAGCACTTTTAGTTGAAAACGCAGGTGGTAAAGCAACCTCTAGAGGAACGCGAATTTTAGATATTGCGCCAACTAGCTTGCACCAGCGTGTGCCTGTTGCTTTGGGTTCAAATGAGCCTGTAGAGTTTTATAATAACGCCATGTTATAAAACAGCACTCAAAAAAAGGGGTAAGAAAATTGCCCCTTGTTTTACCCTTAATTTTAATTCTCTTTGTAAATTATCCTCTTTATACAAACTCACTTCTTTTCTTATTGTCTTCAAATAAGAATACTTCACATATATTTAATAATATTACCTACTAAATCCTATATAAAACTAAGTTTTTACTATAACGCTATGTATCTTCAACGTTATTTTTCACAATTGAATTCAATTTTTAACCAACAATAAAAGCCCAAGGTTAACTTGGTGTTTATTTATTGTTATTTAATTAGGTGGGGATAGTGGAAAAACTTATTTTATTGTGGTTATATTACCAAGTTGGTTAACAATTCATTTGCAATTTAAATGAATTTGGTAATAAACACATGATTTATTTGGTAACACACACAATAGATAGCCAAATATTAAAACTATAAATTTGGAGAATAGAGCCACCATGAAATTCAAACATTTTGCGCTATGCGCTATTGCAGCAGCAATCGTTGGTTGTGACACAAACTCAAACAACAATGACAACAACTTGGGCTCTATTGCTCTTAGTGGAACTGTTACAAGCGGACAAACATTAACAGCTGAAGTTAGTGACCCTGATGGTATCTCAGGTGACGTGACTTACTACTGGTATGCAGATGGTGAGGCAATTGCTGGTGCAAATAGCGCTTCATTTACATTGACTGACGATCAGATAGGGTTACCAATTACAGTTCAAGGGCTTTATACCGATGATGGCGGTATTAATGAATCGCATATTACAGAACCAACCGCAGATGTTGCCGCAATCGCATTTCCTGCAAGTTTAACTATTACAGGTGACGCGCTAGTTGGTTCGCAACTAACTGCTAATGTAGCTGACGACAATGGCTTTGATGGCGATACAGTAACTTATAAATGGTTTGCAGATGACGTAGAGATTGCAGATGAAGCACTTTCTACGCTTACGTTAACAGACGCACAGTTTGGTACAGTTATTACAGTTAGTGCATCTTTTGAAGATAGCCGTGGGTTTAACGAGTCTGTAACTTCAGCCGGTACAGAGGTTGTCGCACGAACAAACTCAGAAGGCGAAGTTACAATTAGCGGCACGCCAACTGTTGGAAATACTTTAACAGCAGAAATTAATGATACAGATGGGGCGACAGGAGATATCACTTATCAATGGCTTGCTGATGCACAAGCGATAGATGGCGCAATAGAGAGCACCTTTACAGTTGATGCATCACTTTTAGGTCAAAAGATAAGTGTTCAGGTTGCTTATACAGATGATAATGGGTTTATCGAGGATAATACATCAGAGGAAACAATTGCTGTTTCTGCTGTTGCGGTTGACGAAGCCGGTAGCGTAGCCATTATGGGCGTAGTGCCTTATTTAACAACTGGCGAGTTAACCGCTGAGATAACTGATAACAACGGCGTTGAAGAGGCTAACGTTACTTATACTTGGTCTGCTGATGGCGTTGAAATAGTTGGGAGCAATAGTAAAACATTTACGCCTTCTGATTACGCTGGCTCAATAATGTCAGTAAAAGCCACGTATACAGATAATGATGGCTTTGCGAGTGAGGTTACAAACTCACTTGATACATTGGTTTACACTCAATTAGTTAGTAACCCTGAAGCACTCCTTGGTGCTATAAGTGGCGGTTTAGCTGACGGTGATGTTATTGGTTTAAACACGGGTGTTTATGCTGATATGGACGCAATTTTATTAACCAGTGCAGTAACGCTTCGCGCTGTAGAAGGTCAAACTCCTGTACTTAGTGGTGAAGTATGTGTGCATGTAGCTGCTGGAGTAGATGGCGCTGGGTTAACAGGGCTTACCTTTAAGAATATAGATACTAAAGCGGGTGCATTTTGTGAAACCGAAGAAGGTGCTGTTATTTACTCAGAAGGGGATAACTTTACTTTTTCGCAAAACACGATGGATGGAGAAGAAGCGACACTCAATAACTCTGAATACCATTGGCTGATGATAAAAGGTCAAAGTGCGTTGGTTGAGCGAAATACATTCTCTAATCGAAATGTAGCAGAAAAAGGGTCTGTGATAAAAATATCATCATCAAGCTCTGATCACGTTATTCAATATAATTTATTTAGTGACAGTGATAATCCAAACTTTGATCAATCAAGTTTATACTTAATCAATGCAGGTAGTACAACGGGTAGTGGTGCAGCTGATAACGCAAACTTTACTATTCAGTATAACCGCGTAGAAAACTTTGTAACGGGTCGTCGTTTAATGCGTGTACAAACTTCTGGCGCAACCATCAAAGGCAATACAATCGTAAATCCTAATGGTGGTATTTCATTAGAAGATGGTGGATTTAATAGTGTTACAGACAACATTATTATTCGTACTACAGATATTGCAAGCTCAAGCGACAGACCTGCTGGGGTATTGATCACACCACTTGGTCACACCGTTAGTAACAACTACATTGCAGGTATTCGTTCTGGTAATAAAGAAGCGGGCGGTATTGTATTTACAGCTAACCCATTTTCACAAGCTGATGGCGGTGTGCCAAACTCAGGTAACCAAGCTGTACTTGATAGCGCTGGCGACTTTACACTAAATGTAACAAACAATACGGTTTTGAACTCACAGCAACCTATTGTATTTAGTACGGAAATAGGCCCTAAAGCACCAACAAGTGATTGCGATGAGTTAACCGCAGCGAATGCACCGGTACTATACGGGCTGACCAAAAATGCGTTTGTTATAAACTTTAATGGAAATTTAATTGCAAACGGTTTAGGCGATCAAACAGACGCAGATACAATAAACAGCAGTGCCACAACTCAAGGCCTATTTTACCCAAATACACTTGAAAGTGACCATGCTTTTGAATATGACTGTGACTTAATTAATCATGATAGTTCGGTGCTAAGTAATAACTTTGGTTATATGGATAGTCGAGTATCAGGCGATGCAAGCGGTGACTGGGTTGAAATTAGAAAACTAAATGGTAATGGCGCATTCGATACTGATGGTGCAATTGACCAAGACCCAGCAACTAACGGTAAAGAAGTGCTTGAGTACGTTACAGCAGCAAGTACGTTATTAGAAACTGACCCTGCAGGCCTTCAGGCAGAGGCGGGTGCTAAAGGTCTTCATTATATTCAATCATCTGAAGTAGGTGTTGGATCTACATGGAAAATACAAAACGATTAAGTAACCAATTAATCAGTTAACTTTTAAAAGCCCCAAATTTGGGGCTTTTTTATTATTTATACTTTTCACCACGCTTTTTTAGCCTCCATAACTCATTTATGGACTAGTTAAGATCTATTTATATTCTAGTAAAAAACCTGCCTGACCTACTGGTAATGCCGCTAAGTTAAAATTGGTATACCTTATGGTAATATTAAAACGTCAAATTGGTTGATCATCGTGCTGGGTTTAAGTATATTAATGTCAAAGGTCACATAAAATATACATCAGCATAACAAGCTAACACACTAAAATCACACAACAACAACCAGCGGAGAATTCAAATGTCGTTGAAGTCACGAGATAACAATAATTCTACAACAGGGCAGTTTGCAATGCGCCCAGTTGCAAAATGGGTAAGAACAGCGGTCATCGCAGGTATGGCAAGTTCTTGCGTATTTACAGCAAGCGCACAGGAAGATCAGGGAAAAGCGACAGAAGTTGAAGAAGACGTTGAAATAATTAGTGTTACAGGTACACGTAGAACGATTCAAGACCAAATAGCAATTAAACGTGAAGCAACAACGGTAGTTGATGGCCTGTCATCTGAAGATATTGGTGATTTACCAGCACTGTCTATCGGTGAAGCACTAGAATCAATTACAGGTGCTGCATCTCATCGTGAAAACGGTGGTGCTACAGAAATCACTATCCGTGGTCTTGGTCCATTTTTAAGTGCAACACACATTAATGGTCGTGAAGCGACTAATGGTAGTGGTGACCGCTCAGTTAACTTTTCGCAGTTTCCTTCTGAACTTGTAAAAAAAGTAGCGATATATAAAACGCAAGATGCCTCAATGATTGAAGGTGGTGTTGCAGGTGTTATTGCACTTGAAACTATAACTCCACTTGATTTTGGCAAACAACGTGTATCAGCTGAAGTTAAACTAAATTACAACCCTGATGAAGGTAATGTAGATAACTCGCTACAAAGTGACGCGGGTTACCGTGGCACGTTTAGTTATGTTGATCAGTTTGAATTTGATAACGGCCAAGCCGTTGGTGTGTCTTTTGGTGTGCAGCGCCAAGAAATTAGTCAACCAGAGGCTGAATACAGAAGCTCTAGCCCATCAGGTTCTTCATTGTGGGCGTGTTTAAACGATCCGACTAATACCAATGAAGGTTTTTATCGCAGCAGCGCAGGCGACTGTGAAGACCAAGTTAATGGCAGTAGTAACCAAGGTTACGATACAGAAATTGATCCAGAAACAGGTAAAGCAGTAAGTGATGGGACTCCTTATGCTTGGACTGGCAGTAGCCGAAGCTTTCGTCAAAACGAGACATCTGATGAACGTGATGCAGTATTTTTTGCACTGCAATACCAACCGTCAGCTGATTGGGATGTTAACTTTGATGCACAAATTTCAGATAGAACACAACAAGAAGCACGCCACGATTTAATCTTTTTACAAAAACGTGCAACACCAGGTGTAACCGGTCCAACACTTGTAACTAACGATGTAGGCGGTATTTTACATTGGGAAGGTGAAGAGCGTATTGAATCAGCGGGTGAGCAATTTTCTCGTGAAGAAAACTACCAAGGTTATGGCATAAATATAGAACATACAGTTACCGATAGATTAACTGTTGACTTAGATTTAGCGTATTCAAAAACTGAACGTGAAGAACTTCAAATATCTAACCGTGGTAGAACATCAGGTCGTAATTTCTTTTCTTGGGACATGGGCGATGAAATTCCTCATTTCACACTGACAGATTTTGACGTAACAGATATTTCAAACTTTACAGATAGCCTAAGAACACGACTTGACCGTGAAAATGTTCGTGAAAACGAAGTTATCTCAGCGCGACTAGATTTTGACTATGCGCTAGATGGCAACGTTTTTACAAGTATTCAAGGTGGTATTAGAACATCTGAAATGACCTTCCTACAGTATGGTGGTAGCCAAGGTAACGGTTCAAGAAACGAGTTTACACTAGACTCTGGCACTGAAGCGCTTGACGTATTACAAGGTTGTCAAATCGATTTCCCTGAATCAGGCTTTTTATCGAGTGTATCTGATGGTGATATCGTAACAAATATTGATAGCGACGGTAATGTTGTAGCTAGCGGTACAGGCTCATCATGGGCTACATACGACAACGTATGTTTCTCACAAGCTGTAGCTGGTTCTAACGCTGATGGTGTGTTTGCTTACCCAGAAGTGGAATATGAAAATGCAGGTACAATTGATGTAACAGAGAAAACAACATCAGTGTACTTAATGGCTAACTACGATACTGAAATGTTTGGCAAATTCATTCGCGGTAACTTTGGTCTTCGTATTGTAGACACAGATGTAACTTCGATTGGTTTTAGAAATAGCTTTGACGTAGTAACAAGTGACACAGGTATACTGTCTCTAGTTGAGTCTGATAACGGTTCACTGGATAAAATAAAAAGTGGTGGCGATTACACTAAGTATTTACCAAGCTTTAACCTAGTTATTGATTACAGTGAAGATATTTTATTTCGTGCAGGTATATACCGTGGTATGTCACGCGCAGATCCATCTGATTTAGGCTATAGCCGTACATTCCAAGAAGATACAGAAGGTACAGCAACATCAATCAGCGATTTATTAGTGGGTGTTAATGGTTCTGGTAACCCAGACACTCAACCGCTTATGTCGTGGAACTATGATGCTGCGTTTGAATGGTACCCTAACGAAGATTCAATCTTAGCGTTAAGCCTATACTACAAACAGTTCAACGGTGGTTTTCAACAACAAACCGTAATTGAAGAATTTACTGTTGCCGGTGAAACAGTTTCACTACCAATCACCAACTCTGTTACGTCAGACGAGGACAGTGAAATACTAGGCCTTGAAGCTTCATTTTCTTACCGCTGGGATAATGGCATCGGTATGAAATTTGGTTACAACTATGCAGACACTGACTTTGAGTTCCAAGATAGCTTATACGGCGATACGTTTGAGACTGACGTAGATGGTAATACTACACAGTTAACTGACGGTATTATTGAGTCGGCTTCAGTACCTGGTTTTTCAAAGCATGTATTTAGTAGCCAGCTGTACTACCAAATTGGTGGGTTTGATACTGCTGTTATTTACAAATATCGTAGTGAGTATTTCCAACCATATACTACAAATGGTACTCGACTTCGTTATGTTGATGGCGTAGGTGTGTGGGAAATGCGCGCATCATACAAAATCGATGAGCACTTTAGAGTTAAAGCAGAAGCAATTAACTTGTTCAGCGCACCTAAATCACAAGATTTCTTTGTTGAAGGAAACTTAGGTGAAGTGAATGACTACGGCCCACGCTTATTCTTAGGCTTAAGCTACAAGCTGTAATAATGGTTAAACATTAAATCTCATTAAAAAGGCGGTTTTACCGCCTTTTTTGATCCCTAAATTCTTCAATTTTATATTTTCAATAGCGCTAATAAATAGCACTCAACACAGCTCGCTCTCTAATAACGCTTCTTGACTCAAAACTAAATTGGTTAACCAATAATGCCATTTATTCAGCACGCCCAACATCATCGGTTTCTCCTTCCTAAATTATTTCATTTTTAAAACACTAACTCTTTTAACCCTTGTAATTGACAGCTCAATTTCTAATTAAATTTAAAATCAATAAATAACATGAACTTAAAATCTACTTTATGATTTTAAATTATAGGTTAGTTAAGTTTTTCTATTTTGGTAATAACATATTGCATAATATTTGATCTAAATTTATTACCAAAAGGTTGACCTTTTTATAGTTGGGTGTAAATATGAAGTTAAGAGTTTGTAATAATTAAGGGCTTTTAATAAAAACAATAAAGTAGCTGGTTAAACATAGCATTTCACACACACAGGAAAAAAACTATGAGTCACAAGTTATCTAAAATTACACTGGCAGTTATATCGGCAACCGCACTTGGTATGTCTTTGTCTACACAGGCGCAAGAAGCTCCAAAAAAAGCTGCAGACGATCTTGAGGTTATCGAAGTTTCAGGCATTCGACAATCGCTTACAAATGCGCTTGCACAAAAGCGTTCAGCAGATAGCCTTGTTGAGATTATTGAGGCAGTCGATATTGGTAAGCTACCAGATCAAAACCTCGCAGAAGTACTTGAAAATGTAACGGGGATTCAAATTACCCGTGAAGCAGGGGTAGGTACGGGCGTTCAAATTCGTGGTACCAATGCTAATCGTACAGAAGTGAACGGCGTATCAACAGTTGGCTCAGGGTCTGGACGAAGTGGCATTAGTTTTGAAGATGTATCAGCTGCAATCATCTCCGGTGTAGAAGTAATTAAATCACCTGAAGCAAAAACAATCGAAGGCTCTGTGGGCGCAACAATAAACCTTAAAACAATTCGCCCGTTACAGTTAAATGAAACTCTAGGCTCAATTAGAGTTCAAGGTGAAGATAGTAGCTTATCAACAGATGGTGTTACTCCTAGGGTATCGGGTGCTTGGGGTGATAACTGGGAGCTTGATTCGGGCGGTAAGTTTGGTGTTGTATTTAGTGGTAGTTACAGTGAGCAAGACGTAACCGCATTTCGTCCTCGTGCTGATAGAGATAATTCGGTAGCCGCTGATAGTGGTGCTGCAAGTGCACAATCGTTTGATTTTCTACCAGTACAATTTTTAATTCAAGATTACGATAATTACGAATACGAGACAAAAAACTTCGCAGGTACATTTGAATATGCACCAAACGATAATATGAAATTCTTTTTTGATGCAGTTGTTAATGATCAAGAGCGCCGCCAAGAAAGCTCAAGAGTACAAGCATCTGGCCTAAGTGATCTTAGAAATGTATCAATACCGAGTGAATTTGAAACAGTTAATTTTGGTTCACTTGACGGACAAAACCTAGGCAGCATACAAGCGGCCGTAAGAGGCGTTATTCCAGTTGAAGACGGTGGTGGCGATCCTAACTTACGTTTTTCTAGCGATACTAATTCACGCATTACAAAGAGCAAAATATTTAGAATAGGGGGCGAATGGCAAGGCGATAGATTATTTGCAAGTGTTGAAGCCTCAACCTCTCGTTCTGATTCAACTACACCAAGCTTTAATACAACGCTTAATTTTATAAATCCAAATGTCGCTACTAATTCGTCAAATGAAAACGGTACTCCTTTTGAGTATGATCTTACAGGTGATGCACTTACATTTGGTATTGCAACGGGGGAGGCAAACGCGCCAACAATGGCTCAATTACTCGACCCTGCAAATGTTGTTCTACGTGATGTAAACCAAGGGCAAGACGAGTCAGAAAATACAGAAGATGCGTTTCGTACAGATTTTACATATTACTTAGATGATGTAATAACGTCAGTCGATTTTGGTTACCGCTACAGCAAAACGAGCAGTATGTCGGATCAAGTTCGCTCTAACGTTGGTTTAAGAAATATGGCTGATAGTCCAACGGGTGATTTATTTGCACAATTATTAACAGCGGGCCCAGATAACTTTAACGATGGTGATGGGCGAGCACTTTATATTCGTGATTTCTTACTTATAAACCCAGAGCTTGCATCCTCTGATCCACAAGCTGTATTAGCAGCACTTAACCAAGCGATTGAAGCTAATAATGCAATAACGGGTTCTGATCGTGGTCCAATAAGTTCACCAACGTCTCAAGTAAATGCGTTTTTTGATATTGAAGAAGAAACACATGCCTTATATGCACAAGCTAATTTTGAGTATGGCATGTTTCGCGGTAACTTTGGCCTACGTTATTTAGAGACTGAAGTTACATCGCTAGGTAACTCTGTTACTCAAGATGGAAGTGGCAACGAACTGGTGACTCAGGTAACGTCAAAAGGAGATTACGATTTCTTTTTACCGCGATTTAATTTAGCCGCGAATGTAAGTGAAGATGTGATTGTTCGTTTAGGTTGGTCAAAAGATATCAGACGCCCAGATTTTGATGACCTATCTACGTCTGTTACGTTTGGCACCAGCCCTAATAGTGCAGTTTCAATAGGTAACTCAGGCTTAGAGCCAGAAGAAGTAACTTCTTTCGATATATCCACTGATTGGTATTTTGCACCCGCTGCTTTATTAAGTGTGGGGTACTTTCATAAAACACGTAGCGATTTGCACGTTACACAGCAAGTTGACCCATTTGAAGACCCAAGCACAGGCTTTCGCGATACAAATGGTCCAGAATGTGAAGGCGGCGGCATATTTAACCCAATTGCTGACATAAACGTATTTGGCCCAGATGCTGGTGTAGGGTTATGTGTACCAACACAAACTACTATTAATGATTCTGGTGAAACAACACAGCAAGGCATCGAGCTTGCAGCTCAATACGACTTATCAAATTTTGAAAAAGAGCTAGGCTGGGCATCAGGTTTTGGTGTGGTTGCTAACTATACTTATCAAGAATTTTCTGGTGGTGAATCATTTGACACCGCAACGAGTCGTGCAAATGCTGTTTTTGCATTAACAACCGGTAACCCGGATGCAGACATAAGTGCTAAGCAATCACTCATTGATCTGTCAGAAAACGCATATAACATTACCTTTTATTATGAGAAATACGGTCTATCTGCTCGAGCGCGTTACACGTGGCGCGAAGGGTACCGTTCAACTGACTTTGGTAGCACTTCAAGCTTCCCATGGGGTTTCCCTGTTGTACAAGAAGACAGAGGGCAGCTTAATGCCAGCATAAGTTATGATGTGAACGATCAGCTAAATATCGGTATTGAAGCCGTTAACTTAACTGAATCAGAAGTTAGCCAGTCTTGTGTGAACGAAGGTGCTTTACTTTGTTTCCAAGGTATTACAGACCGCCGTATTACATTTGGCGCAAGCTATAGATTTTAAAAGTTATAGTTAAATCGAGTCTATAAGTGTGTGTATTTAAAGACGCTAAAAGCAAGCCACCTGGCTTGCTTTTTTTAACTATAATTAGTTAACATTTACAAAAATGATTTATTCCACTTTGTATTTTACTTATCAATACCGTTACAGCGGCAATGTTTTGCGACACTGCCACCAGTAATTATACCAACCTGCATAAATCTTTGATCAATTTAACGAATTAAATTGCACTATAACGTCGTTAAAAATTTTTTATTTAGAACAACTAGATACAAAAATTTTTGCCTAGTTCTAGCGTAATTTTCTTAACGTTAAATAGACCCCGTATATAAGCAGATTGGTATTATTATCGAGATAGTATTAAATCAATACCTTTATTTTTTAACCTTACCCTTAAGAACATAAATTTCACCATCGAAACTGCCTTGAATAGTCAGTCCTTGGCTTGCCAACTCTTGCAAATATTCAACATGATCATCAGTAATATGCTGGCCTGGGACTAAAAGCGGAATGCCCGGTGGGTATGGAGTAACTAAACCTGCACAAATGCGGTTGTTACTTTTGCTAATAGGCACAGATTCGCGGTCGCCATAAAAAGCATCGCTTGGAATACACGCCAAGTCTATGGCTGGTAAATTTTCAGGTAAGCGAGCTCTACGCGTCGATTTCGATAGTTTTACTTTACCGCTGTCTAGCTTTTTCAATGCATTGTACAAACGAATTATTTTTGAGCGCGTGCCGCCAAGCGTCAGTAAAACCAAAATGGTGCTGTGTGTGTATTTTTCTATCTCTAGCCCAATTTCATCCAGTAGATATTTATGAATATCTTTTAATGAGTAAGGTAGCTCACTAATATCAATAAGGATCTTTAATGGGTCGTGGCCCATATTATCACCACTAAAATGCGGGAATATTTCCATAAAGTCTTGCTTAGCTAATACTTTAATTTGCTTAAGCGAGGCCATCTGTTGTTTAAACTCCTCAACATGATTTAGCAGCGCATTGAGCAGCTTATAGCCTTCCATCTCTAATTGCTTTTGGCACACGTCAAGCGATGCAATAAGCTGATATTTAGGCGATGTACTAGCGTAGATACTATAAATCTCTCGAAAGAAATCGGCATCAAAATCGGGATCGTTAATATGAATATAAGACGCTTGAGAAAACGCCGATACTACTTTATGCGCCGAATGCGTAATGTAGTCAGCCCCTGCATGTATCGCAGAATAATGACGAAAGCTAGGATGAAACAAAGAGTATGCAAACCAGGCTTCATCTATAAACACTTTAATACCATATTGATGAGCATAATCTACGACTTGTTTTAGGTCGCTAAGTAGGCCATCGTAAGTACAGCCGGTAAGCACTAGTAATTTAGCATCAGTATTGTTTTCAATTGCTAACTTGATGTCGGCCAACGACGGTGGCGCGAAAATGCCATATTTTGGATTTAAAATACTCGCCAAATAAATGGGGTAACTGGCTGATTGCAAGATGCCATAGTGGACTGATTTATGGCAATTACGGTCGACAATTACTTTATCTCCCTTGCGTAGGAGCGTCTGCAAAATGATTTTATTTGAGGTAGATGAACCATTTGTAACAAAGTAGGTGTGTTTAACTTCAAACGTCGCCGCAGCTGATTCTTGAGCGCGACCAATAGTATTAGTGCTGTCTGATAATGAACCTAGCGAGTCTACCGAAACCGACAGGTCGCCAACAAATACATTGCGGCCGTAAAACTGATAAAAATCTTTGATGTAAGGTGAGTTTCTAAAGCTAGAACCCCCACTATGACCCGGTGTATGCCAAGAGTCGTTTGCTTCACCAACGTAACGACGATACGCCGTCCAAAATGGTGTTTCAGAGCGGTCGTCAAAATCGTTAATCATATAACCTAAAATAGCTTCTGGGTCAGAAATCACCTCATCTTTAAAAAAGAAGGATTCGATTTCTTCTGATTCGTTAACGATTTCCAGCCCTTTAGTGTCGTCGCCAATAACATAAACCGGTAACTCAAGACGAATTGCCTTTAAATCCTCGATAAAGCGGCTATACATCCGCTCACCCACTTTGTTGTGCATATCCCAGCTTAGAACCACGGCTTGAATATCACCATCTTCCTCTACACATTCCAGCGCGTGTTTAAGCTCGAGGCATTCAATAATATCGATATGAATATCGTCTCGCTCAAAGTTAGGAATGGTCTTTGACAGATTCGTTGAAAGCCCTTGTAAAGTGGCTGGGTCTTGTTCAATTATCAAGATACGAAGTAGAGGTAGCATAAAGGGTTTCGCAATATAATTTTATAATGCTCACTAGCATAACCAAAGGAATGTAACTTGTGAAATTAATACTTTGATAATGTTCTAATAATTGTTCTATTTCATTGGCTACTACAAATAAGTGGCGCAATGAAATTCATGTGTTTTCTGTTTCCATCGTAAGCATAAAGATTTTGATCATTATCAACGACAATATACCTCCCTTTAAGTTTTATACCACTGCAGTATAAAAATCATACTTATTTGATGGGCAGTTTTGTGCCAGCTGCTGACCTTCAAGGCGTGAATCTGAAACTTTGTTGGGTGGCGCCTTCGGCTTAACCGATCTACCTTTTGACGTAGGTTGGATAAGTGGCGAGGCCACGCCATACGACACAGTAAAATACCTTGCCAATTATTATCAATATTTTATGTTGTCGAGTGGCTGAACTCACAGCCCATTGCGGTCATTCTGCATTTCAATTTTACTATAAGCTGAAATTCTTATATGCCACTAAAGCGGTCATTGATATAATTCTATAGAGTAACCTTTAGTCGTTCTAAGTATTTAACCCAATTCCATACAGAGACTTTAATTGTGTAAAATCAAAGTAATCAACATTAGGTTGCATATTGATTTACACAAGTTTTTTTAACTGATAGCTTTGATATTAGACTTTAATAAGGACAATGTCGTTAGGTATAGATTTTACTGCCTAATCTGACAATTTATCAAATATAAGGGAAAGTATGATTCAGTCTGAATTTCAACGTTTTCTGCAAACTTTACTTTCATCTCCATCTAGTGCGTCAGTTCATAAATTCGCTAACTTGGTACTAAAAAATCTGGATGAAATTGTTCCACTAAGTACTTATCAGGGACAACGAGTTAAACATGTCGCAAAGCTTGCTCAAAAAGAATGGGCTAGCTTAAGCCAAGATATTCCAACTAATCTTGAAGATGTTGAGTCAGATGTTGCATCTTTTACTCTACTAAAAGAGTTATCGGTTGATTCATTTAGGGGATTTAGCCGTGAGGAAACTTTTGACCTGAATAGTCTGCTGGTACTTATCTTTGGGCCAAATGGTACGGGGAAATCTAGTTTTTGTGAAGCATTAGAATATGCCTTATTAGGTTCAGTTGCAGAAGCTGAAAGTAAACGTTTTAGAGATGTTGAAGCTTATTTAAAAAATGCCCATACAAATAAATTCGCACCACCCAAATTGATCGGAATTGATGCTGAAGGGAGTGATGTCAATATTAAACCTAATGATGCTCTTTATCGATTTTGCTTTGTTGAGAAAAACCGGATAGATAGCTTTTCGCGTATTGCTGCACAAGCTCCAGCCAAACAGTCTGAGCTAATATCAACACTATTTGGTCTTGATGCGTTTAATGAGTTTGTAAAAAATTTCTCTCTTGAAATGGATGGAAAACACATTGATGTAGAAGGTATCAAAGCAAAGAAACTTTCTGAAAAAAGGCTTCAACTCCAAGGCGCTGAACAGCAAATAAAGCTTAATCAAAGCATTGTGGAACAGGTAAAGGGTGAAGAAACTTCACTAGCAACGCGCTATAGAGAAGGCTGTACTTTACTACAAATGATGTTTGAGCTTATTGGGTCAGAGGAAAGGCAAGGGCAAATACCTTTATTAGAAGCAGAGCTACAAAAGCCTGCTCCGCAAAAAAGTAACCTAACAGCTTCTAACCTAGCCTCAATCAAACAAACGTTGGTAAACAGTTTAAGCAACCATAAGCAAAAAAGAGAAGAATTAGCGAATGCAAGCCAACAAGTATCTTTCCAGCAGCTATTTGAAGCTGTGACTCAAGTTCAGCAAATTAGTCCTGAGAAATGCCCTGCATGTTTAACACCATTAACGGAAGTTACCGTTAACCCTTTCACTCATGCAGGAGAAGAGCTAGCTAAACTACAACACCTTGCTGAATTGCAAATTAAAAAAAAGCAACTTGAGCAAACAGTGCTTCAAAAGCTTCAAGAATTGCATCAGATATTATCCACTTGTTTAAATTTTTATCCCACTGATAACAAGTTAGCACAATTCAAGCTAGCTGATATGTCCCAATTAAATGTGGCATGGTGGAAAAGTTTGCATGCAGCGCTAGGCGATGGCACATCAGCCATTCAGCATATTGATACACAAGTAGATTACCTAGAAAAACAGGATACTAAAAGTATTCAAATTGAACAAAATAAGAAAGCTCAGCAACAAGAATTGAATCGATTAAAAGGTTTCTTAAATGAAGCTCAAAAGCTAGCTGCTTCGAAGGGGGCGGCAATCAACGCAATTAAAGGTGCTCAAAAACTAATTAGTGAATTTGACGAAGCAAATAAAGCACTCATCGGTGAAGTCGAACAAGAAAAGCCTATTGTTGAACAGAATATTGACATCAGAGAGTCCTACCAGCAGTTTGTAACTTTACTTAACGCCTATCGCAAAAAGCTACCTGCACTTCTAGTCGAAAACTTAGGAGATGAAGTTGTTAAATTATATAATGCATTCAACCGTAATGATGCGCCAACAGAGCTATTGGCATCAATTCAGCTACCGCTAGCACAAAACCAGAAGCTAAAAATTTCCTACCAAAACGAGCCTCAAAAATATTTTGATGCGCTTCATGTACTAAGTGAAGGGCATATTCGTTGTGTTGGCTTGGCAATATTACTGGCGAAAAATATCAAAGAAGATTGTCCTCTTCTTATCTTTGATGACCCGGTTAATGCCATTGATGATGATCATCGTCAATCCATCAGACGCACGCTATTTGAAGATGATTACTTTGATGAAAAACAAATTATTTTGACGTGTCATGGGGAGGAGTTTTTTAAAGATATCCAAAATCAATTGTCGGTGGAACAAATTAAAAGTAGTCAGCGGTTAGCTTTCTTGCCCCGTATTGATGAGCCACATATTCAAGTTGATTTCAAATGCGCCCCAAGAAACTATATTGAGGGGGCATTAGAGCATTTGCGCAAAAATGAATTACGATTTGCACTGGGTAAATCTCGCCAAGCTTTAGAGTCATTAACTACTGGGAGAGTATGGCAATATGTCAGCAAACATGGTGATGGTAATTTAAGTATCAAATTACGTGCCGCAAACGCACCAATTGGATTACGTCAATTAACAGAGCAACTCAAAACTAAGATTAAAAAAGGTGACTTTACTGACGCTGAAAAACATAATGTTTTGTCTCCCATTGAACAATTATTAGGTATTAATGGTGACTCTCTAGAATGGCGATATCTGAACAAAGGCACTCATGATGAAGTAGACCGAGCCGAGTTCGAACGAAACTCAGTTCATACCATTGTATCAGCATTAGCGTTACTAGATCAGGCGCTATAGTTTAACAGCACCTTAAGCCAGCCTTTACTCTCAAACAGAAGAAGCTGGCAACTCACATTTCAAATATAATATTTATCTGTAGAAGCAAAACATCAACGGCAGCTATGAGTGAGAAGCTGCCCATCGAAAATAAAAATTTGACCGTCCGTAGATCGCTCAAGGCTGCCTATAGTTACTCTGTTTTATCTTTAAACTCACACAAGTCTTCAATAATACAGCTGCCACATTTAGGTTTTCGGGCAACACAGGTATAGCGACCATGTAAAATGAGCCAGTGATGTACGTCTACTTTAAATTCTTTTGGTACAACCTTTTCAAGCTTTTGTTCTACTGCGACAACATCTTTACCCATAGCAAGCTTTGTACGGTTAGATACACGAAATATATGTGTATCTACGGCTATTACAGGCCAGCCAAAGGCTGTGTTGAGTACAACATTAGCGGTTTTACGGCCAACGCCTGGTAGGGCTTCTAGGGCTTCACGATTTTCTGGCACGATGCTGTTGTGTTCATCCACCAAAATTTGGCACATTTTGTACACGTTGGCAGCTTTAGAGTTAAATAAGCCGATGGTTTTTATATAATCACGCAGTGTATCGTGACCTATATCTAAAATGGCTTGTGGTGTATTAGCAACAGGGAACAACTTTCGAGTGGCTTTATTAACGCCTACATCAGTTGCTTGTGCTGAAAGAGTTACTGCTACTAGTAACTCAAATGGGCTTGAATATTCAAGCTCTGTAACTGGATGTGGATTATCGTCGCGTAGGCGCGACAGTATTTGGTGACGTTTTTCTTTATTCATGCAACTTAAAACGTATTAGTGCTAATTGTTGCTCTAATACGTTTTCCCCTTAAGTTAAGCTAGTAACACGTGCTCGAGGGCCTTTTTCAGCCTCTGGTGGTGCAACTTGTTTTGATTTTATTTGTGCGTCAATTACGTTTTTTGCAGCAATAAGTAGCCCAAGCCCTAAAAAGGCACCCGGTGGTAAAATTGCCAGTAAAAATTGGTTATCAAAGTTAAATACTTCTATGCGCAGGCTCTGTGCCCATGGGCCAAGTAATAAATCGGCTCCGTCAAACAGCGTACCTTGGCCAATTAATTCGCGCATAGCTCCTAATACTAACAGTACCGCCATAAAGCCTAAGCCCATCATTAAGCCGTCAAATGCTGATAAATGAACAGGATTTTTAGAGGCGTAAGCTTCGGCGCGGCCAATAATGGCGCAGTTAGTTACAATCAAGGGGATAAAAATTCCTAATGATTGATATAAACCAAAGGTATAAGCGTTCATAAGTAATTGAACTATTGTTACAAAGCCCGCGATGATCATTACAAATACAGGTATACGAATATCTTTTGGCACCCAGTTACGCACAATTGATACGGTAACATTTGAGCCTATTAGTACTAGTAAAGTTGCTAAGCCTAAACCTAAGGCATTTGTTACCGTTGAGGTAACGGCAAGCAGTGGACATAAACCTAAAAGCTGTACAAGGGCAGGGTTATTTACCCATACACCTTCTTTGTATAATGTTTTTAACTCACTCATTTAGCTACCTCCATACATTCGGCATTAGGTGCTGCAAAAATATCATCAAAATTAGTTTGTGCGAATAATACGGCATTTTTAACAGAGCCCACAACAGCACGTGGCGTTATGGTTGCGCCTGTAAATTGATCAAACTGGCCGCCATCTTTTTTAACAGCCCAGCGAGCGTCTTCTTCGCCTTCAACCGTTAAGCTTTTAAATGTTGTGATCCAAAGTGATTTTTTAACTTCTACTTTGTCGCCTAAACCAGGGGTTTCTTCGTGTTTAGTGGTACGAACGCCAGCAATAGTGCCATCGCTTAATACCGCTGTTAATAAGTTAATATCGCCACTGTAGCCGTTTGGCGTAACATGCCTAATAACAACAGCGACTGGTTTATTGTTTTTACGAGCACGGTAAATTACTTGATTTGCGTATGGGCCTAGTTTTTCGTCAGTAATAACTACGCAATCTTGTGATAATTGATTGTCGTATGATTTTGGGTCGAGCACTTCTTGTAGTTGCGCAGTAAGTTGCAGTTGTTCTTGCTCTGCAATTTTATCGGCAGTAAGCGCGTTGATAGAGGCAACTAAGCCCGTTGTTGCTAACGCAAACGCAGTTAAAATAGCACCATTTTTAGCCATTGACGAAATGATCATTTTACTGCTCCATGGCCATAAGTACGTGGCTGTGTGTAGTAGTCTATTAGCGGCACTGCAATATTAATCAATAATACGCTAAATGCGATGGCATCAGGAAAACCACCAAAGGTACGAATTAAATAAATTAGTAAGCCAATTAGCGCGCCATATATTAAGCGCCCTTTGTTAGTTGTTGCTGCAGATACCGGATCGGTTGCTATAAAAAAGGCTCCCATCATAGTGGCACCACTGAATAAGTGAAATAGGGTGCCCGGCTCTGTACCAGGTGATGCGACATAACCAATAGCACTACATACAGCTAAAGTTACGATAAAACTGACAGGAATATGCCAGTTAATTATTTTTGCTTTTAATAAGTATAAACCACCGGCTAAAAAGCCTAAGTTAACCCAGGCCCAACCAAGGCCAGCCCATTCGTTAAATATTGGCTTTTGCATGCTTTCGGTAACGGTTAAACCGTGGGCTATGTCTGTTTTAACAGTATCCAGCGGCGTTGCCATTGTTAGGCCATCAATCCCTGCACGTACTTGATCTAGACTAAACCCAGAGGCCGTAAAATCGGTGAATATTAGCCTTAGCTGATCAGCAAAGCCTATTGGTGTATTTATTAAATCAGTAACAGGCAACCATGCGGTCATTTGCACCGGAAACGAAACTAACAGCAGTACATAAGCCGCCATTGCTGGATTGAATAAGTTAAACCCAAGGCCGCCATAAAGCTGTTTAACTATAACAATAGAAAATAAACAGCCAATAACGATTATCCACCAAGGCGCAAGTGGTGGAATACTCAGTGCCAATAACACGGCAGTAAGCCACGCACTGCCATCACTTAATGCAGGCCAAACAGGGCGCTTTCGTATTAGCATTATTGCAGCTTCAAATACGCTTACAGCAACAAGCGCGAGCACCAGTTGAATAAGTACACCTGTTCCAAAAAAGAAAACTTGAGCAATTAGCCCAGGAATACACGCAGCAATAACGCTAAGCATTAATCGCGTTAACGATTTATGGCTGTGATTATGCGGCGAACTGGCCATGGTTAATTTCATGACTGATTATTTCCTTCTTTTTGTAACTTTTTAGCTTTTGCTCTCGCAATTGCAGCAGCCACGGCGGCTTTTTTCTTATCGTCGGCTGATTTAGGTTTATCTGCGTTAATAAGAACTGATGAGTCATCGGTGTTACTTTCTGCACTCTTAGGTGCTGCGCTATCAACTTGTAGCTCTTGGGGCTGAGTTTGTTCGGTATCTTCTAGTGCTTTAGCCGCTTTTTTAGCTTTTGCACGAGCTATGGCCGCAGCTACCGCTGCTTTTTTATCATCAACGGGCGTATCGCTTTGTGGCTCTTCACTTGTGGCTTGCTCGGCTTCTTCTAATGCTTTAGCTGCTTTTTTAGCTTTAGCACGAGCTATGGCCGCCGCTACGGCTGCCTTTTTATCATCAACAGGGGCATCAGTTTGTGGCGCTTCACTCACGGTTTGCTCAGCTTCTTCTAATGCTTTAGCCGCTTTTTTAGCTTTTGCACGAGCTATGGCCGCCGCTACAGCTGCTTTTTTATCATCAGCAGGCGTATCGCTTTGTGGCGCTTCACTCAGGGTTTGCTCAGCTTCTTCTAATGCTTTAGCCGCTTTTTTAGCTTTTGCACGAGCTATGGCCGCCGCTACTGCTGCCTTTTTGTCATCAACAGGGGCATCACTTTGTGGCTCTTCACTTGTTGTTTGTTCAGCGTTATCTAATGCTTTAGCCGCTTTTTTAGCTTCTGCACGAGCAATGGCTGCAGCTACCGCTGCTTTTTTATCATCAACGGGTGCCGCGCTTTGTGGCTCTTCATTTGTTGCTTGTTCAGCGTTATCTAATGCTTGTGCTGCTTTTTTAGCTTTAGCGCGAGCAATGGCTGCAGCGACTGCTGATTTTTTATCATCAACGGGTGTAGTCTCGGCCGATTCATCTGTTTGAGATTTTTGCTCTTTATATTTACGCGCTTGTTCTTTACGTATTGCGCGTTCTTTTGCTACTTCGCTGTTATCTGGCTCTAGTTCTTCGCCTTGTTGCTTTTTAGCTTTAGCGCGTGCAATAGCGGCAGCAACAGCTGATTTTTCATCGCCGTTATCTGATTTATTTTTAACACGGGCTAGTGCCTCAGCTACTTTTTGCTTTTCGTCAGCAGATTTAGCCGCAGGTTTACGTTTATGACGGTTTTGGCGTTCTTCTTGCTCACGCTCTAAACGTTCTTTTCGGGCATCAAAACGCTCTTTTGCTCTGTCGGCTTTAATTTTGTCAGCTTGTTGTTCTTTAATTTCAACTTTGGCTATACGGTAGTACTGTACAAGAGGGATTTCACTTGGGCACACATAGGCACAAGCACCACATTCAATACAATCAAATAAATTGTGCTCTTGTAGTTTGTCGTACTCTTTTGATTTAGCAAACCACTGCAATTGTTGTGGCAATAAAGAAGCAGGGCAAGCATCAGCACAGGCACTACAACGTATACAGGCTTTTTCAGGGCCGGGCTCCGCTAGCTCTTTATGATCAGGCGCTAAAATACAGTTGGTTGTTTTAACTATGCCAATACGTACTGTGGGTAGTGTAAAGCCCATCATTGGGCCGCCCATCACAACACTTTGCTGCGGTACAGGCGAGAACCCTTGGCAATCTAGTAAATGCTTTATTTCAGTACCAAGTAGTGCCCATACATTTCCAGGTTTATGAATAGTGTTACCTGTTACCGTAACTATACGCTCAATCAGCGGTTTACCTTCATAAACGGCTTGTTGTACGGCAAACAAAGTACCCGTGTTATGCACTAAAATACCAATATCGGCTGGAATACCAATGCTAGGAACTTCACGGTTAGTAAGTAATTTAATTAATTGCTTTTCACCGCCAGATGGATAAATAGTTGGCACCGTTTGAATAATAATTTTTGAGTTATGCTCAGCTGCTTGCTTCATTGCTGCAATAGCTTCAGGCTTGTTATCTTCTATACCCACAATGCACAGCGTTGGGTTTAAAAGTTGCTGCATTATTTCAATGCCTTGGATAACTTCTTTAGCGTGTTCGCGCATTAAAACGTCATCGGCAGTAATATAAGGTTCGCACTCAACAGCATTTACAATCAAAAATTCGATAGGTTGCTTGGTATCTGCTTTTACATAAGTAGGAAAACCAGCACCACCCATACCGCTAATACCGGCTTGGTGAATAATATTTATAAGCTCATCATGGCTAAGCTCAGCAGGATTTTTATTTTTATTTAGAGCTACCCATTCGTCTTTGCCGTCTGGTTCAATAATAACACTTAGTTCTGGCAGGGCCGATGGATGTGCTGATGGCATAGGTGCAATATCAGTAACCACACCAGAGCTTGGCGCATGCACAGGTACCGACCAGTTAGCAGCAGGCTCTGTTAGTGGTTGGCCTTTTAAGACGTGTTGGCCTTTTTCTACAAGTAACTTACCGTTTGCGCCTATGTGTTGCTTAAGCGCAACAATGAGTTTATCGGGCAAAGGTAGGCGAGTGATACTCGCACTATTAGAGAGTGATTTTTGTTGTGGTGGGTGTATGCCGCCAGGAAATGCCCACACGGTGCCTTTTTTTATTTGTTCAAGTAACTTGTCCACTCAAACCTCTAATCTATTTGTGTAACAGGAATAGCGTCTAGCTGCCATTTCCAGTTTTGTTTAGTTTCGGCTACAGGTAGCATATCAATGCAATCTACAGGGCAAGGCTCAACACATAAATCACAGCCAGTACATTCATCAATTAAAACGGTATGCATTTGACGAGTTGCGCCTAAAATAGCGTCAACTGGGCAGGCTTGAATACATTTGGTACAGCCAATACATTCATCTTCGCGAATATAAGCCACTGTTTTTATTGGTTCTGCTTGCTCGCCACCGGCAAGTGGTTTTTCATCAACCCCCATTAAGCCGGCAAGCTTTTTCATGGTTGATTCGCCGCCTGGTGGGCATTTATTTATTTCATCGCCATTAGCTATGGCTTCGGCGTAAGGGCGACAACCCGGGTAGCCACATTGTCCGCATTGAGTTTGCGGCAAAATAGTATCAATTTGCTCAACAATAGGGTTACCTTCAACGCGAAAGCGAATTGCTGCAAACCCTAAAATAAGTCCAAAAATGAGTGCTAGCGAACCAATCGCTATCAAGGCATAAAACAAGGTCATATTAAAACTTCACTAATCCAGTAAAACCCATAAACGCCATCGACATTAAGCCTGCAGTGATCATTGCAATAGAGGCGCCTTTAAAAGGCGTAGGAACGTCAGCAGCTGCTAAACGCTCTCGTAGTGCTGCAAACAATACAAGCACTAAAGAAAAACCAACCGCAGCACCAAAACCATATACCGCAGATTGTAAAAACGAATGATCTTCTTTGATATTTAATAAAGCCACACCTAATACCGCACAGTTAGTGGTGATCAGCGGTAAAAATATGCCTAATAAACGATATAGGGTAGGGCTGGTTTTACGCACAACCATTTCGGTAAATTGCACTACAACGGCAATCACTAAAATAAAGCTCATGGTGCGTAAAAAGGCGATATCCAGAGGGATTAAAATATATTGATTAACTAAATAGCTAGTTACAGAGGCAAGGGTAAGCACAAACGTGGTTGCCAAAGACATACCAATCGCCGTATCAAGCTTACCTGATACGCCCATAAACGGACATAAGCCTAAAAATTGTACTAATACAAAGTTATTAACCAGAACGGTTCCAATCAATAACAAGACATATTCTGTCATGTGTGCCTCACGCTATTAAAGTCCTGCTTATTATCCTTTTTTCTGCTCCGATAAACAACATTTGCGAGTCGTTATCAGTTAAATAAACGCAAGGACAAACATATTGATCACAAGGCTGTAAAATTAATGTGATTTTGATGTAAGGAATTAGTCAAATAGCAGAAACAAAAAAAGAGCAACGAATGCTCTTTTTTGTATTAATTGAAAACTAATTAAATGTCTTTAGGTTTTTCTATGTAATAACCTTGAACGCCATCTAAACACAACGTTTCTATAATGTGTTTCTCTTCTTGGCTCTCAACGCCTTCAGCAAATACGCTAACACCAATGCGGTGGGCTAAATCGACCATTAAGCGCATAAAGTACTGATTATTTTTATCATCTTCTAGGCCGCGAGTATAACTTGCATCCATTTTAATGAAATCAGGTTTTAAATCGCGGAAAAACTTAAATGAAGTTAAGCCAACACCAAAACGTTCAACAGTTACGCGTGCGCCAACACGGTGAACCATGTCGATAAAGCGCTTACTAGCTTTGATGTTTTGCTGTAAACCAAACTCGCTCACCTCAAATACTAGTTTAGATGCAATATGCGTATCTTTCAATAATCGGCGCTCTAGCCAAATTACAAACTGATCGTTGTGTGCACTTGAGGCTGTTACGTTTAAACCAAAAAACTTTTCAGATAAATTACGGCTTTTAACTTTTTCAAGAGAAGAGTCGATGATTAAGCGATCAATTTCTATTGCCATATCAAGTTTTTCGGCCATTGCTAAAAAAGAAGCGGTAGGCAGTACTTGATTGTCTTCTGTTTTAAATCGAACTTGTACTTCAGCGTAGGCTTTTATGCTTTTACCAAGCGGCATAATGTTTTGCATCACTAAATGCACACGCTTAGATTCAATAACTTCCTTAATAACCTTACGCCAGTTTTGATTACCAAACCCCGCACTTACGTTATTAACTAAATCGGTTTCGCGTTGTACATGCCATGCATTCACTTGTTTTGACTGCGCCATGCTCATCGCGTTATCAACAACAGAAAGTAGTTCGCCTAACGGTTTACCTTTTTCGTAACCTACAATACCCGTATTAGCTACCGAGCTTAACTCTTGGTTTTGTTGGTACTGCGTGAAGCGCGATTGCAGGTTTTCACCAAAGCGCTCAGCTTCTTTTAAAGGAATGTGGGGTAGTACTACCGCAAAATCAGAGCTGTTTAATCTAAATACTTGGCTACCCGTGTAAGTGCCGCTTATGTGCTTAATAATATCAGCAACGCCTTTAACGTACTCGTCACCTTTTTGATAACCACGGCTTTGGTTTATAGCTTGTAGTTCGCTACAACGAACCATAGCTAAAGAGCCAAATGTACTTTGCTCAGTGTTTTCAATATTTTTTTCGTAGTACTCAACAAACATATTACGATTACCAAGCGAGGTAATTACATCTTTGTACGCTTCATGCTTGATAGTCATAGCAGCGCTTTGTATGTCTTCGTTTTTGTTTTTTAAAAAATGTGATAACCGATTAAAACTAGGTACTAAATCTTTTCCCATTTTTTTCAATCGAGTGCCATCTAGTGCTGTTTCTAAATCATTATCAAGTTGGTTTTGATTGATATAAATATCGATAATGTCAGCAACGGTTGTACTTATATTTTTATTTAAATGATAAAAAATAGATTTCATTAGAATTATTGGAATAATAACTAAAATGGCAGAAATCAAAATAACAATAAAAAGGGACGTTTGTAGCTGCGACGCTAAATGCTCAATGTTAAGTACAAATTCAACTTTTATATCTGCGGCATCGTTTACAGCAAACTGTGGGCGTACAGAGTTAAAGTTAGAGAGTACGAAATCAGCAAACATTGGTAATTGAGTAGGGGGGTTAATGCTAAATACTTCAGCACCTTGGTAATCTCTTAGAGTAAAGCTTGAAAACGTATTACCATCTGCAATTGATTGTTTTAAATTTTGAGCAGAAATATCGTCTAAAGAAAGGTCATTAATATACTTAGTAACAGTTGTTTGTGCATTTTTTTGTGCATCACTTACCGCAGTATCAAAGCTTATAGATATGAAGTAGCTTCCTGCTGCAACACACAATAACCAAGAGATAATTTGTATAAAAATAAGTTTTTTAAATCCAGCCATGTTTTCAGTCTTTTAATAATCAAAAGGGAAGGAATCAAGTCCTTGATTAATAAACTAAGTACAGCGCATTAAAGAATTAAACTAATGCTTTAGTTATATAAGGAAGAGTAGTGGAAATAGCTTGGAATGTCTATGAAATTCTTAGAATTGGCTCCCCCTCCCCGACTCGAACGGGGGACCTGCGGATTAACAGTCCGTCGCTCTAACCAACTGAGCTAAGGGGGAACTAAAGTACTGATATTATTATGATGATTTGGCTCCCCCTCCCCGACTCGAACGGGGGACCTGCGGATTAACAGTCCGTCGCTCTAACCAACTGAGCTAAGGGGGAACTACATCATAAACATAAACTTGGCTCCCCCTCCCCGACTCGAACGGGGGACCTGCGGATTAACAGTCCGTCGCTCTAACCAACTGAGCTAAGGGGGAATCGTTTATGGTTGAAAAACTTGGCTCCCCCTCCCCGACTCGAACGGGGGACCTGCGGATTAACAGTCCGTCGCTCTAACCAACTGAGCTAAGGGGGAAGCGTCTTGCCTTTCAACGGGGCGAAATATTAATGACCGAGCCGCAAAGTGTCAACATATAAAAGTCATAAATTGAAAAAAGAGGTTTATTCGTTGTTTTTGTGTTCGATCTGCGTGATTTATAGCTCTATTAAAGCTGTTTTTTTGAGAATTTAAGAATACTAATGCGAGTTTTATTATTATTGAGTCTTTAAATTGGTTAAATTAAACACGCCATTAAAGCCACTTGTAATCAAAAAACAACTCAAAAACATAAAATTTCATTTTTTACTTTGGGGTATTCTTCGTATTTATTTACTTTTTTATTTTAATTTTCTAAAAATATACCTGCACGAATAGTCATAAAAGTATTTTCCCCCTTAATAGTGATCCAATTTTGTTCTATAAATTGAGCATTTATTATCTTCGCTCAAAAATAGAACAATCAATAACTTAACTTTGTATTAAACGTTTTTTATTTACTAACGTATAACTATGTTAAGAAGAAAAATCGGCAAGCTTGTGTTTTCAGTGTGAGTTTATAAAAATGCCACAATTAGCAAATCAACAATTGGTTGGACCTCAGCGAAAATTGCGAGTCTCTCAAGGCCTTTATAAATGCGGCTTTGAATGAGTTATCCACGGTTTCTGTGGATAACTCTGTTTATGAAACTTTAAGAACATCATCGGCACCAATGTTTTAGGGTGCTACAACGATTTCAAGCTTTTAAATCACTATTTTTTATTCATTGTAAAACAGTAGGTTATGTTTTGGTGGCTAATAGATGTAACTCCATGAATGAATTTTTTCGTAACGATAAACCAAGTAGTTGCTTTGTGTAAAAAAGCATCAGATAACACAGGGTGTTTGTAATAAAAGTTATAAAAATGTGTTTTAATTGTTTTTTGGCGTGTTTAGGCTCTATTTTAACAAAAAGATGTAAAAACCAAGTTTTACTATTTTTTAGAATATTTACTTCCGTAATTACATCAATTGTAGTGATAAATCCGTGGCTTGAACTGCCTTGATGCTTTAAAATGATTCGTTCAGTAAAAGAGGCCTATTTATTTCATGCGCGCAATTTCAAAATCTCAGACTCGCCCAGATTTACTAAACGATCCTATCTTGCCTACATTAAAGACGATGACCATACCGATGATATTCGGCATGATCACACTAATGATGTTCAATATTGTAGACACCTTTTTTATAAGCTTACTTGGCACCGAACCACTAGCTGCGGTGAGCTTTACATTTCCGGTTACTTTTACCGTTATCAGCTTAGCAATAGGGCTGGGGATCGGTACATCAGCAGTAATAGCGAAAGCGCTCGGCAGTAATAAAATTGATGAAGCACGTTTTGATGCCAGTATTTCTTTAATGGTTGGTGTGGTTCTGGTTATTGTGTTGTCATCTGTTGGATATTTACTGATTGACCCCATATTTACTTTGCTAGGAGCGGGGGCGCAAGTATTGCCGTTAATACACGAATACATGAATGTATGGTTTATCGGTAGCGTATTTTTAATAACCCCAATGATTGGTAATTCGGTACTGCGTGCCAGCGGTGATACCAAAACGCCAAGTATAGTAATGGGCGGAGCCGGGCTGATAAACGCCGTGCTTGACCCAATACTTATATTTGGCTTTGGGCCGGTACCCGCGTTAGGAATTCAAGGCGCTGCCATTGCAAGTGTTGTGGCATGGTCGGTCGCTGTGGTTATTATTTTATATATATTAGCGGTTAAAAAACGTTTGTTGAGTCTCAAAGCGGGCAAGCAAACTGTAACTGGCGCTATTCGTAAAATATTAAAAATTGGTTTACCTGCTGCAGGTGCAAACATGCTTACACCCGTTGCAATGGCTGTAATGACCGCCTTAGTAGCGCATCATGGGCCAGAAGCCGTGGCCGCATTTGGAGTGGGAAGCCGGATAGAGTCCATTGCAAGTATTTTAGTACTTGCGCTATCGATGACATTACCGCCATTTGTGAGTCAAAACTTTGGGGCTGGCAAATTATGCCGTGTTAAAGAAGCGTATACCGGCACACTAAAATTTGTGATGGTATGGCAATTTGCCATTTACGTATTACTAATTGCATTTTCAGGTGTAATAAGCCAATTATTTGGTAAAGAACAAGCCGTAATAGATGTAATTAAGCTCTTTATTTATACCATCCCACTAAGCTATGGCTTACAAGGGGTGATCATATTATCAAACTCATCGTTTAATGCTTTACACAAACCAATGAACGCATTGGTACTAAGCGTTATTCGTTTATTCATATTTTATGTACCATTTGCTTATATCGGCAACGAAATAGCCGGATTATTAGGGTTATTTATAGGCGCTGCCATAGGTAATTTATTTACAGCAATAGTGGCATATAAATGGTTTATGAAAAAACTAGAAGCGCTGAGCGGCGAATCGTTACAGGAGTGCAATAATTGAGCGACCATTTTCAGTTAAAATCACATTTCAAACCAGCAGGCGATCAGCCTACCGCCATTAAACAGCTATGCGAAGGGTTAGAAGCGGGGCTTGCACACCAAACGTTATTAGGTGCCACCGGTACAGGTAAAACCTTTACTATGGCCAATATTATTAGCGATTTAAATCGTCCAACAATAATAATGGCGCACAATAAAACATTGGCTGCGCAGCTATACGGCGAGATGAAAGAGTTTTTTCCTAAAAACGCGGTTGAATACTTTGTATCGTATTACGATTACTACCAGCCAGAAGCCTATGTTGTATCTAGCGACACATTTATTGAAAAAGATGCTTCGATAAATGAGCACATAGAGCAAATGCGTTTAAGTGCGACCAAAGCATTGCTTGAGCGTCGCGACACCATTATTGTGGCATCGGTATCGGCTATTTATGGTTTGGGTGACCCTAAATCGTACATGAAAATGATGCTACTTTTAAAAGTGGGCGAAAAAGTCGATCAACGTGACATGCTACGCCGTCTTGCTGAAATACAATATACCCGTAATGATATAGATTTTAGCCGAGGTACATACCGTGTACGTGGCGAAGTAGTTGACATATTCCCAGCAGAATCAGACACTTTTGCTGTACGTGTAGAAATGTTTGATGATGAAATAGAACGCTTAAGTATTTTTGACCCGCTTACCGGTGCAATTGAAAAGCACATAGTGCGCGCTACTATTTATCCTAAAACGCACTATGTTACCCCGCGTGAAAAAATACTTGGCGCTATCGAAAAAATAAAAGAAGAACTAAAAGAGCGACGCGCCCAGTTACTCAGTGCAAACAAGTTAGTAGAAGAGCAACGTGTAGCACAGCGAACGCAATACGATATAGAAATGATGACCGAGCTAGGTTATTGTTCGGGTATAGAAAACTACAGCCGCTATTTATCGGGGCGTACGCCAGGCGATCCACCGCCAACATTGCTTGATTACCTACCTGATGACGCATTAATGATTATTGATGAATCGCATGTAACCGTATCGCAAATTGGCGCAATGTATAAAGGCGACAGAAGCCGTAAAGAAAACCTTGTTGAGTATGGTTTTAGAATGCCCTCAGCAATGGATAATAGGCCACTGCGCTTTGAAGAGTTTGAAGCCATAGCACCACAAACTATTTATGTATCAGCAACGCCTGGCGACTTTGAGTTAGAGCGCTGCGCGGGTGAAATAGCAGAGCAAGTAATTCGCCCAACAGGGCTGCTCGACCCACTTATAGAAGTACGTCCTGTGGGCGATCAGGTTGATGATTTACTCTCAGAAATATACAAAAGTGTGGAGAAGGGCGAACGCGTACTGGTAACTACACTTACTAAACGTATGTCTGAGGATTTAACAGACTACCTAAGCGAGCATAATGTAAAAGTACGTTACTTACATTCAGACATTGATACCGTTGAGCGCGTGGAAATAATTCGTGACTTACGAGCTGGCGTGTTTGATGTGTTAGTGGGCATTAACTTACTGCGAGAAGGCCTTGATATGCCAGAGGTGGCACTTGTTGCCATACTTGATGCTGACAAAGAGGGTTTTTTACGCTCGGCTCGCTCGCTGATACAAACCATTGGCCGTGCTGCGCGTCACTTAGATGGCCGCGCTATTTTATATGGCGACAGAATTACAAAATCAATGGCAAAAGCCATGGACGAAACAGCACGCAGACGCGAAATTCAGCATGCATACAACGTTGAGCACGGTATAGAGCCTCATGCTCTGGCTAAAAAAATACTTGATGTAATGGATGTAGGCGAAGAAGCGGCTCCTAAAGACAACCTTAAACTTATTCGTAAAGAGTCTAAAAAGGTTCTTAGTGCGAAAGAAATTGCCGTGCAAATTAAGCAGCTTGAAACCAAAATGCATGCATACGCAAGCGACCTAGAATTTGAAAAAGCGGGCTCTGTTCGCGATGAAATACATGAACTACAACAACAGTTGATTAATTAAAAATGACAGCAAACTTTACACCTCTTATTACTGCGCTTGAAGACGCGCCAATTTTAAAAAATGAACTGTGTCGTGTTTTTCATGGCCGAGGCCACAGCGTCGAAGCATTAAGCCATATTAATTTAGACTTTTACCCGCCAAGTTTATTTTTGGTTTCGTACGACGAAATTGACGAGCAAACACTAAGCGAGCTCACCAATGTTGTGTGGCAGTGGGCACAAAAAAACCAGCCTGAGCTTATTACGTCACTTGTGTACCAGCAGCGTGCTGGCGTACAAAGCCAAAACACCGTGGTTTATGGGCAATTACCTAATCCACATGTTGTAACCGAAAATGGCATTCGCTTTTTGGTTGATTTACAAAGCCGCCAAAATACCGGAATATTTCCCGATATGCGCAGCGGCCGTGAATTTGTAATGGCTAACAGCAAGCACGGCAAAGTGCTTAATTTGTTTTCGTATACATGTGGGTTTTCGCTTGCCGCCATGCAAGGCGGGGCAGATCATGTGATGAACATGGATATGAGCAAAGGCGTGCTTAAAGTCGGCAAGCAAAACCATCAGCTAAATGGTTTTGAGCGCGGCGTCAGTTTTTTACCTCACGATATTTTAAAATCGTTTGGAAAACTAAAAAAAGCAGCCCCGTTTGATTTAATAATAGTTGATCCGCCAAGCTTTCAAAAAGGCAGCTTTATATTAACTAAAGACTATCAAAAAGTGCTGCGCAGGTTGCCAGAGCTACTTTGCGATACCACACAATTACTATTATGTGCGAATAGCCCAGAGCTTAGCGAAGAGGCGTTTAAAGCATTAATAAACGAGAACACCCAAGGCGCAATTGAATTTGTTGAGCGCCTAGCCCCCACCGAGCGTTTTATTGAAGTAGACAGCGACAAAAGTTTAAAAGCGCTTGTCTATAAAACGTCACAAACACCTGCTTAAATGAAGCTCAGTAAACGCCTAACTGCCATTGATACATTAATTTCGCAGCATCACGATATTATTTGGGATTGTTGCTGCGACCATGGTTATTTAGGCATGGCGCTATTAAAACGCGCAGCTGCAAACCACGTTATTTTTGTAGATATAGTAGCCACTTTAATGAACGATTTAGAAGCGCAATTATCATCTATTAATAAATTACAAAAAACCTGTGATAAAAATCCGCAGTGGCAGGTCTTATGTCAGGATGTAGGCAAAATAGAAATTGCTCAAAGTAAAAGCCAAGTAGTTGTAATAGCAGGTGTTGGCGGTGAGCTGTTGTTAAGTTTAGTACAACAAATTATTGCTAATAACGCAGTGGAGCATTTAAATAATGTTCGGTTTATTTTATGCCCCGTGCATCACACTTATAAGTTGCGAGTGGGTTTAAAACAACTTGGTTTAGGGCTTATAAGTGAACAAATAGTTTACGACAACAAACGTTTTTATGAAGTGATTGAAGTGAGCTTTAGTACCAATATTGAGATTAGCCATACCGGCAACAAAATGTGGGACTTTGCTAGTACAGAGCACGCTATGTACCAACGACAACTCATAAATCATTATAATAAAATGCTCAATAAAGATAAGCCATACTATCAAAAAGTTATAACAGACTATCAAGAACTCACCGATAGTTAAAAAAGCCCAAAAGTAGGGCGTACATGTGATCTAATTACGACATTGACGACGTAATGTGTTCATAGTTTATATCGCACTACGCGAGTTTATTTGGTTTATTTATGTCAGATAACAAGAGTCACATTAATCATTTGCTCAGCAATGAGCAAAAATGGCAACACAGTTACGAGCAACCTATTTCTTATGCACCCCTTGTGCAATTGGCTAATAGTAATTGGGTGGTGCCACAGCATTTTTTACGTTACAAGCACACGCTTCAAAGCGTAAACGAAGTACTTGAGAGTATTGAGTTTTCGGCTCACTTTAGGGTGCTTGCTGCACAAAAAGGTGAAGAAATTTACCTGCAAGTAGCAGTGCTGAGCCCTGATAACTACCAAAAAAGCGCATCTACTAATGAAGCCAAAGCTAAAAAACTATTATTTGGCAGACGTTGGATAGTAGAGGAAAACTTACCTACCTCAGAGCTTATTCAGACCGCATTTTTAGCGTTAAAAGTAGCGCGAGAACATGAAGTAAGAGAGCTTTTTCAGTTAATGCAAAGCGGCGCAACAAGTACGCCATTTAATAACCATCACGACTTACCTGTAATGGCGCAAAACCCTGAACTTGTTAAAAGCGAAGCGGTTACAAGTAACGTTGATGAAGTGCTTAAACGCATTGTATTTGCAGGAAAAAGCATTGAACTTAAAAGCCAGCAGCAAATAGCCGAGCAACATTTATATACTGTTGAGCTGTTGTGTGAAGATTGTCAACTTAGCGAGTTTAATAAAAAAACAATTGCGTTTTTAACAGCAGACTCATCCCCTAATAGTTTTTTACACGGCTTAATTGCGGCATTGGTGGCCACAAGTAATGACTACGTAAACGAGCAGTTTAAATACAAAGGTTTTGCCCGCTTTAGTAAGCACGTTGCAGTTGAACAAATAGGTAACCTAAGTATCGCTATGCGCTCGCCAAGTACCGTAGGGCTTTGCTCTATGGGTAAGCAACATGCTAATCAGTTAAATTTTGAGATAGACAGTGGGCGAGCACCACAGGGCTGCGGGCAAGCTATTGGTGGGTTTTTAGCTGCTCACGGCATTGAGCAGCCAGAAAATGCGCATTTATATCCAAATTACTTATAACAACTTAAAGTTTATTAATTTCATCTTTAACGTTAAAGCTTGAATCAGTAACAATAGCCTCAAGTGTTTGTACACGCTCTTTTAATGCAAGCACTTGTGCGTTTGTTTCAGCTAATTGTTTATGGGCATCGCTGTTGTTGTTTTGCATTTTATGCTTAAACTCAAGATGCTTTTTATACATATCGTAAACTACTCCTGAGCCAACCGAAATTAGCACAATAAGTACAATCATCGTAGTTCCAGACATAACCTCATTCCTTATCATTTTATTATTCGTTTATGGTTAAAGTATAACCTTTAAGCGCTTTTGATAAAGCTGACAATTGTAACTTAATTTGTATACTTTATTTAATTCAGCTTTGAGCGTGTTCATCATTTATACACTTCAGATATTGTTTAATGGCTAGGGCGTGTTAATCTTTGTGGATTGAAATTTGTTCAATCTAGGGGCGATTAAATCGCGGCGCGAGGTTTGTAACCTAGTGGGCTAAGTAAAAACCGAGCAACAAAGAGTTAATTGTCCCTAGAAAGAACCCAAAGGGCAGCGCATGTTTGGTCTTTATGCTGCGTTATCGCCTATTTATGGGGGATAGCCACACTACATAGGCTCTGCCTTGCCTAAAAACCAAACATACTGCTGCAAATTCAATCACCAAAGAACAACACGCCCTAATCACCATATAATAAACATACTTTAGCCAATACAGTGAGTTGCCATGTTAAATAATAAAATTCCACCGGTTATTGTTGTGCTGTTTTTTGCAGGCATAATGGCGCTTATTGCGCATTACAGTGTTATTGATTTCACCGCCTTTATTACCTACTTAGCAGCAAGTTTGGTCATTATTGGGTGTGTTTTTTGTATTGCAGGGGTGGCGAGCTTTAAAATAGCAAACACCACAGTAAACCCAAATAAACCTGAGCAAGCGTCAAAACTTATTACGAGCGGCATTTATAAAATTTCGCGTAACCCAATGTACGTGGGTTTTGCATTTATTTTAGCAGGGTGGGGTGTTTGGTTAAGTTCCTTGTGGGCGCTTTTATGTATTATCGGGTTTATTGCGTATTTAACGTTTTTTCAAATAATACCCGAGGAGCGTGCGCTCACTAAATTATTTGGCGAAGAGTTTACCGCCTATAAAGCGCACGTAAAACGCTGGCTGTAATCAATACTATTGACTTAAAACCTGACAAACAAAAAAGGCTATCGATGATAGCCTTTTTTTGTTTGCAGCAATTGTATTACTAATTAATTGCGGCTTATTCGTATTCTAACGGGTCTGTAATGTTATTTAGTGCAAATGCTTCAAGGCGTTCTTGGCACGCGCCACATTTACCACAGGCCTTTTCACGGCCGTTATAACAGGTCCACGTTTGGCTGTAATCTAAACCCATTTCAATACCGTCGGTTAAAATACCAATTTTAGTATTATTTAAATACGGGCTAAAAATTTCTACCGAGTCGTAGTTCGCAATACGACACACATCATCCATTTTTTGCACAAATTCAGGTCGGCAATCAGGGTAAATAGCATGATCCCCAGAATGAGCGCCGTAATAAACTTGGCTAGCTTTAAGTGATACCGCGTAACCAACAGCAAGCGAGAGCAAAATCATATTACGATTAGGTACAATCGTACTTTTCATGCTTTCTTCTTCGTAATGGCCTTCAGGCACATCAATATCATCAGTAAGTGATGAGCCACCAATAAGTTGGTTAATCGCCGAAATATCAACAATTTTATGTGGAACGTTTAATTTTTCACACACACTTGCCGCTACTTTAAGCTCTTTTACATGACGCTGACCATAGTCAAATGAAAGGGCATATACATCATGGCCTTGTTGCAGGGCTTTATTTAATACGGTAAATGAGTCCATACCGCCGGAATAAATAACAACTACTTTTTGCGTCATATCTGTTTTGCTCTTAGTTTTAATAGAGGTTTATATCAGGGCGCGATATACTACACGGCCGCAGCTTAAATAACAATTTTTGCACAGCGCTTTTTGGTTTTTTAATAGTAGCAATTTGGCTGCTAGGTAGTAAGTGAGATCTCTTTTGTACAAAATTAATGAAGTGTTTGAAACCATTCAAGGTGAAGCTAGCTTTACTGGCACACCCTCAATATTTTTACGTCTGCAAGGCTGCCCAGTAGGTTGCTCTTGGTGCGACACTAAGCAAACGTGGGATGTTGATAATGTATATAAAGTATCGCTGGATGAAACCGTAGAAAAAAAAGCCGACTCAGATCATTGGGCTAACGCCAGTGCAGAGCAAATTTTAGCGCTGTTTCAATCACGTGGTTACACCGCAAAGCATGTTGTAATTACTGGCGGCGAGCCATGCATGTTTGATTTAAATCCAGTATGTAACTTATTACATGAACACGGTTTTAGCACACAAATAGAAACCAGCGGCACGTTTGAAATACTCGCCCCAGAGCAAACATGGGTAACGGTATCGCCAAAAATCAATATGCGCGGCGGTTATGAAGTACTTACCAGCGCTATGAAGCGTGCCAACGAAATTAAACACCCCGTTGCGATGCAAAAGCACGTAGAAGAGCTAGAAGAATTATTTGCTAAAACAGGCGTTAATCCTAAGCTTGTTTATTTGCAGCCAATTAGCCAAAAAGTATCAGCAACAAAATTAGCAATCGACACCTGTATTGCCAAAAACTGGCGCCTATCAATACAAGTACATAAGTATTTAGGAATTAGTTAAAACCAGCTTAAAGTTATATTACGTATGTTGGGTAGAGCGAAGCTAAACCCAACAAACCTCTACTTCCGCACCATTTTCTAATAACGTTTTATAATATTTAAATACGTGGATTGGATAAGCGAAGCACCACCCGACAACCCTAAAGCTCATATCTTCTTCGCTAATAGCCATAACTAGTTTACTATGCGCGACTTAAAAATATTCTACTACTTACCACTAGGCTTATATGTCCGCAAATGCGCTTTACACCGACCTTTCTGATTACTACGACTTAATGTGTGCAGATATTAATTATCAAGCCCAAAGCAATTCTATTCACAGGCTGCACCAAATTTTTGGTAATGGCGCAAACACCCATCTCGATTTAGCATGTGGCACCGGCCCGCATGTACGCCACTTTATTGATAACGGTTATAAAAGTAGTGGGCTTGACTTAAACCAGCCAATGCTAGATAAAGCAAAAACGCGCTGCCCAGAAGCGCAGTTTTCGTTGCAAAATATGAGTGAATTTAAGGTAACTGAGCACTTGGATTTAATTACCTGCTTTTTGTATTCAATCCATTACTGCGACGGCATTAATAAGTTAAAAGAATGCCTTGCCAGCGTACACAGCGCATTAAACGTAGGTGGAATATTTTGTTTTAACACGGTTGATAAAAACAAAATCGACAGCGATTCATTTGTAGAGCACACAGCAACAAGCGAAAATAGCTTCTTCACATTTCGTTCTGGCTGGCACTATAGTGGCAGCGGCAGTAAACAGTTATTAAAACTCAGCATAGAAAAAACCACCGCAGACAAAACACTCGTATGGCACGACGAGCACCCAATGGTCGCTTTTAGTTATACCGAGCTTAAAGAAGCCTTAAAACCGTACTTCGAAATCCACATATTTGAACATGACTACGACAAAATAACCCCATGGGCACAGCGCTCAGGCAACGCCATTTTTGTCTGCGTAAAAATTTAAGGCAAACACTCATCAAGAAGAGATAAAAGTTTGGGTAGAGCGCAGCGAAACCCAACGAGCTCCAACGAACCTCCAATACACACGGCCCAATAACCCCGCATTATATATTTGAAAACGTAGGTCGGATAAGCGAAGCGCCATCAGACACAAACAAAGTTGAATACCGCGACACATAAGTAGTTTTTGATTAAAGTTTAGGAAGGGTCGCACGCCTTTAATTTAATCTCTATTTAGGTACTCAGCTACCTCAAGCACTTGCTCATGAGTTCCTGTAGGTAAAAGTCTATCTACATTGTAGTCGTAGCATAAATACTCTTCTTTACTCCACACTGAAGAAGTTTTGCTTCCAACTAAAAGCTTACTGCCACTTGCGCATTGGGTATAACCATTAGCGCGAGCAGCAATTTGCCAAGTAACATAATTCGCAACAAGCGTTACTATTGAAACCACTAGCATTACACCAACAGCTAATCCTAATTTCATTTTTATCTTTTCATAAATAGGCTTTTTAAATAGCTTTAATAAAATATCAAAAACACCGATGAACGATCCCAACCATAAAACAATACAACCTGGAATCATTAAAATATCAGCGGTAGACGAAACAATTATTGGGTAAATACTATATGGGTATAAAATCCCTTGGATTATTTCGCTAAAAAGATAAGAAATCATCAGCCAAGTAACACCAACACTTAATAGAAGTGTAAACACAACTGCAAATATAAAAGTTGAATCTAAACTATTAAATCGTAACTTGAATGAATCTACCATGGGTTGACTAACTCACTTAAAAAGCTGTTGAGATCTTTTTTTGCTTTGATCTTTATAGATTTCAGGAAAGAGCTTACTGTGGCTATATAAACTCTATGAATTTCTTCTCCAGTAGTTTTCATCAAATGCCTTTCTTTATACTCTAGATATTTTATTAATGATTTTGTTATTTCAAACCTTTTATCAATTGAATTTAATCCTATACTTACAATTACTCCAATAATAATCCCCGAGCCAATAGCTACAACAGCTACAGTTCCACTAGCAAGTGCTATACCTGCTAAAATACCAGCCAGCGCACCTAAAACAGCTTTAACTATATCGGTACTCGTTGTAGCCAACCAGTTTGTCCAACGATAATTCTCTTCAAAAAGCCAACTAATGCTATTTAGAGTCACAGAAAAAAATACTGAAATATAAAAACCACTTTTAGCACCTTGTTTCAAAGCCTCTTTACCCACACCAACGTTTACTACTTGTGTATTATTAGCAAGATACCTTGTTCCTTTTAGAATAGTTCTAACTTTGTGATTGCCTTTAAAAGCGATATATTTCTTTCCATTACGAGTAATGGGCTCGTATTTACCAAGGATGTTTCCTGAACGCTTAAAGTCGTTGTATATAGCTAAAAAAGAAGGTGTATCTTTTATTGCAGAGCCAAATGTAGCAGCATTTGCTAATGATATTTGAGCAAGAGACAAACCTGTAATTTTTGAAAGATACTGTTCAATTTCCGCTTGAGATTTTCCACGCGCAGATTGAACTGCCACCCAGAGTTTTAAAAACTCTTCGTGAGTAAGTACAAAAATATCTGTTTGGTATTTATTAAAGTCGCTTTCTAGATTTGAACGCAGTTTATCTCTTTTGATACTTGGGTGATTGTGAGGTTGATGATTCAGAAATGGACCTGGCATGTATTTTTATCCTTTAGGTAATTAATTTAGTCCTTTAATTTAATACTCATTATAAAAGAAGCATTCCCTAAAACAACCCCAATGTATAATAATAGCCAAAATGTACTATCTACATGAAATATGACAGCCACTCAACGATTTGTAATGTATAACCATTTGTTTAATAATAATATATCATGAAAAGCTAAGGTTGTTCACCCATTAGAAAATTCCGGTCAAGCAGGCAGCTGTGTTTTCTTGATCTTTTTATTCAAAAACCAAGTGTTCTTATTATTTAAACTCAATTTAAATATGACTACGCACCTAGTAATGACGTCGATTGGTGTGAATATGCACCAGTCACCCATATGAATTTAGACAGTTTAATTAAGCATTATTGATGATTAATTAAGGCCCTTGGCTTTCGCCTCAGTCATCGTTTAGTACCAATGTCAGTCCAGTTTCTGGCTGTGTTTACACACTGCGCTGTAACAAGTCTGTGAAATCAAAGGCATCAAATCTTGACTCCATACATCAAAATTATGGAACGCCGACTTGCCCCTCGATCATACTTTTTATTTAACCAAAATATTTAATAATCAGCATAAAAAACGTTGCCTTAGAGCAATACTTTTCTGTATCTTTTTAATAGCTCAAAGGCTATTCAGTCGTTTAATAAGTTTGGGCTATTTATGAGTGATCTTTAGTTTTAAACTTACAACTATAAAAGTCAATACTTACAAGGAAGAACACTTGCATATCCAAATTGCAGAACACATTAAATTAGCTCCTTTAGTGGAAAGCGATGCTGAGGACATTTTAAAGACTGTTAATTTAAGTCGGGCAAGTTTAGGTAAGTTTTTGCCTTGGGTAGAAGGGGTAAACAATATTGAATCAGCTAAAAAGTACATACTCGACAGAGTCAACAGCGGGCTAAATGGTTCGCGGTGGTTTAAAATTTATTATAAAGATAATCTGAGTGGTATTTTTGCAGTTAAGTCTATTTGTCCTGAGTTGAATGTAGCGGAGCTTGGTTACTGGTTAAGTAATGATGCACAAGGAAATGGTATTATCAGTCAAGTAATTGCAAGTGTGCCAATCATACTCAAAAATACAAGCGCTAAAGTAATTGAGTTTAGATGCTTAGAACAAAATGTAGCTAGTATTAAAATTGCTTTAAAATCAGGTGCAAGTTTAGTTGGTACTATTCCAAACTTTGTATCGGTTAGTAATACACGACAACAACTTAATATATATCAAGTGGCTTTATAAATAACCCTGAATACCAGACTCTCCAGTAATAACTCCGTCTATTTAATTACTTTTCTCATCAATCTCTTTCCCGCAATTATAACAGTCGTTAGTTGGGAGCTTATAACTAGAAATAGAGCGCATTACTTGGTTTTTCTTACAGGCAGGGCAGGCGTAATTAATTACAGAGATTATAAGCGCAATAGCAAAAACAAAACTACCGATATAAAACGGGTTTGAGTAAAATTGCATACTTGGCTCTGAAAAGTTAAAACCGATAATACAGATGATTAAGGCAGTTAAATAAAGTTTAAATTTTAGGCTTTTATTCAAGATTTAAATATCCAATTGGCAAGGTGCTAATAATAAGTGCTTTGGCAGTTTTAACAAATTATTTACTCAATTACTATATTAATACCAACCTGCATAAATCTTTGATCAATTTAACGAATTAAATTGCACTATAACGTCGTTAAAAATTTTTCATTTAGAACAACTAGATACAAAAATTTTTGCCTAGTTCTAGCGTAATTTTCTTAACGTTAAATAGACCCCATATATAAGCAGATTGGTATAAGTTTTACATAGCGCAAATGTATAGGCATAAAAAAGCGTTACCCTTGAGCAACGCTTTTCTGTATTTATCTAATAGCTGGTAGCTAACTTACTGTGCCGCTAGCTTATTCTGCAGCTAAATAGTCCAAAACTACTTGATGGTGATCTTTGGTTTTAAACTTATCAAATAGGTGTTTAATTTTACCGTCTTGGCCTACTAAAAACGTTAAGCGGTGAATACCATCGTACTCTTTACCCATACAAACCTACCCTTGGAATATGTTTTTGATAAAAAACTTGATAACTCTACAATAAAATCTTATAAAACATGCTTCTAGTAGTTTTTTACACGTTGTTATTCTAACACAGTAACATTTATCATATTTTTTCCAAATAAAAGCGTCAGCTTATTATAAAAATCAAACTAATTTATCTAAAATAAAATTAATTTGGGTACCGATTAAAGGGTAAGCTTTTATTATTTACTAACTGCAATTCATTAAACTTCAATTGACTTACTTTTTTTGTGAGCAAGCACATATTTGATTGCTTTGATTTGCCCGAGTAACTTTGATTTTTTTTCTTGAGCTAGTACGTATTGAGACTCGAGGTAATCCTGAATATCTGGTAGAGCTATAGATAAACGTTTGTACTCTTCAGATTCGCCAATGCTTACTAATAAATCAATTTCTGATTTTTTGAGCCGCTCATTCAGTTGTGATGTAGATAGCTCAATATTATATTTTTTAGAACCTTTGAAATGAGCTAAATAGAAGTCAGAATGAATAAACCCCTCGATTTTACGGTATTTATTTTTACCTTTTACTTTTTTATCCTTAATTAGAAGCCCACTATTTTCTAACTTCCTTACTTGGCGGTACACAAAGTTGTATGCAGCACTAGCAGATTGCTGACTTTTACTCATTAATAGGTAAGCATCACGTAATTCAATTAAGGTAAAGGAGTCAATGCTCTCATCCTGAAGAGTAGAATAAAATTCTTTGTAAAGTTTGGTGGAGGTTTTTGGCATTTTATTCTCAAGGTTAGTGAGTTTTAGTTCAAACAAAGTTAGATAAACTAAAGCTAAAACATAAATACGGATTATAATCCGTGGCTTTATAGTCCGCAACTTTGGATAGTCTTTCTCTTTTACGAGATGAGAAATGAAAGACTTAGCAACCCAATTTGGGCTGAAATTAAGGCAAAGACGAAAAGAGTTAGGTATATCTCAGGATAAACTGGCACTGTTAGCAGACATTGATCGCAGTTATGCAGGGAGAATAGAGCGCGGAGAAGTTAATATTACGCTTGAAAAGGCATATCATTTGGCAGAAGTGTTAGACTGTGATGTTAGGTTACTTTTACCTTAGTAATTGCCTGATTTGATTTATGAACGGGTATTAAACGACTTCATGCCAAGTAACTCACAAAGGAAATAAAAAAGCTATGCAATGGAATCGCGAAAAATTTAAAAGTATTACTAAGTCCTGCTGCTTTCTGCTCACTCTGATAAGTCCAAAACTTGAATGAAGAAGAAATAAACGAGTGATGCTCGATTAGAGTAATATTGCTAATTAAAAACAGGCGTGATAGATAGTAACAATAGAGTTTATGATAAATGGTCTTATGTAGTTCATTATATTTTGGAAAGGAATAACTACTAATTTAGGCAACCTCAATGGTTTGCCCAATTGAAAAACAAAGGATTGAGGTGTAAATGTATTTACGTAAGTTAAAGGCACAAGGCTTTAGATGTTTTGATGATACCTTTGAAATTGAGTTCACTGATGGGCTAAATGTAATAGTGGGTGAAAATGGAGCTGGTAAAACAGCTATAATTAGTTCTATTCGTCAACTTTTTCAAGACTCTGAGTCAGGTCGATACAGCATATCTAGCGACGATTTTTTCAACCCATTTATTACAGGCGGGAAGGCGGCTTTGTCTTTCTTTATTAGTGCTGAGTTCGATGGCCTTGATGTAGCGGATAAAGTAGCGTTTCTACCATGGGTTGGTGCTTCTAATACAGCCTTATTAAACCTACAAGCTGAAAATAAAGAAATACGAGGCCGATTTAAAAAAATCATTTGGGGAGGTAATTCGAAAAGCTCACAGTTTGACCCTGAATTGATTGATCTGATTCAATGCATTTATTTACCGCCGTTGAGGGATGCCGAGTCAAAACTCTCGAATGGTCGTCAGTCTAGGCTATCTAAGCTACTTAAGGCTCTGAATCGTAAGCAATTAAAGCAATGTAGGAAAGGCGATAAACTACACCCACTTGAAGAAAAAATAAAAGATTTCAATACGTCTTTAGCTACTGACGAAGAATTAAGTATCAAACATGCAAACGAACTCATAACAGAAAACCTAACTAAAGCTATAGGTCATCATTTTGGGCAAAAAACCAGTATCCAGTTTGCGGAAAGTGACTTTACTAAAATTGCTGAAAGTTTAACGTTACTGTTTTTTCCTGACTTGTCTGCAGAAGACCAGGGGCTATTTCGTGATCTTAGCCAAAATAGTTTAGGTTATAACAACTTACTCTACATCGCATCAATTCTTGCGGAGCTAACACTTGATGAGGACGATGACGAACAACCCCTTTTTAAATTACTACTGATTGAGGAGCCTGAGGCTCATTTGCATCCGCAACTACAAATTAGGCTTTTGAATCACTTAAAATCAGTAGCAGAAAAAAACAAAAATGTTCAGGTAATTGTAACTACACACTCAACTGTTTTAGCTTCTTCTGTTGAACTTGAGTCAATTATTCACTTGTCTAAGTCACAAGCGCCTGTGGCTACACCGTTACGAACCTGTGGTCTTCCTCCCACGAGTAGTCAATTCATTAACCGTTGGCTAGATGTGACAAAATCTAACCTGCTATTTGCGAGTGGTGTAATTCTGGTTGAAGGGATTGCAGAGCAAATGATAATCCCAACTTTGGCAAAGATAGTTTTAAAAGATCAGAGAGATGGATTTAAAAGCCTCGAAGACCTTGGCATATCAACAATTAACCTCAATGGAATCTACTTCAAACACTTCATGCAACTTTATTGCAATATTGAAAATGATAGTGACGGAAATAATATTCCAATAAGATGTGCAGGGTTGACCGATTTAGACCCTCCAAAAAAAATAAAGAAACAAATTCCTGACAACGAAAATGCAGGAGATACAAAAGAAGTCAGTGAAGACTTTATTCCTTACGAAGGCAACATGGAAAATGGGACTAATCATGCTATCAAGCTTGTTGATTCAATTAGTAAATCAACTGATGCCCGATTGTTTGTAAGCGAGTACAAAACATTGGAATATGACTTAGCGATGGAGGGAAATAATGCAGCACTAATGTCTGGAGTAATTGCTTCTCTATGGCCTAAGCCTAAAGAAAATGAAAGCCCTGTAATTAAAGAATTTACCGCAATGTCGAAAATTGATTGGACTGAAAAGTCACCAAAGGAGGTTGCAGGGGCAGCTCATAAAATTCTAAAACGAATTGATGATGACAATATTGGAAAAGGAATATTTGCTCAGGTAATGACTAATAAAATCCAGAGTGAGAATTATAACTTTGCCATCCCAGAATATATTAAACATGCAATTCTGTGGGCTTCGTCGCTAGAAGTACTTGAGGAAGAGTAATGACTGTTGAGTTTACCCAAGAGCAGCTTGATTACTTAGACTCAAGCATTGTAACGCATACTTTCTTAGAAGCCTGTCCTGGTAGTGGTAAAACTGAAGTTGTTGCCGCCAAAGTCAGTAAGGAAATCATAAGTTGGAAAGGAACCCCTGGTGGTTTAGCTGCACTTTCTTTCGCTAATAGCGCTACAGACGAGCTAAAAGTTAGAGTGTCGAATTATCTTCCGCATGGCAGAGGCATGTTTCCTCACTTTTTAGGTACGTTTGATAGTTTCATTTATAAAAACATTGTCTCTCCGCTATCAATAGAGCTTACGGGATATACTGGTGAAGACGGTGACTCATCAATTCGTATCATCGAACCTAGTTCACATTTAGGTTACTGTACGAAGTATAGTTATGCAAAACGAAAAATAAGAGCTCACCATTACTCTTTCGATCTGATAAATGAAAGAGTTATTTTTGAAACAGGGGAGCCAGTGTTAAATAGAGCTTTAAATTCCATTACACTCAAAGACTGGGAATTTAATGATTTTATAGATACCAAGAACAGAATGCTAAAGGGAGGTTTTGCAACTTACCGAGATATTGAATGTTTAGCTCTTGAGGTTCTAACAGAGGAGAAATATGATCATTTTGTTAACCTACTTGTAAAACGCTACCCGCTTTTCATAATAGATGAATGCCAAGACCTATCTTTAGAACAATTAACTATTCTTCAAGCGCTAGCTGATAAAGGAACAACATTGCATTTTGTTGGTGATCTTCATCAAGCCATCTATAGTTTTCGTGATGTTGACCCTGCTAAAGTAAAACAGTTCGTGATAGATAATAGTTTTACTAGCTTGCCGCTAACAAGAAACTTTCGAAGTAGTCAAAATATAGTTGACCTTTGCGCGAAGCTAACCGGTCGAGAAAACATTACGGGAAATGTTTCTTGGTTAGAATCAAGGTGCTTGGTTCTTCAGTACGATATTTGTCCTACGGAGTTAATCAGCACTTTTGAGGAAAAGTGCAAAGGCTTTGACAATAATGTTGTTTTATCGAGAGGACATTCCATCCTTCGTAAGTTTCAAAGTTCTATTGCCCAACTGAATAATATTCAAAAGTTAGCTCTTGCTGTTAAGCTTTATAATCCTGAAAACATGGAAAATCTCAATCATTCTTTACAGAATTTTTCTGAGTTTATTCGCTATCACCTTAAAGAAAGTTATAAACCAAACAGCTTTAACTGCCCTCAATCAGTAGACTCAAATCTTGCGTGGCGTAAGTTTCTGTGTGAGTCATTAAAGTATCTAATTGCTAACAAACTACAAAGTATGGACATTACGTGGTCAATGTGGACAAAAAGTGCGAAAGCATTAATTCGATCACTTCCAAATCAAAATTTTTGTTCAGAAGCAATAGTGAGTGTCTTATCTCCTCTATATAGAGTAAATTTAACTTCGCCCTCAGGCTCAGCTCAGCAAGAAGTAACCAGCTCATTAGGAGCAACTGCTCGACCTACATTATCATTCAAAAAATCAACTATTCATGGAGCCAAAGGTGAGACTCATGATATTACTATTCTGATTTCATCGCCACGCGCTGGAAATGACTCTCACTGGTCTAATTGGATAAAAGACTTAAATAGTGAGGACGCTAGGTTTGCTTATGTTGCGTCATCAAGGCCAAAGGAATACCTTATTTGGGCTGTAAAAAATTTAAAACCTATAGATAAAGATAAACTAAAATCCATAGGTTTCACTATTGTTTAGCCAAGTTTTATTTAATAGCTGATCGGTTATATAGGTTTGTTACAATATCTTGAATACAGACATTTAAATGGGCGTGGTTTAGGCGCAAATGTTCGCAATGAGCGGGCTATTAATAAATTGTTATATTCTATGTGCTCTACCAACATTAAATTTAGTAAAGGATAAAAATGAAAAGTATTGGCTTTTTTAATAACAAAGGTGGTGTTGGTAAAACAACGTTAATATGCAATTTGGCTTCATCATTAGCAATAAATAAAGGTCAGAAAATTTTAATTATTGACGCTGACCCGCAATGTAATGCTTCGGCATATTTATTGCCTGAACAAGAACTTGAAGAAATTCTGTTAGATAATCAGCACAGTAGCTTAGACTCATTTTATGAACCAATAAGAAAAGGGCAAGGGTACCCAACTAAACTACCTACAATAATTCGTAGCGAAAGATTTCAACTAGATCTGATTGTAGGTGACCCAAAACTGTCAATCAGAGAGGATTTATTGGCAACAGACTGGGCTTCAACTAGAAATGGGGAGCCTAGAGGCTTCCAAACCACTTATGCTATTAAGGAATTGATTTCACGCTTAACAGATTATGACTTTATCTTAGTAGATATGGGGCCATCACTTGGCGCTTTAAATCGATCTGTATTATTAGCGGTTGATTACTTTCTGATGCCTTTGTCTGTAGATATATTTAGCTTAATGGCCGTAGAGAATATTATTAAATCATTCGATAATTGGAAATCAAGTTTAGAAGAAGCAGTAAAAAGGCATCACATTGCGGAAGGCGATAATTTTCAAATTGCACAGAAGGATATCGAGTGGAATTTGCAGTTTTTAGGATATGTGATGCAGCAATATAAAGCAAAAACTAAAGGTGGTATTAGACAACCTGTCCAAGCATTCGAGCGCATAATTACTAAACAAAAAGATGAAATCACTAATTTATGTGATTTTTTTGGTGTGGAGCCAAATAAAGTTGACCTTGGTGTTATACCAACATTAAGTAGTGTTGTCCCTCTCTCCCAACAAGCACATGCGCCAGTCTTTGATTTAGGTGCAAAAGATGGGATTGTTGGCTCTCAATACACCCGCGTGTCTGAAGCTGGGCAATATTTTCACGATATATCGACATCACTATATGCGAGGTTATCTTCGTGATTAATTGGGATAAACCTCTTATTCAAGCTATAGCACGTAGACGTTGTGTTATTTTTTTAGGCGCAGGCGTGTCAAGAAACTCTACAAACGCTCATGGTAAACGACCTGATACATGGGAAGATTTTCTAAAGAGTTGTCTAGTTAATTTAAATGACATAGCCCATATTGATGATCTAATTTCACAAAAAGACTTTTTAACATCATGTGAATTAATCAAAGACAGAATGGGGGTTGATGCTTTTACTGAACGAGTACAACAAGAATATCAACGCTCAGGTTATAGCCATGCAAATATCCATGAGCATATTTATAAATTAGATTCATCGATTGTTGCAAGCCCAAATTTCGATAACATTTATGATACTTACGCCTCTTCTGAATCGGCAGGTTCAGTAGTGCTCAAAGATCACACAAGTAATGATATAGCCAATTATTTACTTGGTGGAGATACACGTCTAATTCTTAAAACTCATGGTTCAGCAAATAATCCTAGAGAAATCATTTTCACAAGAAATGATTATGCAGAGGCTAGAACCAAATACGTTCTATTTTATGAGATTATTAAATCTTTAGCATTAACGCATACATTTTTATTTTTAGGTTGTGGAACAGACGATCCAGATATAAGACTGCTTTTTGAAGATATACAATTCACACATGGTTTTATGCCACACCACTACATGACTTTACCTCGAGGTGAAGTTCATGGTGATGTTTTAAAAGTTGCCTCTGAATCAATGCGTATCAAGTTTATTGAATACTCTCCTGACAACGGACATGAAGAGCTTACTTTATCGTTAGCTGATCTTGTTACAGAGGTTGAAGATGTTAGAACAGAGCTAACTATAAATAAACTATGGTAACTGGAATGAATATAACGAGTTGCCGAACTTGTAAAAATTATTGCTTTGCTCCCCCAAAACCTCCGGTGAGCAGAACGTTAAATATAACTCGGAGATTGTATTACCAATAGAGGAAGTGTTTTCAATTTATGTATTGGTTGACCCTAGGAACTGCAAAATATTTTATGTTGATAAGACTTCAAGTAATCCTAAAGTACGGTATGAAGAGCATATCAATGAAGTGGGGCATTTAAAAAACTCAATTAAACTTCAGTGGTATGGATAAAGCCAGATAAATACCGGTGGTTTCGTATAAAAGAAGATGAAGATAAAAGTGATGCAAGAGGTTAATTTACCTAATAAGTTGCAACATCGGAAAGCTACTCGCTCGCGCATTTATTCGCTGAGCAAGGCGTAAAATTCTCAATGATTGCTTGTTGATAAAATGATTAGTTACATTATGTTTATTACTGGTAATATGATAAGTTTTCAAAATAGAATTCTTACCGTGAGGATTAGCAATGAGTAATGTAATAAGTTTCGATGGTGCTCGGACTAAGAAAGAAAATAAAAAAAGAAAGGAACTGAATCCTCTTGAACATGCAAAAGAAATTTTGGCATCTAATACTCCCGTAAAAAAAAATACATTATTCAAAGACATTAAAGGTATTTTACGTTCTAGAAAAGTGGAGTATCGAATTACTTTCAAAGAGATTGATTTAACAGGCTATGATAAGAATAGCGTGATCATTTTTCCTAAATATAAAATCGTTTTTGTCTTTAGTGAACAACCAGTTGTATTTGAAGAGAAAAACTGTTGGTTTTTTGAACCAATAAAACTTGACCGGAACAAAAAAGCAGTAGACTATGTATCATTAATAATGGCGCGTTTAGAGGAGTTAAACGAAGATGGGACAGAGAAACGTAAAAAGTAACCCTGTTACTGATGCTGCATTAGATGCGGCAAAGAATAATATCGATGGTTTTGAAAGTGGTACCGACAGTTTCAATTCACTAGCAGCACAACAATTAAGAGAGGGTGATCCCCGAGCAATAAACCAAGTAAGACAAAACCGTACTAACATACAAAAAGCACGTAAAGATCTTGGTTTACTTGATGACTAATCCACTATTCTAATAGCTTACCATTTTATTTAAATGATAAGCTATTCTCGCTACCTCTTCAAATCCTCGTAATTTAACAAGGCAAATCACCGAGCGCATTACGGTTGTCGGGGGGGGTTGCTAAAAGCCAAAAGCTCGCGTAAACAGAGCTAGCCTATGCGCCAGTGTTTGCGGCGTTACCTAGAGTATTTAGTTTATTCCGAACTTTTATTTCTTAGTTAAATAGTCTAATACCACTTCGTGGTGATCTTTAGTTTTAAACTTATTAAAGATATGTTCTAGGTTACCATTTTCATCAATCAGAAAGCTTGTGCGAACAACACCCATATTTTCTTTACCCATGAACTTCTTTAATTGCCATACATGGTACTTTTCACAAACAGTGTGATCTTCATCTGCTAATAAGGTGAAGTTTAATTCTTGCTTATTAATAAAATTGGTCAACTTCTTAGGCGTGTCAGGACTTATACCTAATACAACAACGTTTAGCGCATCAAGCTCTGCTTTAGAGTCTCTTAAGGCACAAGCTTGCGTTGTACAACCAGGGGTTGATGCTCTTGGGTAAAAATAAATGAGGACTTTCTTCCCTTGCAGCTCAGAGAGCGTAACTGGATTATTGTCTTGGTCATTTAAAGTAAAATCTGGTGCGGTTTGTCCTACTTCTACTGTCATAGTTTATTGCCTTATTTTCTTAAGTTAAATTCAGTCATGTGTATAGAGTTTTATTATTTAATAAAAGTGCCTTGAATAATATTGCCAGCTCTTGCATTAACCACTTTATCCATCGCCTTTTCTCGTTCACTCGCAGGTATCATTTCCATTAAATTTTTAATCATACTGATATGTCGTGCGGCTTGTTCAGCAAATGCTTTTTCACTTTTTCTTGTGTCAGCAAGATGTTTTGTTTTGAGTTTGTTTAGTTGCGTTTTTTCACTTTTTAATTTCTTGTTCTCTAGTAGTAAAAGCTCTATTTTTGACGTCGCAGATTCGCTACTATCTACTTTTGCTTTCAATGATTTTTCTTCTATTACTTTTTTAATATCTGGGTGATTACGTAAAGCGCCAACGCTCAAGCCGGCTTCTTTTTCAACTGAATTATTATTAATCTTGAGTTTATTTTCTCTTAACTTTTTCTTTAACTCAATATTAGTTGGCTCGCCTTGAATAAGTCTATTTAGTGCGTTAATCAACGCGTTTCTTGTTGTTTGCTTCACTCTGTTTCTCCTACTTGATAGATCAGTAGTTTATTAACTGCTTTTGGGAATTTTACAGGTTCATATTTTATTCCTAAGTCATCCATGATCCGTTGCGCCGCAGTAATCTTAATATATGATTCAGAGGCTGTTTGAGGAGTTAGCTCGTTATGTTCTATATCGAAGTACATATGTGTCTCTGCTTCTTTTCGCATAGCCTCTGCATAGACAGCATCTACAATGTAATCATTATCACAGTCAACGCACCCAATTAAATTGACTTGTGTTCTCAGGCTACAACTTTGAGATGTGCAATAAATGCCCGGAGCGACTACATGAATATGCCTTTTTCCTGTCTTTATAATATTTTCCCAATATTCGATTGTAAGCATATCGTTATCAGTTTTATCTTTAAAAGCGTTTAGACCTTGTTCTATCATTTTTTTCGTAAATTCCTTGCCTTTCCCTCCAGCTACACGCTCTTTATTAGCAAACTGGTTGTAGATATTAAGATAAATTTGAGCTTTTTGACGCACTCTTTCATTTTCAACATCTGTATACAAGTCTTTCTTACTACTTTTTTGCATTCGTAGTTTTTGAAACTTACTTGCATTCTTAGCATAATGTCTCGTCATAGCTAGTGAGACATGGCTGAACTGTTGTTTCAATTGAGGGAATGACAACAGTTCATAACCAACGAGGTAATATGCAAATGAACGGCGTAATTGGTGACAAGAAAACTCATAATCATTACCGATTTCAAAATTTCTATCTGGGTCAGATAGCTTCAAATCCATAATGTCTTCATTGGTTAATGTTAGTTCAGATGCCAAAGTTTGCTCAAACCACTTTTTAGCTTGCCTTGTTATTGACGCTTTTTGAACTGCCGTAAAACCCTCTCGAAATTTATGGAAAAATCTTGTGCTATTATGGGCTTGTCTAAGAGGGCTGTGAATTGCTTGAAGTATATCATAGGCTTTCATTGCAATTTTGGTAGATACAAACTCATCTTGTTTTGACTGGATTCCCTTGACTGTTTTACCTAAGTCAGCATTGATTAAATATATACTTTGGCCAGCTATGACTTCTTCATAGCAACCATTAACCGTGTGTAGTTCATTAATTTCATCCCCTCTCATGCCTGATTTTGCCATTAGTGCCCAAACGCAAACCCCTGAATATTTTGTTAATACTTGCTCGGCTTGTGATTGGTTTGATATAGTTTTATTACCTACTATTATATGCCGTTCAGGGTAACAATTATCATAAAAGCTTTCCTTTATACTTGGTTCGTAATGCTCTATTAGGCTCGTGATTTGTATCTTTGTAGGCGAAGTTAGTTTTGTAAACGCTTCTAAGAATAGTCTATTCGCGACTCTACTATTTTTATTTGAATTTTCGAGCCGCCATCTATATTCACCACTTGGTCGCACACTAACACCCTGGTGTAAATAGCTAGCATAACCTTTATATATTTTACTTCTGAAGGTTATTAAGTAATTGGATAGCATTTCAATTTTATCGCGAATTGGGTGTAGTTTATTTATAAGTGATTCTGCTTCGCATAGTGCTTGCCAGTATAAGCGCTGCGGGATAACACTGAACTGCTCTCTTTCAATTAAAGACAGTCCTAGTTCAGAAGGGGATAGTGTATTAGTTAACGCTATATCAAAAGATAGCCCATCCTGTTCGATAAATAGCTTATTTAGTGATGAATAAATAGCTTCTCGTCTAAAGTTCAAAGATGTTGAATCTTCTATAGCCCACTTATCGAGAAGGTTTATATCAATATACGCAAAACTGTTTACCCCTTCTAAAAGCAATGGTTTAATACACTTTTTCAATCCAGCTAAAGTTTGATAAAGTGTTGTAAATGAGTTTTCTCTAGGGGATAGCCACATCATTTTTAAAATTAGGCTTTTTAATTCATTCTGAAGATTGCGCTCTATTACTTTCCCGTCTAATGAAAAATCTAACGTCAAAGTCTTGTTTGCGTCAGGAGTAAAAAATTGTTGAAGCTTTTTCCATGCATCATTATCGATGATTTTGCCAAGAGAGTTCCCATTAGTGTCAAAACCAATATCTAGTTTTTCAAATTCATCCCAATTACCATGCTTTATAGCTGGTTTTAAAACGTCAATGAGGTAATTTAAGTGTTTTCCTATATTATTTTGCGCTTTAGTAATAACGTTTAAATGCTCTAGGTTTGGTATTTTTATCATGATTATTACCTTAGCTTTACAATTGAAAGTAGTGCGTGGTTCATGGTAATGCGAGGGTGCCTTCCATTCTTATTAAAGAGGCTCATTGCTTCTTTAAAAACACTGACGCTAGCGCCTTCAAGTGTCTGTTCGAATGCTTCAATCTTTATTTTTACTTCTTCTTTAGCTTCAGGGTAACGGTCTAAGGCATCCTTTAAAACATCAATAAATGAGATCAGTTTATAAATAGCTTTTGGTTCATCTACGGCTTTAGCTGAATTACATTTGAAGCAAACATCAAACTCTGAACAGGGTAGATCCATACCAATCGATTTATTGGTTGCTCTTTGCGTATTTTGTCCACCTTTTAGATCCTGCCTACCATTGCATATCACCCCATTAGGGTTGGTAGGTGTCTTTTTTTTGAGCCACTCATCATGAGTGAGCATTGGTATACTGAGTGTTGTTTTTATTTCTTGTTTCGCTTGTTCTAAATTAGTTCCAGTAGTTATGCGTTCAAGAACCTGTATAGCTTGAGATAAAATTTGTTTATTTGTATCGGGGTTGCCATTAGTATAATGCCTCTCCAGCGTTGATTGCGTGTTTTGTAGAAGGTTACTCAAGTGTAATAAGTGACCATCTTTATATTCTTGTATACTTGTTGTTTTCCGAAAACGACTCGATTGTAGAGTAATAAAGTAATCATTAGGTTGAATACTATATCTCTTCATTGAATTGGATACGATTGGGCTAAACCCTTCCCATTGTTGAGGTTTGTCCTTTAAACTACCAACTCGGAATAAGTACCGTTGATATTTTTTAAGCGCTTGGTCCGAGCGATTAGTTGCCCACTTTTCTATATCTTTGACTAATGACAGTTCACTTAATGGAACCTCAAAAGAGCCTTGCTCACTATTATCGTACGCGAATGTAACATTAACATTTCCTTCTTCATTTTTATCAGAGTATGTAAAAGGTAATAAAGCTCCTTTTAGGGAAGCATCTGTATAGGATGAAATAATTAAGTAGCTAATCCTCATGATGTTATAGGTAGCGTTTTTTTGGTTTATCGAGTAGAGAGTTTTGTTAACAATATTTCGACCCATCTCATTGGTAACTATTTTTAGATCGATAGCTTTACCATCTTGAAATGTATAAAAAAGCTCTCGCAGCCAAGGTAAATTTATTTTTCGGTGTGAAGTTACAAGGTTCAATGAAAGAGTTAAGTGTCTATTTATTTCAATAATATCGTAACTTTTGGATACTTTCCCCGCTGAGTTAAGATTGTATAGAAGTTCACTATCACTACCATATAAGGAAGATAACTCCGTAAGCACTTCCATAAACGTAATGCCTGTTTTCTTTTCTACATCAAATGTAAAAGTGTTAACTTCATTCGTTAATGTGGAAGTAACTTCTTTATTAGCTCTCACTTTAAAGGCTTTAATTTTTATAGTTTTAAGAGATTTATCTCGGCTATCAGTCATAATTTCAAAGGGGTGAGATAGACTTCTTATTACAGCGTCATTAAATGAAGTAAAGTAACAAAGTAAGTGGTACGCAGCGCCCATTGTAATATTAAATGCACTGTTATTTTTAACTTGCCCAACATCAGGTTGCAGTGACGTAGGCAAGTATAGTTCTTTCTTAATTGAACCGTAATCTATAGTTATGGCTAGTTTTTTAGGAGTTAGATTTTTATTTTTTTTAATGGCTATTAGCTGCAAAGCTAAACCAAAAAACAAATCACTTAAGCGTGAAATTATCATTTTTTCATCAGCGTCAGAGTAAGGTAGGAATGGGTCATGCCTATTCCTAAATGGTCGGTGAAGGTGCTTCCAACTTTCGGCGTATACTCCGCACCATGTCAGAGCTATTATTGTGCTAGAACACCTGCTTACGCAAGTAGACTCTTTAATGCCTATCTCATCGCCATCAGCTCTTTGCCATAACTTTACATAAGGAGTATATTTTTTTAATTGATGGCGAAGCTCTCCATCATTACCAAATAACTTGAGATAACCCTCTTTTGAGAAAGGATCTAAGCCCTGACTATCACAAAAGCATAGATAAGACTTTAAAATCTCATATAAATGAGTTACAAATCGTACTGACTTTCCACATTCTACATACTCATTTGCTTTCTTGGAAAATCTTCGAATATATGCAATACGCTCCCGTATTTGCTCATTTTTTTCATTACACTCTCGGTACACGAGGCGTGAAATATCAACACTTTCGATTACATTGCTGGTACCACGTTTATATGGAGCGGTAAGCTCTAGTCTAGTTATACTATCTCTGTCTTTAGATGATGTTGCTTCTATAAAACCTTTAGCTAATGGGCTTTTTGGCATTCTACCATCCACCATTAATTTTATTATTCTTGCGTTTGGCTGCGGAACGTTGTGAAGTACTTTCATTCATAAGTATTACATACTTTTCTGTAGTAGCTGTACTTTTATGTCCCATCAAGTTAGCAAGCTCACTCATTAAGAAATCATAACCCACCTCTCGCTCTGCTGCTTCATTTCGTAACCAGTTAGTCGCATAAGTTGAGCGCAAATCATGGACTTTGTAATACCATGAGGGATCAATATTTATAATAAATCTACGCAAATTACTAAAATGTTTTTCAAGAGTTTTTTCAGAATATACTCCGCCTTTATTAGATAGAAAAAGGAAACCTGAATTGTCTGTGTTTTCCGAATCTATAAGGTTGTTGTGCTTTGATATATTACATATTCGCTTTTTACTAAATTTATAAATTTCAAGTTCTTCATAAATATCAATGGGGACTTCTATTATTCGGGGCTTATTGAACTTAGTTTCAGTAATCTTAATAGGAATAGCATCTAATTCTGAAGCATCTATTTTACCAACCTGAACTTCTGGGAAGTGACATAACTCACTTATACGAAGTCCTGTTTTAATTGCAAGTCTAAACATCAATGAAAATATTGATGGTAAATTTTTGATATTATTATAAAACAAGGATTGGTGTTCAAAAGTCATTGGTTTAAGTTTTTTATGGGATGGTGTTGAATCAGCACGAGGGAATATTTTCATGATGTTTGACATATCAATTTGACGAGGCCTGTTCAACTTAGTATGTGCCAGCATGTCATGCTGATTTTCTCTGTAATCAGTTCCCATATTTACTTTTGAAAAATGTGTTACGACGTTTTCCTGATCATGTTTGATATAATCATGCATTTGCAGCCATTTATAAAAACCAATTACCGAGTTTACATAGCTTTTTGCTGTGCTGAGAGCAAAAGCTTTATTTTCTTCTGAACTTCTATGGCGAGTGTTTAAAAGTAAGAATTCTGCGAAGCGCCAAGGGGCTCCTTCTTCCTCATATTTACTCAAACTTTTATAAGTAAGACACTCAGGGGGTGTTATATTGCCATTAACATCATTTCTTTCATAATGTGTGCTATCAAGAAAGCGAGAGTAAGCAAGCAGAGCTTTGGCAATACTATTAGTGTCCTTGATTTTGCCTTGACCACTTAATCTTGACACAAGATAAAGTGACTGCGGATAAACAATAGTTCCGTCAGGAGCTAAAATGATTTTTGTTTTTTTATAGCGTGATTTTAGTTTTGAGAGTTCAAGAGTAGGGGATATGGTGATTTCAGATGTTTCTTCGTTTACTTGTTCTGTAAATTTAACTTTAGCTAAGGTATCAACTTCTATTTCTAATAATCTAAAGTCTTCTTCGTTTACTCCAGTTTGAGTTTTTGACATAACACACCTTTGATATTATCTATTCAAATTAATTACAATTTATCATAGAAAGTCATCAAGGTTTCTTATCATATATTTTAATCAGGGGTAAACTTTTTGTAGCCCCATACACCAAATGCTTCAGCAATGGCGTGATCTTCGTCGGCTAATAGGTCAAAATTAAGCTCTTTTTTAGTTTCAAAGTTTTTAAGGCGCTTAATTGGATCTGGGCTAATACCCACAACGCGTGTGTTAAATTTAGCAAGCTGTGCTTGCTCATCGCGTAGGTTTTCGGCTTGTACAGTACAGCCCGGCGTTGACGCTTTAGGGTAAAAGTACACAAGCACTTGTTGCTCTTTTAACAGCTCGCTTAATGTTACTGTTTCGTCGTTTTGGTTTTGTAGGCTAAAAGCGGGTGCAGTATCGCCAGCTTGTAATGGACTAATTGTGTTCATGTTTAGCATCCTTAACGAATTCGTTTAAAAATATAATCTACGTTTAGTGTGTGAGAAAGGCTCTCAAAACTAATTTTAAATTGATCTATATCTACATCAACAGGTATGTTGAATTCAAGTTCACAACGCATTTTAATGTTGTCTTCTTGGGAATAAGTGTCTGACTTAAGTGAGCAAATACTAATATTATTGTCGGCAAAAAAGCGCGTTACTTTGCTCAATGTACCAGGGGTGTCTATGCCTGTGTATTCTAGGGTGTAACCTGCACAAAACTCGCTAGGAGTATGACTTGCTGTACGCTTCATCATGGTTAGCAGGCCAAGTTCCATGGCTTTAGTGGGCAGTACGTGTTCTATGCGGCTTATTGCCGACATGTCGCCGCTAAGTAGCATTATGAAGGTAAATTCGCAGCCTAAAATAGCAATACGGCTGTCAATAATGTTGCAGTGGCAATCGCTAACCAGTTGGGTTAGTTCACTTACTATACCGGGTCTGTCTTCGCCAATCGCTGTTAAAACAATTTGATGATTTGAAAATGCAGTCATGAGTTCAAATACCTTGTTACTTGGATTATATCAACCGAGTTGGCAACACCAAAAATACACACGAGAAGTTGCACGGCGGCGAAGTTTAACACAAAAAGGGCTCTAAACTACAGCACACGCTAATTAAGCGCTTTTAAAGTGCGGTGTTTCTTGTTTTTACTGGCACGGGAAAGTACCATAGCTAAAATTTGCTTATTTGCGCTTAGTTGCTTACTAAGTTGAAGTGCTGAACTTTATTGCATTTAGGCAGCCAAATAATAAATGTAAAGTTAATATTGATTTTACACTGAACCAAATCGGTATTACCCACTCATATATTTGTTAAAACAATTAAAGGGTATGCTAAGGAGAAATATCTGTGCAGTATTGGATCCCAAAAGCACTTGCAGTAAGTGTATTGGTAAGTTTATCAGGGTGTAGTGTATTTATTAATAAGGCACATGACGAGCGTAATTATCGTACGCATGAGCCTGTAAAAGCACCAGCGTCGTTATCTCAACCAGCTCAAGACCCAGTTTATAAAATGGATGTAGGTCAATACGACAATAATCCTGAAGCTACAAATTACCGCCCACCGGCACAAGTATTAACAATTGCGAAAGGCAGTTGGGTAGAAGAGACAGATAAACAGGCGCGTATTTATTTTGATAAAAACGATGGCATTGCTGATTTAGATGAGTTTCTTTGGGATACGATTAAATCTGTCCTAGCTGATAATAATGCAGGAACTACTAAAGAAGATAAGCTACTTGGTATTATTGAAACTGATTGGTACTCAATCATTAAAACCGAAGAAGGTTTTTGGTGGTGGGGCGATGAAGTTAACGATGATTTAGAAAAGTTTAGATTCACTATTGAAGAAAAATCACATCAACGCACTGCGTCTTTACGTGTAGAGCTGATTGATTTTAAAGGTGATAAAACGATAACAGACTTACTCAAGCAGCAGTTAGAAGTACGTGCGCTCAACCAAGTAGTGAGCGAGTTTGATTACCGTTACCGTCAACTTGAAGTTGATATGCGTAAACGCCAAGGTATCATTTCTCTTGAAATGGGCTTTGATAATAAAGGTAATGCAGCACTTGTAACTGAGCAATCTTACGACGCTGTGTTTGACCGTTTCTCTGGGTTTTTAGAGCGCTTGTCGTTCTCTATTGTTGAAATTAACCCAGATACGGGCTTAATTACTGCAGATTATACTAAACCAGAAACAAGCGTTTGGGATTCAATTTGGGGTGATGACGTAGCTCAACTACCTATTGATGAAGGCCAATACCAAATTTTAGTAAGCAAAACTAAAGAAGGCGGTACTAGCTTAACGTGGATGGATGATAAAGGCGAAACGCTTGAGCCAGGTACTATGAATGGTTTACAACAAGCATTAGAAGCAGCACTCATTCAGCGCGGCATTAAAATTTAAATAATAATAAGTTTTACCACAAAAAGAGCGCTATGCTCTTTTTGTGGTTTTTATAGGTTAAACAATATGTCTCAGCTACCTGAACGTTCACACTATACGTGGCGCACTTGGTTTACTTTTTTGGTTCCTTCGTTAATTGGTGTGTTTTTATTTATGACACCCATTAGTACTTCGCAAGGGATGACCATTCCTATTGCCGTTATGGCAAAAGCGGTTCAAGCAATGATGCTTGGCTCTGCTCAAGCAATTATTACCCTCATTATTTGTATTACAGGGGTTATTTCTGTAATTACTAAAGTGTTTAAACCCGCCGCTATATGTAACTCACCTTTGTTAAAGCATTTATTTGATGTGAGCTGGACATGGCTGGTGGTGCGCTTATTTGGTATGGCGTTTGGTTTAATGACGTACCTAAGCCTAGGCAGCGAGATGATTACCTCGGCCAATACTGGCGCGCTGGTATTAAATGACTTATTGCCTGTGTTGTTTTCGGTATTTATTTTAGCGGGCTTATTACTGCCGCTATTAATTAACTTTGGTCTATTAGAGCTTGCTGGTACGTTAATGACCAAAGTAATGCGCCCTGTATTTGGTGTACCAGGTAGAAGCGCGGTTGACTGTACTGCATCGTGGTTAGGTGATGGCAGTGTGGGTATTTTGATGACTGCAAGGCAGTACGATCAAAAGCATTATACACAACGTGAAGCGGCTATTATTGGTACTACGTTTTCAGCGGTTTCAATTACATTTAGTTTAGTGGTGCTTGGGCAAGTTAAACTTGAATACCTATTTGCTCCGTTTTACGCAACGGTATGTTTAGCCGGTATTGTTGCCGCTATTATTGTGCCGCGATTACCGCCACTGCGCTTTAAAAAAGATTTACTCATTGATGGCACTGAGCCAGATAGAGACGCTGAAACAATTCCGGGTCATAAAACTTTATTTGGCCATTCGTTAGATGTTGCACTAGCTAAAGCAGATAATTCAACGGGTGTTAAAGGCACTATAAAAGAGGGCGTACATAACGCGCTTGATATGGTGTTTGGTGTGTTACCTGTAGTTATGGCGGTAGGCACATTTGCACTGTTCATTGCTGAGCATACGCCTATATTTCAGTATTTAGGTATGCCGTTTGTGCCATTTTTAGAGCTATTGCAAGTACCCGAAGCAGCCGCAGCGTCGCAAACTATTATGGTTGGTTTTGCTGATATGTTTATTCCGTCAATATTAGCTGCAGGAACTATCGAAAGTGATGTAACGCGCTTTATTATTGCCGCAATGAGTGTAACTCAGCTTATTTATATGTCTGAGGTAGGTGCACTTTTACTTGGCAGTAAAATACCGGTAAATATTTTAGAGCTATTTATTATATTTATTTTGCGAACGCTAATTACTTTACCTGTTATTGCGCTAATGGCGCATTGGCTAGTAGGCTAAATTAGCAAAAATATATTTAGCGAATTGGTATTATTGAAAAAGCCCTGATTGATCAGGGCTTTTTTGTGTCTGTTGTATTTTTTATATTGGCGTTGGGCTTTATAAACTCCTGTTTAGCAGAGAGTCTAATCAGCGCAATATTACCAATGATAATAGCAAAAACAACAGCGACAATAATTACAATATGCCAAGTTTGCATCGCAGTATCACCTAATCTTTAGTACGTTTAAGTGTGACTGCTTTGCGCTATAACAGCAATTAATTTACTCAAAAATACAATCAATAACCTTAAAAACGTCTCGCTACCGAAAGCGTTAAAAAGTTAAGCCCAGGGTTTGGCTCTTTAAAGCCTGCGTTTGAATAGTGAATAACGCGAAGGGCAACGTTAGTATGACCAAAGTCGGCTACAAGCCCTATGCGGTCTTCAAATTGGTAGTGAGTACTTATGTTTTTTCCAGCAAACTGCGTTTCATCAATCAGTGATACACCAATGCCTGCTTCTACATAAAATGGGGTGTTGTTAAAACTAAAAGCAGGAAATTGCAGTACAGGTGACATAGCAAGTACTAGGTTTGATTGTGTTTCATCGCCGTGGCGGTATTCCCACATGTTTACGCTGGTTTCAAAGTAAAAGCGTGCATCACCAATAAGGTTTTGCATACCAGGTGCATGATACTGATACGCAAGCTTAACGCCGTTTACGTTACCTTCGCCTTTGAGAAAGTCAACGGCATAACCGTGGTCCGATTGAGCAAAAGCAAGCTTGCCAAAAAGTGAAACTACTAATACAAAAGAGATAATAAGTGTTTTAAGTGACGTTTTCATAGGTGCCAAATGTTTGTTTGATTTAAGTTGATAACTAAATGATAAGGGCGGCCTGTTAACAATTACAATGAGGACAAAATGCCGGTTGTATATGAGCTGTTAATGGAGTTTTCTAACTGCTTGAATTTATTTTATTTATTTAATTGGTGCTAATTGGGCATTAATAAGTTGCTTATTTGTGCCTTTTTTATTGCGTATAGTTCGCGTAAATTACAGCCATCTTAATCACACAGACATATACAATTATGAAACTCTTTAAACTATTCGTTTTAGCCACTGCTTTTTTTAGCAGTTCGTTATTTGCACAAGCTCAGCAATCACCAGATCAGTTACTTGAATCGGTAGCCGACAAGCTTTTTGCAGATATTGGTCAAGTAAACTCAAAAGGTACAGCCAGCAAAGACGCGATGGCTGCCATTGTTGAAAAACGTTTAATGCCACATATTGACGTTAAGTTTGTGTCGTTTAAATTATTAGGTAAACACATTAAAGGTATTGAGCGCGAGCAAGCTGTTCAATTTATAGATGCAGTAGAGCATTACTTAACAGGCACATACGCCGGTGCACTAATGAAGTACACGGGTCAAAAAGTAGTATTTGAGCGTAATAACGCAAAAAGTGACTCTGAGTACGCAACAGTTAATACGCAAATTATTGAGCCAAATGCGCCTACTATCGACTTAAGCTTTAAGCTTCGTTTAGGTAAAAACAATGAGTGGAAAGTATACGATATTGTTGCTGAAGGCATTTCACTATTAAGTGCTAAACAAAAAGAGATTATTCAACGCATTTCTGATGTGGGTTTAGAGCAAGTTATTAGCGAGTTAAAAAGTAAATAGACTATTTGTCTGGCTCTGATTAAGCCCAACTCCAACCTCAAAAACGGCCAATTACTTATGTACTTGGCCGTTTTTATATTTTTGCTAAGGACAATACCAATCCACAGTAATACTTAATCATTTTGAACAACTAAATAACAAAATTTTTGCCTTGCTATCACACGGTTTTCTACCTCAAAATAAATCACTTAATTAAGCGAATTGGTATAATCCTAAAGGATTGTTGTTATTGCGTAATTTTGCGCTAGCAGCAAAACAAAGGTGTGCTAGAATATCGGCACTTTGATTAAGCGTGGTGTCAGCTTAAAACTGATATAACTTACCACCCCCAAGCCACACTGGAGTTGTGTTGTTTTAATGGAAAATGTACTGATTTGGCCAAAGGAATACCCATTACTTATTAAAGGACTGGTAGAACAAAACGGTGCCTTTATTTTAGATGCTTTGGAAGCTTGGCCTGCTTGTCGTTCTACAAATGAAGACGATGGTGTATGCACCACCGTGCTGCCACCTATTTATTATTTGGCATGGCTAACCCCGCTGGAGCCATTTGAAGAATGTTACTTTCAACATATCTCTGAATATGACGAAGACGCACAAGCGTATATTAGTGCGGTTAAAAGCCATTACTACGATAATGAATACACCCCTGAAAGCTTAGTACTTATGCTGTGCCAGCGCCTTGAAAAATACGCAAGCGTGGCTGCACAAAATACCATAGATACGCCACTGTCTTTAGTCGATTTATTTTTTAGTAAACGCTACTTCACCTTAATTGAGCATGCGTTAAATAATAAAAGTAAACTCTCGGCAAAGGACACATTAGCGCTTTGGAAAGAAGTTGATTTTAGAGAGCGCCTAAGTGCGTTTATACCAGAGTCTATTGCTGATTTAGATACTCTCTCTGAACTTGCCAGCGAAAAAGTAGCTGCGGGTAAAGACTATTTTACGCTGCTGACGCAGGTTTCTCCTGATGTTGACTCTGTTGTTCTCTTAGAAAAAGCTTTGCTTACTCATTTACGTAAAAAAACAGCTAAGCAAACAATGGCTATGCGTTTTATTGAACAAGGCGCTACTGGTGTACTTGCTGATGAAAACAATAAAACAGCCTTTATGTGGGCCGCCGAAAAAGGCTTTGTAAATGTGGTTGAAACGCTACTTGCAAAGCAAGACAAAAAAGCGACAGATAACTTAGGTAATACTGCGCTTCATTATGCTGTGTTTGCTAAAAATGAGTCGTTAATGGTGCTGCTTATTAAAGCCGGATACGATTTTAGAGCACGTAATAAAGAAGGTTTAAGCTGTTACCGTTTAGCGGTGAGTATTAAAGCTAATAACTTAGTTAAATGTTTAGAGCGTGACTTTGGTATTAAAGAACTTTCGCCAGAAGGGCAGTTCGATCGCATTAAAAAAGTGCATGTGCTACATGCTATTGTGACTATATTGCTGCCTTTACAGTTGTTTTTCTTTTTTGATGAAACCCTCTCAATTAAAAGTGAGCTGACGCTGGGTTTAACTATGACTGCGGTGATTTGTTTTTTCTTTGCGACCACTTTAAAACGCTGTGCTCTATATCCACATATTAAACACCCTTGGGGTTTATTTGTGCTTAGAGGCTTTTCGTTTATTAGCTTAATTGCTCAAATAGGGTTGGCGAGTATTGTGGTGCTAGCTGCCTTGAGCGATTTAGTTTAGGCAGTTTTAAACAGTTAATAAAAAACGCGCTTAAAGTAATTTAAGCGCGTTTTTTTGTATATAGCGTTATTGTTAAGCCTTATTTACCGTGCTCATTTGCTGCTTTTTCTTCAGCTAATTCTTCTTTAAGCTTACGGATTTTTAAACCTTGTTCTTGTCCGCGATGTCTTGCGTAGTAAGTACAACCAATAAACATAGATGATGCAAATACCAGCTCTAACAACACCCAAATTAATTCATCAGGAGCGGCCCACAGCATAGTAAGCCCGTGGATAAAATAAAGCATTACAATAAAGTTAGCCCACGCATAGGTGTATGTGTTGTCTTTAATTATGCCTCTTAGCGGCAGCAGTAAAGGAATGATAGGAAAAAACAATGACACCCAACTAGTATTACCGTCTAGAGGGGGTACAAAATACATCCACAAAGGAATCAGAACAAGTAAACCAACATAGCCAAATAGTGCGGCACGTTGAAATTTTACCGTAATCGGCTTTTTAGCTGGACTGTCAGCTGTAGTCATTTAAGTTTTCTCGCAATGTGAGTAAGGCGTTTACCAACGCTTTGGCATATTTTAATTTCGTCTTTGCTTAGCTGTGCACTATTAGCGCTGCCAGCGACGTGTGTTGCACCGTATGGTGTTCCACCGGTTTGTGTTGTAAGTAGTTCGGGTACATCGTATGGCACGCCCAGTAGCATCATGCCGTGGTGTAGTAGTGGCAAAGATAAGTTAAGTAAGGTTGCTTCATTTCCTCCATGCATACTACTGGATGACGAAAATACACAAGCTGGCTTATCGATTAATTGGCCTTTTAGCCACAAGTCGCTGGTGGTTTCCCAAAAGCTTTTTGCTTGAGAGGCCATCATGCCAAATCGGGTTGGTGTACCAAATGCTAAACCATCGCAATTTATTAAATCATCTTTGGTGATCACAATATCGTGCGCATTTTTAGCCACAAAGGTGCGAAGTAGTGCACTAGCACCTTGTTGCTCTATCGACTCTGCTATCTCGTGAGCCATTGCTTCAACTGAGCCATGGCTTGAGTGATAAAGCACCACTATGGTTGCACTCATTATAAAACGCTTAGTACGTTTTCTGGTGGACGACCAATCGCTGCTTTATTGTTATTAACTACGATAGGGCGTTCAATCAATTTTGGGTATTTAACCATAGCGTTAATAAGTGCATCCTCATTTGTTTCATCTTTCAAATTAAGCGCTTTGTAGTCATCTTCTTTTGTGCGCATCATTTCACGTACGGATGAAAAACCAAGTTGGATTACAAGCGTTGAAATTTGCTCGTGAGTAAGAGGGGTTTTTAAATACTCTACAACACTTGGCTCTATCGCTTTACTTTGCAGTAGCGCTAGCGTTTCGCGTGATTTAGAACAACGTGGGTTGTGGTAAATAGTAACAGACATAAAATGATTCCAAAGTGTGAATTGCGTCTATTTTAGGGTAAGCGCTTGCAGACTTAAAGTCTTGCAAGCTCTTTTTGTAAAAGTCGATACTGGGTAAGTAGTGCTTTTAAACGTTGTTGCTTTACAAGTTCGGTTGGCTCTACGAAGTTAAGTGCTTTTTGTACTTCGTCTGCGGCTTTTAAATAAGCACCGTATTGAGCCAATACATCGGCGTTCGCTTCGTGATATGAGGCTAATTTATCTTGTTTTTTATACGCATCAGCAAGAAGTTGCTTGCCTAGGTTATGATCTGGCTTTTCGAGTAAAAAACTCTTCAAAATATTTTCGGCTAGTTCATATTGCTCAGCTTCAAGTGCTGCGTTGGCATAGTTGAGCGTAATTACCTGATTATTAGGGCGATACTGATTTAAATCGGCTAAAAATTTTACGGCCTCATCTGCCTTTTTTTGCGCGATGAGTAAATCGGTATGAGTATCTATATAAAATAGGTTTTTAGGATCGTTTTTTAAAAGCTCATCTAGTATTGGGGCTGCTTCATCAAGCTTTTTTTGATCAAGTAAGCTAATAGCTAAACCGTATTTTAAAGCGGTGTTATCGTAGCTATTTTCGCGTAGTCGTTTTCTAAATAGGTCTTCGGCGTTTTCTGGTTTGTTGTCGTAGCGCGCAAGCACGCGGCTTTTAGCTAAATTAAACTCAAGACTGGCACTCATATGACGCACAGGAAATTGCTCTGCACGCAAACGCACATCTGATACTCGGCTCTCTGGTAATGGGTGAGTAAGTAAAAACGCAGGTGGTTTATATTTATAACGAATTTGCGCGGCAAGTTTAGTTAAAAATTCGCTCGATGCACGGGCATCAAAGCCTGCATTGTTAAGCGTTTGCATGCCTATGCGGTCAGCTTCTTGCTCGGCTGAGCGACTATGCGTTAATTGACTAAAAGCTGATTGTGTTTGGCTGGCAGATATAATTGCAATACCCGCATCTGGTGCAACAACGGTTGCTAATATTCCGGCTATCATACCGGCAATAGTCAGCGCGCTGTTATCTTGTTGTTGCTGTATTCTTCGTGCTAAGTGGCGCTGTGTTACGTGAGCAATTTCGTGACCAAGCACTGAGGCAAACTGGCTCTCGTTATCGGCTTGAGCTATTAACCCGGTGTGTACACCTACATGCCCGCCATAAAATGCAAACGCATTTATTTCTGAGTTATTTATCCAAAAAAACGAAAACGGAAAACGTACATCGTTAGCATTAGCAACAAGTTTACGGCCAATAGTTGTGAGGTATTCATCAAGCACTGGGTCATTTATTACTGGTGATGAGCCTCGTATTTGCATCATCATTACTTCGCCAATGGCTTGTTCTTTTTCGAGTGGCAGTGCTTGTAATGCAGATGTTCCTAAATCAGGAAGCGTAAAGTTGGTTTGCGCTTTTAAAGGTTCGCTTATTAATAAGCTAAACGTAAGCGCAGCACTGCATAAAGTGATAAATGCTGATTTTAGCTGCATTTTATTCCTTGTTAATTTGTTCGCCAATTGCAATTTTGGCTATGTCTATTTCGTCACTGCTTGCACGGCTGTCTTTTTCGCACAATTGGTATAGTTCTTTTATTGTGACTCCATCAAGCTTTACAACGTTCAATTCTCGCTGCAAAAAAGTAATAATTTTATGTACTACTTTGTGTGCATGTAAAATAATGGCTTTATCTGCTTTGTCGCCTCGTTCAAAATAAAAGCCAATAAACTTATGTAACTGACTTATTCTGATCAAGTTTTTCATTGAATGTGGGTCCCACACTCTAAACTCCATAAAGCGATTGTTTTTTATGTATTGATCAACAATAACATCTTTAGCATAAGGCTGTGCCCATAGCTCAAAGCCTCTGTCGGTAAATACTTGGTGCAGCGCAATACGTGGCTTATGTTTGGTATGTATTTCACCTAAGTTATCTTCATAGCCTTCTAATAAATCTAAGTTCCAATTACGTTTATCTAAAAGTTGTTTAACTGCATTGTCGAACCCATGATCTAAAATTCCTTCTGATTCGCTTATTGATGAGGCAACAAGGTGATAAAAAGGAGGTAGTTCGCCCCAATTAATCTGCTTTTTAAACCAATTAATCTCTTTGAGTGTTGGATTACTTGGTAGTTGCGCTTTATTATGCGTGCCAGGCATTAACTTATCCTTACTGCTAGTTATGTTATAAGGATAAACTATTGCAGGAATTGTTTTAACAAAAAGTTACAACGGTTTGAGTATATAAATACGTAGACCGTAAATATGCGACTTATTATTCATTTACTATACGGATAAAGTAGTTATGGTAGAGCGCGATTTAAAAGAGTTTAAGTGTCCTCAGCAATTTGTGCAGTTCAAGCTTGCGCTTCGAAGTGCGCAATCATCAAAACAACGCATCACTTTTAGTCTTAATAAAGGTGAAAGTGCGAACGACATTGAACGTTTTTTGCAAAAAAATGCTTATAGTTACAATTTTGATAAACAACGTGGGTTGTTATTAGTGGAGCCATTACATGTTTGAATACGTAAAAACATGGTACGAAAGGAAGTTCTCGGATCCTCATTCGTCTACCTTATTATTTTTATTATTGGTATCAGTTGCCTTACTTTACTTTTTTGGCGCGTTAATTGTTCCTGTGCTTGTTGCACTGGTTATCGCTTATTTACTAGATTGGCCGGTTGTTCATTTAGAGCGTGTTGGCTTAAAACGTTTTACTGCAACAATTATTGTAATGTTGATATTTATTAGCATTATGCTCACCCTTATTTTAGTTATTGGCCCAGTGCTTTGGAAGCAAACTAGTAACTTAGTGCAAGAAACACCGCATATGCTAGAGCAGGGGAAGTCTTATTTAATGGCTTTACCTGAACAATACCCAAGTTTAATTAATATAGAACAAGTACAAGCAATTGTTGCAACCGTAGAAGCTAAAATTATTGAGTTTGGTCAAGCGGTATTATCGTTTTCACTTACGTCTTTAAAAGATGTTGTTGCTTGGCTTATATATTTGGTGCTTGTGCCGTTACTGGTGTTTTTTATGCTTAAAGATAAGCTGGAGCTGACAGGGAGTATAGCTAAACTGATCCCGCAGCAACGGCGCTTGATTTTACAAGTGTGGAACGAGATGAACCAACAAATTATGAATTACATTCGCGGTAAAGTATTCGAAATTTTAATTGTTGGTGGTGTGTCTTTCATTGCATTTACTGTTTTAGATTTGCGCTATGCAGCTTTACTTGGTGTGCTTGTTGGCTTTTCGGTATTAATTCCATTTATTGGCGCGGCACTCGTCACTATTCCGGTAGCGGCAGTTGCACTGTTTCAGTTTGGATTAGAAACGCAGTTTTGGACCATTTTAATTATTTATGGAATTATTCAGGCGCTTGATGGCAATGTACTTGTACCGCTGTTGTTTTCTGAGGCAGTTGATTTAAATCCGGTATTTATAATTGTCGCGGTATTATTTTTTGGTGGCTTATGGGGATTTTGGGGTGTATTTTTTGCCATCCCGTTGGCCTCATTAGTAAAAGCGCTAATAACAGCTTGGTCGTCAACGCACGAAGAGATCAGCAAAGAGCTCAGTGAATAGTTAAGCAAAAAGACTTTTAGTTTAAAAAAGCATAGTAAACGCACCTCTAGTGCTAATTGATTATTACTCATTACCTGTAAATTTATGTACTATTGGTAATAAGATATATTTTTTAGTAATAAGGTGCGTTTTTTAATGTCTGAGTTTTTATTGCACGATGAGCCAGTAAAACAAGTTTACCTTGATGCAAATGCAACGACCCCTGTGTTGCCTTGTATTGCTGATGTTGTTTCTCATACCATGCAAATATGTTTTGGTAATCCTTCAAGCCCGCACATCACAGGTATTCAAGCCAAGCATTTATTAGAACAAACACGTCAAAAGGCACGCACGGTTATTGGCGCAACTAATGGCGATATCCTATTTACCTCTGGTGCAACGGAGGGTATTCAAACTGCGGTGGTTTCTACATTAATTAATGCTAAAAAGCAGTCTATTAAAAACCCTGTATTATTATATGGCGCTACTGAGCATAAAGCGGTGCCAAATACACTCAAGCACTGGAATAGCGTACTTGATGTTAATGCTCAGGTGCTTGCTATTCCGGTTGATAGTAACGGTATTTTAGATTTAGATTTTATCGCAGAGCATATTAATAACGCTTTGATGATTTGCACCATGGCCGTTAATAACGAAACCGGTGTATATCAAGATTTACCCGCTATAGAGCAGGTAATTCGTAGCCGTAACAAAAATGTATCGTGGATGGTGGATTGCGTGCAGGCACTCGGTAAACAAGCGCTCGCACTGAGTAATACAACTATTGATTACGCTCCTTTTTCGGGGCATAAGCTTTACGCACCTAAAGGTATTGGCTTTTTATATATTCGTAGTGGCAGTGCGTACACACCTTTTATAGCGGGTGGCGGTCAAGAAAGTGGAATGCGCTCAGGCACCGAAAATCTACCCGGTATTGCAGGGTTAAATAAACTATTTAGTATGTTGCTTGATAAATCAGACGATACATTTAAACCAATTAGCATACTTAACTCTTATCGAAGCCAGCTACAAAGCGCGATAAAAGACACCTTTGGCGATATTACATTCAATCATGATTTTGCTTATAGCGTGCCTACCACACTTAACTTTGCGGTAAACGACTTAACGAGCAAAGAAGTCATTGATTTATTTGATGCTGCGGGCATTCGCGTAAGTGGTGGCTCGGCTTGTAGTACGGGCGCATCAACAAGTTTTGTTTTAGATGCAATGGGTGCAAGTAAGTGGCAAAGCGAAAACGCGATTAGGCTATCGTTTGGACCTGCTGCAACACAACACGATATTGATGATGCTTGTGTGCGTATTCGCGCTCTTAAAGCAATACTACAGGCTAACTGTTTAATTGTATCTGATAGCACTACACCACAACAAGAAGTGTGCGCACTTGGCCTTACTCAGTTTAGGCACCAAGGAGCATGTAGTTGGCTTTATGTAAGCGATGATAAATACGCAGTTATAATAGACCCGATTGTTGAGCTTATTCCGCGCTTTGAAAAAATAGCCAATACACAAAACTTAACTATATCAGCGGTGCTTAATACTCATCTGCATCAAGAGCGAGAGTCAGCGACTCATTTATTAACCAGTGTTCTTGCATCAAGAGTTGTAAAAGGTGAGGTTGATGCTTTAGGTTGGCCAGTAAATGCAGAAAGTATTAGCTTAGCAAATGACGTACTTGAAAAAGTAGCGACACCTGGGCACAGCAAAGATAGCGTAAGTTATTTATTAAAAAATAGTAATGGCGAAACGCGTTATTGTTTTTGTGGTGATTTAATTTTGCCTGCAGGGCTTGGCAATACATCGCTTATAGGTGGGGATGCAAAAGCTATGGCTCGCTCTATTTTAGCAATAAGCGAGCAACTAAATAGCACCAGTATTATTTGCTCAGGGCACGACTACCAACAATGTTTTGCCATGAACTGGGCTGTACAACAAAACCAAACGCCATTACTCAATGCGTTAGTAAGCGGCAGTATTTCAGTTGATGAATTTACAATACAAAAGCAGCAGTACGACGCTTCAAAGCAAGTAAATAACACGCAATTGTGTGGTTATGTAAATGCATTGCCTGAGATTGATACACAGCAATTAAATTTTGATGACGCTAAAGCAATGTTAAACACCAGCGATGCATATTTAATAGATACTCGGGAGCCGTATGAACATGGAGCAAATAATGTTGCTCAGTTATTTAATACACTAGATGAAAAAACATTAAATATACCGCTTAGCAGAATGGCAAATGCGGTGTTTGAAGGGCAGTTAAGTAAAAATAACAAATATATTTTATTATGCCGCAGTGGTAACCGCTCAAAGATTGCTGCGAGTAATTTAATGCAGCTAGGGTACAAAACTGTTTATAACCTAAGTGGTGGGCTAGCGCTTAGTAATTAAGCAAAGATTTTAATTTATACAAAATCGGCTTTATAGCCGATTTTTTGTTTTTAAGGTTTATTTGTTTGCAAGGCAAACAATTACAGTAATTAGTGAATAACTATGAAAAGTAATTAGCAGCGCTTATAAAAATTCATTAATATTTCATTTTGATTGATTAAGCTATGCCGTTGCCTTTAAAATTACAGGTAAATTAATTTATAAAATTTTTATGATACCGGTGTCAAAAGCTAAAAATTGCGTTATCATCTGCACATAAAATTATAAAAACAGCACTTTTTTTGCATTTTTAGTTATACTATTTGCGCTTTAATTTAGTGTGAATAAGTAGTATTAAGAGTTTTGCTTTTATAAAAAACATTTTTAAATCAATTGATTGAAAAAAATAGAGGATATTTCCATGTCTAACCGAACGCAACTAGCAAGTTGGCAAGCACTAGAACAAAGTGCAGCTAAGATGAAACAAACACATCTAAAAACGTTATTTGCACAAGATGACACGCGCTTTTCTCAGTTTTCTACTCAAGTACCAGGCGTATTATTCGACTATTCTAAGCAACTTATTGATAACGATGTTTTTGCTAACTTAATGTCGCTTGCTAAAGAATGCGATATTGCATCGTGGCGCGATAAAATGTTTAGCGGTGAAAAAATAAATATCACTGAGGACCGCTCAGTTTTGCATACGGCACTTCGTAATCGTGCTCACACTCCATTAATTGTTGATGGCGAAAACGTGACACAAGCCGTAGACAACGAATTAGCTAAAATTAAAGTGTTTGTAGAAAAAGTTCGTAGCGGTAAATGGTTAGGCTATACCGGCAAAGCGGTAAAAGATGTTGTAAGTATTGGTGTTGGTGGTTCTAACCTTGGTCCACAAATGGCAACTGAGGCATTAAAAGCACTTGCTGATGATACGTTAAATGTTCACTACGTATCTAATGCTGACGGTGTACAGATTTCGTCTATATTAAAAGCCATTGACCCTGAAACAACATTATTTGTTATTTCGTCAAAAACATTTACGACGTCAGAAACCATGACAAACGCAAAGACGGCGGTTGACTGGTTTTTACAAACAACAAAAGATGGAAGTACAATTGCAAAGCATTTTGTTGCAGTAAGTACAAATTTAGAAAAAACGGCAGCCTTTGGTATCAGCGACGAAAACGTATTCACTATGTGGGATTGGGTTGGTGGTCGCTTTTCACTTTGGAGTGCAATAGGCTTACCAATTGCTTTATATTTAGGCTACGACGCCTTTGAAGCAATTTTAGAAGGTGCGTTTGAAATAGACGAGCACTTTAAATCTGCGCCGTTTGAGCAAAATATACCATTAATTATGGCATTGCTTAGTGTATGGAATGCGAGCTTTTTAGGTTATACAGCGCAAGCTATATTACCGTACGATCAAGCACTGCATATGTTGCCTGCGTATTTACAGCAAGGCGAAATGGAAAGTAACGGTAAACACGTTAACTTTGCAGGCGAAACGGTACCTTATACTACGGTTCCAATTATTTGGGGCATGACGGGTATTAATGGCCAGCACGCATTTTACCAGTGTTTACACCAAGGTAATGTAATTGTACCTGCAGATTTTATTGCATCAGTTAAGCCACAAGTGAATGTTGATAAGCATCACGATATTTTATTATCGAACTTCTTTGCACAAACAGAAGCGATGATGAGTGGTGTAGATGCAGCGCAAGTTACAGCTGATTTAACCGCTAAGGGTAAATCGCAAGCAGAGATTGATGAGTTATTAAACCATAAAATTCATCAAGGCAATCGTCCTACAACGTCTATGCTATTAGATACAGTAGATGCTAAAACAGTGGGCCGTTTAATTGCACTGTATGAGCATAAGATATTTTGCCAAGGCATTATTTTAGAAATATGCTCGTTTGACCAATGGGGTGTAGAGCTGGGTAAAGGTTTAGCATCTAAAATTGAGAGTGAACTCACTGATGATAGCGTGAAACACGCTCATGATAGTTCTACAAACGGCTTAATGGCGTACTACAAACAAAACCGTACGCAGTAAAAAATTCGCTTACGCAAGTAAGTAAACCGAGTACCTTTGAACGGGTAGCGCTGGAGTGCTTAGGGTCTGTATTTTTGTGAGAGGAGATACAGGGCCCCTAAGGCTCATTTAATAAGCGCAATGATAAACAATAATAATAAATCATCGATACAGAACAATTCAGCAGGCTTTTATTTAAATACAGCTATAAAAGCCATCTAATCTAGCAATAAATAGGCATACCCGCGCATTTACAAAATGTACTGGGTATCACAACGTAGAGAGTAACTATGCTTAATCCTTTTGATATTATAATTTTTGGGGGCGGTGGTGATCTTGCGTTACGCAAATTGCTACCTGCAATGTACAGAGCATATCAAGAAGGTAACTTACCTGAAGGCTCACGTATCCTACCAACAGTGCGCGAAGAATCGAAACGTGCTGAATACATAGAAACAGCGCATAAAGCATTACAAGAATTTTTAAGCAAAGGTGAGTTTAACGCTAAAGATTGGAAAGCGTTTTCTACTTTTTTAGTGCCAGTGGTAAGCAATGTTACAGAAGCAGACGACAACTGGGATGTGCTAAAAGGCATTTTAGATGAGCACGAGAGCACTAAGTCTCGCGTGTTTTACTTATCGCTTCCGCCTGCTGTTTACGGCACATGTTGTGAAATATTATCGACTAAAGGTTTAATTACACCTACATCACGCGTTGTTGTTGAAAAGCCAATTGGTTATTGCGGTGACTCTGCTGAAGCAATTAATGGAAAAATTGCAGAGTTTTTTAATGAAGAACAAATTTTCCGTATTGACCATTACTTAGGTAAAGAAACAGTACAAAACTTAATGGCGCTGCGTTTTTCAAACTCATTGTTTGAAAATATGTGGGATGCGAAATCTATTGATAATATTCAAATTAGCTTATCAGAAACGGTTGGCCTTGAAAGCCGCGCTGGTTTTTATGATAAAGCCGGTGCACTTCGTGACATGGTTCAAAACCACTTATTACAACTACTTTGCTTAGTTGCAATGGAGTCGCCTAATAAGCTTAACGCTAACAGCATTCGTAACGAAAAACTAAAAGTATTAGAAGCACTTCGCCCGCTTGTAGATGGTGATGTTGATGAAAATATTGTTCGTGGTCAATACGTACCAGGTGACTTAAACGGTAAAATTGTACCGGGTTACTTAGAAGAGCTAAATGAAGGTTCTAGTAAAACAGAAACGTTTGTAGCTATTCGCGCGCATATAGATAACTGGCGCTGGGCAGGTGTTCCATTTTACCTTCGTACGGGTAAACGTATGGCTAAGCGCTGTGCAGAAATTGTGGTTGAATACAAAAAAGTATCTCACAATATATACGAAGATAACGTGGGTAATATCGAGCCAAATCGTCTTGTTATTCGTTTGCAGCCAGAGGAAACAATTCAACTAACGCTTATGTCTAAGCGCCTTGATAATCTTCAAATGCAACTTGAGCCAGTAACAATGAATATTGAGCTTTCACAAGCTTACAGCAATGGTTTCCACTCAGATGCGTACAAGCGTTTAATGCTTGATGCCGCTGCTGATAACCCGTCGTTATTTATTCACCGTGATGAAGTTCGTCAAGCGTGGAAGTGGATTGATCCAATCATCGACCGTTGGCAAGACAAAGGCAAGCCTGCGCTTTACCGTGCTGGTAGCTGGGGACCTGATGATGCTGATGAATTATTGGCAGAAAACAATCATGTATGGTTTAACACAGGCGATAAGGTATAAGCATGGCAACACTAGTTGAAAAGTTTTTTGATGATAAAGACGCGTTAACAGCTGAGCTTTCTGCAACGCTTGAGCAATCATTACGTGATGGCATTAAAAACGATGGCCGTGCTGTATTAATGGTGTCGGGCGGCTCGTCTCCTGCGCCCGCTTATAAGCATTTATCAACGCTTGATTTAGATTGGCAACATGTTGATGTTGCTATGGTTGATGAGCGTTGGGTAGACCCAAGCCATGAAAAAAGTAATGAAGCATTTATTAAAAGTACTTTATTACAAAATCATGGTAGTGCTGCAAACTTTATTACTATGAAGAACACTGCAGCAACGGCTCAACAGGGCGCACAAGAGTGTGAAGCGGCTTATAGCGAGCTAAAAAGCCCATATGATGTAACTATTTTAGGTATGGGCCCAGATGGCCATACAGCGTCGTTATTCCCAAATGCAGGCGGTTTAGCGCATGGTTTAACAACTGAGCAAACAGTATGTGCAATTAATGCGATACAAAGTGATGTGACGGGTAGTATTACTGAGCGAATGACGCTTACGTTAAATGCCATTGCGCAATCTAAAGTGGTTAAGCTTTTAATTAGCGGTGAAGAAAAACTCGCTGTTTATAAGCAAGCAAAAGCGGGCGGCGATGTTAATGACATGCCACTACGCGCTGTGCTTAACCATCCAAGTATTAATATTGAAGTATATTGGGCGCCTTAATTTAGATGCCAATTTAACTTTTAAAGGTCGCTTATATAAGCGGCCTTTTTTATTTGCTTAAATTTAAGCCTAAACACTGCAAAAAAATAGCTTTGAACTGTTAACCAATGTTAATGAATAACTTTGGTTTGTATTAAAATCAACCACGAAGTGTGTTGTTTTTGAACAAAATTTATGAGTTTGAGCTGTATGTTTTTTAGCAACGTTCAGATTTAGTTAAATTTTATTTTTTCATGGTTGTTGTCATAAAAGTTTCCCTTCCTTTTTTAGCTCAAAAGCATTAGCCTAAAGGCATTAACAATGAAACATATAAATTAAAATAAACGGAGCAGTAACATGGCGGAGCAACAAGTACAGCCTTTACACAACGAAAAACATGCCAACACTAAAATTCAAAACGGCATCAATGTAGAATTCATGAAAACTCAACACTTAGTGCCAGTAGTTGCACATGAGTTTGCACGTGTAGCAAACGAGTTTCCAATGTCATTCGTTAAAAATAACGAAACAGGCACTTTTCAAGCAGTTGCTATGTTTGGCTTAGAGCCAGGCGAAAACCTTTTTGTAGAAGATGGTAAATGGACTGCAGCATTTGCACCTATGGCATCTACTCGTTACCCACTGGGTTTAGTTAAACACCCAGATCAAGATCAATACGGTATCGTAATTGACGAAGCAAGTGCGCTTGTTGGTGAAGAGGAAGGTAATGCATTATTTGAAAACGGCGAAGAAACAGATTACCTAAAACGTCGTAAAGAAGCGCTAGTATCATTTATTGAGTTTTCTCAAGTAACTGAAGCGTTCACTAAATTCCTTGCTGATAAAGAGCTACTAATTGCGCAAACGCTAACAGTAGACATTAAAGGCGAGAAAAAAGACATCAACGGTATTTACCTTATCGATGAGAAAAAACTAAATGAGTTAAGCGATGCTGATTTCTTAGAGCTTCGTAAACGTGGTTACTTAGCACCAATTTACTCGTTCTTAACGTCTACTCACCAAGTAGCACGTTTAGCGCGTTTAAAAGCTAAACAAGCTTAATTACAAACACGTAAAATTTTAAAAAGCGCCTTAAGGCGCTTTTTTTATGCCATTAAACTCACTTTAGTTGAAATTAAGCCCGCAACCATTCACATTAGTTTATAACTTTCCCATAAAAGAACTCATTATGAAAACACCCTTATTAGCAATTTTTGCGAGCAGCCTTTTTGCTTTAAGTAATAGCGTATTCGCTGCAGAGACTCCTTTTGCCATTGCGATTCATGGTGGGGCAGGGACAATAGAAAAAGCACGGTTTACACCCGCTCAAGAAAAGCAGTACCGCGCTAAATTAACAGAGGCCGTAGAGACAGGTTATAAAGTATTGCACCAAGGCGGTGAAAGTTTAGATGCGGTGATTGCAGCAATTACAGTATTAGAGCAATCGCCTTATTTTAATGCAGGGCGTGGAGCGGTATACACTTACGATGGCGGGCATGAGCTTGATGCATCCATAATGGATGGTCGAAACCGTGAAGCAGGCGCAGTTGCGGGTGTAAAGCATATTGAGAGCCCGATTAAATTAGCGCGTTTGGTTATGGATAACTCTGTACACGTAATGCTTAGTGGGCAAGGCGCTGAGGAGTTTGCTAAAGAGCAAGGTGTTGAACTTGTCGAAAATAACTTATTTGATACCGAGCCTCGTTACAAAGCGCTTTTAAAAGCAAAACAAAAATTAGATAAAGCCAAAGCAACCAGTAAAGAGTACCAAGCCGCGCACAAAGCATTGCCTAACTCTTACAAAATGGGCACGGTTGGCGCAGTGGCGCTTGATAAAAACGGTAATTTAGCGGCAGGTACATCCACAGGTGGTATGACGGCAAAACGTTATGGCCGTGTAGGTGACGCGCCGGTAATTGGTGCTGGGACATTTGCTGAAAACGAATCGTGCGCAGTATCGGCAACAGGGCACGGTGAATATTTTATTCGCTATAACGTAGCAAGCGATATATGTGCGCGAGTTAAGTACCAAGGTAAAACCATAGCCGAAGCTGGGGATGAAGTTATAAACGGTGCGCTTAAGCCTATTGGTGGCACAGGCGGCGTAATTATTATTGATACAAAAGGTAATATTAGCTTACCGTTTAATACCTCTGGCATGTATCGGGCAAGTAAATCGAATACGCAAGCGACCTACGTAGGCATTTTTAGTGACGAATAAGCCAACGTCATTTAATTTATTCAATGTAGTTAGCCCTGAAAATAATTGTTTAAAATAAATTTATTATTCACAGTTTAGTTCAATAGCAGCGTTTATATAACAAACAACCCCGCGTTATGCATTTTGTAGGATTAACCCCAGCCGTTTAATTTGATACAATTACGGCTCTTTAACTAATTTTATAAGGTATGCGGGTGGTAAACCTAGGTCAGTTGTTTGGCGAGCTAAAAACGTGCTTAAAAAAAGATCAATTCATTTTCAAAAAACGCTTACATGGCGTAAAAAAAATAACGGATGAAAACAAGCATGCCAACGCGCTTGAAAAAATAGCGGCTGATATAACCCGTAGCCAAGAATTACGCGATAAACGCTTAGCTGGCCTCCCTAAAGTGACTTACCCTGAGCAATTGCCGGTAAGTCAAAAAAAGGAATTAATTAAAGACGCCATTGCAAATAACCAAGTGGTTATTATTGCCGGTGAGACGGGCTCAGGTAAAACAACGCAAATACCTAAAATGTGTTTAGAGCTTGGTCGCGGTGTTGATGGTTTAATTGGTCATACGCAACCACGTCGATTAGCAGCGCGTACGGTGGCTAACCGTATTGCTGAAGAAATGAAGTGTGAACTTGGTCAGCAAGTTGGCTTTAAAATTCGTTTTAGCGATCAGGTATCTAATAATACGTATATTAAATTAATGACTGACGGTATTTTGCTGGCTGAAATTCAGCAAGACCGTTTTTTAAATCAATACGACACGATTATTATTGATGAAGCGCATGAGCGTAGTTTAAATATTGATTTTATTTTAGGTTACTTAAAAAACCTGCTTCCAAAACGCCCTGATTTAAAAATAATAATTACCTCAGCGACTATCGATCCTGAGCGTTTTTCAAAGCACTTTGATGATGCGCCCATTATTGAAGTATCGGGTCGTACTTTCCCTGTTGATGTGCGCTACAACCCTATTACTGATATTAATAAAGATGATATGGAAGCGGAGGGCGATCAGCTACAAGGTATTTTTGATGCCGTTGATGAGCTGTGCGCTGAAGGCCCTGGCGATATTCTCATATTTTTAAATGGTGAGCGTGAAATACGCGATACCGCAGATGCACTTAGCAAGCGTAATTTAAAACACACCGATGTATTGCCACTTTACTCGCGTTTATCTAACGCAGAGCAAAACCGTATATTTGCGCCGCATTCTCGTCGTCATATTATTTTATCGACTAACGTAGCCGAAACGTCACTCACCGTGCCAGGTATTCGTTATGTAATAGACCCAGGTACTGCGCGTATAAGTCGCTACAGCTATCGTACAAAAGTACAGCGCCTACCAATAGAGCCTATATCACAAGCAAGTGCTAATCAGCGTATGGGTCGTTGTGGACGTGTTGAAGCGGGTATTTGTATTAGGTTGTACTCTGAGGATGATTTTTTATCACGTCCAGAGTTTACCGACCCTGAAATACTGCGTACTAACCTTGCATCTGTTATTTTACAAATGTTGGCGCTAGGGCTTGGGGATATGGCGCAATTTCCGTTTGTACAAGCGCCAGATAGCCGCAATATTAATGATGGCCTAACATTGCTTGAAGAGCTACAAGCGGTAAAACCAGCTAAACGCGATAGTAAAACCAGCCTAACTCAATCGGGCAGGGAGCTTAGTCGATTACCCGTTGACCCACGTTTAGCAAAAATGGTGCTAACAGCCCATAAACTTGGCGCATTGCGTGAAGTGATTATTATTGTGGCGGCGTTGTCTATTCAAGACCCACGTGAACGTCCACAAGAAAAACGTGCTGCTGCCAATGAAAAACACGGTCGTTTTGATGATCCAGATTCTGATTTTATCGCTTTTTTAAACTTATGGAATTACCTAGAAGAGCAGCAAAGCGAGCTGACTAATAGCCAATTTAGAAAGTTGTGTAAAAAAGACTTCTTAGCCTATATGCGCCTGCGTGAATGGCAAGATATTGTTTATCAAATAAGTACTGTGTGTAACGAAATGGGCATGAAAGCAACCAGCCAAGCGGCTGATGGCGAACTTGTTCACAAAGCGTTGTTAAGCGGGATGCTAAGCCATATTGGCTTTAAAGATGAAAAACAAATATACAAAGGCGCACGTAATAGTCAGTTTCATATTTTTCCAGGTTCAGGTTTATTTAAAAAGAGCCCTAAATGGATCATGTCAGCGGAGCTGGTAGAGACCAGTAAATTATATGCCCGCACAAATGCAAAAATAGACATTAACTGGGTAGAACCATTAGCACAGCACCTAGTTAAACGTAGTTACACAGAACCTCATTGGGAGAAAAAGCCAGGTGCGGTAATCGCGTTTGAACAGCAAACTTTATACGGCTTACTTGTTGTAAATAAACGCCGCTGTGTTTATAGCAACATAGACCCTAAAGTGAGTCGAGAGCTTTTTGTGCGCACTGCATTAGTTGAGCAAGAACTGGGCTTAAACGAGGGCTTTTTAGCGTTTAACCGTGAGCTAATAGAAGATATTCAAGTTCTGGAAAATAAGTCACGTCGTCGTGATATTTTAGTTGATGAGCAAACGTTATTTGAGTTTTACGATAAAAAAATACCTAAAGAAATTAATAACCGCGCTGCATTTTTAAAATGGTATAAAACACAAAAACAACAAAATAAGCATTACCTACACATGACTCGTGAAGAGTTAATGCAGCATGGTGCAAGTAATATCACTGAGTTTGACTACCCTGACACATGGCAGCAAGACAATATTATATTGCCGCTTGCTTATCATTTCGACCCAGGCCAAGCAGTTGATGGCGTTGCGGTACAAATACCAGTAGCGCTTTTAAATCAAGTACAAGAAAGTGGTTTTGACTGGCACATACCAGCATTTAGGCATGAGCTAATAAGTGGGCTTATAAAGTCATTGCCTAAATCGCTTCGTCGTAATTTTGTGCCAGCACCAAATTATGCTGATGCAGTACTGGCAGCTATTGAGCCAATGCAAGGTAGCTTAATTGATGCTTTAGCCACGCGTTTATTAAGAATGACAGGTGTGAGGGTTGATCCCGAGGCATGGGATTTAAGTGCATTAGCACCGCATTTACGATTACAGTTTGAAGTACGTGATGAGAGCGATAAGTTACTTGCACGAGGACTTGATTTAGCCAAGCTCAAAGCAGAGCTGCAAGGTGAAGTAACCGAAACACTGTCTAAAGTAGCCGATAAAGGCATTGAAAAATCAGACCTAACACAATGGGATTTTGGTGAGTTACCCGCTTCATACGTTAAAAAACAAGGTCAATATGAGATAAAAGCATACCCTGCGCTGGTGGATAAAAAATCAGCCGCTGCAGTGGAGCTTTTTGATAGCGAAGCAAAAGCGCAGCAAGCACATCAACAAGGTTTGCGCCGTTTAGTACTATTAAATGTGCCATCGCCAATTAAGTACTTACAACAAAACTTACCGAATAAGGCAAAGCTGGGTTTGTACTTTAACCCATTTGGTAAAATAGCTGATTTAATTGATGACTGTATTGCCGCAGGTGTTGATAGCTTATTAGTAAAACACGGTGATATACGCGACGAAAAAGCATTTGAAACAGTAAAAGAGCAAATACGCGGTGAGCTGGGTGATGCCGTTGTATCGATTGCAACGCAAGTTGAGCAAGTATTAAGTATTGCTCATGCGCTGCATAAAAAAATGAAAGGGCGCGTTGATTTAACCATGATAACCGCGCACGGCGATATTAAGTCACAGCTTGAGTCACTTATATTTAAAGGTTTTGTGAGCGCGCATGGCGCAGATAAAATAGCGGATTTAATTCGTTATTTAAAAGCGATTCAAAAACGTTTAGAAAAGCTGCCAGTGGATCCAAATCGTGATAGGTTATGCGTACTAGAGCTAGATAAAGTTGCGCAAGAGTATAAAAAAGTAGTTAATAAAACGCCTAAAGGGTTGCCTATACCACAAGAGGTAACCGCTATTTTTTGGATGCAACAGGAGCTTAGAGTGTCGCTATTTGCTCAAACACTAGGAACGCCTTACCCAATTTCAGCCAAGCGGGTACTTAATGCGATAAAAGAGATAGAATAAAACTTGCATTTTCTATTAAGCTTAGTACCTTAATAGAAGGATTTATTTTTGTTTTGAAAAGGAAGCGACATAGTTATGTCCTCATCGATTGAACATAAAACAAAGCGACTTTTAGTGGTAGATGACGAGTATTTTAATTTTGAAATGCTCAAAGCCGCACTAGCGTCGAAATTTGATGTTAGTTACGCAGATTCAGGGCAAAGCTGCCTTGCGTCAGCAATTGCGAGTCCGCCAGATATAATTTTGCTTGATGTTTGTATGCCTGGTCTTGATGGTTATGATACATGCCGAATGCTAAAGCACACACCTGAAACAAAAAATATTCCTGTTGTTATGGTATCGGGCCTAGAGTCCCCATCTGAAAAACAAGCAGGGTTTGATGCTGGTTGTAACGCGTATGTTGTAAAGCCATTTTCAGTGGGTGCTTTGTTGGAAGAAATTAACACGGTTGTTTAGAGGTAACATATGTTTACTGATGATAAGCGAAATTTTAGACGCATGCAGATTAACACTCCTGCAAATTTAACAACGATAGAACCAATAGCGGGTTTAAGTTTTGCCGCAGAGTGCGTGGATTTAAGTGCAACAGGTTTATCAATTCATTTAGATGAATTGCTTGAACCTAATACCTTACTGACGGTGAACATTGATTCGACTCATCCAAGTATTGCGCCTTTAAATGCAACAGCAAAAGTAATACGTGCCAGCAAAGAAGATGATGGCACGGTAACAGCAGGTCTTGAAATCATTCAGTTTAACTAAATCGAATTCAGTTAAACTCAATAGTAGATATTAAAAAACCTTACAGATTAAGCCTTTTAAGTAAAAGCCTTCAGGGTAGCTGCCAGCAATTGGGTGATCGGCTGCCTGGTTTAATCGCTCCATTATCAGTAGGTCTTTACCTGCATCAAGTGCTGCATCGGCTACTACTTTTTGAAACAAGTTTTGTTCCATTAAACCAGAGCATGAGAATGTTAATAGTGTTCCACCTGGTTTTAGTATTTGCATGGCAATCATGTTGATATCTTTATAGCCACGACACGCGCCCGTTAACTGCGCTTTATTATCAGCAAATTTTGGTGGGTCCATTACGATGGTATCAAACTGTCTACCTTCGTCGCGGTATTGGCGTAATAATTTAAATACATCCTGCTTAACAAAGCTCACTTTGTTTAAATCTAAGTTATTATGCTCAACATTACGCTTTGCTGTATCTAAAGCGGGTTGCGATACATCTACGTTAGTTACATGCTCACATCCACCACGCAGGGCATATAACGAGAATGTACCTGTGTAACTAAAGCAGTTAAGGACAGTTTTACCTTTTGAGAAGCGCTCAAGTGCAGCACGGCTGTCACGCTGATCTAAGTAAAATCCTGTTTTGTGACCTTCAATTATATCAACTTCGATTTTTAAGCCGTTTTCTTCAATAAGCACAGGCTCTTTTGGTTCGTTACCCCAAAGAGCGCCTTTTATTGGCTCTAAGCCTTCTTTAGTACGTACATCTACGTCAGAACGCTCATATATGCTAGAGCCGGGGAAAATAGACATCAATGCGCCTACAATCTCGCCTTTATGGCGCTCGGCACCGGCGCTTAATAGCTGGCACACTAATACGTTGTCAAATTTATCTATTGTAACGCCTGGTAAGTAATCAGACTCAGCAGCACATAAGCGAAACCCTGTTAATCCGCCTTCTTCAATAACTTGGCTACGGGCTTCTAATGAGCGACGTAAACGGCGTTCAAAAAAGTGTTGATCGATGACTTCTTTTTCGTCAAAGCTCCAAACACGTGCACGAATTTGTGAGTGAGGGCTATACGCAGCAGTTGCTAAAAACTTACCTTCGCTGTCGTGAATCGTTACTGTGTCGCCTAATCCAGGTTTACCTTTAATTTTTTTGATGGCTTTTGAAAATAACCAAGGGTGTTTTCTTTTTAATGATTTATCGCGACCAGCTTGTAGGTAAACGGCAGATGACATAAGGCTTCTCAGTAGTAATAAATAAGCGCTGTATTTTAGTCAAGCAAGGAGCAACATACAATGAATGTTTTGCAAGGGGGGCATAAAGCACGGTAAAGTACGGATAATTCATTGATTAATTAGCTTTTTGGAACCTAACTTTGTCTGACGTCGCTTTAAGCCCTGATTTAGAAATACTTAACTCACAATGTAGAGGGTTTATCGCCTCTTTAGTGCATGCCGATGTTGCTCATGACATTACTCATATAGAGCGAGTGGTGCGCGTTGCAATACAGTTATGTAATGCGGAGCAGGCAAACATGTCAGTAGTATTACCTGCAGCGTGGATGCACGACTGCGTGGCGGTGGCTAAAAACCACCCTGATCGTGCAAAAGCCTCTACTATGGCAGCTGATAAGGCATTGGGGTTTTTAAAATCGATTAATTATGACGAGTCACTTTTTGATGAGATTCATCATGCAATTGCAGCACATAGCTTCAGCGCAAATATAAAAATTAAAACAGTTGAAGCGCAAATAGTACAAGATGCCGACAGAATGGATGCATTGGGCGCTATTGGCGTTAGCCGATGCATGAAAGTTGGTGGCTCAATTTCTCGGTTATTATATAACCCAAATGACCCTTTTTGTGTTGAACGCGAGGCTGATGATAAAACATACACGCTTGATCACTTTTTTATAAAGTTATTACATATTGCCGATAGTATGAATACCCCATCAGCTAAAGCAGAGGCGAATAGACGAACAAGGTATATGCATGAGTTTTTAGAGCAATTAAAGTCAGAAATTGGTGAGTAACGTGAATAATACAAGCATACCGAAATTATCAGGCATTGATCATTGCCATTTAAATGTTGATAACTTAGCTAATGCCGTTAAGTGGTATGAACAGGTTTTAGGTTTTAGCGTAGTGCCAGAGCTTGCCTTTTGGAATGAGCATGGGCGAGGCCCTTTAACGCTTGAAGATGCTTGTTCAACCACTCGTTTAGCATTGTTTGAAGGAGAGGGGCGCAGTAAAGGGATTGCATTTTTAGCCTCAGGGGATCAATTTATTCAATGGCGTATTCATCTTGAGAGTTTAAATATAAAAGTAGTTTTAGCAGATCATGGTGTAACGTTTTCTATGTACTTTAAAGATGAAAGTGGCAATAGCCATGAAATTACGTCACATGACTATCGTTATATAAAATCTTGTTACCCAAATGTTGAGCTTGGCTCTCACAGTGCTAAAAAGAATTAGCTTTCTTGATTTGCATTTTTTATAGCAATAATATCGTCTAAGTTTTTTACTAATAGCTCGATTAGAGCGGGATCGAAATGAGTTCCTGCTTGCTCTTGCATATGCAAAACTGTTTTCTCTACACTCCAAGCCTCTTTGTAAGGGCGTTTTGAGGTAAGTGCATCAAACACGTCAGCTATAGCAACAATTCTACCTTCAACTGATATTTCTTCGCTTTTGATCCCGTTAGGATAGCCTGAGCCATCCCATTTTTCGTGGTGTTCAATTGCAAGTGTATGTGCAAGTTGTAGTAAAGGAGATGATGAGTTTGCTAAAATTTGCGCGCCAATGGTGGCGTGTTCTTTCATATGATCAAACTCTTCAGAGGTTAACTTTCCAGGTTTGAGTAGGATAGCGTCAGGAATACCTATTTTTCCTACATCGTGCATTGGGGCGGCTTGACGTAGAAGTTCTGCTCGTTGCTCATCCATACCGAGTGCTAACGCTAATACTTTACTGTATTGGCTCATGCGCACTATGTGTTCACCCGTGTCGGTGTCTTTATATTCCGCTGCACGGCCTAGACGTTCTACTAAATCTACATGAGCTTGCTTTAATTGCTCTGCTTGTACTAGCGACAAGTGAGTATTAACCCTTGCTCTTACAATGGCAGGGCTTATTGGTTTAGTAATATAATCTACTGCGCCTAACTCAAAACCTTTGTATTCATCGCTTTCATCGCCAAGCGCAGTTACAAAAATAATTGGGATATGTGATGTTTTAGGATTTCTCTTAACAATTTGGCACACTTCAAAGCCATTCATATCTGGCATCATTATGTCGAGCAAAATTAGCTTTGGTAGTTCTTTTTCAAGTAGTGCTAGTGCGGCATCACCCGATTTAGCAAACGACATACGATATTGATTACCTAACACTTCGCGCATTACTTTTAGATTTGCAGGCTCATCGTCAACAATTAATACCCGTGGCCTATCTGTCGTAAAATCCATTAATTAATACTCATTGTTTGTTAGTTTTTCAAGTAAGGTTTCTAGTATTACGTGTGCTTTATCAAAATCAAATTCATCAAAGGCTTCGGCTATAGCATCAACTTCATTTTGAAAGGTAGAAGGTGCGCCGCGTTGCAACTTTGCGAGTAGTTCATCATTTAATTCTGCGTTTTGCGCATCTTGATGAAGTGTTTCACACAATTGCTTAATCTCATCTATTGATAGAGTGTCGGAGCTATCATCTTCAGGCGTGCTATTTGGCTCATCGCAAGTATTTGATGACAGCAGTTGCGTTATAATAAGTAGCTCGTTTTTGATATCGTCTAAAAGACTAATAACTTTAGCATCACTTTGCTTGTGCTCTAAATCGGTTAATAACTTCATTAACGTTGTTAGCCCTAAGTTACCAGCAACACCTTTGAGTGTGTGAATGAGGCTATCGACATCTTTTATGTTTGATAATTTATCATTAAATAATCTCTCAAACCGCTTATCACTATCACTTATAAACTTAGTAATCTCTGTAAGTTGCTTACACTTAGAACCCCAAAGTGCTAATCCTTTTTCAAAATCTATATGCTGCGCTTTAGGATCGCTTTGCGATATAACCATTTCTTTTGCAATACCAAGCCCCAGCACTTGCGCTATTTCTTGGTTAAGCTGGTTTATATCGACGGGTTTATTGGCAAAGCCATTCATGCCTGCTTTTTTAGCCGTAAGCTTATCTTGCTGTAATACGCTTGCTGTGAGCGCGATAATTGGCGTGTACTTAAGCTGCCTTTGGTTTTCTATTGCTCTTATTTTTTGTGCTGCTTGTATGCCATCACACAATGGCATATGTATATCCATTAATATGACATCAAAGTCTTGCTCTTCAAATACTTTAATCGCTTCAAGTCCGTTTGACGCTTTGGTAACTGAATGCTGATCGCGTGACAGAAGCAAAGACAGTAGTTCTGTATTTTGCTCTATATCATCAACTACTAGTACTCTAAGTGCAGGCAGTTGGGTGTGTAGACCATCAAAATAATCAATTTTAGATTCGTCACCTAAAGTAAGCGGCAATGAAAAGTAAAAACAGGTGCCTTTACCTAGCTCACTTACTAAGTTTATTGTTCCGCCCATAAGCTCTACAAGTTGTTTACTTATAGTTGTACCAAGGCCTGTACCACCAAAGCGGCGGGTAGTAGTGCCATCGGCTTGTTCAAAAGGTTGAAATACAGCTTGAATACGATCTTTTGCAATACCAATTCCGGTATCTTGCACTTCAAAAAACAGATGCTGGTTTTGTGTCATGCCAACGGTGACCGTAACAGAGCCTTCTTCGGTGAACTTAATCGCGTTACCAATTAGATTAGTGAGTACTTGTCTGAGTCTATCTGGGTCGCCGTAGTACGTAGAACTTACTGATTCTTTAATATGGAGTTTAAGTTCTAAATCTTTCTTTTTAGCTTCTAGCCAAAAAGTAGAAATAATACTGTCTATCACTGGTTTTAAGCTAAAGTGGACTGGCTCAATGGTGAGCTTACCGCGTTCTAGTTTTGCAGAATCAAGAATTTCATTTAACAATCTTAGCAATGAACGCGCTGCATTATTTACGGTAACCAAGTGCTTTTGTTGTTCTTGATCAAGTGGGGTGTCCATTAATAGATCGCTAAAACCTATTATAGAATTCATTGGGGTGCGTATTTCATGGCTCATATTAGCCATAAAAGATTGCTTTGCATGAGCAGCTTCTTCAGCTTTAAATTTAGCTTGCTCTAGTTTTTCTTCATATTCTTTGCGTTCAGTAATATCGACTAAAACACCATCAATCCACTTTGGGTTGCCTTGAGCATCAAAGTCGATACTCCCTTTATCTAACAACCACAAAATTTTGCCATTTCTATGTCTAATTCGGTATTCAATAGAATATTGAGACTTTGCATCAACAGCTTTAGTGACTTCATCAACTATTTGTTTTTGGTCTGATTTCAAGACCAAGTCATTAAACTCGATACAATGCTCTGTAAACTCATTTGGGTTATACCCTGTAAGCTCAATTATATTTGGACTAATAAATAACATAGTCCAGTTGTCATCAAACTTGCATCTAAACGCGACTCCGGGCATGTTATCGATAAGAGAGCGGTATTTTTGTTCTTTCTCTTCTAAACTTTGCTGCAAAGCGCGTTGTTCGGTCAAGTCGGTGATGAAGCCAACATATAAAGGGTTATGGCCCGGCTGATTTACTTCGCCTATACCTAAGCGAATAGGAAAAACATGTCCGTTCATGTGTTTTGCATATACATCACGGTTTATGCCTATTATTTTACCTAGATCAACATTGTGAGCATTTAAGAGGTATTCGTCGTGGTGCTTGGCAATGTTATCGTCCATTAGCATTTTTACGTTTTTGCCTTGAACTTGGTTTTCTTGCCAGCCAAAAATTTTACTTGCGGCTTCATTAAAACTTAAAATAATACCAGCATGGTCAATGGTAACAATGCCATCTATAGCGGTACCTAAAATAGCATTTAGACGGGATTCTTTTGCCGACTTATCCTCAAGTAGCATGCGATAGCGAACCATACCATTTATTACACCAACCACGCTTGTAATCGCGATAGTTGCTGTGGCGACTGCAATGGCGATAAAAGTTAGTCCTGCGGTTGCGTTAGCATCATCATAGATTAGTGGCGATGTAGCTACAAAACGTGTAGCGGCCATACCCATATAGTGCATACCAGCAACAGCACACCCTAAAATAACAGCGCTAATTGAGTTATTTTGAAGAGGTGATAAAGAGGGTAAAAAACGCTCAAGATTAAAGCGACTGTAAAGGGCTATAAAGGAGAGGGCTACAGCAACAATGATTGATAACGCAAATATCAATGGATCATATCTAAGTAAAGGAGCAAGGTCCATTGCAGCCATGCCGCTATAATGCATAGTGCCAATGCCGGCTCCTAGTAACACAGAGCAAATCGACAATACTTTTAGATTCCCTTTACTATTTACTAGCATTGATACAGCGTACTGACATGCTATAAATGCTGGTATAAAAGAAAGGAGAGTGATTGTTGGATCATAATCAATATTAGTACACAGTGAAAAGGCAAGCATACCAATAAAGTGCATACTCCAAATACCAGCCGAAAAAACAGTTGCAGCGGTCACGTTTGCTAAACGTTGGTAGCTAGGAAATTGAGTTTCTTTTGCGAGATCTATAAGTCGAATGGTGAAAAAGGCTGCAAAAATAGCAATTAGCAATGACATTGAAACTAATAGAGGATCGTAAACGCCATTAATGATTAAGCTAGGATCTTGGTCTGTGATAAAAAAAGCTGATAACATAATGGCTCAAAATATAATCTTTATTTATTAAGTTTAATCTAATTAATTAATAAATAAACTGTTAATTCAATGAAGTGATTAAAATAACGAATTTATTACTTTTCGTTTTCTTTTATTTATCAGGAATTAGTTTTTTAGTTGGTGTTTTTTATTCTAATGTATTGCCTTTAACGGGGCTAAGTTCGATTTATATGGTCATATTTAAGTTTCTATCGAGCAACCTTAAGAAAACTAATGAATTGGCTTAACTAAGCGAAAATTACACTTTATTTGGTTTTATTAATTGCTGGTGAATTTTCTCGTAGCAATATCATTAATGAGTATGAAAGTGTTTGAATATCAGTTAAAGAAAAGTATAAAACGTAAAACGGTTGCCATTAAAGTACATAACAAGAAGGTGACTGTATATGCCCCTCAATTTGTTAGTAATAAACACATCGAAGAATGGCTTTTTGATAAGCAGGTGTGGGTAAATGCTCAATTAACTAAACAGCACAATATTGCTGATAGCAGACAGAACCCGCTCAAAGACAAACAAATTTTAATCTTTGATAGCATTGTAAACATAGAATTTAAGCAAGGTACTAAGTCCGAAGTACTAAACTGTAACGACAGCTTGCTTATTACACACTCTTCGCGCGTTAAAAATACTTCGCAAAAATATCAGCAACTTCTTGAAGAATATTTAAAAGAGCAACTAACTGCATATATAGAAATGCGTTTAGCGTACTTCTGCGCACAAATGGGTGAAGAATTACCTACGAGTCTAAAAGTAGCTATTTATAAGCGAAAGTGGGGAAGTTGTAATAGTAAGCGAGAGCTAACATTTAATTTGCATTTAATCGGAGCCCCTTATCATGCTATTGATTATGTGATTGTTCACGAGTTAGCGCATTTACGTCACTTAAACCACAGCAAAGCTTTTTGGCAACACGTTGAGCATTTTTTTCCTAATTATAAAGCATCATCAACATGGCTAAAGAAAAACAGTATGAGTTTACAATGGGTGTTTTGAGGTTAACCTGAATATAGGAATATAGGAATATAGGAATATAGGAATAAAAAAGAAGTGGTGGAGGGAGCTGGATTCGAACCAGCGAAGGCTGAGCCGTCAGATTTACAGTCTGATCCCTTTGGCCGCTCGGGAACCCCTCCACACTATTTTTGTTACATTTGGCCCCACTTAACTTAGCGGTAAGAAAAGTGGTGGAGGGAGCTGGATTCGAACCAGCGAAGGCTGAGCCGTCAGATTTACAGTCTGATCCCTTTGGCCGCTCGGGAACCCCTCCAATGCAACGGCGCTGATAATAGCAAATTGCGTATTTAAGTAAAGAAAAAAGCTAAAGAAAATTGAAATAAAGCCGATAAATATCTATAAGTTACCACAATCGACTAAAGACTATGCAAATAGATGATTTGTTAATCACAGAGAGTCAGTTAAACAGTAGGCTCAATAATAGTGTGCATGAAAATCGCCGTGGCGAATTTTCTCTACTATTAGCGATGCTGTCACATGACGCACTCGACTTTAGCCAATTTCATTTACCAAAAACTGAAATAGATAATTTAGTTATAGAAGAAGAGGCATTAAGAAAGCAATTTGGCGCAGGTCCAAAGCAACTTTTAGCCCCTGATGAATACAATATGTTGGTTGGACAGTTTAATGCCTCATTAATATCTCAAGAAGGGGAGCGCTGTGGTATGACAAGTATTAAGTTAAGACAGTGCTTAAGCCCTGAACCACTTGCTATTAGAAATGATGATAAACATATTCCACTTAATATAATAGATAACTGTGAGCTTGCTGTCAGAAGAAGAATTAAAAGCGAACAAACACAACTAGCGAATCCCCCTATAAATGCAACTGCTTTTTACGACAGCCTTAATAGTGATGCAATACATCAACCACTTCAGCTTATTGCGGTGTGATATATGATTGTAATAATCATCAGTTAATATATGCTTTATAACGGGTCTGCTTTATATATTTGCTAATAATTGATTTAATGAAAAAAAAGCATCCAAAAATTAAATGCAATTGCTATAATGGCGTCAAATGGTATGACATGAAATGCCATTATCATTAAACCAAGGTAATTAGGAACGTAATGAAGAAAACATTCACGCTAAATCACGAGAAAATCAAATACCCTCGTATGGTTGATGCTGCAAAGCACGAAGTGAAAAAATATTTGAAAAGAGAGCGTAATAAAACGCTACCTGAAGATGCTGACTATTGGGCATTTGACTGTAAGTTTGGTAACACAGCTGAAGATGCGCAAGTTGTGCACGTTGCTGAATTAAGTAACCAAATTGGCGAAATTGAAAAGCAAGGTTTGACCTCTTTCTATGTAGAGATTTTAGCTCGACCTGCTCAACGTCAGCAATTAGATTTAGATGATGACGAATAATACTTAACTAATAAAGTATTCAAAGTTATAAAATGAGCCCAAGTGGCTCATTTTTTGTTTTTATGCAATAAAGATTTACTAAAAAGCATTTTTATTAGTAACCAATAAGTAGAACCCCTCTTAATTAACATTTGCATAACAAAATGTGATGCTATAGGCTGTTTTTAATTAAAAAAACAAAACATTTTTACTATGCCAATAAATTACTCTGACCATCAATTAAAACTAAGTTTAAAGAATTCTAAAGTACTTATAGTTGACGATCAGTTATTAAGCTTAATCGTATTGAAAAAAATATTATCTGAGCATTTTAATGTGACAACAGCTGGAAGTGGTGAAGAAGCAATTGAAATTTGTAATGTAAATGTACCCGATATAGTCCTACTCGATATTAGTATGGGTGGAATGAGTGGTATTGATACATGTTTAAAATTAAAAAATAATACTGAAACACAGGATATCCCAGTTATTTTTGTTACATCCTTTGAAAACGAAGAAGAAGAGTGTTGGGAAGCCGGAGCTGTTGATTTTATTAAAAAGCCGATTATAAAAGAAACACTATTTAGAAGGGTTCGTGCCCATATAACGTTAAAATTACAACACGACTTACTCAATCAAAAAGTATTTTTAGATGATTTAACTAAAGTATTCAATCGCCGTTATTTTGATGCACATTTTTCTAAAATGGAACGAAGCGCCTTACGAGAAAAAGTTGACTATGCATTATTACTCATCGATATAGATTACTTTAAGCAATACAATGATATCTATGGTCATGTGCAGGGGGATACGGTGTTAAACCTAGTAGCACAAACTATTACTAATAGTTTGCAAAGGCCAACCGATTTTGTTGCGCGTTATGGCGGCGAAGAGTTTGTAGTTGTTCTACCGCATACAAGCACTGAAGGTGCAATTTGTGTTGCTGATAAAATTAAACAAAATGTGGCCGATTTAGGAATATTACACAAATATTCAGAATATGATTTTGTGACTATTAGTATTGGCGGTGCAACCCTACAACCATATGTAAATAACAAAAACACGTTGCAGATCGCAGATGAAAAAATGTATGAGTCTAAAATGCAAGGGCGTAACAAAGTGTGTTTTTAAGTTTAGTTAGCTAATAAATCACTCTGCCACTTAAAAACACCTTTTAGGTGATAAATATTAAATAAGATTATTTATTACATGCTATGACATTTTTTGTACTTTTTATTGCTACCGCATGGGCAGTCATCATTTCTGCCTACTTTAATATCTTCAACAGGATATATAGTGCCATCTAAATAACGCCATTGAGTGTTTTCTTTAATAAACTGCGATTTTTCGTGAAGCTCACAAAATAAGTTTTGATAAAAATATTGGGCTTTAAATTCTACCGTTCCAGTATCGCCATCATGGCTTGAGTCAATTAAATCAAGATTTATAAATCGACAGCTGTTAGCAAAATCATTGATTTCTTTAACCGGATTCTCAGCTTGTTTTTCTTTTGCGTAGGTTTGATAAACATATTTTGCATTTTTAATAACATAAGCGCTGAATCGTGAGCGCATAAGTTGTTCAGGAGTGTCAGCTTGCTTAACAGATAAGTGAAGCGGCTCGCAGCAATCGGCATAATTGTGCCCACTGCTGCAAAAACATAATGTGGTATTGAGTGAAGTCATAATAATAATACAAAGTCTAAAACATTAGTTTAACAAGCTTATTGAGCGAGTGGTATCTCTGTTGTTTGAGCGTTTTTAGTAAAACAGTATAGTTTTGTATTCGTTTTACTTAAATCGAACGATAGATTTGTAAGTAGTTGGTTATTAACTATATCGGTCCAGGTAATTACAGCTGCAAAGTTTCCATTATGTAATGCAGAATTTAATACATACTCTAGATTTACTAGGTGCTTCTGTCTAATAACAAGTAATTTACTTGTATCAATAGAGCATGAGTCAAGTAAAGCTTTGCTCGGTACATGATCTGGCGCAATTAATAACGTCCATGCATTAGAGCTATTATATTGGTGTAATACTTTTAAAAGCTCAAAGGTCGCTGAAATTTCATCTTCAATTTGGATCAAATTTACGCAATCGCTTTGCTCGTCTTGTTGGTAACTTTTAACTGTTCTTACGGTAATAGGCTGTAACATAATTTCACTCACTGGGTTTTTATACAGTATTCACATACAGTAGTTTATACAGTGCTTTCGTGCAAGCATTTTATGCTATTTATTTGTACAGTTATTCAGCTTTTGATCATTGTTTTTTGTTTTTAAATCTATAATTCTTTATTAATCAACTTGTTATAGGCTTGTTTTTGAGAGGGTATTTTTAAAATAAATTTTTGAGTCATGTTTTCGTTTGTGGGTTTTATACTGTGTAGGAGTATCTTTGTAACTATATACAGTATTTTTCAACACTGTATACAGTACTTATACCTTAGTTAGTTTATGTGTTTTCACTGGTGCGAGGGATCATATGAGAAAACTGGAGTTGGTGGATTTGTTCGTACAAACTTGCTGCATAACATTGAGCATCTTTAAATCGCTTAGTTTCGATATGTTTGCGTATATCTGTAACCGCTGCAGTGGCAGGTGCGTACCCTTGGCTACTCGCTAAGCTCAACCACGCTACAGCATGAAATACACTTTGTGGCACGCCTTCACCTTTTACAAAAAATAAACCTAAATAAAACTGTGCTCTATGGTTTCCTGCCATTGCAGCAAGGCGCATCCATTTTGCAGCCAATGGAGCTTGATTATTTTTTAAATAATATAGGGCTTTATTAATAGTACTTTGCTCATCTTTTTTATTATCAATGGGCGCGGGGCTGCTTTCTGGTTGAGTAACAAAACCTAAAATGTTGTCTAGCTGTTGCTCTAAGTCTTGCTCACAAGGTGTTGTTTTAAGCATATTGGTTCATTTATTATTTTAACTACTTTAACAGTTTAGTATATAGCAAGGTAAAATGTCCTGTAAAAGATAATTTTTATGTTAAAATCTCGCCACTTTTTACTATCACAAGTTTATTATGTTTGAAGCCTTATTTAAACTCAGCGAAAATAACTCAACAGTTAAACGCGAATGCGTTGCTGGCCTAACGACCTTTATCACTATGGTATACATTGTATTTGTAAACCCGGCTATGCTTGCTGAGGCAGGGATGGACCAAGGGGCTGCATTTGTAGCTACCTGTATAGCAGCTGCGATAGGCTGTTTTATAATGGGTTTATGGGCTAATTATCCATTAGCATTAGCGCCTGGCATGGGACTAAATGCTTTTTTTACGTATGGCGTCGTATTAGGAATGGGTTATACCTGGCAAGCCGCATTAGGGGCTGTTTTTATGTCGGGTTGTATATTTTTATTTTTAAGTTTATTTAAAGTCAGAGAATGGATTATTAATGCCATACCTCTGGTGCTCAAGCGAGCTATCGCAACAGGCATTGGTGCTTTTTTAGCCTTAATTGCCCTTAAAAATGCAGGCATTATTGTCTCAAGCCCAGCAACACTAGTGCAATTGGGCGACATTACTTCCCCAGGCCCATTATTAGCTATATTAAGCTTTTTTGTAATTGCAGCGCTTTTATACCGCGATTTTAAAAGCGGTGTACTTATTAGTATTTTATTAGTGACAGGTATTGCACTAAGTTTAGGGCTTGTTGAATATCACGGTGTTATGGCTATGCCACCATCAATAATGCCTACTTTTATGCAACTAGATTTTGCCGCCGCTTTTGATATATCAATGATGAGTGTTATTTTTGCATTCTTGTTTGTCGATCTTTTTGATACTTCGGGTACATTAGTTGCGGTCACTCAAAAAGCTGGTTTAGCTGATGAAAAAGGTAACATGCCTCGTTTAGGACGCGCACTAAGTGCTGACAGCTCTGCAACAATTGCAGGTGCGATGCTAGGCACGTCTACGACTACATCGTATATAGAATCGGTTGCTGGTGTTTCTGTTGGCGGACGTACTGGCTTAACGGCTGTCGTTGTAGGTATTTGCTTTTTACTAATGATGTTTTTTGCACCGCTTGCACAAATGGTACCGGCTTATGCTACGGCAGGTGCTATTTTATATGTCGCTGTACTGATGCTACAAAATTTAAAGTTTGTAAATTGGGATGATATGACCGATGCAATTCCTGTTACTGTGGTATTACTAATGACACCATTAACGTTTTCTATTGCGCACGGTATTGCACTTGGCTTTATATCTTATACAGCGGTAAAAGTATTGTGTGGTAAGCAAGATCAAATCAGTATTAGTGTTTGGATATTAACAGCCTTGTTTGTTTTTAAGTTTGCATTTTTGTCTTAATAGCTAACAAAAAATACAAAAAAGCCTGCATAAATTTAATTTGTGCAGGCTTTTTTAATACTTATTTTTAGTATAAAAACGCTACCATTTCTTTTTAGGAGCAAACAATATATCTAAGTCGTCTTGCTCTTCTTCTGTTTTCTTTTTAAGTGCGCTTGCATTAGAAGCTCTAAGTTCAACACTAATTGCTTCTAAGTAACCTTCAACTTCTTGGCGTTTTGTTGTTACATATTCATCGGTGTATGTAACTGCATTGAGCGTTGCCTGTGCTTTTTCAAAATACTGCCTTGCAGAGCCAACCATACTTGCTGAGCGGGCAGATAAGCCACGCTTTATTTGGCTTTCGATATTAATACGTAGTTGTAATTTTTCAAGACGTTTATCTTCTAAAACAAAAACTTGGCTGTCAATACGACCTTTACTGTGTTCAGAGCGTAAAATTGAGCGTAATTTTTTAATGCCCTGAATTAGGCCTACTAGTTGCTTGTCATTACTCGGTAGCGTTAAAGCTTCACTGCTATTATCTTTAACTGGATTAGATAAGTGCGTTTTCGCTTCACTTAAGCGGCTTTTAAGTGCTTTAGATGTTTGCGAGTTATTAACCATTGTATTCAAAGCTTCGTAAATACGGCGTTGTAACGTACGAATTAGATTCTCAGATAGGGGTATGTTAGCACTATTCATTAGCGCTTCTTCTGTTTCTTCTATTATAGCTTTTTGTTTTGTAAGCTCTTTGCGGCGTTCTGCCTCTTGTTTTTCTTTGTGTTGTTGTACAGCACTTACCCAAAGTGCAATCACAATCAATGCAACTATAAGCACTATTATAATAGAAACGATCATGGTGTAATTCTCGGATATATAACCTAATTATTTAATCTTACATTAAATATACGTTAACAGGGTAGCTTTGCGCCGATTAACTTAAAAAATATACCAAAAAACTGATAGGTTGAGCTCTTTATAAACCGTAGTCACCCTAAGGGCTTATAAACTAAAGCTGAATAAACATCGCTACCTCAAGCATATTTATTATGCTAGCCTTGAGCTCTAATCAGATAATTGCACACCTAAAGACCTAAAGTGATATTTTACGTAAATAACACTTGGTTTTAAGCGGTATTGCCTTTATAAATAATATGAATAATAACGTTAAAATTTGCAGCCATGAAATTACAACAACTCAGATACATCGTAGAAGTACAAAATCATAAATTAAATGTTTCAGCGACTGCTGAGAGTTTATTTACCTCGCAGCCAGGAATTTCTAAACAAGTACGCATGTTAGAAGATGAGTTGGGTGTACAAATTTTTGGTCGCAGTGGTAAACATTTAACGCATGTAACCGGTGCTGGCGAAGATATAATTAATATTTCTCGTGAAATACTCTCCAAAGTAGAAGGTATTAAAGCCGTTGCTAATGAGCATACGCTACCTGATCAAGGTAAGTTAAATATTGCCACAACACATACCCAAGCTCGTTACGCTTTGCCTAACGTTATTCAAGGGTTTATGAAAAAATACCCTGCGGTATCGCTTCATATGCACCAAGGTACTCCACAGCAAATATCGGATGCTGCAGCACGCGGTGATGCCGACTTTGCTATTGCAACAGAAGCACTGCATTTGTATTCAGATTTAGTTATGCTGCCTTGCTACCATTGGAATCGCAGTATTGTTGTTGCTAAAGACCATCCGCTCGCTAAAAAGGCAAATAGTTTAACTGTTGCTGACATTGCCCAATATCCACTCATTACATATGTATTTGGTTTTACGGGCCGCTCAGAGTTAGATAAAGCGTTTAGTGCACACGGACTTGAGCCACACATTGTATTTACTGCAACCGATGCTGATGTTATAAAAACATACGTACGACTGGGTTTAGGAGTTGGTGTTGTCGCTTCAATGGCGATAGATCAAGTGAGCGATACCGATTTAGTGTGTATTGATGCAAGCCACTTATTTGAAGCAAGCACGACCAAAATTGGTTTTAGAAAGGGCAGCTTTTTACGTACTTATATGTATGATTTTATCGAACGTTTTGCACCGCATTTAACTAAAGAGCGCGTGGAGCGAGCAAGCTTATTACGTAACCAAGATGACGTAGATAAGTTATTTGCAGATATAGAGTTACCCGTTAAATAATGTCACTACATTAAACGAATAATAAAAAAGCCGCCTATTTTAAAAATAGGCGGCTTTTTCTTTTTATAGCGAGCTGATTAACATTCGATAATATTAACAGCCAATCCACCGCGAGCGGTTTCTTTATATTTAGTTTTCATATCGTTACCAGTTTCAAGCATGGTCTTAATCACTTTATCAAGTGATACCTTTTGCTCGCCACTGCCACGTATAGCTAAACGTGAAGCGTTAATTGCTTTAATAGCGCCCATTGCATTACGTTCAATACACGGTACTTGTACTAAGCCACCAACAGGGTCGCACGTCAGGCCTAAATTATGTTCCATACCAATTTCTGCTGCGTTTTCTACTTGCACAACATTGCCACCAACAATTTCTGTTAATGCGCCTGCAGCCATAGAGCACGCAACGCCGACTTCACCTTGGCAACCTACTTCGGCACCCGATATAGAGGCATTCTTTTTATATAAAATACCAATAGCAGCAGCGGTTAATAAATAACGCGTGGCTATATCGCGGTCTACTTCTTTCACAAATGTGTGATAGTACATAAGCACAGCCGGTAAAATACCCGCAGCACCATTAGTTGGTGCGGTAACTACACGACCACCTGCCGCATTTTCTTCGTTTACGGCAAGGGCAAATAAATCAACCCAGTCCATTGCACGAAGTGGGTCGTTACTGACTTCTATATTTAGTTTTAAGTATAGGCTTGGCGCACGGCGTTTTACTTTTAAGCCGCCAGGTAGGATACCTTCGGTACGCATACCACGCTCAATACAGGCCATCATTACTTTCCAAATATGAAACAGCGTGTCTTTTATTTCATCTTCAGTGCGCAGTGTTTTTTCGTTCTTCATCATCAAGCTTGAAACACTAAGCCCTGACTCTTTACACATCTCTAGTAGCTCTTTTGCGCTACTGAAAGGGAAAGGAGCTGGGTTTTCTTCTCTAATATCAAGGGCTGCTTGTTTTTCGTTTTCAAACTCTTCATCAGTAACAATAAAGCCACCGCCAATAGAGTAATATACTTTGCTGTAAACTTTTTCGCCGTTGTTTGAGGCGATAATTTCCATTGCATTAGAGTGCTTAGGCAGCGTTTTGCGACGATGAAAAACAATAGCACCTTGTTTTGGAAACTTAGCTTTGTGTGTTTTGTTTAAATAAATAACCTGATCTTGTTCGATGGTGGCTAAAATGTCGTCGACTAAATCGGCATCTATAGTTTCAGGGTCATAACCGGCTAAACCAAGAATTACGGCTTTACCCGAGCCATGGCCAACACCTGTTTGACCCAAAGAGCCATAAAGCTCTACTTTAATATCGGTCACATTTGCTAATAATTGTTGTTCTTGTAGGTCATTAACAAATAAGCGTGATGCGCGCATTGGGCCAACGGTGTGTGATGACGAAGGGCCAATACCAATGCTAAACATATCAAATGCACTGATCATAATGTGTGTGTCTCTACTTTGTTTTATCAGCACGAAGCTGCTCTTTGAACGGTCGAGCATGATAACGTGGAATTGTGATTGTGTAACTACTAATAACGAAGATTTAAACTGGTAAGGCGAGTTGTTTTGTAAAGTTTTTTATAATGTTTGCCGTCGCACCCCAAAGTAAACCATGCGGCGTTTTAAAACCTTGCAAAATAACCGTTTTCCCAAATCGTTGAAAAGGTAAGGGTTGCCAATTAGCTTCGTTATTTAATTCAGTGACCGAGAGCAAAAAGCTCGCTTGTACTTCATTATAGTCATTTTCCCAGGTGGTGTCTTTTTTGAGTAAACCTACATAGGGGCTAATACTAAAACCCGTTAAGGTTGAATACTCAGGTAAGTGACCTAATACATTAACGTTGTTTTGGGCAATATTTAGCTCTTCTTTTAGTTCGCGAAGGGCTGTGGTGCGAAGGGTAATGTCGCTTACTTCAAACTTGCCTCCGGGCAAACAAATCTCCCCAGGGTGATGGTGTAAATAAGTAGGGCGTTTACACAGTAAAATATGTGCATGGTTGTCTATATCAATAATTGGCAGCATAACAGCGCTAGCACGTTTTTTACGCGTGTCTTTTAACTGGTTTGGCGCAGCTGTAGGGCTTAACAGAAACCGCGCCATAATGTGTTCACTATTCAAAGCGACCTACTGTTTTAATAAAGGGAGGATTTTATTTACTTTATCGTAAGTTTCTTGATATTCCAATTCGACTTTAGAATCAGCGACTATTCCGCCACCAGCCCAGCAGTAAATTTGCGCTTTGTGGCATACCAAGGTACGAATAGTGATACTCGTATCCATATTTCCACATGCACTTAAATAACCAATTGAACCACAATAAATGCTGCGGCGATGTGGTTCTAGTTCTTCAATTATTTCCATCGCCCTAATTTTGGGCGCACCGGTGATTGAGCCTCCCGGAAAAGCCGCTTCTAGCTGATCGACCGCTGTTTTACCTTCATCAAGTTCTGAGGTTACCGTGCTTACTAAATGATGCACTGCCGGAAAGCTTTCAATGGCAAAAAGGGAAGGGACGTGAACGCTGCCAGGTTTTGCCACTTTGCCTAAGTCGTTACGCAGTAAATCAACAATCATGACATTTTCAGCGCGATCTTTAGCTGATGCTGCGAGTATTTGGGCTTGGCGTTGATCCTCCAGCGCATCCGCTTTTCGCGGCAGTGTGCCTTTAATAGGTTTGGTTTCTACAACGTTATTATTTACTGATATAAAGCGCTCAGGGGAAATTGATAAAATTGCCCCTTGAGGGTGATTTATAAAGCTCGAAAATGGCGCTTTATTTGCTTCACGTAGTTTAATGTAAGCTGCCCAAGGGGAGCCTTCAAACTGAGCGTTAAAGCGCTGCGCTAAATTAATTTGGTAACAATCGCCACTTTTTAAATACTCCTCAATTTGGGCAAACTTTGCAGCGTATTCCGTTTCGCTCATATTTGATTGCCAGTCGCTGTTTAGGGCAAAGGACTGCGTATTAACTTGGGAGTTAGCGTGTGTATTTAAGTATTGCTCATAAAGCGCTAATCGATCGGTGTTTGGCTGCGATACATAAAACCAGCTTTGTTGCTGCTTGTCGTAAATAAGGGCATCTAAGTAAAGGCCAATAGCCATTTGGGGAAGATTAATGTCTTCAATAGCACGAGTGGGGATGTTTTCAATTGTACGCCCTAAGTCGTAGCCAAAGTAGCCAAGCCAGCCGCCGTTAAAGGGTAAATCGTAATCGGCTTTTGTTTTATCAAGATGCGAAAGCTCATTATTCATAATTTCAAAGCAGTTATCACTACTTTCTATATTATTTAAAAAGCTTTTATTATTTTTTACTTCAAGGGTACTTTGCGGCTCAATGGCAATAATATCAAAACGGCTGTTTATATGATTACTATTTGCAGAATCTAATAGAATTGCATAAGGCAAATGTGAAAAATGCGCAAAAACGTCAATGCAGTTTTGTGTTATGCCTAATTTAATACAATTTTTTTTATTGTTTAGCATTTACTGCCCCTTTAAGAACTGGCTCGAAACGGGCTGGGAGGGTATCATAAGTCAAATTTTTTGGCAGCACTAAGCTGTAAAAAACAGTGCAAACCACCGTCACCGGTTTGATTTAGATTACGCGACAACGCGTAACGGTAACTTAAGGAACCACTATGAGTACAATTTGTCAGCAAGACTTTATTGATAGCATTGAAGATGCATTGCAATATATTTCGTTCTATCACCCACTTGATTTTGTTCAAGCTCTCGAAAAAGCGTACAACAAAGAACAAAGTAAAGCGGCTAAAGACGCCATTGCACAAATTTTAATTAACTCACGCATGTCGGCTGAAGGCAAGCGTCCACTTTGCCAAGACACCGGTATTATTACCTGTTTTGTTAAAGTAGGTATGGATGTTAAGTGGGATAAAACAGATTTAACCGTTCAACAAATGGTTGATGAAGGTACTCGTCGTGCATATTTGAATCCAGATAACCCTCTACGTGCATCTATTGTTGCAGACCCTGCTGGTACGCGTAAAAATACTAAAGATAATACGCCTTCGGTTGTGCATATTGATTTAGTAGCGGGTGGAAAAGTAGAAGTAATGGTTGCGGCTAAAGGCGGCGGCTCTGAAAACAAAAGTAAAATGGTTATGTTAAACCCGTCAGATGATGTTGCTGCATGGGTCGAAAAAACACTACCAACAATGGGTGCTGGTTGGTGTCCGCCAGGCATGCTAGGAATAGGTATTGGTGGTACGGCTGAAAAAGCAGCAGTAATGGCTAAAGAGTCGTTAATGGACCCGGTTGACATCCATGAACTAATGGAACGCGGCGCAGAAACAACTGAAGAAAAACTACGTTTAGAAATTTTTGATCGTGCTAATAAATTAGGTATTGGCGCACAAGGCTTAGGCGGTTTAACAACGGTTGTTGATGTTAAAATTAAAACAGCACCAACGCATGCAGCTTCAAAACCTGTAGTAATGATCCCAAACTGTGCGGCAACTCGCCATGTACATTTTACGCTTGACGGTTCTGGCCCTGCTAATTTAAAAGCACCTAAACTAGAAGATTGGCCACAAGTAACATTTGAAGTGGGCGAAGGCACACGTCGTGTTGATTTAAATACACTGACTAAAAAAGATGTTCAAGAATGGAAAATGGGTGAAACCGTTTTACTTTCGGGCACTATTTTAACAGGTCGTGATGCAGCGCATAAACGTTTGCAAGATATGATCAACTCAGGTGAAGGTTTACCTGAGGGCGTAGACTTTGATAATAAATTTATTTATTACGTAGGCCCTGTGGATGCGGTACGCGATGAAGCAGTAGGTCCTGCTGGCCCTACAACAGCCACTCGCATGGATAAATTTACCGATATGATGCTAGAAAAAACAGGCATTGTAGGCATGATTGGTAAAGCTGAACGTGGACCTGCAACGGTTGAGTCTATTAAAGAGCATAAATCTGTTTATTTAATGGCTGTAGGCGGCGCAGCTTACTTAGTATCTAAAGCGATTAAAAAAGCGCGTGTTGTAGCTTTTGAAGATTTAGGTATGGAAGCTATTTACGAATTTGAAGTAGAAGATATGCCAGTGACTGTTGCAGTAGACAGTGAAGGCGCCAATGCGCATACACAAGGCCCTGCTATCTGGAAAGCTAAAATTGAAGAGCTTGATAGCAAGCTAAAATAACGTACGTTTTGTATTTTTAAAAAGCGAGCCTAGTGCTCGCTTTTTTTGTTTTTTTAAATAGAGTTATTAGCAAGTTTACAGCTCTGACCAGTTTGCGAAAAAGCTTACTTTTTACTGGAAACCTATAGGCAGCGGTACGTAGCGGCCAGGTAGCACTTGTATATTAAACTTTACATGCAACAATTGTATTACGTTCACGTAAACGTAAGTCGGTGTGGTTCTTATATTTATAGTATTTAAAACTTAAAAATGACGGTTTTGTAAATTTTTTATCTATATAAAGGTTTTAATTAGGTTATTTAATTTAAGCTTAGTGTTTTCATTGGTTTTATCATCTGTGAGTATAGCGAACACGTATATGAAGTGATAAAGTCTCGGCAATTTCCAGCGCGCATACCCTCTCACGGGTTAACTATTTCGGAGTATTTTAAGTGGCTGTGTTTAATCGAGTTGAATTTGATAACCATGAACAAGTGGTTTTTTGTTCTGATGAAGAGTCGGGTTTAAAAGCAATTATTGCTGTACATAATACCAACCTAGGTCCTGCAGTTGGCGGATGTAGAATGTGGGATTATGCAAACGACGAAGATGCTGTTTATGACGTGCTACGTTTATCAAAGGGCATGACTTATAAAAATGCAGTTGCGCGCTTACCCTTTGGTGGCGGTAAATCTGTAATTATAGGTAATGCGAAAGAAATTAAATCTGAGCAATTATTCCGTGCATTTGGTCGTCAATTAGAGCGATTAAATGGCAGCTATTACTCAGCAGAAGATGTAAACATCACATGTGCTGATGTAGCTATTATGAATAAAGAAACTAATTACGTACTGGGCCTTGAAGGTAAAAGCGGTAACCCATCGCCATTTACAGCATACGGTACTTTTTTAGGAATTAAAGCAGCGCTACAGCATCAACGTGGCCATCAAAATTTTGCAGGTGTGAAAGTGGCTGTGCAAGGTCTAGGTGCTGTTGCTTATGGTTTATGTAAACATTTACATGATGCGGGCGCTGAGTTGTTTGTAACTGATATTAACCAAGCCGCCATTGATCGTGTAGTAAGTGATTTTGGCGCAACTGCGGTTGGCATTGATGACATTTACGACTTAGATGTTGATGTTTATGCACCGTGTGCACTAGGCGCAACTATTAACGATTTAACTATACCGCGTTTAAAAGCGACTATTATTGCAGGCTGTGCTAATAATCAGCTGGCAGAATCTCGCCATGGTGAAGTTATTCGTGAAAAAGGCATTTTATATGCACCAGATTACGTAATTAACGCCGGTGGTATTATTAATGTTTATTACGAAACAGCGCCAGATGGTTACAGTGCAGCAGCGTCTAATAAACATGTTGAAGGTATTTTTAATACGTTAACTGAAATCTTTGCCCGTAGCGAAAAAGAGCAAAAATCAACGCATTTAATTGCTGACGAATTAGCGCAAGAGATCATTAAAAACGGTTTATAAATTTAAGCTAAAATGCAATAAAGGTGTGCAATTGCACGCCTTTTGTTTATCTCTAAGTTAATGCAATTGTTACTGAACAGCGGTACACTTTATTTTTAATTTTGTGCGGCAAATTATGACTCCCTCAACTTCTCTCATGCAGCCTATCGATTTAGATAATTGGCCTAGAAAGCAACACTTTGAATTATTTAAACACTTTTCTCAGCCTTATTTTAATGTGTGTGTGCGTTTAGATGCTCAAGCACTTTACGACTATTGCAAAACCAATCAATTTTCTTTTTTTCAAGCATATGTATATTGCACCTTAAAAGCGTGCCATGAGTACGATTCAATAATGCTACGTATAATAGATAGTAAGCCATGGCTACTTAACAGTGTTCGCGCAAGTGTGGTTGAGTTGTCTGAAAACGATACGTTTGTTTTTAGTTATTTTAACAGCGCAAGCGATTTTAAAGAGTTTGCAAATCATGCAAGTGACGTAAGCAAAAAAGCGAAATTACAGCCGTTATTTTCTGATGCATTTGCTCAAACAGAAGGGCAGGCCGATTTAATTCATATATCTGTTTTGCCGTGGCTGAATTTTAGTGCGTTTTCGCATGCATTTAGTGAAGGGGAGAGTTTAGGCATTCCTAAATTTGTATTTGGTCAGTTTGATAAACACACAGGCACAATGCCTTTAGCTATCGATGTACACCACTCATTAATGGATGGTTTGCATGTAGCGAAATTTATAAGCACATTGCAGGGTACATTTGATACCTTTTGCAAAGGTTAACTTTAAACACATCAGTAACGGCAGTGCAAAGCAGTAAACAATTTATAAGTAATCTATAAGTAATCTATAAGCAATGCGATGTGAATTACTGTTTATTCAAATACATAACCTTGTATGCTTGAAAAGAACGTGTGCTGGACATATTTATATACCATACCTTAGCTCAGGAAATCCCCATGATAAATGGACTGTTAATTGTTGTTTTAATTCTTTTTGTGGTGATTTTCTGGCGTTGGCCATCAATTAAAAACCGATTATGGCGCAGTAAATATAAAGATTTTGCTTTAAATTCGCAGCAAAAAGATATTTTACTGCGTTGCATGCCCATCTATAAAAAAATGACCGACGCTGACAGAGAAAAGTTAGAGCGACATATTACGTGGTTTTTAAACGAAAAACGCTTCGTCGGTTGTGATGGCTTAAGGCTAACGTCTGCAATGAAGTTAATTGTTGCCGCCGATGCATGTGTATTAGTACTCAATAAACCGTGGCCGTTATATAGAAATGTAAAAGAAATTTTATTATACCCAAGTGCTTATTATGCTCCGCAATCAACTCGCGATAGTGCAGGACTTGTGAGTTACCACAATACGGTAAGACTAGGCGAGTCATGGCCTGGCGGCACACTTGTACTCAGTTGGCATGACGTGCTTGAAGGTAATCGTTTACCAAGCGATGGACATAACCTGGTATTTCATGAGTTTGCGCATCAACTTGATCAGGAAACAGGTAAAACAACGGGTACGCCCATTTTAAAAAGCTCAGCAGATTACAAAGAGTGGGGCCGAGTATTTAGCCGTGCTTTCACCCAGTTAAAAAGTCATGTTGCCTATAGCATGCCGCATGTTATTCACAGCTATGGTGCGACTAACGAAGCTGAGTTTTTTGCTGTACTCACCGAAACCTTCCTCGAAAAACCCGCAGAGCTTCGCCGATACGATCCTGAAATTTACAGTATGCTAGTTAATTACTATCAATTTGACCCTATTGTTTGGCATTAAACCTACATAAACCGCGCTTTATCATATAACGCTGGCAAGTTGTGTTTGTTTTTGTTGCAATCATGTGAAATAGTTTTTACTGCAACAATAACAAGCGAGAAACGCATGAAAAAAATGCTTCATACAGTATTGGCGCTGTCGGTGTCATTAGCGATAGGGCAGGTAAATGCCGCTGAAAAAGACGAACAAAAATGGCAAGTGGATTCACCAAAAGGGCAATTTGTTGACGCTGCAATTAGCGTTGAGCAAGGCACATGGATGAATATAGATATTAGCCCTGATGGTAAAACCGTGGTGTTTGACTTACTTGGCGATATTTACACTATGCCAATGAGTGGTGGTACAGCCACAAAGCTCACCTCTGATATTGCATGGCAAATGCAACCTCGTTTTAGTCCTAACGGCAAAAGTATTGCGTTTACCTCCGACCAAGGTGGCGGCGATAACATTTGGATAATGGACTTAAATGGCGAAAATCAACACGCTGTTACCGATGAAACCTTTAGATTACTAAATAGTCCTGCATGGAGTCCTGATGGCGACTACTTAGTTGCGCGTAAACACTTTACAGCTAGCCGCTCATTGGGAGCAGGTGAAGTGTGGTTGTATCATAAAGCGGGTGGCAAGGGCGTGCAGCTTACAAAACGCGAGAACGATCAAAAAGATTTAGGTGAGCCAATGTTTTCACCTGATGGTCGTTATGTATACTTTTCGCATGATGCAACACCCGGTAAAACCTTTCATTATTCAAAAGATTCTGTAGCGGGCATTTATAAAATTAAGCGCTACGACCGTGAAACGGGTGAAATTGAAACCATAATCGATACGATGGGCGGTGCTATTAGGCCTACACCGTCACCTGATGGTAAAAAGCTTGCTTATATAAAGCGTGATGACTTTCAAACTAGTCTTTATTTATATGACTTAACCAGCGGTGAGCACACTAAGCTTTACGATAAGCTTGAGCGAGATATGCAAGAAACATGGGCTATTCATGGTGTATACCCAACCATTGCATGGACACCAGATAACGAAGAACTGGTGTTTTGGGCTGGTGGTACAATTCACAAGCTAGATGTTGCAGACAAATCTGTTAAAACCATTCCTTTTAAAGTGCAAACAAGTAAAAAAATTCAAAAAGCGGTGCGCTTTACACAAAACTTAGATACTGATGAGTTTGATGTAAAAATGCTACGTAATGTACAAGTAAGCCCAGATGGCGAAACGGCAATTTTTGAAGCGCTTGGGCATATTTATAAACGTGATTTAGAGTCAGGTAAAATTAAGCGTTTAACAAAGCAAACTGATCATTACGAATTATTTCCACAGTACTCTCGCGATGGTAAAAAAATAGTTTACACCACATGGGATGATAACAAACAAGGGTCTGTAAGGGTTGTGTCTGCGCGCAGTGGCCGTGGCGATACCATTACAACGCAGCCAGGCAAGTATGTAGAGCCAACTTTTAGCCCAGATGGAAAGACGGTTGTTTATCGAAAAGCCACTGGCGGCAGTATTTTAAACCCTAAGTGGTCACTTAATCCGGGGGTTTATAGCGTAAGCGCAAAAGGCGGTAAAAGTGAGCTTATTTCAAAAAGTGGTTATCAACCACAATTTGGAGATGCAAACGATCGCGTTTTTATAATGAGTCCTTGGCCAAAACCAACGCTTAGCGTAGTTGAGCTTGAAAGTAAAAAAGTTCGTAAACTGTACGAGTCAGAACATGCGACAGAATTTAGAGTATCACCAGATGGGCAATACCTCGCTTTTGCTGAGCGATTTAAAGTATTTGTAACGCCGTTTGTTCAAAGTGGTAAAACAATTAATATTGGGCCTAAAGATAGTCAATTTCCAATAGAGCAGTTATCGGTACGTGCTGGTGAAAACATTAGTTGGAGTGCTAAGAGCAACAAACTTTATTGGACATTAGGGCCTGAGCTTTATCATGCAAGCCTTGAGGGGATGTTTGCCATTAACAAAGCCGAAGATGCCGACTTTAAAGTGAAAAGTGGCGATAATATCGGTTTCAGTAAAAAAATGGCAGAGCCTAAAGGCATGATTGCGCTCACTGGTGCAAAAATTATAACTATGGACGGCGAAAAGGTTATTGAAAATGGTGTTATTATCACTGATGGCAAGCATATTAAAGCAATTGGTACAGCAAGCGATATAAGCATCCCTAAAGGTGCTGAGGTTATTGATGTAACAGGTAAAACTATTATGCCTGGTATTGTTGATGCTCATGCACATGGCTCGCAAGCAAGTGACGAAATTATACCTGAGCAAAACTGGAAAAACTTTGCAGGTTTAGCGCTGGGTGTAACTACAATTCACGATCCATCAAACGATACCTCAGAAATATTTACCGCAAGCGAAATGCAAAAGGCAGGCATGATTGTTGGCCCGCGTATTTTCTCAACGGGTACTATTTTATATGGCGCAAATATGCCAGGTTATACGTCGCATATTGACTCGTTAGACGATGCTAAATTTCATTTAGAGCGCCTTAAAAAAGTAGGGGCGTTTAGTGTTAAATCGTATAACCAGCCACGCCGAGAGCAGCGCCAACAAGTTATTGAAGCAGGCCGTGAACTTGAAATGATGGTTGTCCCTGAAGGTGGCTCATTATTACAACATAATTTGAGTATGATTGTAGATGGACACACAGGTATTGAGCACTCAATCCCTGTAGAGCACATCTACGACGATATAAAGCAGTTATGGTCGCAAAGTGATGTTGGTTATACGCCAACACTTGTAGTGGCTTATGGTGGCATTTGGGGTGAAAATTACTGGTATGATAAAACTGATGTGTGGAATCATCCACGTTTAAGTAAATTTGTTCCAAAAAATCAATTATTACCACGCTCTATGCGCCGCATTAAAGCGCCCGATCATCACTATAATCACTTTAATAACGCACGCGTTGCTGCCGAGCTGCAAGACCTAGGTGTATTAGTTAACTTAGGTGCTCACGGTCAGCGTGAAGGCTTAGGTGCACACTGGGAGATGTGGATGTTTGCACAAGGCGGAATGACACCGCTTGAGGCAATACGTGCATCAACACTCGATCCGGCTAAGTATTTAGGACTTGATAAAAACGTAGGCTCGCTTGAAGTGGGCAAACTGGCTGATTTAATGGTTATAGATGGCGATCCGCTTAAAAATATTCGAGATTCGGATAAAGTAGATTACACCATGATCAATGGTCGACTATTCAATGCAGAGACAATGAATGAAGTGGGTAAAAAAGAACGCGAACCACTTTATTTTGAAGAACTGTAATTTATTTTAAACTTTTTAAAGCGGCTACATAGCCGCTTTTTTTAGCTTTGTGTTATGTGTTTTAGCAAAGTAATACTTGGCATAACGAGAGATTGGTTATGCATTACACGTGCTTGGCATATTAATCCCTCTTTGAGAGTAAGTAAGATATGTGCAATTTCTAGCGCTTTAACTTTATTATTTTTGAGTTCGGGTGTAGCAAGTAATGCAGTTAAAATGATGTCTAATATGGTTTGTTTATGTTGCATACATTGCTTTGCTATAGGGTGTTGAGCATTAGGATACTCTGCTGCAGCATTTATAAAAAAACAGCCATTGAAATGCCCAAGCTTTGGTACTTGGTTGGCAAACCATAGTTTTAACCCAGCAAATAACGAAATAGCGACTTCAATAGCTAGTGGTTTATTGCAGATCTCTTCAAACCAGCTATTAAACTGTGTATCTCTTTTGGTTAAGCACGCGCAAATTAACTCATCCTTACTGGCAAAATGATTATAAAGTGTTTTTTTTGCCACGTTAGATTCTGCTAAAATTTCATTAATGCCAACAGCATGTAAGCCTTTGGTGTAAAACAAAGTAAGTGCCGTATTTACAATATGTTCTTGTTTAGTCATTTAGTCTCCTCAAAAACAAAGGTTGACACAAGTAGACTGACTTGTCTACTCTGTGCATGTAGACAAGTCGGTCTACTTTTGATGTAAGAGATTAAAATGAATTTAAGTGATATCAAATTAGCCTGTGTTGCCGGTGTTTTTTCAGCGCTTGTGCTTGGATTTCTAGCGTGGTTGAACAACATGGGTGATTATGGGATATGGTTAATGGCACCCTTTGGTGCAACAGCAGTACTTGTATTTGGTATTCCAAATAGCCCATTAGCACAGCCAAAAAATGTGATTTTTGGTCATCTTTTAACTGCATTTGTGGGTATCGTTTTTGTAACTTATGTTGGCGATGGCAGTGCATCAATTGCATTGGCTGTTGGTATTGCAATTACACTAATGATGCTCACTAAAACAGTACATCCGGCGGCAGGTGCTAATCCTATTCTGATTATTGCATCAGGGCAGAGTTGGGACTTTTTGATTATGCCTGTATTAGCCGGGACTATGTTTATTGTTATTTGTGGCTTTGCTGCAAAATGGTTACTGGCTTTCTCGGTAAATAGTAGGCATAAAAAAACCGCTTAACGCGGTTTCTTTTAAAAATCATAAATGTTGATTAAACAACACCGCGCGGTAAGCGACAATCATGATCTTTACGAGCTAAAATTACAATCCAAAGCTCTTCCGCTGTGTAGCCTTCTTCATTTTCGGTAACAACAGTGAATGGCGCTTTTTTCTGTGCTTTAACAGGAGCAGCTGCTTTTGGTTTTTTCGTTTTAGTTGTTTTACCAGAGTTTAATTTTTTAGTAAGCTCTGCTACGTCAGCTAGGCGTAAATTTTTACCGCCATCAATGCTGTACCAACCAGGTTTGGTTGTGATTTCAGGTTTTTTACCATTGGCAGTTTCGTACGCTGCTTCAAAGGCAGATAACACTTCTGTTTTGTCTAGTTTGCTCATCAGAGACCCTATACGTTGTGAACACAGATAAAGAAGAGGTATTTATACCTATTTTAAAACAGTTTTTCAATTTTTTGCGATTTTCCTTCCATTTTAGGCCTATAAACGCCAAAATTTGCACAAAATTCAGTGCTAAGTAAGGTAAGTTGTATGCAACGTAGAGAATTTAACCAACTCCTAAATGACATTTTGAAACCTCATTTAATAAAAGATTTTTGCCCAAATGGCTTACAGGTCGAAGGTAAAAACGAAATTAAAAAAATTGTGACGGGTGTAACCGCAAGTCAAGCCTTAATAGAAGCTGCCATTGAGCAACAAGCAGATGCTATTTTGGTTCATCATGGTTTTTTTTGGAAAGGGGAGTCTCAACCAATAACGGGTATGAAAAAGCGTCGTATAGGCGCGCTACTAGCAAACGATATTAATTTATTCGGCTATCACTTACCACTCGATATTCACCCAGCAGTTGGCAATAACGCACAACTTGCAAAGTTATTAGATATTGAAATTGAAACAGGGCTAGAGCCAACTCCAAATAGCGTAGCAATGAAAGGGCGTTTAAAAACACCATTAAGTGGTGAAGATTTTGCAGATAAAATTGCAAAAGTGCTTAATCGAACCCCGCTCACAAGCTTAGTACGTTCAGCTAAAATAGAAACCATTGCACTGTGTACTGGTGGCGGGCAAGGATATATTGATTTAGCAGCAGATCAAGGCATTGATGCTTATTTAACGGGTGAAGCATCGGAGCAGACAATTCATAGTTCTCGTGAGCAAAACATTGATTTTTTTGCAGCTGGGCATCATGCAACAGAGCGCTATGGTGTAAAAGCACTAGGTGAGTTACTTGCTCAAGAGCATGGTTTTGATGTGACATTTATAGACATAGATAACCCAGTTTAATTAGGCTATCTATTAGCTAACCTGAACTTTGGTTGAAATAGATTTTATTGTCCAGAGTTCAGGTTAGGATTATATAAGTTACAGCGCCTCTGGATCTATCCAGCGGCGCAAACTTATCCATATATTTCCTACTACTTCGTGACTGTATTGCGTAACCACAAGTAAGGCATGAGCATTGGGAATAAACTGTTTGCTCCATGGAAGTGCAGCAAAATTATGATAATCAGTGGCTGCGGTAACTACTTCAATACCTTGAGCATTAAATAAGTCTTTTGCGCGTGGCATGTGCAGTACAGATGTTACTAGTGCAACTTTAAAGTCGACTAATTTTGATGCCAGTAATTTAGCTTCTTCACCTGTGTCCATTGCTTTTGGATTTTGGAAAATACGGCTCTTATTAACGCCTAAACTAATTGCCGTTTGATACATAAGCCCGCTATTAGTGGTATTTTTATAACCCCCGCCTGAAACTATAAGCTCTGCATTAGGGTAGTGTTTCGCCAGTTTTACACCTTCTACTAAGCGCGTTAGCGCACAATTACCTAATTGATTATTTGAACTTAAAGCCGAATTTGGGTTTATATCGCAACCTAGTACAACTATTTTGTCTATTTTTGGATGCTTTAGAGTATTAAACGCAAGCGACGCTGGTTCATTATTTTGGATAATTAAATTGGCGATAAAGGGTGTGCTCAATGCAAGTAATACAATTAAGCTTAAAGTAGACAAGAAGAGGGCTGATTTGCGGCCTTTAAATGCCAGTAGGAGCATCAGGCACGCAAATAAACCAAATAGAGGCAGTGGCATAAGTAAACCACCAATCATTTTTTTAATAACAAGCATAAGAGTTAAACGCTGTAGAGTTAATTACAGCGATATTACTTATTATATTGATGATTATCGACCGTTATTTAGCTTACAGGTATTTAAAAAGTGACGATAAACAGGGTTATCTTTCATGTCTTTTTTCATCGCTAAATACATAGGGCGAGTAAGACCAAGAGCGCCCAAAGGAATTGATTTAATTAAGCCTTGGCTTTCATAAGGTGTAACTAGCCAATCAGGTAAAGCGGCAACGCCCATTCCAGCACTCACTAATTGAAAAATAAGGAGTCCTTGGTCAACCGTTTTTAATGTACCGTCAAAACGAGCATTTTGAATGAAATGCTTAAATATATCTTGGCGTTCACGCGGAATAGGGTATGAAATAATAGTTTCGTTTTTTAAATCAAGCGCTGTTACATACGCTTTTTTAGCAAGTTCATGATCCGGCGCCACAATAAGCTTCAATTTAAAATCAAATAAGTGCGCGTATTCTAATGTGTCGGGTTCGCGTATGTCAGACGTTAAAACTAAATCGAGCTCATCGCTTAGTAAGTCAGGAATAGCGTCGTAACTAAAGCCACGTTCATAATCAATTTTTATATCAGGCCAAAAGTTATTAAATTCTTTAATAGTAGGTAATAACCAATGAAAACATGCATGGCATTCCACGCTTAAACGCAGTTGAGAAATAGGCTGGTTTAAGCTTTCTTTTAAACGACATTTAGTCGCTTCCATTTTTGGCAATATTTCGTGAGCTAATTCAAGTAATAGCATTCCTTGAGGGGTAAAGCGGACTGGTTGAGTTTTACGCTCAAATAATTGGCAATCCAATTTATTCTCTAAATCTTTGATTTGATGAGATAAAGCAGATTGTGTCAAAAATAACTCTCGTGCTGTATTAACCAAAGATCCTGTTTCTTTTAGGGTTGCTATGGTTTTTAAATGTTTAATACCAATCATCTTTAAAAATTCTCATGAAAAAAGTGAGTTCAGCTCAGATTAATTACATACTACGCCTATATAAAAAACGTTTCAACGTCTAGATGGCTAAAATTATGCGTTTTATTGCAATTTATCGCTATGAATCGTGAAAATATTAGAGTTAGTAATAATAAAAGTCATTTGAAAACTGGTTTGATGAGTTTTAGATGAGTTTGCTTCATGTTGTATTTTAAATATAACGATTGCTGTGCGTTTTAGCTCAGCGTGAGTTTTAACCATGTTGATAACGGTATGAGGTGAGATTTGTTGAATGCATAATTTAGATTGTGGTTTAAAAGCTAGAGTCGTTTTGCCTTATAGCTTAAGTTTAGCTCAATGGGTGAGTATATGCGTAGTACCAAAGCCAGCGACCTACTCGCTGGCTCTTTTTATAAGGGTTTATTAATTAGTAATATGGCTTCTTTGGCAGTAACAGGTTTTGATTTTAAAAAGCCTTGGCCATAGTCGCACGCGGTGGATTGCAAAATAGTTAATTGCTCAACTGTTTCTATTCCTTCAGCTACAACTTCAAGTTTTAATGATTGCGCAAGTGATAAAATGGCTTCAACAAGTGGGTTAGTAGAATCCTGTAGATGGTCAATAAAGCTTTTATCTATTTTTAAAATATGAATAGGCAGTTGGTGCAAGTAGCCTAGTGCTGAATAACCTGTTCCAAAATCATCAAGACATAATTTTACTTTTAAAGGTGAGAGACCTTCAATTATTTGAGTGGCGAGTTCTAGATTTTCTATTAAGCCAGATTCGGTAATTTCTAAGCATAAAGAACCTAGAGGTAATTGATACTTATTATAAATGGAATGTATTTGCGCTACAAAATCGAGGCTTGCAAAGTGTCGTGACGATACATTAACGGTGACTTTTAAAAAGCGATGGCCTTGTTGGTGCCAATTTGAAATATGCTGGGCCGCCAAATCAAGTAAATGTAAATCAAGATTTATAATTTGCCCTGTAGTTTCAGCTATCGGTATAAAGTCATTAGGGGGTACAAACCCTTTTGTAGGGTGGTGCCAACGAACAAGTGCTTCAAAGCCGATAACTCCACTGGTATTAATTGTGAAAATTGGCTGAAAATAGAGTTCAAACTCGTTGTGTTCAATACCGTGTTGTAAGTCGTTTTCTATATCGGCATGGGTTTTAAGTTTTTTACGCATCGTGTTATTAAAAAACTTTACCTGACCACGTCCGGTTGACTTAGCTTCATACATAGCAGCATCAGCTTGTTGCAGTAATATATAAGCTTTGTCGTTTACGTTATCTGTATAGGCAATCCCAATACTCGTTGATGCTTGGAGTAGGTGGTTATCTATATTTAAAGGTTTTGATAACGCGTTTTTAATGCGGTTTAAAGCTTCATTAACTTGGTTTTTATGCGTGATGTTTTCCATAAAAATTGCAAATTCATCGCCGCCTAAACGTGCAAATGTATCCGTGCTTCGTACTGTACCTTTAATCAAGTCGCATATTTTTATAAGGAAGTGGTCCCCAACTTCATGCCCGAGCGAATCATTAATACTTTTAAAACGGTCAAAGTCTAGATACAACAGGGCATGGCTAGTACTCTTTTTAGCACGCGTTAAACGTAAAATAGCATGTTTTATACGTTCAATGAGTAGTGAGCGGTTAGCAAGGCCTGTAAGCTCGTCATGTAATGCTTTGTGCTCAAGTTCTTGGCGGGCTAATTGCCTATCAATTGCCATACTGATTTGGCGACTTACATACGTTAGAAGAGCGCTATCGTGTTCGTTGTAATGCAGTGTTTTATCGTAGCTTTGTACAACGATAACCCCGCTTATACGATCACTTGTTTGAAATGGAACACCTAACCAAGACTCAGATTGCCGACCTACCATTTTAAAATCACCGTTATTAATGTGACTTTGAAAGGCATCTTTGTTAAGTAATAGGGTTTGCTCTGTTTTTAGAAGGTAATATGAAGCGGTATCTTTAAGTTGTTCTTTAGATATTTTTTGATGAGTTTTAGTGTTTATGCCTTCTTCGACTATGTAAACGAGGTCAAGTATATCTACTTTTTTGTCGTATAGAGCGATAAAAAAGTTATCGGCTCGAAGTAAGTTATTTATGATTGAATGCAAGGCTTTAAAAAATGTATCTAGGTCATTCGCTTTGTAAGTTAGGTTAGCGATTTGTAATAAGCTGTTTTCTAATTTTTGTGCATTGTTGAGTTGCTCAACTGTTTTTTGTAAGTTGTTTACTGTATTAACTTGGTTAATTTTGGCACTGAGTAAGTGAGCAACTGTTGTAAGAATTTCAAGGTGTGCATTGGTAAAATAACCCTTGATAGGGTGCTCACAATCAATAACACCTAAAACTTGTTCTTTATATATGAGGGGGACACATAGTTCTGATTGAGCAGGGCGTTCATCAGCGATATAACGGCTGTCTTTCGTTACATCGTTAATAATTACCGCTTTTCCGGTCGTTGCAACAGCGCCCGTTATACCTTCACTAAAACGTATTATTTTACGTTCCGCTTGATATTTGTCCCGCGCGTGTGCAATACCCATTGATGCAACTTGGTTTAATGTATTTGCATTATTGTCAGCTAGATATATGACACAATCAACAAACCCTAAGCGATTTACAACATGTGTTGTAACATACTTAAATAATTCTTCTAATGTATCGAGTTGCAATAGACTAGATGAAAATTGATTAATGATACTTAGTTGATCAGTTTTTATCTCAAGTGCTCTAGTAGCATCAGTTTTATAAGACATAGGCAATTTATATTATTCTTGTTATTTTTAAATTCGCAGTTAAGTTAACCTAATCTTGGATTTTTGTACAAATTAAAGCGATGAGTGGTTTCAATACACTGTAAAGTTTTAAGATAGCGAGTTTTAATTAATCATAAATCATTACAATAAGCTAATAACATTGAATTTGCTCATTGTGCTTTTAAATAGTACCTCAGTAATTTTATCCATGTAAAAACTTTATTTTTAATAAAATCTTTACTCGAAAACATCATATGCCTATGATCGGATAAATTCAGCCGTGGAACAAAGTAATGACAAGTAATAATACAAACTCTGTAACAACCCTTACTATCACTCGCCCTGATGACTGGCATGTACATTTACGTGATGGTGACCAGTTAAAAGACACTGTACGCGATATTAGCAGATACATGGGCCGCGCTATTGTTATGCCAAACCTTGTTCCGCCAGCAACGTGCACAGATACGGCATTGTCGTACAGAGAACGCATTATGTCTGCAAATCCACAAGGCAACTTTGAGCCATTAATGGTTTTGTATCTCACGGATAAAACTACACCAGATGAAATAATAAAAGCTAAAGCGACAGGTAAAATAGTAGCAGCTAAGCTTTACCCTGCTGGCGCTACCACTAATTCTGACTCGGGTGTTACATCAGTAAAAAATATTTATCCAGCTTTAAAAGCAATGCAAGAAGTAGGCATGTTGCTGTTAGTGCATGGGGAAGTGACAGATTCGTCGATTGATATTTTTGACCGTGAAAAAGTATTTCTGGATACAATTTTAGGAGATGTAGTAAATGACTTTCCTGAGCTTAAAATTGTACTCGAGCATATTACGACTAAAGATGCAGTAGAGTTTGTAGTTAATGCACCTAGCAATGTAGCGGCAACAATTACAGCGCATCACTTGCTTTATAACCGCAATCATATGTTAGCGGGTGGAATTCGCCCACATTATTACTGTTTGCCAATTCTCAAGCGTAACATTCACCAGCAAGCATTAATGGCTGCAGCAATAAGTGGAAATAAAAAATTCTTCTTAGGAACTGACTCTGCACCACATTATAAAGATAAAAAAGAAGCTGCTTGTGGGTGTGCTGGTGCATACACGGCTCATGCTGCTATTGAATTATATGCTGAAGCATTTGAGGATGCAGGAGCTTTGGACATGCTTGAAGGGTTTGCAAGCCACTTTGGCCCTGATTTTTACGAATTGCCGCGTAATACAGATACAATTACATTACAAAGAAAGCCGTGGAAAGTACCTGCAAGTTATACATTGGGCGACTCTGAAGTTGTGCCTATAAAGGCTGAAAATACAATGGATTGGTCTGTAGAATAACCAATAATATATTTAAATCTAAAGCCGCTTAATTTTTAATGCGGCTTTTTTGTTTGTGCTTTTGATATTATTGAAGCGTAATTCGACGATAGGGTGGTTGTAGGTGGCTTTTGATCTCGCTTACAGCAATAAATATTACAATAATACTTATAGTTTTTTGCTTGTAAATTAGTCAGTTAAAGGCGATTTAAAAAAAATTTATATTTTTAAGAAATAATTCCTAATTAATAGAGCGAAAAAAAATATAATGTGTTAATCTTACCTTGCTTTGAGTTTTTATGTATTGAATTTACGGATATTGTGCTGCGTTTAAGGTTACCGGTTAGGTTATTACTTGTTCCTGTACTGTACCTCCATATTTTTGAGCATTGACTCAGGGAGGATATTGCCATAATAATATGGCTGAATTTTAATTATTGACTTACAGGAAAATTTAGTATGTCGGTTACTGGTAAAGTAAAGTTTTTCAACGAAGCTAAAGGCTTTGGTTTCATTGAACAAGAAAATGGTCCTGACGTGTTTGTACATTTCAGCGCAATCACTGGTTCTGGTTTTCGCACTCTTAGCGAAGGTCAAGCAGTGACATTCAGCATCAAACAAGGTCAAAAAGGCCCTGAAGCTGAGAACGTAGAAGCAGCATAATTTATTATGTGAACTCTAGTTCATCTTGGTGAAGCAGGTTTCTGTTTCACCATAATTCCCCTTCCTTAAATCTATTTATTTCATACCTCAAATTCTCCTTTTTTTAAACTTAAAAAACTACTCAAACATTCTATCTTTGCAAAGCTAAACAACTAATAATCTAACGAACAAAACAATCTTCTAATACTTTTAAAAACCATTCATAAGAATTTATTCAATGGGCCCGATACCAGCTTAAATAAAATTGATGCTCAATATCAATCCATGCAAATTCTGTTTCAAGCTTACTCTGTGTGACGAAGGCTACTCATTGAGAAGGGCTTCTAGGTGCTTCTATTACTTTATTATGTGAATGTAAAGCTTCATTTATAGTGTATTACTAATAAAGTAGGGTAACTCTTCATGATTAACTTAGTTACTGAATTAACCTTAACGTTAAAATGGTATTAAAGAATACTTTAAAGCGGTAAATACAACCTGTTTAATTATCAAAAGTTTTTATGCTACTAAAAGAAATGCATTGTTGAGTTTATTATTACTATTTATGGAAAAACACGTTTTAAAATAGCTTTAAAAGTTATGTATATAAAGCGTGAGTATCCGATATTAAATATTATCCAGTGTTGTTTTTTTGTGCGACAAATGGTTTGTTTTTTCAGATGAAGTGTAACTGAGGCGATAAAACACGATAAAATCGTGTAAAAAATAACTTTTGTTATATCAATTTATATTTTTTTTAGTTTTTTTTCAGTGCGAATTCAGCTTTAGCTAAATGTTGCAATAATGTTGTTTTATGTCAGTGCAATGCGAATAAATACACCCCTTAAAAGGCTTTAATAGAAATATTAAGAAAAAGCTTCGTTGCAATAATGTTAACTGTTGTGGGCTGGTACTTTCGTTTAAGCATTAACTTAGCTATTTATTTACTGAGATTAGTAAACATCAAGTTGACAGCGCTAATTGCATTTAGCATTATTGGAAGGTTGATATCTATTAAAAGATATCAGGGTTGTTCTCCTCGGAGGATAATTAAATTATAAAAGTAACATTACTTAATTGGTTGGGAACTATGTCTGTTAAAATCAGAAAGAGTCTTGTAGCAACTGCGTTGGTTGGCGCATTTGCATTTGCAAGCAGCAATGTGATTGCAGATCCTTTGAATGACGTGCAAAAAGCAGGTCAACAAATTCAAAAGGCTGCGGTTAAGTCTCAAACTAAAATTGACAATGTATATGGTCAAACTCAGGAGCTAATCGCTGAGTACCGTAGCGTTGTTGATGAGACTGAACTTATGAAAGTGTATAACGATCACGTGTCGCGCTTGGTTGATAGCCAAAACGCTTCAATTGAATCGTTTGATCGTCAAATCGCGACTATTGATAACACTAAACAAAACGTTGTGCCTTTGATGTATCGCATGATCGATACGCTTGAGCAATTCATCAAAGCGGACGTTCCATTTAATCTTGAAACGCGTTTAGGACGTGTTGAAAGACTACGTGAGATCATGGTTTCTGCGTCTGTAACGACGTCTGAAAAATTCCGTCAAGTACTTGAAGCTTACACTATTGAAACAGCATACAGCTCTCTTGTATCTGCTTCACAAGGTACTCTAGAAGTTGATGGTAAAAGCATTAACGTTGATATCGGTCAGTTAGGTCGTATCACTTACGTTGCTCAGTCTTTTGACTTGAAACATGCTTGGGTGTGGGATAACAACACTAAACAGTGGAAAGAATTAGGCGAAGAATACCTAAAACCTGTTAAAGAAGTTATTCGTATGGCGCGTAAGCAAGCGACATTAGAACTTGTTAAACTACCTATCTTTGGCGCGGAGTAATCAATAATGAAGAAACTATTTAAAGGTTTTGCTGTTGCAGCAGTACTAACTGTTTCTGCAGGTACCGCGCTTAATGCACATGCAAATACTGGAGCTCTAGATAAAATTCTTGAGCAAGTAAAGCAAGAGCGTATCTCTGAAGGTAAAATCAATAAGCAACGTGAGCAAGAGTTCTTATCAGAACGTGCTGACAAGCAAGCATTACTTAACAAAGCTAAAAGCCAACTTGCTTCTGAGAAGTCTCGTGGTGAAAGCTTAGCTAAGCAATATGCACAAAACGAAAATACGCTAGCTGAAAAAGAAGCAGCTCTTCAAAGTGCCCAAGGTACTTTAGGTGAGATGTTTGGTGTTGTACGTCGTGCAGCTCAAGATGCTATCGGTTCTATCGAAGCGTCACTAGTTAGTGCTGAAAAACCAGGTCGTGCTGAAATCTTACGTTCGTTAGCAGCTGCTAAAGAACTTCCTACAGTTCGCGAACTTGAAGAACTTTGGATTTCACTTCAAACTGAAATGACAGAATCAGCTAAAGTTTCAACTTTTGAAACTGAAGTTGCTGGTCTTGACGGTAACCCGTCAATGAAAAAAGTAACACGTATCGGTAACTTTAACTTAGTTACAGACGATGGTTACTTAATTTATTCACCTGAGACTAAGTCTATCCAGCCTCTAGGTAAGCAACCAGACGGTTATATCTTAGACGGTATCACGGCTCTAGAAAATACATCACCAGATAACTACGCTGGTGTTTACATAGATCCGACTCGTGGTGCTATCTTACGTATCAACACTCAAAAAGCGACCCTTATGGAATACTTCCATCAAGGTGGCGTAGTTGGTTATATCATCACGGCTTTACTTGGCCTAGGTATGCTAATTACTCTAATCCGCTTTGTTGACCTTACACTTACTACTAGTAAGATTAAGAGCCAGCTTAAAAATGTTGCTACACCGAATACAAATAACCCACTGGGTCGTATTCTTAAAGTGTACCATGACAACAAGAACCAAGATGTTGAAAACCTTGAGCTTAAACTTGATGAAGCGATTCTACGTGAAACGCCACGCATTGAAGCTGGTATCAATATAATTAAGATTCTTGCTGCAATCGCACCGTTACTAGGTCTACTAGGTACAGTAATCGGTATGATCTTAACGTTCCAAACAATCACATTGTTCGGTACGGGTGATCCGAAGATCATGGCAGGTAACATCTCTCTAGCACTTGTAACTACAGCGCTAGGTCTAATTGCTGCATTACCACTAATTCTACTTCATGCTCTTGTAGCTGGTCGTAGTAAGTCGGTATTACACATCCTTGATGAGCAAAGCGCGGGTATCGTTGCTACTCACGCGGAGAAGGAGAAAGCCTAATGCTAGTCCTGATGGAGATATGGGAATCTATCAGGGATTTTGTTGGCACAGGCGGCCAGGTTTTATACGTGGTCGCGATAGCACTCTTTCTTATGTGGGTTTTAATGATTGAGCGCTATTGGTTCCTACTTGCAGAATTTCCTCGCACAGCGAAAGAAATTGTAGCAAAGTGGGATGCCCGCCAAGACACTACGTCTTGGTACGCACACAGAATCCGTGAAGCATGGATTTCTGAAGCGTCTGAAAAATTAGATCAGCGTATGTTGTTGATTAAGACATTAGTAGCTGTTTGTCCTTTAATAGGCTTACTTGGTACTGTTACTGGTATGATCTCGGTTTTTGAAACCATGGCCAACCAGGGTACGGGTAACGCACGTTTAATGGCATCAGGTATTTCAATGGCAACAATCCCAACAATGGCTGGAATGGTTGCGGCATTATCTGGAGTATTTTTTAGCTCACGTCTTGAGACAAAAGCTAAAATGGTGAAAGCCAAACTTATTGATAGTATGCCTCATCACTAGAGAGAGAATTAAATATGGCACGTAAACAACGTTTTCGTGAAGAAGAAGAAGCAGCGGTTGATATGACGCCAATGCTTGACATCGTATTTATCATGCTTATTTTCTTTATCGTAACTACATCGTTCGTTAAAGAGGCTGGTATCGAGGTCAATAAACCTAAAGCGGCTCAAGCTACTAAGCAAAAAAATGCTAACATTTTTATTGCTATTCGTAGTAACGGCGAGATCTGGATTGATAAACAGCAGGTTGATGTTGAACGTATTTCAGCAAAAATCGAAAGTTTATTAGCAGAACAACCTACTGAAGTTGTAATTTTGCAAGCTGACAAAGAAGCAAAACACGGCGTAGTGGTTAAAGTTATGGACCAGATTAAAGCGACGGGTGATAACCTGAGAATTTCAATAGCTGGAGATCAGTAATGATTCGTTTTCTGTTTTCACTGATTGCAGGTGGGGCAGTTACTTTCGGCTTGTTCTACTTCATGGCATTCCTCATCTCTGGTGGGGCTGACCGTAATACGGAACAAAAAGAGCAGATCATAGTCGAAATAATGACGAATCCGCCTGAATCTAAGGTGCAGGAGAGGAAGCGTGTACCGCCTCCTCCTCCGCCACCGCCAAAGCAGCCGCCTAAACCGCAGCCGCCACAGCCGGAAAATAATAATCCAAATCCTGGTGCTATGTCATTTAATATGGGAAGCATTGATGTTGGTAGTTCGGCAGGTGGACTAAGTGGTCCTGGTGCATTTGGACGAGATGGTGATGCGACACCTATCGTTCGTATAGAACCAAAATATCCAACGCAAGCAGCACGTGATGGTAAAGAAGGTTGGGTTCAACTTTCATTCACAATTGATGAGCTAGGTGGAGTAACTGACGTTGAAGTAATTGACGCAGATCCGAAACGTATCTTTGACCGTGAAGCTAAACGTGCACTGCGTAAGTGGAAGTACCGTCCTAAGATCATTGACGGAAAACCACAGAAACAACCAGGTTTACAAGTTCAATTAGACTTTAAACTTAACCAAGGCAACTAAGGAGGCGAGTAATGAGAAATTTTTCTAAAGTAACTGCTCTTGCAATTCTTATGTCTGTGTCGGGTGCTACTTTAAGTGCATCTGTTTTAGCAGCGCCGGATTACGCAAAGATTGAAGAGCGTAAAAAAGCAAAAACTAAAATCATGGGCGAGCGTACTGGTAAAAAAGTAATTAAAGCATTTGATTTGTACAACGAAGAAAAAGTTGATGAAGCAATTGTTTTGCTTAGAGAAATCGAGCCTTCGAATGACTTTGATAAAGCGACCGTAAATCGTTACTTAGGTAGCATGTACGCTCAAAAAGAAAAGTATGACGAAGCGATCAAGTACTCAAAGCAAGCCGTTGCACCTGATGTTTTAAACTTTGCTGATCAAGAACAAACTCTTAAGTTGTTAGGTGACTTATACGCTGGTACAGAAAAGTTCCAAGAAGCTAAAAAAGCATATGTAGCTTGGATGGACTTTACCGGTGAAGAGGACCCTACGGTTTATACACGTATTGCTCAAGCTAACTATCAGTTAGAGCAATACCGTGATGTTTTTGAACCAGCAGATAAGGCAATAAAACTTCAAAAAGAGCCTAACAAAGGCCCTTACCAATTAAAACTTGGCGCATACTTTGAGCTTAAAGATTATGCAAACATGGTTAAAATTGGCGAAGAAATTGTTCGTGTATGGCCTGATGATAAAAAAGCTTGGGTTAGCTTAGGTAAGTATTACCTACAAACTGAAGATTATTCTAAAGGTTTAGCAACTATGGAAGTTGCATACAAGAATGGTTACTTTGAAAATGAAGTTGAGTATAAAGTCTTATCTAACTTTTACTCTCTAAATGAGATCCCTTATAAAGCAGCTGTAACGCTAGAAAAGGCCATTAAGAGTGAAAAAGTAGAACGTACAAAGCAGAATGTTAGTGCGATTGCGAGTAATTACCATCGTTCTAAAGATTTAGAAAAAGCTGCTAAGTACTACGAAGATGCTGCTAAATTTGATGACGACGCTGAGCTTTACCGCAAAGCAGGTTCATTACTTTTACAATCTGAAAAATTCAGTGCTGCTATTGTTCGCTTGAATAAAGCATTAGAGCTTGGCTCTGACAAAAAAGGCACAATTTATTCAGATTTAGCTGAAGCGTATTACTACCAAGGTAAGTATAAGCAAGCATATGCTGCAATTACTAAAGCTATGGATGACCCTCGCACACGTAAGTTTGCAAAAGGTTGGTCTACATATATTAAAGATAAAGCCGCTCGCAACGGTGTTAAAATTTAATTTTAATTAGCTTAAGCAACTTATAAAAAGCCCCTCTGGGGCTTTTTTTATTGGAACTACTATGTATAAAAAGCTCTTTTTATCATCACTACTGTGCCTATTTTTAGCTGCATGTTCAAAGCAGCCTCAATCTTATGAGTCGTTTGAGGACGCACAAGTCGCTTTAAAAGCTTTAAACATGGCGCTTGTACAAACAGGTGCTACTAAAGGCAATAACATTGAAAAAGATCAATTGGTTTTCTCTGATGCTTACTTAACAAAACGCCATACTATTTATCAGAGCCTAATGGGTATGGAGCTTAATCTAAATCAAATTGCGCAAGTAAACTATTTGGTAATTGCAGAGCGTTTCCCTGAACGCTACTTTAATTGGCCGGCCCAAGTAAATGTTTTAGAAAACATGCTCGCTTTTGAAGGCTCAAAAAACACACCGGATAATGTTATTACTTGGCTCAAGTTAACCCAAGATACCCTAGACAGTGCTCAGCAAAGCAATTTAAAGCTGAACAAGGTTGAACTTACATTGTTACAAAGCTATGTATTAAGTGCGATAGCAAGTAACGATGTTCAACCAGCGATTAAAAGCCATATAAGAGCTTTTAGCGATTATTTAGCTAGTTATAAGCCAAGAGGAAGTGTGGGTCTAAGAGGTCTGCCAAATGGTACTCAGTGGTATCAGAGCAAACTTAATTACTTTAGTGGCGAAGTACATTCACCGTTAGAATGGGTTACTCTTTTAAACGAAAAAATAAAAGTATTAGATCGTGTTGCATTCGACAGTGAGCTGCCAACTTCTCACCAAAAATCGTTTTTAGTTCAGTATTTATCTGATGAAAAATTAATAGAAGGCTTAGATTGGCAGGCTAACTATCGAGACTTACCTGCAATGGCGAGCGCTATGGATATGTCTGAGAAAGATAAAACATTGATGCTTGCGATGATGGAATCAGATATAGGTATTCACTACCATGCGTGGACTTTGCCTCAAGCAAAGGTGAACCTTATAAAGCGCCTACAAATGAGTCCAGAAGAGGCCCAGTACTTGGTTGAAGATATAATTCTCTACCCAGGGCAATCATTTAGCTTTATACAACACATTATATAATGATTTGAAAGTGCGCTTATTGTGCGCACTTTGTACACCGTTGAGTTGCGGGGTCTAGTTCAAGTGACTCAGCTGATATTTTTTCTTCACAATCACAGCAGTAGCCATATTGGCCAATTTCTATTTGACTTAGTGCGGCTTCTAGTTTGGTCATGCGACTGATTAAAAGTGCATACTCAGGGCCTAACTTCTCTGCTGCGCAGTCTAACCATTCATTATTTGCTGTATCAGCTAAAATTTGTATTAAATGGTGATGTGCAGGGTAAGCTGATTTAGAAAGCATGGTTAATATATTTAATTTAACTTGTGCTATTTCATCGTTAAGTCTTTTTTGATGATGCATTATCAGTACAACCTTATTAAATGGGCTTTACGTTATACTGATATTATCTAGAGTCTTTAAGTTAGTCGTTATGATTTGAATCAAGTTGCGGTGCTTTGGCATATTTATTTAATACGCTCGCCACATCTTCTTTACTTTTTAAACGTCTGATTTCGTCAAACAAATCGATAGCTTGTGGGTACTGGCGTTTTAGATAACCAAGCCATTGCTTAGTACGTGAAGCAAAGTATTTTTCATCCTTCGCGGGGTCTTGATGAATAGCTGAGTGAATTAAGTGATAAATAATATGCTCCCACTCAAGGCCATCATATTGCTCATTATTTACATGAGCTTTAATTTTTTTTGCTAAATCAGGGTGCGAAAGGGCGCCACGACCAAGCATTAAATCAGTGCACCCACTTCGTTTTTGACAAAGCATTGCGTCCTCTACTTGCCAAATTTCACCATTGGCAACAACGGCAATATTCTTACCTTTTATTATTGGTGGAATTTTTTCCCAATAAGCTGGCGGGTTATAACCATCACGTTTGGTTCTGGCGTGAATAGCTACACTATTTGCACCTGCGCTTACCACAGCATCAACAATTTCTTGGCTGTTACTGTCATCATCAAAGCCTAAGCGAATTTTTGCACTTACTTCATGTTCATCATCTACAGCATCTCGGACTGCTTTAATAATCGTATACATATGGTCAGGGTCTTTAAGCAGTACAGCCCCTCCTCGGCTACGATTAACTGTTTTTGCTGGGCAACCAAAATTTAGGTCGACCCCATGGGACCCTAATGCGATTGCTCTTATTGCATTTTCGGCTAACGGATTTGCTTCTTGACCGAGTAATTGAACACGCACAGGAGTACCTGCTCGTGTAAATCCATTATTATGTAGTTCAGGGCAAAATCGATGAAAAACTTTGTCAGGTAAGCATGTTTCAACCACTCTTACAAACTCTGTAACGCACAAATCGAACCCACCAATGTCTGTGAGTAATTGGCGCATTTTAAAATCAACGACACCTTCCATAGGTGCTAAAACAAGTTTCATAAGGAGATTAATTTTGATAAAAAACTGGAGGCATAGTTTACCTGTAAATCACACATTGATAAATCTGTAATTACCGACCATATTTAATGTAGAAATTGCAAAAGTAAATATTATGAAAATAAATGAAAGTTTTTATTTTTGTACGGGTCTACTTAAGCATACAAGCAATTTAAAAATACATTTTTATTGCTGAGATTTACAATCCTTGATTAAAGAGAGTCATAAAATGAATACAGTTAAAAAAAATACAATCGCGTTAACTTTAGGTGCAGTAGTAGTTGGCTCTGCAAGTTTTGTATCTGCAGATGTACAAGCTAACCCATTTGAGTTTCAACAACTAGTAACAGGTTACCAATTAGATGCTGCAGAAGGTAAGTGCGGTGAAGGCAAATGTGGCGGCGACGCAAAAGATAAAAAAGAAGGTAAATGCGGCGAAGGCAAATGTGGCGGCGATGCAAAAGATAAAAAAGAAGGTAAATGCGGCGAAGGCAAATGTGGCGGCGATGCAAAAGGTAAAAAAGAAGGTAAATGCGGCGAAGGCAAATGTGGTGGCGACGCAAAAGATAAAAAAGAAGGTAAATGCGGCGAAGGTAAGTGTGGCGGCGATGCAAAAGACGCAAAAGCTAAAACAGAAGGCAAATGTGGTGAAGGTAAATGTGGCGGCGACGCTAAAAAAACTAAAAAAGAAGGTAAGTGCGGCGAAGGTAAATGTGGTGGCCGTTAATATCTTATTCTAAATAAGTTATGCTAAAAGGGCCCTAAGGCCCTTTTTTGTTAAGTTAGAGGTAGTTATGATACAAACTCAAAGTAAAGATTTTGGGATGGTGGGCCTTGGCCTACGACGAGAAATGCTTGATGAGCTGCTTGAGCATGTACCTAATCAAGTAGACTTTTTAGAAGTTGCGCCAGAGAACTGGTTAAAACTAGGTGGACGCTTTAAAAAACAATTTAAAACATTAACCGATGCTAATAATTTTGTGTGTCATGGATTATCACTGTCTATCGGTTCTCCAGAACCTCTTGATGTTGAATTTGTTAAGTCTTTAAAAGTGTTTTTTGAAGAGCACAATATAAAAATTTTTAGTGAGCACTTAAGTTACTGCTCGGGTACAGGGCATATGTATGACTTAATGCCCATTCCGTTTACACAAGATGCCATAGCACATGTTGTACCTCGTATTAAACAAGTTCAAGACATACTAGAGCAGCAAATTGCGATAGAAAATGTTTCCTATTATGGCGCTCCTGGACAGCAATTATCAGAACTTGAATTTACGAATATTATTTTAGAGCAAGCTGACTGCAAGCTTTTACTTGATGTGAATAACATTTATGTTAATTCGATAAATCATGGCTACAACGCGCAAGCATTTTTAACTGGTTTACCCTCTAATCGTATAGCCTATGGGCATGTTGCTGGCCATTATAATGAGGCTGATGACTTAATTGTTGATACACATGGCGCTGATGTGATTGATCCTGTCTGGGAGCTACTCGATAAAGCATACGAAGTGCATGGCGTATTTCCAACCTTGCTTGAGCGTGATTTTAATATTCCTACCATGAATGTTTTAACCAAAGAGTTAGATATAATTCATGGGTTGCAAGCTAAACACTTTGATTCAACTGTTTCAAAACAACGAGCTTAATATAAGCCTTTATCAACATTAAAAGAGTGCCTAGTTATGAGCTTTATTGAAATACAAAACGAATTTATGGCGCATATTCGCGAGCCTCAAAAAAATAAAAAGCCCAGCGGTATCGAAGACAGGCGTATGGCTATTTATCGCGACCTATTTTTTAATAACATTGAAGGTTTTATATCATCAGGCTTTCCGGTATTAAAAACGTTATATACCCAGAAGCAATGGCAAGTCCTCGTACGCCAGTTTTTTAGCGAATATGATTGTCATTCGCCGTACTTTTTAGACATAGCAGGGGAGTTTATTAATTACTTATCAAGTGATTATAAAATGAAAAAATACGATCCCGTGTTTATGCTAGAGCTTGCCCATTATGAATGGGTAGAGCTAGATGTATCCATTGCACACGAAGATGAGCAAGAGAAAAAATTACAAACAACAGCGCTCACTAGTTCAGCTTTATATTTATCGAAAACGGCAAGAAATTTAAGTTATCAATTTCCGGTTCAAAATATTAGCAATCGCTTTAAACCAAAAGAGCCATCACCTCATCCTAATTATTTTGTTGTATATAGAGATGAAGATGATGACGTTCAATTTCTGGCTACGAATGCGATGACAGCTTTGCTATTGTCAATCATAGAGGCAAGCGAAGGCGCGACATTTGACAACGTCTGCCAACAGGTATTAGCTCATGCACCACAATTTAATGCAGAGCAAATTGCTCAAGGTGCACTGGTTACTCTTAATGCTATGGTTGAACGTGGAGTGATTGTGACAAAAAATCAAGACTAAGGTCTTTATTGATGATTTTACATCGTCTATTATGGCAGCCTTATTTGCCGTGCTTAATAAAAGGTTGTACCAATGTCAGATGATAAAGACTTTAAAGATCCGTTCAACGCTACTTACTTTCTTGCTTTTTTAGCTGTATTTGCAGGGATTGGTTGTTTAAATGCAATATTAGGCTGGATCACTAGCTTAACGTAAAATGTATAGCGTTTATTAAGGCTGTTGCTAACTTCAGCCTTGAACCACTTTATTTTAATTACCCCTTCCATATTTAATACTTCTTTTATAATAACGCCAAACTCGCAATTAAAGGTTAGTTAAGGTTATAATCACCTGCTTTGTAATATAAACAATTGAGCAGTTAAAATTATGACTCAAGTAACACCAGCAATTATCAAAAACAGCATAACTACAATTGCTGATTATCCAAAAGCGGGCATTATGTTTCGCGATGTAACCACTTTAATGGCAAATCCAGAAGCCTTTAAAGCAACTATTGACGCGTTTATCGCAGAATATAAAGATCAGGGCTTTACTAAAATCATAGGCACAGAATCACGTGGTTTTATTTTTGGTGCGCCATTGTCTTATGCGTTAGGCATTCCGTTTATTCCAGTACGTAAACCAGGTAAGTTACCACGCGAAGTTATTCGCCAAGATTACTTACTTGAGTACGGTGAAGACACGCTAGAACTGCATGTAGATGCAATTGTACCTGGCGACAAAGTATTACTAGTTGATGACTTATTAGCAACTGGTGGCACAATTGAAGCCACTGCTAAGTTAGTTAATAAACTAGGTGGCGAAGCCACAGATGCAGCATTTGTTGTATCACTACCAGAACTTGGTGGCGAGCAGCGCATCAAAAAAATGGGTATTAAAATCCTAAAATTGGTTGAATTCGAAGGCGAGTAATCGATGAGTTATCAGGTTCTAGCGAGAAAATGGCGTCCTCAAACCTTTCATGAATTGGTTGGGCAGTCTCATGTTAAGCAAGCGCTTGTAAATGCGCTTACGCAAAATAGACTGCATCACGCTTATTTATTCACTGGAACCCGCGGTGTAGGTAAAACCACCATTGCACGTATTTTTGCTAAAAGCTTAAATTGCGATGAAGGTATATCTGCAAATCCGTGTGGACAATGTAGCAGCTGTTTGGATATAGAAGCAGGGCGCTACATTGACCTACTCGAAATAGATGCGGCTTCTCGTACAAAAGTAGAAGACACTCGCGAAATACTTGATAATGTTCAATATGCACCAACGCGTGGACGTTATAAAGTATACCTAATCGATGAAGTTCACATGCTTTCTAAGCACAGCTTTAACGCGCTTTTAAAAACGCTTGAAGAGCCACCAGAGCATGTGAAATTTTTATTGGCGACCACCGATCCTCAAAAATTACCAGTTACTATATTATCTCGCTGTCTACAATTTAACTTAAATGCCTTGTCGCAAAGTGAAATTAAAACACAGCTTGAACATGTACTTACTCAAGAGCAGCTTAGCTTTGATACCGATGCACTTAGCATTATTTCAAAAGCCGCTGATGGCAGTATGCGTGATGCACTTAGCTTAACCGATCAAGCTATTGCGCAAACAAATGGTGATATTAATAATCAAGCAGTACAAACAATGCTTGGTTTAATGGATACTCATTATAGCCAAAGCTTGCTTGCAGCAATACTTGCACAAGATGGCGCTGCGCTAGTGGATGAGATTGCGCAGGTAGCAAGTCGTAATCCTAATTATGTGGCATTGCTTGATGATTTAATTGCACTTACGCATTTGACTCAACTAACCCAGTTAGTGCCTGAAGCGGCAGGGCTAGATGAAAAAAATGTAGATTATATTGCTCATGTTGCACAACATACGAGCCCACAACAAATTCAAATTTATTATCAGTTACTGTTAAATGGTAAAAAAGATTTACAATGGGCACCAGAGCCTCGCTTAGGTTTTGAAATGATTATGCTAAGATTATTAGCATTTAAGCCTACAGACGCGCAACAAACTGTACTAACAGCAAACGAAGAGCCGGCCCCAAATAAACAAGGCCGCGCAAATGCACTGCGAGATATATTAAATAAAAATAAAACATCGCAAAACACCGTAGCTGGCCAAAGCAGTGCTCCAGTAAATAATATTAAGCCAGTTAGCAATGCAGAGCAGCCTAAAGCCGTTGAGATAGAGCCTTCAGCTAACGCAGCTGCTCAGTCATCAAATAATGAAGTCGTGCAAAGTAATAATGAGCCTGCCCAAGTTGCAGTAGAGCAACCGGTTCAACAAAGTGAAAAGGCTTCAAAGCAACAGGCTTTAGCTAAAGAGCAACCACAAACCAATGTTGTTTCAGATGCTCAAGCCCAGCGACAAAGCGAAGATGAAGCTTATATGCTCCATAGTGATGCTGAACAAACGCTGGCTTCGCAATTTGACGATATAATGAGTAGCGCTGTAGATCAGGGCTTTAACCCTGTAACTAATACAAACTCAGAACCTCCATCAGAGCCTGTTACTAATCACAATGTAAGTACGCCAATAGCTGAACAAGAAGCGCAGGCGCAATCTGCCATTGCTCGTATTTTACGTGACAGAAACATATCCGGTGCGGGTAGGTTATCAAGCAAGAGTACAAGCACCTCTGCAAATAATGTAGCAGCGCAGCCAAACCAAGCGCCCGCTAAAAAGCCAGAACATCACGCAAGAATGCCTAAAGCTCAAAGTGTTAACCAAGGTAGCACCGCTGAAAATACAAACGAGCTCAACAGCGTTTCAAGCATAGCACCTAGCGATCCCCCACCTTGGGTGACTGATAGTGCAGGTGCAAGTGAAAAAAAGCATGAGCTCCCACCAACAGGGAGCGAAAGCCAGGCACATGGTCACGCTAATACAAAACCAGCACGAAAAGTTGATTTTAAAGAAAAACATCAAACAATTACCGAAAATTTAGCGCCAGAGCTACTTGAGCAAATAAATCCTCAAAAAGTACCTGAAGCAGCGCCCGAGGAAATTAGTATTCCCGTGCCTGATGATTTTCAAAGTCCAATTAGTGAAATTAGATTTGCACATCAACAAGATGAATGGGCTTATTTAATTAAACGTATGGGACTGGGTGGTCGTATGCGCCAATTTGCGTTGCATTCAATATTTACCAAGCAAGGCAACAGTTTACATATAGACGTTGATGAATCACAAAAGCATCTAGATACACCGATGCTTCGCCAAAGATTAGATGCCGCATTGTCGAGTATTTATGAGCATAACGTGTCGTTAAGTATTAATTTTGCTAAGGGAGTTATTGATTCCCCTTATCTTATTCAGCAAAAAATAGATGCAGGACGTCATCAACAAGCAATCGATGTGATCACATCGGATGAAAACATAGTACAATTTCAGCAAGTATTTAGCGCCGAAATTGACGAAAACAGTATTCAGGCATTGTAATTACTTACAATCGCCCTTATGTTCATGTTAATTAATGTATTAAAAGAAAGAGAGAAAGTTATGTTTAAAGGTGGAATGGGCAACATGATGAAGCAAGCGCAGCAAATGCAAGATCGCATGCAAAAAGCCCAAGACGAAATCGCAACTCTTGAAGTTGTTGGTGAAGCCGGTGCAGGTTTAGTTAAAGTAACTATGCTTGGTAACCACAATGTACGTCGTGTTCAGCTTGATGAGAGCTTGATGGAAGACGACAAAGACATGATTGAAGACTTACTTGCAGCAGCATGTAACGATGCTGTTCGCCGTGTTGCAGAAGAAACACAAGAGCGTATGGGTAAAGTAACTGGCGGTATGCAATTACCACCAGGTATGAAAATGCCGTTTTAAGTAAATAATGCAACTTTCAGATAGTTTAAATCAGCTTATAGAAGCACTGCGCTGTCAACCGGGCATTGGTCCAAAGTCAGCGCAACGTATTGCTTTTCACCTGCTTGAGCGCGACCGAAAGGGAGGCACTCAGCTGGGCAATGCACTCACTAAAGCAATGACCGCCATAGGGCACTGTCAGTCTTGTCGTACTTTTTGCGAACAAGCTCAGTGCGATATTTGTTTAAGTACAAAACGCCAAGACAGCGGTATATTATGTGTTGTTGAATCGCCTACTGACGTACTTGCCATCGAGCAAACAGGTCAGTATTTAGGCCTATACTTTGTATTAATGGGTCACTTATCGCCAATAGACGGTATTGGTCCTAAAGAGATTGGCTTAGATGTTTTAGAGCAAAAGCTTGCTCAAGGCGATATTAATGAGGTTATTTTAGCGACTAACCCTACCGTTGAAGGCGATACTACCGCACATTATATTGCTCAGCTTTGTCATAAATACAAAGTAGGCGCTTCACGTATTGCCCATGGTATTCCTGTGGGAGGTGAGCTTGATTTAGTCGATGGTAGAACACTTATGCATGCCTTTAGCGGCAGGCGCCTAGTTACTCAAGACTAGCTCTAAGTCACTATTTGAAAACAAATTACAAAAGCCTACATGATTAAATCATGTAGGCTTTTTCGTTTTTAAGGTAAGCTTAGAAACAATCAAATACCAATCCGCAATAATACTTAATCATTTTGCGGGGCTAAACGTGTCGCTACCTGCGTTAAAAAATTCTCATTTAGAACAACTAAACAGCGAATTTTTTGCCTAGCTATCAACACGTTTTTCCGCCCTCAAAATAGATCATTTAATTAAACGAATTGGTATAATATATTTTTGGGCTATGTCTCTAATTAGTAAGGAATACAATGAAAGATAACCAACCCTATCAAGGTGCATTACTAGGTAGTAAGCGTTTTTTACCGCTTTTTATTACGCAGTTTTTCTCAGCGATAAACGATAACGTGTATAAGCAATCAGTGCTTATTCTATTAATATTTCAGGCTGCAACGCTTGCAGATGGCGCACTTTATTCAAATATTGCTGCTGGGTTATTTATTCTTCCGTTCTTTTTATTTTCAGGGATGGCAGGGCAGCTTGCAGAAAAAACAGAAAAATCAAAATTGATTAGAATCGTAAAACTATGTGAAATCCCTATTATGGTTGTAGGGGCAGTTTCTATTTTAACGCAGTATGTGTGGCTAATGTTAGCCACCGTATTTTTAATGGGCGTGCAAAGTACGTTTTTTGGTCCATTAAAATATTCTATTTTACCGCAGCACGTAGCCCCTAATGAATTAACAAAAGCGAATGGTTTGGTTGAATCAGGCACGTTTGTGGCCATACTAATGGGTACAATTTTTGGCACTTATTATATTACTCAATCAGTAGGGCCTACGCTTATAAGTATTGCAGTATTAGTATTGGCCGTGATGGGTTATGTGAGCAGTCGCTTTATACCCACTAGTGAAGCAAACGAGCCTAACTTAAAATTTACCTATAATATATTTTCATCTACAAAAAACGTATTTTCAGCACTTAATTCGCAAACAGAATCGGTTGGTAAATCAGTCCTCGGGATCAGTTGGTTTTGGTTAATTGGCGCCATCGTTTTAACATCCCTACCAAATTATGTAAAACACACAATGGGTGGTGATGAACTGGTTGTCACTAGCGCGCTTGTTGTGTTTTCACTAAGTATTGCGATTGGTTCGTTACTGTGTGAAAAGCTTTCTCGCTCTCGTATTGAGCTAGGCATTGTGCCTTTTGGCGCTATTTTAATTACCTTGTTTTTATACTTACTGAGCCAAGAGAGCGCTATTAGCTCTTATCTACCTCAAAACCCTGAATTATTGACGCTTGAGCAGTTATTAAAAACAGGCGACATGGTGTGGCATTTTGTATGGATGGCAGGCATTGGTATTGGCTCAGGTTTTTACACTGTACCGCTGTATGCGCTTATTCAACAGCGTACTGAAGAGTCGAGTCGCTCACGAGTTATAGCGGCTAACAATGTATTAAATGCACTGTTTATGGTGGGCAGTGCTGTTTTAAGTATTGTAACGCTGTCTGTTTTTCAGTGGAGTATTTCAGAGTTGCTACTGTTACTTGCTGGGCTAAACTTACTTATCTCTGTTTATATTTATACCAAAGTACCAGAGTTCTTTTTACGATTTATTATATATATTTTAGCTATTTGTATGTACAGAGTGCGTACAAAAGGTGAAAGTAATATACCTGATGCAGGCGCTGCGGTTGTCGTGTGTAATCATGTCAGCTTTGTTGATTGGATGTTTATTTTAGCCGCATCACCAAGGCCTATCCGGTTTATGGTATTTGCCCCTATTTATTATTCGCCGGCCCTACATTGGTTATTTAAAATGGCCAAGGCTATTCCCATTAACAGTGAAAAAACCAATCCAGAAGCGTTTAAAAAAGCCTTTGACGAAGTGGCTGCTGCGCTTAATAAAGGCGAACTTGTTGGTATTTTCCCTGAAGGAAAACTAACCAGTGACGGCTCAGTGGATATTTTTCGCCGTGGAATAGAGCGCATTATTGAGCGCTCACCTGTGCCCGTTATTCCTGTGCATTTAGGGGGCCTGTGGGGAAGTATGTTTAGCCGAAAAGCTAAGTGGCAACTACCACGATTAAAATGGTCTTTGGTGTCGGTTGCAGTAGGTACCCCGATTGCCGCTGACAAAGTAGTAGCAGACGATTTACGTGAGCAAGTATTGGCTTTAAAAGCGCTTCATTCAAAAGATATTGACTAATTTAATGGCTAACTCAATATTGGATACACCGGTAGAGTCACAAATGATTGTTGATGACTTTGTAGCGCCCAAGTGCGACGGGTTTATTGAAATATTATATCAAGATGACGATATTTTACTGATCAATAAACCCAGTAGACTATTAAGCTTATCAGGTAAAAATCCGCTTAATTGGGACTCAGTGCATTACCGCTTAGTACATGGTCAAAAGGGCTTAACAGCTGCATTTGCAGAGGCTAAGTTACCGCATCGGCTAGATTTGGGCACATCGGGCATTATGATTGTTGGATTAAACGCGATTGCGTCAAAGCACCTTAATAAGCAATTTCAGGCACGCAGTATTCAAAAGCGTTATGTAGCCATGTTAGAGGGTAGCTTAGCTGTTGATGAAGGGCAAATTACTGCGCCAATTGCAAAAGATAAACTGCTTTTTCCGCGTGTTAAAATTTGCCAATCGACAGGTAAAACAGCGCTGAGTGAATATAAAGTACTTGAGCGGCTCAGGCAGCCGTGCAGAACCTTAGTGCAATTTACACCTATTACCGGGCGTACCCATCAATTACGAATACACAGCCAGTTTATAGGGCACCCAATTTTAGGCTGTGATTTATATAAAAGTGCGCAAAGTGAACATATGGCAGGGCGGTTACAATTACATGCCAGCGATGTATCTTTTGAACATCCAACAACAGGTGAAAAGATTCATATTAATTGTCCGCATTCGTTTTAAACAAATTAATGGTTCTTTGTTTTCGTTTCACCTTTTTTAAATTTTTCCCTTGAAGTTCTAACACCTCACCCCATATTAAGTGCATAACGCAGACACTTTGCAAATTGGAGATATATAAATGACTGCAGCACAAAAAGAAACATTAGGCTTTCAAACAGAAGTAAAACAATTATTAAACTTAATGATTCATTCTCTTTATTCTAATAAAGAAATATTTTTACGTGAGCTTGTGTCAAATGCATCAGATGCAGCAGACAAGTTACGCTTTTTAGCATTATCTCAAGGTGACCTTTACCAAGGTGATGCCGATTTACGTGTTCGTATTAGTGCAGATAAAGAAGCAAATACAATTACCATTTCAGATAATGGTATTGGTATGACGCGCGACGAAATCATTAGTTCATTAGGTACTATTGCAAAGTCGGGTACTGCTGAGTTTTTCAAAAACTTAACAGGTGATCAAAGTAAAGATTCACAGTTAATTGGTCAATTTGGTGTTGGTTTTTACTCAGCATTTATTGTTGCTGATTTAGTAACTGTTCGTACACGCAAAGCCGGTGAAACAACCGCTTATGAGTGGGAATCTCAAGGTGAAGGCGAATACACACTTCAAGAAATTGAAAAAGAAGGCCGTGGTACCGACATTATTTTACACCTTCGCGATGAAGAAAAAGAATTTGCTGATGACTGGCGCCTACGTAGTATCGTTACTAAATACTCTGATCACATCTCAACGCCAGTACAAATGTTTAAAGCAGAAGTGCCTGAATCTGAAGGTGAAGACGGCGAAAAAATTCCAGCAGTACCAGGTGAGTGGGAAAGCATTAACCGTGCAACTGCATTGTGGACACGCGATAAATCAGAGCTTTCTGATGATGAATACAAAGAGTTTTACAAGCATGTAAGCCATGATTGGGAAGAGCCACTTAGCTGGGCACATAATAAGGTTGAAGGTAAAACTGAATACACTAGCCTTTTATATATTCCTAAAAAAGCACCTTTCGACTTATGGAACCGTGAACGTCAAAGTGGTTTAAAACTTTACGTACAACGTGTGTTTGTAATGGATGATGCTGAGCAATTCATGCCAAGCTACCTTCGCTTTGTAAAAGGCTTACTAGATTCAAACGATTTACCACTGAACGTATCTCGTGAAATTCTACAAGACAACAAAGTAACGCAAGCTATTCGTAAAGGGTGTACATCGCGTATTATTAAAATGCTTGAGCGTATGGCTAAAAACAAAGCTGACGATTACCAAGTATTTTGGAATGAGTTTGGTCAAGTAATGAAAGAAGGCCCAGCTGAAGATGCTGCAAATAAAGAAGCTATTTGTAAGCTACTTCGTTTTTCTTCGACACACACTGACTCAGAAACACAAGATGTGTCGCTTGAGCAATATGTTGAACGCATGAACGAAGGCCAAGACAAAATTTACTACGTAGTAGCTGATACATTCACCGCTGCGAAAAACTCACCGCATTTAGAGATTTTCCGCAAAAAAGGCATTGAAGTATTACTACTAAGTGACCGTGTTGACGAGTGGATGATGAGCCACTTAACTGAATTTGCTGATAAGCAACTACAGTCAATCACACGTGGTGACTTAGATTTAGGTAAGCTTGACGACGAAGAAACTAAAAAAGCGCAAGAAGAGTCTGAAAAAGAAATGGCTGGCCTTGTTGAACGTATTAAAACAGCAATAGGTGATGACGTTAAAGAAGTGCGCTTTACGCACCGCTTAACAGATTCTCCAGCATGTGTTGTAAGCGACGACAACGACATGAGCTCACAAATGCAAAAGCTAATGGAATCTGTTGGTCAAGCAGCCCCTGAAGCAAAACCTGTGTTTGAGCTAAACCCAGATCATCAACTTGTTAAGCACTTAAATGACGAACAAGATGAAGATAAGTTTGCGCAGTGGTCACACGTTTTACTAGATCAAGCACTACTTGCAGAACGCGGTACACTTAAAGATCCAACAGGATTTGTTACTCGCTTAAATAAATTGATGCTTGAACTAAGTAAATAAGCAAATAGCTATTTACTCAGTTAATAAAGTATAAATTATGTACTTTAAATAAAAGGGAACGTGTGTTCCCTTTTTTAATGCCCTGTAAACACCCCAACGGCTCATCAATTAGTATAAGTTGCTTGAGTATCGGCGGCGCTTGTGGAAGAATTCAGGCTTTAAAATAAATATCCATACTAGGGGACAATAATATGCGCATTATTCTTTTGGGCGCGCCGGGTGCAGGTAAAGGTACTCAAGCTCAGTTTTTAATGGACAAATACGGTATTCCACAAATTTCTACTGGCGATATGTTACGTGCGGCAATTAAAGAAGGCACGCCACTAGGTCTAGAAGCAAAAAAAGTAATGGATGCTGGTCAACTAATTTCTGACGATATTATTATTGGTTTAGTTAAAGAGCGTATTACTAAAGCGGATTGTGAGAAAGGTTTTTTACTTGATGGCTTCCCGCGTACAATCCCGCAAGCGGATGCAATGAAAGAAAATGGCGTAGTGGTTGATCACGTTATTGAATTTGACGTGGCTGATGAAGTCATTGTTGAGCGTATGGGCGGACGTCGCGTTCATCCTGGTTCTGGTCGTGTTTACCACGTTGTTTATAATCCACCAAAAGTGGAAGGTAAAGACAACGAAACTGGGGATGACTTAATTGTTCGCGCTGATGATACTGAAGAAACAGTACGTAAACGTTTAGGTATTTATCACGAGCAAACTATGCCATTGGTTGATTACTATCAAGCAGAAGCGGCTGCTGGTAATACTCAATACCATAAACTAGATGGTACACAAGCTGTTGAAACTGTTAGCCAACAACTTGGTGAACTTTTAGGTTAATTATAAAAGCACATTAAAAAACCGCCAATTGGCGGTTTTTTGTTTTAAGGCTATTTAGCATTGCTTAATTAGTGCTACTTAATGGACTTTACAGTGTTTTAAGTTTTTCAATTACGCTGTTGTATTCTGGTTCAGTTGAAAGGCTACTAACTAACTGTTTATAAATGACATTGTGGCTTTCATCTAAAATAAAGACTGTTCGCGTTAGTAAGCCCATATCTTTAATAATCAATCCGTATTTCTGACCAAAATCACGCCAAACAGAATCTGATAACGTAGTGATTTTATCGATATTTTCAGCTTTGCAAAAACGCTTTTGAGCAAATGGTAAATCAGCACTAATTGTTAGCATAACTACACTTGGGAATTGTGAGGCTACTTTTTCATTAAAGTGCTTAGTTTGCAGGCTACAAATGCCGGTATCTAGGCTGGGTACTACACTTATTAATACAGCTTGGCCTTTATAATCCTCAAGCGTTACAGGGATGAAGTTGTCATCAACAACTTTAAAGTTTGGCGCACTATCTCCAATTGAGATACCTTGACCTAATAAAGTGACTGGTTTGCCTTGTGCGGATACTTTTCCTGCATCAAGTGTGTTTTCTGGATAGTCGGCTGCAATAGCCACAGAACAAAATGCACTCAAAGCAAAGGCAAGTGAACGTAACATAAGGTATTTCCTTTTAAATTAACGCAATGGGCGTCAGTGTATTATACTGGGCTTTAGTTACCAAGTGATTAAACCTGCTTAATAGAGTGGGTATTAGCTCTGAAATATAAAAATTGTAACTATGCTAAACTTTGATTAACATGAAGTTACAAAAGATATCTTCAATAATAAAAATAAAAACCATCATAAAATGATTTTAATGCTCATTACTGGTTTAGAAACAGAGAGATAATATGTCAACATCGGTATTAATATGTGATGACTCGAAATTAGCTAGACGTCAGTTGGCTCGCTCATTACCTGAAGATTGGGACATTAAAGTAGAATTTGCACTTGACGGCGTTGATTGTATAAAGCAAATAAAGTTAATTGAACCAGAAATACTTTTTCTCGATTTAAACATGCCTGAAATGGATGGGTATGAAGTATTAATCGCTATGAAAGAACAGGGGCTAAACATACTCACTGTTGTTGTCTCTGGTGATATACAACCAAGTGCACACCAAAGAGTGCTTGAGCTTGGTGCTATCGATTTTATTCAAAAACCATGTTCCCCCGAAAAACTAGCCAGCATAATTGAACACCATGGGATTAAAGATAAAGCCATGCGTGAGCGTCTCTCTCATTCGCTAGGAGAGCAAGTCGACCCTGATGTTCGGGATATATACCAAGAGCTAACTAATGTTGCTATGGGGCAGGCTGGGGATTTACTTGCACGTCTTCTTAATGTATTTGTAGAGCTACCAATTCCTAATGTGAATATTTTGGAGGTTAATGAACTCGATATGGCGCTGCAGTCTATAGATAATAACGCAGCTACATCGGGTGTGTGCCAGGGCTTTATTGGCGGTGGAATTTCGGGCGAGGCGCTATTACTTTTAAATGATTCAAGCTTTAAAGAAATAGCTTCTTTGATGAACTATGACGGCGAGTTAAACGATAAAATTGAACTTGAGCTGCTTATGGATATTAGTAATATTTTGATAGGCGCTATTTTAACGGGTCTTTCAAAACAGCTCGACATGTCATTTAGCCAAGGGCACCCCATAGTACTTGGCCAACACAGAGATGTATCTGAGTTGGTTAAATCAAACAAGTCACGTTGGCAACGCACCCTTGCAATAGAGATTAGTTACGGTATTGAAAACCATGATATAAATTGCGACCTCATGCTGTTATTTACTGAAGATTCACTTAAAACTTTGAAGTATAAAGTTGCTTACCTATTAGAAGATTAAGTTATGGCCGCTGATTTAGAAATGAATGAGATCCATTGGTTAATGGATATGTTTAATACCGTTGATGTAGGCCTTGTGGTACTCGATAGGGATTATAAGGTGTGTGTATGGAATGGTTTTATGGAAAACCATTCAGGGCTTCTACCAAGCGCAGTAAAAGATAAAGATCTATTTGATTTATTTCCTGCAATAGACGAAAAATGGTTTAGAAGTAAATCTGAGTCGGTTTTTGTTTTAAAAAACCGCTCTTTTACGATTTGGGAGCAGCAGCCATACATTTTTAGGTTTAAAAATTATCGACCTATTACTGGTAAAGCTGATTACATGTATCAAAATGCGACATTTATCCCTCTTACCAATACGATGGGCGAAGTTAGCCATATTTGTATTATTTTGTATGATGTAACAGATGTCGCGGTAAATAAAAAAGAGCTTGAAGAGTTAAATAAAAAATTAGAACAAGTAAGTCAAACAGATAGCTTAACGCAGCTTGCAAACCGTGGACATTGGGAAGGTACGCTACGCCAAGAGTTTTTAAGAGTTAAGCGAAGTGGTGGCTGTAGTACATTATTAATGTTTGATATTGACCACTTTAAAAAAATAAATGATGAATATGGTCATAGCTGTGGTGATGAATCGCTTCGTCATTTATCTAACTTACTACGTACGACGCTGCGCGAGACTGATGTTGCAGGGCGTTATGGCGGTGAAGAGTTTGCAGTAACATTACTTGATACAGACAAAGAAGGCGCTTTTGTATTTGCTGAGCGTTTAAGGGTATTGATTGAAACTAACCCTGTTAAGTATAAACACTTTGAAATAACAATGACGGTAAGTATAGGGCTGGCTGGTAGCAGTAATGATTTTAAAAATCATGAGCGCTGGATAGAGGCTGCAGATAAAGCACTGTACCAGTCTAAAAATACAGGGCGAAATAAAGTAATAGCCTACGAAGATATAAAAAATGACGCTTAAGCGTCATTTTTTATATCCAGAATTTAGGGCTAAATAATACCGTGTTTTTTTACAATCTGCTGAGCAAATCCAATCAGTATGGAAATTGTATTGCCCTTCATTATTGTGTTGTGTGTCGAGAGTCATCTATTGGGCATTGACCAATCATTGAAACCTCACCAGAATTTGACTCTTGTTCTAGTTTTACTTTAAAGCCCCATAATCTGTAAAGATGCTTAAGCACTTCCTCGTGCGAGTTTGCTAAAGGAATATTGTTATGAGGTACATAGCGTAGGGTTAATGAACGGTCACCTCTAATATCAACGTCATATACCTGAATGTTAGGCTCATGATTACTTAAATTGTACTGCGCTGAGAGTGCTTCTCTCACTGCCTTATAGCCGTTGTCGTTATGTATTGCGCCAATTTCTAGATGGGGATTATTAGTATGGTCAATAATAGTAAATAATTTAAAATCACGAATTAACTTAGGCGATAAAAACTGGCTAATAAAACTCTCATCCTTAAAGTTTTCCATTGCAAAATGCAGTGTATCTAGCCAGTTACTACCTGCATATTCAGGAAACCAGCGTTTATCTTCTTCAGTTGGGTGTTCACATATTCTGCGAATATCAACCATCATATTAAAGCCTAAAGCATATGGGTTAATGCCTGAATAATATTTACTGTTATAAGGTGGCTGATAAACTACGTTAGTGTGGCTTTGTAGAAACTCTAACATGAAAGAGTCGGTGAGCTTTCCCTCATCATATAAGTGATTAAGGATGGTGTAATGCCAAAAAGTTGCCCAACCTTCGTTCATTACTTGAGTTTGTTTTTGCGGGTAAAAGTATTGCGATATTTTACGGACAATACGAATCACTTCACGTTGCCAAGAGTCGAGTAATGGGGCATTTTTTTCAATAAAATATAAAATATTTTCTTGAGGCTCAGTAGGAAAATGGCGTTCTTTCTTTTTAGTTTCCTGTTGCTGTTCGGGAATCGTACGCCACAATTCGTTTACTTGCGATTGAAGGTAGTCTTCGCGCTCTTGTTGGCGTTTTTGCTCTTCAAATAGCGATATTTGTTGTGGACGTTTGTAGCGATCGACCCCGTAATTCATTAATGCATGACATGAGTCGAGTAGGGCTTCTACTTGTGTAATACCATGCTTTTCTTCACAGCGGCTTATGTAGTTTTTAGCAAATACCAAGTAATCAATAATTGAACCTGCATCGGTCCAGGTTTTAAATAAGTAATTACCTTTAAAAAATGAGTTATGTCCGTAACACGCATGTGCCATTACAAGCGCTTGCATAGGTAGGGTGTTTTCTTCCATTAAGTACGCAATACAAGGGTCTGAATTTATCACTATTTCGTAAGCGAGACCCATTTGTCCGCGCTTATAATTTTGCTCTGTTTGGATAAATTTCTTACCGTAAGACCAATGACTGTAGCCAATAGGCATACCAACGCTTGAATAAGCATCCATCATTTGCTCTGCGGTTATCACTTCAATTTGATTAGGGTAGGTGTCTAACCTGTAGTGAGCTGCAACACGGGCAATTTCACCTTGGTACTCATCTAATAAATCAAAGGTCCAATCTGGGCCATCACTCAATCGTTTATCATTCATAATACTACCTCGCTTTTGGCTATGCAGAGTTTTGCTGTTGACGACCTTTTTTAAATAGCTCCCTAAAAATTGGGTAAATATCTTCAACGCTTTGAATATGCTGTATGGCGAAATTATTATGGCTGTGTGTTATAGATTCATATTCGCGCCATAGGCTTTGATGAGCACGAGTGGTTATTTCAATATAAGCAAAATAGCGTACTGCGCTTAAGAGCTTATTACGTAATATTTCACCACACTGCGGGGTGTCGTCCGCCCAGTTATCGCCATCAGAGGCTTGTGCGGCGTATACATTCCACTCATTTGCGTGATAACGCTCTTTTATTATTTCGTTCATTAATTTAAGAGCGCTTGAAACAATGGTACCGCCAGTTTCTTGGGAGTAAAAAAACTCTTGTTCGTCTACTTCTTTAGCTTGTGTGTGGTGGCGAATATAAACAACTTCTATGTCTTTATAACTGCGCGTTAAAAATTGATAGAGTAAAATATAAAAACGCTTTGCCATGTCTTTTGTTGGCTGATCCATTGAGCCTGACACATCCATAATACAAAACATCACCGCTTTGCTGGTGGGGTGAGGGCGCTTTTCGTAATTACGAAAACGTAAATCGTAGTTATCAATAAACGGGACCGATTTAATTTGTACTTTTAATGCAGCAATTTCTTTTTGTAATAAAGCAATTGCCGCTTTATCGTTATGTGGACCAGCAAGCAGCAGAGCAAGTTGTTCTTCGAGCTCTTTTAAACGGCGTTTTTTACCTGCACTCATGGCAACACGCCGTGCAAGCGAGCCTTGAAGAGAGCGTACAATGTCAATATTACTTGGCATGCCGTCGCTACAAAATCCTGCGCGATGGGTTTTCATCTGCACTAACTTATCAAGCTGGTTCTCTTGTAAGTTAGGAAGTTCTAGATCTTCAAACAGTAAATCAAGGTATTCATCTTTTGATATTGAAAATACAAACTCATCTTGTCCCTCGCCCGAATCGCTGGCGTCACCTTCACCGGCACCACCGCCTTGTCCGCCTTTAGGGCGCTCAATTTTATCACCTGTAGAAAACTGATCGTTACCAGGGTGAATTTGTTCTCTATTCCCGCCTTGCCCTTGATGAAATGTAGGTTCGCTGATATCGCGTTGTGGAATAGAAATACTCTCACCAGAGCTTGAATCGGTAACGCTGCGTTTGTTAATCGCATCTGAAACCGCTTCTTTAATTTGTTTTTTATAGCGCCTAATAAAGCGCTGGCGATTAAGCGTACTTTTATTTTTTCCGTTTAAACGCCTATCTATAAAATGCGCCATATTGACCTCCTATATACTACAACTATGAAGGTTATTGCGATTTTCTAACCCGTAAATACCACTCAGAAAGCAAGCGAACTTGTTTTTGTGTATAGCCTTTTTCGACCATACGGTTCACAAAGTCTTCGTGCTTTTGCTGATCCTCTGCAGACGTTTTAGTATTAAACGAAATAACGGGTAGTAAATCTTCGGTATTAGAGAACATTTTTTTCTCAATCACCGTGCGTAGTTTTTCGTAGCTTGTCCATAGTGGGTTTTTACCGTTGTTGTGTGCACGGGCACGCAGTACAAAGTTCACTATTTCATTACGAAAATCTTTAGGATTAGAAATACCCGCTGGCTTTTCTATTTTTTCAAGTTCAGCGTTTAGCGCTGCGCGGTCAAATAGCTGTCCTGTATCGGGGTCGCGATATTCTTGGTCTTGTATCCAAAAATCTGCATAAATAACATAACGGTCAAAAATATTTTGTCCGTATTCCGAGTACGATTCTAGATAAGCGGTTTGCAGTTCTTTACCTATAAACTCGACATATTGTGGAATTAAATAGCCTTTTAAAAAGCTTAAATAACGCTCTTCTATTTCACTTGAAAATTGCTCGCGCTCTATCTGTTGCTCAAGCACATAGAATAAATGCACCGGATTTGCAGCAACCTCAGTGGTATCAAAGTTAAACACACGGGACAAAATTTTAAACGCAAAGCGAGTAGAGAGCCCCGTCATGCCTTCATCAACACCTGCGTAATCACGATATTCTTGATACGATTTTGCTTTAGGGTCGGTGTCTTTTAGGGTCTCGCCATCGTATACCCGCATTTTAGAATAGATACTTGAATTTTCTGGCTCTTTTAAACGTGATAGCGTCGTAAATTGCGCCAAAGTTTTAAGTGTACCCGGTGCACATGGCGCGTTGTATAGCTCGCTGTGCTCAAGTAATTTGTCGTAAATTTTAATTTCTTCAGTTACACGTAAGCAATAAGGGACTTTTACAATATAAACACGGTCTAAAAATGCTTCGTTGTTTTTATTGTTTTTAAAGGTTTGCCACTCAGACTCATTCGAGTGAGCGAGGATCATGCCATTAAAGGGCAGGGCACTAATGCCTTCTGTGCCGTTATAGTTACCTTCTTGGGTGGCGGTAAGTAAAGGATGCAGCACTTTAATAGGCGCTTTAAACATTTCTACAAATTCCATCAGCCCTTGGTTAGCTAAACATAAAGAGCCAGAGTAGGCGTATGCATCAGGATCGTTTTGGGCAAAGTGCTCAAGCTGGCGAATATCGACCTTACCAACCAGTGCTGAAATATCTTGGTTGTTTTCATCTCCTGGTTCGGTTTTGGCAATACCTATTTGGTTTAAAATAGAAGGGTAGCGTTTAACCACTCTAAACTGGCTAATATCACCATTGAACTCTTTTAAGCGTTTGCCAGCCCAAGGCGACATAATGGTTTTTAAGTAGCGCGGTTTAATACCGTATTCTTTGCTGAGTACGTCTGCATCTTCGATAGGATCAAACAAGGAGAGGGGGTGGTCGTTTACAGGAGAGCCTTTAATTGAATAAATAGGCACTTGTTGCATTAAATACTTTAGTTTTTCAGCAATGGATGATTTACCCCCACCAACAGGTCCAAGTAAATAAAGCACTTGTTTGCATTCTTCTAGCCCCTGAGCCGCATGTTTTAAATAAGAGACTATTTGCTCAATGGCGTCTTCCATACCATAAAAATCAGCAAAGGCAGGGTAGCGCGCAACTACTCTATTTGAAAATAATCGACTTAGTCGTGCATCCGTTGCGGTATCTACCATGTGTGGTTCGCCAATTGCCATGAGTAGGCGTTCTGGTGCGCTGGCGTAGGCAGACTTATCGGTTTTACAAATCTCAAGAAATTCAGCGATACTGTATTCTTCTTCCTGTGCCGCTTCGTATCGTGCTTGGTAATGCTCAAAAATCGTCATAATAACCTCCGAAACCCGCTGTAAAAAGGTGCTTACCTTTTAAAGTCTAGTCACGAATCTGTATTTTTGTGCAATAAAATTAAAAATTTAAGTGAAAAAAGATCATGTTACTAAAAGCGTTTTATTAAATGATGAGGCGCTTAGGTGTGATAAACAAGAAACAAAAAAAGACGCCTAAGCGTCTTTTTTACATTAGCGTTTAAAGGCTAATTAAGCGAAGTTAGCGTTCGCGAATTCCCAGTTAACAAGCGACCAAAAACCTTTAAGGTAATCTGGACGAACGTTACGGTAATCGATGTAGTAAGCGTGTTCCCATAAATCCACTGTAAGGATTGGAGTAACGCCATCATCAGTTAATGGTGTAGCAGCGTTAGATGTATTAACGATGTCTAGTGAACCATCAGCAAGCTTAACTAACCACGTCCAGCTTGAACCAAAGTTATTTACTGCTTTGTCATTTAATGCATCTTTAAACGCATCAAAAGAACCCCATTTAGCGTTGATTGCATCAGCAACTGCGCCAGTAGGCTCGCCGCCGCCGTTTGGAGATAAGCTGTTCCAGTAAAAAGTATGGTTCCAGATTTGTGCTGCGTTGTTAAATACGCCGCCTTCTGATGAACATACGATCTCTTCTAGAGATTTGTTTTCAAACTCAGTACCAGGGATTAAACCATTAAGCTTAACCACGTATGTGTTGTGATGTTTGCCATGGTGAAACTCTAGCGTTTCTTTTGAAATATGTGGCTCAAGTGCGTCGATTGCATATGGTAGTGACGGTAGTTCAAATGCCATTTTTTTATCTCCATCTTCTTTGGTTGATAGTCCATTTGGTAATACGTAATGCCTGTTGAAACAGAGCAGTTACCTATACCAAGCGGTAATATAGTGTTACTATAATTGTTGAGTATTTTACTCAAGTTTAAGCAAACAGCAATGCTATTGCGAAAGACTATTTCAATTGCGGCTTTATTTGCCCATTTTAAGTTATATATTTGTGGTCACGATGAGTTGTTTTCAAGACCTAAATATATTTAGCTATCGTTACTTTGAGGTTGTAGATGGAAACCATTGATAAAATTAAACAGCAAATTTCAGAAAATCCAATAATCCTTTTCATGAAAGGGTCACCAAAATTACCAAATTGTGGTTTTTCTTCACAAGCATCGCAAGCGTTAATGTCATGTGGTGAACCATTTGCATACGTTGATATTTTACTTAATCCAGACATTCGTGCTGAGCTTCCAGCATACGCAAATTGGCCAACATTCCCACAACTTTGGGTAGATGGCGAATTAGTTGGTGGTTGTGACATTATTATCGAAATGTTTCAACGCGGTGAATTACAGCCGTTAATTACTGAAACTGCTGCTAAATACAAAGAAGCTGACGCAGAGTAATTTATTACTCAACCTGAACTCAGGTTATTAAGCTCTTTAAACACAAAGCCACTTTTTAAGTGGCTTTGTTGTTTTTAATTTGTGTGAATTTATGAATAAGGAAGGCTCACTTGTACGTTTAAGCCGCCCTCTATTTTGTTATGTAAACTTATATGCCCCTGGTGCGCTTCTGCTATTTCTCTGCATAAGGCTAGCCCTAAACCACTCCCCGTACTTTTTGTTGAATAAAAGGGCACTAAAGCATTTGCCATTACTTGCTCGCTCATTCCTTTGCCGCAGTCGCTTACATTTATAACACATGCTTGGGGTACAAACTCGACCTGAATATGTATTTCATTGGCGTTGGAGCCTGACTCGTGTGAATTTTTTAATAGGTTTATCAGCAGCTGCTCGAGTTGTGTTTGATCAGCTTGTAATTCATTGTGTGAATTTTTTATTTCGTAGCTAAATTGCCAGTGATTTTTTAAATTATTGAGGGTGTTTTGCCAGTTAACCCGCGTTTTTTGTGGCTGAGGTAATTTAGCAAACTTGCCATAGCCTTGTACAAATTCAGTTAAGTGACTAATTCGCTCATCAATAGTTGCAAATACACGGGCAAGGCGAGGCTCATCAACTTTATTTGCGAGCAATTGTGCGCTGTGTAGCATGGATGACATAGGGCCGAGTGAATTATTTAATTCGTGGCTAATAATGCGTATTACTTTTTTCCACACCGCAACTTCTTGGCGACTAAGTTCACGGGTTAACTGTTTAAATATATATAAATGATGCTTTTGATTATTAAGTAAAAACTCCCCAGTGGCTAAATGCCAAGTTTGCGAGTCTTGATTCTCTATTTCTATATTAAAGAGGCCATCAATACCGTGCTCTATAGCTGCTACTAATTGCAGAGGCGAATTTTCGATCAATTTACTTAGCTGCATACCTTCAAGGCGAGTTGCGCTATTAAATAAACTACGGCTAATTAAATTACTAAATACCACCGTATTATTATCATTGACCAGCAATAACGCTTGCGGCGAGCTTTGCAATACTTTATCAAGCATTAACTCGCGCTGGTAAATCCATTGTTTTTCTTGGCGAAGCTGTTTTGCGGTTTGATTATAAAGTTGGCATAGTTTTCCAAGTTCATCATTACTTTTATACGCAAGCAAACTGGAGAGCTCACCATCTTTAAAATTAAGTAATCCGGTTTCAAGCGATTGCATGCCAAGCTTTATTGGCTTGGAGAGAGCTCTTGAAAGCAGGGTGCTAAATGTAAGCGTTAGTAATATTAAAAACAGAGTGTAGTAAATATCAAAGCCACTTAGCGCGGCAATAATAACAACAGGCAGCGCGCTACAAAACCCGCAAATTAATACAACCTTTTGGCTTAGGGTAAAGTTGCTAATAATGTTTAGCATTAATAATCAATACCCATTTTTTGTAACCGCCTGTAAAGTGCTTGTCGGCTTAAACCAAATTCACGGGCCACTTTGGCTATAACACCTTGATGAGCGCGCATTGCGTGTTCTATTTCTTGTTTGGTCGGCTCTGCTTTTGCTTCTTGTTGAGCAGTAACCGGTGACGAAAGTACAAAGTCATCGACTGTAAGCGCACCTGTAGGTTTTAGTACCGCTACGCGTTTACAAGCGTTTTCTAGCTCTCGAACGTTACCCGGCCATTTGTAATGTTGAAGTGCTTGCTCTGTGTTTATAGTCAGCTCTCGGTGAGGTAAAAAATGGCTAATAAGTGCTAAAACATCATCTTGTCTTTCGCACAGGGCAGGCACATTGAGCTCAATTACATTAAGGCGATAATATAAGTCTTCCCTAAATCTACCTTGTTGAATTGCTTGTAGTAAGTTTTCGTTAGTGGCCGATATAACCCGCACATCTACTTTTCGTGTTTTTGTTGAGCCTAAACGTTCAAACTCGCCGGTTTGTAGTACGCGTAGTAATTTTATTTGTCCTGAAAGTGGTAAATTACCAATTTCATCTAAAAATAACGTACCGCCATCAGCTGCTTCAAATCGACCAATACGTTGTTTGGTTATCCCCGTATATGCACCGGCTTCAGCGCCAAAAAGCTCGGCCTCTATAAGTTCTTGCGGTAGTGCGCCTGCGTTTACCTTAATAAAAGGTTGCGATACAAGTGGGGAGTTTTTTTGAATGATATGCGCAATGCACTCTTTACCACTCCCATTAGGGCCTGTAATTAATGCAGATATATCAGATTTAGCTACTTGTAGCGCCATAGTGACCAGTCGTTCCATAGCCGTGCTTTTAAATATTAGCCCGGCAAGGTCTGCGCTTTTAAATGTACCTTCACGCTCTTGTTGATGGCGATTATGTGTAGCAACTATTTTTTTAGCACTGCCTAGCTCTATTAAGTTAGCGATACAAACTAGTAGTTTTGCATCATCCCAGGGTTTTGGTAAGTAATCAGCAGCACCGGCTTTTACAAGCTCAATGGCGGTGGCAAGTTCGGTCCAGGCTGTAATAAGTATAATAGGGAGGTGTGGGTTTATTTCTCGTAGTTCATAAAACAAGGCTTTACCTTCTTCACCAGAGGTGGTGTCACTGGTAAAGTTCATGTCTTGAATTACAAGCTCAATTCGCTGATAGCGAACTATTTGCAGAGCATCAAACGGATTTGTTGCAGTGACTACCGAAAAGTCGTGGATCTCGAGCAACAATGAAAGTGCGTCGAGTACTGCTTGGTTATCATCAACAATGAGTATTTTATGAGTCATAGGTTATTTTTATAATTTTTTGATGGCTACACTGCCTTACTAAGCAGTGTAGCATAGTGATTTACATATTATTAAATAGTGCGAGTTGCGATACTGGGCGAAATATTAGCAGCGCGTTTAGCCGGCGCTAATACCGCAAGTAAGCTCATTAAAAATACGGCAATGGCGGTAACGGCTATATAACTTGGCGGTAGTGCAGCTACAGAAAAATACTGCATTAACATTTTCCCAAGCAGTATTGCTGTTACTACACCTAAGGCTAAACCTAGGCTACAAATTAATGCATTTTCTACTAAAAAGTAGCTAACAATAGCTGACTTTCTTGCGCCAAGTGCTCTGCGTGTACCAATTTGCTTAGTACGTTTGCTAATATTAAATAAGGTTAAGCCAAAAATACCGAGAGCGGTTATAAGCACTAAAATAGTGATTAATACTATGAGCATGCGCATCATAAGGCGATCTTGAGCGGTATACTCATTTTTTAATTCATCAAGCCCTTTAATGTTGTTAATAACGCGTTTGCTGTAATTTTCGAGCATAGCATTTTCTATTTCTTTCATCACAGCTGCTCGCTGACCAGGCTTAGTACGAACGGCAACTTGTGCATAACTTGCTGCTTTAATATAAGGAATAAACGCAAGATTATCGGGTTTACTGTCTTTGAGCCACGGGCCTTTCATTTTTCCGATCACGCCAATAACTTTAAGTGGTAGGTCACCAAAATAAACTATCTTTCCTAAACCATCTCCATCAGGGTAGAGCTCATCAAGTAAGGCTTTAGTGACTATAGTGACGTTGGTGCGCTTTTGTGTAATTTCGTTTGTAACGAGCACTTCATCTTCGGTAAAGTTTCGCCCTGCAATTAAGTTAACGCCGTAGGTATTAATTGCGTGGTCATCTATAAAAAAATAAGCGGTCCTGACACTTAGGCCTTCTTGTGGAGCAGGTTTTAAATTAAAGCTCGAAGCGCTGCCACCCCCTGATAGCGGAATACTACTGCTTAATGCGGCATCAACTACGCCTGGCATTTTTCTAAGCATGCTTTCATCAAGCTCAAACTGCTGGCTTAAGTTAATATCAGTACCAAAGGTCATTACATTAAACTTAAATATATCTTGCTCAGGGTAGCCCGTTTCTTGGTTTAAATAGCTAATTCTATCTTGAATAATAAATGCAGCATTACTGACTATAGCTGTGGTAATTGCAATTTGAATTAGTAGTAATACAGCGCCCACCTTTGAGCGGCATAAGGCGTTAAATATAGGTTTTATTTCTAACATTGTGACATTCCTTATTGGCTCTTAAGATAAATAGCAGGATTGGTTTTACACACTAACCAAGCTGGGTACAAACCAGCTAAAATGCAGGTTGTAATTGCAATCAATGGGGCGCTCAATAGCATGGTTAAATCCATTGTCGCTAAGTTTTCATAGTAGTCGTAGCTTTGCCCTACGCCCATTAAACCAAGTTGTGCTAGTACAATTCCTAGCATGCCACCTATAAAGCCAAGCATGGCGACCTCAACTAAGTGCTGTAAAAATATTTGCCTTTTACTAGCACCTAATGCGCGTCTTACACCTACTTCTGGCGCTCTGCGTAAAAACTTAGCTAAAAGTAAACCTAAAATATTGGCTAAGCAGACACCTAAGAACATAAAGCTCAGGCCCACTAAAATTTTATTGTCTTCGGTGACGACGTTGTTGTATTGCATCCATTGGTTTACATCGCGAAGTTTATACTCAAGTTCTTTACGATTAAATCGACCACGTTTTTGTTGTTCTTGCATGTAGGCTAATAAGTAATTTTGATAGGCTTGTTTTTGTTCAAGCGTATTTAGCTCTGCCCAAAACTGGATCCATACTTGCTCAGATTGCAGTTTATCTGCAAAGGTTGGTGTGTTTTCGTGTTTCCATCCATTGCTATTGCCCCAACTTACGAGCTCTTTTGCCTTTATTAAGCTAAAGGGCATAAATAACTCTTCTACTTGATTAAATGCACCGTTATTTAAATCATAATATTTAATATTGAGAGGCCAATGGTTAATAACACCAACTACTTGATAGCTTGTATCATCTAAGTAAATCAGTTCTCCGACAGAGTTTTTTCCTGCAAATAGTTTATCGTTTATCTCTTGGGTAATAACAACGACAGGTGCGGCAGAGTCTTCTTGCTCTTTGCTCCAAGCCCCCCCGTATAAAAATGACAAATTAAACATGCTAAAAAAGTCAGGCGTTGTCATGCGAGCATTACCTATAAAAGGTTTTATTTTGTCGGAGTCTAGATAAACTGAAAAGCCGGTACGCATCATAGCCACTTTTTTCTCTGGCGTGGGTGCGTTTAATAAGTTCTCAGCATCTTGATAGGTCAGTTGCAGTGGCATGTTATCTTCTGTCCACCACGTACTACCATCGTCCATTGTTTGTAATTGCACACTGTAAAGTTGGCTGCTTTTTTCTGGGATAGGATCGGCCGACATCATGTGATAAACACTAAGGCTGGTCATTGTTATGCCTATACCTATCGCAATGGCAAGTACCATTAAAAAGCTAACCAGTGGGGTGCGCTTGAAGCTGCGCCAACTTAAATCTAAATAATGAATAAACATTAGTTAAACCCCCGATGCTGTTTTTATAGTTTGCGCGCCCTGATAAAGCGTAAAGTCGGCAAGTTGTCCATCAACTACTTGAATATTACGCGGAGCACGGCGGGCTAATTCGCTATCATGCGTTACCATTACAATAGTGGCACCGTCGCGATTGATTTGTTCAAGTAACTCCATAACTTGGCGAGCCATTAGGCTGTCAAGGTTACCTGTTGGCTCATCGGCAAGTAAAAAACGAGGTTTACCAGCAAGCGCACGGGCTATTGCCACACGTTGTTGCTGGCCACCAGAGAGTTGTTGAGGTAAGTGTTTAGCGCGAGATGCTAAACCAACTTGTTCAAGGCATTGCTCAATTCGACGTTTTCGCTCATTTGCTTTAATCCCTCTGTAGCGAAGAGGAACTTCTATGTTTTCGTATAAATTTAAATCGGGGATCAAATTAAAGCCTTGGAATATAAAGCCAATTTTTTGATTACGTAAATCAGCACGTTGGTTATCGTTTAGGCTGCCAACATTAACGCCATCCAACAGGTATTCACCTTCGTTAAAAGGCTCGAGCATACCTGCAATATTTAAAAAGGTTGTTTTTCCTGAGCCGCTAGGACCGGTAACAGCAATAAATTCGCCTTCGTTTACTTGCAGGTTAAAGTCTCGAAGCGCATGGGTTTGTACCATTTCTGTTTGGTATACTTTACTTACATTGTTCATTTGTAACATGGTTGTTCCTAATTATTTTTAGCGTTGGTTGAGAACGTCTGTTTAATTTAATAAAATCGTATCGGCTTGCTTAAAGTCGCTGTAGCTTGAAATAATAATCTCATCGTTTTCTTTTAGTCCGCTCAAAAGCTCAACCGCATTAATGCTGGTAGCGCCTATTGTAATAGGTATACGCTTTGCAATATTGCCTTCTACCTTATAAGCAAAAATTCCGCCTTGCTGCATAAAAGCGCCGCGTTTTACCTGCATTACACCTTCTCGGTTGTCGAGTAAAATACGAGCAGTTAAGCGTTGGTTTTGACGGATGTTGTTAGTAACACCTTTAAATCGGACGCGTGCTGTTACTTCACGATTATTAACTTCTGGTGATATGGCGGATAAATTCCCCATCACTGTTTCATTGCCTAACTTAAGCTCTACTTCCATACCGAGCCCTAATTCGTTTGCGTAACTTTCAGGTACTTGAAGTTCCGCTTCGAAATTACTTAAGTCGACGAGTGTCATAAGAGGTTGGCTTTGTGTCACAGCGGCTTTTTGTTGCACAAGTAGGTTACCCACGATCCCAGTAACGGTAGCCTTAATAGATAGGTTGCTTACTTTTCTGATTAAGTCATCAACAATAAGTTGTTGGCGGGTCACATCACTTTTAGCAGCTTGTAGTTCAAAGGCGAGCGTGTCTTTGGCAAGCAGTACCTCTTGTTGTGCATGTTTATATGAGAGCTTTGCACGTGATAAATCATCAACTGCTTTTTCTAGATCAATTTGGCTAATTAAGTGCTTTTGTATTGATAACTGCGCGCGACGATTTTCGCGCTCAGCGGCGTTAAGCTCAACTTGTGCCATATCGAGTGTTTTATTTAAAGTGAGTGTTTGGCGTCTTGCTTGCAAATGTTGCCTTTGCTGCTCGCCTTGTAGTCTTTTAAGTACAGACTCCTGTTGCTTTAATTCGTTAGTTAACTCAGGGCTTTGCAGCAGGGCAAGTGTGTTGCCTTGCTTTACTGTATCGCCGGCCTTTACTTTTAAATCTATAAATCCACGTTCTGGACTGTAGATTTTAGGAGCATTAGCAGCAACAATTTTACCACTGGCGGCAATGTCTCGAATGAGCGCTTTAACGTGTACTTTGGCAACCTGTACTTTTGAGCGGCTAATAGAGCTTTTAGCGCTATGACTCGTTAAAAAAATATAAGCAATTGTAGAGGCTGCAATGAAAACAATCGCAGTGATTATCGCGTATTTTTTATAGTTTATAGGTGCCTTTACTTGTACGTCTTGTGCGCTGGTATCTTTAATCATTTAATTCCCCCCTACATTGCTTTTATGTATTTTTCGCACAGCAGTAATAAAGCTGCTGTGCAAATGGCGGCAATAGGAGAAAGCAAAAATAAGCTTAGAGTAAACATGGTAATTCCAATTAGCGATTATACGTAAAGCTATACGATTAATATGCCAATTATTATCCTATTGATATTTAAGTTATTTTATTTTTTTTGTTATTGAAATTTATGTCCGCGGACAGTTTATGTGTCCGCATCGGACACCGCTTTAAATAAAAATTCACTATTAACGTACAAAAAATGACATGAACTTTCATAACTATACTAATGAGCAGCAATAATCGGGGATGTTAAGCCATTAAAGTAATGAAATAGCATAAAACTATCTAAATGTTAACTGAATAGCCCTTCACGCGTTGAATACTTATTCACTTTAGCTCGTCTTTACGTTTACGTAAGCTGCGACTTTGAGCGCTTGTGTTTTTTACAATATGTTAAACTTGACACCAGTGTCATGAAAAAATAGTGGTTAAAATAACGCTAAATGTTAAAAATAATGATAAAAAGAAATCTTGCTATGAAGTGAGAAATATTCAAGAATGTGAATATGTATTCAAAGTGCTATTGACTCTATTTAAGATAGAGGCTAGTTTTGTCCGTCTGTTAGCAAATCGTCGAGCAGTTCATCCACGCTAACAGTGCAGCAAGGGGAGGGGTCTATGTTATACGACTCAAAGTTAGAAAAAGAAAATTGTGGCTTTGGCTTAATAGCCCAAGTTAATGGTCAAGCTAGTCATAGGCTTATTCGTACTGCTATTACGGGGCTTGATCGCATGCAGCACCGTGGCGGTATATCTGCCGATGGTAAAACAGGTGATGGCTGTGGTTTATTACTACAAAAACCAGATAGCTTTTTCCGTGCAATTGCCAGTGAACATAATTGGCACTTAGGCAAAAACTACGCAGTGGGTATGATATTTTTAAATTCAGACCCTGTTTTAGCACAAGCTGCAAAACAAATACTTAGCGAAGAATTAGAAAAAGAAACGCTAAATATTTTAGGCTGGCGTGTTGTACCAACCGATCCATCTATGTTGGGTCCTATTGCTGTACAGCAATTACCAGGTTTTGAACAAATTTTTGTTAGCGCGCCAGAAGGTTGGCGTTCTAAAGACTTAGAGCGTCGCTTATATGTAGCACGCCGCCGCGCTGAAAAGCGCATTGTTGATGATGAAGCTTTCTATATCGCAAGTTTATCTGGTTTGGTAACTATCTATAAAGGCTTAATGATGCCTGCGGATTTACCTAATTTTTACCTGGATTTAGCTGATATTCGTATGACGAGTGCGATTTGTGTTTTCCATCAGCGCTTTTCTACTAATACTCAGCCGCGTTGGCCTTTAGCTCAACCTTTCCGCTATTTAGCACACAATGGTGAAATTAATACTATTGAAGGTAACCGCCAGTGGGCACGCGCACGTTCTTATAAGTTTGCGTCACCGCTTATACCTGACTTACAAAGCGCAGCGCCGTTTGTAAACGAAACCGGTTCTGATTCATCAAGCCTAGATAATATGCTTGAGCTATTTTTAGCTGGCGGCATGGATTTATTCCGCGCTATGCGTATGCTCGTTCCGCCTGCATGGCAGAAAAACCGTGCAATGGACGACGATTTACGTGCATTTTACGACTTTAACTCTATGCATATGGAACCATGGGATGGCCCGGCAGGTATTGTTATGTCGGATGGTCGTTTCGCGGCGTGTAACCTTGACCGTAATGGACTTCGCCCAGCACGTTATGTAATTACACAAGATGGTTTTATTACGCTTGCATCAGAAGTGGGTATTTGGGATTACACTGCCGATGAAGTGGTTGAAAAAGGCCGTGTTGGTCCAGGTGAATTATTAGTTATTGATACTAAACTTGGCAAAATCTGGCACTCGGATGAAATCGATCAAGATTTAAAATCTCGCCATCCTTACAAGTCATGGCTTGAAGAAAACGTTAAACGTTTAGTTCCATTTGAAGAACTTACTGAGCAAGACGCTGGTAATCGCTCATTTGATGACGAAACGCTAGCTAAATATCAAAAAATGTTTGGTTATACCAACGAAGAGCTTGATAGCGTTATTCGTGTAATGGGTGAAAACGGCCAAGAAGCGACAGGCTCAATGGGTGATGACACGCCATTTGCTGTACTTAGTGAAGGGCATCGTTCACTTTATGATTACTTCCGCCAAAAATTTGCGCAAGTAACAAATCCACCTATCGATCCACTACGTGAAAACCATGTAATGTCGCTTGCAACATGTATTGGTAGTGAGCAAAACGTATTTAACGAAACAACGGGCCACGCTAAGCGCCTACAGTTTGATACACCAATTTTAATGTACGCAGACATGCAGCAGCTATTAAATGCTGATGAAGCGCACTACAGCTACTGTAAAATTGATATTACCTACACAGTTGAAGAGGGTTTAGAAAACGCGGTTACGCGTATTTGTGACCAAGCACAAGAAAAAGCAGCTGCGGGCTGTATCATGCTTATTTTAACTGACCGTAACTTTGATGAAATAAATTTACCAATTCCAGCTGCTATGGCTGTAGGTGCGGTACAAAAGCGCTTAGTTGATAACAACTTGCGCTGTGAATCAAATATTATCATTGAAACTGGCAGCGTGCGAGATGCGCACCAATTTGCTGTGCTATTAGGTTTTGGTGCTACGGCAATTTATCCATACCTTGCGTATGAATCGTTAGTTGCGATGAGCGACAGCAAAATTATTGATAAGTCGTATTGCGAAGTGACCCTTGCTTATCGTAAAGCCATTAATAAAGGCTTGTACAAAATTATGTCTAAAATGGGCATAAGTACGGTTGCGTCTTATCGTTGTTCAATGTTGTTTGAAGCGGTGGGATTATCTGATGCGATTATTGAAATGTGCTTTAAAGGCGTTGCAAGTCGTATACAAGGTGCATGCTTTACCGACTTTGATGACGATCAGCAAAGTTTGCACAAACTTGCTTTAAGTAAGCGTAAATTATTAAGCCACGGTGGTTTATTTAAGTACGTACATGGTGGTGAGTATCATGCTTATAATCCAGATGTTATTCAAACCCTGCAAAAAGCGGTTCGCTCAGGCGATTATAAAGACTACAGTGCGTACGCTGATTTAGTTAACAATCGTCCAATAGCGACTTTGCGCGATATGTTAGCGCTTAAATTACCTGAGCAAGGTATAAGCATTGATGAAGTAGAGTCTGCAGAAAACCTATACAAGCGTTTTGACTCAGCAGCAATGAGTATTGGTGCGTTATCACCAGAAGCGCATGAAGCGCTAGCAATTGCAATGAACCGCTTAGGTGGTTGTTCAAACTCTGGTGAAGGCGGTGAAGATAAACTGCGTTATGGTACAGAGAAAAACTCGCGTATTAAACAAGTCGCTTCAGGTCGATTTGGTGTAACGCCTCATTACTTACGCAGTGCTGACGTTATTCAAATTAAAGTAGCGCAAGGTGCAAAACCAGGCGAAGGTGGACAATTACCAGGTGAAAAAGTAACGCCGTATATTGCTAAGCTTCGTTATTCGGTACCAGGTGTTACGTTAATTTCGCCACCACCGCATCACGATATTTACTCAATTGAAGATTTAGCACAGCTAATTTTCGATTTAAAACAAGTAAACCCTAAAGCACTTATTTCTGTAAAACTTGTTTCAGAGCCAGGTGTGGGAACCATTGCAACAGGTGTTGCTAAAGCATATGCCGATTTAATTACTATTTCTGGCTACGACGGCGGTACAGGCGCAAGCCCACTTACTTCTGTTAAATATGCGGGTAGCCCATGGGAGCTTGGACTTGCTGAAACACAGCAAGCACTAGTTGAAAATGGCCTTCGTCATCGCATTCGCCTGCAAACAGATGGTGGCTTAAAAACAGGTTTAGATATTATTAAAGCGGCAATTTTAGGTGCTGAAAGCTTTGGCTTTGGTACTGGTCCAATGGTTGCCCTTGGGTGTAAATACTTACGTATTTGTCACTTAAATAACTGTGCGACCGGTGTTGCAACACAAGACGAAACACTTCGTCAAAAGCATTATCACGGTTTACCAGAAATGGCGATGAACTACTTTAAGTTTATAGCGCAAGAAGCGCGTGAAATTATGGCTAGCCTAGGCGTTGCAAATTTAACTGATTTAATTGGTCGTTTAGATTTATTAGAAGAAATTGAAGGCAAAACTGCAAAGCAGAAGAAAATTGATTTATCGTCTGTTATTGCTCAGCCGAACAACCCAACTGGCGAAACGCTTTATTGTAGTGCTCCTAACAGTTCGCATTACCTAGGTAAGTTAAACGAAAGTTTATTAGCTAAAGCGCAAGAGGCAATTGATACGTCAAGCGGTATCTCGCTTGTGAGTCGTATTTGTAATACTGACCGCTCTGTAGGTGCAATGCTTTCGGGTTATATTGCTGATAAACACGGTAATCAAGGTATGGCGGCAGACCCAGTAGCAATTGAATTACACGGTACTGCGGGTCAATCGTTTGGTGTATGGAATGCCGGTGGTCTTGAAATGACATTGGTTGGCGATGCTAACGATTACGTAGGTAAAGGCATGGCAGGCGGTAAGTTAGTTATTCGTCCACCACTTGGCTCATCTTTTGAAAGCCATAAAGCAACCATTGCCGGAAACACATGTTTGTACGGCGCTACAGGCGGAAAACTGTTTGCAGCGGGTTGTGCCGGTGAGCGCTTTGCAGTTCGTAACTCAGGTGTGCAAGCGGTTGTTGAAGGTGTAGGTGACAACGGTTGTGAATACATGACCGGTGGCGTTGTGTGTGTACTTGGTAATGTAGGTGTTAACTTTGGCGCGGGCATGACTGGTGGTTTTGCTTATATTTTAGATGAGCGAAATGATTTTGAAAAACGCATTAACCCAGAGCTTGTCGAAATAGTAACACTAGACGAATTAACGTCGCATCAGGAACATTTACGCGGCTTAATTGCTGAGCATTTAGAGCTTACGGGTTCGTGCAGAGCAGAAAGCATTTTAGCTAACTTTGAACTGTACTTACCGATGTTCAAATTAGTAAAACCAAAATCAAGCGACGTAAAAAGTTTACTCGGGCATCGCGCTCGTAGTAGTGCCGAACTACGTGTTCAGGCGCAATAAGGGGGCAGTATGAGCGAAAATGTATATCAATTTATAGACGTGCAGCGTGTAGACCCACGCAAAAAACCAATCTCGTCACGTAAAAAATCTTTCGTAGAAATTTACGAACCCTTTTCAGAGAATCAGGTTAACTCACAAGCTGATCGTTGTTTAGATTGTGGTAACCCGTATTGTGAGTGGAAGTGCCCAGTACATAACTACATTCCACAATGGTTAAAGTTAATACGCACAGGTCGTATTATAGAGGCAGCAGAGCTTTCTCATCGTACAAACAGTTTACCAGAAGTGTGTGGTCGCGTTTGCCCACAAGATCGCTTGTGTGAAGGCTCGTGTACATTAGATGAAGAGTTTGGTGCTGTAACAATTGGTAATATTGAGAAGTATATTACCGATGAGGCATTTAAAATGGGCTGGAAGCCTGATATGTCTTATGTAACATGGACCGACAAAAAAGTGGCTATTATTGGTGCGGGCCCAGCTGGTTTAGGGTGTGCTGATATTTTAGTACGCAATGGTGTTAAACCAGTAGTGTTTGATCGTCATCCAGAAATTGGCGGACTACTCACGTTTGGTATTCCTTCTTTTAAACTTGAAAAAGAAGTGATGCAAAAGCGCCGTGAAATTTTCACTGAAATGGGCGTGGAGTTTAAGTTAAATGTTGAAGTAGGTGTTGATATTACGCTTGATCAAATTTTAGCTGATTATGACGCCGTATTTTTAGGGGTTGGTACGTATCAAAGTATGCGTGCAGGTCTTGAAAATGAAGATGCACCAGGCGTTCACGATGCCCTCCCGTTTTTGATTGGTAATACTAACCGTGTAATGGGCTATGACGAGACTAAGCAGCCGTGTATTGATATGGCTAACCAAAAAGTAGTTGTACTTGGTGGCGGTGATACAGCGATGGACTGTGTGCGTACGTCTATTCGTCAAAATGCTGCAAAAGTAACGTGTGCTTATCGTCGTGATAAAGAAAATATGCCTGGTTCTAAACGTGAAGTTAAAAACGCCAAAGAAGAAGGCGTTATATTTACCTATAACGTTCAGCCTAAAGGCATTGTATTGAACGATAAAGGTAAAGTAACTGGCGTTAGAATGGTTAAAACTAAATTAGGCGAACCTGACGCAAATGGCAGAAGTCGTGCTGAAGAAGTACCTGGTTCAGAGCATGTGATAGAAGCTGACCAAGTTATTATGGCATTTGGTTTCCAGCCTCACAAAATGGATTGGTTAGAAAAATACGATGTAGAAATAAACCACTGGGGCGGCATTAATGCACCAGAACAAGGTGAATTTACACATCAAACAACGAACCCTAAAATATTTGCTGGTGGCGATATTGTGCGTGGTTCAGATTTAGTGGTAACCGCTATTTTTGAAGGACGTAATGCTGCAGAAGGTATTATGGATTACTTAAAAGTTTAATTGTTCGTATTAATAAAGTGATGTAAGAAGCAAGCCAACTGGCTTGCTTTTTTTATTTGTTTTATTCGAATGTAAGGTCAACGTAGTTAACAACAAACGGTATTATATTAATATCACCTGTCGCATAGCCTTCTTTAGCGGCACCTTGAGTTTTTACCTTTAGAGTAACTACCAAGAGGGATTATTTTGCTTTAGTGAGTGTGTGCTTGTTTCGAGCTAAATACGGATGCTTTGGGCATCTATAAGCAGCCTTAAGGGTTAATTTATACATGCAAACTTTACGCTTTACTTAACCAACACAAGGGTACAGGCATATACTTATAGCAACTCGAGTTTTTGGATTTTCAGTAGTACTAGCTAATGTTATTTGGCCATAATCTGTAGCTTCTTTTGTTGCTTTATACGCTAAAAATTTTGTTTGCGTCGTTGTATAAACACTTTGATTTGAAGAGTTAATTGATTGGTTGCTAGAGCTAGATACACTATTTACAGCACCGTTAATACCATCTTTAACTGCGCGAGTTATATCATTACTTTTACAGCCACTCATTACTATTAGTGCGGGTAGTGTGGGAATAAAAAGTAAACTTATTTATTTTTTAACTCTTAATGTTATTGCATTATCCCTAACAAAGGTAAGTAATGGTTAAAGTATTCGCTTTTATCAACCCGAAATAACTAATCTTAAGAGTTGATTTAAATATAAAGTTGGTCCATTATCGCACGCTGTTTACGGTTTGCTTACTTTTTGTCTACAAGTAGGCTTTTATACATTAATAAAATAAATAGAAATTATGTACGAATATTCAAACAAATCGGAAAGGAAACTCATTGTTCGATTCTTCTCTTCAATAGGGTTTATAGCAACGTTTTCGATGGCTAGCTTAGCATTTATTAATAGCAGTTATTTATTAGCGTGTACCTTGGTTGTTTCTTCGTTTGTTTATTTATTGGCATTTAGCATAAGTAGGGGAGTAGAGAAGTCAGGCACTATAATTTTATACAACCTTTATGCACTAATGTTTTACCTAGTTCTCACTGGGGGAGCACAGGGAACAGGGCCTATATGGATATTCATAGTGTCTCCTGTTACTTATTCAATACGCGGACTTAAACGAGGTACATTTGATATAATTTTGTTTTTATTAGCGATTGTTTTAGGCTTTTACTGTGCTGATACATTCAATATATATGACTATAGTCCGGAACAGTTTCCTATAAGAATAATAATTGCCTTTATGATTGTCGCGTCGCTGAGTGGCTACTACGAGTGTTCAAGAGAAAAATACAGCAATAAAATAATTGCTTTGAGTCAAAAGAATGAATTTTTAGCAACTATAGATCCACTCACAAACCTGCCAAACCGTCGCTATACCATGAATAAGCTTGTGGCTTTTAAAAGTGAGCTGAAAGATAATAATACTCCTTTTGTAATTTTATTAGCTGATGTAGATAATTTTAAAAAAATTAATGATCAATTCGGCCATGATTTTGGCGATGAAGCACTTATTCAGTTAGCTAAAACCTTTGATAAAAGTATTCCAAAAAATGCGATTGCATCACGTTGGGGCGGAGAGGAGTTTTTAATTGTTATTCCAGATGCAACAGTTGAGCAGGGGGAGCAAGTTGCAGAAAAAATCCACAACGCCCTTAAAGCTTCAGTTGTGAGCTTATTTTCAGATAGTACCAATATTACGCTAAGTATTGGTGTTATCTCTGCAAGTGCCGAACGCTCAATTGATCTTGATATCAAGCGTGCTGATGAACTACTTTATAAAGCAAAAGCGCAAGGTAAAAACAGAACGTGTTCTTCTTAAAAGTTTATCTACTTTAATCCATTGAAAACGAATCAAGTGATGGCTTTATTTTAGCCTTTCTGCGCTTTACGCTCATGTAACACATTGCATTACAGGCAATCTGCATTGTAATTAATAGCCAATAACTGATGCCTAAGTCACTTAGGTTATTTATTTTTTCGCTAGTAAAATAATAGGCTACGGCGATTATCTGAAGAACTAAAAAGCTATTTAAAAACCCCAGTAAACGCTGTTTAAAGTAAGTATGCTTATATTTACTAAAAATAATTAAACAGCTGCTTAGCGCTAATAAAAACCAACTTAAAATGATACAAAAATTAACTAAAGTACTGTGCATTATTTAATCCTTCAAAGCTCTATTAACCAATATTAGGCATGGGCCATTATTAGTTCTTTAGCATTCGCTTTAGCTGTTTTACTGATATTATCACCACCAAGTAAGCGAGCTATTTCATTAATACGACCATCTTTATTCAAAGGCAGCATATGAGTGAACGTTTCGCCTTGTGCTATTTCTTTAGCTACAAAAAATTGTTGGTGTGCGCTACTAGCAACTTGCGGTAAATGGGTAACACAAATCACTTGAGTAGACTTACCTAACTGGCGCAATAGTTTGCCTACGGCTGATGCTGTAGGGCCAGAAATACCTACATCAACTTCATCAAAAATAAGCGTTGGGGTTGTTACTTTTTGGGCAATAATTACCTGTATAGCAAGGCTAATTCGCGAAAGTTCACCACCTGAGGCTACTTTAGCTAACGGCTGAAGTGGCTGCCCCGGATTAGTTGATACTAAAAACGACACATTATCGTACCCTAAGCTATTAGGTGCGCGGCTACTCTCTTGAGTTAAAGCTATTTCAAATACACCGTTTTCCATCGATAAATTAGCCATACTTTCACTTATTAGTGTGTTAAGTGTATTCGCATACTCATAGCGACTTTTACTTAGTTCATCGGCAGCTTGCTTATAACTAAGTAACGCGCTTTCTATTTCTGACTCTAGTTGCTCCAGACGATTACTATTATTACTTATTGACTCAAGCTCCTGAGCAATCGATTGATGAAACTCAACTAGCTGCTGTGGTTTTATGTGATGCTTACGCGCTAAATCCATCGCACCGCTTAGTCTATTTTCTACTTCACCTAAACGAGCAGGATCTAAATCTGCTTGCTCAGTATAATTTCGAACTTCACGGCTTGCTTCTTCAACTTGTACTGCGGCTTCACTAAGGAGGGCTGCTACGCCCGCTAAGCTTTCGTCGTATTGAGCCAGCTCAGCGAATTGTTGGGCACTGTGCTGCAGCATTGAACAAGCATTTTGTTCATCACTTTCATATAAGTATTGTAATTCACGTTGGCACGATTCTAATATTGTTTGGCTATTACTAAGTTTGTAATGCTCGGCCTCAATTAAATCAAACTCACCTTCTTGTAAGGCAAACTCATCGAGCTCTGCAACTTGGTATTCTAACAATTGTTTTTGCGCTGCTTGTTGCTGCTGTTGTTGCTCTAGATGTTTAAATTCTTTTTGTAAGTTAGCAAACTGTTTATAGTTGTTATTTACATCATTTACTAAGTGGTGATGCCCTGCATAGGCATCTAAAAGCTGTAACTGATGCTCAGCTTTTAATAAGTGTTGGTGGGCATGTTGTCCATGAATAGATATTAAATATTGACCAAGTTCTTTTAATTGTGATGCGGTAACGGCACTGCCATTAATATAGCTTTTACTGCGTCCATTTTTGCAAACAACACGACGCAATAAACATTCATTATCGTCGTTGTTTAGCATATGTTGCTCTAAAAACGATTGAGCTAGCGGTAAATCTGTTAAGTCAAATTGAGCGCATACTTCTGCTTTATCAGAGCTTGGGCGCACTGCTGATGCTTCAGCTCGTTCACCTAAACATAATGATAGCGCATCAATAGCAATAGATTTACCAGCACCTGTTTCGCCAGTGATCGCGGTCATACCGCTGCGCCATTCTGTGCTTAAATTACTAACAATTGCAAAATTTTTAACTTCTAAACCAATTAACATACTGTTTATCCATCCAGTCAATTAACTGTTAATTTATACAGTGTTTTGGTTTTTTGCAAATTAATTTTTTATTATTTATGCAACGCTTACATCTTGAGTAAATTGTGTATCAGAAGTTTTTGGAGAGGTATCAATTTGATCATCAACAATATCAGTAGCTTGTATAATGTCTTCGGTCTTAAGTAGCCCGATAAGTGGAGGTAAAGTATTTAGGTAAAAACTCTTATTGTATAAAATTCCTTGCTGAGGTAACTCAGATACAAAGTACTGTATATTATCAATCAATGGCTGGATTACATTCGTTTGATTAGTTTTAATTAACTCATTGGACAACGTATTAATTAGTAGGTCAGCGGTATCTTCAAGTTGTTGCAAATTCTCGTCTGTATGCGATTGCACAACAAAAAAATTATTTACAATAGCTTGAATACGAGGAACGTATTTTGGGCGAATTATTTTAGCATCAAGAAGATCATTAAGCTTTGCTTTAAGGCGTGAATTTACATGCGAAACACGTTCATTAAATAGCTTTTTTCTAGCTTCGATTGCTTTTTTGCGATTACTCTCAATTTTGAGGTAACTGTATAAAAGTGTAATTAATAGCAGTAAAGCAAAGAATACTACATAAGTCATTGCTACTCGTTCCTAAATTATTTGATTATTATTTTAAGCCGCCATTTTGCTTTATAGTACTAAATTTGGCAATAAAATTAGTACAAACGACTACCCCAATTTAGTTTTGTACGTAAAACGTTGTAGTACGAGTAATTTTTTGGATGAATTAAGCGCAATTGTTTATCCGCTTTTTTAATTACTACCTCATCGCCGGGTAATACGGCAAGCACAACATGGCTGTCGCAACTTACCTGTAGGCTATCTGTATTTTCTAGGCTTAGCTTTAAACGAACTTCATTATCGGCATCGACAACTAAAGGTCTGCTAGATAAGGTATGAGGAAACATAGGTACTAACGATATTGCATTTAGCTCTGGCGTTAAAATTGGCCCGCCACCTGAAAGTGAATATGCCGTAGAGCCAGTAGGGGTTGATACTATTAAACCGTCAGAGCGCTGAGAAAACACAAAGTCATTATTTATAAAAGCTTCAAACTCAATCATATGGGCTACTTTATCAGCATGAAGTACCGCTTCGTTAACGGCAGAGTTTGCACTCTTTAATTCGTTGTGGCGATATACTTCTACTTCTAATAAAAAGCGTTTTTCTTCAAGGTACTCACCACTGAGGACTTGCTCTAAGCTCGCTTCAAACCCTTCAGGGTTTAAATCAGTTAAAAAGCCAAGGTTACCTCTATTTACTCCAATTACAGCAATGTTAAAGCGCGCAAGCACGCGTGCAGCACCAAGCATGTTACCGTCACCGCCTACAACAATAGCTAAATCTGCTTGTTCTCCTAAGTCGACTAACTTAACAAGTTTGTCATGCGGGATATCGTCTAATTGACTCCCTGTGCGTTTTTCTACTATTACCTCAAAACCAAGCGCAAGTAAAAATGTATGTAAGCGCTGAAGGGTAGCAGCGGCTCCCGGGTGATTAGGTTTGCCAATTAGGCCTATGGTATTAAAAGGAGAGTCCATAATGTACGCACAAAAAGATTTAATAATTGTAGAGTAACTCAAAACAGAAGTGTTTGAAAATACAGATTATAGCAATATTATAAACCTTCAATTTTATTCGCAGTGAGTTAACTGCACGACTTGAAAAACAACTAAACGCCCCGATATCTCTTTCATGCAACAAGATGTAGATACCATGAAACTAAACTCACGAGATCAGCAAATTTTTTCAGCTGTTATGAACATGTACTGTAATGGTGAAGGCTTGCCTGTTCCATCAACAAAAATTGCCAAACTCAAAGGCATGGCAGTATGCTCGGCTACGGTTCGTAATGCTATGGCTCGCTTAGAAAAAGTGGGGTTATTGTATTCACCTCATACATCTGCAGGACGAGTGCCCACAAATGAAGGGTTTGATTATTGGTTTGATGAGTTTTTTCCACTCGCTGAAATTGCTAATTATTGGCAACCAGAGCAATCACAACTCGTTGAACTAGCACATGGTTTGAGCCAAAAATACCAAATATGTTGTTGTGTTGGTTTACCACAAGCCAGCTCGCAGCAAGTGTTTAGAGTAGAGGTGCTTGATTTTGATTCTACCGACTGGCTTATTCTATTAATAGACAGGGCTGGGCAGAGCCACAACATTTGTATTGATAAACCTCATGATTCGTCAGATTCTGTTCGTTATCAGTTTGCAACATGGTTGAACACCGTATTTAGCCAACAAACTCTTATGGAGGGTTTGTATCGTATGCAGGCGATGGCAAATACAGCGCCTCGAAATTGTCATGATTCGCTTAATCAATGGACGCGACAACTAAGTCAAAAATTAGGCTCAGATAATAGTATTGTAGTTGGCGAAAATTACCTCTATAAACAAATCGATTGTGAGCAAAGTTTAAATATTGGTGTTTCGTTTTTGAATTATGTAGAAGATAAACTCGCTTTTAAAAACGGTGTATCGGTACTTAATAGCGAAAAATTGCCTTTTACTGAGTGTGATGAATTGATCGTAATAAGCGTGCCGTACTTTCAAAATCAAGAATACCAAAGCCGCTTTTGTATAATTTGCCCTAAATCAGCGCAAATCGAAGAAATAATTCGAGAATTTAAATTAATTGAGGCATCTAACTCTTGAATCTTTTTATTCAATCCCCATAATTACCGCAGTTGTAAAGAATTGGAGCACGTATTTTATGTCTGAGCAGACACAAAACCCTGAGCAAGAAGTAGAATTAAACGAAGAAATTTCTAAAATGCAGGCTGATGTAGAAGCAGCAGTAGAAGCCGCTGATCAACATGCAGAAGAAGAGCAAAGCCCTGAAGCAGAAATAGCTATGCTATATGCAGAGCTTGAAGCTGCTAAACAAACTATTGCAGATCAAAAAGATGGTGTTGTTCGTGCTGCAGCAGACGTAGACAACATTCGTCGTCGTGCAGCACAAGATGTAGAAAAAGCGCATAAATTTGCACTAGAAAAATTTGCTAACGAATTACTACCTGTAATTGATAATCTTGAGCGTGCTATTGAGTTTTCTGATAAAGAAAATGAGGCTTTAAAGCCGTTGCTTGAAGGTATCGATATGACAGTTAAAAGCTTTAACGATGCTGTTGCAAAGTTTGGTGTTGAAATTGTAAACCCACAAGGTGAGCAGTTTAATCCAGATTTTCATCAAGCAATGTCAATTCAACCAAGTAACGATGTAACACCTAATACAGTACTTGCTGTTATGCAAAAAGGTTACACATTGAATGGTCGTTTATTACGCCCTGCAATGGTTATGGTTTCTAAAGCTGCTGATGCTTAATTGAATTATTAGTTTTAAAAAATGCCTCATATTGAGGCATTTTTTTTGTCTTTTTTATAGTGAATTAACTGTACGAGCATAGTAAGCAACACAGCGCTAAACATTAGACTTGAAAATGGCACTGCGCTTTTTGCATGCATAATAGCGAGTAGTGGGCCAACTAATGCGCCACTGCCAAAACGAAGTGTGCCAATTACGGCGGTTGCCGTGCCTGTGTTTTTTTCAAACTTCATTAAAATTAACGAGTCAGCATTACTTGCAGTGACGCCTAAGCTCATCATTAATGGCGCAATAGCAGCCACAATATAATAAAGTGATAAATGCAATAAGCTAAATGTTAACAAAGCAAGCCCCGATACAAACCCACATACAAGCCCAATATAGAGCATCTTTCGAGAGCCCAGCCTTGGTACAATTCGCGTATTTAAAAAGTTACCAAACATCAGCGCCATTACGTTAAAGGCAAATAACACACCAAATAATTGTTCTGATACTTCATATAAATCTAAATATATAAAAGGTACTGATGTTAAAAAGCAAAAAAATCCAAACGATACAAACATAGAACTGAGTATGTCGGCACGTGCATCTTTATTACTGAGTACTGTTTTATAGCTATCAAAAAATAGAGCGAGACCCTTTTTTTCGTTTTTGTGAATAGGAATATCAATTAGATACACTTGCACAAATGCTAATATTAAAAAGCTATATCCAGCAAGCACCAAGAATATGGTTGACCAAACAGAAAATCCTAAAATAAACGAACCAACAGAAGGGGCAACTAACGGCGCTACCATCATAATCATCGACACATACGACATTCCCTTAGCTGTATTTTGCTGATAAATATGGCGAATAATACCCGGTACTACTACCGTTGCTGCCGCTCCCGTAAATGCTTGCACTGCTCTAAGAGTCCAAAAAGCATGGATTTCGGTGGTAAATGCAAGTGCAAGAGAGCTTGCACCAAATAAGGTTAAGCCAATACGTGCAAGCTTACGGCGGCCAATTTGATCGGCAATGGGGCCAAAAAATAGCATCCCTAATGAATAGCCCGCTAAGTAAATACTCAACGATATTTGTACATTGGGCATATTAGTGTGTAAATCGTTTGCAATTACCAGCATGGCAGGTAAGTACATATCTATCGCCAATGGCGTAATCGCCACGATACTGGCTAATAAAGGCAATAAAATACGGGTATTAAAAGACGAGGCTGAGGCGTCCATGTGTAAACTCAACAATCACTAAAAACAAGGGTTATAGTGTAACAGGGCATTGTATTTGGATAAACTTAGTTTGCCCGCTAAGTTTATCGTCATATTGCTTTTTTTTAATATAACGGTACATAAAGCAAATATTTTAAATTGGTACTGTGTTTGCTATTCTACAAGCAATAAAAAATTCATTACTTAAGAGAATTATCATGAAAAAACTAGTACTTGCAGTATTAGCGACAGCCGTTTTAGCCGGTTGTAAAACGTCACCAACAGGACGTACTCAAATAGCGCTTTACTCAGATCAACAAATGAGTGAAATGGGCACAGCTAGCTTTGCCGAAATGAAAGCATCTCAGCCAATAAATAAAGACGCTAAAACAAATTCTTATGTAAATTGCATTGCTGAAAAAGTAGTCGCTGTATTACCAAAAGAATACGCGTCGCAAAATTGGGAAGTAGTGGTATTTGAAGATGAATCTGCTAACGCTTTTGCACTACCTGGTGGTTACATTGGGGTTCATACGGGCTTATTAAAAATAGCCACCAATCAAGACCAACTAGCAACAGTACTAGGGCACGAAGTAGGGCACGTAATTGCTGAGCATTCTAATGAGCGTGTTTCACAAAGCTCTATTTTAGATACCGGTATGCAGCTTGGTAGTGCGGCACTTGAAATGGGTAATATTCAATACCGTAACGAAATTATGCAAGGCTTAGGTTTGGGGGCACAATATGGAGTTGTTTTACCATTTAGCCGCTCTCACGAATCAGAAGCCGATACTATAGGTCTGGATTTAATGGCACAGGCGGGTTTTAATCCACAAGAGTCGGTTACACTTTGGGAGAATATGAGTGCAGCGGGCAGCGGTACAACCCCTGAGTTTTTATCTACTCACCCAGCGCCAAGTAACCGTATTAAAAATCTACAAGCGCAAATGAGTAAAGCACTTAGCGAGCAAAGCACTGCTAAAGCACAGGGTAAAAACCCACAATGCACACTGTAGTTAAGCGCTTTACTATCTGAAGTAGTGTACGTTTAGTATTAATGCGTAATTAAAATAAAACCCCTGTAAGTATTTACCTACAGGGGTTTTATTTTAGTTTTTAAGCGTGGTTATTCAGCAGCAAGTGCTTGTTTAAATACATTTTTAAAGCGTTCGAAATCTTCAATGTGCGGTAGGTGCCCTAAATTATCCAGTTCAAATAATTGTGCGTCAGGGATAAGTGTTGCAGCGTGTTTGCCTAATTTATCATATCGACCAAGCTCGTAATCAACACCGTCTTTTTTCCAGTTACGGCCAGGGCCGGTTCTATCGCGTGTACCAATAATTAATTTAACCGGTACTGCTAAATCTTTAAATTCGGTTATTACAGGTTGAGTGAAAATCATATCGTATGTTTTTGCATTTACCCATGCCATTTGTTCTTTATCTGGGCCTTGTATTTGCCCTGTTATAAAGTCGGTTAAGGCTGAATATGTGGCATTCCACTTACCATCGTAGTAATTTTTTTGTTGGTATTTTCTTACGCCTTCTGGCGTTTTTGAAAATTCGTTTTTATAGAAAAAATTTGTATCTTTGTAATCAACATACTGCAGATAGTTTTCAAGCCCAATAGGGTTAAGTAAAATTAATTTACTAGTTGTGTTTGGGTACATTAATGCAAAACGACTCGCTAGCATCCCACCCATAGAGTGCCCTAATACAATTGACTCTTCTATATTAAGTGAGTCCATTAACGCATGAGTATGGTTAGCAAGAGCCGCAAATGAATACTGGTAATTAGTTGGTTTAGATGATTTTCCAAAACCAATTTGATCAGGAATTAATACGCCGTAGCCTAAAGATTGCAAGTATTGCGCAGTGGTAGTCCAGTAATCTGCATTAAAATTTTTGCCGTGCATAAGCGTCACTGTAGGCATGTCGGATTTGGTAGGCTTTAAGTAAATATAGGCCATTTTAAGAGATTGTTTTTGTGACTCAATGTTAAAGTAATTTACTTTAAAATCGTACTGGTAACTGCTTAAAAGTGCATCATAAGAAAGTGAAGAGGTATCTTGCGTTGTGCTCGCTAATGCATTGTTTGTTAATAACAATAAAGTAGAAAAGCAAATAACTTTAATCGACGACATTTGGTTACTCCAATTAAGGACAAATAATATGAGCTCTAATATATAAAACTCAGAATAATTCATTATAGTAACCAAACATTAAGTACTATTCAATTGAGGCTTTGTCATGCTCAACGTTGTTTAATTTGGAGATGAAAAAAGCGAAGCTAAAATAGAGCTTCGCTTATTAATGTAGGGTAAAACGAGTATCGTTAAAGCTTAAAACGTCCACTCAATATGGATTTGTGGCACTGACTCAGTGACTTCAGTACCTAGTTTATTGTGCCAGTATTGTAATTCCATACCCAACAGTAGTGTGTTTTCTTTCATTTGAAGAGCGTGGCCCATATCCCATACTAAAATAGGCTGTGCGAGTATCCACGCCTCTACATCGTTACCAAATTCATCTTCACGCTCTGCAATGTATTCAGCGTGGCCTTTAAAGCTAAATTTTTGTGAGCCAATAGTGAAAGGGTATTCAAAGGCAACATCAAGCATCCAGCTATTTGTTTCAATAGGAGCACCGCCTTTTGCTACACCTTCACTATCGTCAATGTAAGCTGTGAACAGCGTTTGAAAAAAGTTAAACCCAGGTACATCCCAGCTTAATTTAACACCAGGCAAGTATTTCATTACTTTAGCGTCGCCAGCAACGTTAATACCACCGGTAAGGCCCACATCTAATAATGCGCCTGCGCCAATTTTTTCGCCGCTAATGGCCGATAAGCTTACCGTTGAATACCACTCACCATAAAAATCAGCATCTTGGTAACCATCATCGGTATCGTCTTTACTGTAATCGATAAAAAAGAAGTTATCGCCGTAATCGTAACCCGATGCATGTTGAACCGAGTAAACAGTGGTGTTTGACTCTAGCTCAGTGAATGGGTTTTTTTGGTCGCCATTATTAATATGTAGTGCTGTGCTGCTCCAATTAGCCGCAAAAGCAGAAGACGACAAAGCAATTGATGTAAAAGTAACGAGAGGAAGTAATTTTTTAAATTTCATATCTGTATTTAACTATAATTTTAGTGACACGCGAAGGCGCGCATTATAGCAAAAGTGATTGATATGTAGAGGATTATTTTAACATATGTTGCAGCTTACTTGTTAAGCTGCAACATAGTATCGGTGTTTAAATTATGCTTTATTACGACGCAAGCAAATAACTGCAATGGCTGTAAATGCTAAAATAAAACAGTAATAAGAAGACGTTGATACTTCCCACGGGCTAATTTTAAACGTAGCGCCTAACAGTAGCGCTTGTGCGCCATAAGGCAATGACCCCTGTGTAACACAGGCAAATATATCAAGTAAACTGGCTGAACGTTTACCGCTTATTTCACCGTCATCTGCTAGTTTTTTAGCAATAGGGCCGGCCACAATAATAGACACTGTATTATTAGCAATACATACATTACTTGTTAAAACTAACGCAGCGATACCTAATTGGTCAGCCACTTTACGGTGCCATTTTGCAATGATTTTAGTAATCGCTTGAATTTTTTGAGCAATGTAATCAAGACCACCGTTAATACGAATAAATTCAGATAAGCCACCAATAAACATAGAAAGTAAAAATATTTCCTGCATATCAGTAAAGCCTTTGTAAATGTCTTTTACAAAGCTTGCGCCTTCGTAACTACCGGTAAAGCCCATTAATGCGGCAAAAATAATACCGCTAAACAACACTACAAATACGTTCAAGCCGGCAACTGCTAACACTAAAATAAAGGCATAAGGAAGTACTAACCAAATATCATAGTCTTTAGTTTCAACTACTTGTGCAGCAGGTGTTAAATAAAACAACAGGGCGATTGTTAGAATGGCTGCAGGGACTGCAATTTTAAGATTTTCTTTAAACTTGTCTTTCATTTCACAGCCCTGCGTGCGCGTAGCTGCAATAGTGGTGTCTGAAATAATAGATAAGTTATCGCCAAACATAGCGCCTGATACAATCGTACCTGCCATTAATGCTGGGTCTATACCTGTTTTAATTGATACCGCATAAGCGATAGGGCCAATGGCGCCAATCGTACCCATAGACGTTCCCATTGCAGTAGAAACAACGGCTGCAATTAAAAACAAACCAGGGAGCAATAACGAAGGTGGGATAAGTGATAAGCCTGCATTTACTACCGCATCTACTCCACCGGTTGCACTTGCCACAGCCGAAAAAGCACCTGCAAGTAAGTAGATTAAACACATGGTAATAATATTGTTGTGTCCGGCACCTTTAATAAAGGTCTCTACACATTGGTTTACCGTGCCTTTATTTAAAATAAACGCAAGCATGATGGCGGGCAATATAGCAACAGGTGCAGGTAGTTGGTAAAAAGCATAATCAACCCCTTGCGATTGCAAATACAAACCTGAGCCTAAAAATAGCGCTACAAAGGTAAGTAGGGGAAGTAAAGAAAGTATTGCTTTGTTTTTATTAAATGATGGCTGCATCATAATCCTCATAACCAGTAAAATTTATCACAGCCAAAACTCCTCTTTTAGCTGAATTTAGCAGTACAACTTTTTATTTTAAAAAGTTGTTAGCCGCAGCGTCCGCAAGCCAAAGACCAAATCGACGCGAAAGAGAAGTTTAAATGTATAGATGGCTAAAGTAAACTGGTATTGTTATTATTATTAAATTAAAAGGTCACCTGACTATTGCATGACTTTTAGATAATATCTATAAAGCAACGCGATTTTCAGCGATTAATATTTATCCAACTGCATAAAAATACCCACCTGCGTATTTTTAATGCCCGGATATATGGCTAATAAACGGATTCAAATTAAATTAGGTAAAAACCATGACTACAAATCGAATAGGTGTTTTTGGTGCTAACGGCAGAATGGGCTTAGCCCTATTAGAAGCCGCGACAATTAAAGAGCAAACACAACTTACAGGCGCATATGTTCGTAGTGGTTCATCGCTATTAGGCATTAATGTAAATCAAGTAAATAGCGCAGCCGATAACAGTGTTAGCTTTAGCGACGAAAGTACAATAGATGATGTAGATGTTTTAATCGACTTTACGCTGCCAGCGGGTATGAAAAACCATTTAAAAACAGCTGTTGCACAAAAAATTCCTATGGTAATTGGCACAACAGGTTTAACAAATGATGATATGGCGCTATTACACGATGCCGCTAAACATATCCCTATTGTATTTGCGCGAAATTACAGCGTAGGTGTCAATGTATTACTTAACCTTGTGCAAACCGCAGCGACTAAATTTGGTGAGGATTTAGATATCGAAATATTTGAAGCGCATCACCGTCATAAAATAGATGCGCCATCGGGTACTGCACTGGCAATAGGTGAGTCAATCGCGCAAGCGAAAGGCTGGGATCACGACGAGGTTGCGGTATATGACCGAAGCCAAGTAGAAACAGCGAAATCTCAAAATGAGATTGGTTATTCTGTCCTAAGAGGGGGCGATATAGTAGGTGAACATACCGCATACTTCGCTACAATGGGCGAAAGGCTTGAATTAACACATAAAGCAAGTTCGAGAATGACGTTCGCTCTAGGTGCTATAAGGGCTGCAAGCTGGTTAAAAAACAAACCTGCTGGACTTTATGATATGCAAGATGTGCTAGATCTTAAGTAGTTTAGTTACTATTTTAACTGTTTGGGTCTAATTTCAACTACAGTGACTTATTTGTAACAATTAACCAAATAATGTTAGACCTAAATAGCAACTTCATGTAATATGCAGCCAATTTGCCAAAAATTACTAAATGCGTGTTTCCAATTATACCCAAGTGGCTAGTAAATCCAGGGTTTCAGTGGGAATGAAAATAGTTTTAGGCAAGAAAAATGATTGAAGGTTGAATGCTTTACATCTGCATCATTTAAGACTGCGTAAAACAATTTAAGCTCACAAAAATCTGGTTTTGACGATCCCTCTGGGTATTGGCGGGGTGTTAAGCAATTGCTTACTCCCGTTTTTTACTGTTAGGAGGTTTAACTTGACTAAATCCGCTCTGTTAGTCCTAGAAGACGGCACAGTGTTTCGCGGTACTGCAATCGGCGCTGACGGCATGTCAGTCGGTGAAGTGGTATTCAATACGTCTATGACTGGTTATCAAGAAATTTTGACTGATCCATCATACGCGGAACAAATCGTAACTTTGACGTACCCACATATCGGTAATACGGGTACCAACAGCGAAGACGAAGAAGCGAATCAAATTTGGGCTAAAGGCCTAGTGATCCGTGATTTGCCACTGCTAGCAAGTAACTTTCGTAACGAGCAATCGTTAGATGATTACTTAAAAGAACGTAATATTTTAGGTATTGCGGACATCGACACCAGAAAGCTAACTCGAATTTTGCGTGATAAAGGCGCACAAAACGGGTGTATTGTTGCCGGTGACGAGCTAGACGAAAATAAAGCGTTACAAGCCGCGCAAGCCTTCCCAGGTTTAAAAGGTATGGATTTAGCAAAAGTTGTCTCAACCAAGGAAAATTTTGAGTGGCGCGAATCAAGCTGGACATTAGGTGAAGGATTTAAAACCCTTGACGCTGCTGATGAAAAGTTTCATGTTGTTGCCTACGACTTCGGTGTAAAACGTAATATTTTACGTATGCTTGTAGACCGTGGTTGTAAACTTACAGTAGTACCAGCGCAAACTTCTGCCGCTGACGTACTTGCTTTAAACCCTGATGGTATCTTCTTATCTAATGGCCCTGGTGATCCTGAGCCATGTACTTACGCTATTGAAGCCATTCAAGCCTTTTTAGAAACCGACACACCTATTTTTGGTATCTGTTTAGGTCATCAGTTATTAGCCCTTGCCTCAGGTGCTAAAACAGAAAAAATGAAATTTGGCCACCACGGTGGTAACCACCCAGTTAAAGACCTAGACCGTAATGTAGTTATGATCACAGCTCAAAACCATGGTTTTGCAGCTCAAGAATCAAGCCTACCAAGTACGCTTCGTGCCACGCATAAATCGTTATTTGATGGAACGCTTCAAGGTATTCATCGTACTGATAAGCCTGCGTTTAGCTTCCAGGGTCACCCTGAAGCAAGTCCAGGTCCACACGATGCAGCACCATTATTTGACCACTTCATCGATTTGATGCAAGCGCGTAAACACTAATTTAACTGGAGTAATAATGCCAAAACGTACCGACATAAAAAGCATTCTTATCTTAGGCGCAGGCCCAATTGTAATTGGTCAAGCTTGTGAATTTGACTACTCTGGTGCTCAAGCGTGTAAAGCACTTAGAGAAGAAGGCTATAGAGTTATATTAGTTAACTCAAACCCTGCAACTATCATGACCGATCCTGAAATGGCCGATGCTACCTACATCGAACCAATTCACTGGGAAGTGGTAGAAAAAATTATTGAAAAAGAAAAGCCAGATGCAGTACTGCCTACAATGGGTGGTCAAACAGCATTAAACTGTGCACTTGATTTAGACAAGCACGGTGTATTGGCTAAGCACGGCGTTGAGCTAATTGGCGCAACGGCGGATGCAATCGACAAAGCAGAAAACCGTGAACGCTTTGACGTAGCAATGAAAAACATTGGCCTTGAATGTCCTCGTGCTGAAATTGCTCACTCAATGGAAGAAGCTAAAGATACAATGAGCCGAATTGGCTTACCATGTATCATTCGTCCTTCTTTCACCATGGGTGGCACCGGTGGCGGTGTTGCTTACAACATGGAAGAGTTTGAAGAAATTTGTGAGCGCGGTTTAGACTTATCGCCAACAAACGAATTATTGATTGATGAATCACTGATTGGTTGGAAAGAGTACGAAACAGAAGTTGTACGTGATAAAAACGATAACTGTATTATTGTTTGTACCATTGAAAACTTTGACCCTATGGGTGTTCACACTGGCGATTCAATCACCGTTGCACCAGCGCAAACGCTAACCGACAAAGAATACCAAATTATGCGTAACGCCTCTATGGCGGTATTACGTGAAATTGGTGTAGAAACTGGCGGTTCTAACGTGCAGTTTGGTATTAATCCTGAAGATGGCCGCATGGTTATCATTGAGATGAACCCACGTGTATCACGTTCATCTGCACTTGCATCAAAAGCAACGGGTTTCCCAATTGCTAAAATTGCTGCAAAGCTAGCAGTAGGTTATACGCTTGACGAGCTTCAAAACGATATTACTGGCGGTAAAACTCCAGCATCTTTTGAGCCTTCAATCGATTACGTTGTAACAAAAATTCCTCGCTTTAACTTTGAAAAATTTGCCGGTGCTAACGACCGCTTAACTACGCAAATGAAATCAGTTGGCGAAGTAATGGCGATTGGTCGTAACCAACAAGAATCATTACACAAAGCATTACGTGGTCTTGAAGTGGGCGCAACAGGTTTTAACCCAATAGTTGCACTTGATGACCCTAAAGCTAAAGAAAAAATCATCCGCGAATTACGCGAGCCAGGTGCTGAGCGTATCTGGTACATTGCCGATGCAATGCGCCATGGTATGAGCGTTGATGATGTTTATGAGCTGACTAAAGTTAATCGCTGGTTCTTAGTACAAATAGAAGATATTTTAAAAGACGAAGCAAAAATTGGTGAAGTAGGTATGGCTGGTTTAAATGCCGACTTCCTACGTAAACTTAAACGCAAAGGTTTCGCAGATCCACGTATAGCTGAAATTGCTGGTGTATCTGAAGCTGAAATTCGTAAAAAACGCCACCTATTAAACATCGTGCCAGTATACAAGCGTGTTGATACGTGCGCCGCAGAATTTAGCTCAGACACAGCTTACATGTACTCATCTTACGATGAAGAGTGTGAAGCAAACCCAACAGATAAAGATAAAATCATGGTTATTGGTGGCGGTCCTAACCGTATCGGCCAAGGTATTGAATTTGATTACTGTTGTGTACATGCCTCGCTTGCGCTTCGCGAAGACGGCTATGAAACCATTATGGTTAACTGTAACCCTGAAACGGTTTCTACCGATTACGATACATCTGATAGACTATACTTTGAGCCAATTACACTTGAAGACGTACTTGAAATCGTACGTGTTGAAAAGCCAAAAGGCGTTATCGTGCAGTACGGTGGTCAAACACCACTTAAATTAGCGCGTGAGCTTGAAGCGAATGGCGTTCCAGTAATTGGTACTTCACCTGATGCGATTGACCGTGCAGAAGACCGCGAACGTTTCCAACAACTTGTTGAGCGTTTGAACTTACTTCAGCCAGAAAATGCAACAGTAACTTCAACTGAAGAAGCACTACTTAAATCAGTTGAAATTGGTTTTCCGCTAGTTGTACGTCCGTCGTATGTACTAGGTGGTCGTGCAATGGAAATTGTATACGATGAAGACGATTTACGTCGCTACATGACCGAAGCTGTATCTGCATCAAACGAAGCACCTGTATTACTTGACCGTTTCTTAGATAACGCAATTGAAGTTGACGTTGACGCAATTTGCGACGGCGAGCAAGTAATTATTGGCGGTATCATGGAGCACATTGAGCAAGCCGGTGTTCACTCTGGTGACTCAGCATGTTCATTACCAGCACATTCTTTATCGCAAGAAGTGCAAGATGTAATGCGCAAGCAAGTAACCGATATGGCGCTTGAGCTTGGTGTTGTTGGCTTAATGAATACACAGTTTGCTGTAAAAGATGGCAAAGTGTACTTAATTGAGGTTAACCCGCGTGCCGCTCGTACTGTACCGTTTGTATCAAAAGCAACCGGTGTAGCGCTTGCAAAAGTGGCGGCTCGTTGTATGGCGGGTCAGTCTTTGGCAAGCCAAGGTATCACTAAAGAAGTGATCCCTCCTTATTACAGCGTTAAAGAAGTTGTTTTACCATTTGCTAAGTTTCAGGGTGTGGATCCAATTCGTGGCCCTGAGATGCGCTCAACGGGTGAAGTGATGGGTGTTGGTGATACTTTCGCCGAAGCATTCGCAAAAGCACAATTAGGTGCAAGCAACACTTTACCACGCGGTGGTCGCGCGTTATTATCTGTTCGTAATAGCGATAAGCCACGCATTGTTGAATTAGCCAAGATTATGACCGACTTAGGTTTTGAACTTGACGCAACGGGTGGCACGGCACAAGCTCTTGAAGAAGCTGGCATTGAAGTACGACGTGTAAACAAAGTATATGAAGGCCGCCCGCATATTCTTGATTATATCAAGAATAAAGAGTACAGCTATATCGTTAATACCACCGAAGGTCGCCAAGCGATCGAAGATTCGAAGGTGTTACGTCGTGGTGCATTGCAAAATAAAACCAACTATACGACAACCTTGAACGCGGCTTTTGCTAACTGTACTGCTAACAAAGCAGATGACCGTAGTAAAGTAACGTCAGTTCAAGAGCTACACCTGCGATTGAACTAAGGAAATGTGCCAAGGCCAACTAGGGCCTTGGTGTTAAGTGAGAAAAGTATGCAATCAATTCCGATGACAGTTCGTGGCGCAGATTTACTGCGCAAAGAGCTTAACGAATTAAAAACAGTTACCCGTCCAAAAATTATCGCCGACATTGCTGTTGCGCGTGAACACGGTGACTTAAAAGAAAACGCTGAGTACCACGCTGCACGTGAGCAACAGGGTTTTTGTGAAGGTCGTATTCAAGAAATTGAAGCTAAACTTTCAAATGTTCAGATAATCGACGTAACTAAAATGCCAAATACGGGCAAAGTTATTTTTGGTACTACCGTAACTATAGTAAATGTAGATACGGATGCTGAAGTAAAATACCGTATTGTAGGCGATGATGAAGCAGATATTAAAAACAACTTAATTTCTGTTAATTCACCGATTGCACGTGGCTTAATTGGTAAACAAGTAGACGATGCAGTGTCTATCCAAACGCCAAAAGGTATCGTTGAGTACGAAATCATTGAAGTTGAGTATCTTTAACGCATAACTCACTTTAACGTTTTAAATAAAAACCGATGTATTTACATCGGTTTTTTTATGCCTTAAATAAATCACTATACTGATAAGGGTGTTCATATTGCATAAAGAGTGAGCATGATGATATAGGTACATAATCACTTCATTAAAAGGAACACTCAATGGCTAATATACTTTACCCAGCGCCTTTAAAAGTAGGCTCTAAAATTGCTATTTGCTCGCTTTCATCTGGGCTAAAAGAAAAGTATCACGGACGATTAGATATTGTTATAAATGGACTAAAACAACGAGGGTATAATGTTGTTGAAGGCGAGTTTTTACGTCAAAACAAACCACGTGAACAGCTTAATGCTAAAGCGCATGCTAAGCAGCTAATGGGTTTTTTATTAGATGATGAAATAGATGCGATTATGCCGCCAATGGGGGGTGAGCTGGCAATGGAAATACTGCCACTACTTGATTTTAAAGCTATTAAAGAAGCAAAGCCTAAGTGGTTAGTTGGTTTTTCTGATGTGAGTACTATTGCATGTGCACTCACTGCTAAGTGCCAATGGGCAACCCTTCACAGCGCCAATCTTATGCAGTTACACCCAGATGAAAAAAATCCGTACAGTTTACAAATATTTGAAACTCTGACCTACGAAGCCGGTAGTAAATTTGAGCAAGGTCCTTCTTCTTTATACCAAAAAAATAAGCCTAATTACGCGCAAAACCCGAACGAATTACTCAGCCCGAGTGAGCCTACAAACTGGCAATGTTTAAACTACACAGATAAACGTACCATAGAAATGTCTGGTCGGTTATTTGGTGGGTGTTTAGATACCGTAGGTTTATTGCTCGACTCGCCATTTTTAGCGCTGCATGAGTTTAAAAAGGACAGTGCGCCCGAAGGGCTTATTTTATACCTCGAAAACTCAGAACTTACACCAACAACCGTTGCACGATTTTTACTGTCATTAAAATTAGCCGGCATATTTGATGATATCAATGGCTTGGTTTTAGGGCGAAGTGAAATAACACAAGGTCATTACGATGCCTTTGATTATCGCCATGCGCTTGATGTTGCGCTAGGTGGGTGTTTATTTCCTGTAATTTTTGATGCCGATATAGGGCACGTTCAACCTAACTTAAATTTGGTCAATGGTGCTACCTGTACGCTAGTTGCTGATATAAACGAAGGTATAGTAGATCGCGCATCGTTAAATATTCAACTTTCGTAGTTTTTATTGTATTTAGTTTTGAAAAACAAATAAATACAAGCGTATAATATGCCTACAGTAAGTGCTAATGCTTACTGTAAATTCTCAGGGCGGGGTGAAATTCCCCACCGGCGGTATATTTAATGTTTTTTATGACTTAAACGAGCCCGCGAGCGCTTTATTTAACTTATTTTAGGTTAAGTAAAGGTCAAGCAGATCTGGTGAGATGCCAGAGCCGACGGTTACAGTCCGGATGAAAGAGAATATGGCTTATTATACTAAAACCAATTTTATTAAAGACATGACTGTTGTATCGCGTTAAGTGAGCTATTTTATTTGCGCTATATTTAGTCACTAATTTAATGTTAATGGTATAACAGTGTGCGCTGCTTTTTGCTGCGTGCTTTTTGTTATTTTATTTAAGCTATTTTGGTAGTGATCGCTTTAAATTTAAGTGATGTATTACTGATCCTTTCACAGTCCTGAATCTATTATTTTTATTTGGAATATAATGATGATTCAGTCTCTACTTACTCAATTCGGCGAAAGCCATACCCGCGTACAAAGCGCAATCACTGCACTACAGCAAGGCCAAGGCGTACTTGTTGTTGATGATGAAAACCGTGAAAATGAAGGCGACTTTGTTTTTTCAGCTGAGCATTTAACGACTTCTCAAATGGCAGAAATGATCCGCGAAGGCAGCGGTATTGTTTGTTTATGCATGGGGGATGAGCGCATTAAACAGCTCGACTTACCGCAAATGGTAGCTAACAATACGAGTCAAAATAACACCGCTTATACAGTCACTATTGAAGCTAAGCATGGCGTAACAACAGGCGTATCTGCTGCTGATAGAGTAACTACTATAAAAGCAGCGACAGCGGATAATGCAAAACCAAGTGATTTATCGCGCCCAGGGCATGTGTTTGGTTTAAAAGCACAAACGGGTGGCGTATTAGTGCGTCGCGGTCATACCGAAGCATCCGTTGATTTAATGCAACTTGCCGGCTTAAAACCATTTGGCGTAATTTGCGAGCTAACAAATCCTGATGGTTCAATGGCGCGCTTACCAGAGGTGAGTGATTATGCTAATAAACATAGTATGACCGTGGTTTCTATTGAAGATTTAGTGCAATACATTCAGGCTGCACAGCGCAAAGTAAGTTAAACTGCTTTAAAGCAAAAAAACCACTTATTTAAATAAGTGGTTTTTTAATATTGTTATCATTTAAGTTTATAACGTATTACTTATAAAACCTGAATAACTTGCTCTTTTGCTAAGCGAGATTTAGGTAATTTAGCATTATAATCTTCAGCGCTATCATGATAGCCAAGTACTAATGCGACGTCGCATACGTAACCATCAAGTTCTTTTTCAAAGACTTCGCCAATCAGCTCGGCATCTACGCCTTCCATTGGTGTTGAATCAATGCCTAAACGTGCAGCGGCATGCATAGTGTTACCCAGTGCAATGTAAGTTTGTGCTTTAGTCCACTCTTCATTAACGCCTTGCTCATCAGTATTCATATCAACAAACGCATAAGCACCAAAAGCTTGTTCGCGATTTTCTGCTTTAGTACGGCCATTTTTAATATCTGCATCAATAACTTGTGCGTAGTCATCGCGGGTATATTTAGGATTGTGAGCGAATAATATTATATGCGAAGCTGTTTTAATATGTGGCTGGTTAAACGCAAATTTATTAGCAAATGTACTATGCATACGCTCTTTAGCCTCATCTGATTCAATTACGATGAATTTCCAAGGCTGCGAGTTAATAGATGATGGAGATAGGCGCATAGCTTCGTAAATAACGGCTAAATCGTCTTGAGATACACGTTTCGTTGCATCGTAACGTTTTGCTGTGTAACGCTTTTCTAAGTCATTAATAATAGGGTGAGTCATTTGTTTCTCCATTGAGTAGGTGTTTTACCAGTATTTACTATGTTGAGTCAGTTTTAGTAAAAACAAACCCTTTTAAAAATTTATTACAAAAATAATATCGTGTTTTTAAATCACTCTACTTATTTAATTCAATTGATATCTACGTAAAGTAAGGCCTATCAATATAGCTAGGTACGGATAGTAGTGGGTTATTACAATATGATAAACAGGTATATGGTTGAATCATTATCAAATATTATTAGGTAATAGTTTCTTTAATAAATATAAATACAGCCATAGCCACCCCGAAATATTGGCTGAAGACACCAATTACATTGGTGCCTTCAATTAATTCAGGCAGCGCGTATTTAGTATTTATGGAATTAAAAACCTTCCAACACTATTTTGCCAATAGAGCGACCTTCTTCAAGTTCTGCGTGTGCAATACGCAGGTTAGCCGCATTTATAATGCCTAAATTTTTACCAATCGTTGTTTGAATATGGCCCTGATCAATTAACTCAGCAATATGATTTAGTAACTTGCTTTGCTCAATTAAATCTTTGGCATTAAACATTGAGCGGGCAAACATAAATTCCCAATGTAGCGATAAGCTCTTCATTTTTAATTTACTCACATCTAATGACTCAGGATCGTCAATCATTGCAATTTTACCAAATGGTGCAAGTACCTCCGTATACGCTTCAAAGTAAGTATCAGTACTGTGCAGACTTGCTACATGTGTTACCGATCCAATGTTTAATGCATCAATTTGAGCGGGTAATGGTTTTGTATGATCAACAACATAATCTGCGCCTAGTTTTTTAACCCATGCTTGTGAGCTTTCACGCGATGCAGTGGCAATCACAGTTGCGCCAGTAATCGCTTTAGCAAGCTGGATAAAAATAGAACCAACGCCGCCTGCGGCACCTGTTACTAAAATAACTTCGTCTGATTTTGTTGTTGAATCAGCTGCTTGTTTTACAATGTTTAAATGCTCAAATAATAATTCGTACGCTGTTATTGCAGTAAGGGGTAATGCAGCAGCTTCAGCATCGTTTAAGCTTTGTGGTTTGAACCCTACAATGCGCTCATCCACTAATTGAAATTCTGCATTACTACCTGGGCGGGTAATATCACCTGCGTAGTAAACAGCATCGCCCGGTTTAAATGCCGTTACAGCATCGCCGATGGCAACCACTTCACCAACAGCATCCCAACCAATAACTTTTATTTCACCATCAGCAGGGGGCATAGATGCACGCACTTTGTAATCTGCTGGATTAACTGCAATAGCTTTAACTTTAATTAATAAATCACGACCTGTTGCAACTGGCTGTGGTAATTCAACATCAATTAACGATTCAGGATTAGAAACAGGAAGAGGTTTTTTATAACCAATGGCTTTCATAATAAGTGTCCTAATTTGTTTACATATAAGGTGCAAGCCATGCTTTGGCTAGCTGATGGATATATAGTAGACCTTGCTTTAATATAGATAAACCGCATAATTGTTGAATCATTATCAAATAAAAATAGATAATATGAACATAGAAGATTTAAAACTTATTTTAAAAGTAGCTGAGTTTAGAAGTATTACGCTCGCAGCTGCTAAGTTAGATATGCGTACAGCCACAGCAAGCGCTGCTATTAAACGTGTTGAGGCAGCCCTTGGTAGTGAGCTATTTGTTCGTACAACACGTCATTTAAGGTTATCGGCTGCTGGGGAGCGCTACATACCACAATGTGAGCAGGCTTTAGCTGTACTTGAGCTTGCAAAGCAAAATCTAAAAGGAGAACACGACGAAATAGAAGGCGAGCTGCGTGTTGCCCTTTCATCTGACTTAGGCCGTAACTTAGTGATCCCATGGATTGATGAACTCATGGACACTTATCCAAAGCTAAGTTTAAGAACGCATATAAGTGATAGTAATATCGACTTTTACCGTGACTCAGTTGATATAGCGCTTCGTTATGGCTCACCTAATGATGCTAGCGTTTATGGATTCAAAATTTGTAACGTACCGCGCTTGTTATGTGCAACTGACGAATATCTCTTACAAAACGGGGCTCCCATGCATCCCGATGATTTAGCGTCGCATCAAGGTTTGTTTTATCAGTTGCAGGATATTATAAATAATACGTGGGAATTTACCGATGGTGAGTCAAAATATAAAGTTAAAATGAATGGCAGGCGCGCCTCAAACGATGGCGATTTAGTAAGGCGCTGGTGCGTTGCGGGTAAAGGCTTGGCTGTAAAATCAGCCCTTGATATAGCCGATGATTTACTCAATGACAGGGTGGTTACTGTAATGCAAGATTATCAACATGTTAATGGTGAACTTTGGCTTATTTGCCCAAGTAGGCAGTCAATAACCCCAGCGGTGCGTTTACTACGTGATGCATGCAGAGCAAAATCCCAAGCTATTTTGCAGCAGTTGGTAAATAAAGGAATTATTGATAAAAGCGTACTGAGCTAATTAAGGAAGAGTTATGCAAGTTGATGATATTAGAGTTTTTATTCCCTGTAAAAATTATGAACAATCTCAGTGTTTTTATAAAGCGCTTGGATTTAAGATTGAAGATGCCTCAAATGATTTATGTGTGTGTACCTTTGGCGAATGTACGTTCTTTTTACAGCGTTATTATAATAAAACGTTTGCTGAAAACTTAATGCTGCAACTTTGTGTGTTAAATATAGATGAAGCATATAAACTCATTAGTAACCTAAACGGTTTTGATATCCGCTTTGAGGGTATAAAACAAGAACCTTGGGGTAGCGTTATTTACTTATGGGGACCATCGGGTGAGCTTTGGCACGTAACTGAATTAAATTAAAAATAAAAAGGAATAAATGTGAAATTTAATAAATATATAATTATTTTTATGGCGACCTTACTTGCTTCTTGTAGTTCGCTTGTGAGTAACAATACAGGTAAAAATACGCAATCTAGTAGCTTAATGGACTTCTTATATCCTGATCAACAAAGCCGCTCTACCTATAAACCTGAGATACCTGTTTTAAAACTCCCTGTTACCGTCGGAATTGCATTTGTACCGTCTAAAAACTGGCAGCCAGACGGGTTAGAGACCCAAAACCAAGTCGAGTTACTCGAAAAAGTAAAAAAGTCATTTCTACAATATGATTACATTGACCGCATTGAAGTTATACCAAGTACCTATTTAAAAGGAGGTGAAGGTTTTGCAACACTCGAGCAAGTCGGGAGGCTTTACGATGTAGATGTAATGGCACTGGTTTCATATGATCAAGTTACGCAATCGTATGAAAATAATGCAGCCTTACTTTATTGGACAATAGTGGGTATGTACGTTATTCCAGGTAATGAAAATACAATTCAAACCTTTGTGGATACAGCTGTTTTTGATATTAAAAGTAGAAAAATGCTATTTAGAGCACCAGGTATAAGTAAACTTGAAAAAAGAACAACAGCAATAGGTATTGATGAAACGTTATCTGAAAAGTCGGCTGAAGGTTTTAATCTAGCAGTTAGTGATATGACTACTAATTTAGATGCAGAGCTATCAAGGTTTAAAACACGTGTTAAAGAAGAAAAAATTGCAAAAGTCGAAAATAAAGATGGCTCTAGTAGCGGTGGCTCTTTGAGTATTTATTTACTCTTTTTGTTGTCGTTATTAGTTATGCGTAGCAAAAAAAATTAAAGTTAATAAAAACCAAGTATTTTTAATAGTGCCACCGGCTTAGAGCTGGTGGCATTATTTTTTATTCGTTAACTTAGCTTTTTATTAAAAAACTCAACGGTACGTTGCCATGCAAGTTCGGCATTGTCTTTATCATAGCGACCTGTAGAGTCGTTATGAAATCCATGATTTGCCCCTTTATACATATGCATAGTGTATTCAACATTATTAGCTTTTAAATCTTGTTCGTACTGTGGCCACGACGCGTTTACACGTTTATCAAGCTCGCCTAATTGAATCATTAACGGTGCTTTAATATTTTTACGTAAACTTTCACTGGCGGGAGTGCCGTAAAAAGGCACGCCAGCGCTGATTAAATTACTATCTACTGCCGCTAAATAATTAACAATGTAGCCACCAAAACAAAAACCGACAGCGCCTAATTTACCGTTACTGTTAGCATGCGATTTTAAAAAGTGCGCTGCGGCAACAAAATCGTTTTGAATTTTAGCGCGATCCATGGTTTTTTGCATAGCGCGTCCTTCATCATCATTACCAGGGTAACCACCCAGAGGAAAAAGCGCATCGGGTGCAAATGCAATAAAGCCTACCTTCGCTAAGCGTCTTGCTACATCCTTTACGTACGGGTTCAAACCACGGTTTTCGTGTATCACAAGTACAACAGGGAGCTTACCTTCTATGTTTTTAGGGGTTGCTAAGTAACCTTTGCCTTTACCGTGCCCATCTGGCGAATCGAATTCTTCGTATGTTGCTTTAATATCATCGTCATTAAACGATACTTGTTCAGCAAGTGCATAGTTAGGTAATAATGCTGATGTAAGTACAGCCATCGAAAAGCCAAGTGCAGCAAGGCCACCGAGTTTTTTCATAAAAGTACGTCGGTCCATTAAACCGTGGGCGTATTCGTCATACCAATCAAAGGCTTCTTGAGGAATGTGATCAGAGGGGGATGTATTCATGGCTGTTCCTTAACTTTATTATGTCTATTTATTATTTAAATACCATAACGTATTAGGGATAAAAAACGAGCAATATTTCTCTCAATTATTAGGATTGTTGCCAAAGTTATCCATCAAGCAAGGAAAGGAGCACATTCCTTTGTTGTGCGGATATTAAAGAAACCATTTCAAGATGATTTAAATCTTTTACCTCATAAATGCTCACTTTTGGGTTACTAAGAGTAAGCAACCCATTATATGGACTCACTTTGTCTGCATTACTTGAAAAGATGTAAGTTTGCCTTGCATGAGGGGTCTTATTTAGATTACTTAATATGTCGAGTTTATTAAGAGGTACTTTACTGTTTTCAATTACCTTAGCCGCGACTTCGTTTATATAATCATCACCTAACAGTTTGCTATAAACAGGGTATGATAATTTAGCAATTGTTCTTAGTGCGGCTTTAAAATTAATCATTGGAGCAAAAAGTATATGCTTATTAATATTGAGTTTGGTTGTGAGGTCGATGCTTGCAACTGCACCCATAGAGTAACTAAGCAATGAAATGTCGGTGTATTGGTGTTCATTTATATATTTTACTAATAAATCAAGGGAGTTTAAGCCATACTTAAATTCATCGTATTGATTACTTGCAGGCATCACTATTACATTCTTTCCAGTGATATGGCTAAGCCATCGGGCTTGCATGGTGTAAACCAAACTATTTACGCCATATCCCGGAAAAATAATTAAAAGCCCATCATTTGACTTACTCGGTAAATTATCAGCATTGAGTTGATATTCAAAAGTATCGTCTTCAGTGCTTCCTTTACTAATTAAAGTTAATGTTAACGTATTGCCACTTAGTAGATAATTATCAATATCCTTAGGTGAAATAATCCTAAAATCAAGACAACCTATTTCGCTGCTGCAGTAATGGGTTTGTGCTCCAGATAAAGCGATAGAGTTTTCAAATTCTTTAGGGAGAACTTTCTCAGGAGGCTTAGTTATTTGATAAGCAATATAGCTCTGACAACCACTTAAAAAAATAACTAAAGAAATAATCAGTATGTATAAGCGCATTAAAGTCCCTTTAATTTCCAAGCTGAAATTTTTATTGATTAATTAATGCCTGATATCCCTTCATCTATACCGATTAAAAAGTCGAGCCCTACAAACGCAAATGATATTGCAACGGCGCCTAATAGCATTAAGTTGCGGTTATTCTTTTTGTAGCCAATTGTGGTTAGTACAGCAAAAACAATAAATAAAATAAGTTGAAGTGTGCCCATCATTATTCCTTTTGGGGGTTATATTTATAGAGTTAAACTATCAGTAAGATAAAGACTTAGCAAATAGGTGAATATTATTTTTAAGCTAAAAATAAAAAGCTCGGCATATAATATGCCGAGCTTTTTTGGTTGGGATGTTACTTAATTTAGCTATTTGTAGGCGCTGGTTGGGCATCTACTAGTGGCGGCTTGCCGCGCATTTTACGAACTAATCGTTTAGCATCTTCTAGTGCAACATACTGGCACGGTATAAGTATCAGTGTAATTACTGTGGCAAATAACACACCAAAAGCAAGTGATACAGCCATCGGGATAACAATTTTAGCTTGTAAACTCGTTTCAAAAATAATTGGCATTACACCAATAAAGGTAGTGATTGAGGTGAGTAGTATTGCTCTAAAGCGACGAGCACCGGCTTGTACTACTGCATCTTTAATTGCAACACCTTCGGCGCGGGCTTTGTTTACAAAATCAACCATAACGAGGGAGTCATTTACGACCACACCCGCTACCGCAATAATGCCAAACATCGATAAGCTACTCATAGTCATACCTAAAATCATATGGCCAAACATCGCGCCTACTACACCAAACGGAATAACCGACATTATAATAAGTGGCTGCGAGTAAGAGCGAAGCGGAATGGCTAATAAGGCAAATATAATCATCATTGATATACCAAAATCACGAAGCTGCTCTGAAGCGCTATCCATCTCTTCTTGAATGCGCCCAGCTACATCACTTGTAACGCCAGGGTAGCTTTTAAGTAATGTTGGTAAGTATTCGTCACGAATTTCCTCAGCAATCGCAAATGGTTCGGCTTTGTCGGTATTTACCGCAGCCCATACGTTTACAGTGCGTTTAGAGTTTTCGCGGCGAATACGGTTTACACCGTCAACCAGCTTAACTTCGGCTACCTCACTTAGCGGTACTTCAGCGCCTGTAGGTGTGATAATACGCACACTTGCTATGTCACTTATTGAGTTACGTTCGTCTTCTGGATAGCGGATCATGACTTTAATTTCTTCGCCTTCACGCAATATTCGCTGCGCTTCTAAGCCGTAGTAACTAAAGCTAACTTGCGACGCTACATCAGCAAGCGTTAAACCCATGCTGTAAGCGAGTGGTTTTAAATCAAGTTGCACTTCGTCGGTAGCGCTTTGCATTGAATCGTTTACGTCGCCAACGCCTTCCATTGTTTGTAATTTGGCTTTTAATTTACCAGCCACTTCTTTTAGCTCGTTAGCATTTTTGCCTTCAAGTTTAAAGCTAACGTCGCCATCATCTCGACCGCCATTCATTATACTGTCTTGAATGGTCATGGTTTTAATGCCTGGTAGGGCGGGCATTTGCTCGCGCCATAACGCACTTAGGGCAAAGGTATCGATAGGGCGTAAATCAGGCTCTACCAAAATGGCCATAATATTTGCTTGCGTTCGTCCGTGCAGACTTACCGATAAATCGCGGATCATCGGTTTACCGTATTGCTCTTGTAGTTGCTGATCGACCTTTAACAACACGCTTTCTATTTTTCGTGCGGTTTCAAGCGTTGCTTGCTCAGATGAAGCAAGGTTCATTTCTATATCAATACGCGGAAAGTCGTGCGGTATTTTAGGGTTTGGTACAAACTTAACTAAACCACCTGCAAACATACCTGCGCTTACAATAAGCAAACACATAAAGCCGACAATCACTGTATAGCGATAATGAATACAGCGGCTAACAAAAGGAAGGTAGTAGTTATTCACAAAGCCTTTTAAGCTGCTATCAATCACCATTCGTAAGCGATGTAATAGGTTTTTAGGATTTGGTTTACGCGGGTTCATTGCTGCAATATGCGCAGGTAAAATTAGTTTTGATTCAATGAGTGAAAAAATCAAACATAAAATAATAACGCCACCAATTGCCTTAGAAAAAGCAGCGCCAGGGCCGGTAGCGAGTGTTTGTGGTAAAAATGCCGCAATGGTAGTTAATACACCAAAGGTTGCTGGCATCGCAACGCGTTTAACACCGCGTACTACGTTATCAAGTGTGTGGCCGTATTTTTCTATTTCGGCACTGGCTGACTCGCCCACAACTATGGCGTCATCAACAACAATTCCGAGCACAAGTATAAAGGCAAAAAGAGAGGCTAGGTTAATTGTTACATCTAAAAAGCCAATGGGCATAAACAAAAAGGCACCTAGAAAAGACACCGGTAAGCCCATCATTACCCAAAATGCCAAGCGCAGCGGTAAAAATAGTGCCAGCACTATCATTACTAACAAGCCACCCCAAATCATGTTATCGACCATCATATCGAGTCGACCTTCAAGGTAGTAAGTTAAATCAACAATAGGAGAGAGCTTAACACCTGCTGGTAAAAGCGGCTCTTTAGTTGCCATGTAGCTTTTAAGTACTTTTGCTACATCGGTAATGTCTTGATCTTTTGATGCGTTTACTTCAAACGAGAGTGAATTTTTACCATTGTATTTTGAATATTGTAGACCTTCTTCAAAGCCATCATTAATAGTTGCAACATCGCCTAAATAAATTTGTGCGCCATCAGCAAGGGTAATAAGTGGCAGTTTTTCAAACTCAAAACCACGGTAGGCTTGTTTTTCAACACGCATCGAAATATAACCATTTTCAGAGCGTATTTGCCCCGCAGACATATTTGCCGAAAAGTTTTGCACCGCGCCTGCAATATCTCTAAATGTTAATCCGTACTCGCGTAGTTTATCAGGGCTGACTTCTATACCAATTTCGTATTCTAAGCCGCCGTTAAAATTAACAAGGTTAACGTGAGGCAGTGCTTGTAACTCGTCTTTTATATCGTTGCCAAGCTCTTTTAACTGGTAGTTACTCATGTCGCCGTAAAGCGCGAGTATCATTACTTCTTGTTCAAACTTATCGCGGCGCACAACATGGCGCTCCATCCCCGCAGGAAAGGTGTTTATTGAATCAACTTGTACTTTAATTTCATCAAGTACTTCTTGTGGATTGTATTGCTCTTCTATTTCAATCCACGCTTGTGAAAAACCACGGTTAGAGTAAGTAATTAGGCGTTTAATGCCTTCAATACCTTCGAGGTTTTCTTCAACCTTTATGGTTATGCCTTCTTCAACCTCTTGCGGGGCAGCCCCTGGGTAAACTGCTTGTACGCTTATCCAGTTGCTTTCAAACTGTGGGAACATCTGTTTGCGAATGGTCATCGCCATTAAAATACCGCCCACTAATATAAATATCATTAGTAGGTTGGCTGCAACGGGATTTCTGGCAAACCATGCTATTAACCCTGTTTCACGAGTGTTCATGATTATTCCTCTTTCAGCGCAAGTTGAGTTACATCAGTTTTATCAGGCGCAATATCTTCAATTTTTACTGCCATACCTTCAGTTGGGTATTCAAGCGCTGAGGTAACAATTTGCTCTCCATTGTTTAACCCTTGGCTGGCTATAATCATGCCGTTTTGTTCGCGTATAATATTGAGGGTTTTAAACGACAATGTTAAGTCGTCATTTAAAATTACAATTTTATTATCTTTAACTAAGTGGTGCGCAACAATAATTGCGTTATCAAGCGGGCGACCTTCAATGGTAGCGTTAATGTACGAACCAAAACGAAGAGGACGTGTTTTATCGCCATAAGGTGTTGCAAGTTGTGCTACCAAATAGCTCATGCGGCTTGTTTGATCAACCACACCTTCGGTGCGAATTACTTTGGCTTGCCACATTGTTTGTTTACCTGCGTATTCTGCGTTAAATGTAACATTTGAGCCTACGCCGCCATTTTCTAAATATTGCAGTTCTTGATCGGCAACCGGTAAACGTACCTCTGCAACTGAGGTTGCGCTTAGTGCGCCAAAACTATTACCTGGGTTTACTACTGAACCCAAGCTAATTGTGCGCTCATTAATAATGGCATCATAAGGGGCTTTAATATAAGTACGCTCAAGATTGCGGCTAGCACGCTTAACACTTGCTTGAGCAGAGCGGTAACGCGCTAATTTTTCTGCCAGCTGTGGTTTTCGTAAATAAAGTTCTGATGCAATAGCGTCGCTTGAGTCTGATTTAATGCGCTCCCACTCAGCTTGAGCGACATGTGCTTGCGCGCGTTCTATTTCAAGTGCTGAGCTTGCTTGTGCTAAACCCGCTTGCGCTTCAATAAAGTCTGCCTCGTAATCATTTGCATCAATTCGTGCTAAAATATCGTCTTGCTTTACAAACGCGCCTTCAACAAATTGATCTGATACCGAAATAACTTGCCCGCTAACTTGTGCTATTAGCTCGGTACGATACTTTGGTTTAACAATGCCGTACGATTTAACATCGAGCGTTATAGAATCTAAAAGTACGCTTTGTGTTGCTACTAAAGGACGTAAATCTTGCTCTGGCTTTTCTTCGGGTGGTTTTTTCATTGCCATAAAGGCGAAAGCTAAAGCAATACCGCCTGCTAAAACAGCGATTGGGAGTATTATTTGTTTTGTAGTAGCCACAAGGCATTCCTTCATAATTGGTGGTGACAGAGCAATAATACGCAATAAAGTGTTTACAAGCTGTTTTAAGATGTAACAAAGCATTACATGTGTGTGTTACAACTCACTATGCGACTAATTAAGTGCCTAAAAAGAAAATAAAGTAAGTGTTTTTTATACAGAGGAAATTATGAAAACCGAATCGATGAATTGCAGGCTAGGCTGCGGCGCATGTTGTATTGCGCCAAGTATTAGTTCGCCTATTCCAGGTATGCCAAATGGTAAAAAAGCCGGAGAGCGTTGTATTCAGCTAGATGAACGTAATTTATGTAAGTTATTTGGTGATGAAAGTCGCCCAAAAGTATGTAGCGATTTTAGCGCCACGCTTGATGTGTGCGGGTCTACAAATGCACAAGCTCTAGCGCTTCTTACAGAGCTCGAAGAGCTCACTTAGTGAGCTATTAAAATACACATATATTTACACTTATCTATTAGTGAGTATTTATTTTAAGTCATTAAAAGCTGCGCTTTTCACGCGAGCAAGCTCTACGTCTACCGCCAAGGTGTAGGTTTGTGGTTTTTTGTAGATGTGAAGCTTGCTTACGTTACTAGTTACCAGCTATAGGTTGCGCTTAACGTATATTGCTCACCGCGCCCTGGTGTACCTGGTATTTCTTCAAACGACTCATCCCATAAGTTATCTGCCGCTAAGGTGATAAATAAATTACTCAACTGTGGCGGAGTTATTTTAAGCGTTAGCTGGGTAAATAACGCGTTGTCATTGCCGTTTCTAAGTGCATTTTTGTGTTGTGTACGCCATTCGTTATCTATTCTAAATTCTAAAATATCAGTTGGGTTGTACACCGCGCCAAGTGTTAAACGGTGATCAGGAAAGTTTAACGCGTAAAAGCTGGCATCAATATCGGCTGCGCCGTAGTTTTCTGATTTATGTAAATAGGTGTAGCTTGCTATAAGTTTTGCTGTATCAAAGTGCTTAGTCGCTAAAAATTCAACCCCTGCAGTATCAATATCAACTGGGTTTGCAAAGCGCGCTGAAGTTGAATCAAAATTAAAGGTCCAATCGGTTAAGTTATTATCTTTTCGATAAAAAATAGCCGAGTTTAACTGCCAGCTTTGCTCTTCAAGTAATAAACCTAGCTCCAAGTTTGATGTGGTTTCGCGCTCAAGGTTGTAGTTACTTCTAAATAACCCGCCTGAATCACTGCCGCCAATGGCTGTGTAGCCTGCAACTTGACTCGCTTGCGCGTATGATAAGTAAAGGGTTTGTGCTGTGCCGTCACTATTTTGGGTGTTTAAGGTTATGTCACCAATAGCTGATACTTCAGCATCATCACGATTTGTATCGTCATAGGCTGCGCCTAAACGAAAGGTAAGTTGTTTATTATCCTCAAGCGCCATTTTGTATTCAGGCAATACGCTTAATTTATAATACTTACGAGAGGTAAAGTTGTTCTCAAGCGTGGTAGATTCAATTGAGTCGTCAATAAACTGTGCTGAATAATTTACAGCAAATACATCGCTTTGAGCATGATGCCCCGATAGCGCTAACGACTTAACTTCACTTTTGTGAAACGCTTCAAAAGCGCTTGGATTTTCGCGAGAGTAAATATAGTGATCGTCGTGTGTGCGGTAATAAGCAGATACTTCAAAATTGCTGTTATCAGAGTAGTTTTGCTTGTGATTAAGCATCCAAAGACGGGTTTCTAAATCTTCAGTTTCGTTAACGCCAAAAGGGGTGTACAAGTTAGGCCAGCCAAAAAACTTATCTTGTGAGCCAAAAAACAAATCTGTTTGGCTGTGCTCGCTAGCTAATTGCACGCGAGCTGAGGCGCGCGAAAAGTCATGATCGCCATTATCAATGGTGCCATCACTTTGCGAATGAGAATACTCACCTTCAAAGCCCAGAGTATAGTTAGCTAAACTATCAAGTTGTGTGTTTTTAGCAGCGTGAATACTTTGCAGATTAAAGTCGTTTGTACCAGTACCAAGGGATACACTACCGCCAGTAATAATCGGTTTCCAACCAAATGAAACCGTACCTACAGAGCTATTCATACCGTAAAGTGCGTTATCGGCACCGGTTAAAACATCTGGGCCGCTTAGCATTTGCGGTGCAATGGGGATTTCAGCAAAATAATGCCCAGATTGCGGGTCAAGCAGGGTAACGCTTCCTACTCTAAAACCGGTGTTTTCGAAAATACCGCCGCGTATAGTTACATCAGCCTGCGCCTCAGCCATATTACGCGATTGAAGGTCAACACGGGGGTCATATTCTAAATTAGAAATAGGCGAGTCGAATGTACCTACTGGCAACTTATTTGCAGTGGGTGAGGCCTCAACCGTTATTTTCTCGATTGCCGACTCATCAGATAGCGTATTAGCATTAGCAAATGCAGTAACGCTGCATAATATTGCAGGTATTATAATGTGTGGTGTGCGATTCATGTGTTTCTCATCATTTTTTATTTGTAGCTGCGGTTACAATTAATTTCAAAGCTTATATTTGAGCATGATAAAATAACTAAATGTAACAGCAGTCATTTTGTGCGCGATTGTACATCAATTTGTTAATAACTGCATTTGATAACCATTTACGTAATACCGGCTTTATTAAAAACATGGTCATCCTATCGTATTAAATAGCGCACTCACTGCGTTAAAAATTATTTATATAGAACAACTATATGTCATAATTTTCGCCTTGTTATTGCGCTATTTTCTTGGCGCTATAATAGAACACTATTTTAATGCAATCGGTATAATTACTTATTAGGTAACATTTATAATGGATACTAAAGAATATAATACTATTTACTTTGCTGGTGGCTGTCTGTGGGGCGTACAAGAATTTTTAAAGCACTTACCAGGCGTAATAAGTACTGAAGCAGGGCGCGCTAATGGTACAAGCAGAACCACTAACGGCGAATACGATGGTTATGCCGAATGCGTAAAGGTCATTTTCGATTTAAAAGTCGTTAGCCTAAATAAGCTGTATGATTACTTTTTTGAAATTATTGACCCGTATAGCATAAACAAACAAGGGGATGATGTAGGCCCTAAATACCGCACTGCTATTTACAGCAAAAACCAAAGCCATTTAGATGCAGCAAGCAATTATATAAACAAGCGCAGTGATGCCGATAAAATTGTGGTGGGGGTAGAGCTGTTAACTAACTATGTGCCAAGCGATCCTGAGCATCAAGACCGACTAACTAATCACCCTGATGACTATTGCCATATACCGCTTGAGTTACTGCATAAGTATAAATCGTAAATTTAACGCGGTGTTTTTTTGTTGACGTGCAGCTTGCTGACGTGACGAGCGTAGCTCGTGATTTAAGGTTGAATATAGCGCTATAAAAAGTAAGTAATTAGAAGCTATCGCTCCTCGCGCAAGCAAGCTTAGCGCCTACAGGTAAAGTTTGACGCGGTGTTTTTTGTAGACGTGCAGCTTGCTGACGTGACGAGCGCAGCTCGTAATTTAAGATGGAATATAGCGTATAAAGTAATTAGAAGCTATCGCTTCTCGCGCAAGCAAGCTTAGCGCCTACAGGTAAAGTTTGACGCGGTGTTTTTTTGTAGACGTGCAGTTTGCTGACGTGACGGGCGTAGCTCGTAATTACTTAAGTCTGTAAGCCCAAAAATACACATCCACAAAAAAGCTCACGAACTGTGAGCTTTTTTAAAATTTACTTATAGCTAATTTTAACTTACTGCTGCTTTTGCGGCGGGAAGTTACTTAAAATTTCGCTCACTGTTTTATTAATTGATGCTTCACGTTGCTCTGGCGATTGATTTTTCTTTAATCGACCTTCTTTCGCGCCGCGCCATACAAGCTGGTTAGATTCACGGTCTACAATATCAATAATCAGTGTGCCCACTTCGTATTCACGCGCAGTTGTGTCACGTTGAAAACCAGTACCCCAATAACCCCAATGCGGGCGGTAGTTTACATTAAATGTATCTACTTCAAGCTCTTTATCAACCGATGCATGATAGTTAACAAGTACATCAGCATTTGCTGCATCAACTAAGCTCATACCTAGTGTTTGGCTCAGTTCTGCGTTAACAGCAGTGCGAACACGTTTTTCCATTAGGCCATTAATTTGGTAGTTATTTGTGTCTTTAGTTAGGCTGGCGTTTTCTACCCAAGCAAATGTTTTAAAATTACTAAAGTTGGCTGATTTATCGTAATCCCAATCAGGGGTTTGTGTACAGGCTGTAAGTAGTGCTAGCGCTGCAACAATAAGTATATTTTTCATTACGTTTGCTCCAATAAAATGCATTAATTTAAAATAACACACATCGTTTAAATGTGTATTATTTAAACGTCCTATATTTTAGTTTAGTTGGTCTGCCTTAACGGCCAATTAATTGTGTTCAACTTCAATCCAATCTTTTTCATCCACCCAGTTTTGTGCACCGTCTTTTACTGAACGAATAGGCACAATGTAGTCACAACTTATTTGTGGCTTAACTGAGGCAAATATAGGCACAAAACCAAAGCTTAGTGCGGTTTCTATAATCGCTTTTTGATTTTGTGGGTCAATGTCGGCCGCTTCATCTATGTAAATAGGTATACGGTATAGGTTTTGTTCCTGATCGCTTAATAAGTAACGAATAAACAACATGCCACACAATAACTTAATCGTAATACGTGTGCCGTTTGAACCTGCCGAATCTATTTTTTCAAAGTGCTCTGTTTCACCTGCGCGGTTAACCACTTCAAATCGAATATCAAATAAATCAGTTAAGGTTAAGCCCGCTTTATCTGAGGCGAGTTTAATTAAGTGATCTTTCGCTTCGTTTACCGCGCTTTCGCTGTACGGTTCTTGGCTCAGTAAATCAAGTGTGTCACCTTGCTCAAATTGATGCGACGTGCTGATAATGGTGTCTATACTATCAACCAGCATTTTGCGCGGTATGACGTTAATTTTAAACGCTTGCAGGTTTGAAATACGGTGCTGGCTTATGCCTTTATTAAAGCTGTTCATTTCGCGTCGAAGTCGGTCTAAATCTTCTCGCAAGCCTTTAATAGTTGCGGCCACTTCGGTAAGCGCAACGCGTGCTTGGCGCTCAACAGCATCGCGTTCGTTTTCAATATTATGAAAGGCGCTTATTAGCTTTTGGTATTTAGTGTATTCGTCATTTTCGTTGTCGAATTTAGTAATACCCGCGTTATATACATGCAAATAGGTATTACGCACGTTTATGTCAAAATTACGCAGTTCTTGGCAGTCTTTATTAAAGTGATGAACAAGGTCGCTTAAGTTATCAAAGTCGACCGTAATATCAATCATGTACGGGGTTACTTTACCACTGTATAAATCAAGCGTGTGGTCAATTCGCTCGCTTTTAACTTGGCGTAAGCGCTCAGTTTGGCGATTAATTTGCTCTTGTTTCGATTTAATTAACGAGCGACGATCGGCAATTGAGCCACTATTTTTTTGAATATCTTGCAGGTAGTCGTCAACTTGTTCGCGCTCAGCTAATAACTGCTCTTTTAGCATGGCTTGCGCTTCAACCGATTGCTGCATTACATCAAACTGCTCTAAGCGTTTTAGGGCGCTCTCTGCACTCATAAGCTCATCGTATAACGCGTCTTTTTCTTTTTGCTTGTCGGCAACGTTTGCAGCAACATCGCGTTGTTGCTTAAACTCTTTAAGTGAATGCTCAAGTGCATTTAACTGAGCGGTTAATTGCTCTTTATTTTCGCCGCTTTGCATTTGCACAGGCGAGAGCTTTTTAAGCTTAATGCTCGCACCTGGTAGCGTTAATACGCCGCCTTTAACGTTTTCGCTAAGTAGCGATAAAAATTCACCAAACGCGTCTTCGTCATCAATGGTTATATCGCCATTAGTGGTGGTTGCAAACGAGAGAATATCTGGGTTTAAAATGCGCGATATTTCCTCTACTTCTTTTAACGAGAGGTCTTCGCGCATGCGGGTAAACAAATTAAATTCAAGATTTTTAAGTTGCAGCTTTAAGCTCTTAATTTGTTTTTGTGTTTCGCTAATGCGGTAGTCAAGCGTGTGCAGGCTTTGCCCTTGTGCGCTGGTTATAGAGTGCGAAAGCGACTCGTAATCTTGCTTTAACTGAGTCAGGCTGGTTTTGAGCGTGGCTTTATTTACTAGTTCAAACTCGCTTTTAAGCGCATCGTAATCTAAGAACCACTGCTCAATTTGAGTTTGTCTGCGCTCTATATCACGCGATTGCTGTACGTATAGGCTTTGTTTTTGCTCAAACTCGTGTTTTTCGTGCTCTATATCTTCAAGGGCTATGGCAAGCTCAGAGAGTTGCGATTCTTGATAGGTATCAAAATCAACCAGTGCTTGGTCAATTTTAGGCGCATACGCCGCTAATTTACCTTTAAGCACGGTTTGGTTTTCAAGCATTGATTCAAGCGCTGCTATTGGCTCTTGCATTGACTCAAGGGCTGTTAATTCGCGTTTTGAGCGATTTACTTTATCAAACGAGCGACGCCATACTTCATAAAAGTCGACCTTAGAGTTTGACATATGGCGTTCAAACACGCGTAGCATAAAGCGTTTTACGTCGCTTGCGCCTAATTTGTGTAAGTTAAGAATACGTCTAAATATTTCTTTATAAATAGAGGAGTCTTGCACATTATTTAGCGGGATCATTTTTAAGTTAATGTCGCCGTCAAAAGGCGTTGCGCCACCAGTCAATAGCGCGTTTAACTCTTGTGCTTTAAGCTCAATAGGGTTGTAGTTAAGCGATTTTAAATGGTTGAACAGCTTGGTAAATTTAATAATAGTTTTACCTTGCGTGTACTGCTCTAAATCAAGCTTTCCTTGATAACAAAAGTACTGATGCGCGTAACCGGCAATTTTACCAAGTCCCGCAACGCCTATTACTACCGAGCCATGAGGCAAGTTAGCTTCTAGTAAAATGTACGACTGATCGGATGAAAAATAAAACTTTCGGGTTTCATCTAAATCGTGTCCGTCCCATTCTGTTAAGCGCAAATCGTTAATAAGCGGAAACTGCAGGGCGTTAATAACCGAGCTTTTACCTGTGTTATTGGGCGCGCAAATAGAGCTGCTTTTATCAAGCGGGATCACACATTTTGCATAGCCTGCGGTGTTAAGTAGGGCGAGTTTACTTAGTCCGTATAGATTTTTCATTCCTCGTCCTCTGTTAAATAGGTTTCTTCGTTTACTTCCATGAGTGCATCTATGTAGCGGTGAATTGGCGCTTGTAGCATAAAGCCGCCTTCTACTTCACGGGCTAAACCTAAGCGCACCATGCGCAGGTAAACGTCTTTGCGCAGGTCCGATCCCGAAAATATCTCAAGCTGATCAAACAAATGTTTGTTAATTTGCACCAGCGTTTGCATAAGCTCTAAATCGTTTACGTCGTCAAACAATGCACGCATTGGATCTTTACCCGTATTGGCGTAGTGCTCAATTAAAATGTAAATGGTGAGTGCGATAGCGCGGGATATTTTGCCCATATTGGGTGTGCTTTCGTCGCTACCAAAATAATAAAAGCCACGGCTGTCGCGTTTTAAATCGTTACCTAGGGCGGTAAATAGGGCGGTGTAGTCTTCTATGTGTTGGTCAAGCTCTTGCCACATTACGTTGTCTTGCTCGCAAATGTGATAACCCGCTACTAATTTTTTATTAATGGCTTGTAGGTGGGTTAGCTCGTCTAAGTTTATGTGTGTCATGGTTTATTTACCTGCCTTTGAATCTGGCTGAGGCTCTGAATTAAATGGATATAAAGAAAAGTGCTGACCGGCAATTTTTACGCGGGCTTTTTCATCGCTTTGAATTATTTTAATATCGCTGTCGCTGACTAATTTTTGATACAAAAATAGCATTTCGTCTGCATCGAGATTTGGGTAGCTTTCGTCTAAAAATTGCAGCAATGGCTGTGGTTTTTTACGTTTTTTATTAAAGCGCTTAGCAAAGCTGGTTTTAACATCGTTGTAGTCAGGAATATTAGGCGTAACAAATGCAGGCACGTCTTGTTGATCTGGCAATTGGTATTCTTCGTGTTCAAATTCAACCAAGCTTGCCATGTAAGCCACAATATGGCGCTGCTGACCAAGCGAATATCGCTGCGCGTCGCTCACAAAATGTGGCTGCACAGCACTTAGCATATTGTCTACGCCATTTTTACGTACAAGCCCAAGTACTTTAGCTGCTTGGCGAGTAATTAAGTTATTACGGCGTAGCTCTTCGCGCAGCGGCATAAGCATATCGGCACTTTTACGTAAGCTTTCTCTACCCACTAAATGCATTTCGAGTATACGGGTACGTAATTGCTCCAGCATGCGTTTGTCGGTATACGCTTTACCTGAGCGCTCAATGTGCAGTATTTGCTTACTTATTTGATCTTCAATGAGGGTAAAACATGCATGAAATTCACCGCGAATATCAACCATTTCAAGCATTGGCTCTATGTATTCGTCAAACGCTTCTATTACCGCTTTATAACGCTTTTGCAGCGATTGCACCGCATTATTAGATTTAGCTTGTTCAACAATATTTAAAATTGCGTTTTCGTTGTGTGCGTATAGCTTCATTATTTTACGCACCCGATCATCCATAATGCGGCTGTAGCGGCGTAAATCGTCAAAGTCTTCTATTTCGCCAGCGTTATCTAGGCGGTTACCTAAACGTGCAAGGTCATCGACTAATACGCTAATTTCTTGTGCTAAACCTAAATGCTCTTCTTGCAGTAAAAACGTAGCAAAGTCGGCAATGGCACGATTTATTTCAAGCTGTGAGGATTTAGCCAGCGGAATTAAAATATCTTGGTTTAACAAACGATTTGTTTCTTTATAAATGCGTTCGTTTGACCACGTAGGCTGCTTTTGCTTAATCGCGTTTTGTACGTCTTTTAGGCTAAAGTCAGCCATTTTAAAACGTTTAAATAATAGCTCTAATACACCCCAATGTTCGGTTATGGTGTTTAGCAGCTTTTTAGCTGGGATCATAAGAGGTTACAACATCCTAGTATTTTATTATTGAGTTCTTTTAGAAGACTCATTATTACGTATTTTTAATTAACCTTGTCTGTATATAGTATTCGTTTTTAAGACCATTTAATAATAGTTTTTGCATAGAGGCAGTGCTAAAATTTGCGCCGAAAATAGGCACATGAAATGGAATGTTATTTGTGTGTTCTTTAAAACTATATCAAAGGTTGTTTAACTACCATGGTTTCCTCGATTATTCTAACCCTGATAGCGATTGCATTTTTACTGATCGTTATAGAAGATATAATCCATGTCAATAAAGCTAAAACCACGCTGTTTTTTGGTACGCTTTGCTGGATTCTTCTTTTTATATACCCTCTACACGGGCAAAGCTCCGATACGATTCAACACCTTTTAAACGAAAATATTTTAGAAATTGCCTCTCTATGGCTATTTTTAATGGCTGCAATGACCTTTGTAGCGTATTTAAATTCAAAGGGGTTTATAGAAAATATTGTGCACCGTGTTATGCCAAAAAGTATTAGCGAAAAAAAGCTCATGTTTTTGGTGGGTGGTTTTGCATTTTTGTTTTCGTCTATTTCAGACAACGTAACAGCTACGCTTATATCGCTTGCGGTTGTTATGTCGTTAAAACTTGAACCTAAAAAGCTTATTAAATACGCCACGCTTATTGTGTTTGGGGTTAACTCAGGTGGGGTATCGCTAATAACAGGTGACGTAACCACACTGATGATATTTTTAGATGGCAAAGTAACCATTGCTCATTTATTACTACTTATAGCGCCAGCACTTACAAGTGTTATGCTGCTAGCCGCGTTACTGTCTATAGGTATGAAAGGGCGTGTTGAGTTTGCTGGTGCAGGTAAAACCCGCATCGAAAAAACCGACATTACCATTGCTGTTATATTTTTATCTACCGTAGTGAGCACACTTATGCTGAGTGTAGTTTACAGCGTACCGCCTTTATTAACCTTTTTGTTTGGCTTGTCAGTGATGTTTTTAGTGGCGCAATTTTTAATGCGCAAAAAAGACATTAACAAAGACATAATCGACTTTGTTCGCGATATAGAATACGACACATTATTGTTTTTTGTAGGTGTACTTTTACTTGTAGGCGCACTTAAAGAAATTGGTATGTTGAGTAAATTTACCGACCTATATACGGTAATGGCACCCGAGTACGCAAACTACTTAATGGGCATATTATCAGCAGGGGTCGATAACGTACCGCTTACTGCTGCATTATTAAAAGCCGATATAGTAATGAGCCAACAACATTGGTTGTCGTTTACGTATGCAACGGGCGTGGGCGGTTCAATGCTTATCATTGGGTCGGCTGCGGGCATTATTGCCATGAGCAAAGTTAAAGCGCTTACCTTTATGAGCTACTTGCGTTTATCGCTGCATTTATTAATTTGCTACACGGTTGGTTATGCAGGCTCGTATTACATGGGCAGTTTTATTTAACTCATAAATTATTAAATGCTTGACAGCTAGACGTCTAAACGATAACTTTCAAAGCCCCGCTACTTAGTGGGGTTTTGTTTTATTAGCCACTGGTTAATATAGCATTCAGAAGAGGTGCGATACTTAGGTACTTAATGTTAGGCGACGAAAGCCGATGATCATTAAGGAGGGAAGTACTCGCCGAGGAAAATAATGATACGTCGTCATTGTTTTTCGGTTTATGGGGCTGAATCCTCAAAACTGTCACCAATATAGGTGGAGAGCTTCTGGCAGTGGACTTATCTTCAAGCATTCCTTTGCCAAGTTCTTCTTGTTTTATTGCGGTTTGGATACCGCGAAAGGAGACTAAATGACTACCCAATCAGTGCCACAAACTGTATCAGGCGCAAAATCAGATTACATCGTTGCCAAATTTGGCGGAACCAGTGTTGCAAATTTTGAAGCGATGAGTCGCTGTAGCGAAATTATTGTTGCAGATAAAAGCGTACGTATTGTTGCCGTGAGCGCCAGTGCCGGCGTAACTAATCACTTAGTTGCACTGTGTAAATCAAGCATTACCTCAAGTGAGCGCCAAGAACACATAAACGGCGTGCTTGCTATTCAGCAAACTATTTTAGATGAATTATCGCTAGATGCCGATTTAGCGGTTGGCTTTAACGAAACCTTAAAAGCATTTCAAACATTGGCTCAAGAGCCACTAACAACCGATCAGCAACACGACGAGCTACTTAGCTTTGGTGAGCGTTTATCGTCGTATTTGTTTGCTCAAGTACTTCGTTTACAAGGTTTAAATGCCGATCGCTTTGATGTGCGCAAGGTGCTTAAAACCGACAGCCAATTTGGTAAAGCAACGCCTAATGTTGCTGCCACAGCGCAAGCTGCTAAAGAGCATTTAATTCCGCTGTTAGACACTCAAGTAATTGTGACTCAGGGATTTATTGGCAGTGACGAATACGGCCACACCACAACGCTAGGACGTGGTGGTTCAGACTATAGCGCTGCATTACTAGCTGAAGCGATTAACGCTAAAAGTGTGCATATTTGGACCGACGTAGTGGGCATTTTTAGCACCGACCCGCGTTTGTGCGCAAAAGCGACGCCTATTGCACGCTTAAGTTTTGACGAAGCCGCTGAAATGGCGACCTTTGGCGCAAAAGTATTGCACCCAGCAACTATTTTACCAGCAAGCCGTAGCCACATTAACGTGTTTGTTGGTTCTAGCCGCGAGCCTGAGCGTGGCGGTACGTGGATTGAGCGCGAAAAATCGCAGCAACCAGGTATACGCGCAGTAACGCAACGTAAAAACCAAATTTTGCTTACGCTTAAAAGCCCAGAAATGCTACTAGCAAGCGGCTTTTTAGCACGCGTATTTACACTATTAAGTGAATACAATATATCGGTAGATTTGGTAACCACATCAGAAATCAGTGTAGCTATAACGCTTGATAACGCGCAAAACGCCTCGCGCCCAGAGCTTGATCAAGAATGCCTAGATAAGCTTGCAGAGTTTTGTCATGTTTCGGTAGAAAACAACCTAACATTGGTGGCACTTATTGGCTCTGAGATTCAATTACGCCAACACGAAATGAACTTAATGAGTGTACTAAAAGACTTTAATATTCGATTAATTTGTCACGGTGCTAGTAAGCACAACCTGTGCTTTTTAGTAGAGCAAACTGAGTCAGATAACGTAGTACAGTCTATCCATAGCCGTTTATTAGAAAACGATTTTGCTGCGTAAGTAATCGTTATTCAGGAAAATTTCCTAGTAAAATCACTTAACAAAATTGATTAATAAAGTCATTTAATAAAAAGCATCGCCAGTCGATGCTTTTTTTATGCACCACACTCACATCAAAACAAGCATTGCTGTCACTGCTATCAGCTACGGTAACGCGATTACTGCAAGCACTCAGCTTTGCACTATTTAATTCGTCAAACACATTAGGGCTAAGTAACTTTGCAATAGGGCGGCTGGTGGCTTTAGCAAGTGACTCTTTTAATGTCCAAATTCTAAAAAACGTATCTGCTTGGGCTTGGGTATTAGTGGGCTTGGTGATAAGTGAAATTTCATCATTATGATAAAAATGCTTAGCAAGCTTTTCAAACGGGCGCTTTAAGCTTACTTTTTCAATATCAAACCCAAACTCACTTTTATCAAAATTTAGCGCGACCCCAACCAAACCATGCGAGTGCGAAATACAGGTATTTATAACATCACCACTTACATGTATTTGCAGCTTTGAGCTTGCTTCGTCAAATTCGGTACTCATTTTATTAAGGGGTACGTGCGTATGTTGCGGCTGCGTTACTTTAATAAGGTGTTTTAACAATAACCGCGTAGCTAAATACTCTTGCTTAGCTTGTGGGCTTTTACGGCGGTTTATAATGTTTAACTCAAATGGGCTTAAGCAATCGGGCAAATTAAAGTCACTAAGCTCAAGTGTTTTAGCATTAAATAATAAAATACTGTTACTCGCCAAAGACAAATTTGCCAATTGAGTTGAAGTAATACTCAAGGCGTTTTTAAAATAGTGTTCAGTCATAAAAGCCCTAAAGCAAAAGAAGTCGCTGATATTGTGAGCGGTTAACGCCACTAATAAAGGCTGGGTACAATTTTATTACTCAGCTGGCATGAAATATGGTTTAATTCACAATAATCAAAATAATAACAGATTTGTAGATGTATGGCACAAGTGCGTGATGGGTTTCAAAGCCGACTTGGTTTTGTTTTAGCCGCTGCTGGCGCAGCAGTGGGTTTGGGTAATATTTGGGGTTTTCCTACGCAAGCGGCCAACCATGGTGGCGGTGCTTTTTTACTGGTTTATTTTATTGTTATATTTTTACTTGCGCTTCCTGCGCTGTATACCGAACTTTATTTAGGTCACAAAGCACAAGCTAACCCGGTAAAAGCATTGGGCGATGCATGGCAAAACACTAGCCGTAAGGTTGGTGCTGCGGCAGGTTATATTGGCCTTGCCGGCGCAGTTGTTATGCTAAGTTTTTATTCAATAGTGGCAGGGTGGATGCTTTCGTACGCTATTGAACCCATAACAACCTTTTTTGGGTTTTCAGGCGCAAGCGAATTTTTACATAGCGACTCAGTGCTGCGTAATTTTGTATTTACGCCGCTTATGCTTATTTTAACCGCCAGTATTATTTTAAAAGGGGTTAAATCAGGAATCGAAACTTGGTCGCGCCGTTTAATGCCACTGTTACTTGTGCTGCTAGTTGGTTTAATTGCCTACATTGCAACACTAGATGGCGCAAGCGAAGGCTTTGCCGCGTATTTAATTCCTGATTTTAGCCAAATACTCGACCCTAATTTAATTATTGCGGCAATGGGGCAAGCGTTCTTTTCGCTCTCACTAGGTGTGGGCTGTATGATGATTTACGGCTCGTATTTACAGCCAGATGCTAATTTACCAAAGCTCACAGCAGGTGTTGCACTACTTGACACTGGCGTTGCTTTTTTAGCGGGATTACTTATTATTCCTGCTATTTATGTGGCGCAGCACAACGGTGTTGAAGTATTTAGTGGCGGTAAACTGATTGGCGAAGGGCAACTAATTTTTGCTATTTTACCTGAGCTATTTAGCACCATGGGCGAAATTGGTTTATTAGTTGGTTTATTGTTTTTTGTATTAATGTCTATCGCATCGGTTACGTCAACTATATCGACGACTGAAATTCCGGTAGCGTTTTTAGTCGAAAACCACAACGTTAGTCGCACTAAAGCAACATGGGCAGTGAGCGCCGTTGTACTTGTGTGTGCAAGCGCAATTATATTAAATTTTGATTGGTTATTTGGCTTAGTCATTATGCTATTTACTCAATACCAATTACCGCTTATGGGTTTATTTTACTTTATTACAGTAGGGTGGATGTGGCAGCGTGGTAATAAATTACATCAAGCAACAACCGGCGTACATTACTGGTTTGCTCAGTATATTCGATTTGTTTGCCCAATATTAATGACCTTAGTATTTGCAAACGTTGCCTTTGGTTAATTTTATCTAAGCCCTAAAATAAATTAATAAAGCGAAGTGAGTTTAAAACGCACTTCGCTTTTTTTTATACCTGTAATTTAGGTAAAGCCTAGGTCTTTATAAAACCTCATTAGTTAAAGGTTTACCTTCACTTACTTCAAGCGCGTTAAGTAGGGTTGTGTTTGCTATTTCGGTTAGTGCTTCTTGGGTAAAAAAGCCCTGATGCCCCGTTACCAATACATTTTTAAAGCTCACTAAACGCGAAAATATATCGTCTTGGTTTATTTCGTCACTGTGGTTTTTAAAAAATAGCTCCGACTCTTGCTCGTAAACGTCGAGCCCTAAATACCCTAATTTTTTAGTTTTAAGCGCATTTATGCATGCTTTGCTATCAAGCAGTGCACCTCGTGAGGTGTTAATAAGCATAACGCCGGTTTTCATTTTACTAAACGCCTCATCATTTATTAAATGATGAGTTTGCTCCGTTAAAGGGCAATGCAAAGAAATCACATCGCTTTGGCTAAGTAAGGTGTCTATATCGGTAATTGTATAATTGCCAGGTTGTGCGTAGGGGTCGCACACTAATACTTTAGTGCCAAAGCCATTTAAAATGTTGCACAGCGCAAGGCCAATTTTACCGCAACCTACAATACCCACGGTTTTACTGTGCAAGTTAAAACCTAGTAGCCCGTTTAAATCAAAGTTGTCTTCGCGTACGCGGTTATACGCTTTATGGGTTTTACGGCTAAGCGTTAACATAAGTGCAATACAATGCTCGGCTACGGCCTCAGGGCTGTAAGCCGGTACGCGTAATACTTTAATTTTATGTGCTTTTGCTGCAGGTAAATCAACATTATTAAATCCTGCACAACGTAGCAAAATAGTATTTATGCTTTGGCTTGCCAGTTGTTCAATAACAGTGGCGTTTACGGTGTCGTTAACAAATACGCATATGGCATCAAACCCGCTTGCTAAAATAGCCGTTTGTTCGCTCAGGGCTTGCTCAAAATACGTTATTTTTATATCACGGTGATCGCGTGTACTTTGTTCAAAAAAAGGCAGTTCGTACTTTTGTGTACTAAAAAAAGCAATGTTCATGGTAATAGCCTCGACGCTTAATAAGTATCAATACAATAAACTACTTTATAAACCTATGCTTTAGTAACACGCATTTTATTGATTTAAATTAAGCCTTAGCTGGCGTAAATAAAGGTATTTTAGACGGTACCTTTTTACCACCTCTTGCAGCGCTTAACTTTGCGGCTTGCAGTAAGTTATTTTCTATTACTTGTATAAGTGTTTCGGGCTTAGTACGTGGTGCATAGCGAGCAACAAGTTGCCCTTGTGAATTAATTAAAAACTTAGTGAAATTCCATTTAATTGCACGGTTTTGCGAAATACCCCGCGTATGCGACTTTAAATAATTAAACAACGGATGTGTTTCTGGCCCGTTTACCATTACCTTACCAAATACCTCAAACGAGATATTAAATTGATCTTGGTAAAAGTCTTTTATGGCTAAATTATCAAGCGGCTCATTTTGGCCAAACTGGTTACACGGAAACGCAAGCACAGTAAAACCATTGCTTTTGTATTGCTGGTAGATCTTTTCGAGTGCGTTTAATTGCACCGAAAAATTACACTTACTCGCTGTATTAACAATAAGGACGGTTTTGCCCTGTAACTGGCTAAGAGGAAAATTTTCGCTGTTATAAAGTGGTGCATTAAATTGATAAATACTGTCCATAGGTTACCTACTTACCTTTCCCGCTAAGGAAATTTTATAAAGACTTTCATTCGCTTTTTTATCGACCGGTTGACATAATCGAGGTCTAGTTTCTAAGTTATCAGTTAAATAGGTCATTTTTATGTCAATGAAAGTCGCATTTATAGGTTTAGGCGTAATGGGTTACCCAATGGCGGGGCATTTAGCAAAAGCAGGGCACAGCGTATGCGTTTATAACCGCACACAAGCTAAAGCACAAACGTGGACTGCAGAACATTCAGGAAGCTTTGCATCAACCCCGCGCGAAGCTGCCAGCAATGCCGACATTGTATTTATGTGTGTTGGGAATGATGACGATTTACGCTCAGTAGTGTATGGCGAAGATGGCGTGTTAGCGGGCATGCTGCCGCACACTATTTTGGTTGATCACACCACAACCTCAGCTGAAGTCGCACGTGAAGTGGCTGCAAAAGCGGCTCTGCAAAATATCGACTTTATAGATGCGCCTGTATCGGGCGGACAAGCTGGCGCCGAAAACGGCGTATTAACGGTTATGGCGGGTGGCAGCGAAGCCGTATTTGCTAAAGTGCAGCCAGTTATGGCGGCGTTTAGTCGTTTTAGCCAACTGTTAGGCGGCGTTGGCTCGGGACAACTTTGTAAAATGGTTAATCAAATTTGTATTGCTGGTGTAGTGCAAGGTTTAGCCGAAGGCTTACATTTTGCCAAGCAAGCTGGGCTTGATGGTGAAAAAGTTATAGAAACCATTTCTAAAGGTGCAGCCGGTTCGTGGCAAATGGAAAACCGCTACAAAACAATGTGGGCAGGTGAATATGAATTTGGCTTTGCCGTAGATTGGATGCGTAAAGATTTAGGCATTGCACTCGATGAAGCTAAAAACAACGGCGCTACTTTACCAATGACCGCAACGGTCGATCAATATTACGCCGATGTACAAGCACTCGGCGGTGGCAGATACGACACCTCAAGTTTGTTAGCACGCATTGAAGCGCTACATAAAAAGTAACGCTGTAAACGCGAAACTTGCTTGCGTGACGGGCAAAGCCCGTAAAGTAATTTATTCACAAAGAGGTTATGAGGCGCTGCGCTTTTAGAGGCAGTGATAGATCAAAAGATTATTGCTTTTATGTATTCTCATTTACCCCTCATTCGCTTCTTTTGTGAATAGAGTTTTATTTAAGTAATTAAAAGCTGTGCTTTTCACGTGAGCAAGCTCTACGTTTACCGCCAAAGTGTAACTGTGGGTTTAATTTGTAGATACCATCTCTCATTTTAAGCTTCAAGGTCGTATTTAACTTTCTTGGAGCTTAAACGCTTCTTGGTTTTTTATTACACCAAAACATATATGAATTAGCTTTCGCATATTTGCACACACAGCTT